>SAMEA103957793__coassemble_1349_pt1 | contig 1644 bp, 1 predicted proteins | sample SAMEA103957793__metabat2_low_PE_003 | metagenome-assembled genome bin SAMEA103957793 (sample SAMEA103957793) | gut metagenome | biome: gut; material: feces | host: Canis lupus familiaris | collected 2014 | reverse complement strand
TTGGTATTTACAAGAAAATAAATAAAGTGATTAATCATATTAGAAGCCTGTTCAAAGTGAACAGGCTTTTAAATATAAAAAGGAGGTTTGTTGTTAATTATGGATTTGAATAGTATAAATAATAGTTTGGATGAAACAGTAGATTTTTTAATAGAATTAATAAAAATTGATACACAAGAAGCAAACCCTCTTCATGAATGTCCCTTTGGAAAAGGTCCTAAAATTGCTTTAGATAAAACTTTAAATTATTGTAAAGACTTAGGATTTAGAACAAAAAATATTGATAATTATATAGGGTACGCAGAGATCGGAGAAGGTGATGAGTTAATTGGAATACCAATGCATTTAGATATAGTTCCTCCAGGAAAAGGGTGGAGTGTAGATCCATTTGGTGGAGAAATAATTGATGGTGTTATCTATGGAAGAGGTGTTATAGATAATAAAGGAGCTGTATCAATGCTTATACATGTATTAAAGAATATATCTGAATCTTATGAAAAAATAAATAAAAGAGTAAGGCTAATATTTGGAACAAATGAAGAAACTGGTATGAATTGTATAAAACACTATATAGAAGTAGGTGAAGAAATTCCTAAAATAGGATTTACACCAGATGCAATGTATCCAGTGGTAAATGGAGAAAAAGGACGAGTTCATATAAAAATTACAAGAGAGATATCAATTGATCAAAAACAACCTTATCTATTATTAAATGGTGGAATAAAAGAAAATGTAGTGCCTTCTAATTGTAATGCAAGAATAATAAAAGAAAATATTATTGAATTTAATGAAATAGGAATATCATCTCATGGTAGTAGCCCAGAAAAGGGAAAAAATGCAATTTCTAAACTATTAAAGAAATTATATTCACAAGATGTTCAATTCCAATTTAAAGATCAGATACAATTAATTGAAAAGTATTTAGGTCGAGATTTTCATGGAAATGAACTAGGAATAAATAAACCAGATAATATATTTAAAAATACAACTTTGAACTTAGGAATACTTAAAGTAACTGATTCGCAAATTACTTGTGAATTGGATATAAGATATGGGTTAAATATTGAATTAGATGAGATAATAGAAAGTATTCATAAAGTATTCCATAAACCTTGGAATGTTGATGTATTAAGCCATAAGAATTTGCATTATGTAGACTCTAATGATCCAACATTAAAAAAATTATTAGAATCCTATGAGGAAGTTACAGGAGAAAAAGGCTATACAATTGCTATGGGAGGGGGGACATATGCCAGTTATTTTGACAATATGATTGCTTTTGGTCCTAAATTTATGGAATATAAGACAGGTGGACATGGAGTTGATGAAAGGGTACCAATTGAACATATAAAGAAAAATATGAAAATATATACTTTAGCAATAATAAAATTACTAGATTTATAAATAGTATATTTTAAATTTTTAAAAAAGTACAATTCAATTAGGGAGATGTAGGCATGAAATCGATTATAAAGTTAGAACCATTTTATAGTCCAAAAGTATGGGGATATGAAGAGTGGGTTTTATCAACACATAAGAATGGAAACTCTATAGTACATAGTAATAAACAAATGTTATTAGAAGTTTTAGGAAAGGAATTACCCATACTAATAAAAGTGATACAAGCAAATGATAAGTTATCAG
>SAMEA103957793__coassemble_1346_pt1 | contig 1648 bp, 1 predicted proteins | sample SAMEA103957793__metabat2_low_PE_003 | metagenome-assembled genome bin SAMEA103957793 (sample SAMEA103957793) | gut metagenome | biome: gut; material: feces | host: Canis lupus familiaris | collected 2014 | reverse complement strand
TCATTATAGTTATATCCTTTTATGTATAAATTTTTAATTCTTTCTCTATTTAATTTAATAATTTTTTTATTATTATTTCTTGCTATTAGATGTGCTTTATTTAATTCTTTACATAACTTACTCTCAATAACTTCTTTAACATACTCATACTCTAAAGATAATATATTAGCTATCTCTATTAATATATATCCTTCTAAATATAAATTATTTATTTTACTTTTATTATCCATATTTCCCCCTGCTTAAAAATGGACGCACTTAGAGAGGTTTTGCGTATTTGGGACATTTTTTAATTTTTATCCTTTCCTAAAATACGACTTTTTTCAATTTTATTTTTAATTTAATTCTATTATATTAAAGCAAACACTACATGTCAACATTCCGTTTCTTTTTTGTCACTTTTTCGTTGCAAATCATTTTCTTATTATATTCAAAAGATATACTAATGGTAGGTGATTTATTATGAAAAGTTCAAGGTTAGCATTTAATCTAAAAAGACTGAGAAAGGAACAAGGAATAAGCCAAAAATATTTAAGCGAAAAATTAAATATTTCTAGACAAGCATTATCATATTATGAATGTGGAACTAGAGAACCTGATTTAAGTACCTTAATAAACATTTCAAACTATTTTAATTGTAGTATAGATTCTTTATTTAATGAAAGTGATAAAATGAGTTCAAAAGAAATTAAAAATTTATTAGAAAAAAAATCATTTTCTAAAAAAGATTTAATTTGTTCATTGAAAAATAAAAAAAAATCATTTGAAAGATCTATTAAAGAAATCGATTTTATGATAGATATTCTGAATAATAATAACTATGAATGTGCAAATGAATTAAGCATAATCGATAATATAAATAATATTAATAATACAGTTGACTTAGAATTTTATAAAAAAAATAAAATTAAAATATTTAATACTTCTAAAGTCAAGAATGTATATCAAGTTCCTAAGGTTGGATATATCTCTGCTGGTGAACCAATTTTAGCTGAACAAAATATAGAAGAGTATTTTCCTTTATCTAAAGATTTTTTAAATTATCCATATAATGAATACTTCATACTTCAAGTTAATGGTGAAAGTATGAATAAAATATATAAAGATAAAGACTTAATATTATGTAAGATTTGCAATGAGATAATACCTAATAGACCATTAGTTGCATTAGTAGACCAAGAATGTGCTACAATAAAATATATTGAGAAAGACACCTCTAAAAATACTTTTTCTCTAGTACCCAAAAGTACATTGAATAATTATAAAACTAAAACATATTCATTTAATGAGCATACTTTAAGTATCCTAGGTGTCGCTATTGGAGTAATTAAGCAAGAAAATTAACTTTCTTGCTTTTTTATTTATTGATTTTAGTATATCTATTTCTAATAAGTATATATCCTATAGATAAAGGAGCTATTATCAGCGTAAATAAATATATAAAAAGAGAAATAATTAAATTAAAAATTATCATTATTGGGAATGGTAAAACTATCATTTTATTCCCAAATATAAATGAACATATTCCCTTAAAAGTTAGTTTAGCAAAAGGATATAAAATGGCATTAATAGTATTATACAATATAAATGGAAATAAATTACTTCCCATATTATTTATTAAATTACACTTCATCACATAAATATATAG
>SAMEA103957793__coassemble_1271_pt1 | contig 1750 bp, 1 predicted proteins | sample SAMEA103957793__metabat2_low_PE_003 | metagenome-assembled genome bin SAMEA103957793 (sample SAMEA103957793) | gut metagenome | biome: gut; material: feces | host: Canis lupus familiaris | collected 2014 | reverse complement strand
ATATTACTAAGTATACCTCTCAAAAGATTTTCATCTATCGTATCTATATTTTGTTTTAAGTACTTTAAACCAACTAATCCATTAACTAATATTTCATCTACACCATCGTTTTTTGTGAAAAACTCATTCATCTCTGTTACCATCCTTAATTTATTATCTTCATATCTATGTTATGAGAGTATAGATGTCATAAACATCTATACTCTAAATCTCTAAATCATACCTTCCTTTAAGTTAAAACTATCATTTAACTTCTTAACTTCTAATATATTATCGAATATATCTCCATTCTGCCTTTCATAATGATCTATTAGTACAGAACATTTTTTGCCTATTAACTCTGCTAAATTAACTCTTCCTTCTGGTGTTTTCCCAGTTAAAGATCTATACATCTTTCCAAATCTTGATTGATCACTTTTTGACAAGAAATACTTTTGTTTTATGATAACTATATCAAAATCTCCATTTATATTCTCTTTGTAAACATGGTATTCTATTGAAATAGCATCCGCCATTCCAAATGATGTAGGTACATTCCTTTGAATACTCACGTTCTTAACTTCTGATACATACTCCTTATTTTTTTCTAATTGAGGTTGTCTTGCCCCAAACTCTACTATTAAATCTCCTGTTTCTTTAAAATCATAATTTGCACTTGACATAATTAACTCCTCCAATTTATTGTGTTTTGCCTTACTGCAATTTAATATTATCATCTTGATTAAAAATTGTTATTTAATCGGCAGTTTTAAATTCCCATTGCCGATTTGTTATTTTATCCATGTCCTACCACTAACAGTATCAACTACTATTGGAACTTTTCTAACAAACTTCCTCATTCCATCAATCATACATTCTTCAAGAATCTTCTTCGCTTCATCTATATCTTTAGTAGGTACTTCTAAAACAACTTCATCATGTACAACCGCTACTAGCAACCATTCCTTCTTTTTCTTTTCCATAAGTAAATATAATGCTTCTTTTAATCCTTCTGCTGATGTTCCTTGAATAGGATAGTTATATCTTTTTATACTTCCTCTCTCTAACATAACTGTATTTTTAGACCAATACCTACCACCTAATGTTTCAATGTAGTCAGCTCTTAACATCTTATCCTGGTACTTCAAGACCTCTTTATATGAATTAAAATAACCATTTCTAAATGACTCAGCTTGACTTAATGATATCTCCATATCATAATCAGCTTTAATTTTCTTTTGCAATCCATAGGAAGTCATTCCATAGATTAATCCAAAGTTTGCTGCCTTAGCTATACTTCTCTCATCACTCGTAACATCATTTACAGATTTCCCTAATATCATTGATGCTGTTTTCTTATGAAGATCTTCATTGTTATTAAAAGCTTCTACAAGCAAACTGTCTCCACTTATTTCTGATAATACTCTCAGCTCTATTTGTGAGTAGTCAGAAATGATAAATGAATTTTCTTCATTTCTAGGTACGAAATATTGTTTAGATATTTTAGGCATACCTTGTAAATTAGGAGATGTGCATGTCATTCTACTTGTATCTGCCCCTATTAAGTTCCACTTACCTCTTATGCATCCATCTTCTTCTATCGTTTGTTTTAACTTGTCCCCAAATGAACTAATTCTCTTTTTTAATTTTTTATACTTTCTTATTAGCCTAATAACCTCATTATTTTCCGAAAATTTCGCCAATTCTTCATCTGATGAAGATGTTATATTTATACCGAAATCATTTAATATTTGGACTAGCTGTTTAGGAG
>SAMEA103957793__coassemble_1136_pt1 | contig 1962 bp, 2 predicted proteins | sample SAMEA103957793__metabat2_low_PE_003 | metagenome-assembled genome bin SAMEA103957793 (sample SAMEA103957793) | gut metagenome | biome: gut; material: feces | host: Canis lupus familiaris | collected 2014 | reverse complement strand
TCCAGATATTGTCTCCCATTTATTTTTCTATTTTTCGTTCATGGATAATTATATCATACTTGTAATCAAAAATAACTTCTACGAATTTCAAACAATTCATAGAAGTTATTTTCAAATAAAATTAGTAGTAATTCCTTTTGTATTATCAATAGTTGCAGGTTTTATTAACAGGAAAACCTCCATACTTGCCGATAATGTCTCGTAGTTGAATAGCCATATCACAAAACCAATCAAAGTATTTATGCCATGTATTTTCACCTTTTTTGATATCTCCTGTCGTTATAGCAAGAATACGACAGTCCTTTGTTGCTATACGCCACTCCAACTCAATACCTAGCTCTGACTCAATAGCTTCTTTTTGACTTCTAAACTTTTCAAACAATTCCTTATCATCATTTATATATATTCCAGCTCCTATGAACTTTTTCTGAGTATTTGCACTCAAAGAAAGATGATATGCAGAACTGCCAACACTTAAATCATACCAATTCTGTGGTTGTGGTTTTCTCTTCGAAAATATTTTTTTAAATTCTGGTTTATTAAAGGCATAGTCATTAAAAGCCTGCCAGAAATCTACCTGTAATTTCCTAGTATCAGATAACCCCGAAACAGCCTTCATAGTTTTAGCCCAATCATTAGGTCGCTCCACTACATTAAACTTTGGTGCTGGAAGTGAATCATTAATTTTCCACAGCTCTATTTCAAGTAGAAAAAAACCTATATCTTCATCAGTATGTTGATTTAACCATTCTACAGCTTGTTTATGTTCATCCCTAGCTCTTTTAACTATCCATATAACTACCTGTGCTCCTTTTCCTGATGCATAGGTTATTATTTTTCCTAAATGATCATGATCTGTATCTTCAAGCTGATTTTCAATAATAATTTTACGGCCAGTTCCTTCTTCTGTAGCATACAAATCCACATTGAAACTCCCCACTGATGATTCTAACTCTTCAAGTATAATATCAATACCTAAGGTATTACTAAGCAACGATAAGTTCTCTTCCTGTGATAACCATTTTGAAAAATCATGTGCTTCGTGAGGCCAAATAGTACGCAAATCTTCTATTTTTTCTATTTTTCCTAGTTTATTCACTTTATCCCTCTCTTTTTATTAACATTATTCTTGCTTTTTAAGTATAATCTTTGTAGTCGTACCCATAGCTGAGGCTTCATAGCTTAATGTACCATTTTCGTATGTGATAGTCTTAGTATCATCACTAGAAGCTAGCAAAGCAGTTTCAGTTTTACTATGGTCATTTTTAGAATTCCATGAATAAGGTTCATCATCAGTTGTTGGAGCATCAAAAGAACCAGCCCAATAAAGTGATTTTGTATCGCCGTTATCACTTATCCAGTAGATTGTAATAGTTTCATCACTTATTGTTGCTGCTTGATAAGAGTCATTAGATTTGCTATTTTCTTGTTTCCATTCCCCTCTCAAATCAGGTATTTTCTTTTGCTGGGTCTTACCTCCATTACCAGAGCTTGTTGAAGTAGAGCTACACCCAGTGCATATTGTTGTGAGCATGACCATGCAAAGACCAATCATTATCAGTTTTTTCATTTTCATTATCCTCCTATATTTTTAATTAGTTTAAATCCTTATTTGTTTATAATTAATTGTTTACTTCTACTTATATATTCATAAATTCATAATTAAGATAATTATAAAAAACAGGATTTACTCTTTCCTCATTTCATAATCTTCTTCCACCCTACTCTTCCAGCTTTTATCTACTGCTCCCTTTTCTCTACAAGTTGAAATTGCAGAGTTCATAACTTCATAAGTAATCTGTGTACCAACTTCATCACTCACATAATTAGATGCAAATTCTTCTGATATACCAAAATTTCTAGCTGTTGAAATTGCATCTATATTTGCTCCCAAAAATAAGAATTGCCAATTATATCTTTCTTTTTCATAAGTAATCATCTTTTTAACCTTTTCATAGGTAT
>SAMEA103957793__coassemble_1054_pt1 | contig 2155 bp, 3 predicted proteins | sample SAMEA103957793__metabat2_low_PE_003 | metagenome-assembled genome bin SAMEA103957793 (sample SAMEA103957793) | gut metagenome | biome: gut; material: feces | host: Canis lupus familiaris | collected 2014 | reverse complement strand
TACCAATACTTATTAGAAAGATTAAACAATGCAGAGAAGTATTTTAATGGATTATCGAAAGAAGAGAAGAAAAACGTATATGAAACAAAAGAGTATATGGCACTAGAGCAAATTATAAAAGAGCTATCAGAAATAGAATCTATTGTAAATGATTATAGTATTTTTAAGGATGTGGAGCTATAGGTGTGAGAATGACAATTAGAAAAGCTATAGTCTTAATAAAAAGGCATGAAAATGTAAAGGTAATAGTAAATGCTAGAACTAAAATACCAGAGGATTATAAAAGAACAGTACATGATCTAAAAGATATATTGATAAATGATGAAGATAATGTGGAAATAAGATTAAATGATAGAATAATTGAAATATCAGTAAAGGAATTAAAATTTGATGCTGGATTAATGGCAACAGTATTTTATAAAAGTAATTATGTGATAGTTTTTACATATAAAAATTAACAACTATAGGGGGAATCTAATGATGAAAACACTAGAATCTAGGAATATGACAGTTGGTGAAGCGACATTAAAGGTATATAAAGCCATAGAGTCACTGGGTTGTGAATTTGACTTAGATGAGTTAAATGAATTGAAAGGATTTATTTTGGACCATGTTGAACAAAATGGAGGTTCTGAAATAGTTAAAAATATATTTACATTTGTTTTTGATAATTATAATGATTTAAAGAACTTAATAAATTAATTAGAAAAGTAGTTACTGGAATTAAGCTTCTAGTAACTATTTTGATTACTAAATGCAGTGACAAATAAAAGCATTATAAAAGAAAATCACAACAATATAAAGGAGTATTTCAATGTTTTGCAAAATAAGAAAAGGTAAATGGGGATATAGCATTTATGCTTGTGATAGAAAGAGAGTAAATGGGAAAGTAGTGTCAAATGATATAAAGGTAGACTCATATGCATGGCACTCACTTTATGAAGATAATGAAGAAATAAACGGTTTAATAGATGATATACCAGTGATTTTAATGAGAAGTATAACAGGTAAATGTATAAGGGATGAAGATTTAAATTTAGACTTTGATGATGTAGTGGAGAAATTAATTAAAGTTAAAAAAGAGTATTACCCTACATATAAAGATATGATGTTAAAGATAAGAGATGATATTAAAAAAGAAGAAGAAAATAAGCTTCTTGAATATGAAAGCTTTAAAAATAAATATAGCTCATTACACTATAAAGAACTCATGGAAAAGTACCAGGAAGGATATGACAAAGGATTATTGGATGGAATAAAAGTAGAGGATAAATTTTTTAATAGGAGTAGTGACAAAAAACTTGAAATGAATGATAGCGAAAAGAAATTACTAAAAAAGTTATATAAAAGAATGGCCATGCAATACCATCCAGATAGGAATACAAATAATAAAGAAAGTGCTGAAATGATGGTATTAATAAATAAACTGAAAGAGCAATGGGGTATATAGGGGGGGATAAATGACAGATAAAGAGTACTTACAATATAAGCCAATGCTTATTAAAATAGCTAATAAATTTAAAAATAATCCTTATGGAATTGATATAGAGGATATTATGCAAATAGGTAGTTTAGGCATGATTAGAGCCTTTGAGACTTACCAAGAGGATAAGGAAATTAAATTCAGCACTTATGCATATAATTGCATTAGTTGGAGTATAAAAAGAGAGTTTCATAATCTTAAAAGGATACATAGTCAATATGATATTACATCATTAGATCATGAAATAGATGAAGATACAAATATGTATGATATTACTCCAAATAGTAGTGTAAATATAGAAAATGAAGTAATGGAAGATATGACACTACGAGAATATATACAAGAGTTCAAAAATATATTACCACCTACAAAAGCAAACATTTTTATTGATAGATATGTAAATGAGCTTCAAATAAAAGCTATAGCTTCAAAGTATGATAAAAATGATAGCACAATTAATAGCATACTAAGACAGTGTAGAAGTGAATTAATGCAAAAATCATTTAGAATAAGAAAAGAATATGAAAGATATATAAATCAAAAGAAGAAAAGCGAAGATATATATATTAATCCATCTACCGTTGAAGCTGGCAACGGTTATTATAATTCTAGGTTAGAACTAATTAAGAGATTAGAAGAAGAGCAAATAAAAAGAGATAGGAAGTTTATAAG
>SAMEA103957793__coassemble_1010_pt1 | contig 2259 bp, 3 predicted proteins | sample SAMEA103957793__metabat2_low_PE_003 | metagenome-assembled genome bin SAMEA103957793 (sample SAMEA103957793) | gut metagenome | biome: gut; material: feces | host: Canis lupus familiaris | collected 2014 | reverse complement strand
TGATTCCAGATGAAAAAGCAATAAAAATAGAGGATGTACTGGATGATATAAAAGGAGTGTTTTTTTAAATGTACAAATCTAAAGTAATAATATTATGCCATGGAACATGGGGACAATCATTAATAAATGATTTAGAGAAATTATTCGGTATTTCAAATGATTATATAGTTTTAGCATTAACTATGGAAAGTGATATTAGTGAATATATGAATCAAGTTGGAGACATAGTTGATAAAGAAGATGTGAAGCTTATAATCTCTGACTTGTATGGAGGATCTACTTCAAATGTAGCTATAAATGTAGCAATAAAAAAAGGCATTGATGCAATAAATGGTTTAAGTTTACAGACAATTTTAATCGTAGATGAAGAACTAAATAAAAAAGATGCAATTGATGGATTAGCAACGAGAATAGTAAAAAGAAATAGTAATGTTTGTGTAGATTTAATTGAAGAATTTAAAAAAATATAAATTATGAGGTGAGTATTATGTCAAAAATTACGTTAGTAAGGGTAGATCACAGATTAATTCATGGTCAAGTTATAACTAAGTGGGTAAAGATAGCTCAAGCACAAAAAATAATTATAGTGGATGATTTTTTAGGTCAAGATGAGTTTATGGCAGACATATATAGAATGGCTGCACCATCTGGAATGGAAGTAGAAATATTAACTGCAGATGAGGCGGGAAAAAGATTTCAAAGTAATGAATTAGGAAACAATAATATATTTATATTATTTAAAAATATAGATATGGCAAATAAAGCATATAAAGCTGGACTTAAATATGAAAGTATACAATTAGGTGGGATTCCTAATGAATCAGGAAAGAAAATGGTATTTACAGCTGTATCATTAGGAGATAAGGATGTAGAGCAATTAAATGAATTAAAGAATGATGGTGTTGAGATAGTTCTTCAAGTTATACCAGAAGAGCCGTCTATGACATATGAAAATGCATTAAAGAAAATTTAATTAAATTATTAAGTTAGGAGGAATAATCAATGAAATCTATTTTAGTTATGGCCATTGTAACGGGATTATGGTACTGGTTTGCAGCAGGTCTTGCAGGATATGGTCTTTTTTCAACACTAAAATCACCTTTATTTATAGGTTTTGGGCTGGGTCTTCTTTGGGGAGATGTAAATACAGGTATGATAGTTGGTGCAAGTATAGAAATGGTTTATTTAGGAATGGTTGCAGCAGGAGGAAATATACCTTCAGACAAATGTCTAGCAGCACTTATCGCCATACCAGTTGCTCTTCAAACAGGTGTTAGTGCTGAGGTTGCAGTTTCTATAGCAGTGCCTTTAGGAGTAATTGGTGTATTAGTTAACAATCTAAGAAGAACAGGAAACGCAGTATTTGCTCATAAAGCTGATAAATATGCAGAAGAAGCAAATATAAAAGGAATTTGGAAATGTGCAACAACTTATGCATTAATATTTGGTTTTGTTTTAAGATTTCCAATAGTATTTATATGTAACCTTTATGGAGCTGATTTAGTTCAATCATTATTAAATGTTATACCACAATGGTTAATGAATGGCTTAACTGTAATGGGTGGAATGTTACCAGCATTAGGATTTGCAACAACTATATTTACTATAGGTAAGAGTATGTTTTTACCTATGTTCATAATAGGATTTTTTATGGTTCAATATTTCGAAATATCAATTACAGGAGCAGCAATATTCGGTGTTTGTATAGCTCTTCTAATTACATTTATGAAAGATGATAAGAAAGTAGGTGCCATATAATGCAAGCAATTAATAATCAAGAAAATATAAATGAAGCAAAAGAGGAAAGACTACTTACTAAAAAAGATGTTACTAAAACGTACATAAGATGGTGGTGGTGTGCAGAAATATCGAACTCATTTGAGAGAATGCAGGCCTTGGCAGTATGTGCAAGTTTTGGTCCAGCATTAAAAAAGATGTATAAAAATAAAGAGGATTTAGTAGATGCACTAAAAAGACACTTACAGTTTTTTAACTCACAAGCTGTATGGGGTGGATTAATACATGGTACAGCATTGGCTATGGAAGAAGAAAAAGCAGAAAAAGGTCAAATGCCAGGAGAAGTTATATCAGGTGTTAAAAATGGTCTAATGGGACCTTTAGCTGGAATAGGTGATACTTTAGATTTTGGTACTTTTCAAACAATATTCTTAGCTTTAGGAGCTTCATTTGGAGCTCAAGGAAGTGTAATAGGTGCGTTTTTACCAGTATTATTTAGTATTTTATTATTCTGTGAGGGGT
>SAMEA103957793__coassemble_973_pt1 | contig 2349 bp, 3 predicted proteins | sample SAMEA103957793__metabat2_low_PE_003 | metagenome-assembled genome bin SAMEA103957793 (sample SAMEA103957793) | gut metagenome | biome: gut; material: feces | host: Canis lupus familiaris | collected 2014 | reverse complement strand
TACCAACATGTTTAGACATTTTCCTCTAGGAAAAAATTAACTAGCACCACGGGTTCCTTTATTTTTATTAACAAGTTTTATCACAGGCTTCATATATTTGATTATATCTTCATCTTCTACATAGATATCTGTTATCATTACGACATCTGTACTATTTCGATTGAGTACTTTCACTTGATCTCCAGCATTGATTTTCCCTCTAAATCTTTTAGGAATGAACCAACTATACATATGATTAGCATCACCAAAATGTGCTTTTATCGCATTCTCAGGATATAACTTATTCAATAGTTCATTCTTTTGAATTTTCAAAACTTCAAATCTATACTTATCATCTTCTGCTAATCTAAATAAATCTTCTAAACGCATGTTTTCTAACTGTAAGTTTTGAAAATCTTCCGGTATAAATTTTCTATATTTCATTAATAATGAACGCCCAGCCCGATTTATTAGAATCTGGCCATTTTGGTCATCTCTATAAAGAATTCCGTAACCCATCAACGCCAATAGCACACGTGACGTTTTGTTACTTGTAATATTCATATTTCCTTGATTACCTGAGGCAATGAAAGACTTATCTACTTGAATTAGGGTGAAATTCTCATTCAAATATGGTAGTAAAATTAATATATGTGAAAATCGAATCTTGAGATAGCTATTCCCCTTGAGATATTCACTGATACTTCTACTCAAATCATTTAAATTTTTATAATTATTTGTACGGAACGTATATATATCAACATCAGTTTTCTTTACATGAGAACTTATTCTAAAATGAAAAAGCCTACTCTCAGAAAGAATTGAAAAATAGATACTTTCAGTAGATACTGAAGATTGAACAAAATTAAACTTGTATCCTTCAGGCATAGCACTTTTAACAGTCTGCTGCATTAACTCGGATAATCTTTTGAAAGTAGTAATATATTTTTTACCAGCAAACCATACATATCTTTTTTCATTAAGTATGTTCACTATCTCTCCTCCATTAATTATATTTAGCATCAAATAGTTATTGTACCTATATTTTATCCCATTCCTTTTAAAACAAGAATACGTACAAAGTAAAATGTTGTAAATAGTCTAGCAGGGAAGTATATTTTCATGTACCAACATAATATTTAAGAAGTTTCCCATAGATATATTGGACTTCCTCTTTTAAAACACAAAAATAAATACTACCTTATTTAGGTAGTATTTATTAAAAGTTACGTCAATTTTGATTAAAAATATACTACTTGAACCTCTCATGAGTAAAGTCACGAAATTTTTGGGAATAGAGCGTACTTGATATCTTATTTTTTCACTAATAGCAGTGTCTCTTATTCACCAAGCGATCCCCGTAGTTCCTACGGTTCTTAATTTTTCTCTAGACTAATGATTGTATCTTTAGACCTTCGGCCATAACATGGAGCAAAATAAAAAGGTACTAAGTCTTATATATCAATCTTCGAGTAACCGACGGTTAACAACCATATCGAGCGGCATTAATCACCCACCTGTAGAGGATGAGCGACTTTTTCCTAATTATTGTTAAAAGCCTAGTTTCATTTGTTTAGATTGGAAAATACGTCCTACAAGTATCTCTTTTTTTTCATGGTCGATCCGATAAAATAAGGCATAGCTTTTGCCGATCACGATCCGATATGTTGGGATATCCATTCCATAGATTTCGGAAACTTCCTCATGCATAGTTGGAAAATTTTTGGTTAGTTCTAAAGCCTTCTGGATCGCACCTACAAATCTTTTTATGCTGGCTGGAGAAAGAGCAAGCTCATTTTCCCATTCTTCTATTATCGTTTCAAGGCTGGTCTGAAAACTTTTAGAATAAACTAGCGTGTACTCTTTCATCTATTCACTCCAGCCGTATTTTCCGAAAGCTTTTACCATTTCAATTTCTGAAACTGTTAAACCTTTCTCAAAGTCTTGGAAACTTTCTTCAATCAATTTGCGATCGTGTTCTTTTGCTATTTGAGTAGTATCTAATATGAATAAGTTGCCTTCTTGTTTGGCTTGGATAATGTCTCCGCTTTTTAATCCAAGAGAGCTTGGAAGGATCACTCCCACGCTATTGCCGATCTTTCTAACCTTTAGTTCTTTTCCCATGTTATCACACTCCTTTTAGTTTTTGATGAATAAATTATAACATGTTATAACAACAATTGCCAACGGTGTTTCTTAAGGGATTCCACTCCATATTATTATTGGACAAAATAAGCCACTTAGAACGCTGAAAACATATACAAACGATATCAAAATACGAGTGAACTACTCACCATACACTTCCGTTAACATCCATTTAACAGAATTAGGCAGAAGTCGCCCATCCTCTATAGGTGGGTGATGAATGCC
>SAMEA103957793__coassemble_810_pt1 | contig 2965 bp, 3 predicted proteins | sample SAMEA103957793__metabat2_low_PE_003 | metagenome-assembled genome bin SAMEA103957793 (sample SAMEA103957793) | gut metagenome | biome: gut; material: feces | host: Canis lupus familiaris | collected 2014 | reverse complement strand
GACTTCCTTTTTTGTATGGATTTTTTCATTTACACAAAATATTTTATACTCTCAATCAGAAAATCGTTACTGAAAAATTTTAAGTGAAATAATAGATAAAAAAATAAAACAAACATTATGATAGATAATATCCCACCTAACAAAGAACTACTTTTTCCTACTTGCAGCAACAGTTTATATAGCTTATCGTAGAAACAATCTTTTTCTTTCACCCTTATTTACCTCCTTTACGTAAAAAACGTAGTCCACAGTTCTCGGATTTTTGGCATATCTTTTCTATTAAATAATATCAAAAACAAAACAATTCCACTAATTTTTTCAAAGATGACCTTTTTTTCAACAAAAGTGCCTTGTAGGGATTCATTGAAGGTAACGAATCACATAAGTAAAAAATAAGGAGATGCGACAAAAGTCGTGCCTCCTTATTTCTAAATAAACGGTGTTCTCCTGCCAACTCCTCGGTCACAAGTCACAATATCCATCAAACATGAGAAGCTGTTTTTGAAATTATTTCTTGTGATTCGGAGTTAAATGGTAGGCTCACAACCTCTGGATAAACGGTATTCAAAAGCCAGTTTCTCGGTATTAAGCCAAATTTATGCAAAAATGTAGAAAGCCATTTTCACAAAATTTTTCTTAATACTCGAAACTAAACGTCTTTTTCAAAACCTCTTGGTAAACGGTGTTCAAAAGCTTGCATCTGCGGTAATAAGTTCAGCCAATTCAAAAACAAGAAAAGCTGTTTTTGCTTGGCTATTCTTATTACTTGTTGCAGGGCAGCTTTTTCACAACCTCTCCACTAAACGGTGTTCAATCAGCTGACCCTCGGTATTAGCTCAAAAAACGGCAAAATATGAGGAACTATTTTTCCGTTAGTTTCTCTAATACTCAGGTCAAAACGCTGATTTCACAGCCTCTAATTCACGGTATTCCTGTTTTAATAAAGTTCTAGATATTGTTCTCTTTCCCACTCGGAAACAGTTTGTCTGAATGCCGCCCATTCGAGACGTTTTGCTTCAACAAAATTTGAGAAGATATGTTGTCCTAATGCGTCAATCATTACATTATCCTTACGCAATTCTTTGATAGCATTATGGATAGTTGAAGGTAAGTCCTGGATATGTGCAGCTTCTCTTTCTTCCTCATCCATTACATAAATGTTACGGTCAACAGCTGCTGGCGGTGTGATCTGATTACGGATACCGTCTAGTCCTGCTTGCAACAATACTGCCATTGCCAAGTATGGGTTTGCAGATGGATCAACTGACCGCAATTCCAAACGTGTGGATAAACCGCGAGATTCTGGTACACGTACTAATGGCGAACGATTACGGCCACTCCATGCGACATAAACAGGCGCTTCATAACCTGGAACGAGACGTTTATAAGAATTGACTGTTGGATTGCAAACGGCTGTGTAGGCACGAGCATGTTTCAGCAAACCACCTAAGAAATGATAAGCTGTTTCACTTAGTTCCAATTCACCGTCTTTATCATAGAAAACATTTCCTTCATCATTGAACAAAGACATATTGCAATGCATACCAGAACCATTGATCCCAAATAACGGTTTCGGCATGAAAGTCGCGTGAAGTCCATGCTTGCGTGCAATCGTTTTGACAACGAGCTTGAAGGTTTGGATATTATCACAAGCATCTACCACATCTGCATATTTAAAGTCAATTTCATGCTGTCCTGGCGCTACTTCATGATGTGAAGCTTCCACTTCAAAGCCTAGACTTTCTAATTCCAACACGATGTCACGGCGGCAATTTTCACCTAAATCTGTTGGTGCAAAATCAAAATAACCACCTTTATCATTCAAGGTCGTTGTGATCCCACCGTCTTCGTCTAATTTAAATAAGAAGAATTCTGGTTCAGGTCCTAAATTGAAAGAGGTAAAACCAAGGTCGCGCATATCTTTCAATGCTCGTTTCAAATTCCCGCGAGGATCGCCGGCAAATGGTGTCCCATCCGGATTATAGATATCACAAATTAAACGAGCAACTTTTCCATGAGCACTTTCCCACGGGAAGATCATCCAAGTGGAGAGATCTGGATACAAATACATATCGCTTTCTTCAATTCGAACAAATCCTTCAATCGAAGAACCGTCAAACATCATTTTATTTTCTAATACTTTGTCGATCTGGCTCACTGGAACTTCTACATTTTTGATCGTACCTAAGATGTCTGTGAACATCAATCGTAAAAATCGTACGTTTTCTTCCTCAATGATTCGTTTGATTTCTTCACCTGTTATCTGTTTCTTTACCATGGTATCCCTCTTCCTTTTTTAATTTATTCAGTCAAAGAATTGTCTTTGCAATCCTTGCGACTGATAATGACCTGTTTTGCTTAACCCACCTTGCGCCAAAATCTCATCACGAAAAATTTGTCGAACGTCATGATCTGTCAACGGCTTCTTGTTTTTTGCTTCTTGTTTTTTCGCCTGTGCCATTTCGTATACACGTTTGATCCCAGCCATATTCAATCCCTCTGAAAGATAGTCTTTAATCTCAAGCAACATATCAATATCATTCAGCGAATACATACGTCGGTTTCCTTCGCTTCGTTCCGGATGAACTAAATCTTGTTCTTCATAATAGCGAATTTGCCGAGCAGACAAATCAGTCAGCTTCATAACTGTACCAATTGGAAATACGGACATAGATCGGCGCAATTCCTTTTCTCCCATCAGACGTCCCCTTTCGTTTTATAAGTTGGCTAAAGTGTACCAATTAAAAAAAATATTGTCAACTGCATATGTTAGGTTTTCTAACATGAGATCTCTATTTTTTATAAAATAACAAAAAAATAAGAACACAAAAAAGGTATCTAGTTGATTTTCGTACCAGATACCTTTTATTTTTTATTATACTGTACTATCCTTTATTAGTGTTTTTATTGCGCCGTTTGTATAATTAAGCGAGACAAATAAAAAAGCCATTTATGTTACACTCAA
>SAMEA103957793__coassemble_788_pt1 | contig 3059 bp, 2 predicted proteins | sample SAMEA103957793__metabat2_low_PE_003 | metagenome-assembled genome bin SAMEA103957793 (sample SAMEA103957793) | gut metagenome | biome: gut; material: feces | host: Canis lupus familiaris | collected 2014 | reverse complement strand
ACATTAAATAAAACTCTTTATTTTTTCTTATCTTTTCTAATGCTTTAAGTTCTTCTAATTTTTCATTTAAGTACTTTATATAAATTTGATTATTAGTTTTATTTATCTTATTTTCAATATTTTCTTGTTGAACTTTTGTGTTAACTGGATAGTGCATAGATATTATTTTTAGATCATCTGTATACCCTCTTAAAAAACTTGTAAATTCATATATATGTCTATTTATTTCATCATTATTTAATGAATTTAAATCTTTTGATTTTATTTGATATATGTCTATATATCCATTCTTTGTTATAAATTCTCCATCTTCCGTTATATTTAAAAAAGGTAGTAAATCTATTACCACCTTTTGAACTTTCTTATATTCTTCTTTTAACTCTTTTTTTTCTTTTTTAATTTTTTCTTTTTCTTCTTTCTTTAATTGTTTTCTTTCTTTCCACGATAATTTATCTTCCATATTAATCAGCCCTTTCCGTATTCCAATCTAAAGAATGATAAGTATTTTTATTTCTTATAACCATTAAGTATATTGCCTTATAGTTTCTCAAACCAGGATTAGAAGTGCTTCTCATAATCAAAAACAGAGTTAAAGCAAATGAAAATACATAATATGCTATAACTACTTTGGAACTCACTATACTAGAAAGTAATACTGTTAAAAAGAATGATATTAATATAAATATCATATCTATGAGATATATATTTTTATAAATTTTTGTTTCTGAACTAATTTCTGAAGGTATTATATACATAGTTATTTCCTTTCTTTATTTTTATTATCTTTAAGTACACTACTAAGTTTATTTCCTGTATTTAAACCTATTTGATAATATTTTTTTGAATTTTGTACTTGTTTACTTGAATTAATACTATCTACTATTTTATCTTTAGAATACTGACCTAAAGTCCTAGTATCTAATTTATTTGAATTGTTTAATATATCCTTATCAGACATAGAATTTTTATTTGTATTCTCATTATTTCCTATATTTTCACTTCTAAGATTAGGAGAATCTTTTTTATCTTTACTTTCATTGTTTAATCCATTTTCAAGTGTTTCATTTCTATTTGGACTAGATTCACTTGCTAATGTACCTTTTTCTCCTATAGTTCCATCTTCATTTAAAGAATTTCTGCTATTTGAACTTATATCATTTTCTAGTGTATTATTTTCAATATTTGAACCATTATTTGAATTAAGTTCTCTATCTGAGTTTATATCACTTTCTAATGTACCATTCTCAATATCCGAATTATTATTTGAATTAAGTTCTTTATCTGAATTCATGTCACTTTCTAATGTACTATTCTCAATATCTGAATTATTATTTGAATTAAGTACTCCATCTGAATTTATGTCACTTTCTAGTGTATCTCTTTGACTATTATCTGATATATTATCATCCATATATAAATCTTCATTTACACCATTCAATGAATTATTATCACTTATATCATCTGATAATGATTTATACTCTCCATAGTTTCCTGATATACTATCATCAAATCCATTTATATTATCTTCTTGTGATATATTATCTGTATTTAAGTTTTCTCTTTCATCTGATAATTTATCTTTCATATCATTAGATGATAAATTATTAGAACTATTATTATCTGATGAATTATAATTATTTTCTTTGCTATTTTTATTCTCACTAGAATTTGAATTACTATTTCTTTCATCTTCTAATGTTGATCCGTTAAATCCATCATATATTCCTTTTGCCCCTGCTCCTGCACTTGCTAATGTATTTGTTGAACTTGATAGCATATTTCCACCAAACTTGCCTATCTCACCCATAGTTTTTGCACTTGAATAAGCACCTGCTATTAATGCCCATCCACTCTTTATACCTGCATCTATACCTAATATTCTTTCAATTATATTAGGAGCATCTATAACCATTATAGATAATGCTATTATAAATACTAATTGAACAACTTCATTAGCATCAATTGTTCCTACCCATGTAGTTCCTATTGTATATAATTTTAGAAGTAAAGCAGTTGTAAATATTATTGCAAATGATGATAAAATGTCTTTTAATATAGCTTTTAATTTTTGTCCTGATGCTATATCACCAAATGCTAAAGTCATTGCAAAAATCTTTTTAAATGCTAATTCTACTATGATTCTTGCTATTTTTATAGATGTTAATGTAAATGTTAATACTAAACATAATAATGATATTATCATATTAAAGAAATTTAAATTAAATCTATAGTATTGTTCTTGTATTAAATTAAAAAATGACTTTTCCATATTCACAACTTTATCTTTACCATTTTCATCTAATACTAGTTTCTTACTGTATACTTCATTTGTTGGATTAAGAAATCCACCGCTGCTCATTGTTGAGTTTATTTGTATTTTAAGTATATTTTTTGAATTTATGTTATTAGTTGAAACTTTATTATTATTTCCATATCCATCTAATTTAAAATCTTTGCTCTCTAAGTATTCTAAGTCATATAAATTATCTTTTATAAGCATTCTAGCAGTTGTTGCATTTTCTTCCACTTTTGTTGTATTCAAAACATTTATACTTTCAGTAGTTATCTTCTCTAATGAAGTCATAAATGCTGGTAGTGCTAAAATAACCATACTTGATAAAATAAAATTTTGAAATATTCTTTCTCCCTTAAATTCTCTATCTATAACTATCTTATATCCAACATATAAGATAGATAGCGTTAAGATAATCCAAAATATTGGTTTAAAATTATTATACAATGCTTGTACTTGTTTATTTTCAAAGAAATGATTTAAGGTATATAGTTTATCAACTATACCTTCTACGCCATCAGCTATATATGTTAGAAGTTTTACTAACTCAAATAAAATCCATCTAATCATATCTTCTATAACACCAGCTATAGAAAAAAAATCACTATACTCTGTCAAAGTACTTTCCACCATATCATCACTTCCTCTCAAATTGATTTTCTTTATAAAAAAAGTAAATAAACAATTAAAATGCTTATTTACTCCTACTCTTATATTTATTTAAAATATACATCAATTTTATCTAGTAAATCATGTTTATTTATAG
>SAMEA103957793__coassemble_776_pt1 | contig 3095 bp, 1 predicted proteins | sample SAMEA103957793__metabat2_low_PE_003 | metagenome-assembled genome bin SAMEA103957793 (sample SAMEA103957793) | gut metagenome | biome: gut; material: feces | host: Canis lupus familiaris | collected 2014 | reverse complement strand
ATTATAAAGATAATCAAATTTTGGAGGTAATTTTTTAAAATGAAAAAAATAAATGAAATAATAGAAAAAAAATATAATAAATATCCAGAGAGAATTCTTCAATTTGGAGAAGGTAATTTCTTAAGAGCATTTACTGATTGGATGATAAATAAAGCCAATCAAGAAAACGTTTATCAAGGAAGCATAGTATTATGCCAACCTATAGCTCCAGGTTTAGCAAACCTTATAAATGAACAAGAGGGTTTATATACACTTGCCATGAGGGGAATAGAAGATAGTGAAGCTGTAGAAAAAATAGAACAAATTACATCTGTATCTAGATGTATAAACCCATATGAAGATTACAACGCTTTGTTAGAAGTTGCTAGAAGTGCTGATTTAGAGGTTGTAATATCTAACACTACTGAAGCAGGAATTACTTACAAAGAAGGAGATAAATTAACTGATGCTCCGCCATCTTCTTTCCCTGCTAAAGTAACTGCTCTTTTATTTGAAAGATACAAAGCATTCAATGGTGATACTAACAAAGGTTTATTATTCTTACCAGTTGAGTTAATTGACAACAACGGTGCGGAGCTTAAAAGAATAGTTCTTCAATATGCTAAAGAATGGGAACTTGGAGCAGAATTTATAAACTGGATAGAAACTGCAAATAAGTTCACTTCTACTCTAGTTGATAGAATAGTTACAGGATATCCAAAGGATCAATTAGATTATTTCGAAGAAAAGTTAGGATACAAAGATAACATAATTGTAACTAGTGAATTGTTCAACTTATGGGTAATTGAAGGTAAAAAAGAATGGTCTGATATACTACCAATTCATAAAACCGATGCCAATGTAATCTGGACTGAAGATGTTACTCCTTATAAAAAGAGAAAAGTTAGAATCTTAAACGGAGCTCATACTTCTACTGTTCTTGCTGCTTACTTAGCTGGACATGATATAGTTCTTGATTTCATGAATGATGAAATTTTCAAAAACTACTTAAATAAGTTGATGTTTAATGAAATAATACCTACTCTTGATCTTCCTAAAGAAGAATTAGAATCTTTTGCTTCTGATGTGATAGATAGATTTGCAAATCCATACATCAAGCATAGATTACTTGATATATCATTAAACTCTGCTTCTAAATTTAATGCTAGATGCCTTCCATCTTTACTTGAATATGCTGAAGCTAAAAACGAAGTTCCAAAACACTTAACATTCTCTTTAGCTGCATTTATCAAATTCTACCAAGGTAAATTAGTTGAGGGACAATATGTGGGAACAAGATTTGATGGTACTACTTATGCTATAAAAGATGATGATGAAGTGATAGAGTTCTTTGCACAAACTTGGGCAAAAGGAAATGTAACTAAAGTTGCTCATGATGTATTATCTAACACTGCTTTATGGAGCGGAAAAGATTTAACTACAGTTGCTGGTTTAGAAAAAGCAGTTGCTAAGCATTTAACTAATATGGAAACTACTAGTATGAAGGATTTAATAGCTAATTTAAATATAGATACTGTTTTAGCTTAATAATAAATTTTAGTACAAATAATTAGAAATCTTTTCTCATTATTTGTACTATTTTAAACAATTACATCAATCATTAAATATTTTAATACTAATTTGAGGGAGAATTATTATGAAGGAAAATAACAACTTGATTATCATATCACAAGATGATAATGTAGCTGTTGCTCTTGCTGATTTAAAGGCAAATGATACTTATACATTAAATGATATGAATATTACTCTTTTAGATGACATTCCGTTTGGTCACAAAGTTGCTTTATGCGATATAAATGAAAATCAAAATATAATTAAATATGGTCATCCAATAGGACACGCTAAATGCCCTATATCTAAAGGTAATCATATACATACTCACAATCTAAAAACAAACTTAGAAGGTGTTATAGATTATAAATATAATAAAAACGAAGAAGTTCTAGCTAAATTTAATAATAAAAAGAAAGAAGCCTTTTTTGATGGATATGTAAGAGCCAACGGCAAAGTAGGTATTCGTAATGAAGTTTGGATAATTCCTACTGTTGGATGTGTTAATACTACTGCAAAAATATTAGAAAAAATAGCCAATGAAAAATATGGTGATAAAATAGACGGTGTATATGCTTACACTCATAATATGGGATGTAGCCAGTTGGGCCATGACCATGCTACAACTCAGCAAATTTTAAAAGGTCTAATCAACAACCCTAATGCAGGAGCTGTTCTTGTTCTTAGTCTTGGTTGTGAAAATAATAACTTGGATGAGTTCAAACCAATTCTTGGTGATTATGATGAGAACAGAGTTAAATTCCTAGTCACTCAAGATGTGGAAGATGAATATGAATCAGCTATGGAAATTTTAGATGAGTTAGTTGACTATGCTTCTTCTATGAAACGTGAAAAAGTTTCTGCTGAGCATTTAGTTCTTGGATTCAAATGTGGTGGGTCTGATGCCTTCTCTGGAATAACTGCCAATGCTTTATGCGGTTGTATAAATGATACATTAGTTAGTCATGGTGGAAGTACTATACTTACAGAAGTTCCTGAAATGTTTGGCGCTGAAACAATATTAATGGAAAGAGCTGTAACTGAAGAAATATTTGATGATACTGTAAACTTAATCAACAATTTCAAAAATTACTTCACAAAATATAATCAAACAATATATGAAAATCCATCTCCAGGAAACAAAAAAGGTGGGATCTCTTCTTTAGAAGAAAAATCATTAGGTTGCACTCAAAAAGGTGGTAGAGCTCCTGTGGTAGGTGTGGTGAATTACGGCGAAACTGTTAAAAACAAAGGACTTAATCTGCTTATAGGTCCTGGAAATGATCAAGTTTCTTGTACTAATTTAGTTGCAAGTGGTGCTCAAATGGTGCTATTTACAACAGGTCGTGGAAATCCATTTGGTTCTCCTGTTCCTACTGTTAAAATTTCTTCTAATAGTAACTTATATAATAAGAAAAAACATTGGATTGACTACAATGCGGGTCAGTTACTTGAAGGAAAAACTTTCGATGAGGTTACAGAAGACTTTTTCAACTATCTATTAGATGTTGCTTCTGGTAAAATTCAAACTAAAAATGAAGATT
>SAMEA103957793__coassemble_729_pt1 | contig 3334 bp, 3 predicted proteins | sample SAMEA103957793__metabat2_low_PE_003 | metagenome-assembled genome bin SAMEA103957793 (sample SAMEA103957793) | gut metagenome | biome: gut; material: feces | host: Canis lupus familiaris | collected 2014 | reverse complement strand
ATATTATCATAGATTAACAATCTAAAGTGAAGAATTACCATCTAAAAACGCCTGAAAAGATGAGTTCTTAGCATTATTTAAGTGTATTTTCATTGCTTCTTCTGCGGCTATTAAATCACCTTTAGCTAAAAAACTTAGTATTTCCATATGTTCATCTATAGTAGAATATATACGTTTATCATCATATAAACCGCTTAGTACTCTTAAACGGCAGTTTTGATTATGAACCCTACTATAAGTATCTATTAAATAATAGTTATTACATTGATTTAAAAGAATCCTATGAAATTCATCATCAAGTCTAAAAAGTTCTTCTTGATCATTATTTTCAATACATTCTTTAGCTTTTTTTATGTTTTCAAATAATGAATCTATGGTATCGCTATTAAGATTAGCGCAATGATTACTTATAGCATAAGTTTCTAGAAGTGTTCTAGTTTCAAAGGTTAAGTTTATTTCACCAATTGAAAGTGGAGCCACAAAGAAACCTTTTTTAGGTAATATTTTAATTAAGTTCTCTTGCTCTAATCTACTTAATGCATCTCTTATAGGAGTTCTACTAACTTTAAATTCTTCACATAGCAAATCTTCATTTAAGAATGAATTAGGCAGATATTCACATTTTAAGATCTTCTCTTTAATAGAATTATAAGCTATTTGTTTAAGACTTAGTTTTGCCATTGGACCTCCTCTTGAGTATTAATTAATTTAATAAGTTATAGTTAAGAATATCACCTGTGGTAATAATAGTCAAACTAAAAAATAAAAAATAAAAAGTGTTGACATCGTTTTCATCATCATGCTATGATGTATACATCATTAAATACAATATAAAATACAATATTGAATACAAAGTAAAGGGGAAATATTGGTAATGAAAAGTATATTAATTAATAAGCCAGGCGAAGTAGAAATAAGAGAAATTGAAAAGCCAGTATTAAAAGAAGGTGAAGTACTTTTAAAATTATTATATGGAGGAATATGTGGAAGTGATCTAGGAACTTATAGAGGAACTTTTGCTTATGCTTCTTATCCAAGAATACCAGGTCATGAATTTTCAGCAGAGATAGTTGAAATTGGAGAAAATGATAGAGGATTAGAAAAAGGTATGATAGTTACTTGTAACCCATACTTCAACTGTGAAACATGTTATCCATGTGAAAAAGGTTTAGTAAACTGTTGTACAACTAATGAAACAATGGGATGCCAAAGAGATGGAGCATTCTGTGAGTATATAACAATGCCGATTGAAAGAGTATACGACGGGAAAGGCCTTTCTGCTAAGACTTTAGCATTAATAGAGCCATTTTGCATAAGTTACCATGGTGTATCAAGAGCTAATGTTCAAGAAGGAGACACAGTGCTAGTAATGGGAGCTGGTACTATAGGTGTTCTTGCAGCAGTAGCAGCAAAAGCTTTAGGAGCAAAAGTTTATATAAGTGATGTGGCAGCACAAAAATTAGAATATGCATACAAAGAATTCCAATTAGATGGTATGATATTAAATGAAAGTAATGAAAGTTTCGAAAAGAAAGTAAATGAAATAACAAATGGAAATGGATTTGATGTTACTATAGAAGCAGTTGGACTTCCATCAACATTCCAGAATTGTATAGATGCTTCAGCATTTGGCGGAAGGGTTGTATTAATAGGAGTAGGAAAGAAAAACTTAGACTTTAACTTCACACTTATACAGAAGAAAGAATTAAATGTATTTGGTTCAAGAAATGCTCTTAAGAAAGATTTTTTAGAATTAATAGACATAGTTAAAAAGGGAAAATTTGATTTAGATAAGATTGTTACAAATACATATAAATTTGAGGAAGCAGGAAAAGCATTTGAAGATTTTGCTAACAATGGAGGTTCTATGTTGAAGGTGCTAATAGAATTCTAGACTTTATAAAATAGGGGGAAAATAATGATGAAAACTAAAAAATTAGTAGCAGTTATTTTATCGGCAATATTAGCAATGACAAGTTTAGTAGGTTGTTCAACATATGAACGACCTGCCCCATCACCAGAAAATCCTATGACAGTACAAATAGGTTTTGAAAACTCTTTAAGTGAGCCCATAGGACAAGCCCTAGTAAAATGGCAAGAGTTAGTAGAAGAAAAAGGTGATGGAAGTCTAAAAATTGAGCTATTCCCAGATAGCCAGTTAGGTTCAAAGAGTGAGTTAATCGACACAATGCTTATTGGGGAACCAGTTATAACTCTAGCAGATGGAGCTTTCTATGCTGATTACGGTGTAAAAGATATGGGAATATTATTTGGACCATTCTTATTTGATAACTGGGAACAATGTTGGACTTTAATTGAAAGTGATTGGTACAAAGAACAAAGTAGTTTATTAGAAGAAAAAGGTCTAAAAATACTTGCATCTAACTGGATGTATGGAGATAGACATACTTTAACTACTAAAAAGGTTGAAGTTCCAGATGATTTAAAAGGATTAAAGATACGTGTTCCAGGTAATGAGATACAATCAATTGGTTTTGATACTTTAGGTGCAACATCAACAGGTATGGATTTAGGAGAAGTTTATCAATCATTACAAACTAAAGCTATAGATGGTGCGGAAAATCCAATAGCTACTTTATATGGTAGAAAGTTACATGAAGTTGCAAAGTATTTACTACTAGATGGTCATGTTAAAAACTTTACTACATGGGTATGTAGTGCAGATTTCTTCAATAGTTTAACTAAAGAGCAACAAGATTTATTAGTTTCTACAGGAGAAGAAGCAGGACTTTATAATAATGGCTTACAAGAAGATGCAGAAGTAGAATATCTTCAACAAATGAAAGATGAGGGGGTAACTGTAACTGATCTAACTGAAGAAACAAAAGAAGAATTCAAAAAAGCTGCACAGCCTTTCTATGAATTAGAGGAAAAATTTGGATGGTCAAAAGGTCTGTATGATACAGTTAGAAAAGCTATGGGAGCAGAATAATTTATAAAATTAAGAGGTGACTAAATTGAAAAAAGATAATAAATTTCTTAAAATAGTTGGAAACTTAGATATTTTCATAGCCGTAGTAGCTTTAATTGTACTTGTTGGACTTACATCTTCTGGAGTTGTAATGAGATATGTTGTGGGAAAACCATTTACTTGGTTGGAAGAGGTACAATTATTCTGTATGGTTTGGATAGTATTTGGTGCAGGGGGAGCTGCATTTAGAACGGGAAACCATGTTGCAATTGAAATGGTTGTTGAGATGTTCCCAAAACCTGTGCAAAAAGTAATAGGAATAATAGTTGATTTGGTTGTTTTATTTGTAATATCATACTTATTTATCCAAAGTATAAGATTTGTGGGAGTTTTCGTAAGTAG
>SAMEA103957793__coassemble_599_pt1 | contig 4315 bp, 4 predicted proteins | sample SAMEA103957793__metabat2_low_PE_003 | metagenome-assembled genome bin SAMEA103957793 (sample SAMEA103957793) | gut metagenome | biome: gut; material: feces | host: Canis lupus familiaris | collected 2014 | reverse complement strand
AATGAACAATATGAATGATGAGTAGGAATGGAGAAGAGAGAATGAAATATCCGTTGATATGGTTAGAAAAAGATGTTCCGAAGGAAGAGACCACTAGAAAATTTCCTCACACTTTAAGCCTGGGTAAGTTGGGAAAAGGGCAATCTTTTAACCAAGTAAAGAATCAAACAAGAAGAGGTGACTGTACATGTTAGAAGCGATTAAAACAGCTTTTTCACCACAAAATGATCAAAAAGTACTTGATCCATTAAAGCAACTAGGAAATCGGGAAATAGAAATTTTAAAATCCAAAGGGTATGATTTAGATTTTTTAAAACAAGTGATGCCACAAGGTGGGTTAAATTTTGATGAAGAATATGTGACGTATGGTAATGGTTATTCACGATGTGTGACAGTTTATCACTACACAAAAAATCCTACGCTTTTTTGGTTGGCCAATCTCATGAACAATCCTCATACAGTGGCCACACTCGATGTTAGCACAGATGAAAAGCAAAAAGTGATTGATCAAATCAACCGCGCATTAGATGAATTAAATGATCGATCAGATAATGAACGAAAAGCGACTGACCGAAATAAAAGTGCGGAAGAATACCTGGAATTAGCGGAATATGCCCGAAAATTGACTTCTAATGGGGAAATTTCTAAACAAGTCAAAGTGAGAGTACATGTTTACGGAAACACGATTCAAGAAGTAGATGAACGAGCGCAGGAACTGATCGAAAATCTCAAAGGGATGGATTATCGTGCGGTGACTTATCTGCATAAAACCAAACGAGATTGGCAATCGATGTTTACCATGTTCGATGAACAAGCTGAATGGTTCGGAAATATCAAAGGGCAATCACTACCATCGTTAAACATTGGCGGAGGTTTCCCGTTCCACCACCAAACGCTAAAAGATCCAGGAGGGACACAATATGGGGAAACCATGACAGGCGGCCCATTTGTCTGGAATGCGACGTATAAAAATAGTGTACGGTTGTCTACTAATACCTTGCTTCTAGGAATGATGGGAGCTGGTAAATCGACCGTTCTTAAAATGATCGCGGAAGCCCATTTAGCTGCAGGAGACTTTATTTGGGGCTTTGAAAAGGGAAAAGACTTTATTCCTTTCTTAAAGGAATATAACGGTATTATGGTGCGTTTAGACGGATCTGACGGAATGATCAATCCTTTAGAGATATTTGCCACACGGACGTATGATGAAGCATCCAGTTTATATGACGATGGATCAGTCAAAGATTTGAAGATCAATGAAGCAGCGTCCTATCAAACACACTTAGACAAAGTGGTCTATCAGGTACAGTTAGTGAGTCCTCAGCTAAAAGGAACGATGAAAGCAGAATTTAAGACCTACTTAAATCGTTTTTATGAAGAGTATGGAACAGTACCACGCGGCTTTACTTCCTCAAATTCGCGTTCAAATACTGATACGCAAGTCACAGGTAAAGATCCAGAAGCTTATCCGACGTTCAAAGAATTTTTAGACTTTTTAGGACAACTGGAATTACCAGGTGCTTCCCAAGAGAAAAAGAATCGAAAAGAAGAAATGGAATCCATCGTAGAATCCTTATGTGAGACGTATGGCATGATTTTTGATGGTCATAGTACGATTCGACACCTTGACCAACAACAGTTGGTCTTTTTTGACATTGACTCTATTACAGGCTTAGATCGAGGGGTACAACAATGTCAAATGTACATGGCTATGACGTTGATTTGGAATCAGGCATTGATTCAAGGAAGAAGACAACGACGTTTAATTAAAGAAAAACAAATGGAAGAACAAGACTTCAAACGCTTCTTGGCGATGATTGATGAGTGCCATAATGCGATTAATCCAGATTTTATTGAAACGGTAAATTATGTCACAAACTTTCAACGAGAAATGCGTAAAGTAGAAGCAATGACTGTTTTAGCTACACAATCTCCACAAGAAATGGTGCCAGAAAATATGTCTTCTGATAACTTCTCGAAACTGAAGAAAGTCTTTGAATTTTCTTCTACGAAGATCTTTATGCGTATGGATGAATCTACTTTAACACATATTCAAGAACTGGTTGGAAAGTCAATGACGAACTCAGAATTAGAATCCATTCCTCAACAAAATCAAGGAGACGCTGTGATCAATTTTGGCTCAAAAGAAACCATTCGTGTTCATTTTAGTCCGAACAAACGTCAATTAAAATTGTTTGATGGAGGAAAATAATGGAAAACCAAAATGAAAGTTTAATCAAGCAGTATGTTAAGCGTCGTGCAAAGCGGCGCTTATTTTTGTGGTTGTTTGGTACTTCTGCAGGTTTGATTACTATTTTGATCACTGTGTTCGTGACCCTATTTCTAATACTTGCGGCGGGCTCGATTGATAATTCGGATTCAGATTCAAGCAGTGGTGGCGAAGCTTTTACAGGAGAATATTCGGAAGGCTTACCGATTTATAAAGAAATCAAAGGAAGAGGCCCTTTTTCTGATGAGATTGCGCAATATGCTGTAGGTGCAGCAGTGAAATATAAATTATTACCAAGTGTGATCCTTTCGCAATACGGTTACGAATCAGCGTTTGGTACATCGGCGTCCGCAAGAAATGATCTCAACTATTTTGGGATTACTTGGTTTGATGGTTGTCTGTTTCCTAAAGGAACTGCACGAGGAATTGGTGGCATTGAAGGTGGCTGGTACATGAAGTTTCCCAACTCAAAAGCTGCATTTTCCTATTACGGCTTTATGGTAGCCACACAATCAAATTTTAATGCTTGTGTCGGAAATAAAAGCCCTGGCGCAAGCTTATTGATCTTAGGACGAGGCGGTTATGCCGCTGCAGGAATTACGGAAGATAGTCCGTATTATACAGGTTGTATGTCAATTATCACTTCTAATAAATTAACCGAATATGATGAATTCGCCATCAAACATTGGGGTGAAGGTGGCAATAACAACGGCACGATTACTGGTGAATGGACGAATCCATTCCCTGGCAGCAGTTTAGATAAAAGTTCCTTCAGTGGTGGTCAATTATTTGGAACAAATCCAGGCGGTGAATTCCGACCAAATGGTTTCCATGACGGATTAGATTTTGGTTCAGTCGATCATCCAGGAAGTGAAATTCATGCGGTTCATGGTGGAAAAGTCGTGTACGTTGGCAATCCTGGTATTTCAGGTTTAGGTGCATGTGTGATCGTGATTAATTACGACGGTTTGAATATGGTGTATCAAGAATTTGCGAATAGTACAGGAAATTCTCGTGTGAAGGTAGGCGACCAAGTAAAAGTTGGTCAAGTAATCGGGATCCGAGATACAGCACACTTGCATTTAGGTTTCACTCGAATGGATTGGCGTCAAGCACAAGGACACGCATTCACAGATGATGGTACATGGATCGATCCATTACCATTTTTGAATAGCAGCAAAAAATAGATCAGGAGAAAAAATATGGAAAATAAAACTTTAAAAATCGTCTTAACAGCTGCAATTAGCGTTAGTTTAATCGGCAATATCGCGTTGTTTTGGCAGCTGAAAGAGGAACAAGCAGCAAATACCTATAAAATTGAAGAAGTGGCTAAAAACGCGTCTGAGAAGCTCAAAAAAAATTCCTCTGAGGCACAGGCGAAGATCGACAAGTTAAATCAAACCATCAATGAGAAAAACCAAGAAATCGATCAGCTGAAGCAACAAGATGGCACAAAAGCAAAAGAGGAAGTCACTGAAGCACAAAGAAAGACGGCAGAAGAGTTCGGTCAATTGGCCATTGATAAATCATTAAGCAGAAATGAATTAACGGAAAAACTAAAAGATGTCGCAACCCAAGAAGTGATCGACAAATTAAGTCCTACAGACGATGATCACCAACATGATGATTACGGAAGTTACTCCTTTACATTAGGTGACGTGCAAACTTACGCTCAAACAAGCAGTGTAAAAGAGGAACAAAACTTTGTGGTATTTGTTGATTATACAATTGGCAATTCTCAATTCAAAGATGTCAAACCACAAAAAATAAAAGGTGGATTAACTGTCACTGAAAAACAGGTAGATGGTCAATGGAAAGTCACAGACTTTAGTTATTTCACTCGTTAGGAGGAAGAAAATGAGTAAGAAAAAAGGAGCAAGACAACGTTTTAAAAAACGAAAAAGTTATCTTAGATGGCTGGGAATCTTTATGATTCTCGGCTTTTTGATTCTTGCTAGTCCGATTTACACGCATCAGAAAGTAGACATACCAGATGAGGTAAGTACAAACGCATTTTTAAACACGAAGGAACTGACGATGGTTTCAAAAGAAAAAGGAGCGAACCAGCAATTAGTTTTTGAATTT
>SAMEA103957793__coassemble_561_pt1 | contig 4739 bp, 5 predicted proteins | sample SAMEA103957793__metabat2_low_PE_003 | metagenome-assembled genome bin SAMEA103957793 (sample SAMEA103957793) | gut metagenome | biome: gut; material: feces | host: Canis lupus familiaris | collected 2014 | reverse complement strand
TGAGTTACGTAAATGGAAAGTTTTGTCTCGCTTAATTTGACAAATAATAATAAAAAAACTCCTTTCGATTACTCCCACTTCTTTATTCTATCAAATAAGCAATGTGATTTTATTGATTTTTCGTATTTTCTCATCAATCTTTCAAATCTTCTAAAAACTGAGAAGCACCCGCTGATGTTGTCTGTAATACATCAGCGGGTGCTTCTTTTATTTTAATCTTCGTGATTTTCCAATTTACCTCACGCTTTATATTTGTATTTGAAGAAACATAGACTTTTAGTCATCATCGTCTTCCTCATCCAAATCTTGTCGGACAGTTTTTCCTTGGAGTCTTTGTACTTGGTAGATGATTTCTTTATTGAAACTTAAAAGTTCAACAAGCAATTGTTGCAAGCCATATTTTTCTTCTTTTTCAGCTAATTTGATTGCCCGTGTGATAAAGACATTTTGGAAATCAAAATCTTTTGCAAAGTTTTCCAACATTGTTGAGGCTGGTAAATATTTGTTTTGACCATGTTCGTAAATTTTTCCATAACGCATGACTTCTTCTAAAGTAGACGGAACGATTTCATTTTCAATCACTAACTCATGAGAGATTTTATTGAACCATCTCGCTTCTTGATCAGCATATTCTGAAAAAAGGGTACTTAATTCTTGCGAAGATGTACCCAAAACATACAATTGTGCTTGGATCAATTTCATTTCTTCTAATTTAAAATTTGCTAATACATGCCCCACCATGGCGCCAGCAGTTGGTTTATGATGGTCGATATCTGCTTGTTTTGTTTCTTGAACAAATTTTTCTTCCACTATATTCATTGATTTACGCCTCTTTTACTTTTGCTGATTGGACTTCATAACCTAATTTTTCCACAACTGCAGCTAATTGTTCAGGGTGGACTTCATCTGGATCAAAGTTTGCTTTGATTTTGCTCGCATTAAACAAAACTTTCGTATTGCTTACCCCAGGCTGTTGAGAAACCGCATGTTCGATTTTTTGCATACAGCTTGGACAAGCTAGTGTATCTAATTGCATAATAATTTTTTTCATCGTAGTTCTTCCTTCCTTTTTCTTGATAGTCTTATTCTAGATTACAGCTTCCATAAAAAAATTGATTCTTATCAAGTTTTACGATTTTTCTTCTTTGCTTTCGTGTCCAAAATACAATAAACGCATCGCGTTAAAGATAACGATCAAGATACTAGCTTCGTGAACGAACATCCCACTAGCCATGTAAATAAACCCGGCAAATAAGCCGATGAGTAAAAATAAGACGACACCAATGGCAATCACTACATTTTCACGGGTATTTAAAACAGTTTTCTTAGCCAAGCGGTAGGCATGAACCAACGATTCAAAATTAGATTGCATCAAGACAACGTCACTCGTTTCGATAGCAACATCCGTTCCTGATCCCATAGCAATCCCGATATCAGCCGCAGCCAAAGAGGGAGAATCATTGATTCCATCTCCAATAAAAGCAACGCGCAATCCTTGTTCTTGGTATTTTTTCACAAATTGAACCTTTTCGTCTGGTAATAATTCAGCATGGACTTCATCAATGCCTAACATATCAGCTACATAATCAGCAGTCATCTGATTATCACCTGTCAGCATCACTACCTGTTTTGCTCCTGCTTGTTTCAACTTAGCTAATTGTTCAGCGACTTCTGGTCGAATCACATCTGACACACCTATGATTTGAGTGATTTTTTTGTCGATTGCTACAATAATGACCGAGCTGCCTGTTTGTTGTAATTGATGTAAATCTTGTACTTGCTTTGGTGTGAGAGAAAGTTTGTGAGCGGCAATCAATTTGGTGTTGCCCGCACAAACTGTATGACCATCAATCTCAGCTGTGATTCCTTGTCCCTTGATTGTCTGATTATCTTTGACTGCTAATTGTTGAAAATCAATGTCTTTCTCCTGAGCATAATGGATCACGGCGCGCCCCAGAGGATGATCGGATAACGTTTCTAATCGAGCCACTAAAGCTAAGCTGTCCCCTTCATCCTCTGTATAGTTCTTGATAGTGGATACAGCAGTAGTTCCTTTGGTCAATGTACCAGTTTTATCAAAGACAAAAGTATCGATTTTGGAAAAAGTATCCATTGCTTCACCGCCTTTGACTAAGATGCCCCGTTTCGCTCCATTACCGATTCCTGCTACATTCGAAACAGGCGCACCAATGACTAAAGCGCCAGGACAACCAAGAACCAAAACAGTGATTGCTAAACGAAAATCACGACTAATCAGACCAACAACCAACGCAATAAGTAAAACGGTTGGAGTATAATACTGAGAAAATCGATCAATGAATTTTTCCGCATGGGATTTGGTATCTTGTGCTTCTTCTACTAATTCGATAATTTTGGCAAAGGTCGTATCATCTCCGACCTTAGTTGCTTCAATCGTCACGTAGCCATCTGCTAAAATCGTTCCAGAGAAGACTTCATCTCCACTGATTTTGACGACTTGTCGTGATTCACCAGTCACTGCGGCTTCATCCGCATACCCTTTCCCGTCAATGACTCGTCCGTCCACAGGAATAGCTCCACCAGTTTTTACTAAGACGATATCGCCTTCTTCCACGTCATCGATTTCCACTTCTTCAGTCGTTCCATCTTCTTGGACAACACTAGCAGTAGATGGGGCCATCTCGGTCAAAGCCTTGATTGACTCCCGCGTTTTGGTCAATGTTTTTTGTTCCAGATAGCTACCAAACAAAAACAAGAATGTAACGATAGCTGACTCCTTGTATTCTCCGATCATAAAGGCACCAAGCACAGCAATAGTAACGAGTAAATCAATTGAGATAACTTTGACTTTCACTGCCTGATACGCATGGATCATAATAGGTATGACCGCAATAATAGAAGCTATGGCTAGAGCAATGTTATAGAACAAGACAAAACCAGTAAATTTTCCGATAAAACCAAAAATAATCAACACAGCTGATAAGGCGGTGATATGATTTCGATGCTCTTGGATCCACTTTTGTAATTTCATCTTTCTCCCTCTTTTCCTTTCATTCTTACGAGACTAAGTATAGATACTTATCCATCATAAAAAATTGACCACTATCAAGTTTAGTCAAAAAGGCGGTTTTCTTTTGGTAGAATACACTACAAAAAATAGTTAGCAAGAAGACTCACTAAAAGTGATCTTGCCAACTATTGTCGTTTCTATCGAAATTTTCATTGAATGATTTTCCTGTACAGCATACATCGGAGATCTATTTCTTTATCTAAGATTTTTATCTTGCTAATTTTTTCCTTTAGTCTTTCAAATCCACGTCGTTCATAGAATTGATACGTACAGCCACTATCTGTAAAAAGGAATATTTCTTTTCCTTTCTCTCTTTTTTCAAATTCTGTTAGCAACTTGGTACCGATGCCTTTTGTTTTCAAATCAGGATTTGCAGCTAAAAAAATGATCTCTCCATCTGGCGAATGCTTCTTTAAATATGCTGCAAGCATTTGTTCATTTGCTGTCTCGTAAGCTCCTTTACTTTCTTTAGCAAATATATTTTGTAAAAAATCGAATATCTTAACATATATTTGCTGTCCAAAAGAACGATGTTTCTTTTTTTCTCCTTTTATCTCCGCCAGCAAAACACCTGCCAACTCGTCCTCTGCATACAAAGCAAGAATTTGAGTTGCTCGATTCAACTCCATATACAAAAAATATCTTCCGTAAAGATTCAGCAGAAGTTCATTTTCCATATATCTCTCAAAGTTCATTCCTTCAACAGCAAAATAGATAGCTTTTTTGTAATCTTTCTTTTCTAAGGGTTTAAAAGTTAGTTTCATCATTTCGCCTCCTCAACTTCAATGATTGTGTTATACTTACATTATAATAGACACAGTGTCTACTATCTATAATCAATCATCTATAAGTTTGTCGATTAAGCGACAGCTTTGCTTTGATATGTCGGATAAGGAGATAGGTAAATGAAAAAGACAGATAGACGCGTCAAAAAAACAGAAAAAGCTTTGGCTGAAGCACTATCCACATTATTAGTAAATAAAAAGATTCAAGCAATCACTATACGCGAACTAACAGAAACGGCAGATGTACATCGTTCGACTTTTTATACACATTATAAGGATATCTATGATCTATATGATCAATTAGAAAGCAACTTTTTTCGGGATCTAAATGAAATTCTCTCTTATGATCCAGCCCATAGCTATGAGGAACTATACACTCGCTTGATTGACTATGTTTACGCAAATACTTTTTTATATCGCTTATTTATCCTCAACCATGGTGATATTTCGTTTCAGAAGAAAGTTAAACAAGTTATTGAAGAAAACTATCTGAACATATGGCTATATGAAGACAAGAAAACGATTATCACAGAAGAAATGAGATTCTTTACTACGTACCACGTCCAAGGTTGTCTATCCGTTCTCAATCGGTGGGTAGAAAGCAATTACAAGTACTCCAAAAAAGAATTATTAGAACTCTTACAGAAACTGAATGATCACATAGAGAAAATCATGCCTTGAATAAAAACATACTAAGCTTAGTTAAGAAGAACCGTAACCTTCTCGTATAACAACTGAATCTTATTTAGCCAAATTGTTTACTGAAGATTTTTTGAGTAAAATTTCTATAATTCCTACTTATTGAAAAGTAGTTTGTAGTGCTGCTTCTCCCTCTCTAAGTGATATATCTTGTTGTACCAATCAAATTCACCTCATCATTAATAAATTACTTTTAGGCTAATTTA
>SAMEA103957793__coassemble_552_pt1 | contig 4885 bp, 5 predicted proteins | sample SAMEA103957793__metabat2_low_PE_003 | metagenome-assembled genome bin SAMEA103957793 (sample SAMEA103957793) | gut metagenome | biome: gut; material: feces | host: Canis lupus familiaris | collected 2014 | reverse complement strand
CTTTAATTTCTTACACCCATTTTTAAAAATTATGAATAATTTAATAGCTGGTCTTCTTTCATAAACTTATCTAAAATCCTTAACAATATCACAATACTCCTATACAACAAATACCATTTTTTCAATCACTAATTATTCTATAAGACTTATAGCTATCAGTCTACAATTTATAGAAATAAAAAAAGCATCTTACACAACTGTAAGATACTTTTTTATCTTTATTCTTATCCAAATAAACTTAATAATATACCTGCCGCTACTGCTGAACCTATAACACCTGCCACATTAGGCCCCATAGCATGCATTAATATAAAGTTTCCTGGACACTCTTCTTGAGCAACTTTTTGAGATACTCTAGCTGCCATTGGGACTGCTGATACACCAGCTGAACCTATTAATGGATTTACTTTTTCCTTACATACTAAGTTCATTAATTTAGCAAATAATACACCTGTTGCTGTACCTATGCCAAATGCTAAAATTCCAAGTCCAAATATCATGAGAGTTTGAGCACTTAAGAATATACTAGCTTCTGCAGATGCACCAACTGATACACCTAAGAATATAGTTACTATGTTCATTAATGCATTTGAAGCTGTATCAGATAATCTATCTGTAGCTCCAGATTCTTTAAGTAAGTTACCAAACATAAGCATTCCTATTAACGCAGCAGCTGATGGTAATAATAATGATACAACTATTGTAACTACTATTGGGAATATTATTTTTGCTTTTTTAGAAACTGGTTTAGATTGAGTCATAACTATACTTCTTTCTTGCTTAGTAGTTAAAACTCTCATTATTGGTGGTTGAATTATTGGAACTAATGCCATATAAGAATATGCTGCAACGGCTATTGGTGCCAATAATTCTGGAGCTAGTTTAGTTGCTAGATATATTGCAGTAGGTCCATCTGCTCCACCTATTATACCTATTGATGCTGCTGCTTGTGCTCCAAATCCTAATACTAAAGCACCTAAAAAAGTTGTAAATATACCAAATTGAGCTGCTGCTCCTAATAATATACTCTTAGGATTTGCAATTAATGGAGCGAAGTCTGTCATAGCACCTACGCCTAAAAAAATTAATGGTGGGAATATTCCAAGTTCATCACCTAAAAATAGATAATTTAATAATCCACCTGTCGTTTCCGTACTTACATATGCTGATGCACCTTCCTTCAATGCCTCTACACCCTCAGGTGATATAAGTTGTATTTTAGAAACTGCTTCATTCATAACTCCTGATAATGGAAGGTTTGATAATAACATACCAAATGCTATTGGAATTAATAATAATGGTTCAAATCCTTTAGCAATGGCTAAATATAGTAATAAACATGATATAAGTATCATTACCCCTTGTTGCCATGTCATATTGACAATTCCCATTGTTTGTATAAAATCTATTATAACCTCTCCCACGGGTTTTTCCCCCTTCTATCTGTATTTAAAAATTATCCTATTGTAACTAATAGATCTCCTGAACTTACAGAAGCACCTTTAGTAACTTTCACTTCTTTTACTGTACCATCAACTGGAGCTAGTATTTCATTTTCCATCTTCATAGCTTCTAATATTAATAAAATATCTCCTTTAGCAACACTTTGACCTACACTTACCTTAACATCACTTATTGTCCCTGGCATAGGTGCTGGTATACTTCCGCTTCCTCCTGTAGGAGCAGCTGGAGCTTTCTTTGGAGTTGCTTTTTTTACAGCTGGTTGAGGAGCTGATTGAGATTGTGGTCTTGCTACACTTTCAACACTAGCTCCTAATTCTTCAACTTGAACTTCATAAGCATTCCCATTTACCACTATATTGTAATTTTTTATCATTATTAGTACCCCCTATTTTATACCTCTATATTATGTGTTTTTTCCCAGTTACTTTGAATATTATTTGTTCTGCTTATTCTTTTTACAACTATATTTTTATTCCCAGAAGCTGCAAGTGCAGCTGTTATTACTGCAACTAACTCGTCATTATCTTCTGAGCTTACTTCTTCTAAAACTTCTTTATTTTCATCAACCTTTATCTCTGCCATCTTACTTTTCTTATCTTCTGGAGCTGCATTTACTACTCTTATAATCATAGCTATCAAAACTAATACTATAAACACAACTACCATAGATAATAATGTTGTAGCACATCCTGCTAAAAGACGTTCACCCATTGGCATTGATGCTGCATCTACTTTTAACGATTCTAGTAATTGACTTATACTCATTATCTATCACCTTCCTATAGAGGTATATTTCCATGTTTCTTAAATGGTCTGCTTTCTCTCTTTGATGACAACATATCTAGAGCATCAGCTATTCTTATCCTACTTACTTCTGGCTCTATAACATCATCTATATAACCTCTCTCAGCTGCTTTATATGGTGTTGCAAACTCATTTGTATACTCTTCAATTTTTTGTGCCCTCATCTTAGCTGGATCATCTGCTTCTTTTATGTCTTTCTTGAATACTATATTTGCTGCACCACTTGGACCCATAACAGCAACTTCTGCAGTTGGCCATGCTAATACAATATCTGCTCCTAAGTCTTTAGAGCACATTGCTAAATAAGATCCTCCATAAGCTTTTCTTGTTATTAATGTAATTTTTGGAACAGTTGCTTCACTATACGCATAAAGCATTTTTGCACCATGTCTAATTATTCCTCCATATTCTTGTTCTGTACCTGGTAAGAATCCTGGTACATCTACTAAACTAAGTATTGGAATATTGAAAGCATCACAAGTTCTTATAAATCTTGCTGCTTTATCTGATGCATTTATGTCTAAACTACCAGCCATAGCATTTGGTTGATTTGCTATTATACCGATACTTTCACCATTTATTCTTGCAAATCCTGTTATTATATTTTTTGCAAAGAATGGTTGTACTTCATAGAAATCACCTTCATCTATGATTTCATATATAATATCTTTCATATCGTATGCTTTATTTGAACCATCAGGAATTATAGTATTTAATTTATCTAATACTACATTTGGAGAGTCATTTGTCTCAACTAATGGTGCTTTTTCAGCATTATTAGATGGTAAGAAACTTAATAATTTTTTAATTTGTTCTATACAATCTTCATCATTTTGAGCTATGAAATGCGCTACACCTGAAGTTGTATTATGAGTTGATGCTCCACCTAATTCTTCTGATGTTACTTCTTCACCTGTAACTGTTTTTATAACTTGTGGACCTGTTATAAACATTTGACTTGTTTTATCTACCATGTATATGAAATCTGTTAATGCTGGTGAGTAAACTGCTCCACCTGCACAAGGTCCCATTATTGCAGATATTTGAGGTATAACACCTGAAGCAATTGTATTTTTAAAGAATATTCCACCATATCCAGCAAGAGCATCTACTGCTTCTTGTATTCTAGCCCCACCTGAGTCATTAAGCCCTACTATTGGGGCCCCCATTTTTATTGCTAAATCCATTACTTTTACTATTTTTTTAGCATGCATTTCACCTAACGAACCACCAAGAACTGTGAAATCTTGAGCATAAGCATATACTAATCTTCCGTTAACTTTTCCATATCCGCATACTACACCTTCACCTGGAGCTGCTTTTTTTTCCATTCCAAAATTTGTACATCTATGTTTTACAAAAGCATCAACTTCAACAAAAGTATTTTCATCGAATAATAAATTTAATCTTTCTCTTGCTGTCAATTTACCTGATTTATGTTGTTTCTCGATTCTTTTTTCTCCACCTCCAATTTCTATGGCCTCTCTAGTTTTCTTAAGCAAGTTTAATTTTTCAACAGACATCTGTATACCTCCAAGACTTATTTTCTTTCACTTAGTTCTAATAACATTCCACTTGTACTTTTCGGATGGCAAAATGCTATACTAGCATTTCCTGCACCATATCTTGGTTTTTCATCGATCATTCTATATCCCTTTTCTTTAATTTCTGCTATAGCTTCTTCTATATTATCAACTCTTAAAGCAACGTGTTGTATTCCACCTCTTCCACCATTTTTTTGAATAAATTTAGCTATAGGTCCATCTTCAGTTGTAGACTCCAAGAATTCTAATTCAGATTCACCTATTGGTAAAAATCCAACTTTAACTTGTTGATCTTCAACAATCTCAGTTCCTTGACATTTTAATCCAAGTACATCTTCAAAGAATTTTAAAGCTTCCTCTAAATTAACTACAGCTATACCTATATGGTCAACATTTTTTACATTCATTTTTAAATCCCCCTTATTTTATAATACTTTCGAAAATTTGCTCTCCAATTGTATATGGATCTGTCTCCTTAGTTATTGTCTTAGCTAACAATGTATCAACATCTTTAGTTGACTCTATTTCATTTACTTTCTTTTCAATTCTTCTATGAACAATTTCTTTAACTTCTAATTTATTTCTATTTAATCTTCGATTGTAAATCTCTTTGCTATCATAAAGGTATTGTCTATGTTTTGTTATATTTTCAAGTGCAGCTTCTACCCCTTCTCCACTTTCTGATATAACTAAGCTTACTGGAGGTCTGAAATCCCAATCATGTTTAAAATCAAGCATCATCTCAATTTCTATGGATGTTTTTTTAGCTCCATCTTTATCAGCCTTATTTACTACAAATACATCTGCGATTTCCATTACACCAGCTTTTATAGCTTGAATATCGTCGCCAAGACCTGGCACCACAACCATTATAGTTGTATCTGCTGTTTTAACTATATCAACTTCTGATTGACCAACACCTACAGTTTCTATAAATATATAATCGCATCCATATGCATCAAGTACTTTGATAGCTGCCTGAGTAGCATTTGATAGTCCACCTAAACTACCTCTAGTTCCCATAGAACGTATAAATACACCTCTATCTGTATTTAAATCATTCATTCTAATTC
>SAMEA103957793__coassemble_551_pt1 | contig 4887 bp, 7 predicted proteins | sample SAMEA103957793__metabat2_low_PE_003 | metagenome-assembled genome bin SAMEA103957793 (sample SAMEA103957793) | gut metagenome | biome: gut; material: feces | host: Canis lupus familiaris | collected 2014 | reverse complement strand
CCTATATCCATAGAACCACTATAAAATACCTTGTTACAATCCAAATTTGAATGTAACTCAAATTGTGTAGACATAGGTTTATCTAAACATACATACTTTTCACTTAATATACTAACTAGCTCATTTGCAGTTTTTAGATCATATATATCTCCTTTATCAATTTCTTTTGCTTTACTTGAAATAAATTTAACATATACATTGTCTACTGTTAGCGTATCTTCATTATTTTTATTTTCAATTTTTTCAATATTCTTTTCTTCTTTTTTTACTTCATTTTCTAATGATATATCTATATTTTCATTCATATAATCATCTATTATTTTTATATATTCTGATGAAGTTTCTTTAACTTCTTTAATAATTTCTAAACATTCATCAAAATCCATATTTTTAGTCCAGTTATACAAATAATCTAAAGAATAATCACTAGTATCTATTCCAAAATATGAACAAGTTGTATATGCTACCATTTCAGCCTGATACTCTCTTTCTTGTATAAAATAATCATCTCTTTTTTCCATTGTATGTAACTTAGCATGAGCCAACTCATGTAATAGTGTCTTAACGTTTTGTAACTGACTATTACGAGGATTTAAAGCCACCTCTTTAGTCATTGGATATGATACTCCTTTGACTGCTCCTAATTCATCTTTTGGTTCTATAATTTTAACATCTATACTTTCAGCTATTTTCTCCATTGCTTCATATAACTTATCATAATCTTTTACATCTCCATCTAACCATTTATTAGGAAATAACTTCGGTAAATCAGATGATTTAGCATTAGTTTGTGATATATCAAATACATATCCAGTTTTATAAAATATTTTTTCTCTAGTTTTAATTAAACCTTTTTTCACTTTTTCTTTTTCTTCTTTAGTAGCATATTTCAATTGCTTTTCTTTATCACCTAACAAAAGATAAGTTATTTTAGTTGGAACAAGAATTTTAATTCCTTTCTCACCTTTATTAACTTTAAATCCATTATCTGACCAAAATTTAAATGAACCTACAGCCATAGCTCCTTCAAATTGATCTTCTATTAATGCTAAATTTCTAGCTGAATAATTATAAAACTTAGCCATATAGTCTAAATACTCTTTCATTAGACTGGGTTCTTTGAAGTATGTCATTATTTTGTAATTTGCTTCTTCAACCATAAAATCTATTTTTTCTTTTGATGTCATTTCTTTTTTTATTTTATCTAACTTACTACTTTTATTAGAATCAATATTTTTAACTAATAATTTTTCATCCATATCAAAAATCAAACCTTTCTATATTTATTTTTATATAAAAAAGCAGATAAAGAAAAGTCTTTATCTGCTTTCGATTGTTTTTGTTTTAAATTTGGTTTATTATGATATAATATAAATATAAAAGGAACTTCAATCTATTTCGCAGTAGAGTGATGTTTCCAAAAATTAATTTCGGTTATGTTTGAACTTGATTTTTATTTCAAGTTCTACACCACTCTTAGTTGGCAGACTAGAGTGGTTTTTTATTTTATCATATATGTAATTAGTCAAAAGACCTATACATATAGTGCTAATTGCACTAATAATAAAAATTATCATTTGTTCCATACTTCTCACCTCCTTCCATTAAGAAGTAGGCTTTATCTTGAGTATGGAAACACCACTCTATAAATTGAAGTTCCTATGTATATTATACCATAAATTAACTATAGTTACTAAGGATTTACAGTTAGCTTAGTGGCTTTATCATAGCAAGTTAATATCGGTAAATCAAGTTCAAAAATGTCATTAGCAAGTCCAGTTCCAACTTCTGCTTTTATAATTTCTTTTGTATTTAAATCCTTAATTAATATATAATCATTTTCCTTATTTACCTCAATTATCATACCTTTACTTTTTTTTGAATCAAAGAATTCATCAACTAATTTTTCATTTTCTACATTAACATTTTCGTACATTTTTTATTCTCCTTTAGTTTAAAAGTTTTGCATGAACTACCATCCTTGCGTTTTTAAATTCATAACTACAAGTAGATAAGGTTAGAATTTTATCTTTAGCAGTTATATTTATATTAGGTTTGAAAATAGATTTATTAGTTATATTATTAAGAAAATACTCATACTCAAAATCATTTTCAAAACTTGTTTTTATATATTCATCTTTTGAATCTGTTACATATACAGAAAATATCTCATACTTAAGATTATTTCCTTTGGGAGTAGAAATAGATATTATTTTATTCTTATTAAAGAAATCTTCATTTTTGTAATTTTTTAATTGACCAAACATAGTTTTATCTTTCATATAATGACCATATATAACAGTATTTTTATCGTTAAACATTTGATTTCTAAAGTCTAAAAATATAGAGCCTGAAGGTAAATAATTTTTATTTATATCTTTATTAAGATAATATGAATTATTTTCACTTTGTACAATAGGATAATCTATATTTGTATTCTTTATAGTAATCCATCCTCTGTAATCTTTATTTATATTAGACAAATCTATAATATTTTTGTTTTCTTTTTCTATATTTTCTTTAATATCTTTTACTTCTTCATATACTTTATAGGCTTTAATATAATCACCTACTTTAATTACAATTTTATAGAATGATATTACCAAAGCTATAACTAAAACTACGTTAATAATCTTTCTAAATTTGTTCATTTTTAGTAAATTCCTTTTTACATATTTAATTCAATTTCTCTTTGAAGTTGCATATATTTAGACTGATTTTTATAGTTATCTAATTCACTTCCAAGAGCATTACCAATTTTATTTAAGTGCTTTTTTGATAGAACTATTTTATTAGGTTTAGAGTTATAATTATTTATTATTAGTTTTTCATTTAGATTACTTTTTAAAGAATATTTTTTATTTGATTTTTCTTTTTCTTCTTTTAAAATATCTTTTAAATCACCTAAAAAAGCATTACCCATGCGAGTATATAATTCATCTATTTTATTTTTTTTATATTCTTTATACTTTTGTCTTTTACCAACACCATAAATATTCTTTAATTCCTCTTCATGTTTATCTAATTTATTAATTAACTCTTTGTATTCATCAAATTTATAGTTCTTTATGTAGTATTTGGTTAGCTTATCAAGATGCTTATTAGAATCTTTCATAGTATTATAATTATAGTGCCAATGCCGACTATCAGAAGGTAAATTTTTTATTACTTCTTGAATTAGCCTTTTCATTTCTATATCTTTTGATATATCAAAATTTCTTGCAGATTTAACTAAATCATCTCTTAATAATTTATTTATTTCTTTATACTCATTATCAAAATCTAAAAGATGATTTATAAATTTACTTTTCATCATATCTAATGTTTTTTGAGTTCTTTTTCCTCTGTGCTTTGTTTTATTTGGCTCACAAATGGCAACATGAATATGTATATTATCAGTATTATAGTGAATAGCTCCGCTCCATAAAGCACTCTCTTTCATGTCAGTTTTTTCTAAAGAATATTCAATAGATTTTCTTATTGCATTCTTTATTTTTCCCTCATCAAGATAATTTGTCCTTGGATCATATAACATTTGTTGCTCAAGCCATTTGTTATCAAAGCTATATACTTCTTGCCACATTATACTACCATTCATTTGTGCAACTGAAAAATTTTCTTTCAATAATTTTTTTTCTTTTTCATCTAATATATTTCTTTCCCTTGTGAAAATTCCAGTTGTTTTTGTAGGGTTTCCCATGTAGTCATTGTATAATGAATATCTTTCATATAATTCATTTCTTATTGCTTCTTCTCTATCAATATAATCAATATATGATTTATATTTTTTGCTTGTTGAAAGTAAGAATTTTGACTTAAAAATTACAGCTGGTGATGATTTTTTCATTAATCAAGACTCCCATATTTTTTATACATATTCTCATAAATTCTTCTTTCAATTTCCTTTTCAGATACCTCTAAAATTTCTGATTTAGTTACATCTGTAGTTATAATTAAATCACTTTCTTTAGCATTATTTATCATAAAACAATTAAACATTTCTATTAATACTTGAACATTTTTATCTGTATTATGAGAGTGCTGCTTTGATTTTTTTACTTCTTTTCCATATTCATCTCTAAGATTTTCAGTTATATTTTTTGCTATTTCTTTATACATATCTTTATGAGATAATTTAGAATACTCTTCATGCTCTTTTATAATTTTTCTTATAGCCTCGCTCTTTTTTAAAGAGTTTTGATTCATATAATTTTCTATATATTTTATATTATCTTTATCTAAATAAAAATTTTCTTTTTTAGTTTCTTTTTTTATATCATTCATAATCATTTTCTCCTCTTTATCTATAATATAAATCTTGATATATCTATTACATTCTCATTACAAAACTCACTTAATACTTTTGTATTTAAGTTCAATACTTCTATATTTTTATTTATTAATTCTTCAAATAAATGGTCTACTCTTGAAATATCTTCATCTTCAACTAATTTCTCTACTGCTCTTTTTAGAAATTCATTTCTACTCATTCCATTTGACTTAGCTAGCTGATTTAAATTACTTACAGTTGATTTAGATAATTTTCTTATTTTTACTGATGTTGACATTTTTATAATTTTTCCTTTCTGTATTTCACTTGTTTAGTTCTAACAATCGATTTAATATTTTTGTATTTTCATTTAAACTATTTTCAACTATTTTTAAAAGATTTTCATATTTTGTAAAAACATTAAATACCTCTCCTTGATTAGATATATTCATTACAAATTTGTATAATAATTCTTCTCTACTAACTCCTTTTTTTTCTGCAAGAATATCTAATTTTTCTATTGTTATTTCTGATAAATTAATTATATTTATATCCAAAATTATTCTCCTTTTTTATAAATAATTTATTTAAATACAAGAAAAGAAGAAGTAATAATA
>SAMEA103957793__coassemble_525_pt1 | contig 5185 bp, 3 predicted proteins | sample SAMEA103957793__metabat2_low_PE_003 | metagenome-assembled genome bin SAMEA103957793 (sample SAMEA103957793) | gut metagenome | biome: gut; material: feces | host: Canis lupus familiaris | collected 2014 | reverse complement strand
AATTTATACATAAAAGGATATAACTATAATGAAATATCCCAAATGTTAGAATTAAAATATGATAGGGTTAGAAAATTTATATCAAGAAATTTTCTCCTTGATTATAAAGAAATACATAAAAAAAATAGAGAACAAGAAAAATCTATTAAAAGAGCTATAGATAATAAAGTTAATTCTTATATAACAAACCAAAACTTTCTCAAACAAAATAGACAGGCATATAAATATAATCAAAATATGAATATTACTTTTGATGATAGTATTGGAGTAAAAACTGATGATGTTCCAAAAACTTTTTATAGTAAGAAATATTAGGAACATAAAAGATATTTAATTTAATTTTGACTAATACAAAGAAAGAGGGTAGTTGTAAATGATAAGAAGAAATAAAAAAATAGCAAGTATTATATTAATTGGATTAGCACTTGGAGTTGTAGGATGTAATAATAATATACCTAAAGAAGATGTAAATAAATCTAAATTATCAACTGAAGTAAGTAAGAATAATGTTGAAGGAAAAAAAAGTAATAATAAAGAGAAAGAAAATATATCTAAAGAAGATAAAAGATCAAGTGAAAAAATAGATAGACTAGAGAATAGTATGACAGTAGCAACTAATGAAAGTAATACAAACCAAAGTAATGTAAATAAGCCTAGTAATACAGAACCGAATAATACAAACCAAAGTAATGTAAATAAGCCTAGTAATACAGAACCGAATAATACAAACCAAAGTAATGTAAATAAGCCTAGTAATACAGAATCGAATAATACAAACCAAAGTAATGTAAATAAGCCTAGTAATACAAAACCGAATAATACAAACCAAAGTAATGTAAGTAAGCCTAGTAATACAAAACCGAATAATACAAACCAAAGTAATACAAGTAAGCCTAGTAATACAAAACCAAATAATACAAATCAAATTACTCAAAAAAGAACATGGCAATATATGAGTAGTTTAAGTCAAGAAACATTTAGTATTTTAAATAGTTATAGAAAATCAAATGGCATAGAACCACTTAAATATAATTCTAGTGAACAAGCAAGAGCAAATAAACAAGCTGAATATAATGCAAGAACTGAAACTGGCAATCATGATTTTATGCAAATATCAATACTTTCAACTGTAGATAATACAGCACAACAGTTTATAAATAGATGGATAAAATCAGCAAGTCATAAATCTAGTATGTTAGAAAGTTCTTTTGTTGAAGGTGCAGTATCTGTATATAAAGATAGTAATAGCTGCTATTATGTTGTAGCTAGTTTTTCAGATAACTGGTAAAAATTTTTGATACACTTGATTTTAAGTGTATCTATATATACTACTTAGTAAAATAAAATTAAGTAATATATATAGGTATATTTAACAATTATCTAATGTTAAGTCAAAATTAAATCAAAGTAATAAAAAACTACTCTATAAAATTTTTCTTATAGAGTAGTTTTTTATTATGAACAAATATAGAAAGGAGGAATTATTGTTGAAATGTGTCTTAAATATTATAAAAATTTAAAAAAATTAAGGGAAGAAAAAAACTTATCAATAAAACAACTATCTGAAATTACTGGAATTTCTGAATTAATCATTAAAAACATAGAGGAACAATTAACAACTAATCATGGGATAAATAAAATATCAATATTATCAAAAGCACTAGATGTTAGTATTGATGATTTTATAAATAAAGAACTATAGAGATACTTAATAGATAAATCAATCTTATTAAGTTATATAGATGAAAGGGGGTGGGATTATGAGAATGGAATTTATGTTATCAGAAAATATAAAAAGATATAAAGAGGCTAATAAATTAAATAATCGAGAGTTAGCAAAATTATTTAATATAAGTCCAGTTATAATTTGCAATATTTTAAATCATGGATATAGTGGAGTGAGAGTTGATACAGTAAATAGAATAGCGAAGCATATGAATATAAGTGTAGATTGCTTATTATACGAAAAAGTTAACTTTAAGTAGAGGAGAAAGGTTGATGAATATAATAAAAAAATGTAATAAAAAGATTATTTCTATAGGAGTTACATTAATAGTATTAATGGCTAATGTTATGCCAACATTTGCAGAAGTTATAAATAGTGGTGATATGATCAAAGAAGTATATGGGTGGGATAAGGTAAAACAATATCCATATATGACTTCAATTAAAAAAGATTCAAAAGGTAATGTGGTATATTGTATGAATGCTGAAAAACCCGCACCAGATAATCAAGAGTTGCCTTTTGGTGGATATTTAGATGATGTTGCATATAGGATATTAAAAAATGGTTATCCTAATAAATCACTAACTGGAGATAAAACTAAAGATTATGTAATAACTCAATTAGCATTTTGGGCTTATGTAGATAGTAAGGAAGTAAATATTGACAACTTAGTTGTTTTAGTTAATAAAAAAGAAGATACGACTTTAACCAAGCATTTAAAAAATTTATATAATAAAGCAATTAACGATTCAGATACACAAGATATACAAGTAAAATTCTCTAAAAAAAATATGGAAGCAACATTAGAAGGCAAAAATTATGTAACACCATATTTCAGAGTAAATGTTACAGGAGATAGTGTTTCAAGTGGTAGTTTTAAAATGGATATGAAAACTAATGTAAATGGAGTAAAGTATCAATTAAGAAATGGTTCATATGTAAGTGAAGTACCTATGAATACAGATTTTAGAGTAACGATTCCTAAAACGGCTAGTGAAGGTAAGATAAATATTAGAGCAAATGGTAAAGTTGTAGGAAAAAAAGTCTCTTGGTATAAATCACCCAATACTACTTATCAAAATGTAGCAAAATTAGATAGTGTCCAAGTGCAAGCACAGAGTATAGATTATGCTAATATAACATGGACTCCAAAAGGAAAAGTTGAAGTAACTAAGAAAAGTGAAGATGGTAATGTACTTCAAGGAGCAGGATTTAAATTGGTTAAAGATGGAAAGAATGTTACAGAAGTAAAAGAAACTGACTTAAATGGTAAAGTTGTTTTTGATGATTTAGAAATTGGTACTTACCAAGTTATAGAAACAAAAGCACCACAAGGTCATGTTTTAAATGGTACAAAACAAAATGTAACAGTTACTGCTGGAAATACTACAAAAGTAGAAGTAAGTAATGATGTTATAAAAGGTAAAGTAAAAGTTTTAAAAGTAGATAAAGAAACTAATGAGCCACTTAAAGGGGCAGAATTTGAATTAAGAGAAAAAACAACTGGAAAAGTAGCTGAAAAATTAGTAACTGGCGAAGATGGAACTGCAATAAGTAAACTACATCCATTTGGTGAATATATTTTACAAGAAACAAAAGCACCAAATAAATATACTTTAAACAATAAAGAATATTTGGTAACTATAAGTGAACATATGAAAACTATTAATGTTACAGCTAAAAATAGTATTATAAAAGGAAAAATTGAAGTTAATAAATCAGATAGCGATATAAAAGACTTAATGCTTGAAGGAATAGAGTTTGAAATAACTGATGAAAAAGGATCAGTTGTTGATACTTTAGTTACAGATGAAAATGGATATGCTATAAGTAAGTCATTAAACTATGGTAAATATTTCTTAAAGGAAACTAAGACATTACCAACTCATATACTATCAGATAAAATATATGAAATAGAAATCACAGAAAATGGAAAAGTATATACTTATGACATTAAAAATGATGTTATAAAGGGAAAAATACAAATAGTAAAAATTGATAAAGAAAATAATGAAGTCCCAGTAAAAGGGGCTATTTTTGATGTAATTGCAGAAGATGTATTTGGTGTTAAAACTGGTACAGTGGTTGATACGATAACATCTGATGAAAATGGCTTTGCATATACAAAAAATTTGAGAGCAGGAAGATATAAAATAGTTGAAAAATTCACTCCAGAAGGATATTGGGAAAGTGACAAAGAGTATTTTGTTGATATCACAGAAGATGGAAAGGTATATAAAAAATATATATCAAATGCACCAATACAAGCAAAATTAAAAGTTGTTAAGAAAGATGCTAAAGAGAATTATCCTTTGGCAAATGCAGAGTTTAAGATAGTTGATAAAAAGACTGGTAAAGATGTAGAGTTTACAGAGTTATTTGGAGTAGTACCAGTAAAGAAAACTGTATTTAAGACAGATGAAAATGGAGAGTTTATAACACCTCAACATTTAAAATATGGTACTTATGAACTTGTAGAAGTAAAAGCACCTCAAGGATATAATTTGGCTGAACCTATAGAGTTTTCTATAAATAAAGATACTGATATGAAGGATATAGAATTATTAGGAACTGTAACTACACAAGAGGTTACTAATAATAGAATAACTGGTAATATGGAACTATTAAAAATAGATAAAGATACAAAAAATCCACTAAAGGGTGTAGAATTCAAAGTAACTTGTACTGATGGATTTATGAAAGATAGTACTTGGGATTTAAAATCAAATGAAGAGGGTAAAGTGTCGTTAAGTAATTTAGAATATGGTAAATATAAAATTGAGGAAATTAAAACAAAAGAAGGATATGTATTAAATTCTGAACCTATAGAGTTTGAAGTAAATAAGCAGGGGCAAAGTATAAAGCTGGAAATGACCAATAAAATGATAAAAGGTAATGTTGAAGTAGAAAAAGTTGATAGTGAAAAGCTATTTGACTTACCTCTTAAAAATGCTGAATTTACTATATATAATAAAGATGGTAAAGAAGTAGATAAATTAGTAACTAATATATTTGGACAAGCTAAGTCAAGAGATTTATTATATGGTAAATATACTATGAAGGAAACAAAAGCACCACAAGGTTATTTACCTTCAGATACAGTATATGAAATAAATGTAAATACTGATGGTCAAATAATTAAGTTTGATATAGAAAACAATATCAAAAAAGGAAAAGTAGAAATAATTAAGAAAGATAGTGAATTAAAAGAAGATTTACCACTAGCAGGAGCAGAGTTTACTATATATGACTTAAATAGAAATGAAGTAGATAAATTAATAACTGACCAAAATGGATATGCAATATCTAAAGATATAAGATATGGTCGTTACATAATGAAAGAAACAAAAGCACCACAAGGTTATTTACCTTCAGATAAAATATATGAAATAGAAATCACAGAAGATGGTCAAATAATTAAGTTTGATATAGAAAACAATATCAAAAAAGGAAAAGTAG
>SAMEA103957793__coassemble_485_pt1 | contig 5933 bp, 4 predicted proteins | sample SAMEA103957793__metabat2_low_PE_003 | metagenome-assembled genome bin SAMEA103957793 (sample SAMEA103957793) | gut metagenome | biome: gut; material: feces | host: Canis lupus familiaris | collected 2014 | reverse complement strand
AAAAAAAAAACAAAAAAAAAAAATATAAAAGAAAAAAAAAAAAAAAAAAAAAAAATAAAAAAAAAAAAAACCAGTTTTGTTTTAATAAAAAAGAATATAATCCATATTTATTAACAGAAATTCAGCCAAAAGGTGGAATTAAATTTGATGAAAAAATAATACAAAAAGGAGATGGATATGAAACTGTTATAAGTATATATGAATATCCAAATCAAGTATCGGAATTTTGGCTAGAGAGAATTATGTCTATAAAAGATGTAATTATAACTATAGATATAGGGACATATGAAAAGAATAAGGTAAAATCTAAAATAGAAAAATCTTTAGCAGAGTTAGAAAACAGATATTATACAGATAGAAGTAGAGTAAGCAGAATAGAAGCACAAAATACATATCAAAACTTAACATCATTAGTAAGTGATGTTACTCAAAGTAATGAAATCGTAAAATTAGTAAATATAAGATACTTTATATCAGCTACAACAAGAGAAAAAGTAGAAGAAAAAGTAAAAGATGTAATATCAGAGTTAGAAAGTATAGGATATAAGAGTTCAGTATATGTAAATGAACAACAGTACGAATGGCAATCACTTTTTAATGGATATATAGAGCAAGAAAAATTTAAAAATAGAAGAAAAGGTAAGGCAATACCATCAACAACATTAGGTGCTGGTTATCCGTTTCACTATACATCATTAGATGATCCAACAGGAACATTTTTAGGAACAACTTTTACTGGAGGGAATGTATTATTTGATATATTTACTAAGACTAAAAAGAGAATGTATTATAATGCAGTTGTTGTAGGTAGTATGGGAAGTGGAAAATCAACTCTTCTAAAAAAACTAGTAAAGGATAATGCAATACAAGGTCAAACAATAAGAGTGCTTGATGTAGTTGGTGAATTCAATGGTTTGATAAAATCACTAGGTGGAAAAATAGTATCTTTAGATGGGAAAGATGGTATTATAAATCCTTTACAAGTATTAGCAACTATAACTGATGATAAAACTTATGAGGTTGATAATAGATTATCTTTTATGACACATATATCAAAAGTTAGCATGATGTATAAGTACTTATCACAAGATTGTTCATCAGTCGAAAGTATGGAGTTTGAAATGCTCCTTAATAAATTTTATAAATATTACAAAATAGATATAGATAAATCTACAGAGTATAATACGAATGAGTATCCAATATTATCAGACTTACTACTATTTATTAAAAATGAACTATATTCTGATTCAGAGAAAAAAGTAATGAGAAGTAGTATAAGTGAAAGTAGAAAAATAATATTAGAAAAAATTATATTAACTTTAGATAGTACAATATTGAATTATGGAAAGTTATTTGATGGTCATTCAGATATATCTTCTGATTTAACTAACGAGCAAATAATATCATTTGAGTTAAGAAACCTAAATAGTTTTGATGATAGGATATTTAATGCACAAATATTTAATATATTAACAATACTTTGGAACAATTCATTGGTTCAAGGTAGAAAAGAAATGGGATATTTTAATAGAAAAGAGAAAACATCTGCTGAATGTAAAAAATATATGATACTTATAGATGAAGCACATAAAATTATAAATTCAAATAATATACTTGCAGTTGAATATTTGACTAACTTTGAAAGAGAGGCTAGAAAATATTTTGGTGGTCTTGTATTTGCAACGCAAAATATTCGTGATGTAGCTCCACATAATATTAATGATCCTATATTTGAAAAAATAAAAACATTATTTGAACTTACACAATATAAATTTATTATGAAACAAGGTAGTAACTCACTAAACATTTTAAAGAATGTATTTGAAGGTCAAGTGTCGGAAAATGAGCTTAAAAAAATACCGTATTTAGAGCAAGGAAACTGTATACTATCTATTGATGGATTAGAGAACATTCTATTTAATGTTGAAGTTACAAAAGAAGAATTATCATTATTTGGAGGAGGAGCATAGAAGATGGATGGATACAAAAAAATATCAATATTATTATTTTTAGTAGTATTGATATTAGGTATTAAACTATTAATAACAACAAATGAATTAAAAGAATTGAAAGAAAGTAAAAATATTTCAATTGAAACAAATAATGATAAAAGTAATTCCTTAGATAAAAATGAAAATAGTACTTCTAGTGAAGAAGTAGAGACAATTATAAAAGATAGCACTAAAAATATAGATGGGTTGAGTGATAAAGATAATAAATTAGTTAGGGAAACAGTTATAAAGTTTCTAAAAGGATATGCTCATTACTTAGATAAAGATAATCTTAGTTTTGACAATAGAATGAAAAGTAGAGTGTATAATATAAAGGATATAATGATGCCTGAAATCTATGAAAATACTAGGTTGTCAGTTGAAACTGAATGTATGAATTTAGGGGAGAATTATATATATAGATATTTGAAAGGTATAAACATATATGATGCTAAGAAGAATAAAGAAAAAGTATACATAAATGTTGATACAAAGTCTATATTCTTTGATTTTGCAATGGATGAAGAAGTCACTAATAAAGAAAATGGAGAATCTGAAATTGATTATAAGTTTACTTTAATAAAAGATAATGGTATTTGGAAAATCGAAAACTTTTATGAAAGTTATAAGTAGGTGATATTTTGCAAAGTATTATAGCACAAGAAAAACAAATACGAGATAAAAATAGAATAAGAAAGACAATAAAAGCGATAGTTGTTAGCAACATATCGCTTTTATTATTATTTATTTTTTGTGTATCAGCTATATCAACTATATTTTTAGGAACGAAAATAAATCATAGTGATAACTTGATAAATGGTAGTCTTAATGGAGTGCCAAAAGAGTTTATTCCATACTTCAATGAAGCATCAGAGATTATAGGAATACCTAACTGGGTTTTAGCAGGAATATCAAAAAATGAAAGTAATTTTGATATAAATTGCTCTTATGGTGGAGCATATGGAATAATGCAAATGCAAAAAACGGATTTGACAAATGGTGAAGATTTATGGGCATATTATATGAATCAAGGATTAGATCAAGTATACAAAGATTTAGGATATAATTTTTCTAGCACAGAAGAAATGTGGAATATATTTTTAAGTGATGCTAGAGTTCAAATAATTGCAGGTGCTTATGAAGTCAGAAATTACACTAACTATGTTTTATGGAAACAAAAAAAAGTTGATAAATTAAATTACCTTAGTAAAGAAAATTTAAAATTAATAGATTGGTCTTCAGATGAAAATGATAGTGATTTTAGGAATACATTGAGACGTGTTTTTGCTTGTTACAATGGTGGTCCAGGATATGGAATGTCGGTTGATTTAGATAATGCTAAATTTAACTATCCTAATAAAGTATATAAATCATGTATGGAATATAGAGGGAGTGGTTTAGATTTTACAGATGGTGTTTATGTTGGAGATAATGCAACTATAGAGAAGGCAATAGCAGTTGGAAGTGACTTAGTAGGAAGGTCACCATATAATTGGGGAGGAGGAAGAAATCCAATAGACATAGCTAATAAGTCTTTTGATTGTAGTTCATTTGTGCATTATTGTTTTGCACAGGCTGGAGTAACTTTAGGAGATTATCGTTCTGTAGTAACTGATAGTTTGGCTAGAGAAGGTCGAAAAGTAAGTCCTAATGATATGAGAAGGGGAGATATAATTTTCTTTAATACATATAAGTATAATGGTCATGTTGGTATATATTTAGGTGATGGTAAGTTCTTACATGACGGAACATCAAAAGGTGTTTGGATAAATAGTTTAAATGAAAGTTATTGGAAAAAAGTATTTAATGGAAATGTAAGAAGAATAGTAGAAGGTGAATAGATGACTATTTTAATAGAGAAAAAAGCAGATGGAGTTTAGAAGAATTACCATTTATTCCGAGTAGATATAAATTTAAATTAATAGATGATAAAGGTGTAAAAAAACAATTTGAAATAATAAAAATGCTTATTAATAGAGAGGATATAAGCGATATTATCAATTGTAGGAACGCAGATATAGAAGGAGAGGTTATAGGTCTATTAATAATACAAAATGCCTTAGAAGGGAAAATAAAGCCTATAAAAAGACTTTGGCTATCTGAACAAACTGATAAAACAATAAGACAATCATTGAAGAATTTAAAAGGAGAAAAGGACTATTTTTTTGTAGTTCTTTTTTAATACAAATTTTATATTAAATATATGTTTGAAAGGAATTTAGTTATGAATTTAGTTATATTGAGTGGAAGATTATCAAAAGATCCAGAGTTAAAATATATACCGAATAGTGGAAAATCAGTAACAACTTTTGACATAGCAGTTGAAAATAAATATTTAAAAGAGAGTGAAAATAAAGCTGACTTTTTTAGAATTCAATGCTGGGGAAATCTAGCTGAAAGTGTAGCAGAAAATCTGACTAAAGGAAGAAAAGTTTTAATAAATGGTGTGCTAAGAAATAATCATTGGACTGACGAAAATAACAATTATCATAGACAAGAAGTTGTTATTGCAACAAGAATTGAATATTTAGATTACTCAAAAAATAATGACTTAAATTATGAATATACTCCACCAAATATAGAAGAAGTAGAAGGGGAATTACCGTTTTAAAAAATATGAAAGTGAGGTTAAAATTTTATGAAAGAATTAGTAAATAAAATAATATTTAAGGTAAAAAATTTTATTGAATTTTTTGATTACAAATTAAAAAACAGTAAATCATTTTTATATACCCTAGTTTTATTTTCAGTCATAATTGGTTATGGTTTTTTCTTTAATTCAAATGCAATTTTAAATGATAGTAGTGTAAAATATACTACTCCTTTGTTTGAAGCAAAAAAGGTTGATAATTTTAATGTTGAACTAAGAGAGAGAAAGTATTGTAAATTTACTAATAATGTTGAATTTTATATTTATCAATATGATAGTTCAACTTTATATAATAATACATTAGATTTTGAGTTGAAAGAAAAAAATAATCCTACTGAAAATATACCAGTTGAGATAAGAAGAGTTGATAAAAATAATTATGTTGTAAGGGCAGAAGTACCCAAAAAGTGGACTGTATTATCGTTAGGTGTAAGATCATTTAACCCATTAGAAATTAATACTACTACAGGTGAAACTGATAGCGAAAAAGAGAATGATAGAATAAAAAATAATTCTATAAGTAGTAATACAGTTAAATTTTATTCAGAGTATGATGATATGGAGAAAGTTAATAATTTAGATATGAAAAAATCAGAAGAATATATATCTGAATTTGCTGATTTAGAGATAGAGAGCATTAATAAAAGGATAGATGAAATAAATAAATTAATACAAGAAAAAAGTGGTGTAATAAATGCTTATGAAGAAAATATTAATAGACTAAAGGAAGATAAAGTATATCAAACTGATACTGAAAGACAATCTACAGATACAAAAATATCTTCTATAGAAAGTATTATAAGTTCAGAAAAAGAAAACATAGATAAGTTCGGTTTTGAGAAGAAAGAGTTGTTAGAGAAAATAAGAAAGTTAGAAGAAAAGAAAAGAAATTTAAAGGAAAAATTGTAACAACTAAAGAGTTAATTTGGACTGAAATTTTGAAGGAAAATTAACTCTGAGGGCGTTAGTAACAAACTACTTTAGTAGTGCGTTAGTGAAAAAAGATGATTGTTAAAAAAATATCTTAAAATAGAATCTAACTAAAATATGGGGGTGAAAATGGTGGTGATTGGGGGTTGAACAGGGGTGATAAAGGGGGCAAAATCACCCCATACATTATATTTTTTGTCATCAAGTTAATTTTTTAACTTTTAGAGTATTGCTAGGCTTTGCCTAGCTCACCATTAGAAATGGTGACAAAAACTCCTTATGCTCTTTTTTTTTATTGAGGAACGAAAATAAAAAAAAATGATTTTTATAAAGAAGAAGTTTTAATTTATATATATTATTAC
>SAMEA103957793__coassemble_429_pt1 | contig 7115 bp, 7 predicted proteins | sample SAMEA103957793__metabat2_low_PE_003 | metagenome-assembled genome bin SAMEA103957793 (sample SAMEA103957793) | gut metagenome | biome: gut; material: feces | host: Canis lupus familiaris | collected 2014 | reverse complement strand
CTTTAGTATACGCCTATAGGAGGAAAAACGAATACAATTTAACTCAATTTATATAGTATTTTTAATGCTACTTTTTTCTGTTTCATAAAGGTAACTGTATTTTTTATGTCTTCATAATCTCTGCCTAGGCGATCCAGTGATGCAACAATGACACAATCACCTTCTCGGATATAATTTAGTAATTTTTGAAACTCAGGTCACTGGATATCTTTACCACTGGCTTTTTCTTGGAATAATTTATCAATGTTAAGGTCTTCCATCATTGCCAATTGTCGATCTAAATTTTGATCTTGTGAAGACACTCTAATATATCCAATTTTTGCCATAAAAACTCCTTTTAAAAAATGATATAATTTACATGTAAAATTTACTTGTAGCTTTACTGTTATCATAGCATTTTTAAAAATAAATTTTAAGTCTACTTATAATTTACTTTGGAGGTTTTGAATGAATGAAATTAAGCGCAATAAAAATTCTTTTGGTGTTTATTTAGGAGAGCCTAGCTCGGAACAGTTAAATAAAGGTGAAGCTCGTCATGCTCTATGTCGAAATATATTTTATGGTAGAAAAGGCAAACTTTATCAAACTTATTACGACGGTATGGAGAAACAGCTCAACGCATTAGGATTAGTAACTAATGCTATCATATATTGGAATTCACTATATTTAGAAAAAGTCTTTGAACAAATTAAAACGGAAGGGTTCGACTGTTCCGAAGAAGTGATACGCAAGCAATCTCCATTAATTAGTGATCACATTAATTTTGTTGGCAAATATAGTTTCCGCTATGAAAAAGAATTATCGAATGGAATACTACGTCCGTTAAATATAGAGAATTATTGAGAATGTTCGTCTTTTGGTTCCTACCGTGCATTTTCGCACGGATGTTCCAGATACTATTTTTGAATGTATAAAACTGAAAACACAAGAATCCTATTAAATCAACGATTCTTGTGTTTTTAATTTTTCACTACCGTGCATTTTCGTTTCTATGTTCCATGTACCCCAATCTTGAAAAATTAATTAAAGACTTATATAAAGCCATTGATGACTTAGTCGTGGTGCTACCGGAGTATCAATGTTTAACCAGTATCCCAGGTATTGGTCCTGTTTAGGCTGCTGGAATACTCGCTGAAATTGGTCCAATTGAACGTTTTTCTGATGAAATAAAATTGACAAAGTATGCCGGCCTATATTGGCGACAGAGTCAATCCGGTAAATCTGAATACGAAAATTTTTTTACGAAAAGCTTCACGTCTAATATCTATTTTAAAATAAAAATATTCCTGCTAATTTGGAATCGTTTCCTTCTTTTGGTATAATAATACCTGAAATTCTTTTGAGAGGAGTTGTTCGTGAAGTGAAAACTACTATGAAGGATGTTGCTGCGTTAGCAGGAGTTGGTGTGGGTACGGTATCTAGAGTAATAAATGGAGTAAAGGTGAAAGAGGTTACCAAAGAAAAAGTAATGGCTGCAATTAGTGAGCTTAATTATGAGCCTGATGAATATGCCAGAGGTATGAAAACGAATAGCAGCAATACAATAGCTCTTATTTTACCTACGATTTGGCATCCCTTCTTTTCCGAGTTTGCCTACTATGTAGAGGAAGCTCTCAGCCAAAAAAATTATAAGCTTTTTTTGTGTAATGCGAACGGCAGTGCGGAAAAAGAAAAAGAATATATCCAAATGGTCAAGCAGAGTAAAGTAGACGGAATTATAGGTATTACCTATTCAGACATTGATAAATATGTATCATCAAATTTACCATTTGTCAGTATAGACCGCCATTTTTCGGAACAGGTTTCTTATGTAACGGCAGATAATTATTTAGGTGGGCAAATTGCCGCTCAAGAACTACTTACTCGTAACTGTAAAAACTTGTGCTATGTTGGGGGTGTTTCACCTTACCCTAACGAAACAAACAATCGTAAAGCTGGTTTTTACAATATTTGTGAGGAAAATAAAATAGCTGTGAAGGTATTGGATATGCCTGAACCAATTAGCAATTTGGAGGAACAATTGCTCGCTTTTTTTTCGGATAATCCTGAAATTGATAGCATTTTTACCATCAATGATTTCATGGCTTTGGATGTGATAAAAGCCCAAAAAAAACTAGGGAAGGAAGCACCTAAGGATTTTCAAATTATTGGTTTTGATGGAGTCAAGCTATCGTTGCAAAAAGACTATTTACTATCAACGATTGTACAGCCGATAGAGGAAATGGCCAAGGTTTCAGTAGAAACACTCATGGCGATGATTTTAAATGAAGAACCGCCTAAGCGTGTGGTAGTACCGGTTTTCTTTCACGCTGGAGAAACGACTAAAGAGTAAAAAACCGGTTTATAACGATTTTTTTTGAGATAGGTTGACAGAAAGTGGTTTCAATGATATCTTAAAACCAATTAATTGGAAACGTTACCAATTAATTGGAAAATAAAACGGAAACGTTTCAAAAAATAGGAGGAACATCGATGAAAAGGAGAATGTTAGCAATTGCAGCAATTTTAGCATTAACAGCTGGAGGACTTGCAGGATGTGGCAGTAAGGAGAAAAGTTCAGGCAGCAGTGATTCAGGAGAAATTAAGATTTGGGTTCAGTTTTCTGATGAAACGCCTGAAGGAAAAGCTTGGGCAGAGATTGTGAACAATTTTAATGATGAATACGAGGGTGAATATAAAGCTGTTACTGAGTATATTCCTCGTAGCGGAAGCGGCGGTGGATATGAGGATAAAGTAAATGCTGCAATTACAACCAATACCCTTCCTGATGTTATTACGTTAGATGGACCGAATACTGCAGCTTATGCTCATTCAGGAGTCATTGCTCCATTAGATGATTATTTGAAAGATGCGGACATGGATGATGTATTAGACAGCATTATTCAGCAAGGAACCTACGATGGCAAAATGTATGCGTTTGGTTTCTCAGAGTCCAGTGTGGGTGTCTATTACAATAAGTCGTTGTTCAAAGATGCTGGAATTACAGAAGATCAATTGCCGACGTTAGAAGATCCTTGGACTTGGACGGAATTTCAAGCAATTTGCCAAAAGCTGACTGATAAATACAAAACGCCTGCAATTGATATGCAAATGGCGTCGGGAGACGAAATGCTGACCTACGCATATACACCATTTGTATGGTCGAATGGCGGCGATGTCGTTAATGCTGATGGAACCAAAGCCGAAGACTATTTTAACGATAAAAAATCCGTTGAAGCGTTGGAATTTATTCAAGAATTGGTTGAAAAAGGTTACACCACAATCAGTCCTATTGAAAAAGGATTTGAAACTGGCAAATATGCCATGCTGCTGAGCGGTTCTTGGACAATGGCAGATTTAGAGGAAAACTATCAAGAGATTGATTATGGTATTTTGCCTTACCCCGTTTCAGATGCAACTGGGGAGTTAGTTTCACCAACCGGCAGCTGGCAGTTAGCAATGACTGAGAAAACAGAGAAAAAGGATGCTTCTGCGGCCTTTATTAAGTTTGCAACCAGTACAGAATCTAGTCGTATTATTAGTTTAGGGAACAGTGTTCTACCTATCAGAAATTCAACAGTTGATTTAATTAAAGATGAAGTGTCGGAAGGAATGCAGGTATTAATTAAGCAAAACCAAATTTCTGGACATGCCCGCCCAGTGGTTGTAGCTTATCCGCAAGTATCTAGAGCATTCCAACAAGCAGTTCAAGATATTAGCTACTTCGAGGAAAACCCAGATGTACAAAAAGTAGCAGATAGTCGCGCTGCTGAAATGCAACAGGCAATTGATACTTCACTAAAATAGAAGTTTCTAAAGGGGGCCAATCAAGTGTTAAAAAAACCGACAATGAAAGACAATTTGATAGGTTACGGCTTTCTAGCGCCAGCTTTGCTGCTGCTGACGATTTTTCTGATCATACCCGTAATCATGGTAATTTATTATGCCTTTACTGATTATTATTTGTTAACGCCAGATGCTAGACAATTTATCGGCTTAGAAAATTTTAAGCGACTGTTCGCTGATCCAATTTTTGTAAAAAGTATTTGGAACACGGCTAAATTTGTTGTTTGGATTATTCCGGTCCAATTAGGGGCAGCTTTAGGAATGGCACTTATTATCAACAAAAATCGTAAAGGAAATATCTTTTTTAAAGTAGCCTTTTTTGCGCCAGTCGTGATGTCCTTAGTCGTTATTTCGATTTTATGGTTGTACTTGTTAAATCCTAATGAAGGTCTGGTTAATACGCTATTTGCAAAGATTGGAATTGCTTCGCAGCCTTTTTTGACTAGTCCCAAACAAGCAATGTATACGCTTGTTTTCGTATCGGCATGGCAAGGTGCAGGATATCAGATGCTGCTGTTTTTAGGGGGAATGCAAAATATTCCGCAAGACGTTTATGAGGCAGCCGAAATTGATGGTTTTTCTAAGTTTCAGCAATTTCGCTATATCACCATGCCATTATTAAAGCCCACGGCGATTTTTATTTTACTTACCACATTGATTTCGGCCTTTAAACTAATCATTCAGCCAATGGTAATGACTCAAGGTGGACCAATGAATTCTACTATGACAATGGTTTATTACATTTACCAAACTGGATTTACAGACCGTATGGTAGGCTACTCCAGCTCCATTGCGTTAATCTTTACCACCATGATTGGTTTAATTACAATTGCTCAAAGAAAATTGGTAAAGGAGGATGATCCAGCATGACCAAGAAATTTGGACCGCTAATGATCGTAGAATATTGTTTGCTGTTCCTTTTAGCGGCATTATTCATTTTCCCAATGCTGTGGATGGTAGTTTCCTCTATGAAGCCTGAAGCAGATGTCTATCAAAATTTAGCTTCCTTCAAAGCTTTTTTACCTAGTTTGAATCCAGCTAATTGGTTTAAAACTTATCAAGAAGTTATTTCCCGGTTCAGTGTGGGAACTTATTTATTAAACAGTATTTTTTATGGTTTAACCTTTGCCTGTGGGTCAATCATTGTAAACTCTTTGGCGGGTTTTGCCTTTGCGAAGGTTAATTTTTCAGGCAAGAAAATTATCTTTGGAGCTTTGTTAGCTCTGCTGATTGTCCCGATGGAGACGGTTTTAATTCCGCAATTTACCATCGTTAATTCACTAGGCTTAGTGAATACTCGCTTGGCAGTGATTTTACCAGCGATGGCCAGCGCGTTTAATATCTATTTGTTTAGAAATTTCTTTATCGCGATTCCAGAAGAAATCATTGAATCAGCGAAATTAGATGGTGCAAATATTGTTAAAATTTTCTTTCACATCATGCTGCCAATGTCTAAACCAGCCATAGCCACAGTAGGTGTCTTATCCTTTATCTCCAGCTGGAATGATTATATTTGGCCGTTAATGGTCTTAACTGACAGCAGCAAATTTTCAATGCAAGTGGCAATTACTACGATCAATACTACACAGCCAGTTTATATCAATCAAGTGATGGCTGTTTTAACCATTGCAACGATTCCACTGATTATTGTTTATATCGTTGCACAAAAATATATTCTGCAGGGACTTGGCGGTTCTGGAACGGGTATAAAATAGGAGTGAATAGTGAATGTTGCAAAAACTTTTAAAGGCCAATGAGTTTATTGAGAAAAATGCTCAAACAGTCAATCAAGAATACCGGAATAAATTTCATTTGATGGCTCCGATTGGCTGGATCAATGATCCAAATGGTTTTGTTTATTATCAAGAGGAGTATCACTTGTTTTATCAATATTATCCTTACGACAGCATCTGGGGACCAATGCATTGGGGCCATGCTAAAAGCAAGGATCTAATTCACTGGGAGCATTTGCCAGTAGCACTGGCACCAGGTGAAAGCTATGACAAGGAAGGCTGTTTTTCCGGCAGTGCCATAGAAAAGGATGGCAAGCTGTATTTGATTTATACAGGACACAATGTTGTGGAAGGGCAAGTTCGACAAGTTCAGTGTTTGGCAGTTTCAGAAGATGGCATTCACTTTGAAAAATATGCCGGAAATCCAATCATCGCAGAAGATCACTTAGCTTCTGTTGCAACGACCGAAGATTTCCGCGATCCCAAAGTGTTTCAGCGAAAAGAAGACTATTTTACTGTAGTCGCTACTAAAACTGCAGATGCTCGTGGACAAATTGTGATGTTCCATTCCAAAGATTTACTAACTTGGGAGTTTTATTCCGTATTGCTGGAGGGAACTCCAGAACAAGGCATTGTATGGGAATGCCCAGACTTGTTTGAACTAGATGGCAAAGAAGTCTTGATTCTTTCTCCTATTCAAATGACTCCACAAGGCAATGCTTACCAAAATACGAACTCAACTGTTGCTTTCATTGGTACTGTCGATTGGCAAACAGGCAAATTTCTAGTAGAGAATTTTCATGAAATCGATGGCGGTTTAGATTTTTATGCCCCCCAGACCTGTGAAAACGAAGCAGGCCAAAGAATAATGACTGCTTGGATGCAAATGTGGCAGCGTAAAATACCTACGAATGATCTGGGCCATGGTTGGTCAGGTTCCATGACCTTGCCTAGAGAGCTGAGGGTGGCTGATAATCAATTGTTGCAACGGCCAGTTTCATCAATTTATCAAGTAATTGATCCGCAGGAAAGGATTGAATGGGCGAAGACTGAAGAGAATCGATTCTTACTGAAGGACTTAGTATATGACCAGCACTATTTACGCTTGGAAATCAATTTAAAACAGGCAACGAAACTAGAACTTCACTATGCGAAGGGACCCCACCATACATTACTGCTTAACTATGATGTTGAACGGGAGTGCTTTACTGCTTCCAGGGAACACATGCCGTATGATTTATCAGGAGCTGAAAAGGAAGTGTTGAAAAAGCGCAGTGTGACGATTCCTTTGGAAAATAATTGTCTAACCATCGAAATTTTCCGTGATACTTCAGCTATTGAGCTTTTTCTAAATGATCGTCTGACTATGAGTACAACTTTTTATGAGACAGAAAAAGGACAGGATTTTCTTTTGCTGGCAGACAGTGAAGTAACCTTTTCATTGGAAAGCGGCTTAATTAATCTATAGAAGGGAGAGCTCAGTGATGATTTATGGTTCAATCGAAGCAGGCGGCACAAAATTTGTGTGTGCCATTGGCGATGAAGAAATGACGATCA
>SAMEA103957793__coassemble_423_pt1 | contig 7325 bp, 5 predicted proteins | sample SAMEA103957793__metabat2_low_PE_003 | metagenome-assembled genome bin SAMEA103957793 (sample SAMEA103957793) | gut metagenome | biome: gut; material: feces | host: Canis lupus familiaris | collected 2014 | reverse complement strand
ACCTTTATAAGTATACAAATAATTTAAGAATTACAACCAAAGATGATTTAGTAATCTTAGGTTGTGAGGATTCTAAAAATTGGATAAAAATATCCAGTGAAAGCTTTAATATCCTTAATAAAGTTTTAGAAATGAATTTAAATCATAGCGAGATACTAGAATGTTTTGAACTTGAAAAAGATAAAAAATATTTTGATGAACTTATTAAAAAGTTATATGAAGCAAAGATTTTAATTAACAAAAATATTATGACTCGTAGGAATATTTCTGCTGTTTATTTTATTTTAACTAATCGATGTAATTTATCTTGTACTCATTGTTGTGCGGATGCATTAGATTTAAATTCAGTAGATGATTTAGATACATGTTCAATATTTAAACTTATAGACAAAGTTGCAGCTTTGAACCCCGAGAATATAGTTATATCAGGTGGGGAACCTCTAGTTCGAGATGATATTTGGGAAATAATGAAATATATAAAAGAGCGATGTAGTTCGACTATTGAGATTATGACAAACGGATTATTAATAAATGAAAATAACATAGATTATTTTAAAAGGTATTTCGATAGTGCAAGTATAAGCATTGACGGTGTAGATGAAGAAAGTTGTAAAATTATAAGAGGTAGTAATGTATTTAATAAGGTATTAAAAAAGATTCAATTACTAAAAAATCACAATTTTAATAAAATATCTTTATCAGCAGTACTCCCAAATAATTATCAACTAATCGAGGAGTTTAAGAAACTAAATCAAGATTTAGGAACTGATGCAATGGTAAGATATTTTTCTTATAAGGGAAGAGCTGGTGAAAATTTAAATTTAATTACACAAGAAATGAATAAGTATCTGAAATCTAGAAATATGGAAGAAAGAAAAATTACAGAATGGTGTTCTTATTTCCCTGAAGATAAAAAAGACATATGTATAGGTGGTTGTTCTGGTGGTGAAAGTGTTTTAACCATAGGGAGTAATGGTGAAATGTATCCATGTAATCTTTTAATGGACCAAAAGTATAGTCTTGGCAATATGTTAGAGATAGAAGATATAAATAGTTATATGAATAATATGAACACACATTCTAATCGTGGATATAAGGCATTTGTAGATTTAAAGTTATGTAATAACAATAAATGTAAATCATGTTCAGTCAAGGATTTTTGTTGGAATTGTCCAGCAGAATGTGATAATATTTTATCAAAGGATGATATTTTCAGAGAACGATGTGATGAAATTAAAGAAAAATTAGTTTCAGTAGTTTGGGGGTAAAGTATGGATTGTACAGTATGGACAACTAAAAATTGTAACTTAAATTGCAAATATTGTTATGAACATGATAACAAAGAAAATGGAAATATGAGTTCTTACATAGAGGATAAAACTTTGAATAAGATAAAAAATTCGATTTTAAATTCAAATGAAGATATACATCTAATACAGTTTCATGGTGGAGAACCTCTTTTAAATTTTAAACTAATTCAAAAATTTGTAGAAGAGATAGAAAAAATTAAAGGAAATTCAACTATTAAATATGGATTAACTACTAATGGAACTATCTGGAATACCGAGATAGATGAATTTTTTAAGCATCATAAGAAAAGCTTTTCGGGATACATATCTATAAGCATTGATGGAGAGCTTCAAACACACAATAAGAACAGAACTACTAGTAAAGGTGTTGGATCATTTGATGTAGCTATTGAAACTGCAAAAAGAATGAAGTTAATTTTCGATGACTTGAGATGTAGAGTAACTGTTGCTCCTAATACTGTAGAAAATTTATTTATGAATATTAAATATTTAGTGGAATTTGGATTTAAACAGATATCCATAGCCTTTGACTCTTTTTCTGATAAATGGAATGAAAATCATATAGATATAATTGATAGAGAATATAAAAAAATTTTAGACTACTGGAATAAAAGCAATCATCAAACACAAATAAGTATAGTTGATGATATAATTCAAAAAAAAAGAACTTTAGGAAAATGCAAACCTCGAAAACATTATTATATAGATGGTTTAATTTATCCATGTACATTTGTAGTAGGATTAAAAGAGTATAATATCGGGAACATAGATGATGGGGTAGATGAAAATAGGATTAAAGAAATTGAAAAAATTAGCTCTACTGATAATAGAGAGTGTAAGAAATGCAATATTAAAAAATCTTGTATATCAAATAGATGCAAACTTATTAATAAAGTTATAACAGGCGATTACTATACTCCACCTGTTATAAGCTGTGTTTTGGAACGTATACAGATAGAAAATAAAATTAATTTAGAATTGCTATAATGCAGATTACTGCTTTATATAAATAAAATAAGGGGGATATTCAAATGAAAAAAGATTTTAAAGTAAAAGCACTAACAAAAAATGTAGAGGAATTAGAAGTTAATGGACAAGGTTGTTGGAATGACTGTAAATATTTTGAGGAATGGCATGGATTAAGTTCTAGCAAAATTAAAACTTGTTATGTAAATTACAAACCATCTGCATATAAAAGTATATGGAATTAAAAAATAAAATCTAAAATATCTAAAAAGACTTTCTATAGAAATTTTTTATTCTATAGAAAGGCTTTTAATATATAAAAATAAAGGATGATTATATATGACATCTATTGCAATTATAGATAGTGGTATAAATACTGATTTCAAAGAGTTTAAAAATAAAAGTATAAAGTGTTTTAATATAAACTCATATGAGAATTCGATTGATAGTGTAAAGGATTATAGTGGTCATGGTACAGCATGTACAGCTGAAATTCTTAGGGTAAATCCAGATGCTAAAATAAATGTTATTAAAACTTTAGATGAAAATTCACAGTCTAGTGTAAAAAAACTTATTGAATCAATAGAATATGCTTCAGAAATAGATGATGTTAGATTTATTTCACTAAGTTGTTCAACTTTTGAAAGTAAGTACTTAGATGATTTTAAAAAGGTAATCGATTATGCTAATAGAAAAAATAAATTATTGATTTGCTCTTCAGACAATACAAATACATTAAGTTATCCAAGCTATTTAGATGGAGTAATAGGTGTACAAAGATGTGCTTCAAGTATAGACAAGTATTGGTTTAACAAAGAACTAGATATTCAATGTATATGTGAAGAGAATTACAGACTTTTACCCAGTATAAATAAAAATTATAGATTATTTGGAGCCAATAGTTATTGTACTGCATATTTTTGTGGATTATTATCAAACTTAATTAAAAATAATAATGATATTGACAACAAGGAATTTATAGAGATTATAAGTAAAAATGCAGACAAAACAATATGGTCTACAGATGATATGAATTCAGAAAAATCTTTAGAAGTAGAGGCTATTAATAAAAGTTATGATTATTATAAAATTAAGATCTTAGTAAACTCGATTGGAAAATTTTCAAAACAAAAAAGTCAAGATATATGGACAGCTCCTGTGTATAATTTAGTAAAAGTAGACGATATATATGAGTTTTTAAGATATATCGAAAGTCAAACTAATAAAATTATAACTTATAATGAAGTTACACATAAGCATTTAAAATCTATCTATTCTTTATATAATTTAATTTTTAATGATGAAAAAAATGAAAAATAATAATTTATTTCGATTTTTTAAAATAGCATTAAAAAAAAATAAATACATAGCTATATTTGGTTTTCTAATGATGATTGCTACGGCTAGTCTTGAATTATTAATCCCACAGATTACAAAAATGATTTTAGATAAAGCTATAAAACTTGGCAACATTAATCTATTATTAAATCTAATATTATTATATATATGTATAAGCTTTTTAACTAATTTATTATCTGTCTCATTGAAGTATATTTACTCTAAAATGAAAAATAGAGTATCTATAACATTTAAAATAAAATTAGTAAAGCATTTATCCAAATTATCAGGTGATTATCATACTAATATAAAAACAGGGAATATATTGAATATAATGAGCCATGATATTTATATTATAGAAAGCCTAGGTGCTGAGCTGGTATTTTCATTGCTTGCAGATGTTTTTACAGCCATAGCTGCTTTATTTTTTTTAATAAAAATGCAATATGATTTATTAATTATTATTATAATAATTCAATCAATTCTTTTATTGGTCCAATCTAAATTTACTAAGCTAATAGCAGTGAAAAATGAAGAAATAAGAGAAGATTCTGGAGATATTTCTAATATAAATCAAGAGTATATTTCTAATATAATGAATGTTGTAATATCTAAAGCTAGTTTTAATTTTTTTAAAAAATATTTGAAAAAAGAAAGAAGTTTACTAAAAAAGAGCATTGGACTAGACATGATATTTTCTATGAGCATAGCAACTGGATCTATGTTAAATAATTTTTTATCTGTGGCTATTTATGGATATGGAGGATATAAAATAATAAATGGCTCTATGAGTTTTGGTGAGCTTGTTGCATTTCAACAATATACAGGGATGTTTATTAGCCCTTGTATGAATATTATAAATTCTAATATTCAGATACAACAAGCAAAAGCGTCTGTAAATCGAATATTTAAGATATTAGATGAACCTATAAAAATTCCTAACAATAATAGAAATATTAGGTGTAAAGAAAATTTTAATGGTGATATATGTTTTAAGAATGTGACATTCTCATATGAAGATGAATACAATATTTTAAATAATATAAGCATGGAGTTCAAAAATGGGAAAATTACAGCGCTAGTAGGAACAAATGGGTGTGGTAAGTCTACAATAGCTAAACTACTTTTTAGATTATGGGATGTTAATTCTGGAGATATTTTAGTAGATGGTTTACCTATTAAAGATTATAACCTTAAAAGTATTAGAAGTAATATCTCTATAATAACTCAAGATACATTAATGTTTGATGATACTATCTCCAATAATTTATTACTAAATAGTAGAAATATCAGTGATGATTATTTGGAGAAAATATGTAAAAGCGTTGAAATTTATGAACTTGTAAATAGTCTTCCAGATGGTTTTAACACTATTGTTGGAGAAAAAGGTGTAAAGCTATCAGGAGGTCAAAAACAAAGAATAGCTATTGCAAGAGCACTACTATGCAATTCGAAAATTATAATATTTGATGAGGCGACTTCAGCACTAGATAATATATCTCAAAGGACTATATTAGAAAATATAAGTGAGTTTTTGGAAGACAAAACTATAATAGTTATAGCACACAGATTATCTACTATAAAAAATGCAGATAAAATATATATTCTTGATAATGGAAATATAGTTGAATCTGGTACTCATAAACAGCTTTTATCAAATAAATCTGTATATTACAGATTATTAAAAGAACAAAGATCAGAGGAAACAAATATCCTAATACAGTAAGAATTTGGAGAAATAATAGAGATGTAATTTCACTACTTTTTAGTTTTTCACAAGAAATTAGAACAATTATATATACTTTATTATCTCTAAAGCAAAAATCAATTTACACTCTAAAAAATGACCTATAAATAGGTCATTTTTTTATTGCACATACATAAATATTATCTTATCCGAGTATATAAAAACTCTATAAAGTACAAAATTCAAAAGCTTTCAATACTAAAATATCTATCAGATAAAGCAGTATGTAGCCTTGTTTAGTAACTACGATCAAACTAAATACTTGGTAATAGTAAATATTTCTTTTTTCCTACTCCTTCTCTCTCACATACACATATTTATAAAGACCATTTTTAATCGCACTACTTTTTTAACAAAGTTCTAATCTTATATTCGCTACAGTTTAATTGTTTTGCTATCGCTCTATTACTTAGACCTTGCTCTTTTAAACTTAATACTATTTTTTTTGTATCTGCTAATTCCTGTTGTTTCTTAGTTAATCCATTTTCATTTCTAGGAGTTCTTCTTTCATTTTTACGTCTATACTTTTCCTGTGTTCCTATTATTGTTTTCATCTGTTTTTGTTCTTCAGATGTTATATCCAATCTATCTATTAATGTTTCATTCTTATACCAGTAGCCACCTTTATCTCTCATTCCTTTTGAAACTCTTTTATTCTCTCCATTTCTTATCCCTTGTTCATATTCTATGAACTTCCCTATTGCCTTTGGAATACATCTTAATACTGCATTTATTTCAGTTTCTTTCATCGGATCAATAAAAGAATTATTTAACTCTATTACTTCATTTTCTAATTCATCTATATCTCTTACATAAATACCTTTCCAATAAGCATAGCAATGTATAATCATATTTCTATAACCTTTTACATCATAATGTCTTAATTTGCAAAGAGTTTCTAAATCTTCTACTCTTGCCATATGTAAACTGTATGAGTTAAAGAATTTATTATTTATAACTTTCGTTTTCTTTTTTACTGTTTTAGTTTCTTGAAATTGAAGTTGTTTTGATATTGAATAATTCAAATATTTTTCTCTTAAATCATACATAGAATATTCTATGTCATCATTAATTATTAAAACCTCACATAACGCATTTTCTTTGCTGTTTAATGTTTTCGGTAACCTTAATACTCTAGCTCCATCTAAAGCCTTTCTATCGGCTTCTAGTGGCTTTAATTGATAATATAAATAGTCTTGTAACTCTTGCCATGTGTTTAATGCTCCAAATGGTGCATTTTTTATTTTCCAATATAGATGAAGTCCCCTACCACTATGTACTATCATTGTTGGCATTGGTATTTTATTTTCATAAGCTAATATGTATATTGACCATACAACTTCTTCTTTACTATACCCTAACTTATGTATATCTAAGTCTTGATACAATGCTCTAAATTGTCTTATATTTGCTACCCTTCTTTGCTTTTTATACATAGTATTAGGTGTAATGAACACATCTGTTTCATTTTCAAATATTTCAACAACTTCCCTTAATCCTTCACTATCTGTATTATATATTTTTATTTCTTTTTCATCTAATTTCATTATTTGAATATAACCATCTGTACTTTCGTCATAGAGATGATTGCAATAAGAATTTAATGTCACTTTAACTCACTCCCAGTAAAATATATTTTTCAATATATATCTAGTTTTTAAAAACAAAAAAGCCTAGATATATTAAATATCTAGGCTAGAAACTTCTATTATCGCATACAATCTATTAACTAAAACATATTGTTAATTTATTTTTTAAAGTGAATGAATTTCTCGCTTTAATTACTACGAATATTTGCTTAATTAGTTTTATTATAACTTGATTTTATATTATACTTTTGTTATAATACTCTCATAATAAGCAAAATGAAGTCTGCTTGCACAAGATATTTATATGCTCCATCATATTAAATATCTATAATTTTAAATAGGTCGGCAAACTTATTTAAAATTCGTGTACGGTGG
>SAMEA103957793__coassemble_408_pt1 | contig 7936 bp, 14 predicted proteins | sample SAMEA103957793__metabat2_low_PE_003 | metagenome-assembled genome bin SAMEA103957793 (sample SAMEA103957793) | gut metagenome | biome: gut; material: feces | host: Canis lupus familiaris | collected 2014 | reverse complement strand
AACAGGAAAAAATGCGTGCCAGCAAACGAAGACTGCAGCAATTAAAGAACCAGCAGCGGATTCAAAAAGAAATTGAATTAGATCGATAGACATTAACCTTGTTACAAATACACTATCATGATATATTTAATGTAGTGTATTTGTAACAAAAGGAGGGAAGTAAATGCAAGAGAAACTGAAAGAATTGTTGGCTATTCGCGATGGAAATTTATCTATGAAGGAAGCCAGAAAATTAGGAATCGCAGCAACCACTGTACAAAGATTGGTGAATCAAGGAAAATTGATCAAAGTTGATCGTGGTTATTATGTAGAGGATGGTCATGGAATAGATGATTTATTTTGGCTTCAGCAACGATTTTCCAGGGGAATCTTCTCTCATGAAACGACTTTAGATATTTACCAGCTTTCTACGAATATGCCGAAATTCATTCACTTAACTTTTCCCCATGGCTATAACGTTGATCGTTCAATTACAAAAGAGCAGCAGTTACAATTTCATTTCGTGAAGAAAGAAGTTTATGAACTAGGAAAAGTAGAGGGAACTTCCTTTCAAGGAAATCCTATTACTATGTATGATAAAGAGCGTACACTTTGTGATATTTGGAATCCGAGATATGAAATTGAATATGAAATGAAATTAGAAGCATTAAAAGAGTACATGGAAGACCCATTGAGAGATCCAAGTAAATTAAGAGATTACATGACAAAACTACATGTAGAAAAAGAAATGAAATACCACATGCAAAGCTTATATTGATGGAGGAAAAAGATGACACCGACACAATTTGCAGCAAAAACAAGAAATTTAGCAAAGAGTACAGGATTAAATGCACAGTTAGTGCAACGGCATTTTATGATGGATCGTTTAATTGAACAAATTTCTGAATCAAAGTACAAAAATGACTTCATTTTGAAAGGTGGATTTTTATTAGGATCAAAATATGGAATCGATAGAAGGACAACAATTGATATCGATACGACATTTAGAAATAGCAAATTAACTGAAGAAAAATTGAAGAGTATTTTTAATGATTTAACTAGGAAACCCACGAAAGAAGGCATTGTTTTTTCTATTTAAGGAATGAAGGAAACAAGAGAAGCCGATTTTTATCCTGGATTTCAAATTAAATTGGTGGCTAATTTAGAGAAAGTACGTGTGCCGTTTAAAATGGATGTGACAACAGGAGATTCTATTTATCCTGAAGTAGATACACACTATCACCAATTAATGTTTGAAGATAAAAAAGTGGAGATTCCAGCTTATCCAACAGCACAAATTATTGCAGAAAAGCTAAGTGCTACGTTCAGCTTTGGCACAGATAATTCGAGAGCAAAAGATTACTACGACTTATTTACCATTCCGAAACTAGAAAATATTGATACGAAAGAGTTATACAAAAGTGTTCGAAATACATTTACAAAACGTGGAGATACAAAGCCTTTATCCTTTTATTATGAAAGAGAAATGGATAAGATCAGGGGAAACGACTATTTGGAAAAGCAGTGGGAAAAATATCGCTCAGTTAACACGTTTGCGAATTCCATTTCATTTGCAGATACAGTCAACGAAATTGATCACCTAATGAAAAGTGTGATCAAAATTGAAAATCAAGAAAGAAAAAGGCAGTTTAAAAGATCACAACAAATGAATCAAGAAATGGAGAGATAAAGATGATTAATAATGTAACTTTAGTAGGACGGTTAACCAAAGATCCAGATTTACGTTATACCGCAAGTGGCACAGCAGTGGCCACTTTTACCTTAGCCGTTAATCGTAATTTCACGAATCAAAACGGCAATCGAGAAGCCGATTTTGTCAACTGTGTGATTTGGCGCAAACCAGCAGAAACGATGGCGACATTAGCTAAAAAAGGCAGCTTGATCGGCGTTGTCGGACGAATTCAAACACGGACTTATGACAACCAGCAAGGACAACGTGTGTATGTGACAGAAGTTGTGGCCGATAACTTCCAACTATTAGAAAGTAAAGCAGCGACAGAAAGCCGTATGCACGCTGATCAATCGTCCAGCAGTCCAAGCCCTACCACCTTTGAACAACGGGATGTAGCTATGCCTAACAACAATGGATTGAACGCTTCACAAAATCCATTTGGCGGACAATCAATCGATATTAGTGATGATGATTTACCATTCTGATTGTAAAAGATCAATAAAGTTGTTATAATGGATACGAAAAGAGGAGTTGCGCTAACAACTCCCCTAACAGCACCGTTTAAGACGGTGACCAGCTTAATATTATTTTTGAAAAATAATCGTCGACCGGCTAAAGCTGACGGTTATTTTTTTTGATTGTTGTTTACAACTGCTAAGATTCCAAAAATGATTGTTGCGATCAAAGAACCGAAACTAATCATTAATCCTAGCGCCGTTTCAACAGGCAAAAGGCTTCTCCTTTCTGTAAGATTTTGGAAGTACGCACATACGCACCACCTCACTTTCAATCGGATAGCCACCGTCACAAACTTTACTGTCTTGATCATTATAGCATATCTAAAATCGAATAAAAATTCTCAATTTTAGCTGTTTTTGCTATAATTTTAGCGAGGTGATCGTGATGAACAAATATGTTGGTTTGCTTGATAAAATCCGAGTAATAAAAACACAACCATTATTGGTTCGCTTTACTTTACAAACAATTCATGAATCGATTAATTGTGTAGTTGCAGATATTGAAATTATCGATAAACTGCTAATTATGGATGATGGAAAATACAATATTGCCGTCACAGGTCACTTCAATAAACGAAATCAGCTAGTTATTGCTAGCATGTATGTTAGAAATCCCGATCATTTTACGCGATCGATGGGCATATAAATAAAAGAAGAGTTGTAGTCCTAAATGAGGATTGCAGCTCTTTTTGTTTTACATAGAAACAGGAAAAGACCTTTTTAGGAAGGCACAAGCGCCTTCTCAATTGAAAAACATTTCTCTCACTCCAACCGCCACCGCCGTTCGAGAAGAAAGGAAGTGAACGTTTCACGTTCACTAAGATAAGGGGTCTTGCAAAGCAAGACAAAATAGAAAAAACTTCCTCTCACCAAAAGGTTCGCTCCTGTTCGCTATCTCTTTATTGATTTGCCAGACCGGCAACAAGTTGCCTTTTATCACCAAAAAGCGACAAGGACAAGGGTAAATGGCACGCTGCGCGCCCTTGTCCTTGTCGCTTTTCGTTGATTCATTCTGGCCAACAAATCAATAAAGAAAGAACTAACGAAAGGAAGTAAAACCTTTCCTAAGAGGAGGCAGAATCAATCATGCGAAAGAAATTTGATTATTGGGGTGTTCCCTTCAGCGAATTATTCCCAAACTACCATGCGCCACATACTATCGAATGCGACTGTGGAGAAAGAGCGAAATGTATCAAAAGCTATCGTTTGTACCAATGTCAAACATGCGGAAAAAAATACACCTTGTCTTATGGCGATTATATTTTGATTGATGAGAAAGGAAAGAAACGCTGATGAAAACACAACATAAATTATTGACTGTGGAAGAAGTCGTTCAAATTTTAGTGGACAAAGAAGTCATTTCTGAAAAAGTAGCGGAAGCTTTACTTAGTCCGAGGCACTGGACGATAGAAATCCCTTTAGTAGAAGATGGACCAACCATGCTTTTTGAAGACCTAGTGAAGATAGCAGGATATGAACTGCATTATCAAGAAAACATGGAAACTTATGAAAACGAATATTGGTTAACCAAATTAGAGAACTAAAAAGGAGAAAAAGCATGGCTCAAAATTACTATGACGAATTTGTCAAATTACCTTTGGATAAAATGGCACAAAAAATTGAGGATATGACATTCCTATACAATGAGACACGTGTTCCAAAAAAGCATTATAAAGAAAAATTGTCGGTCGCAGTGGAAGAAATGATTGAATCAGGTGTCGAAATGAATCTCATTGCGACGTACTATCGAACACTGGATGAACTGAAAAAGCAAAATGCAAAATGGTTTTTCCAAGCCTTACTATGCTTGGAAGTAGGCGTCAAACCAAGCACAATTAAACCTTCTGAATACCAAGCTTTAGAACTAACGTATGCGAAATTTATCGAAACGAAAAAAGCTAAGACTGTTTCAAGTGAATGGTTAGATTATTTTGAAAATATCAATAAGTATGGCGCATATTACACCATGAAAAAGGAGGACAACGAAAATGAGTAATGTGGTTTATCAACTAACAACGGAAGATGTGTCACACTTTTTAACAAACAAAGAACATTTGAATGAAGTAATCAGACGGATTCAAAAAGACTTTAGTTGTATGGAAGAAATGAAGTACTTTATTCAAAGAGTCGAAGAACAATTGTATTTGGAAAGTGAAACGAGTCAAACGAAGGTCACAGTCAGCCATAATCGTTTAGACGTGTATAAACGTCGTCCTGAAACGGTAAAAAAAGGAACGGAGCTTCTACGACTAGAAACAGAAAAATACATCATGAATGTTTACCTAGAAAGGAGTGAGCTGGTCGAAAACTTTGTCAGCTACACGATTTGCAGGAAACACTATTACTCAGAATCAGAATATTATTCAATTTTTGAGAGCATGGAATTAATGGAAGAAGAAATGGAAGAGCTAAACAGCAAAGATGCGACGATAGACGATTATTACCTTGTATTTACTAGATTTTTGACGTGTGGAACGGAATCTATCGTGTTAATGGGAATGGATTATGAACTCGCTGTACCCGAAGCATTTTTGAGGGAATATGTAGAAGAAGTAGATAACCCAGGCGACGACTGGTACACGACTTTAACTGATTTTTTAGACACCTATACTTACGACGATACAGAAGAAATCCAAAATGAACTTGACCGTAAACGAATGCCATATCAACGATTTGAAAGGAAAAAAAGGCAATAATCATTTATACCGAAAAGTGAGAATGTGTGAAATAAGGACAAAAAACCTAGTAACTAAGGGAATGGTTCTTATTTCGCACCAATCGCTCCAACCGCCCCCGCCGCTTAGGTGGTGCGAAATAAGCGGGCAACACCCGATAACCTAAGAGAAAGAAGGAGATCCATATGAATAAAATCATTCCTCTATTGTTCGTACTGTTTGTTGGCGAGATACTTATGCGTCATGGTGCAGCTCTACATTTAAACTTCGTAGTATTCTTAGGAATACTGGTATTTTGTTTGATCTTTTGGCGCTTTGTGTTAACCCTTGTGAGTCTAATATTCAGGTTGATTGCAGCCATATTTTTCATAGGGTTATTTCGATGAAAGGAGAGAGTACCAATGCCGATTGCAATAGGAAATAAACGGTTACCTGTTACGTTGGATGAAAAGAGACAAAAAGAATTGCAACAACTAAAGCAGAAGTACGGCAAAAGTGAATCCAGGATTATGTGTATTGCGTTAGATTTATTGATTGCCCAAGAAAAAGCAGGATTTGAGGTACCAGCACTCAAAAAGTGACGTCACTTTTTTATACTAAAACCTAAAAGTGATATCACTTTTAAACAATGGAAAAGGTGGAAATAAGATGAAGAAAAAACAAACTAAACTATCGTTAGCAGATATTTTAACACAGTTAACCGCAACTGAAGATGGTGTTGTAGAATTTGAACGATCTGAAATTGCGGTAGTAGATGATCGTTACTTTAAAATGCCTTACTTCTTTGACCAAGCAAAGGTCATTTGCCTTTGTGGCTACGATGGGGTACGTGATTACTTTGGAATTACTGAAGAAAAAGTCGTTTGGGTAAACAATCATACAGGATTAGGTGCGTTAGCCTTTGAAGGAACTGTATTGGACAATATCTCTATTGTATTCGAGGAAGAAAGCTTTACGCTTGAATGCGATAATTTAATCCGATATATCGATCCAGAATTCTATGAGGATAAAAACCTGGCATGGGAACTAGCTTTATAGATAGAGTGATAGTGCAAGTAAAGGAAGAAAGGAAGATCACCATGAAATACAATTCATTAGACCATAAAAGAATGTGGGTAGAGAAATTAGAGGAAGACTTAGAACAGTTGGAATTGTTAGGTTATAATAAGACTTCAACGGTGTATAAAGAAGGGCTAAAACGAACGAAAAAAGTACAAAAAGAACTAGCAACACTGGAAAGTAGCGTTCAGAAAAAAGAAGTAGAATTAACACACGCTTACCTTTAGGAGTAGAAAATGGCAGACAAGAGAAAAGAGAAGATTCAAAAATTACTGGCGCTTGCGGCGGATGCAAATGATGAGGAATCAATGAGTGCATTAGCCAAAGCCCAGCAATTGATGATGGACTATGATCTTACTGAAGATGAGATTTTCAATTATCATGAGCAGCAACGGATAGAAGCAGTAGAAACGCACGTGATCTATCGTGGACGTCCGCAAAAATGGCTGTATCGTTTAGCGTCGATTATTGCGCAAAATTTTAGAACAGAATTTTATTATCGAGAAGGATCACCAATCGATTTATGTTTTACTGGCCTAGCTTCAGACGTACAAATCGCTGAAATTACTTTTCAATACGCAAGCGGAAGTGTCTCCTATTGTGCAAGAAAGTATATGCAACAACCTGAGATCAAACGCAAGAGAAAACGAAAATGGCAATTAAAGCAAGACTATATTCAAGGCTATCTCAGTGGTTTATCTAAAGTATTTAAACAGCAGGTACTTACAAACGGATATGAATTAGCATTACAGCTTCCTGAAGCCGTGAAGTCTTACATGGAAGATCTCGGTTTAGTTCCTGGAAAAGACACTTCACACAAAGTAAAAGATAATGAAGCTTACTTCCATGGATACCAGGAAGGATTAAAATTTAAAAAAACAGAATTACTAGAATAAGAAGTGCGCCCAACAGGGTATACCCTGTTGGGCTCTTGGTGTTCTATTGAATGTAAATGAGTGTCATTTTTATATTTAATTGGCACAGTTTTTTCTAATTATTTGTCATATTCATAGTCAACTATAGCTACAAAAGCAACTAATTTTGGAGATAGATTGAGATATTTAAAAATCTATCATGAAAAATTAGTTGCTTTTGTCACTTAGCGCTGAAAATTTATGCCATTTATCTAGAAAAATGACAACAGAGTTGGGCAACAGAATTTAAAAATGATCCGGATTTCAGAATTTTAAAGGAGTTTTATTATGGCGAAAATTGGGTATGCTCGAGTAAGCAGCTTAGATCAAAATTTAGACCGACAATTAGAATTATTATCAGAGTGTGATAAAATTTTTAGTGATAAAGCAAGTGGGAAAGATACCAATCGAGAAGGATTTCAAGAAATGATGAAATTCATACGTGAAGGTGATATTGTCGTTGTGACAGAATTAAAACGACTTGGACGAAATAATAAAGAGCTAACAGAAACGATGAATTTAATTCAGCTGAAGAAAGCTACACTGGAAGTTTTGAATTTGCCAGCGTTAACAGGTATCACTGATGATAATTTACGTCGATTACTTAATAACTTAATTATCGAACTATACAAGTACCAGGCCGAAGAAGAACGTCGGTATATTCGCGAAACGCAACAACAAGGAATTGCACTCGCTAAAGCAAAAGGGAAATACAAGGGAGGTACGCCAAAATATCGTGAGAATGATCCGCGACTTCAATTAGCATTTAATTTGTTTTTGACTGGATCTACAGATAAAGAAGTTGAAGAGCTAACAGGGATTAATCGTAGAACGTTTAGAAGATATCGAATGAAACATGGTATTACTAATGAAGTTAGGGAGCAAAAAAATAAATCTTTCAGTTGAGGCTAATATAATTTTGCAAGAAAGGGATTTTTATGAAAGAAATTAGATTTTCAAATCAAAATATGCAGAATTACTATAATGAAATTATGAATATGGAAACTAGTGAATTGAATTTAATTATAGCCGAAAAAAAAGTTGATAAAGTCCGTATAATTGTGTAAAAGTAAAAAGGCCATATAACAGTCCTTTTAC
>SAMEA103957793__coassemble_338_pt1 | contig 11110 bp, 10 predicted proteins | sample SAMEA103957793__metabat2_low_PE_003 | metagenome-assembled genome bin SAMEA103957793 (sample SAMEA103957793) | gut metagenome | biome: gut; material: feces | host: Canis lupus familiaris | collected 2014 | reverse complement strand
TTTCTTAGTTCATTGGTCATCCGTAAACAGCCATAATCCTTGTGCTTCTCCCGAATTTTAAGCATTTCCGCTTCAATCTCTTGATCTGGATTTTTACGGTCCAATCGCCTTTGCCATCCAAATAATCATGAACGATCTTTAATTTAAGTTCAAAAGTATATTTAACCATAAAAAATACCGACCTCCAAAAGTTAGATTTTTTGGTCTAACTTTTGGGGGTCGGTACACAAATCGTGTCACAGTCCCTTTTTTGAAAATAAACGGTGTTCAAAAGCTTGCATCTGCGGTAATAAGTCCAGCCAAGTTAAAAACATAAGAAGCTGTTTTTACTTGGCTGTTCTTATTACTTGATGCAAGGCAGCTTTTTCACAACCTCTTTTCAAATATTTCGTTTTCTTATTCTACAAATGGTTCTTCTCCTAACGCTTGTTGAGCGGCTAGATTCAACATGCTCCATTGTCGGTCAAAGCCTGGCTGGAAGAAGAAGTCAGCTTCTGCTAGTTCTTCTAAAGTCAGTTTGTTTTGGATCGCTAGTGCCAATACATTTCCTTGACCTGTAACATCATAGGTAGATAATACTGCTCCTCCTAGCAATTGATGGGTCATTGGATCCGAGAATAATTGGATGGACACTTTTGGATTTCCTTGTTCTTCTGGTACATATTTTGGTCGTAACGTATCTTCATAATAAGACACTCGTACATCTACTCCTGCTTTTGCTGCTGTAAAGCTATTCAATCCGCTTGCTGCAAAATGATAGTCAAAGACACTTAATGCAGAGGAACCTACGACTCCGCCGAACGGTTTGTTTGGTACTTCTTCAAAAAGATGTTTTACTACATAACGTGCTTCTCTACGTGCAACAGTCGCTAAAGCGATCGGCATTTTTTTGCGTGCTGGGATAGAATAAGCAAGTGTAGCATCTCCTACTGCATACACATCTGGAAGATTCGTTTGCAAGTATTCATTTGTTTGGATCCAGCCACGTTCATCTAAGTCGACGATCCCTTTTAACCATTCTGTATTTGCCTTCACACCGGCAGCTTGAATGACTAGATCTGCTGGGATTTCTTTTTCACTTGTTTTGATTGCCTCAACTTTTCCGTTACCAGTAAAAGCTTCGATTTTTGCATTTGTCAAAACTTCAATACCGTTTTCATTTAGGTGTTGTTCTAAAATATCTGTCATCTCAGCATCTAAATAAGTGCCTAAAGGTCTATCGATCACATCAAGCAATACGACTTCTTTCCCAGCTTTTCGGCTTGCTTCTGCTGCTTCGATCCCAATGTAACCCGCACCTACGACAGCGATTTTTTTAATAGCCGGATCATTTAATTTTTCTTTGATTTTGGTTGCCCAATTGTATCCACGCATCAAGTAGACATTTTCTAGATCTGCTCCTGGTACTGGCAGATTGTTTGGTTTGACACCAGAACTCAAAATCAATTTGTCATAAGGATATTCTTTTGTTTCGTTATCTGATGCGCTAGTAACCGTTACTGTTTTTTTATCGGCATCGATCGTTTTTACTTCGTGATTATTTAAAATATGAACATTGGATTGCGGAAAGTTTTCTGGTCTGAAATTACGTACATCATTTACATCTGTTACCTTGTCTTCTAAATACAGCTCCATACCACATGACATGAAGGAAATATAGTCTCCTGCTTCAAATAGCGTGATATCTACATTTTCACCGTATCGTGTCAATAGTTCCAAGATCGATTGATGCCCTCCATGAGATGCACCTACAATGACAACTTTGATTTTTTCCATTGATGAAACCTCCTTGAATATTCTTTTAAAATCATTCTAAACAATTTAAACTTAACATTACATTAGTTATGAATCAAAAGAAACGCGTTCATTTGAACTAAATTTAAAAAACAATCGTCTCCTTGCAGAATATACCGCAAAATTAACGATTGTTTTTTTGATAAAATCTATGAATCACTGTTCTGTTAAAAAGTCTTTGATCCGTTTGCAGGCCTCATGTAATTTTTCCATGCTGCTAGCATAAGAAATCCGGATATAACCTTCTCCTTCTGGGCCAAATGCAATTCCTGGGATACACGCAACTTTTGCCTGTTCCGCTAATTCTACACAAAACTGCCAAGAGTCAGTTTGAATGGCAGCTGGGAGTTTGCAAAACAAGTAAAATGCACCGTTTGGCTGGGTCACTTCAAATCCTAAAGGCGCCAATTGCTGGACCAGATAGTCTCTTCGTGTTTGATATTGCTCTTTCATATTCTCGCTATCTTTCACCCCATTTATTAGCGCTTCAGCCGCAGCTTTTTGCGACATCGTTGTAGCGGCAGTCACCAGATATTGATGGACTTTAATTAGTTCGTCAATAAGGGCTTTTTGAGCAAAAATAAAGCCCACTCGCCAACCAGTCATCGCATGTGACTTGGATAACCCGCTTATCACGATTGTTTGTTCTGGAAGATAAGTAGCTATGGACATATGCGTTCCACTATAAGTCAATTCAGCATATACTTCATCACTTATAACAAATACCGGATATTTTTTTAAAACCTCAGCGATTGCTTTCAATTGTTTTGCAGACAATGTCGTCCCAGTAGGATTGTTAGGATAGTTTAAAATGACTGCTTTGACAGCTGATCCATATTGTTCAAATGCTCGTTCAAATTGTTCCGGCTGACAGACAAACCCTGTGTCAGAAGTATCTATCGGGATCAATTCAGCACCAGCTAGTTCCACTAATGGCTGATATCCTGAATAAGCAGGCGCTGGAATAAGAACCTTGTCTCCTTCTTCCAAAACAGATAACAACGCAGAGGCAATCGCTTCCGTTGCACCAACTGTCGTCAAAACTTCCGTTTGCGGATCATAAGTTAATCCATAACGCTGTTGCTGAAATATACAAGCCGCTTCCCGCAGTTCCTCTAATCCTCTCATTCCGGTATAGTGAGAAAAGTCTTCTTCAATCGCTGCTATTCCTGCTTGCTTGACATGTTCAGGAGTTGGAAAATCCGGTTCTCCCAGGGTGAGTTTGATCACATCTGGTATCGACGATATTTGCTGATCGAATTGTCGTATTTTTGATACTTCTATTCTAGAAAGCCTAGGACTAAATCGATTGGATAAATTCATCATTATTTACTCGCTCCTCTTTTGAACTGCTATCGATTTTTACAAGAAGATTTTCTGTAAAAAGAATCGTTTTGTACCATTCTACACCATTTTCTAAAACATCCATATCAAAATCGAACGTCGGATCATGTAAAGCAGGGGTATCACCGACACCTAAAAAGAAAAATACACATGGATATTGTTGCGTATATATGCCAAAATCTTCGGCTTGAAGAACTGGAGCATCTAATTCATGTAGTTTGTTTGAATCTAACAGTGCTGCATATAAGCCTCTATGGTTGATTACAGCTGGATAGCCGTCATTATAGCGAAAAGAAATAGTAGCTGTAGAGTGAAACTGTTCTGCTAAATGGTCTAATCCCCTCTTCAAATAATTTTGCATATCTGAACTGTAAGAACGGATACTTCCGGATACAATAACTTCTCCAGCTAAAACATTTCGGATCGTTCCACCTTGGATTTGGCCAAATTTCATTAGATGATTCCACTCTGCCGGTAATTGCCGGTCAAAATCATAAACATTCTTCAAAAATCGTACAGCTGCCTCCAGACTATCGATTCCTTTTTCACTAGAAGCAATATGTGCAGACTGGCCTTTAATGATAATGTCTGTTTCACTGCTTTGTGCCATCAAAGGTCCTGGTCGAGAGAAAACTTCTCCCTTAGCTAGTCCAGGCCATAGATGAAAGCCAAATATTGCTTGTACTTCATATTTATCCAACAATCCTGACTGAATAACGCTTTGTGCGCCACCGGAAATTTCTTCTGATGGCTGATAGATCAGTACTACATTATAAATAAGATCCTCAATGTGTTTAGTTATAAAGTCAGTCAACCCTAAAAGCATCGCCATATGTCCGTCATGACCACATGCATGCATATAACCTTCATGCTTAGAAGCAAAAGAGAGATTCGTTTCTTCTTTGACTGGCAGTGCATCGATATCTGTTCGAAAAGCAATCGTTTCTTCTTGCTGATTATCAAAATAAAGGAGTAGTCCTGTTTCGCCGATTTCATGGATAACGGCCTCGCTGTTTTTTACTTGTTCATATAAATATTTTTTTGTCTTGAATTCATGAAACCCGATTTCAGGAATTTGATGGAGTGCCATTCGATATTCTTTCAGCATCCGTATTCACCATCCCTTCATAGATACCCTTCACTACTGTTTCATATTGATTATTCGGTACACCGATGATCAGATTCAACTCCTGTGCTCCTTGTGATAAGATCGATGTGCGAATTTCTAATTTGTTCAATATCGATAACACTTTCCCAGATAATCCAATCAATTCTTTATGCGGACCCCCAACGACAGAGATCAAAGCTAAGTCTTCGATCACGACGATTTCTTCCACGCCAAGTGTTTCTTTTAATTCTTTCGTGATGAGAAATAACTTATCGGCAATCGCTTCTGCTGAGACGATCACTCCGATATTGTCGATCCCTGAAGGAATATGTTCGATTGATATCTCATGTTTAGCAAAAATGCTCATTGCTTTCCAGATAAACCCGATTTCATCGGACATATGACGTTTGAATAAAGTGATGGAAAGAAAATCCTTGCGTCCAGCTATTCCTGTCAGTCCATTTTCCTTTTCTATTTCGTGATTCGATATTTTTGTCCCTTGAGCGAAAGGATCATTGGTATTTTTTATTTGGATGGGGATATCAGCCTCTTGAACTGGGAAAACAGCTGCTTCATGAAGAACGTTAGCCCCCATATAAGCCATCTCTCTCAGTTCTCTAAAAGAGATTTCCTCGATGATTTTAGGATGATCGATGATTCGCGGATCAGCCATCATGATTCCTGAAACATCCGTCCAATTCTCATAACTTTCCGCTTGCAACATCTTCGCCAGTATCGCGCCGGTAATGTCGCTTCCCCCACGGCCCAATAATTTTTCTTTTCCTGCAGGGTTCGCCCCGTAAAACCCTGGAACAACCATTTTCGGATATCTTTTAAATGCTTTTGTGATTTCCTGTGCTGTTTTTTCCTGATCGATTTTCCCATCATAGTCAAAGAAAATCAGGTCTTTTGCGTCAATAAACTGGTAACCAAGATACTCAGCCATCAGTTGAGCAGTCAGATATTCACCTCTACTTACTAAATAATCTTCAGTTATCTTTTCGTCTTCCAGTTGTTTCTGTATGCGTGCTAGTTCATCTTCAATAGGTAACTGCAGGGCAAGAACATCTCTTACTTGAATGAAACGATCACAAATCCTTTTCCAAAGGGGTGTCCAATCAACATGATGCTGAAGGTAAGCATAAATCAAATAAAGTAAGTCTGTTACTTTGTCATCATCTGACGTACGTTTGCCTAAAGCAGAAACAACGATCACTTGGCGATTGGGATCTGAAAGAACAATTGTACGGACTTTTTTGAATTGCTCTTCATGAGACATCGATGTTCCGCCGAATTTCGCTACTTTCAGCGTATTACTCATCTTGCCACCTCCGCTATTTTCTGCATTAAAGCTGCAGCAATCTGTACGGCATTCGCAGCGGCTCCTTTGCGTATGTTATCGGCAGTCGTATAGAACAACAATCCGTTCTCTAAAGAAGTGTCTTTTCTGATCCTCCCAACATAAACCATATCTGTTCCTCTAGCAAGAATGCTCGTCGGATATTTATGTGCTGCTAGATCATCTTCTAATTGAATCCCTGGAAACTGGCTGAGACACTCTCTAATTTCTTCCGTCGTAAACTCTTTTTGCAGTTGAACTGCCACAGAGACTCCATGTCCATTTTCGATTGGCACACGTACGCAGGTTGCTGATACTGGCAAAGCAGGCTGATGCAGAATCTTACGGGTCTCATTTATCATTTTCTGTTCTTCTTTTGTATACCCATTTTCCAAAGGCTGATCGATTTCCGGAATCACCGTTTGGCTAATATTATAAGGATACAAAACTGGTTCCTCGTCATTTTGCGTACGATGAAGATCTTCAATGCCTTTTTGCCCGGAACCAGAAACTGCTTGATAGGTCGAATAATTGACTCGCTGGATACCAAAGGCTTCTTGTAAAGCTTTAAGCGGAAGTACCGCTTGAATGGTTGAACAATTTGGATTTGCAATCAGCCGATTCAATGTATAGTCTTCCAGATTGACCTCTGGAACGATTAATGGAATATCCGAATCTTCCCGCCATGCTGAGGAATTATCTATGACAAATAGTCCCTGACTTCGTGCGATTGGCGCAAACTCTTTGGATACAGAAGCACCTGCAGAAAATAGCGCTAAATCATATCCTTCAAATGAAGTTTCTGTCAATTCCTGTACAGTGTGTTTCTTTTTCTTGAATACACAAACTTTACCGGCTGAACGTTTTGAAGCTAATAATTTCAATCGTCCTACTGGAAAATCATATTCTTCTAACACTTTGAGCATCGTTTGGCCGACTAATCCGGTTGCCCCCACAATACAGGTATCTATTTCGCGCATTTTTCTCCATCTCCTCTATAATTCGCGTAACGCAGCAATCAATGCTGTATTTTCTTTTGTCTGATCATCACTTATTTTTAATACACGTGCAGGTATTCCACCGACAACAGTTTCTGCTGCCACATCTTCTAAAACCACTGCTCCTGCTGCCACGACTGCATCTTTTCCGATATGGACACCTTCAACAATCACTGCATTCGCACCTACCAGTACGCCGTCTTCTACGATAACCGGTTTGGCCGATGCTGGTTCGATCACACCTGCTAAGACAGCTCCTGCACCAATATGGCAGTTTTTGCCCACTGTCGCTCGTCCACCTAAGACAGCACCCATATCAATCATCGTGTTTTCACCGATTACTGCACCAATATTGATAATCGCTCCCATCATGATCACGGCATTGTTGCCGATTGACACTTGATCTCTGATAATAGCACCTGGTTCGATACGAGCATTAATTTTTTTAATATCTAGCAAAGGAACTGCGCTGTATCTTGCAGCAGTTTCGATTTCGATTTCAATGATTTTTTCTGATTCAGCTTCTAAAACCGGAGCAATCGTCTCATAGTCACCAAAAACAACGAAGCTGCTTCCTTCACCAAAAACTTTACTTTCTTTAAATTCGATTGGCTCGGTTACATTCAGATAGACTTTCACAGGCGTCTTTTTAGATGCCGTTTGAATGTAGCGGATGATTTCTTGAGCTTCCACGTTTTTTACACCCCTTTGTCCATTAATAAATCTTCTAATTTGTAATAACCTGGTGACTGATCTTTCAACCAGTCCGCTGCTTCTACTGCGCCTGCAGCAAAGATTCGATTAGAAAAAGATTCATGTTTGATCGTAAATATTTCATCAGTAGCAGCAAACAATACATCATGTTCACCAGGTAAAGAACCTGCACGAATACTGTGTACACCAATTTGGTTTTCTTCTCTTTTTTTCCCTTGCCAGTTGTATACGGGCTGCAGCTTTTGCACTTCTTGGATTGTTTGAAGCAGCATATTTGCAGTACCAGATGGTGCATCTTTTTTACGACTATGATGTTTTTCAATCAGTTCGATCTGCCAGCCTTGCAACATTGCAGCTGCTTGCTTGATTAGTTGATTCATCACCATGATGCCGAACGAAAAATTAGCACTATACATCACAGGTACATGTTTGGCATGTTCTTTTATTTCTTGGAACTGTGATTGTGTATAACCTGTCGTGCCAATGACTAACGGAAGTTGATATGATAAGCTATACGAAAGGATTTTCTCTAAATTATCTGGATGAGAAAAATCAATAAGCAGTTCTGGCAGTTCCGTAAAAGCAAGCGTAGTTGCTTCTTTAGGTGCCGTCCGTAAAAGAAGGACCGTATCTCCTCTTTCTTGTGCAACTTCTTCGACTCTATTTCCCATCTGTCCACTGCCAATCAGTCCGATTTTCATTTTTCAACCGTCCTTTCTTTTAACAAAAGCTGAGCTAATTGTTTCTTTTTCTCTTTTGAAAGAGAAACTAAAGGCAGGCGTAGAGGTCCGGAAGGTAAGTCTAATAATGACATGGCTGCTTTGACAGGAATAGGATTGGTCTCACTGAACAAGGCATGGATCAGTTCAAGTGCATTTAATTGCTTTTCTTTTGCTTGCTGCCATCTTCCGTCCTGCGTATCTTTTACTAATTCATGGACTATTTTAGGTTGGATATTCGCCCATACACTTATTACACCGCTTCCTCCTACACTCATTACTGGTAGGATCAAATCATCATTTCCACTGTAAAGGAAGAATTCTTCTCCAATCAACCGAGCGGCATCCATCACATAAGCCATATCTCCTGAGGCTTCTTTCAAACCAATGATATTAGGATGTTCTGCTAAATTTACTAATACATGGATTGGAATCGACATGCCTGTTCTAGAAGGAACATTATACAAAATAAGCGGAATCGGTGAGGCTTCTGCAATTGCTGTAAAATGAGCAGCTAGTCCTGCATCACTTGTTTTGTTGTAGTAAGGGGTGATGACCAAAAGTGCGTCTGCCCCCAAAGAAGCAAAATGCTTCGCTTTTTCAATCGTTTCTTTCGTATTATTCGTTCCAGCTCCTGCAATCACCGGCACACGGCCAGCCACTTTCTTTACTGTCAGTTGAAGGATCTGCTCCTCCTCAGATTGTGTGAGCGTAGAAGATTCTCCTGTTGTACCTAAAACTAATAATCCATCTGTTTGTTCATCTAAATGGAATTGGATCAATTTTTCCAAACCAGCATAATCTACTGATCCCTCTTCATTCATCGGCGTGATCAGCGCCACGATCGAACCTTTTATCATCTTCATTCCTCCAATATTCTTGTCCATTCATGAACTGCTGGGCCAGCCATTTGTATCGCATCCTCACCAGAGATCATCAAGTCTCCTTGTTCCAAGTGAACAACTACCTGATCTGCTGAAATTTTCCCAGTTTCCTTAGCAACCACATAAGAGGCACAGCAACCTGTACCGCAAGCAAGTGTCCAACCTACTCCTCTTTCATAGGTACGGACGATCAATTCTTGTTCATTGACTACTTCTACAAAGTTGACATTGGTTTTTTCTTTGAACAAAGGATGATGACAGATCAGTTCACCTCTTTTTCTCCAGACTTCCTCACGCGCATTTTCAACAAAAACAACGGTATGAATCGTTCCTAAAAATAAACTAGTGATCGTTACTTTTTCACCATTGATCTCTATTTCCTGGTTTTTTATTGGATAAGTTTGATTAGCTTTGATTTTTTCCGGAGAATCATCTGGCACTCCCATATCTACGCTGCAATAAAAAGGTGAGGGATCCAACACCGTAATTTTTCTTGTGCCTGCTAATGTCTCTACGTTGAATTCCTGTTCATTCATCATGTTCTGATCATTTACGTATCGAGCAAAACAGCGAATGCCATTTCCGCACATCGGCGCGCGGCTGCCATCTTTGTTGTAATAGATCATTTCCAACGGATCGATTTTTACGGCGATCAATCCGTCTGTATCATATTTTTCTTTTGTGCATAAAGAAGCGGCTAATTGACTATAATCTGTGTCTTCTGCGTAATCTAATAAGATAAAATCATTTCCGCAGCCATTATATTTATGAAGGATCATAGGAAACTTCCCCCCTTAGTAGATCAGAAAATGCTTGTCTGCGAACAATCAGTCTTGATTGGCCATTATTGACAAAAACAACTGCTGGTCGTGTCGCTCGATTGTAGTTGCTGCTCATCGAGTATCCATAAGCTCCCGTGGAATAAACAGCTAAAAGATCACCCGATTCTGCTTTCGGCAAATAAGCTTCTTTAATTACCACATCGCCTGATTCACACATTTTTCCTGCAATCGTCACTTTCTCTGTTTTTTCTTCCGACAGTTTTGCTGCTAAATCACAATCGTATTCTGCCTGATACAGAGCTGGACGGATATTATCTGTCATCCCGCCATCTACAAAGTAATATTTTTTATGTGGTGTCTTTTTGATGAAACCAATCGTGTATAGTGTTGTACCAGCTTCTCCAACAATACTTCTACCCGGTTCGATCAGTAATTGACGAATGGTCAGTTTTCGTTTTTCCAAAGCTTCTTCCGTATATTCAATCAGTTTTTTTAGTGCCTCTTCGACTGGGATCGGCTGATCATTTTGTGTATAACGAATCCCAAACCCTCCGCCAAGATTCAAGGAAAGAGGTTGGTCAAAATCGGTTAAGTAATTCGTCAATTTGTCGATTTCAGCTAACCAAGCAGTAACATCAAAAATTTGTGACCCGATATGAGCATGAAATCCTTCTAACTCTAGATAGCTGCTTTCTTTTATCAACTGAAGGGCTTGTTGGCACTCTTTACTTTCATAGCTCATGCCGAATTTTGAATCAATATGCGCAGTGACGATATATTCATGAGTATGTGCTTCTACTCCGACATTCAACCGAAGCATGATACAGATTTTTTTTAAATAGCGTTGGCTTAATTCTGCTAATAATTCAACTTCCATCAAATTATCGGCAACAATATGCAACAAATCATTTTCAAGTGCATAGATCAGTTCCTCTGGCGTCTTGTTGTTACCATGGAAGTAGATAGTATCTCTAGGAAAATCAGCTTGCAAAGCGGTATAGATTTCCCCACCACTGACAACATCTAGCCCGAATCCATATTCACGAACTAAATGCAGCATCTCAATCGTTTGGAATGCTTTAGAGGCGTAAAGCACTTTTGTATCAAAACGTTTCGATACAAAGCCTCGCTTGAATGACAGCATCGTTTGTCTCATCTTTTCTTCATCATACACATACAGAGGTGTCTTATACTTTTCTGCCAATGTGCTTGCTGTGACTCCGCCAATTATCAATTCTGTCATTTTTTCATTCCTCTTTTCACTTTTTTTCCGTTTTTATTGGAATTTCATTTGATAAAGATTTGAATTTTATTGGAATAATATTAAACAAAATTTTCTGAATTGTCTAGTATATTTCGAAATATTTTTTTAAAAATATTATTTGTCAAATTAAGCGAGACAAAACTTTCCATTTACGTAACTCAAAA
>SAMEA103957793__coassemble_329_pt1 | contig 11481 bp, 14 predicted proteins | sample SAMEA103957793__metabat2_low_PE_003 | metagenome-assembled genome bin SAMEA103957793 (sample SAMEA103957793) | gut metagenome | biome: gut; material: feces | host: Canis lupus familiaris | collected 2014 | reverse complement strand
CTAATTATTTTGCAGGAGGACAATTTATTTACACAAAATTATTGACGCTCCCAAACATTTTTAGTACTGTCTGTTTTTAATAGTATAAAATGAATCAAATTGAATATCAAATATATATTATATCCATGAAGCCCAATCTTCTTTAATAGAAGATTGGGCTATTTTTTATGGCAAAGGAGGGAAAAGAAATGTTTCAAAATAAAGGACAACGTTATGTCACAAAGGGAGTAATGGACAGTTTACCAGTGGAATTACAAGCTTTATGTTGGAATCTAATCGATCAAAACGTTCAAAAGCAACTTCCTTTAGACTATCTTCAAATTTTTGAATTTTCTACGGAAAAAGGAAATCAAAAGTTGGTTCATCGTCAAGAAGAACCGGAAGAAAGAAAAGAGTATCTGATTTCACCTAAGCTTCGTTTGAAATCAGTGTCTCAAAAAATATGGGTCATTGATTCGGGTGAGTATCAAACGATGTTATTACCAGAAGAATACTAATATCTAAAAGAAAGGAGAGAAATGACTTGTTAGAAACGGCTATCGAAGTACTGGAAAAGCGTGCACAACTAGTCACTATTCCTGAAGAGTGGGGCTATGAATCCGTTACGATGGAAAAAGAGGAAATTGAAATGGGTATGCTTCCTAAAGATGTTCATCTACCACGTTTAGTGATGACACATCTTTATATTTATTGTGCACCAGAAGATGGAAAAGACTATGTAGTTTATTTCATTACAGATATTACCAGCCAGCGAGAATTTGTTCGTGGGTTACTGGTAGAAGGACGATTGGTTTGGAGTCAGATTGGAGGAACGAATGAATAAGATCGATTATTTGAGAATGATTGCGAAATGTTTAGAAGATATCCTTACAGCGATTTATCAAATTCTGAAGAAAAAAGGAGAAAGAATATGAAATATTTTCAACTAGTATTGACACTTATAACGGCAATGGTGATTGAATTGCTTGAACAAAAATTAGCATAGGAGAAAAAGAGATGATTGAAAAAGAATTAGTGACCACACAAACAGAAGTTTGGCGAGATCCTCATCAAACCCATCGCTATGTTTTCAAACGACAATGGGCGATCAAAGGAAAAGAAGTGGAAGAGAAATTAGCGGTAGTCATTACTATTCGTCCAACAGATACAGAACCATTTACGAATGATTTGAGTATGTTATTAATCGAAAAGAATATCCGACAATTAGGATTTACTGGTTTTATTGCCGTGAATCTTTTTTCGTATACAAAAGCGAAAAGTCCTCGGGTATTTCCTCGTGGAAATGATGAACAATCTTTGGAAATATTAACGACTGTTTTCACAGAAAAGAAAATCAATACCATTATTTTTGCTTGTGGTTCGATTACAGCGACGAGTCAAGTGGCTTATGAACAAGCGAAGACTATTTACGATCAATTGAGTGCGAAACAAAAGAAGATGACCAAAGTATTGATAAATGCAGAAGGTAAGTTATCCCACCCACTAAGTATTCATGTTCGTAATGAATGGCAATTGGCAGATAGTCAATTATTATTTCAAGAAAAATAACATTTTATTTTCTCATGTTACTTATAAGTAGGGTTACATGCTTTTTGACTTTAAAAATACATGTGATGATACATGTTATATGAATTATCAATGTACCCAGTAATATGCTATTTTCATTATGTAAAAAATAACAGGGGGTGTGTAGATGGAGATTGATAAAACTTGTTTGAGTAACTCTTATAAAAGTATGAATGACTTTTTTGAGGAAATGGAACTGGATTCAGAATTGCTCTATCAATTTTATCTTGCTTTTCGAGGGCAACAGATTTCTTTTCCAATGAAAATGTACGATCGTGAGTTAGTTAGAAAAAGAATCGAAAACATGATAGAACAGGAAAAAACGGTGGATATCCGTCAATTGACAGAAGTTTATGGTTTTTCTACAAGATGGATTCAAGAAGTAATTAAACAAAAAGAAAGGAGACGAGTACATGGCTAAGCTGATTGTATTAGGTGGTTTAATTTACAGTGGATATTGGTTATATAAATATATGCTTGCACATCCGAATATAGATAAAGGAAAAGTAATTAAGACAGTTGGAGTAATCATAGTTGGACTCATAGCTCTAACTAAGAAAAATAATGCTAATAGCCCAAAAATGATGAGAACTTATCGCTGTAGAGGATGTGGAAGAGAAATTTCAACTAGTTTTAATCCATCTGAAAGCCCGCAAGGAAGAGATTGTTGCCATACTGGCTATCGACATTATTGGGAAAGAATTGATTAAAAGATTACCGTTGAGATCAATTAATTGTCTGATAGAATAAATACGTAGGGGAGAAATTGAAAGGAGTAAATAAAATGAAAAAATGGTTGTTATTACTAATTGGAATGGGGATTTTATTCACTGGTTGTACATCTGAGAATACGAGGACTCAAGCGACTGTAGAAACTGATACAACAATTGAGACTAAAAAAAGTAAAACGCAATCAACTAAACAAACTACAACAGAAATGAAGCAATCTGTGGAAGCAAGTGCAAGTGAAAGCTCAATCACTGAATCTTCTTCTGAAGAGGTTAAGAATACTTTGTGGGATAGTGAGAAATCTACCCAACTAGCAACTTTTGTCCCACAATGGGGAAAGACATTAGGGCAAAAATATAAAAGCTACAATCCTCAGAATAATGTAAGTCTGTATGGTACGCCTTTACCAAGTGCAGTTATTGATGGAAATTGGAAAATGGCAATCAATGAAGCACCAGTTACCGTACAATGGTCAGAAGATGGAACTGGTCATGCAGATTTTAAATTAGTAGCAGTTTATTCTGATGTAGAAACTGGGGAATACCTAGGACAACACGTATATTTCTTTGGTTTTGAAAATGGACAACCTAAAGTTTATCTTACGCAACAAAATCAAGGCAATGAAAATAATTATCTGTACTTTAACGAAACTCAAAATCAACAGCTAAAACAAGGATTTACAGATATCGTTAATGGACAAACTCCCCAAACTCCAGTAGTAGAAGAATCTACTCAACAAGCAACAACTACAACGACACAATCTGCAAGTAGCTCAGCAATTTCAAGTTGGGAAGCTGCTAAAGAATCTGTACTAAATAATAAAGCTTTATGGTTGTATGATTCTCCTGATAAAAATGTATCAAATACTAATTTAATTAGCACAAATGAATATATGAAAGATCTAATGCAAGATGAAAATGGAAGCTACTATTCAATTAATATTGTAACGGATGATAATGGAAGTCCAACAATGGCTGGTGGAAAGCAATTTCGTGTTTATACAGATGGAAGAATTTCTCAACGTATTGGAATGACTAACAATTTTCAAATGATTAAATAATATTATAGACTGAGAATAGTAGTTATTTGATAGTTTTAAAGAAATATGTACTGAAATATTAGAAACATTTCTGATGAAGTTACTAGTATAGAAAATAATTTCGTACTTACAGGGATTGAAGCGTGTATCAATGTATTGGTATGCATGGATATAATCAAATTTATCCTTAGAAAAAGTAATTAAGATGCCCTGCTAAATATAACTTAGCAGGGCATCTATTAATTTTATTGGGAACATTAAAGTAGCTGAACAAACGCATTATAAGTCCCCTGATACCTTAATGTAATACTAGGTATATCAGTAAAGTATCAGCTAAGATAGTCGATTAATTATTACTCGGTTTCAAGTTCAAATAGATGCCTATCTAAGTCTATTTCTGGCGATAAGAGCTGCCATTTCCATGAAGGAAAAAAATCGTTAAAAATTGTTTGTTTTTCTAGTGTTGAGGCTTTGTAGACAATAATCTTATTTTGATGTGCGAGTGTTGATAATTTTGATTTAACAGAACGAACTTTATTTTCAAAGGAGCTCCAGAATTCGATATTCGAATGAATGATGCTTATATTTTCCTTATTAACAACGATATACAAGTTTCTTTCTTGTGAAATTTCTTGATTTTTTCTAATCTTTTCTATTTCTTGATATAGATCCCCTTTTACTTTTTTAAATATCCCTTTTTTTTCCTTAGCAACATATTTTAGCCCATCCCATTCACCATAATATAGAGAGTCACGCTTATTTTTTATATAGAGTGTGTAATAATTTCCATTAGGAAAAGGAACATCTTCCGGATAATCTAAGTTTACTTCTATATACAGATTGGAATGCTTATTGTCCTTTTCTTGTTTTTCCACTTTCTCTTTTTTCTTCTCTTTCTCTTTTATTTTAGTGGGGTCTAGTGGACAAGGAGCAATTTTTTTAGTACTCCATAATTCGAATAAAATAGAGGCAATATTGATTGGTGAAAGAGTCTCTTTCTCTTTTTTTAGAAGAGGAATTAAACGCTTTTGTGATTTCCATCCAATTTTTCCAAGCTTAAAGATCCCATTATCATCAGTAATCGATTCTATTTTCTCTAATACAAATTGTGCATCATTAGTTAATTTATAAGGCTTAGATTGTGTCATCATGAAATTAACTAACTCTGAAATTAAGTCCCTAGAGAATTCTTCATATTGAAAAAATTTCTTGATAGTGACGTCATCAAAGGTTATGGCGTATTTCATAAATTTATTAAGAAGTTCAATATAACCTACCTCGGAAAAAATTTCATTGTTTGCTGGTACATACTCTGGAGAATTTGTAATCCTGAAGAAATCAAATTCTTGCTTCGCTACGCTAGTAAAATTTCGTTTTTTATTTTTTATTTTATTCCATTCTGGTTTCGCGCAGTTTTGAAAAGCTGAATCAAAACTTAGGCTATTGTCACTTTTATAAGGTAATTCAAAAAATTCTTTAACGATTTCAACGAATTGAAATTCATAAAGTACATGAAACATAATAAACATCCTTTCAAAATATATATTGCCCACCGATTGCCCACCATCTGCCTGATGATTCAATACGACGTCTGTGATTAAATTAAATTGTTCAAAATATAAGGTATATTGTTATTTTAACAGATACTTTTTCTTATTTGAATACTCGGAAAAGAAAGGAGATTTATTTTATGAAAGAACAAGCTAGGAGTACAAAATATCCAACGCTTGTGATTGATTATGTAATGATTTCATTTGTGGAAGCAAATGTGGTTGAAGTTGGTGGATATTTATTTGACTATTCTATTATCGAAGAACTTGAACTATTGGAAAGTAGTATACGTGGCTTTAATAAAGTTCTTACAAATGGCTTTTTATTTCTCCATTATGAAAACAAGGGAGAGAAAGCAGTTGTCTTGCTAGAGATTCGTTCAAAAGGATGTCGATATCTAGAATGCCAAGTGGATCATCAATGGACACAGTTCTTTTTTAAACTAATGAAAGTAGGAGAAAATATTTCAATCAAAAGCTACAACATCAAAAGACTGGATATAGCAATTGATGGGTTTACTTCGGATACTTTAAGCACAAAGCGAGTTCAACGATATCTCAATCAGAGGTTAGTTACGTCGCGCTTTCGTACATGCAGAACAATTCAAGAAACTAGAATATCCTCGTCTGACATAATCGGTGATAGTATCTATTTTGGAAAACGAGCGAGTGATATCTCGGTAGTCGTTTATGATAAAAAATTAGAGACGAAAACACAAGATATTTGGTTCAGAACAGAGTTAAGGTTTCGACATGACTGGGCAAATCGTGTTATTGCAACGTTGGTTGAAAATTCATCTGAGTTTTCCTCTTATATATCAAGCATTTTAAAACGTAATTTGCAATTTCGCTCTCATACGGAGAATTATTCAGAAGTGAGACGTAGAAATTTAGCAACTTGGTATGAAAGATATCTTGAATATATATGCCAACAAGAACTTCATTGTGGAAAAATGAAATTTCTAGCTTCATGAAAGTGGTAGTTAGCCAGTGACGTTACAGAAAGAAGAGGATTAAATGAATGATTTGAATTTCGATTCTTTAGTAGCAGAGCTATTAAAAGAAGAAAATGGTCAGTTTGTGGTGGACTTAAGTATCTATTTTTCAGAAAATACCCAAGGAAACAAGGGTGATTTATTAGAACAGGAGGAAGAGAATGAGAAGAAATACAAAGAAGGCTAAATTTTTTATAGCATTAGTCGAAAAATATCAAATGAGTCCTTTTTATTCGTTTGAGATACTTAAGGAGATTTATTTGTATAAGGTAACTGATAGAGAAGTTTCTGGTCTATTAAATGCTCTTAAAAATGATGAGCTACTGGAAACAAACCAGAAAAGAATAACAAGAAGCGGACGTGTTCAATATATATGGAAGCTTACGGAAAAAGGTTTGATTGAATATCATCGTCTCATGGAATTATAACGATTGGAGGACTATTTTTTATGGAAGATTTTATTTTTGAATTAGCTATTGGGCTTGTTTTTTATTTCAACCAAAATGGAAAAAAGGCAGTAAATAAGAAAGAAGAATAAACTTGGTTTAGGAATTGGAACTGATTGAACGTTTTGCATATTTTAAGTATTTAGGAAAGAAAACGATTCTTAGTCGATTTTCTTTCCTTTTTGATCAGTGAATATTTTACTGTAAGTACTTAAAGTTATAGAAATGGCTAGGAGGAGGAATCAAGCATGCGTGTGGCTTGTTATGATCGAACGTCTGTTTATGAAGAAGCGAAAATCAGTAATGACGCTCAATATGATGCAGTGAAAGAGTATGTTTTAGAGAAATATGAACAAATTCCCCAACGATTTTCAGATAAGGGAGAATCTGGGGGACAAGCGGATCGTCCAGCTTTTCGACAGCTTAGAGCTTGGGTTTGTGCGTCAGAAGAAGAGGGGGTGATCTATGTCTGGCGTTATGATCGATTGGCACGTCAAGCCAAAATAGCCTTAGAATTTATTGAATTGTGCCAACAACATCAGGTTCAAGTTTATTCGATTTCTGAACCTCTTCCTGCTTCTTTCTCGCACGCGTCAACGAATAAACTATTTGTGCAATTATTGTTCACTTTTGCAGAACAACAACGAAACGTCATTATTGAGAATGTTCGTGCCGGACTTGCCTATAAAAAGCAACAAGGGCAATATCTATCTTCTGCGGTTCCATATGGGTATCGTTTAGTGAATGGGAAAATCCAACAAGAAGCACACGAAGCAAAAGTCGTTTGTCGTATCTTTCAGCTCTATTTGACCAAAAAATATGGCTACAAAAAGCTTTGTCAACGATTGACGCAACAAAAGATCTTCTTCCGTGAACGTCCTTTTCAGCCTTATCACATTTATAGTATTCTAAAAAATCCATTGTACTATGGCGAAATCAAAGGAGGCTCTTTGGGGAAGTATCTAGGAACCTTTGAACCGATTCTCTCGAAAGCAACCTTTTTACAAGTCCAAGAGATTCGCCAATCAAGATGTACAGCTAAAAAAGATACGTATCCATACTTATTACGTCAAAAAATTAAGTGTCCATTCTGTGGTCGTCATCTGAGTTCGAAGTATCAATGGAATACAAAGAAGACGAAGACGCTTCATTATTATCATTGTACCGACCGAAGCTGCCAAGGAATCTTTCTTCGGGCAGAAAGGGTTGAGTCAGAAGTATTGGAAAAGATACAGGCTTTTTTTCAACACGAAGGCGTCTATCAGGCTTTGATTGCCCAATTGACGCAACAGTTAGCCGAAAAGCGAAAAGATGAAAAACACAAAGTAATCCAACAAAAGAAACAAGAAGCACAATGGCTCAAGGCATTTGAAGAGGGCAATTGTTCACTGGAAGAACTCAAGCAACAGCTGCAAGCTCTTCAAAAGCCGAGGTCTACTTCTTCGTTTCTTTCACTCCAACAGTGTGAAGCAAAAGTGAAAGAATGGCTTCAACTAAAAGACCTCTCTAGTCGACAATTGTTATGTGACCATGTTTGTCGGATCGAGGTAACAAAGGAAAAAACAGTCTGTGGGATTTACTTCCGACAACTGACACAAAATATTTTAGAAGGGAACGAATGATCTATGGAAACGATACAAACCAAACGAGTTGCATTATATATTCGGGTGAGTACCCAAGAACAAGCTATAGATGGGCATAGTATTCAAGCACAAGAACAAAACGGACGACAGTTTGCCGAACGGATGGGCTATGAAGTGGTAGAAGTTTATGCCGATGAAGGAATCAGTGGGAAATCCACAAAAAATCGGTTCGCCTATCAACGAATGATGAACGATGCTCGAAATCATCGTTTTGATCTACTAGTGATTTGGAAATTGACCCGTCTCGGTCGCAATATGTTAGATGTCTTACAAACCGTCGAGGAACTATTGCGATATGATGTGGGGTTACATTCGATCTCGGAACAATTTGACGTGACTACTTCGACAGGTAAACTGATGTTACAACTCCTTGGGAGTTTCGGTGAATTTGAACGCAATCAAATTGCGGAGAATGTTCAAATGTCAATGCAAAGCTTAGTGAAAGATAAAAAGCGTTATGCAGGAGGACGACGTTTAGGCTATGTCAGTGGTATTGACGCGAACGGTCAAAAACAATTGGTCATTGAACCAGAAGAGGCGAAAATTGTTCGTCTGATTTATGCAAAATATTTAGGTGGAGCAGGGTATCGAGCGATTGCCAATTTTTTGAATCGTCAAGGATATCAAACAGTCAAAAAGAATGCTTTTTCTACCACGGCAGTCAAAGATATCTTACGCAATAAAATTTATGCAGGGTATTTAGAATATGCGCGCTATATCAACTGGGAAACCAAACGACGGAAAGGAAAAAATCCGAAACCGATTTTAGTGAAAGGAACCCATGAGCCGATTATTTCGGAAGAAGATTATCAAAAAGTACAAGAACGCCTTGCTTTAGAAGGAAAACAACCCAAATGGAACCATACAGGTGAAAATGTATTGACGGGGTTGTTAAGATGTCCAGAATGTGGGGCACCGATGGCAGCGAGTAATGTCACAAATACCCTAAAGGATGGCACAAAGAAACGGATTCGATATTATTCTTGTTCAGTTTTTCGAAATAAGGGAGCAAGTGTGTGTCATGCCAATTCGATTCGTGCCGAACAAGCGGAAACATTTGTCGCCGACCGATTAAAGGAGATCGTTCAGCTACCAGAAGTTCTTCCCCGATTGGTGGCAGCGTTAAATGAAGAAATAGTGCGACAAAGCCAACCATCGGAACAAGAACTCGTGGTGTTACTGGAACGAAAGGAAGAATTGAAGACTAAAATTGAAAAATGGGAAGTTGCTTTGGAAGATAGTCCTGAATTGTTTCCGATGTTAAAAGACCGCTTAGACGAATTGACTGAAAAACGACGACAGTTGCACATTCGAGAAAATGAAATCTTAGGGATCTTTCAACAACAAGGAGAGCCGATTCAAGTCAAAGATGTCCAACGGATATTGACTAGTTTGGATCGTTTTCTTGCCCAGAGTGAGAAGAAGCAAATCAAAGCCTTGTATCGTACCTTTATTGAGAAAATCACCTTTGATCCTAACCATAAGGAGATGTTGGAAATTACGATGAAATTCACGCCTGCCGTGGTACAACAATTGAATGAGCAATATCAAATAGCCGTATCCAAAACAAAGGATACGGCTATTTTTGTGTTAAAAACACCCTTTACGTTAACGATCTAGTCTAGGTTATATCAAACAACGTTAGAGGGGCGCTAACGCTTCTCTAGCGATTTGAAATCGTTAGAGGAGTCGTTAGGGAGGTCCTTATCATAAATAGGGATATTTACCCGTGGTGCTAGTTAATTTTTTCCTAGAGGAAAATGTCTAAACATGTTGGTAAATCAACAAAAAAACGCATATAGTAGTCTCAAATTTTATGAAAAGATGTTATAATTAACTAAAAAATAATAGGGAGAAAACACATGTACTCAAAGAATTGGAAAAAAAAGTTAGTGATGGGTGTTATGGTAGGGTCTATTTTTGTTTTTGCAGGTTGTTCAGCTTCGACAGACAAAAGTAAAACGGCTACTTCAGAAACAAAAACTGCTGAAGTAGTAAAAAGTAAAATGAAACAAATAGAAAAAAATGTAGAGAAAATTTTAGCCGAAAAAGATAAAGATACAAAACTGTCGGAGTACAAAAAATTTGTTACTGAATCCAGTGCTTACTCTAAGTCAGATAAAACGGAGAAAAAAATTACTAATACCTATACAGAATCTATTAAGAAGATCAAAACAAATTTTAAAGAACAAGACGATAAAGACTTAAAAGAGAATACACTAGATAATCTTGAAGAAGCAACTGAAAATGATCTTTCTCAAAAAGTAAATACATTAGATGAACTTAAAAAATGGGTACAAAAAGAGAGTACTGATGTATATAGCCAAGCGGAAGTAGATTCATTAATCAAAAAAATTGACGATACAATTACCACATATAAAAACCAACTAGAGAAAATAAAAATTGATAATCAGGAGGCTACATCAACAGAGACTACAACAGAAAGTAGTGAGGTAGCTACTTTACAAGAATAAGTTAGGTGATTTTATTGATGTTAAGTCTGGAAAAGACTACAAACATCTGAATTCGGGATCAATACCTGTCTATGGAACTGGTGGATATATGCTAAGTGTAGATAGAGCGCTATCAGATATAGATGCCATTGGGATCGGAAGGAAAGGGACAATTGATAAGCCTTATTTATTAAAAGCGCCTTTTTGGACTGTCGATACCTTGTTTTACGCTGTTCCTAAACAAAATATTGACCTTCAATTTTCACTATCTATTTTTAAAAAAATAAATTGGAAAAAATTTGATGAATCTACTGGTGTACCTAGTTTATCGAAAACTGTAATTAATAGTGTGGGTGCTTCTGTTCCCAGTTATGAAGAACAACAAAAAATCGGTTCATTCTTCAAACAATTAGACGAGACTATCGCTCTTCATCAACGTAAGTTAGATTTGCTGAAGGAAACGAAAAAAGGATTCTTACAAAAAATGTTCCCTAAAAACGGAGCAAAAGTGCCAGAAATTCGGTTTCCTGGATTTACGAAAGATTGGGAAGAGCGGAAATTGGGAGATGTTTTCTCTGAACGATCAGAACGTAGTAGTGAGGGAGAGCTTATCTCGGTTACAATTAACTCAGGAGTTATAAAGGCAAGTGAACTTGATAGAAAAGATAATTCTAGTGATAATAAATCAAATTACAAGAAAGTTGAAGTTGGTGATATTGCGTATAATTCAATGCGGATGTGGCAAGGCGCAAGCGGATATTCTTCTTATGAGGGGATTCTAAGCCCTGCATATACTGTTATTATTCCTAAAGAAGGAACTGATTCAAAATTCTTTGCGTATGATTTTAAGCGATATGACATGATTCAAACATTCAAGAGAAATTCACAAGGCCTGACATCTGACACATGGAATTTGAAATTTCCAACACTAAAATTAGTCAAGATAATGGTTCCTAGCATTGAGGAACAGAAACAGATTGCTGCATTTTTTGAGAGGCTTGATAATACTATCGCCCTTCACCAGCGCGAATTAGATTTACTAAAAGAAACGAAAAAAGGC
>SAMEA103957793__coassemble_189_pt1 | contig 21633 bp, 26 predicted proteins | sample SAMEA103957793__metabat2_low_PE_003 | metagenome-assembled genome bin SAMEA103957793 (sample SAMEA103957793) | gut metagenome | biome: gut; material: feces | host: Canis lupus familiaris | collected 2014 | reverse complement strand
AGTAGTCAAAATGGAAATCGAACAGTAGATGTACGAGAAAATGTACAAAGTAGTGCGTCAAATCAACCAAGAACGGTAGAAGTACGTGAAACAAGAGCTGAAGCAAGTCAGGGAGATAAGACGCAAAAAATAAATATTATCGAGGAACGAAAAGAAAGGCCTAACGAAAAAGTGATTGTAGAACAAGAAGTGAAGGAGAAGAAACGTCCACGATTTACTTATGAAAATAATCCACTGTTTCAGGATATTTCTGATAAACCAAATCCGCTGTTTGATAGTCTATTTAAAAAATAAAGAGGTGATTGTCATGCAATTAATTCTACAGATTAGTACGCAGGATTTCTTAGAACTTGCCGAATTATGCGACTCAGTAAAGAAAGCGACAAATGAAAAAATCACGGTCACAAATTATATTGAACTGATGATTCAAGAAGAATTAATGATGAAAAATGAAATAGAGAGCAATTTCAAATGTTGCTCTCTAGAAAAAATGTGAGGGGATAATCAATGGATGATAAACAAAAAATGTACGAAAAAAATCGCAAACATAGTGAGGCCTTAAATTTTCGTGTCGATAAAAAGACTTATCTTGAACTGACATTGATTGCAAAACAAAGAGGAATTTCTAGAGCAGATGTTTGTCGTGAGCGGTTAAAGGGACTCAAATATGAACCGCCGTTATTGGCTGAAGATGATAGGGTAGCTCTAATCAAACAGTTAAATCAAATTGGTAACAATTTGAATCAAGCGGTAAAAGCATTAAATATCATTGCTAAATATTTTAGAGAACAATCTGAAAATAAGAAAGAAAAGAGCCTGCATTTTAGTTTTGACGTTAGCCGTTACAACATTTTTAAAGATGAACTTGCGAATAGCATAGCAAAAAAATTGATGATTAGTTATCCAGATGACATTTTTTTGGAGTCCAATCGGAGTACATCTTCTTTTCTCAAACTGTCAGAAGTAGAAAAAGATTATTTTCAATATTGGTTAGAAAAGCAAACTAGACCCGATACGAAAGAAGAGTATTCCCAAAAAGTTAACCGGAATTTAATTCACTCGATTCAAATTATTGCAAGTTTAAAAGATGAGGTGAAACAACTTTGGGAGCTACTATAACATCGAAAGGACGCAAGAAAAATTTATCCTCGCTATTACAATATGCAGCTAATCCTTCAAAAAAAGAAAAATGCGTTGCAGTCTCAGGAATAAATTGTAGTGATAATAGTGAGGAAGCATTGCAAGAAATGAATTTAGTAAGAACCAGGATGAATAAATCTGAAGATATAGCACAAGCATTTCATGTTATCCATTCGTTTGATAAGAATATTTCTAAAGAGTTAAGTATTGAGAAAATGCACGAAATAGCTGTCGAATTTGCAGAAAAAGCTTTTCCAAATTCGCAAATTATTGTTGCAAGTCACAATGATAAAGATCATTTTCATAGTCATCTTGTTATTAATAATATTGATATGGAGACCTGTAAGAGGTTGCGTATTGACCCTAAAGATTTAGAACGAATGCGAAAAATTAACGATGAGGTGCTTGTTGAAAATGGACTCGAACCTGTAGACAATCAGTACTATGAAAATTTAGAAAAGAGAACGAATCTCTATTCAAACGATCCAAGTAAACTGAAAAATGGAAAAATTAATTATCAAGAGTTTGTACAAAATGCGATTGAAGCTACGTTGGAGAATTGTGAAGTAAATTCATTTGTGCGTTTTTCGGATCATTTAGCAAAAGAATACAACATCGAAGTTTATCAATTTTCAAAAACAAATAACAAACTTGGCTATGTTCTTTACAAACAAGATGTAAATTTCTATGAGCGTAGAGATGAGCTAATTACTTTAGGAAGAGAAAAACAATCTAGAAAAGAAAAAAGTCAGTATGTCGAACGTACTTTTAGTGCAAGAAAGTTAGGGAAAAAATATTCATTTGAATCTGTTTTTGAACGACTTGAAAAGAATTTAGAAGAAACACATATGAATAATTTTGTTGATCTAGATACGGAACAAATTATAGCGTTAGCTAGTGGAGTTGATTATAAAACTGGGGAGTTAAATGTACCGTTTGTGGAATTAGATTCCATTGCACAAAAGCAGTTTAGTGATCATGAGGGTGCTAAAAAAATCATTAAATATGATGATTTCTTGCGAGAAGTAGACAGGCATTATGCAAACACAATATCTTTAGAAGATGATCAAGAATACACGATTAAACTTCATACTGATGTGAATCCTAGAACTTTACGTAGTACTAAAAGTAAAACAATTTTAGTTAAAAAGACAGATCAGAAAGAATTATTTCTACCAGCTGAGGGCTTTAAAAATTGTTCTCATACACCTTCTGCTAAACAGATTCACTATCAAATCAGTCGCATAATGAATGACGATGTGAAAATGTATCGTGCTAAAAAAGATTACGAGTTCACGCAACAAATGATTGAAAATCAGCAAAGGAGACAACGAGATTTTGAGATGGATTTCTAAAGGAATTAGCCAGTAGACTTTCCAGTTTCCCATCGATACGGAGGGAATTGGAAAGAGGCGGTTTTGAGGGCATACGCCAGCTACCCATCTACTTGCCAGTCAATCCGCCCTTGCTTACGCAGGGCTACTTTCTGGCAAGTTAGATGGGGAAAACCTCTGAGGGAGCAAGCTCCCTACAGACTCCCTAAATAAAAAAAGATAAGGAGTAAAAACACATGTCTGATCCGTATATTAAAGTGTATTGTTCAAAAGAAACTAAAACAATTTTTGACAGTTTTTACGAACAGAACAAAGGGATTTTCGGAACAAAAGCCAATATGTTTCGTGTGATGGTATCAAATTTACCAGTGTTAGCTAACCAATCAAATGTAAAATTAAGTAATCCTGAAAGCAAAGGAATTGAACAAAAAATTTCTGAAATAGAATCAATTGTGGTGGGAAAGTTGGATGAAATTGATCAAAAGTTATCGTATTATCTAAAAAACAAATGCAAAACGGAGGAGGGGAAAGATGTTTAAAGTGTATTTTCCGTTTCAGTGGCTCTTTAAAGGAATTCTTTTATTGCTACTAGGATTGATTCTTTTTGGAAGCTATCTAACAATTAAAGCCAGATATTTTCCAGAAGAAAAACCAGTAAAAATTGTAACTAAAGATTTAAAAATGGGTGAAACTTATCAGGCAGATGGGGTCGAAATAACGTTTAAAAAGGTTGAATTGACCGAAAAAAGAAATGAATTTGCGCAACATGATCGTGTATTACAAGTGACCTATACAATGAAAAATGATACAGAAAATCCGATACGTCCGCAACAATGGTCGATTGAAAATAAAAATGGTGAAGAACTTTATGAGTATGCTATGATATTGAATAATCCAGAATATATTGAAAGTGGCAAAGCAGAAACTGTTAATTATTATTATGAACTTCCGAGCGAAATCCAGAATTATCAAATCGTAATACGTGAAGCAGATGGTTATTTTGTTGGCTTGCCATTTACTTTGTAATCTTTTATTTGAAAGTGGCTTATACTTTAATTGAATTAGATGTAGGACTGTCAAGATAATATCACGAGTGATTAGAGACAAAGAATCTATATCAATTTTACGATTTTTTGAAAATGAAAGTGAGGAAATTGGAAGAATGGCTGATGAAAATAAAGTTGTTCCGCTTGAAACACTAGTGATAAATAAGGAAGAGTTTGAGCAACTTTTTCTTGATTTTTTTGTTCAATATGACAGGATTTATGATTTTAGTTCGTCACTAGATTTATTTGAATTAGAAGCAGAAATAATAGAAAACAGTCGAGAGGAGAATGGTAAAATCATCATTTCAGTAGAAAAATTCAATGAATTGTTCTCAGAAACATTTGAAATAGATACAGATTATTATCAACCACAAGAAGTTTTTCGATTGTTTAGAGATCAGATTATTGGTATTAGTCAAACTACAAAATGAAAGCTTAATAAAGCAAGCGTTGAAAGAATTATTCCTCAACGCTTGCTTTATTTGATGGGCGCTTCATAATAGAGGTATAGAGAAGAGAGGTGTTCATTTTGGATACTATTACTCCAACAAACTTCAAAAAAAATATAGGTAAAGTGTTGCAAGAAGTAGTTCATTCAAATTCTGAAATAGAAATTACTAGGGATTCTAAAAATGGATTGAACGATGGCGTCATTATGATTTCTAAGAGAAAGTGGGAGCTGCTACAAGAAGAACTTTATTTACAACGAACGGGTACATGGGCTTATGTATCTGATTTAATGAAAAATGAGAAGGAAGATGACTTTAAAGTAGTTTAGTATGAAGGTCGATTGATAAAACGATGTGGATTAATGCTAAATAATGAGTAATTTTTCAATAATACAAAAACTGTGTACAATATTATAAGTAGAGAAACGCTAGTGTCGAAAAAAGATATTTTTCGTGAAAAGTAATAGGGGCTAAAAAGAAAGTATACAATTTATTTATGTTTCTAAGCATATAAAAAAGAGCGTTGAAAGGAATATTTCTCCTTCAACGCTTCTTTTTTAGAAGATTTTAATGACCATATCAGCTTCATTTTCAGGTTTAGGTAATTCATGGAAGCTTGTGTTTATAGTGCTTAATTGATCAACTAACCATGTTTTACTTTTTGACTCGTAGACAAATCTAAAATTAATATCATTGTTCTCGTGTTGAAGAGGTGTCTCCAAATAATCTGGTGAATATTCATAGTCAACGTAACCTGCTAATACAAAAGAGAGTAATCCATTATTTAGTGTCAGATTTAATGGATGGTCGTAAGCTTTTATTTTTTTTAACGTCATATTGTACATATCTTCAGCCATAAAAGTTGAGTTCGTGATTTCATCTTGGGTCTCATTAAAAAAGTTATCCGAATAATCGCTTATTTTTGAAAAGTCTTTATTGGCACCAGACTCAAAAAATTGTTCAACTTTTTCAGTATAAAGTTGTGCTAACGCTCCTTTTTCAATAGTTACTTTAATATTCTCGTGCCAATCAATTTCTGTGCTGTTCAGTATGGGAAGCTCGGCCTTGAGTTTTATATTCTCTTGATTTTTTTCAATTTCAATTGGCAAAACTTTTTCAATAGAGTTACTTTCTGACAATGGAACATCTAGTTTTTTATCATGATAATAAGCTTCAAATCCATCTGGAACTGGAAAAAAATGTATAGGATAATTCTTTTCTGAGGTTGTTGTACTTGTTTCAGTACTTGTAGAATTTGTGTCAGAAGTGGCGCACCCACTTATAGCTCCCGTGAGTAAAGCACAGGTTAGAATGATTGCAAATTTCTTCAAAAAAATTCCTCCTTAAAATTGAATATGGACTAATACTAGTCCCATTGTAGCATACCAAATCTTTAAGATTAATAAGAAAAAGGACTAATTTTAGTCCAAAAGGCGTGCTATTTTTGAAGGAAGAAAAGTTAATAGATAAAGAAAATGTAATCGGTAGCAATATCAGACGAATCCGATTAGAAAAGGGAATGGGACAGACAGAACTGGTGCGAGAACTCCAGCTCAGTAAAATCGCTATGACAAGAGAAACATTGGTTAAGATTGAAGGTGGCCGGCAACATATTAAGCTGGATCAATTGAGAGCTATTAGGGATATTCTACAGGTATCTTATGAAGATTTGCTTCAATGACTACTTGTAGTCATTGATTACTGATTCGTGAAGCAATGTTAAATATGGGAGGGTAATCTTTATTGGTTATCTGCTTTACTTTGTTCATTTGGATTATAAGTGTCCTTTTTGAGGCTATCTGAGAGTTTCTTATACTCTAACTCAAATGTTCTTTGCCATACTTTACTTTTTTGGGATTTCTTTTTGATATATTCATCGACTTTTCTCATTTTGGCTACCTCATTTCGCTATTCAGGATAGTATTAGTATATCCTGATACTATCCGTTAGTGAAGAAAACTCGTGTACAATTAATGCTGGGCTCAATTGAATGAAAAAGTATGCAGATTTCAAATTGGTAAATGACTATAAGTAGTCAAAAAAAGGTGGCGAATAAATGAAAGTGTACACGGTTCAACCAGTAGATTTTTTGCAATCTGTTGATTCAGAAGGATTTATTTATCCAAAGAAACGCTATACTGAATTATCTGTCTTTTTCGATAATCCGAATGCAGTTGGTGCACTTCATTGGCTTGAAGAAGAGTATACGAAACGAATTCAGTTACCATTGGATCGAGATTTAATTTGGTTGTGGCGAGATACCTGCCATTTAAAGTATGCTCGTAAAGATAATTTTACAGATTTTAGCAAATACAATTTTTACTGTTTTGAAATTCCTATTGAGTTTTATAGAAAGAACATTTTATGGTCAAGGTTTATAGAGTGGCATGAACCGTTGAATCATGAGTGGGAGACTGATGAAAATCAGGAATTTGAGCACATTTTTGATATTCCGAAACATCCGGGGTACGGGGATATACAAGGGGTGACGACAAGGTTGCACAAGGATTGGATAAAGAAAATTACTCACAATTAAAGGTGACTACTTGTAGTCTTTTAGATAGAGTTCTTAATGTTACACCCTTATGTATCACGAATGAATACTGGTATAATAGTAAATAGGGTGTGTAACCTTAGGGTATCCTCTTACATTACAACTTAATTGATCTAGGAGATTTTGAATTTGACTAGGACTAGAAAAAGTATTTTAGAGATGAATCATCAAGAAGCAAAGCAATTCTTTTTAAAAACATCAAGTTTTTTTAGTACATCGTTGCCCAACTATATTGATTTATCAGTAGGCATTGAGAAAGCAGTGGATTTATTAAAAAACAAACCATTTACTGAACTAGTTAGACATAAGAGATCGCTCTCTGAGGCAGTTGATGTTAATCATCGAATATTAGCTAATAAAGATGGTAATTATGCTTGGAGACCCCTTCAAATATTACATCCATTAGTATATGTAGACTTAGTAAACGGGATTACACAGAAAAATAATTGGAATCACATCAAAAATAAGTTTGAAGAATTCCAAGCCGACAAGCGAATTGAATGTATATCACTTCCTGTGGAATCTATTTCTTCAAAGAGCGATACTGCGGAAACTATTTTAAATTGGTGGGAGAACCTTGAACAAGCACAGATTAGTTATGCTTTGGAGTATGACTACTGCATTCATTCAGATATTACCGATTGTTATAGCTCAATGTACACACATACTATCCCGTGGGCAGTACATTCAAAAGAATGGGCTAAGACACATAGAAAAGATACTCAAGGCGTTGGAAACTTAATAGATTCTAAAATACGATATTTACAAAATGGACAAACGAACGGTATACCTCAAGGAAATGTATTGATGGATTTTGTAGCTGAAATAGTACTTGGGTATGCTGATAAAATGTTACTGAACAAGATAGAAAAAACAGAGATTAAAGAGTTCAAAATACTTCGTTACAGAGATGATTACAGAATTTTTTCGGTTCGAAAAGATCAAGCTGAAGTGATTATCAGATTGTTATCTGAAGTATTATCGGATCTAAATTTGAAGCTAAATTCAAATAAAACATTCTTATCGGATAATATAATTTTAGATGCAATTAAGCCTGATAAAATTTACTGGGATCTTAAACATGCAAGTTTTACAGAGAAAAGTAATAATAAGTGGAAGTTTAAGCTTAGCCTTCAAAAGCATTTGCTACAGGTAAAGCTTTTAGGAGACAAATATCCAAATTGCGGGAGTTTAAGTAAAGCGCTAAGTGAAGTCTATACACATAGAGTTTCTACTTTAAACAAAAGACCAGATGATATCTACCAATTGATTAGTATTCTTGTTAATATAATGCAAAAGAATCCTAGAACTTTGGAGGCTTGTATTGTGATTTTAGGTAAGCTTTTTGAGTTTATTGCTGTAGAAGAAATCAACTTATACTTGGATAAAATCTTAAGAAAATTTGTTAATACTCCTAATACGGATATAGTTGAAATTTGGTTACAAAGACTTTCTTTAATTCATTCAAGAGAGAAATCCTATAGTGCAAAATTATGTAAGAAAGTTTCTAATCCTAAAGGATTTACGTTGTGGAACTCTGATTGGTTGAAGAAGGGATTTGATGAAAGTGGAATAGTCAATGAAACTTTCATTTCGAATTTAAGCTTAACTACGCCAGCTAAAGATTTGGAGCTATTTATTTCGCAGTATGAATAATTACTATATGTAATGCTGTATAGCGACCGATTCATATGTGGGAGAACATATCAAAATGAAGGTGTCTGTTTTGTTTTAGATTATTTTTTTGTGGAAATTGAATATACGGCTCTATAATAAAAAAATTTAAGAAGGGAAATTTTAAATGGATTATGAGATTCAAAAGTTTATAAGTGAAAAAGAAGATCAGTATTTTGATAGAAAAAGTGCACGGATTAAGCCTAGAGATATTATAAAACACATAGTAGCGTTTGCAAATGCCGATGGAGGTAAGCTGGTAATCGGTATAGAAGATGATGGGACTATTTCTGGGTTTAAATTTCAAGGTGCGATCGATCCATGGATCTGTGTCAATAAAGTGGACGCATTTATCGAGAGTTTTTTAAACCAATCCACTCTCGAGTTGTGTTATGAGACGAGAAAAAGTTCTTATGGTGGAATCTACGATAATGATTTCTAAGTCATTAACCGAAGCAATATTCAGTTTTCGAATATCGATTCAATCTTCATTGATTATATTGTAGCCGCTTTCTATGGGTGCTAACATTCACTTGTAGGAAATGGAGGATTTAATTATGAAGACAAATTTTGAGCGTATAAAAAAGGATATCGAAAATTTAGCCGAGTACAATGCAACTCCAGGTGAAGGAGTGACCCGCTCTGCTTACTCTAAAGAAGATCGTGAAGCAAGAAATTATTTGATCAATCAAATGGAACAACTGGGTTTAGAGATTTGGGAAGACGGCTTCTCTACATTATTTGGTCGTAGAGCCGGTAAAAAGGCTGATGCACCATCAGTGATGATTGGCTCTCATTATGATTCAGTTGTTAATGGAGGCAGATTTGACGGAGTGGCTGGCGTTGTTACTGCACTGGAAACAATGCGGATTCTGGAAGAAAATAATTTTGAAAATGATTACCCAATTGACCTAATTCTGATGAATGCAGAGGAGGGCGAGACATTTGGGCCAAGTACGGGTGTCTCAAATTCACGAGCTATGATGGGAACATTAACCATGAGTGAGTTGGAAACAGTAAAAAATCGCCATGGACAAACAAAATTGGAAGCTCTTCGTGCTTATGGAGTGGAACCAGATTTAGAGGCCGCTAAGCGAGATCCAAAAACAATCAAAAATTTTATTGAACTTCATATCGAACAAGGACCAGTCCTGGAAGATGAAGGCAAAGATATCGGATTGATTGAATTTATTCCTGGCATCGGCCGTTTTAAAGCACGTTTTTATGGAGAAACTGAGGACTCGACTGCTCCAATGAATAAACGGAAAGATGCTTTAGTTGCTGCTTCTAAATTTGTTCTTTTTGTTGAACAGTGGATGAAGAATCTTGGTGAAGGGATTGCCGGAACCGTCGGTAAACTTACAATCAAACCGAACTCAAATCAATTTGTCCCTGACTTTGTCGAAGCTTTAATCGAAATCAGAACCTTTGATACAAAGACAACTAATCCTCAAGAGATTAAAGAAAAGTTGTTGAATGAGTTATCAGTGATTCAAGGGGAAACTGGAGTTAGAACTGAGCTGGAGGAAATGGCTCGAATTAACTACAGTAATCCTACAAATCCAAGTGTTATGGATCAAGGTAATGTTGAGAAGATGAAACATATTTGCGATCAGTTGGGCTATAGCTATCAAGTCATTAACAATGGTACTGGACATGATGCGATGATGATGACCGACTTTGTCCCAACAAATATGATTTATATTCCATCCAAAGGTGGCATTACACATCATCCTGATGAGTGGACTGATTTTGAGGATGTCAAAAAAGGGGCGGATGTTCTTTTAAACCTTGTGATGGACATTTCAAAAGATTAAGGAGTAAGTCAATGGGATTTTTTAGTCGAAAAGAAAAATTAGTTGCTCCAGTATCAGGAAATCTGATTCCCCTTAGCCAAGTAAGCGATCCTGTATTTTCGCAAGGGATGATGGGCGAAGGATTCGCTGTTGAACCAACAAACGCTAAGGTGGTAGCACCGATTGACGGTGTCATTAAATCGATATTTCCAACAAAGCATGCACTCACATTGACTAGTAATCAAGGTAGAGATTTATTGATTCATATTGGAATTGATACTGTTCAGTTAAAGGGAGTCGGGTTTCAAGTGCTCGTTGAAGAAGGTCAACGAGTATCATCCGGCGAGTCATTGGTGATTTTTGATTGTGACCAAATCAAGGCGGAAAAACTGTCAGATGTTGTTATGGTTCTATTTCCCGAAGATAAGGGTATTAAACTAGAAGTCTCTGAAAAAAAGGTTTCTGAAGGAGAACTTCTTTTCAAAATTTAATAGTACTTAAAAAGATTGTGCTTTCGTATTAAAATGAGAGAGCAATCTTTTTTATTATTTTTGGAGGTCTGATTATGACATTGGAGCAATTAGTAAATGAACATCACAGTAAATTGAATGAGAATGATGATTATGTATTAAGTTTTATCACTCAAAATATGGAAATCAGCATCAGTCAAACTGTATCGGAATTAGCAAAACAAGCAAATGTATCTGACTCAACGATTATTAGACTAACTAAGAAACTCGGATTCAAAGGATATGGCGAATTTCGATATTACCTTAAAGAGGAATTTGCACGCATGCAAAAAAACAGAGTCGATAAAAGTAGTTTGTTTTTACCGGAAGTATTACTCGGAGATGTTCAAGCGACAATCAAATTGTTTGAAGATGATAAAAGTGTTGAGGATATATATGAAACGATTAGAAAGGCAGATAAGATATTTGCCTACGCAACAGGATATGGACAAAGAATGATGCTCAATGAGTTTGCACGCTGCATGTGGAACTTGGGAATCTACATTATCGTTGTACCGGAAAAGAATGAATTAGACCTGATTTCAAAAGCTTTGACCTCGAATGATTTACTATTTGTCATATCATTGTCCGGACGTGTTGATCGGATTGATGATACTTTAAGAAGAATCCATATGAAAGGGACACAGTTGGTCTCAGTTACACGATTTGGTCAAAATAACTTAGCCAGTCTGTCAGACTATAGCCTATACTATCAAGTGACCAACATTAATGATGTGAATGAGTTGAACAACTCATCATTCTGCACCTTGAATCTTGCTCTTAGCGTACTGTATGAAGGGTATATTAACTATTACAAACAAAGTAGCGTTGATTAATAAAGTTGATGCATATATTTACACCTAAAATACGTGCTTGATAGCGCGTATTTTTCTGTGATTGAAGATTCACGTTTTGAATGAACAACCAAGTGCTGAATGTTGATTTTTATCAGACCTATCGTATTGTTAGCGCTTTTTCAGGGTGCTATACTTTCGTTGTACAAGGGATGTAAACGTTTATATCAACTAAAAAGAAGAAGGTGTTTATATTGAGAACTTATATCCAGAAGTTAGGGAAATCATTAATGGGTCCGTTGTCTATTATTGTCGCATCGGGACTACTACTAGGAATCGTTTCAATTTTACAAAATCCTACTTTGGTGGGAGAAAGCTTCGCTAATGCAACCGTGATCCAAGGATTTGTTGGTGGAGTACAGGCTATTGTTGGTACGATGTTTGGACTACTTCCTATTCTATTTGCTATTTCAGTAGCAATCGGGATGTCTAGAGAAGATAAGGAAATTGCAGCATTTTCAGTGGTTATTGCATTTATTCTGTTCCATGTAGTTATCAATTATCTGCTTCAGCTTAGAGGCATCACAGCGGAAAGCACTTCTGTTGAAACATTGATGTCTGACGGAATGAGTCAAATCAAAGCAGTAGAAACTTCCAATATGTATGAAACTTTACTTGGCACATTCACATATCGTATGGGTGTTTTCGGCGGTATCATTGCAGGATTATGGACAGCCATGATCCACAATCGCTATCACACAAAACAATTACCAGCAGCTTTCAGTTTCTTTAGTGGCAATCGTTTTGTTCCAATTATGATCATCCTAACTATTCCAATCATCTCAATCGCTTCATTTTTCATCTGGCCTTTTGTCAATACAGCTATCAATGCTTTAGGCGGTTTGATTGGTAAGTCAGGCGTAATTGGAACTTTTTTATATGGCTTCTCAGAGCGCCTGCTGATTCCAACAGGTCTTCACCATGTACTAAACCAGTTGATTCGATTTACACCAATCGGCGGTACGGCAACTATCAATGGTGAAACAGTTTCTGGAGCATTAACCATCTTCAATACTGAATTAGCATTGCCAGTAAAAGACATGGATATTTTGAGAAGTGCTACTCGCTTCTTGACACAAGGTACTCATCCATTTATGGTCTTCGGATTGCCGGCAGCATGCTATGCAATGTACAAAACTTCATATTTGGCGCAACGTCCAAAGATTAAAGGGATGTTGATTGCAGCAGCGGCTACTTGTTTTGTAACCGGGATTACTGAGCCAATTGAATTCGCCTTTATCTTTATCTCACCGATTCTATGGGTCTTCCATGCATTCATGGCTGGTTTATCCTTTATGTTAATGAATCTATTCGGAGTCGCAGTTGGGAATGCCGGTGGTGGATTTATTGATTTGGCTATCTTCGGAATTTTACAAGGTACTTATACTCGTTGGTACTTAGTTGTAGCATTGGGCCTTGTTTATGCAGTTGCATATTACTTTGTATTTAAGTATGTCATTGAGCGATTTGATGTGAAAACTCCTGGTCGATCCAACGATGATGTGTTGGAAGATCAGGACGAAGAAATGACAGAAAACGAACTTGGCAAACTAATCTTGCAAGGACTTGGTGGTGCTGGTAATATTCAAGAAATCGATAACTGTATCTCTCGGCTGAGACTAGTTCTTAAAGATACAGCAACAATTGATGAACATATCTTGAAAAAGACCGGCTCAATGGGAATCGTTAAAATTAACGAAAATAATTTACAAGTGGTATATGGAGGACAAGTGGAAAACGCAACTCGATCTCTGAAAAATGAAATGAAGCGTAAATAAAAACAGAAAGTAGTGACAATATGACTAAGGTAACTCTAAAAAAAGTTAACCCACCTAAAAAAGATAATGAAGCTAAAATATATCAATTGACTGATGAAACAATGAAGTTCCGTAAAGAAAAGGTACTTGCAGCGATGGAAAAGTCAGAGATAGATACCCTCGTAATCTATTGTGATTTGGAACATGGCGGGAACTTCTCTTATTTAACAGGTTTTGTTACTCGCTTTGAAGAAAGCTTGTTGGTATTACATCAGACGGGTGAAGCTTTCTTAGTTCTAGGAAATGAAAATACTAAAATGGTGGACTATTCAAGAATTGAGGCAGAATTAATCCACACGCCACTCTTCTCATTACCGGATCAACCGATGGATAACGAGAAACCACTAACTGAAGTATTGACCAATGCTAAAATCAGTAAAGGTAAGAAAGTTGGGCTTGTTGGTTGGAAGATGTTTACTTCAGAAGAGGATAACTACCAAATCCAAGATTTGCCGGCATTCATTGTAAGTTCGATTGTAGAATTAGTAGGAGAAGATGCCGTTAGCAATCGCACCGACCTGTTCATTCACAGTGATTACGGAGTACGCTCATTAAATACTGCTAATGAAGTGGCATATTATGAATTTGGCTCATCCTTGGCTTCAGATTGTGTGATGAACGCTATTGATGAAGTAGAGGTAGGAAAAACAGAAATGGAAATTGGTAACCACTTAGTTAAGTACGGCCAACCAAATAATGTCATTCCAATTGCTGCAACTGGGGAACGGTTTGAGAACGCCTATATATATCCAACTGATAAACAAGTTAAACTAGGCGATAAAATGTCAATTACTACGGGCTTTAAAGGCGGATTAGCAAGTCGAAGTGGCTATGCAGTTGCAACGACAGATGACCTACCAGAAGGGCAAAAGGATTACATTGAAAAAGTTGCAGCTCCATACTACGACGCCGTGGTCGCATGGTTGGAAAATATCAAAATAGGAATGCAAGGTAAAGAGCTATATTCAGTAATAGGCAAAGTCTTGCCTAAATCGGAATACAAATGGCACTTAAATCCGGGGCATCTTACGGCTGATGAAGAGTGGATGTCTTCGCCAATGAAAAAAGACTCAGAAATTACTCTTAAGTCCGGAATGTTACTACAAATTGATATTATTCCATCAGTTGCTGGCTATGCCGGCGCAAGCTGTGAGAGTGGGATTGCGCTAGCTGATGAGTCGCTTCGTGATCAACTAGCCAAAGAATATCCAAATGTTTGGTCGCGAATCATTTCTCGCCAAGAGTACATCCGTAACGAACTGGGCATCGAGTTGCCGGATGAAGTTTTACCGTTGTCCAGCGGTGTGGGCTACTACACACCATTCTTTTTAGAAAAGAATCTAGCTTTAGTTAAAGGTTGATCTATGAAAATCATTTCTTCTTTAAAACGGAAGAAATGATTCAGACTGTAGACAAAAGCTGTTCCAAACTCGTAACTCGAGCTTGGAACAGCTTTTTATCTACTTCGTTTCGAATTTTTGAACAAAAAAATAAAGGCTCCTTGCCTTTCCATAGCCAGGTGGCTAATTTCTTTAAATTCATTGCAGCAAACACTAGCATCGTATGCGTCGCGACTTTTTCCAAGCCTCGATACTTGGTCCAGCGCATCCCATGCTTTTCTTTTGCATCCGCAAATATTCGTTCAATCGTTTGTTTCTGTTTTTTGTAAATTGATTTATTCAGATCTGTTAGGCGAAGATGTTCCACTTCATCCATCAGATCTCCCCAAACATGTCTCGTGATGACTCGTTGATGATTTTTACTTTTGGTACATTGGTTTAGCAGAGGACAGTTCACACATTCTTTTGGATTGGATTTGTATTCTCGGTACCCTTCTCGAGTAACCGTTGAAAAAGCGAGCATTTGATCTTGCGGACAAATATAACAATCAAAATACTCGTCATAGAGAAACTCATTTTTTGATAATAGCCCCTTTTTCCCTTTGGGCCTTGAATAAGGCAAACAAGGTCGAAGGTTCAAATGAGTCAAAAAGTGAACAAACTTAGGTGTCTTATACCCAGCATCAGCGACAACACAATTGATTTCAGGAAAAAGTCTCTTCGATTGTTTGACGAGCTGAAAGGCGACTTGACTGTCATGAATATTTCCAGGAGTGATGATTGTGCTAAGAATAAATCCATTGTCGTCGCATGAAGTATGGGCAGAATAAGCAAATTGTTTTTCTCGTTCGCCTTTGACGTAGTAGCCGCTTTCCGGATCAGCTTTACTTATCTTTCTTTCTTTCAGCTTCACTTCCTTTTCTAAGTCCAAAGTAAAAGGGCGTTTTCCAGCCTCTATTCGTTGACGATTGATCTCATCTTCTAATTCATCCTGATAGGCTTTCGCTTCATCATGGGTCATTTCTTTCGTAAACTTATGTTTATTGGCGTTAGCTTTGATGTGGGTAGAATCCAGATACAAATTATCCTCTGTTACAAAACCTGCTTTAACTGCTTGTTCTAAAATATAGGCAAAAATATCCTCAAACACCGTCGTTTCTCTAAATCGGCGAACATAATTCTTTCCAAAAGTTGAGAAATGGGGGATTTTCTCCTCGAAGGAGTAGCCTAAGAACCAGCGGTAAGCGACATTGGTATCGACTTCCTTAATGGTTTGTCGCATGGAACGGATACCGAATAAATACTGAATAAACACCAATTTGATCAGAATCACTGGATCGATACTTGGGCGACCTAAATCGGAGTAAGTGGCTTCGACGATTGGATAAATAAATTCAAAATCAAGCGCGGCATCAATCTTTCGAACGAGATGATCTTGAGGAACTAGATCATCAATCGTAAGCATCGCAAATTGATTTCTACCATTCGTATTGTTTTTAGACATCATAGCTATCACTCCTTGCATTCGTTTTCATAAATCTATTATAAAAGAAAAGACTGTAGACATCATCCATAAAATGGACTTTGTCTACAGTCTGGCATTTTATTATATAAAATTGTTATAAAAAATTTTTTTGAAAAATAGTATTGCAAAATAAAGCAATTTCATAGATAATAGGTATCGTAAAGTTATATAACTTTATAATACCTATTAGAGTGAGGGATAAAGAAATGAGACAACTACACAAAGAACAGATTGAAACAGCAATGGCAGCGTTAAAGGAAAAGACAATTGATCATGTATATTTTACAGCATGTGGGGGTTCACAAGCCGTTTTAATGGCTGGTCAATATCTATTTGATAAAGAATTAACTGTACCTTGTCATGTTTATACTGCTAACGAATTTAACTATGCTATACCAAAAGGATTATCTGAAAATTCTTTAGTTATCACTTGTTCCCATTCTGGCACAACACCAGAAACTGTAGAAGCAACAAAAAAAGCAAGAGAATTTGGAGCAATGACTATTTGTTTATCTAATGAAGAAGGATCTCCTCTATGGGAAGCAGCTGAATATCCTGTTCACTATGATTGGGGTAAAGATGTTGATGCTAGTGATTTAAATAAAGGAATTCTTTATGGTTTATTATTTAATATTTTACTTGTTTTAGATGGCTCTAAAAAATGGGAAACTTGCTTGAATGAATTTGATAAGTTAAATGATCTTGTTATTGCTGAAAAGAGCAAATTTGAAATAACTGCTAAAGAATGGGGTAAAAACCAAAAACGAGATAAAATTATTTACACAATTGGTAGCGGTATTAATTACGGAGAAATTTACTCCACAGCAGCTTGCTGGTTCATGGAAATGCAATGGATTAATTCTAATGCTATTCATTCTGGGGAATTTTTCCATGGTCCTTTTGAAATCACTGATTATGATGTACCATTCATCTTAGTGAAAAGTATTGGAGATACAAGATTTTTAGATCAACGGGTAGAAGACTTCACTAAAAAATTCAGTAATAAATTAATGGTTTTAGACCAAGCTGATTTTGACTTAGAATCTATAGATAGTGTAGCGAAAGAATATATTGCAGCTGTACTTAGTGGCGTTGTTATTCGCCAAATGGTAGAAGCGATTGCTTTTGAAAGAGGCCATTCCTTAGATGTTAGACGCTATATGTGGCAAATGAAATATTAATTAATAGGAGGTTGCAAAAGATGGCAAATCAATTATTTCACATTGTGATTACAACACATTCTACCCTTTGTGAGGGTTATTTAAAGGCAACAAAATTAATTTTAATGAATGACGCCACAGGTATTAGTGCTGTTCCATTTAAAGAAAATACTAGTCCAGATGATTTTGAGGAGAGTATGAAAGAAATAATTAGTCAGCATCATTTGCAACCTCTAATTATTTTAACGGATTTAATTGGAGGAACACCTAATAATGTTTCTATTAAACAGTTGAACAACAATAGAATTCAAATTATTGCTGGGATTAATTTACCTCTTTTACTGGAGTTATTAATGGCCCAGTCAGCTGGTAAATCTATAGAAGAAATAGATTTTAAGGAATTACTGAATAACTCTCAAAAAAGTATGGTTCATATTAATTCGCTTTTAAAAGATGTCAGTTAAGGTGGCAATTTCTATTCTATAAATTTTAAAAATTGAAGGAGGAAATAGAATGATTAAATTAGTGCGTGTAGACCACAGATTACTTCATGGACAAGTAATATTTTCTTGGACTAAACAGTATGATATTAACCATATTATTGTGGCTGATAACAAAGTTCCAGGAGATCCAATGTCTGTGATGGCTTTGACAATTGCTAAACCTGCTGATTGCAAATTAGACATTGTTAAAATTAGTGATGTTAAAGGGATTATGGAAACATCCCCAAATGATAATTACATGATTTTAATTAAAGGACCTAAGGAAGCTTTTGAATTAGTTCAAAATTTACCAGAAATTAAAGAAATTAATTTTGGCGGTGTGTCTAAGAAAAGCGAGTCCAAACAATATGGAAAGGCAGTCTTTTTAACTCCTGAAGAATTAGAAGCCACAAAAAAAATTCTTGATCAAGAAGTGAAAATATTTGTGCAACAAGTCCCATCTTCAAGTATTGAAAATGTAGATTTTAGTAAGTAAGGGGGGAAAATAAATGTTATTAAAAGCCATTTTATTAGGTTTAGTTGGTGTGGTAGCTGTTATTGACTCCAGGTTAATTGGTCGACAAAATATTGGTAGACCACTAATTTTGAGTACACTTGCCGGACTTGTGCTAGGTGACTTGCATACAGGGATTGTTCTTGGGGCATCTTTAGAATTAATTTCTATGGGATTCGTCTCAATTGGGGCGGCTGGACCTCCTAATATGCAACTTGGTAGTATTATTGCCACTGCTTTTGCAATTTTAACTAATAGTAGTACAGAAACAGCCTTAACAATAGCTATCCCAGTGGCTGTAGCTGGTGAATTTATGAGTATTATCATGCGCATGATAATTGCTCAATTTGGACATGCTGCAGATAAAGCCATTGAAAATAATAAATTTAGAAAAGCTCAAATTATTCATATTTATTGGTCATTTATTTTTAATGCTTTTGTTTACTTTATTCCAATCTTTTTAACAGTATATTTTGGTGCTGACGTTGTGGCAGATTTAGTAGATAAAATTCCAGAAATGATTACAGACGCCTTGACTGTCTCTGGAAATATGCTTTCCGCATTAGGGTTTGCAATGCTATTAAGCACAATGTTGAGTAAAAAATTATATCCTTACTTTATTTTTGGATTCTTTATTGTTGCCTATTCAGGTCTTTCACTAATTGGCGTGACAATTTTTGCAGCTCTGATTGCCTTTGTAATGGATCAAGTTAAATATGGAAAAAGAGAAGAGGCGCATGGTTAATGGAAAATAGTACAGAAAAAAAACGTTTAATCACAAAAAAAGATCTTCATAAGATGTGTCTTCGTTCATGGACAATCATGTGTTCGTGGAATTATGAAAGACAAATGCATATGGGATTTATGTATGGGATGGCGCCAATTTTAAATAAAGTTTATAAAAATGATGAAGAGAAAAAAAGAGAAGCTTATACTCGTCATATGGCATTTTTTAACTGTACGCCTCAAATGACTCCATTTATTATGGGACTTTGTGCTTCTATGGAAGAACAAAATGCTCAAGCAGAAGAAGGAAACTTTAATACTGAATCTATCTCCATGATTAAAACCAGTTTAATGGGTCCTTTTGCTGGAATTGGTGATTCATTTTTCCAAGGTACTTTAAGAATTATTACATTTGGGATTGGATTGTCTTTTGCTAAGCAAGGTAGTATTTTAGGACCGATTTTAGCTGTTGGCCTTTTTGCTATACCTTCTATTTTAGCTGTTTTTTACGGCGGTAAATTAGGATATGAGTCTGGCAATAAATACCTTACTAAATTGTATCAAGAAGGTCTTATGGATCGAGTAATGCAATTTGCTTCTATCATTGGTTTGGCTGTAGTAGGTGGAATGGTGGCTAGCATGGTGCCAATTGTCACCCCTTTAAAATTCACTACAGGGGGAACAGAACTTGTTTTACAAGACTTACTTGATTCCATTATTCCTGGATTATTACCACTTGTATGTACTTTGGGAATATATAAATTGATTAAGAAAAATGTTAGTACAAATATGCTCTTATTAGGTTGTATTTTGGCAGGGTTTGTTTTAAGTATAATAGGTATCTTATAATGATTAAGGCTCTAATTTTTGATATGGACGGAGTTTTAATTGATAGCGAGATTATGTATCAAAAGTGGGTATTTAATTTTTTAAAACAAGAAAATTTAAGCTATCCTTTGTATTCTTATCAAAAAAAGATTGGAACTACAGCAAGTATTTTTGATGATATAGAAAAGTACAATGAGGGATGTAACAGTTTAGAATTGAAGGGAAAATTTACTAAATATTGGAAATCGCAAAAGATTAATTACTTGGATATTTTTCCTAATATACTAATTGAACAGCTTGAATGGTTAAAAAAGAAAAAAATAAAAATGGCAATTGCTTCTTCCAGTCCAATGGATACTATAAATGAAGTTGTTACCACTTGTAAAATAGAGTCATATTTTGATTGTTTAATTAGCGGAAGAGATTTGCCAGAAAGTAAACCTAATCCTACTATATTCCTTAAAGCTTCAGAACAGCTCAGAATTCCAGTTGAAGAATGTCTGGTGATAGAAGATTCTTATAATGGTATAAAAGCTGGTAAAAGAGCAAATATGAAGGTTCTTGCAATTAAAGATAAACGTTTTTCTCAAGATGTAAGTCTAGCAGATGATGTTATTTACGATATTAAATATCTGCGACAAGAAGTACAGGTGAAATTTGGAATATAAATAAGTTTTTTGATGTATTTAGAGAATATTAGTAAAAATAAAAATCATGCCCAAATCTAATCAAAATTGATTGCTTTGGGTATGATTTCTTTTAATATCAATCTATTACTTTAGGATCTGAATCATTTTTATGCACCGTATCTAAAGTGATATTTTCTGTGACTTCAATAACATAACTAATTCTATCACAACGAACTGTGGATTGAGAATAATGAAATGGTTGATTATTTTTATCTTTGCCAACCTTTTCTAAAATAAATAGCGGATCTCCTACTATACATTGCAATAAGTCGGAAAGCTCAGGTGTTGCAGATAAACCGTTTATTTCCATAATAGAGCTCGTAGCTTTGACATCATAGTCATCTTCTAGAAGTTTATATAATGAAGTATATTGGCTACCTTTTTCAAATAAAGTTGGAAATTTTTCTTCTGATGCGAAAAAATTATCAATTCCCATAGGGGCACCGTCTTCCCACATTAAACGTTTAATATTGTAAACTCTATCAGTTACATTGATTTGTAATTTATTAGCTAAAAACTCATCAGCCTTTATAATTTTAGAATGTAAAACAGTATATCTAATTTTATGTCCTCGGGTAGAAAGAGAATCGCTAAATCCATGAACTCCAGCTAATTTTAAACTTTCTTTTTTTTGAGTTACAAAGGTCCCTTTCCCCCTTAATCGTTCAACTGTTCCACTTTCTGTTAAAAGTTTAAAAGCTTTTCGAATGGTAATCTTACTTACTCCATAAATTTTACATAATTCTTCTTCTGTAGGTAATTGCTCTCCTGGAAGATATTTTTTTTCACGAATATCGTTACGTATAGAAGCTTCTACTTGTAGATATAATGGTCTATTATCTTGAAAATTCATAGTACACTCCCTAAAAAGTTATACTTCATTATATCACAATTTATTAAAATAAAAGATTAAGATATAAATATAAATGAACTAGTCTTTGACTAACCAATGCCCGCTTTTGAAAGAAAACAAATTCATTCTGTTTTAAGTAAAAATCCTTATGTTACCACTCATTCTGAAGGGGATGAGCCTTATCGCTACTTGGTTGTGGAACCAAGTGATAAGACAATTTTATAAATTCAATATTAATTAAAATAAAAACAAACAAAGTAGATTATTTTACTTTGTTTGTTTTTTTATTGGGAGCGTCAATAATTTTGTGTAAATAACTCGTCCTTCTGCAAAATAATGGGTT
>SAMEA103957793__coassemble_101_pt1 | contig 37869 bp, 39 predicted proteins | sample SAMEA103957793__metabat2_low_PE_003 | metagenome-assembled genome bin SAMEA103957793 (sample SAMEA103957793) | gut metagenome | biome: gut; material: feces | host: Canis lupus familiaris | collected 2014 | reverse complement strand
TTTTTGAGTTACGTAAGTATTGATGATCTGTCTAACTTAATTTGACAATTAAGATTTAAAAAAAAACAAGTTATTAAATAAGTCTTTAGTTGGATGTTTTTTTGAGATCAATCTTTTATACTTATGATGAACTTACAAAATTGTTTGTTTTCTGTCATATCAAAAAATGGCGCAGTTAGTTGCTTTTCTAGTAAAGTATAGTTAACAAAGAACCTCTAAGGAGTTGATGAATAATGAATATTGCTGCCTCTCGAAAACTGATAAATTTCATATCCATTATCGGATTAGGCCTATCAATCGCGCTGACGATTTATTTTATTAATTTAGGTGTTTTCAAAGATTTGAATGCGTTAAGAGGATTAGTAGGTGATTCCATCATTTTAGGACCGATTATTTTTGTCTTCATCCAAATCCTGCAAGTAGTTATTCCAATCATTCCTGGAGGGATCAGTACTGCAGCTGGTGTCCTGATATTTGGCCCTTATGCTGGATTTATCTATAACTATATTGGAATCTGCATTGGTTCGATTATCATTTTTCTGCTAGGGCGTCGTTATGGAAAGCCATTCATACTTTCCATGATTAGCGATAAGACATATAACAAATATATTGGCTGGCTGGATAATCAAAACCGCTTTGAGAAGCTGTTTGCTCTAGCTATTTTTCTTCCAGTTGCTCCTGACGATGCGTTATGTTTGATGGCTGGATTGACAAACATGTCAGTGAAACGATATACACTAATCATTTTGATTGCTAAACCACTGTCGATTTTCTTATATAGTATGGCCTTGATTTATGGAGGCCAATATCTAAGTGGTCTTCTTGGATAATATTTATTTTGCAAAATTAGTCATTGATTGACAATGTTAAATCTGGGAAAGGGTCTGCAAAACACACTGCACCCTTTCCTTTTTCATTAGATTTGCGCTACAATGTGAAGAGCAGGTGATAGGATGAATTATTTAAAACGTAGCTTAGGTAATGCTTGGGACTTTTTAAAAGGAACACAAGCTTATTTCCGTGATGTCTTGCTGATGCATGGCTTTATTTTATTTATTTGTTTACCCTTATTGAGCAGTACGACCCGTTTTATTTTACACCGAGGGGCAATTGACTATTTGTCTTATGACAATATTCCTTCAATTTTTTCTCAACATCCTGGAGTTCTACTCTCGTTAATCGTAGTTTTGATGATGATTTTACTGTTAGTTTATTTCGAATTTACTTTTCTTTTGATGAGTGTCTTTTTTATTAAAAAGAAAGAACCAATCTCTTTGAAGCAACTCTTACACTTGACGATACTTCAGCTGAAGAAAGTGAGACCCATTACTTTTTTGTTTTTCCTTGCTTATTTTTTATTGATTCTACCGATCAGCGGATTAAGTTTTAATTCTGATCTACTGTCAAAAATAAAAATCCCCGCTTTCATTATGGATTTTATTTTTGCTAACCGTTGGATCATCGTCAGTTCCTTTTTACTCGTTTATATTTTCCTTGGCTATATTGGGATTCGACTGATTTTTGCTTTACCGGAAATGATTCTACGAGATCGTCCTTTTCGAGCAGCCATTCGGGAAAGCTGGTCATTGACCAAATCGCGTCTTTTGGCCATCACGGGCCAATTTATTGTGATTGGCGGTACGATTTTACTCCTTTCTTCTTTAGGATATATCGTTGTTATTTTGGCACAAAGTATGGTTGAACAATTTTTCCCAGACTATGCATTGATCAGCGCTGTGTTTGCTATGACGCTTTTACAAGGGATTTTATTATTCAATATCGTGATGTCTACCGTAGGGATTTTTTATATCATTGTTGATTTCATGGATGACGAAGGCTTCTTGCCTGAGATCCCTAAGTGGTTTATCCCACAAGCCCCCAACTTGCGTTTCTCTGCGCTGAAAAACACTGGTTTGACTCTTTTTGCAGTTTTTTTCGGTATTGGCGTCTGTCTTTACAATATGGATTATCTGACTTCAGCTGTTCAGACAAAACCAGTGACTGTCTCTCACAGAGGTGTGAGTACCCAAAATGGGGCGCAAAATACTTTAGAAGCACTTGAAAAAACAAGCAGAGACTATCATCCTGATTATGTAGAGATGGATGTTCAGGAAACAAAAGATGGTCATTTCGTAGTGATGCATGATGCAAATCTTCGTCACTTAACAGGGGTAAATGGAACACCACAGGATCTTACATTGAAAGAATTGACAAATCTTACAGTTACTGAAAACGGAGTACAAGCCCCTGTTTGTTCTTTTGATTCTTATTTGGAAAAAGCACATAAGCTAAACCAAAAATTACTTATTGAGATCAAGACCTCTAAAAAAGATTCGGATGACCTTGTCGAACGATTTGTCCATAAATACCGCAAAGTTATCTTAGAGAATCATCATATTTTGCAAAGTTTGACGTACCAAACCGTTTCAGATTTAAAAGAAGCAGAACCAAACTTTTATGTGGGCTACATCTTACCTTTCAATATTGTTGGGCCCCCTGTGACGCCTGCTGATTTTCTGACAATGGAATATAGTACGATCAACCGTAACTTCATTAATTCTGCCCACCAAGACGGAAAAGAAGTATATGTATGGACAATCAACGATTCAGATGCCATGAGCCGCATGATGTTTTATGGTGTGGATGGTATCATAACCGATGAGATGGGACTACTAAATGAAAGTGTGAAACAAACAGATGAAGAAATCACTTATTCAGATAAACTGCTAAATTTTGTTTTGGGAGTCGGCTAATCAAAAATCGTTAATGAAAAAAGTCTTTATACAACAAAAAACGCATAACCTGCCACCGCAGGTATATGCGTTTTTTGTTTGACGCTCATAATGTGTGCTTAACTTTCTCTTGATTCCTTCATCGCACGAACAATAGCTAAAATAGCAGGAATTGCAGAGATCACTGCAAGAATAATTCCCATTTTCCCTGAACTTTTTCTTTTTGGCATATCTTCTCGCTCCCTTCTGTCTTTATTTATATTATAAGGGAGTTCTTGCGAATTCTCAAAAATACTGTTTAAGAAACCAATTCAGCAGGTGCGCTAATATCACAGAATTTTACGAGCATGCGATACTTGCTTTCATTGATAAGTTGATAGTCTCGTTGGTCATAACTTTCAACATACACGACAGCCGTGTTGATATATGTACGTTCAATACAGCCGATTAGTTCATGAGATACTCCGATCGGTTTGCATATATAAGATCTTCCTACTTCTGCTTTTACCATTTCATTCCCTCTTTTCTTTATTTTTATTTTGTTTTTCTTTATTTTATAATAACAAATTACCTTATATTTGAAAACGTTTTTATTCATTTTTTTATTTTTTATTTTGAGTATCTTTCTGCTTTTTAGATAACTATTTTTTAACACGATCTTAGACGTTGTGACAAAAACGTTTGTTTATATTCCTATGTTGTTCGTGCGTTTTTTTCTTTATATTGCTAAGTTATTTATAAAGAGGTGAGCATATGATTTATATTCAAGCAATAGTATTTGTAACCTTGATGATTGGGCTACTTATCGGATTAAAAGAAAATAGCTAAACCATTTAAGAAAAAATAAATAAGGAAAATGATAAATGCTTTTTAATTGCATCAAAAAACGTACGATGCTAAACTTGGTATAAGTTCGAAAGTTTAAAGGAAACTTTCAAGAACTAAATTACATTACAAAGGAGATGAATTTTATGACGTTTACAAAAACAAATATGCAATACCGCGTAGCTTTTGATACAACTTCTAACCGTTTTATGGCGATTGATGCACAAAACGAAAATAACGTTGCGTTTGGTATTACAATCGAACAAGCAGTCCGAGCATTAAACGAATCTAGATAAGGAGTGAACCATTCCAAATGGCGACTGATGAGATCTCGGAAAATCAATAAAAGACGTTTGTAACGGTAATCCGCGACAAACGTCTTTTTGTATTCATTACATATATTTGGAAATTGTCTCTCTTTATCTCTAGACCTAAACAAAAACACAAGTTCTAATATCAACCATCTCGTTTTTTATGACAATTTTGTTAGCTGTTTCGATGATAATATTCCGTTATTATCTGTATAATATTTAATATAATAAAAATAAAAAAGGAGATCTTTCATGAAAAAAATTTTAGGGTTGATCGTTATCATATTGATTGCTTTTATAGGATGGAAAGGTTGGGACTACTATCAGTCTACTTATGTAGGTAAAGATTATTATGCGGTAGTCAAAGCTCCAATGCCTGCAGAAACTGATATCAAAGCAGATAATGGGGAAGTAATTGGAAGAGGTTTTAAATACAACGTAGATGCTTATGCTGAAAACGGTGAAAAAAGACAGTTAGATTTTGATGTCATTACTTCTGGTGACTCTGCCAATGGTTCTGCTTACCCCGAAGGAACGATCTTGCAGTTGAAAGCAAGCGAAAAGCGGATCATAGAGAAAAAAGTAATTACCAGCGATAAGGTACCCTCATCTGTAAAAGAAAAATTAGGCCTATCTTAAGCTAAGAATATATCGTAAAAAAGCACTCGAAGTGAGTGCTTTTTTTTGTTGATTTTAGAAAACGAAAAAATAGAATTGGTCTTCGAAGTCAGCCTCACTGTTCTTAAAGTCCTAAATCAAACTAAAGAACAAGGCAATCAATCGATTTCTATACAAACAAGGGACTGTGACAAAAGTCTTGTCACAGCCCCTTATTCTGAATAAACGATGCAGTATGTTTGAGTACCTAAATGGGTACCAGTTTTTATTTTAAAGCGAACATGTTTCTATCACTGATTTTTTAAATCTAGCGAAAAATCCTTATCTTACAGGCGTTCGTTCAATTCTTTAGCAAGGTCTTCAAAGCCTGGTTTGCCTAGAAGTGCGAACATGTTTTTCTTGTAAGCTTCTACACCTGGTTGGTCGAATGGGTTGATTCCATTCAAGTAACCTGAAATACCTACAGCAATTTCAAAGAAGTACATTGTATAACCCAATGTATAAGCATCCATTTCTGGAATTTTGACTAGCAAGTTAGGCACGTCACCGTCTGTATGAGCAAGCAATGTTCCTTCAAATGCTTTTGTATTTACGAAGTCCACTTCTTTTCCTTGCAAGTAGCCTAGACCGTCTAAATCTTCTGCTTGTTCAGGAATTGTGATTGATTTACGAGGTTTTTCAACCTTCACAACTGTTTCAAAAATATTGCGACGTCCTTCTTGGATGAATTGTCCTAAAGAGTGCAAATCAGTTGAGAAGTTTGCGCTTGAAGGATAGATGCCTTTTTGGTCTTTTCCTTCAGATTCACCATACAATTGTTTCCACCATTCTGAGAAGTATTGCATTCCTGGTTCATAGTTGATCAACAACTCAGTTACTTTGCCTTTACGGTAAAGAATGTTGCGCATTGCTGCGTATTGGTAAGCTTCGTTTTCTTCTAGTTTGTCGCTTGAGTATGCTTTGCTTGCATCAGCGGCACCTTGCATCAATGCATCGATATCTGCACCACTAACAGCGATTGGTAACAAACCAACAGCAGTTAATACAGAGAAACGTCCGCCGATGTCATCAGGAATCACGAAAGTTTCCCAACCTTCTGCATCTGCTTCTACTTTAACTGCACCTTTTGCTTTATCTGTTGTAGCGTAGATACGTTTGTTTGCTTCTTCTTGTCCATATTTCTTAACAAGAAGCTCTTTGAATACACGGAACGCAATCGCTGGTTCAGTAGTTGTTCCAGATTTTGAAATAACGTTTACTGAAAAGTCGCGATCACCGATTACTTCGATCAAGTCAGCAATATATGTTGAGCTGATTGAATTTCCGGCAAAGAAGATTTGTGGTGCTTTTCTTGTGTTGCTATCTAATAAATTGAAGAATGTGTGATTCAAGAAGTCGATCGCTGCACGAGCGCCTAAATAAGAACCACCGATACCGATAACAACTAATACTTCAGAATCAGATTGGATTTTTTTAGCTGCTTCTTTGATACGTGCAAATTCTTCTTTGTCATAGTTCGTTGGTAAATCGATCCAGCCGCGGAAGTCGCTTCCTGCGCCAGTACCTTCCCGTAATTCGTTGTGGGCTGCTGTTACTTGGCTTTGCATGTACCCTAACTCTTGTTCGTTGACAAACGGTGCTACTTTTGAATAGTCAAAATGAATGTGTGCCATTTGTTCTCCTCCTTATAGGTTTACTCTACAGGTAATACTTTACGTTTTTTTTTATTATTTTTCAAGCAAATAAACAAAATGCTGACAATATTTCCAAGAAAGTTTCATTTTTCAAACTAAACCTTCTGCTGCCATTGCTTTGGCAACTTTTTCAAATCCAGCAACATTTGCTCCAAGAAGCAGATTTTTTTCGTCGCCGTACTCGGCTGCTGTTTGGCGACACGTATGGTAAATCGTTTCCATGATTTGATCCAGCTGCTCATCCACTTGCTCTCTTTCCCAAGTCAATCGCTGGGCGTTCTGACTCATTTCTAAAGCAGATACTGCCACTCCTCCAGCATTAGCAGCTTTTCCTGGACAATACCACACGCCTGCTTCATGAAGAACAGAAACAGCTTTTACTGTACATGGCATATTAGCGCCTTCTGCTACGATTTTGATCCCATTTTCTACTAAGATTTCGGCCAAGCTTTCGTCTATTTCATTTTGAGTAGCACATGGCAAAGCGATATCCGCTTTTTCTTTCAATGTCCAAACAGATTCTCCAGCATGATAAATAGCAGAAGGACGTTGGTTTGCGTATTCCGTCAAACGTTGTCTATTGATTTCTTTGACTTCTTTCAATAGTTTCACATCTATTCCTTCTGGATCATAGATGTACCCGCTAGAATCTGAACATGTAACAACTTTCCCGCCTAGCTCTTGCACTTTTTCGATTGCATAAATGGCTACATTCCCGCTTCCGGAAACAAAAACTGTTTTTTGATTAAATGAATCTTTTTCTTCGTTCAATAGATGTTTGACATAATACACTAATCCATAACCAGTAGCTTCCGTACGTATCTTACTTCCCCAAAAATCCAAAGGTTTACCTGTCAACACACCAGTATCATATTTTTTCAATCGTTTATATTCGCCGAACAAATAGCCGATTTCTCTAGCTCCTACACCGATATCTCCCGCAGGAACATCAATCGATGGGCCGATATGTTTTGACAATTCCAGCATGAAACTTTGACAAAAACGCATGATCTCATTATCAGATTTTCCTTTAGGATCGAAGTCACTTCCGCCTTTTCCTCCACCGATTGGCAGACCGGTTAAACTATTCTTGAAAATCTGTTCGAAAGCCAAAAATTTCAAGATACTTAGATTGACACTAGGATGGAAGCGCAATCCACCTTTATAAGGGCCGATAGCTGAGTTGTATTGGATACGGTACCCTCTATTTACTCGCCAGTTTCCTTCATCATCTTGCCAAGGCACTCGAAATTGAATAACTCTTTCTGGTTCCGTTAAAAGTTCTAAGATATTCTTTTCGATATATTCGGGATGAGTGTCCAAAAAAGACATAACCGTGGGCATGAATTCATCGATTGCTTGTAAAAATTCTTCTTGCCCTTGATCCTTTTGATGTAGCTTTTCTTGAATTGCTTGAACATATTCTGTTGCGTTTGTCATCGTTCCACGCTCCTTTGCTTATCTTCCCTCATTTTAGCTCATTTTCTCTTTTGGCTCAAAACATTTTTTTCTGTTTTCTTTCTTCAGATATGCTACACTTTCCTTGAGGTGAGGGAATGGAAAAACTGTATGATGTGATTGTAGTCGGCGCTGGAACAAGCGGGATGATGGCAGCGATCAGTGCAGCTGAACAAGGCGCACGCGTACTCTTGATCGAAAAAAACAAAAAAGCAGGAAAAAAACTACTGATGACAGGTGGCGGTCGGTGCAACGTCACGAACAATCGTCCTGTTGATGATTTGATTGCACATATTCCTGGAAATGGAAAGTTTTTATATAGTACGTTTGCGCAATGGAATAATTTCGATATCATGAACTTCTTTGAATCACAAGGCGTACATTTAAAAGAAGAGGATCATGGACGGATGTTTCCTGTGACAAATAAATCAAAAACGATTATCGAAGCATTGCTCAATCGTCTGAAAGAACTAGATGTGACGCTTCTATTCTCTACTCGAGTAGAGAAATTGATCCACAAAGAACATAAAATTTACGGTATACGCACGGAATTCGAAGAGTTTCATGCTCCTGCCGTTATCTTAACGACTGGTGGTCGGACTTATCCATCTACTGGTTCTACTGGAGATGGGTACAAGATCGTGAAGCGAGTGGGTCACACGGTGACGCCTCTTTATGCGACAGAGTCCCCCTTGATATCGGATGAACCGTATATTCAGGAGAAAACACTTCAAGGGCTTTCTTTACAGGACATCACTTTACGCGTTTTAAATAAAAAAGGTCGTGTATTGACTGAACATACGATGGATTTACTTTTCACCCATTTCGGTATTTCTGGTCCGGCTGCACTGCGTTGTTCAAGTTTTGTCAATAAAGAATTAGAGAAAACGGGAGAACCAGTGACACTTTCTCTGGATTGTTTCCCTACACAAACCAAACAAGAGCTTATTCATTTATTGACAGAAAAAAGTAAAACCACCAAAAAGAACTTGGTAAATGCCTGGCACGGTCTATTACCTGAGCGATTGTTGGTTTTCTTTCTTGAGCGGCTTGAAATGGATCATCTGACAGGACAACAAGCCTCTCAAAAACAAATTCAAGATTTCGTTCAATTATGCAAAGAGTTTAAGCTATCAATCAACAAGACTTTTCCTATTGAGAAATCATTTGTAACTGGCGGAGGGGTTTCTCTAAAGGAAATTCATCCTAAAACGTTGGAGAGTAAAATCATTGATGGTCTGTATTTTGCCGGAGAATTACTGGATGTCAATGGTTATACTGGCGGTTTTAATATCACAGCGGCTTTCGCTACAGGACATGTAGCAGGAATGAATGCTGGGCAAAAAGCATAATGTATAAAAAAGAAAGAAGGAGACTGGGCAAACAACATCCCGGTCTCCTTCTTTCTTTTATACGTATGATTTATTGTTTTATATCTGCAAATTGTCCGCTCGTTAATGCACAGATATCTTGAGGTGCTAACTCCATCTGTAGCCCTCTTCTGCCAGCCGAGACAATGATTTGTTCATAGCTTTCTGCAATTTGATCTAAATAAGTAGGAAATAGTTTTTTCATACCTATAGGCGAGCAGCCACCACGTATGTATCCGGTCGTTGCTTCCAAATCTTTTAAATGGAGCATTTCTACTTTTTTATTCCCTGAAACTTTTGCTAATTTTTTTAGATTCAATCCGGCTTCTCCCGGTATCACAGCAACAAGAGGCCCCGTCACATTGCCCACAGCAACCAGTGTTTTAAATATACGAGATTGGCTTTCTGGAAGCTGTTCAGCGACCGATGACGCACTTAGGTGGCTTTCGTCCCACTCATATTCGTGCTCTGTATAGGGAATCTTTTTTTGTTCGACCATACGGATTGCATTCGTTTTTACTATTTTTTTCTTTGCCAAAAAATATCACCTCAAACTTGTTCTACAACGGTTCATTTAATAATTGAATAATTTGCTTCAATGCTTTGACCGGTAATTGTCCTGGAGCAGAAGCATTGCTTAAGGAGCCAAACGTCATGACGGATCCTGTCGTTCCGCCAGCCAGACGAGAAATTTTCCCCAGATCGCCCATAGACATCGTAATGATAGGCATGGAGACAAAAGCATTTGCCCGTCTAGTCAACTCCATCAACCGCAAAACATCTCGTTCATTGTTGGGAGTCACTGCCAACTTTCCGATATCAGCGCCAAAATGTTCCATGACATTCAGTCGGTAAAGCAAGACAGGGTCAGCTGGTGTTTCTTTAAAATCATGACTACTGATGATCAAAGGGATATCTAAAGATTTGATTTCCTCTATCAGTCCTTTCCCTAAACTTTCAACTTTGAACAACTCGATATCGACCACATCTACTAATCCTGTGTGTATCACATGTTCATAAAGGTCGCGATACTGACGGATCGATATGTCTTGTTCTCCGCCTTCAGCTAAGGTACGAAACGTAAATAATAACGGCAGTCCATCAAGCATCTCATGGATAAGAACCAATGTTTCTGCTACTTCATCAAAAGAAAAAACTTCACGATAATGATCGACTCGCCATTCGACTAAATCGGCCCCTGCTTCACGTGCAAGAACTGCTTCACGTAATACTTCCTCTCGGACGGCCCCGATAAGAGGCGCACAAATCTTTGGTCTACCGCTTCCTATATTCAATCCCTTTACCCGAACCATTCTGCATCGCTCCTTCTAATGGTTATTTTTAATTTGATAAACAAACACTTTCAGATAATTGCCTTCTAAAAAGGTATCCGTCGTCTGGAAATCTTTTGGCAGACGATATAAAGCAAGTTGTTCAAAAGAAACATTTTTGGCATGGAATTCCTCTTCAATCATTGTTTGGAATTGTTCTATCGAGACATTCGCAGCATTTGTAGACGCAATAAGTATCCCGTCTTCTGCTAAAATATCCAGACTATCCTTGACCAGTTCCCCATAATCTTTTGCTACGCGAAAGACTTTTTTCTTATTTCTGGCAAAACTTGGTGGATCCAATACAATCATGTCATATAAAAATTGTTTTCTTTTGGCGTATTTGAAATACTCGAATACGTCCATAACAATGATTTTTTGCTGATCGACATCCAAACCATTCACTTCAAACTGTTCCTGTGTTTTTTTTAAACTGCGTTTTGCTAGATCGACACTTGTTGTTTCGATTGCCCCTCCCATTGCGGCAGCAACAGAAAAGGCGCCGGTATAACTAAACATGTTCAAAACTGTTTTCCCAGAAGCGAAACCTTCTGCTAATGATCCCCGTACTTCTTTTTGGTCTAAAAAGATCCCAGTCATTAATCCTTCATTTAAATAAACGGCAAATTTTACTCCGTTTTCTTTTACGATCAAGGGTTCCGGTGCCTCTTTTCCGTAAATGAACTGGCTCTCAGGCAGATTTACTGATTCAAATCGAATTTTCTCATAGCCTCCTATGATTTCCGGGTAGATTTCACGAAAAGCTTGAATCAATAATTCACGATGTGCATATAACGTTTCGTTATACCAAGAAAAAACAGCATAACCTGCATAATAATCAACAATCAGACCGCCGATCCCGTCTCCTTCTCCATTGAATATACGAAAAGCGGTAGTAGAATCATCTGAAAAAAAGAAAGTTCTTTTTTCTTTTGACTTCACAAAAAGTTCTTCAAAAAATGATTGATCAAATGGGATGTTCTGCTGGCTCAATACCCAACCGATTCCCTTATTCTGCTTTCCTAGATATCCTTTTGCGATAAATTGGTTTTGCGAATCAACTAATTCCACCCATTGCGTGGTTTCTTTTTGGGGATGAGCAAGGTCTTCTTTTTGGATCAGTGGATATCCTTTTTTCAATCGATTGCTTGCTCTTTTTTTTACTTGTACTTTCATTCCTTCACCTACTTTAGCTTTCTCTTCCCAAGTATAACAAAAAACATAGGACTTGTCTTACTGCTCATTTTTTCATGAAGCTTAAAGAAAACCTTAATGAAACAGCATAAACTTCTGGTTTCAATTGACACTATATTGTCATACTAGTAAAATAAATGAGAATAAGTGAGCTGTGTAACATGGTTTCATGACACTTCTGTGATTAAGAAGTGCAGAAAGGAAGATTATCTTGAAATATATAAAAACACCTGCCTTTTTGAATAAGAGGCTCGGATTTTTTTCTTTACTAGTCGTTTTACTTTGGTTGAAAACGATTTTTGCCTATTTAGTTGATTTCCATCTCGGAATCGAAAGTGGCATTCAATACTTTATCTTGTTTATCAACCCTATTGCAACTACATTGTTATTACTTGGAATTGCTCTTTATATCAGACGCCCTAGAGTTGCTTATATCACGATGATGGTCATTTATTTTCTTTTGACATTGCTTGTTTTTTCGAATGTCACTTATTATCGAGAATTCACGGACTTCATTACGATCAACACGATTTTAGGTGCTGGGAAAGTAGCGAGTGGTCTGGGAGAAAGTGCCATTCGACTGTTTCGCCCATATGATGTGATCTATTGGATCGATTTTATTATCTTGGCTGTTCTGCTGATTGCAAAAAAAATCAAGTTGGACCCTCGCCCGATCCGAGCAAGAATGGCTTTTGCGATCTCTACATTAGCAGTTATGATTTTCTCAGGAAATCTTTTTATGGCGGAAGCTGATCGTCCAGAATTGCTGACTCGAACATTCTCTCGTGATTATTTGGTCAAATATCTTGGCTTGAATGCTTTCATGGTTTATGACGGTGTTCAAACTTACCAGACAAACCAAGTGCGGGCAGAAGCAAGTCCCAATGATATGAAAGAAGTAGAAAATTATGTAAAAGAACATTATGCAGCACCAAATGACGATTTGTTCGGGCTTGCTAAAGGAAAAAATGTGATTTATATCCATTTAGAAAGCTTCCAGCAATTCTTGATCGATTATAAATTGACAGATGAGAATGGTGTCCAGCATGAAGTTACACCTTTCATCAATAGTCTTTACCACAGCAACAGCACGTTCAGTTTTGACAACTTTTTCCATCAAGTAAAAGCAGGAAAAACAAGCGATGCGGAAACGCTGATGGAAAATTCATTGTTTGGCTTGAATCAAGGCTCCTTGTTCACACAATTAGGCGGAAAAAATACTTTCCAAGCTGCACCTGATATTTTAAGTCAAACACAAGGTTACACTAGTGCGGTATTCCATGGGAACGCTGGTACATTCTGGAATCGAAACGAGACATACAAGAATTTAGGATATGATTATTTCTTTGATTCTTCTTATTATGATGTTAATGATGACAATTCGTTCCAATACGGGTTGCATGATAAACCATTTTTCCAACAATCCGTACAATACTTGGAACGTCTGCAACAACCATTTTATTCAAAATTCATTGCTGTATCTAACCATTATCCTTATTCAAAATTCACCAATGACGAAGCAGGATTCCCGTTAGCCAATACAAATGATGAAACGATCAACGGTTACTTTGCGACAGCCAATTATTTAGATACCGCCGTACAAGAATTCTTCAATTATTTGAAAGAAAGCGGCTTGTATGATAATTCAGTCATCGTCCTTTACGGTGACCATTACGGTGTCTCGAATTCAAGAAATAAAAATCTAGCTGAATTAGTTGGAAAAACAAGTTCTACTTGGACAAACTACGACAATGCACAAATGCAGCGTGTCCCTTATATGATCCATATCCCTGGACAAACACAGGGCGGAATCAATCACACTTACGGCGGACAAGTTGATGCCTTGCCTACATTACTTCACTTACTAGGTGTAGATACAAAAAATTATATTCAGTTAGGACAAGATCTATTCTCGAAAGATCATGAACAGCTTGTTTCTTTCCGTGATGGTGATTTTGTTACACCAAAATATACTTACTACGGTGGTACGATCTATAGTAACGAAACTGGTGAAGCTATTACTGAACCTACTGAGGAAGTACAGAATGAAATTGATTCACTGAAAGAAAAAGTTGATAAACAGTTAGCTGTTTCTGACCAAATCAATAATGGTGATCTTCTTCGGTTCTATACGAATAGTGGATTAGACCCAATTGATACCAGTGATTATGACTACAAGAATGGCTTAGAGAAATTAAAAGAAGCTGAAAAATCTCTTGGTGACAAGTCAACTAGTGTCTTTAGTGAACACAAGGGACAATCAACTGTTGATCTTTATAAAACGCAAACGTACCAAGAACTTCACGGAACGACCACAAGTTCTTCCGAATGATAAAATAAATTTAAAAGGAGCAGCGACAAAATTATTGTCGCTGCTCCTCTTTTCGAATAAACAGTGTTCAAAAGCTTGCATCTACGGTAATAGAATAGGGCAGCTTCTTCACAACCTCTTGCTTTTTACAAAATATTTTCTGGTTTTAATTCGTGATTTCACTAAAGGAATTTCATACTTTATTCATATTCATTTTCTATACTTTTTATAGAGGTGAAAAGTATGAAAATAATCCGCTATGCTACTGCTCGATTAATTTATTACAAAAAGCAGACAATACTCTATTGTTTATTTTCAAGCTTTTCTGCTTTTTTATTGATAGCATGCCTGACTCTTTACCATTTGCAATCGGCTTTAGCCAATCAAGTCCAAGATCGGCTTTCATTTATTGGCGCTTCTGCATCTACAGAGCTTCTTCCGGCTTTAGAATTAGCTAGCCGATTTTATATAAAAGGCATATTCAGTTTATTTTTTCTATTTGCCTTCCTTTTTATCTTTTTCTTTTACTATTCAGTCAGGCAAAACAAGCAGGAATTGATCAATTGGCGCCTGACTGGTCTTTCTAAAACCAAATTATTCCTTTTTATTTTCTGGCAGCTGTTCTTTCCTCTCTTTCTTTGTTGTATCTTGGTTTTATTGTGGATCGTCAGCTTCCAGTCAGTTTATGAAGCGCTTCTTCAAAGGATCAATTTTCTTGTCTTAAAGACTACTGAACTGCCAGATATCCGTGATATCTTGACTTCGGTAAGCGGACTTACAATTCCGATGGATCAACAGACTTTTTTTACCATCGATTTCCAAAATGATCTTTTTTTCACAGATATACTTAAGGGATTTGCCCAAACTCTTATTGGGCTCAGTGGATGCTGTCTCATTCTTAGTCTATTCCCTTTCACTTTTTTTATCCATCATTTGCAAAGTAGGAGGCCTGGACGTAATGAAACCTGAATATTTGATTCATGCTGAACACTTGACCGTTATTTTGTGTCCTCTCGAAAAACAGCATAAAATATTGGAGCACTTGAAAAAAGAGGTTCTTGTTGCAAAACTGGATAATTATGCGATCATCCAAAAAAATTGGCCGATGTTTCCTTATCTGAATCTTAAAGACCATGTCCTGTTGGATGTACCGGAAAAAGAAATCAAACAAGATCGTTTGGCCTATCAAGAAAAACTTGATATCTCTCCTTCCTTGCTTAATTGTGCGGCAGCTGAGTTGACGTCTTTTGAAAAAGTAAAGCTGCAATTACTTCATGCCTTGCTTTCCAAGCGAAACAATATTGTTATTGAAGATACATTTGATGAACTTAGTGTATTGGAGATCCAAGAGCTACTCCACTTGCTTTCTTATTTAGCTCATGAAGAAAATCAAGGTATCTTACTCTTTACTCATGATGCTACTATTGCTCAAAGTCCTTATATTGATCGTTTAGAGCCCGCGGGCTAAATCAATCATTTTATAGTAAAAACAAGCGGTATAGAAGATCGATTCATGATCTTTTATACCGCTTGTTTTTTACTCTTTTTTGATTTCTACGTCAGGCAAACGAACAGCGAATTTTGTTCCTTTTCCTAGTTCGCTTTCTACTTCTAATTTTCCTTTATGCAAGCGTACAAGTTGCTGCACGATTGGTAAACCTAATCCTGATTCACCATATTTTGTATTTTTTCTTGAAGGATCTACTTTATAATAACGATCCCAGATACTTTTCATTTGTTGTTCAGACATTCCAATTCCCGTATCTTCAATCGTGATGATCGTTTCAAGATAGCCTTTTTCTAAAGTAATCGTGATTTGGCCGTTTTCAGTAAACTGTATCGCGTTTTGAATAATATTGACCATGATTTGGACAAATCGGTCATAATCAGCGTAAACATCAATATCATCAACGGCTTTCAATGTCAATGTATCTCCTGCTGCTTCTGCTTTAGCTTCTAACTGTGCAACAATATTTTTCAATGTTTCTGTTCCATTGAATTTTTTAATGACCATACTGATTTGATTCGTACGGATTTTTTCATAATCCAAGTTTTCATTCACCAAACGGATCAGACGCTCTGTTTCATTTTTCATCAATTTAATCGCGTTTTCTCGCTGATTTTCAGGGATTGCATTGTATTCTAACCCTTCCAGAAGTCCGTTGATTGTCGTAAGAGGTGTTCTCATCTCGTGAGAAGCATCTGCCATAAATTGTCTTCGACGATTTTCTTGTTCTTCAATTTCTGCTTGAGATTCTCTCAATGAATTCGTCATTTTATTGAAATCATCTGCTAACTCATCAAATTCATCTTTGTCATGTACGGGGAGCTGTACATCAAAATTACCATTCGTCACTTCTTTCGTCGCATTCCTTAACCGATTGATACGCTTAACTTGGAATGCTGCAAAAGCATAGCTGGCAATAACTGCAACGATACTGGAAAAAATAAATCCTTTGAACAGGTTCAGTGTAATTGGACGAACGCTGTTATCGATATTTCGCGCAGGTTGACTAACTACAAGTGCTCCATAGAATTCATGATTCAAATTAAATGGCACAAGTGCGTAAGAGGTCGCCTGTGCTTGTCCTAAAATATTTTTATTCGATGTGAATTTTTCTTGACGTCCATTCCTCAGATTTTTCCATTGATCAGCTGTTAAGGTAAAATTCAGTAAAGCTGTATTAGTCGGATAAATGACACGTTCGTTTTTATCGATAAATATAAAGTTCACATTTTGTTCTGTCAGTACTTGCTCTGTCAGCAGCAATGCATTTTGAAACGCCTGATCTTGACTAAACTGCGGGAGCGTATCGGCATAGGTTTGCGTTGTCTTTTCAACTGATTCAGCATATCCAAACAGTTGCTGGTAATTGTTTTCTTCAATCGTTTGTTTTGTCAGTTGTGTAAAAGAAACTCCAACGATCAATAAGATCAACGCGACCATTCCGCAAAAAGCTAAGAGTTGCTGATACAAATAACGCATTAGGCAACACCAGAATCATCGAATTTGTAGCCGACTCCCCAAACAGTTTGGATGACTTGTGGTCCGACCTTTTCGATTTTTTGTCGTAATTTCTTGATATGGGCGTCCACTGTCCGTTCATCACCAAAGTACTGATAATCCCAGACTAATTCAAGCAACTGCTCCCGAGAGAATACTTGACGTGGTTTTTTTGCTAAAGTAAACAATAGATCGAACTCTTTAGGCGTCAGTCCTTCAATTGGCCGGTTGTCCAGATACGCTTCTCGTGTTTTCGTATTCATCTTGAAATGACTAGTCTCGATATCAAAATGATCATCTGAAACTGCTGCTTCTTCTCTTGCTTCTGCCAACTCACTACGGCGATGCAAAGCTTTCATTCGAGCAATAAGCGTCAGAGGACTGAAAGGTTTTGTGACATAATCATCTGCCCCCATCTCTAAGCCGATCACCTGATCGCTTTCAGAATCTCTAGCTGTCAGCATGATAATCGGCACAGTACTTGAAACTTTGCGGATCTCTCTTCCTACTAGCATACCGTCCAGTGTGGGCAAATTCAGGTCTAGTGTAATCATATCCCAATGTTGTGGGTTTTCTAAAAAGGCATCGAGCCCTTCTTTTCCATCATACTTGAAAGTTGCTTCCCAACCTTCATTTAAGAAAAACATCTGCATCATTTCAGAAACAGATTGATTATCTTCAATCATTAAAATATTCATTATCGTTCCCTCCAGTTTCCAGGTCATATTTCTGTAATGTCTTTTCTGTCATAATAAAAATAGGCATAATTGGAAATACTAGCAGAAGCATTTCAATCAGAAAATAATTCGTATGCCCAGATGTCTTTAAATAATAGCCGATCAATGCCATCAGTAAGCCCATAAGAAAAAACCAGTTTCCGCTTGTCTTTTGAGCCAGCCGCCAATGAGCGTCTGTTTTTGCGGCAAGAGGCGAATGATACCCATAAAAAGGCAGATTTCCTTTTGAGGGCAGAATCCGAAAAAGACTGCCAATTATTAAGAATAAGATACCAATACTGAAAAAAATCATTCTTTCCCTCCTAAATTCTCTTCTTATAGTATACTCTAAATTGTTGACTGAACCAATATGTTCAGGAATTCTTCACGAAAGGTTTGTCTTTTGTTCATTCTTTGTTAAGATAAACTTATTCCAATAAAAAAGGAGTTTTATTTGTGTCAAATTATCGTGCAATCACTTTCTTTGATCTTGATGGAACATTACTAGATGCGAAATCAAAAATCACACCCGAAGTGGCAAAAGCTATGAACGCATTAAAAGAAAACAATGTTCTCCCCGTCATCGCTACAGGACGTACAGAAGCAGAAATCCACTCTATCATGGAAGATGCGGGCATTACTTCTGCGGTCACCATGAATGGTTCTTTCATTCGAGTAGACGGCGAAGAAATCTATTCTCAAACATTTTCTTCAGAAGAATGTCAAAAAATGTATGATCATGTACAGTTGAACGGTCATGAACTTTCTTACTATAACGATCAGAAAATCTGGTGTACCGGTCATAGCCAAACAATGATCAATGCTTACGACTTCATTCATTCAGATGTTCCGGAAATTGATCCTTTAGGCTTTAAAGAAAACACAGTAAATATGTTGCTGATCTTATCTCAATCAGGTGACGAATACTATCACGAACATTTTCCTGAGCTAACTTTTTATCGGAATGGTCCTTACTCGATCGATACAGTGAAGAAAGGAATCTCAAAAGGGGCAGGTGTCAAACGTCTGCAAAAAGAACTTCAGCTGGAAAAAGTTCCTACTTTTGGATTTGGCGATGGTCCGAATGATTTTGCCTTGTTGGAAGCTTGCGACAACAAAATCGCTATGGACAACGCCTATGACGGATTAAAAGAACTTTCTACCTTTATCACAAAGAAAAATACAGAAGGCGGAATTGTCCACGCATTGAAGTATTTTGATCTGATTTAAGATCTTTTTTTGAAGCTACCTCTTTTCTTAAGAAAATCGCTTATTTTTTCTTAAGAAAGGGGCAGTTATTATATAAATAATGGGATATGATTCGCTTTTTTATTGAATTTATCCCAATATATGCTATACTAATTTTGTATGAAAAATACACGTAACCCTTGTTAGCTAACGGGGACGTTACGGATTCGACAGGCACAGTCGAGCTTGAATTGCGTTTCGTAGGTTACGTCTACGTAAAAACGTTACAGTTAAATATAACTGCTAAAAACGAAAACAACTCTTACGCTTTAGCTGCCTAAAAACAGTTAGCGTAGATCCTCTCGGCATCGCCCATGTGCTCGAGTAAGGGTCCTAACTTTAGTGGGATACGTTTCAACTTTCCGTCTGTAAGTTGAAAAAGAGAACATCAGACTAGCGATACAGAATGCCTGTCACTCGGCAAGCTGTAAAGTGAATCCTTAAATGAGTTGACTATGAACGTAGATTTTTAAGTGGCGATGTGTTTGGACGCGGGTTCGACTCCCGCCGTCTCCATATATGTATGGTTGAGACAGATAAACATGTATGAAAAACGTTGTTAAATCAACGTTTTTTTATTTTGGTCAAGGAGAGAAAAGTAGAGAAATACAAAATTTTTTGCATTGATTTTGCATTCAAAAAAACATTCAAACATTTAGAAATCCCCAATACGTATTCAGGAAAATCTATTTTAAGGTTTACAAAAAGAACTTTTGTTCGTACACTCTTTTTGAGGTGAACTTTTATGCTGATGGAAGGAAAAACACAATTATGGTTTAAGCATGTTCCTTCAAATAAGTTTTTTTAATTATAAACTCTAGAGAAATTAATTCATCCTAACATAAAATAATTGTTCACTCAAAAGTTTTTCTAGAACAATTAAAACAGCAGGCTTCACATTCGCTATACATTTGTAAGAAGTAATAATTCCTGTACTAAAAGGCATAATTGCTTTAATTATTTTTTGACTTCTCTTCAAACACAAGAAGTAGTTGTGTAATAATTGCAGAAATAAGGATTCCAATAATAGATATAAAATTTGACATGGAAACGTCTATAACATTAAAAGAATAAAGTGTTGAAGAAAGTAAACTGATTGAAATAACCCCTCCGTAAAAAATAGTCTGTGAATATACCCACTTTTTTTCAGAAGACGTACTTCGTTTGGTTCTAAAACCTATCCCTGCATTTCTACTCTTATCAAAAAACCAAATATTTAGAAGTAATAATATTGCTATTATTAAGATAAAATTACTGTAAAAATCCAAAAGCTATCCTCCTAGCAACTATTTAAATACCCAAAAAAATGACCTCTAGATAATATCATACCTACGTTTTCACTTATAAATTTTTTCATAAAAAAAGCGTTTAGAGGCATAATCGTTAATACAGATGGTAACCAATGTATCTGGTTTGAACTGGGATATCACCCTCTCCATATATGTATTACTAAGACTAATAGATACTATAAAAGACTTGATAGTTTTGCATTGATTTTGCCTAATACTGAGCATAGGTGTATGCTAAACGATACTATAAGGAGTGTGTACATAATGAAAAGAATTCTGTTTATCAGTTTATCAAATTTATTGTTACTTACTGCTTGTGGGACTTCTGCATCAAAGAACATACCTTCAGATACGCAAATTTCGAATAGTATCGATTCAACAATTTCTACAAATGAGAAAAATTCTCCGGTAGAAACTTCCGATATAAAAGTTTCTACCTCTGCAAAAAACAGGGTAAAGAAACTGTCAGCACGTCTCCTTTATTTCAAACAAACTCTGAATTAGCTTCTTCATCTTCTTCAGCAAATAATGATGATAGTTTCGCGTTTACTCCTAACTAAATGCAACCTTTACAAATGCTTTACGATAACAAGCCTGAGCTAAATGATCCTGATATCAGTTTTGCATTTTTTGAAATGATTGGATCGGATGATCTTTTTAAAACTACTAGTTTGTCTATCCGAAAATAGGACAGTTCTGGCAGTATAGGTTTTTATCGAGTTTCTCCACCAGGCCTCGTTACAGAGACAGATTCTCTAGGCAAACCTTTTGAATAAATCAAAAATCATGAACAATCACTGCCAACTAAATAAAGTGCCTTCAAAAGCTTGGTCTTCTCGCTTTTGAAGGCACTTTATTTAAATCTTTATGAAACTAAAGTATGTTCATATTTGTTGCTATAGTTATATAGATATTCTGTTGTTTCCAACTCATAAACGTGAGTATATTTTGCCACTACTTTTCCGCATTTTTCTAATATTTCATTGCGATCGACGTCATGATATTCGTCTACGCAGATCACAACACAATTTTCTAATTTACTGATTACTTCTCCAACCACTTTTTGTTTCAAGCCAATAGGTTGGCAAATATATTTTTTTCCTAAAATGATAGTTTCGTTATTCATATTTCATCCATCCTTAATGTTTTTTCATTATTTAAAATGATAATAACATTAAAATATGATTATGAAAATCAATAACACTTGTGATTTTATAAAAAAATAAAAAAACCGAAAAACAGAAATGCCCACTGTCTTTCCGGCTCTTTTTATTCTTGATTTCTCTTCTTTTTTGTTTCAATAGACGATTTTAGTTATTAATAAATGAAAAAGCATTTATATTAAAATTTGATAATAAAAGATCTACATATTTTTCTAGAAATGCTTGATCGATTTCATCATACCCTTTCGTTACTCCGCAATCGATATCTAAAACACCGATTAAATTACCTTCTTTTACCATTGGCACTACGATTTCTGATTGTGCGGCTGAATCGCAGGAAATGTAATTTGCATGGGTTTTGACATCATCAACGATCAATGTTTCTTGTTTTTCAGCTGATTCTCCACAAACTCCTTTTCCCATCTTGATACGTGTGCAAGAAACTCGCCCTTGGAACGGTCCTAAAATCAATTCATTACCATCGAATAAATAATATCCTGCAAAGACAGTCTCAGGCAAAGTCTCATTCAACAATGCAGATGAATTTGCTAAATTTGCTAACCAGTTATCTTCTGCTTCTAATAATCCTTGTTGCTGTAATAATAAAATTTCGTATGCATCTTTTTTCTGTTTTTCTGTCCACATGATAAAAACCGCTCCTTTTTGATCTATGGAGAAGATTATAGCTCAGTTTTTTTGTAAACGCTAGGTTTTCTCCTCAAAAAAACGAGATACGTCAGGTTAATCACCTTGAACGCATCTCGCTGTCTTTTTCTATTCTGCTTGTTGGATTTCTGCTGCTAAATCAGCATAATCAATCGTTTCGTGAACAAAAGTCGGATCATCAACTGGAAAATGCTGTACAAGGGACGAGATGCGGCTAATCTCAACTTTTCCTTCAGCCACTTCAAAATCCATTACATGTCCGCCAAATGTATGTGTATCATCGATAAAATGCAGGTGAAATCCCGCTGCAGCAACTCCTTGGAATAATTCAGGCGTAAAGAACCCGACTAATGTTCCTTGGACATTGCTTTGTTGGAATTCTGGTTGAGACTCTGAAATTTTTGCTAGTCTTCTGTAAGGTTTTTCTTGCTTCGGCATGATACGGATGTGCATATTTTTGAATAATCCAGTTATCTTCACTGCCAAAAATAGGTTTTCCCCGGCTTCTCTTACTAATATGTCTTTTTTCAATTGTTCTCCATCTGCAGTTTTTGAGACAGAAAAACTAGTATCTGGCGTAAAATCTGTAACTGCTGCATAGGGGGTAAGTTCACTTCCATCTAATTGGGCAACTGAGCCATCTGATCTTCCTTGATAAGCTACGCCATCTAAAAAGATGACTTCACCATCAAGCCCATGCAATGTTCCCAATCCCAGAGTTCCTTTTTCTAATATATGAGCAATCGTTTCTGTTCCATCCATCAAGCCGGCCATCAAAGCTCCTAATGTCCCGTGCTGGTATAAGATTTTTTCAGTCATGTCGACACTTCCTTAATAGAATTGATCTGGTAAGATTGTTTCTCCCAATTTCTCATTATCACGGTAATCAATTGGAATATCAATAATTACGGGTCCTTCTGTCGCAAATCCTTCTTCTAAAGCTTTTTCTAATTCCTCTACACTTGTAGCTCGGATTCCTTTAGCGCCAAAAGCTTCTGCATATTTCACAAAATCAACTGGACCAAAGTCTACACCTGACGCCCGCTGATATTTCATTTTTTCTTGGAACTCTACCATATTGTAGTGTCCATCATTCCAAATCAAATGAACGATATTCAATTTTTTACGTACCGCCGTTTCTAAATCCTGGGCAGAGAATAAAAATCCCCCATCGCCGGAAACTGATACGATTTGTGTATTTGGACGCACCAATGCAGCAGAAATCGCCCATGGCAATGCAACACCAAGCGTTTGCATACCATTACTGAATAACAAATGACGAGGTTCATAACTTCTAAAGTGGCGTGCCATCCAAATATAATGACTACCTACATCTACGGTAACAGTCATATCATCTGTTACTTTTGACTGAAGCGTGTTAATAACTTCTAAAGGATGCAAGATACCTGCTTCTCCTTTTGATTGAACAATGTCCCGCTCCGTTAATTTTGCTTGAAGAGATGCTAAATATTCTTTTGCATCTTCTGACACTTGTTGAGGCTCTAATGAACCTGTCAATAAATCAAGAGTGGCTGAGATATCACCGATCAATTCTCTTTCAGGCTGCATAAAAGGATCGATTTCAGCTGGCGCTTCATCGATCACAATGATCCGCGCATCTTTTTCCGCATTCCAGTTTCTTGCTTCATATTCGATTGGATCATAGCCAATTGCAATAACTAGATCACTTCGTTTCAAAAGCATATCTCCTGGTTGGTTTCTAAATAAACCCACACGACCAAAGAAATGCGCTTCTAATTCACGTGAGATCACTCCAGCTGCTTGGAATGTCTCTACAACAGGCAATGCTGTCTTTTCAACTAATTGCCTGATAGCTAACGTTTCTTTTTCACTTGATCCTCGCATACCTACTAATAGTACCGGTAGTTTTGCTTCTCTAATGCGTTCAGCTAGGTAACGGATATCATCTGCAGAAGCAGAACCTAATTTAGGATCGCTCAATGGCTTGATGACATTACCTTGGACAGGTGCATCCACTACATCTTGCGGGATACTGATAAAGCTCGCGCCTTTTTTTGAACTCTTAGCCATACGATAAGCATTGGCAATCACTTCTGAAATTGTTTCTGGATCTTGGATTTCTGCACTGTATTTTGTGATTGGCTGGAACAGTGCTGCATTATCCATGCTTTGATGGGTCAACTTCAATAGATCGCTTCGTTTTACTTGTCCGGCAATTGCTAAAACTGGGTCACCTTCTGCTGTCGCTGTTACCAAACCTGTAGCTAAGTTACTAGCACCAGGACCACTTGTTGCGATAACTACTCCTGGCTCTCCTGTAATACGTCCGATTGCTTGTGCCATAAATGCAGCATTTTGTTCGTGACGAGTCACGATTAATTCAGGACCTTGATCCTCTAATTCATTAAATACACCATCGATTTTTGCACCTGGTATACCGAATACATAATCAACATGATGATTAATCAAACTTTCTACTACAGATTTCGAACCTTGTTTCATTTTTTCAGCCATTGAACATCGTCCTTTTTATGCTTTATTTTTAATTATTAGTTAGAAATAATCACAAATAAGTGATACAGTTTCTAAACCTGTTTCATTCAAAAGTATAGCATGTTTTATTTCATTTGTTTAGCCATATGTTTCAAAAAATGAAAAAGAATGACAGTTTTTACATAAAAAACTGTCATTCTTAATTGAAAGTTTCAATTTATAAAGTCTACAGATCCATAGTTCTCATCAATTTACGATTGTTGAAGTAAATCAAACCAAATACGATAGAAGGACCTAGTAGAATACACCATTGGGGCTTTACGAAAAAGAAGAGAAACAAACTTGTCAATAGTAAAAAATCTAGTAAACTCACATACCATTTTTTCAACGTATAGTAGAACGCTATCCGTAGAACTTGATTTGGTTTCGACGCTGGATTTCTCACCTGAAAATACCAGCAGTTGATGCTAAAGGAAACTGATAAACAAGCAAGTAAAACAAACAACGGAATCAACCATTTTCCATAAGAAAAACGTATAAAAAAGAAACAATCAAAAATCATTATCACACTAACTATCCAAGCAAATAGCCAATAAAAAAATCCCTTTAGCCAAAATTGGCGAAACGTCTTTATGAACAAACGTACTGGTGAAAAACTTTTTTCTTTTGCTAATTCTTCTGTCATACCTATCATCACGATGCAACCTGGACCAATAAAAAGTAAAGAAAAAATAAAGGAAAAGACATTCCTTCCATCTATCGACAAAAGGAACGCAGCTGCTATATACAAGATATTGACACACCAAAAACAAAGGCTACTTGCCAATGATTGATACAACCAATAAAAGAATTCCATATAAACATTTTTGTCAAAACGCTGCTCTTTCATAATCACCTCCTATTCCTTCATTCCTGATGAAGCGATCCCTTCTACAAAATATTTTTGCATCGCTAAAAATATAAAAGCAACAGGAAGAACAGAAACAACTGAGGCAGCCATGATTAATGCGTACTCTGCATCAAATAGCCCAATAAACATTTTCAACCCTAACTGGATTGTTTTATTTTCCGTAGAAGACAAATAAATGAATGGCCCCATATAATCGTTCCATGTATTAACGAATGTGATGATCGTCAAACTGGCAATCGCCGGTTTTGTAAGAGGTAAAATGATCTTGCGATAGATTTCCCACTCTGATAAGCCATCGATCCGCGCACTCTCACATAAAGAATCTGGGATACTACTGTAATATTGCTTCAACAAGAACACACCAAAAGCATTGAACGCTTGTAATAGCACCAACGACCACAACGTATATGTTAAACCCACTTTTCTCATCATAATGAACTGCGGGATCATATAAGACTGCCAAGGGACAGCAATCGTGCCGATATATGCTAAAAATAAAATATCGCGCCCTTTAAAATTTAGTTCAGAAAACCCGTAAACAGCAAAACTAGAAGTAAACAACTGAATCAACGTGATCACAACGCTTAAAAAAGCTGTATTCTTAAAAAATGTCACTAAAGGAATACGAGACCAAATAACCAGATAATTCTCTAAATGCCAAGTTTTAGGGATCCATTGAATCGGAATCGTTAACACTTCATTATTTGCTTTGAATGAAGCAGAAACCATCCATAAAAAAGGAATGATCGTCAATAAAGCTAATACAATCAGCAGAATCATACCCAACCATTGAATAAAGGGCATGTTTTTTGAACGAATTTTTGCTTTTTTTCTTTCATTTCGAACACCTCCAAAGTTATAATCTTCATTTCTTTGTAATGATTACAATCCAGAACAACGGTTATTATAGCTGATTCATTTCCGTTCTTCTTATGTTTGTAAGCGCTTATTTAACAAGTTATGTAAATCTCTTTATTTTTTTTGATTTAAAAATGAAAAAATACAAAAGCAAGACTGTCATACGTCTCGCTTTTGTATTGAAATTTCTTCGATTAGAGATACTTATTACTGTTCAAAAGCTTCTTTGAAACGGTGAATCAATTCATTGACTACAGGTGATAAAATCTGATTCTTTTTCCAGACTAGCATGCAGTTCGTTTCAATCATTGGGTCAAGCGGAACGAATGTCACTCGCTTTGAAAGATGACTTACAGCACCTTCTATGACTAAAGCAGCACCTACCTGATTCTCAATTAGCGCAAATACATTGAAAATCAAATTGTACGTTCCTGTGATCAGCAACTGCTCCTTTTTTATGCCTAACCAGTCAGCAAACATTCGCTGTATTTCTGGACGCTTTGAGATCAAAAGAGGTACATTCGCAAAGTCTTCTTTTGTTATCACGTCTTTTTTTGCTAAAACAGAATTTTCTAAAATGAGCAATCCCCATTTTTCCTTTCTTGGTAACAAAATCGTTTCGTATTTCTCTGTATCTACTGGATCTAGCAAAATCGCTAAATCTAACAGGCTTTTTTCTAGTCACTCCGTGATATCATCACTTGTTCCGCTGTGGATATGAAATTGAACGCTGGGATAATCACGGATCAACTTTTCTAGTAATAGTGCCAATGTATTCGAATTATCAGCTTCCACACAGCCGATCGTAAATCGGCCGCTGAATAATTGTTTTTTTCTGTTCTCGAATTCTTGAGTGGTTTGATTCGTTAAATCTAAAATTTCTTCTGCTCGGCTTTTTTAGAAAATAACCTGCTTCTGTCAAGATCATTTTGCGGTTTTCGCGTACAAACAGTTCTGTTCCTAGTTCCTCTTCTAACTCCTTCAGTTGTCGGCTTAAGGTTGGTTGTGTAAGATGTAGAACTTCTGCGGCTTGAGAGATTGTTCCTTCTTCTGCAATTGTCCAAAAATATTTTAGTAAGCGTAACTCCATAGCGATGCTCCTTGATTTTTTTACTTGATACATTCCATTTTATTTCTAGATAACACACGATCATATTTCTTGATTTTTCCTTGTAAACGTTCCAAACATTCTTGCATTTCAGCAATTTTTTTCGTCAAAAGTTCACTTTCTTCAATCAAAAGCTTACGCCGCTCAAATACAGTTGCTTCTCCTTCGCTAGATAGGCGAATATATTCAATCAAAGACTCGATCGATAATCCGGCATTTCGCATACAGATCGTAAAGTCGACCCATTTTAGGTCTTCTTCTGTATAATCACGGATTCCGCCTTTTGTCCGATTAACTGGTGGAATCAACCCGATTCGTTCATAATAGCGCAATGTATCGGCCGAAATGCCCTTTTCTTCACTGACTTGTTTGATATTCATCTGATCACTCTTTCTCTTAATTTCTTGCCACTTTACTTATGTATTTTATTTATTCTACAACTTTAAGTGTACTCCAAGTCAATACTCATTTCTATTAAAACTAAGCTGGATTATCTATATCGGTTGTTTGTGTATTATTTCAAATAAAAAAGTCTTGTTTTTTTATTCTTTTTTGGATATACTTTTAACAATTTAGGGAAATTTTAGGAAAAGGGGTATAAAAATGACAACGTATCAGCGAAAGGTATTATTATCGACATCGGCGGGAATTGCTTTAGAGAATATGGATATTATGTTTTTAGCTTTTTCATTATCTTCAATGATTACTTCTTTTCATATTAGTGGTACGCAAGCGGGTTTCATTTCAACGATCACTAATTTGGGGATGCTCATTGGAGGTATTTTTTTTGGCATCATAGCTGATAAATATGGACGTGTGAAAGTATTTTCTCAAACGGTCCTTCTGTTTTCGATTGCTTCTTTATTGATGTATTTTGCTTCAAACATCTACTTGGTTTATCTCTTTCGCTTTATCGCAGGTGTAGGAGCGGGAGGAGAATACGGGGCGTGTATGTCCTTGATTTCCGAAAGTTTTTCAAAAAAACAAATTGGACGAGCTTCTTCGGTTGCTGGTATTGGTGCGCAGGTCGGTGCGGCTTTGGCTGCGATTTTAGCTGCTGTGATCATTCCAACGTTTGGTTGGAAGATGTTGTATGTCGTAGGTGTACTGCCGGTGTTGATGGTCTTGTTCATTCGTCGCGGCTTGACTGAACCAAAGGAATTCAAATCTGTACAATCTGCCGAAAAGAAAACCAAACTTAGCAGACTGTTTGAATCAAAACATCTTGCTTGGCAAACATGTGGCCTTAGTATCATGGTAACTGTCCAAATTGCCGGCTATTTTGGGTTAATGAATTGGCTGCCTTCAATTATGCAAAATCGATTAGGGCTTTCGGTTTCTGGGTCTTCATTGTGGATGGTCAGTACTATTTTAGGCATGTCTTTGGGGATGATGACTTTTGGCATAATCATGGATAAATTGGGGCCTAAACTAGCCTTTTCTTTGTTTTTAATTTGTTCATCCTTATCTGTCTATCTACTTGTGTTAGCCCATAGCCAGTGGAGTTTGGTAGCAGCCGCTGTGATAGTCGGCTACTTTATCAATGGCATGTATGGTGGATATGGCGCAGTGATTAGTAGTTTGTATCCAACAGAAATCCGCGCGACGGCGAATAATTTCATTATGAACCTTGGACGAGCTGTTGGTGGTTTTTCTTCTATCGTCATCGGTTTCTTGATGGATCATTATAGTTTAACTGCCGTAATCTTGTTTTTGAGCGGTATTTACCTAGTCAGTCTGCTGGTCTTGACAACTCTTACTGGTGTTACAGCATTAAGGGAAAGCTTGCAGCATTGATAGTTGAGTCTGTAAATGACAAGAAAGAGGTGTGGCAAAAGCTTGCATCTGCGGTAATAAGACCAGCCAAATCAAAAACATGAGACACTGTTTCCGTTTGGCTGGTCGTATTACTTGATGCAGGGCAGCTTTTTCAACTGCTAATTTCCTTCTATCTGGCGGCGACTATTCTTTGACGTCCGTCATTTCAAAGTACTTTACTAATAACTTAGCATAACGAAAAACTGTGGATACACTCGTATATTGAGCGTCTGCATAATCTTCCAAATTTTTCTCAGGATGTTGATACATGAATTCAATCAAATGATAATTATATGATTTTCTGTAGAAATGAAGATAAATAATGTAGATTGGGAAGTTCTCCTGCTTTTCCATAGAAAAGCGCCGATTATTCTCATTCTTCAAAATGACCTTATCAGGATATTTTTGGAACAATTCTTCTAAATCTGTTAGATAATTCAAGATAGACTTACTTGATACCTTCAATTCGTTTTGTAGTTCTTCTATTGAACACCAACGTTCTGTTTCAAGCAGTAAATGAATCATTTTAATTTTCTTTTGAGAAACTTTTGTTAAAAAAGTCTGCATATTTTCTCCTCCTGTATCTACTTTACTATACTACATACAAGAAAAAAAACGGATACAAATATCATATTGTCACACCGTCAATAGTGCATAAACCTGTTATTATTTCTCTTTTTTTCCTAAGTATTCTATTGATATGAATCATTTAATCGTTTATTATATAAATGTCAATAATCTAATAATAAAATAACGTACATATTTTATTATTGCATACTTAATAACAGAACTATAGCAAAAAATCCCGTGTATCAACACGGGATTAGATTAAGTTTCCTCAATCACTATTCATAACACAATTATTATAACAAGTAAGTAAACAATTGAAAAGGACATTTATTGAAAACGGTTGTTTTTTACTTAAGGAGGAAATTTAGCGAAAAAATTAGTTGCATTGTTTTTGGTCGCAGGAAGTTTGTTGAGTGGGTGTGGTGCTACTACGTCTACTACTCAAAGCACAAGTTCAGATCAGGCTTCCAGCAGCAGTACCACGATCTCCGAAAGTACGGCAGATTCATCGAAAGAACAAGAACAAATTGAAAAGAAAAAAGAAGAGAAACAAAAAGCGGAAAAAGCTACACTAGAAAAAAAAGTGACAGAAGCGGAATCTGCTTTGTCACAAGCTGAAGCAAATCCTACAAAAGAAAACTATGCAACTGCTTCAGCAGCTATCCAAGCGCTACCTGAAAACAAACAAGAGTTGACAAGCCGTCTTGCTGCAATTGATTCCACAATCAAAGCAAAAGAAGCAGAAGAAGAACGGAAAAAGCAAGAAGAAATTGCACGACAACAAGCAGAACAAGCGCAACAAGAAGCAATCGCACAGCAACAAGCAGAACAGGCGAGGCAAGAAGCAATCGCACAGCAACAAGCAGAACAGGCGCGACAGCAATCAGCAGCTGAACAGGCCTCTCAGCAGGCACAAGCCGCAGCTCCTGAGCAAAATAATGAACAAACTGTCTATGTCACACCGACCGGTTCAAAATACCATACACATAAATGTGGAAATGGTACGTATACCCCTGCCACTTTAAGCGAAGCTCAAGCTCGTGGTTTAACCCCTTGCTCCAAATGTTATGGAAACTAATTCAAAAGTTATACTATAATAATAAAATTCTTCTGAAACATAAAAAAATAGAAGATGGCGTTCCAGATAGTAAACCAAAAATAGCAGTTTACACGTCCATTTCGTCAGCTTCTCTCTTTTTTCATTTAGTCTGTTCCCTCTGCTTTTTTGGACATCTTCATTCATTCTTTCTCAATCAAATAGTACACCTCTTTTTCTTTTCGCAGTTTATATCTTCCTTTTTTCAATTTCATTGAAAACTGTTTCGAATGTTTATGTTTTACATGGATTTTAAGCAGGAGCTCCTCATGTTGCAAGCGATAGTTCCTGCCTTTTAAATCAGAAAATCTCACTAGTCCGTATTCATCAGAAGCTTTCACAAATGGAACTTTTTCTCTAGTAATATAGTGTTTGCCGTTGAGCGTTTTTACAGAAAAGACCATTCCTTCGATTGGTCGTCCGTTTGTGTTCTTTACATAAAAAGATAAAGGATAGTTTCGCTTAGCGATGGCCAAAGAATCTAAATAAGCGATGAGTAGCCAAACTAAGCCGATTGATCCAAGTAGTATACCGATAAACCAAATAAAAAATTTCCATTTTTTCCATTGATCAATTCCTTGGATCGCTTTTTTTGCCTCTTTTGCTTGATAAGGAATACGATGCCCCGTCACAAGCAGTCGATGTGTATTGACCATATAAGGAGTACAGGTAAGCAAAGTCACGAGATCTCTGCCTTTTTGGATACCCAAAGAATCTACTTCATCAGGTAAGACCACTTGGATTTTTTCTACTTGATACGCCAATGTCTTTCCATTGATCTGGATGAAAAACTGGTCTCCTTTTTTCAACTTAGGCAAATCTGTAAATAATTTTGCTTCTGGGAGTCCACGATGCCCAGAAAGAACGGCATGGGTGTTTTTCCCGCCAGTCGGATAAGAACTTTCTTCCAATAATGACGTTCCTTTTTGCAAAAATATTTCCGTTGTCTGATCGAATATAGGTAAGCTGACATTGATTTTTGGGATTTCGATGACTCCAAGCATATGTTCCATAAAAAAGGCATTACTAGGTAAATCTTTTAATGCTTTTGCATCAACTGCTTGGTTGAAACTGCCTATCCCTGGTGATACGTTTTGCTCTGCCAACTGTTGGTTTTTCTTTGTCATTTTTTCCTGCTGTTTTTTTATTTCCTCTGAATTCTTATTCGATGTTTGCTTTTGATAATGGATGATCATTTGCTGGGCAAGAAAATCATTCAGTGAATCTTCTACAAAAGGATAAGAAAAGATCCCGATCCCAACGACTAAAATGATTGCCATGAAGATGTCCAGTATTCTTATTCTGCTTTTATTCATCATGTCCACCTATTTTCTAATATGTATATGAAGAGGTTGTGAAATCAGCGCCTTGACCTGAGTATTAGCGAAGCAAACGGCAAAATAGTTCCTCCTATTTTGCCGTTTGTTGAGCGAATACCAAGAGACCGACCACTTGTCACAACCTTTCTCCCCATTTGAATCACTATCGTTTATTTATCGTATGATTTTTGTTTCCAATAGTTTAAGCTTCTGTTTCTTGATGGCGTTTTTTGAAATAGATCACTGCTCCTCCAACTAAAGCAGTACCTACCAAGATGAATACGATGATCCCCATACCACCAGTTGAAGGCAAGATTCCTTTAGGTTGGTTATCGATCGTTGTTTCATCAGAAGTTGTTGGATCATCATCTACTGTAAATTCAGTGTACGCAGCTTCATTCTTAGGTAATGCGTAGCCTTCTGGTGCTTTTGTTTCTTGAAGGCAGTATGCCCCTTGTTTCAGCCCTTCGATTGAAAATTTCCCTTCTGAATCAGAAATCAATTTCACTTCTTCCCAGTCAGAACCTGTGACTTCATCTGACCAAGCATATGGGTATTCTCCTGAGGCAAGGTTTGCTATTTTTTTCATTAATTTAACAGTTGGATCTTTTGCTCTTAGAATAGAAAATTCTGCATCGGCTAATTTTTCTTGCGTGTTCACATCTTGTTTGATGAAGTGGAAATCACCGTAGTTTTGGACATTTTCTACAGTAATCGTGTTATCCGTAGTTGTATTTTCCCGATTGACTACACCGTTTGGATTCCCAAGATTGGCTTCATCTGCGCCATGGATGATACCGGTTGTTTGTTGCAATTTTCCGTTTTTTACTATAAAAGTAGTTTCTTTTTGTGGATTGGTTAATTGATAACCATCTGGTGCTTTTGTTTCAACTAAAGTATAATTGCCGTCTATTAATCCATTGACACTGATGGATCCTTCAGTATCAGTTGTGAATGTCAACGCTGACTCAGCAGGATCATAGAGAGCGACACCAGTGTTTTCATCAAAACCGGTCACGAATTGATTCTCTGAATTTTTGATCTGGAATTGCGCCCCTGCTAACTTATCTACCCCTGAAAAGTTCCCAGCTTTCTGGATTTTGATATTGCTTTCTTTGATGACATTTTTAGCATATAGGTGAATCGTGTCTAAAGGTTTGTCAGGGTCTAGGGTAAGCTTAACACGATATTTGGCGACGTTTCGACACCGGGCTTTGGTGTTTCTACAAAGACGTATACAGCATCTTTCCCATCAGATTTACCTGGAAGAGTCAGGTTAGCTAATCCTTCACCAGAAGTCGTTACACTTGCGAAGGGTGTAGCGTCTGCTGGAACTGCTGTGTCTTTACTTGGATAGTACGTAGCAGTGATGTCATATACGTTGAATTCAACACCGTTCAACGGTTCGCTATTCGGAAATGTCAATTCCGTTCCGTTGTTTATTTGATTTTCTGGTGCTGAAGTGAATTTCAATTTATGCAAATTAACCGTAACATTTTCTGGTGTAGGTGATACGGCTGCAGAAACCTCTGCAGTTCCTAGGCCGAGAACGAAAGGAAGCAGCATGATAGCAGTTCCTAAAAACGTCCATATTTTTGTTTTGATGTTTTTCATTTTATTTCCCTCCTATTGTTTCCTTTTTGTTGTTTTTTATAAAACCAAGCTGTCCCTGTTGAAAGGACTAGCAATAACCCTAAAATTGAGAAACCTCCAAGCATCTCTTCGCTTGTTTTTGGAAAGCTTCCTCCATTTTTTTCATTTGATGGACCATTTGTCTGCATCTGAACTGGCGTTTTTCCATTATTCGTCGGATTTGCTTTTGGTTCGTTGATGATTTCCAATGGTATAGGATGAAGCGGATCATAACTGCCTTTTTCAACTTCAAAGAGAATGGTTGATTGACTCAATATATATCCTTTAGGCGGTTTAATCTCCACTAGTTCGTAACTTCCAAAAGACAATCCATGGACAGAAAATGTTCCATCTTTACTGGAAGTAAAAATCGTTGCTCTTGAATCATCTTTGGCTACCCAATGATTTATCCCGTTTTCTTGCGCTAAGTATTGGTCATTTTTTTTGACTAGAAATTGAGCATCTGCTAGTTTTTGTTTCGTTTGCCGATCCACTTTGACAAATTGTTTGCCTCCTGTTTGGATGGCAAGATGTGTTTCTACTGTTTGATTGTCAGTCGTCAAACGTACATCGTTATCAAATGTCGTTTTTTCACTGTTTTCTTTCAATGTCATTTGGTAACGGATCGTTAATTTTTTTCCAGCAAACGAACTAAGATCTTTTCCAGAATCTGATAAGACAAAACCATGTTTTATTTTTTGTGTGTGAAATGTATGAATCTTGTCTCCACCAATCAAAAAATCGATCGTTTCTGGTTCTAGCCATAACTGAGGATCAGCTGTATCTTTGATCGTATAGGTTCCTATCTCGTTGATGTTCTCAGGAATTGTTACGGTGATGAGATAAGGGACTTTATCCCCATCTGCAAAATCTGTCTGCTTATTCTCTACTGTTTTTGTTAATGTGAGTGCAGCAGGTATTTTTTGTTCGCTCTTTGGATACAAGTGGATGGTCGTCAATTTATGATTAGATGAATCTGTCACAGGAAGCACAACGACAAATGGTGCTGATTTTTCTTTTACTTAATCTGAAGTCTTTATTTCCGTAAATCGGTAAACAGCGTCACGACCTTGCTCATCTTTGTCCGATGCACTAAAAGAAGCAATGCCCTCTTCCTCGTCTACTGTTTTTGTCACATTTTCTGCCAGTATTTTTTCACTATCACTTTTTTGTGCTAGTTTTCTTTGTGCGTCTTCCACACTACTTCCTTCTGACCGCAGCTTGTAAAATTCATCCGAGACATCATATATAGCGAAAGTAACGCCGTTCAACCCTTTTACTCCTTGAAAGTTATCCGGGATATTTATTCCGTCGTTTTGACTGATACTTGGCATCTTATCGCTTTCGAACATTCGATTATGCAAAGTAAATGTAATAGGTGATTCTCTAGCTGACACAGTCGGAGAACCTATAAAAAAGACCAGTAGGATAAAAAAGAGAACAGCAAATATATCCACACGTACATTTTTTGTTTTTTTCATCGCTGTTCACCTGCTTTTTTCTTACGATGGATAAAATAAAAGAAGCCAGAAAAAATAAAGATCAGTCCTAAAAAGACAAAGGGCAGTAGACCTATCCCACCTGTCGAAGGAAGCAAGAGAGTCGGATTGATCGTCAACTTAGCGGTATCTGTTGCGATAATCGTATAATTATTGTTTACACTTCCTTCGCCTAAACTAATCGTTACTATTTGTGATCCAATATCTGTCCGGCTGTTAACTGTTAGGGTATAATCCAATGATTCGCCTAAGACAACACCGGTAACGTGGAGATTTCCAACCGAAATCGAGTGACTTTGGGCATCATAATTAAAGGCAGCGTCATCGACAGTAATCACTGCGTTAGCTTTATAGATGGTATAAGTTCCTGATGTGTTGGCTATATCAGTAAATGACAACTTGGGATTTGCTGCTTTGACTTTGTCTATTCCGCTATTCGTTAGTTTAATTGTATAGCTGCCAGCATTAACCATATTTTTTGCTGATTGTGCATCTGCTGTGTAATCCATACTGCTAAGTGCCACTTGTACTGGAGTAAGCGAACTAGTGACACCCTCTGCTAGCTTGACATGGATTGACGGGACACCTGCTTTTCCATCATATGTCTTACTGCCACTGAGCTCTACCGCACCGCTGATTTGCTTAATCGTATAGACATCAGATGTCTGCACGATAGTAAATAAATAGTTTGTTCTGGCAGCTAGTTTAGCTAGTCCGCTTTTTGTCAATTGCCAAGACGTATAGGTTCCAATTTCAGTAGGCGCAGTTACTTCAACTCCCTTTTCATTCATCGCTTTGAAATCAGTTGGATTCCATGTGATTTGATCAATACTGAGATCATTGTTTAAAAGGGATGTTGATTCTGTTTTATCATTAAAGGCATATTTAACGATCGGTACAACAGAAAGACCATCATAGTACTTACTGCCATTTGCATTGATTGATACTGTTGCATTTGTCTTATAATATAGGATGACTTCAGAAATCTGTTTTCCATTTGCGTCCTTTACGATTACATTTCCATTTGTATCTAAACTAGCTAAAACACTCATTGCTGATTGGTTCTTTGTTTCTGTCGCTGAAACAGCTGTAAAGGTATATCCGTTGATAGTAGGCGTATTAGTCGTCAGGTCTTGTGCAGCACTTCCGTAAGTAAGATTCATTATTTTAGAAGGAGCAATCATCTGTCCAAAATAGTCTTGATACTTAATAGTGATTGGTGTTTGTTTGCCTGTATAGGTCACCGTATCGACGTTACTTTCTAGGGCTGTGAAAGAACCGTTTGTTTGTGCAAAAGAATAGCCCGTTACTGCTGTTGGAGTGATAACCACTTTGTCACCCACATGGATTCCAGATAATGTAGTCCCGTACGTTCCGATTTTTGCTGCTCCACCATTGACTGTATAAGAAAAAGTTCCTGTCCGATTCGCATTGACCTGAACCGTTGCTGCTTGATAGGTTGGAAAATTTGAAACATTTCCCTTACCATCAACGATCTGCCCATTTTTGATCGAGTACCCCGTGAATGGAATATCATTTGCTAACTGTATACCGATTGAAAAAGTACTCATACCTCCTCCGGCAGGAAGCCCTCCCCATGTTGAGGGTGTAAAAGAATAACTTTTATCCGCATTGGGTGTAACTGAATCGATCGTATTTCCAGCGGTAGCCACCCCCATATAGATACTTTTTGGGAATGTGATAGTAGTACCATTTACTGTGGAGCCAATAAACAGATTATGGATATCTGGACGGTTATCAATAAAAGCGATTGCTTTGGTTACGCCTTGTAACGCAGTTTTATCCGCACTCATCGATCCGTTAACCGCAACAATGACTCCATCTTTGGCATATATCACTGTATATCCATCTGGTATGGTATGTCCGTTGAAATTCGCAGTGGCCGCAACAGTACTAAATGTCTGGCTTCTACCTGTTTCTGAATAAGCTTTCTCCCCTGCTGCTTTTGCTGCTGTGATTTCTTTTTCTGTCGGATCAATCAGTTGAGTCGAGGATGTGGTTGAGGTTGTCTCGTTGTTGCTAGACTGATTGGTGCTTTCTATGGACTGTATTTCAGAATAGGGTGGACTATTTGTCTCCTCTGTCGTTTGGTTAGCAAAATTTGACGTTTCTGTATAAACGTTTACATAAATACTTGATAAGCTCCCTAAGAAAGTAAAAATCAAGATGATCGAAATCATAATGGGATGTAAGTATTTTCTTTTAGATACAGCTTTGAGTCTAGAAACAAAATGTTTTTGACATATACGTTGGATTTTATTTTGAGTTTTCTTAATCATTTTCATCCCTCCTCTCAATAAAAAATCATCAAATAATCCTTTACACGTTATTCTAAATTTAATTTTTATTATTTTATTGATGTATAGAAAGTTTGGGGCTTTTTTTCTCTTTTTATTCTAAGGTTATTTTAGTCTTGTCCTTTAATACAAAGATTTTATTTTTTACATAAAAATACTCTTTTTTTACGATTATTGAAAAAAAAAGATAAAACTTGATTAATTGAAGTATTGCTTAAATTTGGAAGCTATGAGGGAAGAATAAAAGAGTTAGGACGGGATTATCTACTATTTTTCTTTGTTTATTATTTGTCAAATTAAGCGAGACAAAACTTTCCATTTACGTAACTCAAAAAA
>SAMEA103957793__coassemble_52_pt1 | contig 66479 bp, 78 predicted proteins | sample SAMEA103957793__metabat2_low_PE_003 | metagenome-assembled genome bin SAMEA103957793 (sample SAMEA103957793) | gut metagenome | biome: gut; material: feces | host: Canis lupus familiaris | collected 2014 | reverse complement strand
CTTTTTCACGACCTCAGATAAACGGTGTTCAAAAGCTTGCATCTGCGGTAATAAGTCCAGCCAAATGAAAAATATGAGAAGCTGTTTTTTCTTGGCTGTTCTTATTATTTGATGCAGGACAGCTTTTTCACGACCTCTGTAAACTATAGGAATCTGTTAAATCAAGGGAGCAGAACTTGCCTTTTACGCTACTTTTGGTACAATAATGTATGATTAAAAATAAACTGGAGGGTTTCTATCTTGAACATAGGTAAGCCGAGAAAACTAGGAAAAACAATAAATGAAATCGAGGAAGGCGACTCGTTATCCTTAACAGAATCTATTGAAGATAACCAGCTTTTGCTGTATTTGGGATTGACGAATGATGCAAATCCTTTGTATATCCAACATGACTTTGCACAAAAAACAGAATATCAACAGCCAATCGTTCCATCAGTGATGCTGATGGGGATCATCACAAGTGCAATTTCAAAGCATCTTCCTGGACCAGGATCACATGTTGTCAATTTTTCTGTCAATTTTATTGAACCGGTTTTCCATTATGAAACACTGACTTTTCAGTTTGAGGTCATAAAAGTAGATAAGATGAAGGATGTGGTGACGATTTCTGTAGAAGCGGAGAATACGAACGAAGATCGTGTGTTGGATGCTGTCGTTATGGTCCAACCGCCACAAGTTCCTGAATTGGAAATAGCAATCGAAAGTGAAGGTGAATTGAATGAATAATCCAAGTACATCAATGTCAGGTATCAATCGTTTTTATGCAAAAGTTTATGGATTTTTAGGTATGGGACTTGCCCTTAGTGCAGTCACTTCTTACTTGGCTCTTTGGGTATTTCCTTTGCAATTAGCAACTTTTATCAATAATTTTCCACTAGGCTTTGTGGGTCTGTGGATCGTTGAACTGATTTTAGTAATGGTTCTAGGCGTAAAAGCACAAAAGAATCCGAGCTTAGCAATCGGTGGATTTATTGCCTACTCTCTTTTGAATGGCATAACATTAGCGGTTACTCTTGCATACTACGATATTGGAACAGTAACGCAAGCTTTCTTGACAGCTACTTTGATGTTCATGGGGATGTCTGTTGTCGGAGTAACAACAAAAAGAGATCTTAGCGGGGTTGGAAGAGCAGGACAGGCAGCTTTAATCGGAGTGATCATTGCACTAGTCTTGAACATCTTCATTTTGAGAAGTAGCGTAGTTGAGCTGTTCATCTCCCTACTGTTAGTCGTCATCTTTGCAGGGATTACAGCTTATGATAACCAAAGCATCCGTAATATCTATGTCCAGACAAACGGAACAGCACATAGTGGAATTGCTGTATTCATGGCATTGAAGCTGTATTTGGACTTTATCAACTTGTTCTTGGCGTTTCTGAGAATCTTTGGACGGAACAACTAAAAAAGAAAAAAATTCATCAGTTGGGGCTATACCGAATTATTTGGTATGGTCCCGCTTTTTCTTTTCGCATTCCGCAGGATTCTTTGTTAGAATGAATAAGAACTTTACAGTAAGGAGTTAAGAAGATGACAAAAAATAAATTATTACTCGTTGATGGGAACAGTGTGGCTTTTCGCGCATTCTTTGCGCTTCACAATTCTCTTGAACGTTTCAAAAATAGAAACGGTCTTCATACAAATGCAATCTATGCATTCAATACGATGTTTGAAAATGTTATGCAAAAAGAGCAACCGACTCATGTTCTGGTTGCGTTCGATGCAGGAAAAACGACTTTTCGGACAGAAATGTATGCGGAGTACAAAGGTGGAAGATCCAAAACACCTGGCGAATTCAAAGAACAAATGCCATATATACGTGATTTGTTGACAGGACTAGGGGTACAGTATTACGAATTGCCCAATTATGAAGCAGATGATATTATCGGTACTTTGGCAGAAAAAGTAGACAAAGATCAATTTGATGTCGTCGTGCTTTCAGGTGATCGGGATTTGACTCAATTAGCTAGTAAAGAAGTAAAAGTGGATATCACTGTAAAAGGTGTCAGCGATATCGAAAGCTATACACCAGAACATGTAGCGGAAAAATATGATGGGTTGACGCCAAAACAGATTATTGACATGAAGGGACTAGCCGGAGATGCCTCTGACAATATCCCCGGTGTGACTAAAATCGGTGAAAAAACAGCTATCAAGCTATTGAAACAATATGGCTCAGTCGAAGGAATTTATGAACATATCGATGAAATGAAGCAAAGCAAAATGAAAGAAAATCTGATAAATGACAAAGAGCAGGCTTTCTTATCGAAAAAATTGGCGACCATCAATACTTCAGCGCCTGTGGATGTCTCTATCGACTCATTGAAGTATGAAGGGAAAAATCTCGATAAACTCGTTCCGTTTTATAAAGAAATGGATTTCAATCAGTTCCTTTCTAAATTGAATATCGTAGAAGAAGAAGTAAAAATGGATGATATTTTGTTTGAAGTCGTTCATGAATTCAAAGAGGAAATGTTTACTACGGATATGGCGTTGTACGTGGAAATGATGGGCGACAATTATCATACAGAGGAAATCGTCGGAGTAGCGTGGGGGACAGAAAAGAAAATTTATGTCACGAACGATCTATCTGTATTCGAAAACCGAGCGTTCCATTCTTGGATCACTGATCCGACTCGGCTGAAAAAAGTATATGATGCGAAACGAACTTATGTTGCTTTAAACCGCTATACTGGAAAAACGAAAGGAATCGATTTTGATGTCTTGCTAGGTGCATACCTTCTCGATACGAATGAAAAAAGCACAGATATCGAAGGAATAGCTGCTCATTACGGATACAACGATATCCAATCAGATGAAGCTGTATACGGCAAAGGGGCGAAAAAAGGTTTACCAGAAGAAGAGGAACTCTTTTTTGCTCATTTAGCGCGAAAAGTAGCTGCAATCAATGCGTTGACACCAAAATTGAGCCAAGAACTGGCAGATAAAAACCAAGAAGATCTTTTCCGGAAAATGGAACTGCCATTGTCTATCATTTTGGCAGAGATGGAAATAAGCGGGATCAAAGTAGATGCGACTCGCTTACAAGAAATGAAGGGCGAGTTCTCTGCTCGCTTAAGAGAGATCGAACAAAAAATCTACGAAGAAGCCGGCGAAGAATTCAATTTGAATTCACCAAAGCAATTAGGAGTGATCTTATTTGAAAAAATGGGATTACCCGTTATCAAAAAAACAAAAACTGGATATTCCACAGCCGTAGATGTACTGGAACAGCTTCGTGAACAAGCACCAATCGTAGAGGATATCCTCACCTATCGTCAAATTGCAAAAATTCAATCTACCTATGTCGAGGGACTGCTGAAAGTGATCCAATCAGATGGAAAAGTGCATACCCGTTATGTCCAGACATTGACCCAAACAGGACGATTAAGCTCTGTTGATCCTAATTTGCAGAACATCCCGATTCGATTAGATGAAGGGAGAAAGATACGTCAGGCATTTGTTCCTAGAGAAAAAGACTGGCTGATTTATTCTTCTGACTATTCACAAATCGAGTTACGCGTACTTGCGCATATCTCAAATGATGAACATTTGAAAGCTGCCTTCCTAGAAGGTCAAGATATCCATGCCAGCACAGCGATGCGTGTATTTGGAATCGAAAAGGCAGAGGATGTCACACCAAATATGCGTAGGCAGGCAAAAGCAGTGAATTTTGGTATCGTGTATGGCATCTCTGATTACGGACTTTCACAAAATCTAGGAATCAGCCGAAAAGCAGCACAGCAATACATCGATACGTACTTTGAAAAATACCCAGGTGTCAAAGAATATATGGAAAGAATCGTACGCGAAGCAAAAGACCAAGGCTACGTCGAAACGCTGTATCACCGCCGTCGATATCTGCCAGACATCAATTCAAGAAATTACAATATCCGTTCTTTTGCGGAACGAACAGCTATCAATACACCAATCCAAGGAAGTGCTGCTGATATTTTGAAAATCGCGATGATCGAATTGGATAAACGATTAAAAGAAACAGGTCTTCAAGCTACGATGCTGTTACAAGTTCATGATGAACTTGTCTTCGAGGTACCGGAAAAAGAACTTGAATCATTAGATAAATTGGTGAAGGAAGTTATGGAACAAGCTGTTTCTCTTCATGTACCACTGATCACTGACAGCAGTTGGGGAAAAACGTGGTACGAAGCAAAATAAACATTGTTTAAGACAGAGCAATATAATGAAGGTGAAAAGAAAAAATGCCAGAATTACCAGAAGTAGAAACCGTTCGTAAAGGATTGGAACGGTTAGTAGTAGGAAAAACGATTCAAAAAGTTCAGGTCTTGTGGCCCAAGATCATCGAGCAACCAGAGACACCCATCTTTGAGGCTTCTCTTGTTGGCGAAACCATCCAATCCATTGGACGTAGAGGGAAGTTTTTAATTTTTCATCTCGATCATTGTGAACTGATCTCACACTTGCGAATGGAAGGAAAATATCAATTTACGAAAGAAAATACACCAATCGATAAACATACGCATGTACTTTTCTTTTTTGAGGATGGAAGCCAACTTCGCTACAACGATGTACGAAAATTTGGTCGTATGACAATCGTCGAAAAAGGAGCAAGTGCAACTTACCGAGGAATCATGAAATTGGGACCTGAGCCTTTGCCAGATAGCTTCTTATTAGCAGATTTCGCAAATGGACTGAAAAAGTCCCACAAAGCAATCAAGCCATTGCTGCTAGACCAACGTCTAGTGACTGGTCTAGGTAATATTTATGTAGATGAAGCATTATGGGAAGCGAAGATCCATCCAGAACAACCGGCGAACACACTGCGCCCCAAAGAGGTAGAACAATTACGTCTATCGATCATTGATGTTTTGGATCGTGCAATAGAAGCCGGAGGTACCACGATTCGCAGTTATTTGAATGCATTAGGAGAATCAGGCGGATTTCAAGTAGCACTGCATGTCTATCAGCAAACTGGCAAACCATGTATACGTTGTGGAACGCCGATCGTGAAAACAAAAGTGGCACAAAGGGGGACGCACTATTGTCCGAATTGTCAAAGGCTAAAAATCGCAAAGTAGGATTTGTTTTAGGTTTGACGGGTGGAATAGCTACCGGTAAAAGTACGGCAGCCAAAGTCTTTCAGTCTCATGGATTTCCTTTGATCGATGGCGATGTGATTGCCAGAGAAACTGTTGAGCCTGGAACGCTTGCTCTGAGGAAAATTGTATCAGTGTTTGGCCAAGAGGTATTGCAGCCTGATGGGCAACTAGATCGAGGGAAACTTGGGATGATTGTTTTTCCATCAAAGGAAAAACGGCAAAAACTTGATCAGCTATTAGATCCGTTTATCCGAAAAGCGATAAAAGATCAAATCGCCTCTCTAAGTTCCAATCATCCTTTAGTAATTGTAGATATCCCATTGCTCTACGAAGGTCATTATGACCACTATATGGATGCAGTAGCTGTCGTTTATACTACGCCAGAAACTCAGCTTCAGCGTTTGATGAAACGTAATCAACTGACGCTAGAACAAGCGCAGCAGAGAATTAGTAGTCAACTTCCAATCGAAGAAAAAAAGCAGCGTGCGGATATTTTGTTCGACAACAATGGAACAAAAGAAAAACTTGTGGGACAAATCGAAAATTGGCTTTTTGCTAATCGCTTTCTTTGAGTATCTGTGTCAATTTTGCTATCCTGAGTATATAGAAAGTGAGGGATAGCGATGGGATCATTAAAAAATCAAAAGGATAAAGTCGTAGGTAACGCAAAAGAAAAAATCGGCGAGATGCTCAATAAAGAAAATCTAATCGATGAAGGTCGTACGCAATCAGAAACAGCAGAAGAAAAAGAAAAGCAGTACCAAGCAAGAATCGATGAAATAGAAGACCAGCAGGCAGAAGAAGAAGCGAAGCGGCAAGATTTGACTCAAGAACGAAAAAATCCGACACCTGATCGTAGTAAAACACCGCTCCCAGAAAGTGACCACATTCCCGATGAGCAAAAAATCGAGGAACAGCGAATGAAACACTATACAGGAATCGAAGAGAAGTTATAAAATAGTAAAAAATCGAGATGTGACTTGAAGCAGATGAGAAGGTGTTCATCTGCTTCAAGTTTTTTGTGCTAGATGACTAAATCAGCTTTTGTGTAAGTTATTTCTCAGTAATCAAGGTGATCAGTATTGGAAAATTGAAATTTAGTAAGGACAGGGGACACAATTACGCATGAAAGTAGAAAAAATTGTTCTTATATCCGTGTTTTTTGGGTAGGACAGTCGCGTTTGTGATTTGTTTCGTGTTATAATACAACTAGTTGTAAAGAAAGACACATCCTTTATATAAAATGCGATGCAAGAGGTGAGACAAAATGAGATGTCCCAGATGTCAACATAATAATTCACGAGTAATCGACAGCCGTCAAGCAGATGATGGACGTGCGATCCGTCGCCGTCGCGAATGTGAGAATTGTTCGTTCCGATTCACTACATTTGAACGAATTGAAGCTGCTCCGTTATTAGTAATCAAGAAAAACGGGGAACGCGAAGAGTTCAATCGCGATAAAATTTTAAGAGGACTCATCCGTTCAGCAGAAAAAAGACCTGTAGCTATGGAACAAATGGAACAAATCGTCAACCATGTCGAAAACCGCGTACGCAGTCTCGGAGAAAACGAAGTATCGACGAATCTAATTGGTGAATATGTGATGGAAGATTTAGTTGATTTAGACGAAATCGCTTATATTCGTTTTGCAAGTGTTTATCGCCAGTTCAAAGATATGTCTGTTTTCTTAAAAGAGTTGCAAGATATCGTGGATAAAGCAAAAGAAAATAATAAAGAGAATAATAAAGAAAACAATTAAGAAACAAAAAGGAGGCATTTCCTTGGAAAATGCTTGGAAAGAGCTTCAACCAAAAAATATTTACCAAGGAAGAAAAGCGGCTCCGCTGAGAGAAGACAGCAAGAACGCCTTGCTGTATCTTTATCAGCCACTAATCGGCGGAGAAGCCTTGAGTATCTATTTCACCCTGTTATCAGAAATCTCTCAAGAATCTGGCAAAGGTCCTGAAGGGATGCATGCAGATCTGCTTAGTAGTCTAGGCTGCGGTATCCCGCAATTTTATGATGCAAGAAAAAAGCTAGAAGGAATCGGCTTACTGGATGTTTATTTTAAAGAAGATAGTGATCTGGGACCTCGTTTTATTTATGAGCTGTTAGAACCACTCATTCCTAAAGCATTTTTCAAAGACTCTGTTCTGGCTTTTCTTCTTCTGGAAAAAGTTGGTGAACGACGATTCCAGAAGCTTACCCAATTGTTTGAACCTAAAAGGCATACAGCAGAGGGATATCAAAAAATCACAAAAAAATTTTTAGATGTTTATCGCTTCAATGAAGCAGTGTACGCTGCTAATCAAGAAAACATCGAATCGCTGAATAAATCTTTTGAAGAATCTGAATCAGTAGCATTACTTGAAGCAGATTCGACATTCGATTGGCAGTTTTTGAATGATTGGCTGGCAAAAAAACATATTGCAAGTCTTGATGATCCAATCATCAAACAAGTCGACATGTATCATCAGCTTTACGGTTTCGATGAATTGACACTTGGCGAACTGATCAGTCAATCTTATGACTTTAGTGAACAAAAAGTATCTGAAAAAGAACTGCAAAAAGCCATTTTGGCAATGCAGAGACGTCCGGTGAAGCAAACAAAAGAAACAGTTGCGGTTTCTGAAAACAGTAATGAACCCTCGTCAAACGAACATTTGACAAACGCAGCGCTTCAGCTGATAAAAGAAGCACAGAGCATTCCACCGATGAAATATCTGGAAGCAATCAAGTCAGAAAAAGGCGGATATGTTTCTAAACAAGAAAACTGGTTACTGCAAGATCTTGTTTCTCAATCAGGTCTTTCCAGTAGCGTGATCAATGTTTTGTTGAATTATGTATTGGTGATCAAAAATAATGCTAGCTTAAATGCTAGTTATGTGAATACAGTGGCAAATGAATGGGCACAAAAGAAAATCGCCACAGCAGAAGAAGCAATTCAGCATATTCGGCAAATAAGCAATCAAGCAAAACAATCAAAACAAAAGAAGCAAACAAATTATCCAAATGGCAAGCGAAATGTTCGGCGGGAAAAGCTTCCTGATTGGGTCAATCAGCCAAAAGATGAAAAACAGATCAGCAGCGAGAAAAAAGCAGAGATTGACCGCCGTTTTAAAGAATACCTGGCAAAAAAGGAGGGTGACATCTAGTGGAAGACGTAGGCAAAGAATTGAAGAGGATCATCAGCAAACGCAATTATCAAGAAAAGTATGCTGAAATGATCGCTGAAGTCTTAAATGATGCGGATGTTCAAGCTTTTCTAAGCGCACACCAAGAAGAATTGACACAAGCGGATATTGAAAAAAGTTACGCCAAATTGTATGAATTCGTGCAAGAAAAGCGTAAATATCAAAAAAACGATCCAACGATGATCGCTCCCGGCTATGAGCCGAAGCTGACATTGAATTTTCATTATGTGGATGTCACTTATGTACCAACGGAAGCATTGTTAGCACGGCAAAGACAAGAAGAAATCAGAAGCCGAGTAAAAGCAATGGATATGCCAAAAGATATTCAATCGGCTTCTTTTGAAAACTTTGAACGTACAGATGGACGAGGATATGCGAGCTTAGAAGCCCTAGATTTTGTAGAGAAATATACTGCTGATCCAAAAGGGTATCATAAAGGACTGTATCTAGTAGGAAGTTTTGGTATTGGAAAAACATATTTATTAGGAGCAACAGCGAGAGAATTAGCGATTGCTGGATTCACCACGACGCTAGTCCATTTTCCGACATTTGCCGTTGAGATGAAACAGGCAATCGGAAAAGATCAAGTGGCAGAAAAGTTAGATGCAGTGAAACGTTCACCTATTTTGATGATCGATGATATTGGTGCAGATGCGATGAGTAGTTGGATACGAGACGAAGTATTCGGTGTTATCCTTCAATATCGGATGCAGGAACAGTTACCAACCTTCTTCTCATCGAATTTTACAATGGATGAATTGGAACAGCATTTGTCCGTCACTCAACGTGGAGATGAAGAGCCGCTAAAAGCGAAACGGATAATGGAACGCATACGTTATTTGACAAAAGAAATCGAAATGACTGGTCGCAACCGACGCAATGGTTGAACAGTTGACAAGTCCAACTGACATTTGACCTAGTAGTAAAAGCAGGTCAGCGAATCATTATATGGACAGAAATGACCGGAGACAATCACCGCAACAAGTAATGCAGAAACTTAAACGGAGGATTTTTTATGAGGGCTATTTTTTCTAGTATATCTGTAGTTGGTCTATTTTTTCTTTTAGCAGGCTGCGGTAGCGCAGATAGCAACACAGGTTCTGTTGATTCGATTGATGCGGGTCAAACAGTAAAAACAAGCAGTACGAAAACGGAGGGACAAAGCATATTTGTTGGAACGATTGAAAGTATCACTCAAGTAGAAGCAGAAGAAGAAACGCTTCAGTTGAAACTCGTCGATGTCATGGCCAAAGAAGATCCAGCGAATATGGGAACGTCATTCAGCAATGACGGAGTGATCTTAAATGCTACTGCTGAAAAAATAAGCGTGGACATAAATGAATTGAAAATCGGTGACAAAGTCCAATTTACATTAGTTGAGATGCCGATCATGACGATGTCTATCCCACCGCAAGTTCCTGGAGATTCGATTATTGATGTTTCATTGAACAAATAACCAACAACATTTTTTCAAAAATAAGAAAATGTTGTTTTATAGAACGAAAAGGTATATTTTTTAAGGAGATATGGGAATTTTTTTATTCCTAGTCTCCTTATTTTATTTGGAAAATGCTATAATTATCTAGAAGGAGTGAAGCTATGAACCATTTAGATTTATCTCAGCGCTTAGCGGCAGTGGGTGACTTTGTTCCTGAATCCGCTCGTTTAGCAGACATTGGATCAGATCACGCTTACTTACCCGTTGCATTGATATTAAGAGGAAAAATCGAATATGCAGTTGCTGGTGAAGTCGTTCAAGGTCCTTATGAATCAGCACGTAAGCAAGTCAAAAAAGATGGATTAGAAGACCGTATCACCGTACGCCTTGCAAATGGTCTAGATGCTATCCAGCCACAAGATGGTATTACAGCTGTCACGATTGCGGGTATGGGAGGTTCACTGATCCGAGATATCCTAGAAGCTGGCAAGTTGAATCAACGCTTAAGCGGACAAGAACGTTTGATCCTTCAGCCAAACATCGGAGAGCGTACATTACGATCTTGGCTGCAAGAAAATCAGTATAAAATCCAATCAGAAAAAATACTTGAAGAAAATAAAAAAATATATGAAATCATTGTAGCCGAAAAAGAACAAAAACCAGTTACTTACAATGAAATGGAGCTGATGTTCGGGCCATTTCTGCTTGAAGAGAAAAGTGAGATCTTCAAATCAAAATGGACAAGAGAGCTTCAACAAAGAAAAGCTATCCGTGAACAGCTCAAACAAGCAGCTAATCAAGAGACACGTCAAAAACAAATCGAGCAGGAAATCCAAATGATTGAGGAGGTTTTAAAGACATGACAATCAGCGGACGCACCTTCATCCAAAAGTTTGAAAGCTATTGTCCTCAGTGGCTAGCTGAAGAAGGAGACCCAGTCGGACTGCATATCGGAACATTGGATAAGCCAATCCAACGAGTAATGATGACATTAGACGTTCGTCCAGAAGTGGTCGAAGAAGCAATCAAGAAAAAAATCGATTTGCTGATTGCTAAACATCCTCCAATCTTTCGTCCTGTAAAACGGCTGGTTACTGATCAGCCACAAGAAAAAATGTATGCAGATTTGTTGAAACATGATATTGCCGTCTATGCAGCACACACGAACATGGATATTATTTGGGATGGACTGAATGACTGGTTTTGTGAACTTCTCGGTATTGAAGTGGAGAGTTATTTAGTAAAGACTCATGAGATTCATTATAAAAAACTGGCCGTTTATGTACCTGTGGATCATGCACAGAAAATGCGTGAAGTATTAGCTGCAGCTGGTGCTGGTACACAAGGTGATTATACCGGTACAAGTTTTACCTCGATTGGACACGGTCGATTTACTCCGGAAGCTGGTGCACAACCAGCGATTGGGAAAGTAGGGAAGACAGAACAAGTTCAAGAGGCAAAAGTTGAGGTTATTTTGCCGGAAACTATCGAAAAACAAGTGATTCAAGCCATGCGGTCAGCTCATCCTTATGAGGAACCTGCTTATGATCTTTTCGCTATAGATGAACCAGTCGAAATGTTTGGGTTAGGACGAGTAGGTGAATTGCCGCAAGAAATTTCTATAGAGGCATTTGTAGAACAAGTAAAAGAAGCGTTCCAACTAGATGGACTGAGAATAGTCCAGCCAAAAAATGCAAAATCCTCTGTGAAGCGCATTGCGATTTGCGGTGGAAGCGGTGAAAAATTTTATCCGCAAGCAATCGCCCAAAGAGCAGATGTCTATATCACGGGAGATATCTATTATCATACGGCTCATGATATGCAAAGCGCTGGGTTGATCGCAATTGATCCCGGTCATTATATTGAATCGTTATGCAAGCAACGATTTATCGAGAAATTTGAATCTTGGAAACAAGAAGAAAATTGGGATATTAACTTTTTCGTTTCTGAAACAAATACAAACCCATTTCAATTTAATTAAAAGGAGAGAATACTATGTACGAAAATCTTTTGCCACGTTTTTTACGATATGTCAAAACAGAAACACGCTCCGATGCAACAAGCAAAACGACTCCATCGACTCAGACACAAGTTGCTTTTGCGCAAGAATTGAAAAAAGAATTGGAAGAGTTAGGCTTAGCTGATGTTTTCTATAATGAAGATAACGGATTCGTTATGGGAACATTACCAAGCAATGTTGATCATGAAGTGCGTTCCATTGGATTTATTTCTCACATGGATACAGCAGATTTTAATGCAGTAGGAGTCAATCCACAAATCATTGAAAACTATGATGGTGAGTCGACGATCGTACTAGATGCGGAAGAACGCTATACATTGAATACAAAAGATTTTCCAAATTTGAAAAATTATGAAGGCCACACATTGATCACAACAGATGGCAGTACATTACTGGGAGCAGATGACAAATCAGGGATTGCGGAAATCATGACTGCAATGGAGATCTTGATCAATAATCCTTCTATCCCTCACGGTACCATCAAAGTGGCTTTTGGTCCTGATGAAGAAATCGGTGTCGGAGCGGATAAATTCGATGTTGAGCAATTCGATGTAGATTTTGCTTATACAGTCGATGGTGGTCCTTTAGGTGAGTTGCAGTATGAAACGTTTAGTGCTGCTCAAGCAAATATCACGATCCAAGGGAAAAATGTACATCCAGGGACGGCAAAAGATACAATGATCAATGCTCTACAGTTAGCAATCGATTTTCATAATCAGCTTCCAGCCGATGAAGTTCCAGAAAAAACGGAAGGATACGAAGGTTTCTTCCATTTGATGGCATTGGATGGGAATCCTGAAGAAGCTTCTATGAGTTATATCATTCGCGATCATGATCGTGAAAAATTCGAAGCACGCAAAGCACAAATCACCCATATCCAAGAAGAGTTGAATCAGCGATTTGATCAAGAACGAATCAAAGTAGATATGTATGATCAATATTACAACATGAAAGAAATCATTGAAAAAGATATGAGCATCGTGGAATTAGCGAAACAAGCAATGATCGAGCTTGGTATCTCTCCAGTGATCGAACCAGTTCGTGGAGGAACAGATGGTTCAAAAATCTCTTACATGGGTATTCCGACGCCAAATCTATTTGCCGGAGGAGAAAATATGCACGGACGATTCGAATTTGTTTCTTTACAAGTAATGGAAAAAGCAACAGACGTGATTGTAAAAATTGCAGAATTGAACACAAAGAGTTAAAATCGAAAAAGAACAGCTTATGACAAGGCGTTCGTCCCAATGATGGAATGTCATCTGTCTAAGGCTAAAGGGCAGGACAATGGAATTGGTTGTCCCGCCCTCTTTTTTGAAGAGTAAATAGGAGGTAAAGAATGGAAAAGCTGCTAGTTTTTTATAACAAAAGTTCAGGGAAAGATGAGGGTGAGAAATTAGCACGCTGGTTTCAAGATTATGTAAAAGAAAAGCAGCCAGAATTATATGTAGAACTAGCTGAAACTGGCCCATCGATTGATGATGCGGAATTAGTCAAGAAAGCAGAAGCTATAGAAGCTGATACTTTAGTAATTATAGGTGGAGACGGCACGATTCATCATATCGTCCAAGCGTTCCAAAAAACATTATCTCAATACCATGTCGGATTACTTCCAGGTGGAACTGTCAACAACCTTGCACGTTTTCTTGAGATTCCCCTCAAAAAAGAAGAAGCTGCTGACGTGATCCTGGAAGGTAATGTACGGAAAATAGACTATGGTCAAGTCAATGATGAAGTCATTATCTCTACACTGACAATCGGAATCTTAGCAGATACAGCAGTTTGGATCAGTCAAGAAGAAAAACAGCGTTACGGCTCGTGGATCTTTATCAAGAAGTTTTTTAAGTTATTGCTGAAGAAGAAAAAATATCATTTGGATTTAGAAACAGACGAGGAGCATTGGAAAGGAAAATCCCAACTGTTGACAGTCACGATGTCTAACTCCGTGGGCGGTTTTACAAATTTTGACGACTCAGCGACCCCAGATGATGGAAAATTCCATGTAACGATCGTACCTTCCTTAGATATTTTCCGATTTATTTTTTATTTGCCTAGAATCATGAGAGGCAAATTCTATACGATCCCCGGCATTACTTATTTCACAGCCAAACGCATGAAAATCCAAGCGCAGGAAAAATCTGTGGGCACTCGAACGGATGGAGACACGACAGATGATCTTCCAGTTGAATTATCTGTTGTATCAAAAGGATTAACAGTTTATTCACCAAAGAAAGAAGAAAAAGCTTAGAAATAGTAGTTAACAGAAAGTTGGAAGAAGAGTAATGGATGTATTGTTACACAATCCTTTGTGGTTTTACCTTTTCATTGTGAATTTTTACTTATTTTGTCTGATGGGGTATGATAAACATCAGGCTAGAACTAGCGACTGGCGTGTTCCTGAGAATAATTTGGTATTTGTCAGCCTGTTAGGCGGTGGTTTGGGAGGATTGATCTCTCGAAAAGTTTTCCATCATAAAACGCGGAAAAAGAAGTTTACTATAGGATTCGCTGCAGGTGTACTTGTTGATTTGATTCTCATTTATTTTTTCCATTAAGGAGCAGGAGATGTCGTCTAAAGGAACGAAAACTAAAATCATTCTAAATCTGCTTTTGCTGGTTGTGATTTTTGCCATTATTTATTATTTAATCAATCAATCATTTGCAGATATCTTTGCCGAATTGCTGTCTACCAGTATTGTTGTTTTGGTAGCAGCTGTTATATTAGGGACAGTTTACCAAATCGCTGAAGGGCGCTCAATCAAAGAAATTGCTGAACCTTTCGCGCCGAATTTTACAACGAAAGATGGGTTCTTGACCTCTAGCTATATTGCGTTTTACCGAATCGTTTCATTTGGTACAGGAACGCTGATCTCGGAGATTTATTTTTATAACAAAAAAGGAATGAAGCTATCCCAGGGAGCAGGGGTGACAGCACTCCATATGATTATGTACAAACTGGCAGTGATCACTTATGCATTAGCTGGCTTGGTCATCCAATTCTCTCTTTTTTATTCTAATGGTCCGTCAATGATCTGGTTTATCATCGCTGGTATCCTTTTGACGATCGTGATTGTTGCCTTTTTATTGGCGATGTCCGTCAGCTTGAATGTCCAAATATTTTTTGTCAGCTTATCGAATAAGTTATTTAAGAGTGAGCGTTTGCGAAAATGGGTGGATACATGCAATCAGCAGATCTACTCTTTAAGGGAAACGGTCCAAACCATTATCCAAGACAGGACTGCGCTATTGCGGATTTATCTATGGAATATGTTAAAACTTGTATTTTGGTATGTACTTCCCTATTTGATTCTGATTGAAAACCATCCTAAAATAGATTTTCTACTGACCATTTCGTTTATCAGCTTTGCAGTAGTGCTTTCAGGGGTTATTCCTACGCCTGCTGGTATTGGTTCCTTTGAATTTGTCTATTTGTTATTATTCAGACCAGTTGTTGGAACAGTTGACGCAGTTTCTTCGCTTTTACTGTATCGTTTCAGTTCCTTTATCTTGCCATTTCTCTATGGATTTGTGTATGTGATTGCTGAACGGCGAAGAGTGATCAAAGAAGAAATAATAGAAGTAAAAAAAGAGAATAAAGAAAATCAAGGGTAGGTCTTTTATAAGATCTCAGACTGTAGACAAAAAGGAGTGGCTTAATTGCCAACTCCTTTTTGTTAGTCTTTGTAGAAATTTGAAATAAAAAGCCATAGGCTTTTTTGCTTTCCATAGCCATGTGGCTAGTTTTTTTAAATTCATGGCAGCAAACGTAAGCATCGTGTGCGTGGCGACTTTTTCGAGACCTCGATATTTCGTCCAACGCATACCATGCTTTTCTTTTGCATCTGCAAATATTCGTTCAATGGTTTGTTTTCTCTTTTTATAAATTTCTCTATTCAACGCCGTATGGCGTTGGTGTTCAAGTTCATCCATAAGATCCGCCCAAACATGTCGAGTTACTATTTTTTGATGTTTTGTACTCAAAGTACAGTTTTTAAGTAATGGACAACTCCTACAGAATTTTGGATTTGATTTATAGGTTCGATAACCATCACGAGTGATAGTTGAAAATAACAACGGTTGATTATTGGGACATAAATAGCAGTCAAAATAGGCATCATAAACAAAGTCTTTTTTACGAAACATTCCTTTTACTCCATGAGGTACAGTATATGGAAGAATCGGGTAGAGTTTCAAGTGTGACAGAAAATGAACAAATTTAGGCGTCTTATATCCTGCATCAGCGACAACACGCTTTATATTTGGAAAAGCTCTTTTCGACTGTTTGACCAGATCGATTGCGACTTGGCTGTCATGTACATTTCCTGGTGTGATTAATGTAGATAAGATAAAACCATTATCTTCACAGGAAGTATGCGCGGAATAAGCAAATTGTTTTTCTCGTTCACCTTTAACATAGTAACCACTTTCTGGATCTGAATGACTTATTTTTTGAAGACTCAACTCACTTTCTATGTCCCATGTAAAAGGACGTTTTCCTACAGCAATACGTTCTTTATTTATTTCATCTTCTAATTCATCTTGATAAGCTTTAGCTTGACCGTAGGTCATTTCTTTTGTGAACTTATGTTTATTGGCATTTGCCTTAATATGAGTAGAATCAATATAAAGGTTGTCTTCCGTAACGAAGCCAGCTTTTACAGCTTGTTCTAGAATATGAGAGAAAATGTCTTCAAATAAAGTTGTTTCTCTAAATCTTCGAACATAGTTTTTACCAAAAGTAGAGAAATGCGGGATAGGATCCTCGAATGAATAACCTAAAAACCAACGATAAGCAACATTTGTTTCAACGTCTTTAATAGTCTGTCTCATCGAACGGATACCAAATAAATATTGGATAAATACTAATTTAATTAAGACCACTGGATCAATACTGGGACGACCATGGGTCGAATACGTAGATTCTACAATGGGATAAATGAAATCAAACTGAATCGCAGCATCAATCTTTCGAACTAAGTGATCTTTAGGTACAAGATCATCAATTGTTAACATAGCAAATTGATTTCTACCTTCAATCGATTGTTTTCTCATCGTTAGAATCACTCCCAGAATAGTTTATACAATGAGTATAAAACAAAAAAACTGCAAACAACACTCCAAATTTAGGAGTTTGTCTACAGTCTGAGGGTAGGTCTTTTATAAGATCTACCCTTTTTATCAAATCAAAGAAAAACGTTATGGATAAGATAATTTTACGTTTGTTTGGCTCTTTTTTTATATACATACAATCAATTTTGTTTTTTAAGATTTATATAAGTCGAGAAAAAAAGTCAAAAAACTATGTGTATATTTTGACCAAAATTGACCAAAGCGATATAATAGTTTTTGTAAAGATCAAAGAAATAAGTGATCTTACCTTTAATTAGGAGGGTATACCTGTATGAATATTGAGAAAATGACTACGACGCTTCAAGAAGCGATTGCTGAAGCTCAACAGATTGCGGTCACTCGAAAACACCAAGATATCGACATTGCCCATGTATGGAAAATCTTTTTACAACCTAATCATTTTGGTCGAAATTTCTATACGGATGCCGGATTGGATGTCGAATCTTTTGAACATGAAATTGATCGTCTACTGGATGAGTATCCAGTTGTTTCTGGTGGAAACGTCCAATATGGACAAAACCTCAGCCAGAATTTCTTTCGATTATTGAATGAAGCAGACCAAATACGTGAAAGCTTCGGCGACGAGTTTCTTTCAACGGAAGTCGTTATTTTAGCGTTGATGAAATTAAAAAATTATCCGTTAACTGTTTATTTGAATAAAAACGGATTATCTGAAAAAGAATTGCGTAAAAACATCGAAGAGATGAGAGGAGGAGAAAGAGTGACCTCACAAAACCAAGAAGAACAATACAAAGCATTAGAAAAATACGGCGTTGATTTAGTACAGCAAGTCAAAAGCGGAAAAATGGATCCAATCATCGGTCGTGATGAAGAAATCCGTGATGTCATCCGTATTCTTTCACGAAAAACAAAAAATAATCCTATTCTGATAGGAGAACCCGGTGTAGGGAAAACGGCAATCGTTGAAGGGCTTGCTCAACGTATCGTACGCAAAGATGTGCCTGAAAATTTAAAAGATAAAACGATTTTTTCATTAGATATGGGTGCATTGATCGCTGGAGCAAAATTCCGCGGTGAATTTGAAGAAAGACTAAAAGCAGTCTTGAAAGAAGTCAAAAAAAGTGATGGACGTATCCTCTTGTTCATCGATGAAATCCACAATATCGTAGGGGCAGGAAAAACAGAAGGAAGTATGGATGCCGGAAATCTGTTGAAACCAATGCTTGCTCGCGGTGAATTACATTTGATCGGTGCCACAACTTTAGATGAGTACCGTCAATATATGGAAAAAGACAAAGCGTTGGAACGTCGCTTTCAAAAGGTATTAGTCAAAGAACCAACAGTGGAAGATACGATCAGTATTCTGCGTGGATTAAAAGAACGTTTTGAGATCCACCATGGTGTTAACATCCATGACAACGCATTAGTAGCAGCAGCTACTTTATCTGACCGTTATATTACTGATCGGTTCTTACCGGACAAAGCAATCGATTTGATCGATGAAGCCAGTGCAACGATTCGGGTAGAAATGAACTCTATGCCAACGGAATTAGATCAAGTTACTAGACGTTTGATGCAGTTGGAAATCGAAGAAGCTGCACTGAAAAAAGAATCAGATGATGCAAGTAAAAAACGCTTGAAAAATTTGCAAGAAGAATTAGCTGAACTTCGTGAAGAAGCAAATGCGATGAAGATGCAGTGGGAAACAGAAAAAGAAGAAGTCAATTCTGTTTCAGCAAAACGTGCTGAAATCGATAAAGCAAAACACGAATTAGAAGATGCAGAAAATAACTATGATTTAGAACGCGCTGCTGTATTGCGTCATGGTACGATACCTCAATTAGAAAAAGAATTGAAGGAATTAGAAGCTAAAGCAAAAGACAGCGAGATTAAGATGGTTCAAGAGTCCGTTACCGAAAATGAGATTGCTCAAGTCGTTGGCAGATTAACGGGTATCCCCGTAACGAAACTTGTAGAAGGTGAACGAGAAAAACTAATTAAATTGAATGAAACACTTCATAAACGAGTGATTGGTCAAGATGAAGCAGTTGATGCGGTCAGTGACGCGGTAATTCGTTCACGGGCTGGATTGCAAGACCCAAATCGTCCTCTAGGTTCTTTCCTTTTCCTAGGACCAACTGGTGTCGGAAAAACCGAATTAGCGAAAGCGTTAGCTGAGAACTTGTTTGACTCAGAAGATCATATGGTACGGATCGATATGAGTGAATATATGGAAAAACATGCTGTGTCTCGTCTAGTCGGAGCTCCTCCAGGCTATGTAGGTTACGAAGAAGGTGGTCAATTAACGGAAGCTGTCAGACGAAATCCTTATACAATCGTCTTGTTGGATGAAATCGAAAAAGCGCATCCCGATGTCTTCAATATCTTGTTACAAGTCCTAGATGACGGACGCTTGACTGATTCAAAAGGGCGAGTAGTAGATTTTAAAAATACGGTTCTGATCATGACCAGCAATATCGGTTCACAGTTACTGCTGGAAGGCGTGACTGCTGATGGAACGATTCCAGAAGCAGTGGCTGAACAAGTCAACACGCTATTACGTGGAAACTTCAAACCAGAATTCTTGAACCGAATCGACGACACGATTTTATTTACACCATTGAGCCTAGACAACGTGAAAGGAATCGTTGACAAAATGGTGGCGCAATTGGCACAACGTCTGGAACATCAAGAAATCCTGTTGACAATCAGTGATGAAGCCAAAACGTGGATTGCTGAAAATGCTTATGAACCAGCATATGGTGCAAGACCACTGAAACGATTTATCACTAAGGAAGTAGAAACACCACTAGCTAAAGAAATCGTTGCAGGGCATGTTATGCCTAAATCAAAAGTAACGATTACTTTACTTGATGGACAACTTCATTTCAAAACAGAAGAACTAGAAGAAATCCTCTAATCTTCAAATTGAGACTATGAAAGAAAAAGGGGGTGTGACACAACTAGTGTCACACCCCCTTTTTCCGAATAAATTCCAGAAGTAGCTTCTTCGAAAAATAAGTCGAAATTCCTTGAAGCTGCCCGCTTCTGCCACAATCTCTTTTATTAAATATTTTTTACTTTTTCTAATTTATAACTTTCAAAATAACGCTCATCTTTTTTACTTTGAGACCAAGCAAACAATCCCATCAAGGCAGCACCTATCGTATTTGTCAGCAAGTCGCCCATCGTATCCATCAATGCTGCTCGTCCGACAAACAGTGTGCCGTCAGAAGCAGCAAAGCGTTGAAGATTCATGCCTAAGAATTGGTCACATAAGAATTCCCAGAACTCCCAAAACACGCCGCAAAGTCCAGCAAACGCAAAGCCGAATAAGAGGAATAACCAAGGACTGGTTTTTGATATCTCAGCATCTTTCATCAAGTAACCAATCAATCCATAGCCAAGAGCTGTCAGGACCATTGGACTCACAGCGTGTAAAATTTTGTCCCAAAAAGAGATGATACTGATCAAATGCATCCCTGTGCCTAAAAAGACAGAGATGAACAAGAAAAACCAGTAAAACAAAACGATTGCTGCTGGTATTTTAAGTTTGAAAACTTTCAAAATGACTTGTGGCATGAAAATCAATGCAATCCCTAATAAAGATTCCACGATAAATGTGATTCCTTGAGAAGTCGAATATTTTTGTGTGATAAATTCATAAAAATTATAGCAGACAACGAATATGCCAAAAGCAAGTAAAGCTATTTGCACCTTTTTGATTTCTTTAATCACTGAAAGTCCCTCCATCTAAAAATCTTTTTACTTCTGAAAGCAACTCAGTTTCTGAAGAAACCACTTTTCCGTTCAATTTGATCAGACCTATTGTATATAAGTTCAGGTAGTGAAATTGATTTTCAGCTGTTTCTTGTAGTGCAGCGATTTTTTTCGGGTGGGTTCCGCCTTGCTGTCGAGTATCAGTATATAAGCCGATCACTGGGATGCCTTTCGCATAAGCCACACCGATTTCCGATGCTACCCCGGCATCGATCGTCAGCCCATCTAGTAAAGCAATCATTAAATCACTAGCCAACACTTTTTCTGTATCAGCAAGAGCAATCATTCGACTGTCTGCATAAGCAGTTTTGTCATTGATTGCTTCATTTTCTTGAGGAAGATAGATCGAAAGCTCAGAAGAGAGCTCTCTGATTTCTTTAACTAACTGTTGGTTATATAACAAATCACTTTTAGCAAACATTGGTGCGGCAAAATAAATTTTCATCTAAACATCATCCTTTTTATCAAAAATAATCGCTAAAGTAAGCTTCCATGTTTGGAATGATACGCTCTAGTGACTTCAGTGTTTCTTCATCTGTTTCTAACCGTTCGATTCTTGCCAAATAAGAAGCACGTCGATAATTCATCATCAAGCAAGTCAATGTTTGGATATTCAATCGAACGGATTTTCCTATAGGTTCATTCAAGACACGGACTTTTCCCTGTTCATCCCATGTTAAAGCAAAGACGCCATTATTCCAAGGAGCGACAGGATCTTCAATGATGAAATGAAAAGCATCAGCTGTTCCAACAAACGGAAACCGTTGAAGGAATTCTTTTACATCAACGATCCGAGCCATAAAATATGGTTCGATCTGCTCTTTGATCTGACTATCTTCAATCAAAAATGCTAAAGGCTCATTTTTATAAATATCTCCATGTACCCAGTAGATCATGGAAAAATGTGCGGAAATAAAGTTCCATAAGCCATTTCGAGCTTCTTGATCAAGATAGAACATTTCTTTTACGTGAAATATTTCTTCAGCTACCCAGTAGAATAGAACACCTCTTGGTTCATGGTTGCTATCGTAGTAGACAGCGGCTGTGCGCTCATCTTCATTTTCGAAACGCCAATACTCTTCCCAATGAAAATCACTGCGGAATAAAGCACCATGGTTTTGTTGGGCAAATTTGTCATAAACGGAAAATACGTCTGGATGATCAACTGGTAATCGCTCAACCATACCACTTACTGGGATTTGTTTAGGTAACTGTGTATCTCTGATTTTAAAGGAAAGTTTATCAGACATGATTTCCCATCCTTTACGCCGATAGTAGGGGATACTATAAGGATACAAATAAGAGATCCATTGCTTATTCTTGCGCATATTATCCAATGCAACGATAATTAGATCTTGCATCAATCCATGGTTCGCATATTCTGGATAAGTTCCAACTCCAGTCACACCACCCATTTTATAACGTGCACCGTGAATATTGACTTCACAAGGATAGATAGCGATTTGAGAGATCAGTTTATTTTCGTGGAACCATCCGAACACTTTCGATACTTCCAAAATCGGTCTTTTGGAACGGATAAAAGCTCGTTTATTCTCAAACCCGCTTTCCTCGATATCTGCTTCAGTCACTTGGAACACATAGGAAAGCAATTCATTGAATTGATCGATATGTTCTTGAGTGACCGGTTTTAATTCAAGATTTTCTCTAAAATCTTTTTGATCCATTTTTTCATCTCCATTTATTAGCTTGATAACAGTATAGCAAAATTCTACAAAAAAAACTTCTATAGCTGACTAATTAAAAACTCTTTAAATTACTGCTTTTCGTTGGTATAATGGAAAGTGCTGATTATATGAAAAGAGGAGACGCTATGGATATAAAGAAAATGAAAGAACGCCAAGAGCAGATTCGTAATTTTTCGATCATCGCTCATATCGACCATGGGAAATCTACATTGGCCGATCGTATTTTAGAAATGACGCACACTGTGACGTCTCGCGAAATGCAAGATCAGCTGTTAGACTCGATGGATTTGGAACGTGAACGTGGAATCACGATTAAATTAAATGCTGTAGAACTCAATTACACAGCGAAAAATGGAGAAACATATATCTTTCACTTGATTGACACCCCAGGGCACGTCGACTTCACCTATGAAGTCTCTCGAAGCCTTGCTGCCTGTGAGGGTGCCGTTTTAGTGGTCGATGCAGCACAAGGAATCGAAGCCCAAACATTGGCCAATGTTTATTTAGCCTTAGACAATGATTTGGAGATCCTGCCAGTCATCAATAAAATCGACCTACCCGCAGCAGATCCCGAACGTGTCCGTCAAGAAATCGAAGACGTAATCGGAATTGATGCTAGTGAAGCTGTATTAGCTAGTGCCAAATCAGGGATTGGGATTGAAGATATTCTCGAGCAGATCGTGGAATATGTTCCTGCACCAAGTGGAGACTTAGATGCACCGCTAAAAGCTTTGATCTTTGACTCTATTTATGATAGTTACCGCGGTGTTGTTCTAAATGTCCGAATCACGGACGGTATGGTCAAACCCGGAGACAAAATCAAACTGATGAGTAATGGAAAAACATTTGATGTTACAGAGGTCGGGGTCTTCTCGCCAAAAGCAGTTGTTAGAGACTTTTTGATGGTCGGTGATGTCGGTTATATCACAGCAAGTATCAAAACTGTCCAAGATACACGAGTAGGGGATACAGTAACGTTAGCAGACAATCCTGCCGCTGAAGCTTTACCAGGTTACCGAAAAATGAATCCGATGGTTTATTGTGGTCTTTATCCAATTGATACTTCTCGTTACAACGATTTGCGGGAAGCTTTAGAAAAACTGCAATTGAATGATGCTGCTTTACAATTCGAACCAGAAACCTCTCAAGCATTAGGTTTTGGGTTCCGCTGTGGATTCCTCGGACTTCTTCATATGGATGTCGTCCAAGAACGCTTGGAACGGGAATTCAATCTAGAATTGATCACGACTGCACCATCCGTTATTTACCATGTTAATAAAACGGATGGTACGACTGCTACAGTAGATAACCCGGCAGATTTTCCTGAACCTGTAACGATCCAGGATGTAGAAGAACCATTCGTCAAAGCACAGATCATGGTCCCAAATGATTTTGTCGGTGCAGTAATGGAACTTTCTCAACGAAAACGGGGAGAATTCATTACGATGGATTATTTAGATGATTACCGAGTAAATGTCGTCTATAATATTCCGCTTTCTGAAATTGTCTTTGACTTTTTCGACAAATTGAAATCAAGCACGAAAGGCTATGCCTCATTGGATTATGAAATGTCTGGTTATCAAAAAAGCAAGTTAGTGAAGATGGATATCTTGCTGAATGGAGAAAAAGTCGATGCATTAAGCTTTATCGTTCACCGAGACTTTGCCTATGAACGTGGAAAAGCAATCGTTGAAAAACTGAAAAAACTAATCCCACGCCAACAATTTGAGGTGCCAATCCAAGCAGCTATTGGACAAAAAATCGTTGCCCGTTCAGACATCAAAGCCTTGCGTAAAAACGTCTTGGCTAAATGTTATGGTGGAGATGTTTCTCGTAAACGTAAACTCTTAGAGAAACAAAAAGAAGGGAAGAAGCGGATGAAACAAATCGGCTCAGTCGAAGTTCCGCAAGAAGCCTTCATGGCCGTTCTGAAAATGGATGAGGAAGAAAGTAAGAAGTAGCAAGGTTTGTTTGAAAACAGTGTAAAAAATAAATCATGTTTACATGGATTTGCCACCGGTTTGCCACCGGTGGTTTTTTTCGGTGGCAAAATTCAAGAATTCTTTCTCAGATTCTCCATGATATCGACCGTTTCATTTCTCATCTTATCTGTTACATGCGAGTAAGTATCCATCGTAATTGAAATTCTGCTGTGGCCCAATCGTTCAGAGATTTCTTTCATTTTTGCGCCATTTTCGAGAAGAAGTGTAGCATGAGTATGTCTGAGAGAATGGAAGTTAAAAGAGAGGGAGAGTGCATTCGATATCCTTCTTGTGTTCCATTTCACCACACTTGGCGTAACTAGCTCACCGTCTTCCTTCGTACATACTGCATTTGAATCAATGTAGAGCTTTCCATACTTCATTCGATTTTCTAATTGTTGTTTCTTATGTTTTTTCAGAATTGCTAGCAAGGTTTGTCCAATAAAAATCGTTCGATTGGAACTGCTTGTCTTTGGCGTACCATATACCCATGCGCCGTCATTATTTACCATTTGTTTCTCTACAGTAATTGTTCCATTTGAAAAATCGACATCATCCCACGTCAGACCACAAACTTCGCCAACGCGCATTCCCGTATAAAATCCAATATTCAAAGGAATATAGAAAGGATGGCCTTCAGGAGTGATTTCTAGCATATGATCAAAGTCCTCAAGAGAAATGATTTTTAGATCTTTTTTAGTCGTTGGTCGTTCTTCGTATTTTGGTATCTTTACATACAGCATAGGATTTTGCTTGATTAATCCCCAAGGATAAACCGCCATATTCAGCGCATTCTTAAGGACAGAGTGAGTAATAGTCATTGTTTTCTTCGAGTAACCCTTTTTAAATTCAGCATTGATGAAATTTTGTAAAAGAGCAGGGGAGAGATCCGTAAGTTTTTTCTTTCCTAAATAACCGTTTATATGATTTTTGATGGTAAATCGGTAGTTTTCATAGGTATTGTATTTTAGATTTAGTTTAACGTATTCCTCCATCCAAAAATCAAGGTATTGTTTTACTCGAGTATCCGTACCTAAAAAGTATTGTCCTGTTTCGTCAATATCTGATAAAACTTTTCGTAAAGCAGCTTCGGCCTCTGGTCGGGTGTCTCCGCCAACTTTCTCCACTTTTTTTCTTGAGCCATCATCATTGATATCTTCAAAATAATAGTACCAACGTTTACCACGTTTCCTAACGCCACCGCGCATGTTATCAATCCTTTCGTAGATGATTTGTAATAGTAAGAAATTTTATAATATTTATTTTTAATCTGATAGGGGATAGAGCAAAAATCGTATTCATAAATAAAACATACGAACATATGTTCTTTGGTGCTTAAAAAGAAAAGCCCGAAGGCTGTTCTTTTGATCTATTAGTTTAAAGAAATATCAACTGTTTCATCATTCCAAATAGACGTAGCATATTGAAGCTTCAACTTAGCATTTGTAGCAGCTTGACCAACCAAATCACCAGTAACTGAAGCACCATCATCCAAATCGCCACTATTTAATTGATTAACATTATCTAATGTAGTGATTTCATCCATATCAGTGGCATTACCATCTGCATTTAGCTTGAAGTCATAAGGGTTATATGACTGCTTTTTACCAGAATTATTAGTAATTGTAATGTTTGCGATAACGTATTGTTTTCCATCATCAGGGGTATCGAACTCACTACCGTTACTGTATTGCACATTGTTAACTTTAATTTCATAGCCCTCATAGCTCACAGTATCTCCAACAGCAAAGTCCTGTTTCAAAGGATCACTTGAACTCTGTGTATCTTTCTCAGCAGAATCGTTGCTACTTACTTTTTCTGTTTTAGCAGAAGTAGTTTCTTTTTTATCATCGCCACCGCCTAGTGCACCACCAACGATGAACACAACGATTACTACTAGAATCCAAAACCAAACTCTCTTATAGAATGGTTTTTTCTCTTTCATAACATATGTTTTACCATCTTCTCCTGTAACTTTTTTCTTTGCCATTATTTCTCCTCCAAAAAATATTATTACTCCCACTTAAGGCAGGCAGTGATAGTCGCCTTCAAATCAAAGAACCGTACCAATCACGCTTTCCCCACAAAGCAAAAGCACAATTCATGATTAACTAAATTAAGAATCTATAAGCCGAAGCAGGAAGACCATATAGACGAGTTAAATCTTCAATTTTTCTCGGATACATTTGTGTATCTTCTTTGTATAGATCAGCTATAAGATTAGCAGCAAAGCAATTCGCTTCGCTTTCTGATTTGCTTCTAGAATTTCTTGTAGAGACGTAATAACTTGATAATCCTTTGTGGAAAATGGCATGACCAAGCTCATGGGCGCAAATATAAAAACGCTCTTCTGATTCTTTCAATTCGTGGCTTAAGAGAATGACGGATCTCCCTAATAACTCTTGAAATTGTCCTTTCGGGTTATTCATAAATGGCACGTACTTAATTTGAATGCCCATTTGTTCACAAATGATAAAAGGATTAGCAGAATTATATTTCTGCTTTAATTTACCAGCTAGATTTATTACGTCTCTCTCCATAAGAATCACTTCTCTTTGTTTTTATCTTCTTTTCTAAATTCCCAGAACAAACCAGTTAAAATATCTTTAACACGCTGTCTCTCTTCATCTGTTAAAGTTTCACCGCCATAAGCCATATCTACGTTTGAATCAAGTATTTTATCGAGTTCAATCAAATCATCTTTATCTGCCCAATCCGGAGTTTGATTTCGACCTAATAAATAATCAGTTGTGACATTAAAATAATCAGCAAGTGCTGTTAGGGTTTCTCTGTCGGGGCTTCGTTCCCCACGTTCATAACCAGAAATTGAAACTTTAGATACATGGATAATATCACCTAATTGTTGTTGGGTTAATTTCTTACTTTTTCTTAATTCTTTTAATCTGGTTCCAAAGTCCATGTTAACACCTCGTTTCTATTATGATTTTATCGTTAACAAACGGTTAACACAAGGAATACAAAAAAAGTTAACTAATTGTGTAATTTTTTATTGACAATTAACAAATAGTTAATTAAAATATAGTTAACTTGAAGTTAACAAAAGGAGGAACTTAAATGGTGCTAAAAAATCTAGAAAAAATTAGAAAGGAAAACGGCAAAACTTTTCAAGATGTAGCTGATAAAGCTGGTCTAACTAAAGAATTTTACTGGATGATCGAGAAAGGAAAAAGAAAACTTTCCTATGAAAATGCAGTCAAAATCGCTATGGTGTTTAATAAAGAACCAGACGATATTTTTTTAGAGACAGAGTTAACTAAAACGGAACTAAACTAAATGATGAGGAGATGATTCTAATGACACGACAAGAAAAAATAAACATCGTACTTGATGCTAGACCTAGACTAGTCCACATCATCAAATGTGCAAATGATGATCAACTCGATCGTCTAGTTGAAGAAGTCCAAAAAGAGCTTGAACGTGAATTAGACGAAGCAGCTTTCGTTTGATTCTTTAAATTAATAGTATAAAAAAATTGCTCGTATTGATATACGGGCGAATAAGAATATGAGGTGTTTAAACTGTTAAAAAAATCAAGTGTTATTCGAGAATCGTTAGTCGAAGTAATTAATAAGAGTGGTGAGACCAAAAAGGAAATAGCAAGACAAATCAACGTCTCTCAACAGTCATTAAGCGATTGGACAACATTGCTTAATACGAAGCCCGTGACGTTGGAAAATGCTCAGGCGTTAACGGATCATTTTAGAGATTCAGATTTCACTCTTCAAGTGATTCATGAGTTCTTTGGTTTATTTAAATCAATAGATGGTGATGTTTATAGAAGAGATCCATCTTCATTAGACAAGTTGCAAATGATTGAATCAGATGAGCGGAAACAGAAGAAACAAGAAGTAGAAAAAATTCTTCTTAAACAAGTAAATTACTTAACTGTTGATGATCGTCAACAAATCATTGCATATGCTTATGAATTTTTAGACGAGATCATGGTTGAAGTCACACTAATAAGTGCATTATGCGAAATACTTGGAATCGATATTCGCAAGCTTAGTGAGGAACGGCTGTCGTACTGGGTAGCACAAGGATATATGAAAGGATGATGGAAATGGAAACATTGGAAAATATTTTTCCAAAAAAAGTTGTCTTGAAGCGCAACAATAAAAGAAACATTGAAAAATTAACATACTCAGTTACTGAAGCGGCATTAGCTATAACAACAAATCCACAAAACGTAAAAGCTTTGATCGATATGGGGTACTTGGGTTGCTTAAAGATTGGAGAGATACGGATACCCAAAGCTGAAGTTAACCGTTTTTTAAACAATTATATGAACCAAGATTTAGCTAGTGAAATTTCAAATTTTAGAAAGGGGAAAAAAGTATGAAATCAAATTTTAGGATGAACGTCAGAGCAGGACTGCTACTGATGCTGATAGGTAGCGTTCTTTCAGCTTGGAACTGGCGGTTCGCTGCAATTTCATTTGGAACATTAGTGGTAACGTATCTAGTCCGCGAATCAATGAAAGAACATCCACAAAAAAGACCGACTAGCGACGGCCATCGCTAATCGGCAACATAACAAAATATCTTATCTGTATTTTAGCATGAAAGGAAGGCTAAAACAATGAACGATTTTGGACAAGCATTAGATCAGTATTTAACTACTCCAGAATGGGGCACACCACACGAAGAGGAGGAAGACGATGAGTAAGTCTATTTTAGAAATGAGCCATCAAGAATGGCTTGAGGATCGTCAAAAAGGTATTGGTGGTTCTGATGTTGGAACGATTTTAGGATTGAACAAATGGAAATCACCTTATCAATTATGGCTTGAAAAAACAGGGCAAGTCGTACTTGAAGAAATAGCAAGCGAGCCAGCTTATTGGGGCAATATCTTAGAAGAAGTAGTTGCTAAAGAGTTTCAAGAACGTACAGGTAAAAAGGTTCGCAGAAGAAACCAAGTCTTTGAACATCCATTGCATCCGTTTCTAAGAGCGAATATTGATCGTGATGTAGTGGGAGAAAATGCCATTCTGGAATGCAAAACAGCCAATCAATTTCTCGGCAAAGAGTGGGAAGGTGAAGAAGTACCACTCAGTTATCTCTGCCAAGTTCAACATTACATGAACGTTCTAAACAAAGACTATTGTTACATCGCTGTCTTAATCGGTGGTCAAAAATTTATCTGGAAGCGGATTGAACGAGATCAAGAGCTGATCGATACAATCACTGAACAATTAGTAGAGTTTTGGGAAACGAACGTTCTTGGAGGTATCGAGCCAATTATTGATGGTAGTCAAGCGACAGCTGATTTCTTGAAAGAAAAGTATGCAGATGTTGAAGACGTTCAAACGACGTTACCAATTCATTTCGATGAACTAGTTGAACAGAAAAATGAACTCAAGCGAACCAAGAAAGAAATTGAATCGGCTATTCGACAGGTGGACAACGAGTTCATCAGTGAATTAGGTAAACGTGAAGCCAGTATCGGTATCACTCAAAAAAACATCATCAGTTGGAAACTTGTTCGTACAAGACGGATAAACTCAAAAAAACTAGCAGAGAAATATCCAGATATCGCAAATGATGAAGAGATTTATAACGTTACTGAATCAAGAAGGCTAACCGAAAAGGAGATCAAATAATATGGCAACAAATGAATCGTTAAAAAATCAATTGGCAGCAAAGCCACAGAAACAAGTTGCACCAGGACAGTTAGGGCTTAAAGCTCTAATGAATACACCAACAATGAGAAAGAAATTCGAAGAAGTACTTCATGACAATGCTAATGCTTTTATGTCGAATGTTATGACTCTTGTATCTAATGACAGTTATCTTGCAGATAGTGAACCAATGTCTATCATGAGTGGTGCGTTAACTGCTGCAACATTAAATCTTGGGCTAGATAAGAATTTAGGTTATGCATATTTAGTTCCATTCAATAGTAAAAACAAGCAAACAGGAAAATGGGAAAAGAAAGCTCAATTCATGCTTGGCTATAAAGGATATATCCAATTAGCCCAACGATCAGGTAAATACAAAGCATTAAATGTGATCGAAGTTTACGAAGGAGAACTAAAAAGCTGGAACCGACTGACAGAAGAGTTTGAGTTTGATCCAAATGGTAGAACGTCTGATGAAGTCATTGGATATGTTGGCTATTTCGAGTTACTGAATGGATTCAAAAAAACTGTCTATTGGACCAAACAAGAAATCGAAGCTCATCGGATTGCTAACAATAAAGATCGCGATAAGACAAAGTTAAGTGGTGTGTGGGCATCTGATTACAATGCAATGGCACGAAAAACTGTTTTGAGAAATCTTCTTTCTAAATGGGGAATCTTGTCCATCGAAATGCAAGAAGCCACCACATCGGATGAGAGAGTCCAAAGAGTTCAAGAAGATGGCAGCATTATTGCTGAAACAGAAGTTGAAGAAGATATTCCTGAAAGAAAAGAAGCAGAGGCTATTTCTGAAGAAAATGAAGATGTACAAACTGGATTATTTGATGCATCTAATCCGCCGTTAAACAAATAATGAGGGAGTTTTCTCCCTCAAATTACTAGAACGAAAGGAGGGACTCAATTGGATTATATCGGACAGCTTAATGCTTTTGACAATTGGCTTGAATATAACGAGCTTGGCGCTGGTCCCCAACTGCTTTGGTATAAGCTAATGGCTATAGCAAACAAAAGTGGATGGCAGAGCGAATTATCGATTGCCAATACAAGGCTACAAGCAATGACTAAAACGTCTGAAAAAACATTGATTAATAATCGAAACCAATTGATCCAAAATGGACTCCTTCAATATAAAAAAAGAGGTCGTACAAAAGCTGGAGTTTATATTCTTTCTGATCTAACTGGAAATTTTACAGTAAAAACTACAGTAGATAATACGGTAGAAAACTCCGCTACTGGAAATATTCCAGTAGATAGTAAAGTAAGTCCGAAAGTAAATAGGGAAGTAAATCCTTCAGTAGATTCTACAGTAAATCCTTCAGCTTATATAAACAATACAAAACAAAACAAGACAAATAAAGAAGATGATATAGGCGTGTATGAGTTCATCCAAAAAAACTGGGGGAAAGCACCTACTGGACTTTTGCAAGGAGCATTAGGACCGATGATTAAAACTTGGGGAGCAGATATGATTCTCTTTGCTTTTAAATTAGCTTTCGAAAACAACGTTGAGATGCCAGGATTGAAAAAATACGTTGAAGCGATATTAAATTCATGGAGTAATCAAGGAATTAAGACAATGGAATCAGCAGAAAAAGCTCAAGAAGCTTTTAAGAACAAGAAAAAACAAAACTATCTTCCTAAACGTCAAAACAATGTACGGCGTGAAAAGTTACCTGATTGGGTCAACAAACCTCAAGAAGAAAAGACGCTAGATCCTGATAAAAAAGCAGAATTAGAAGCCCGCTTTGCTGCTTATCAGGCTAAGAAGGAGGCGCTTCTTGAGAATGAATAAATATCGTAATCGAAAAACTATCCATCGAGGTATCAAGTTTGATTCTATCGCGGAAGCAGAGTACTACGATCTAGCCTTATGGCAAGCTGAAGCGAACGGCTGGAAAGTAAAACTTCAGGAACGATTTGAGCTGATGCCGAAATTTGAACTAGACGGAAAGAAGTATCGCAAGATCGAGTATATTCCCGACTTCACATTTTATAAAAACGGCAAACTTGTCAAAGTCGTAGATGTTAAAGGAATGCAGACAAAAGACTTTAAGATCAAGGCAAAGTTGTTCTGTCATCAATATCAAGTGCCGTTGATATTAGCCAAAAAATATCGGAATACGTTCAAGGAAGAGCGTTTTTAAAGAGGTGGTCTATCATGACAACAGAAGAAGTGATTCAAATGCGCATTCGAAACATCCAACGTGAGATTGACGATCTGGAACGAACAAAGGCAGTGATGGTCAATGAAACGGCGAGGAAGGCAATTGATTTGCACATAGAGAATTTAAGAAGGGAAATTCGTAGATTGGAGGAATGAATGTGGATAAGAAGGATGCAATAAAACGAATTGCTGAATTAACCAAGTCAGAATCTTGGCAGGAAGACAAAGAAATAGTTGCAGAAGTCCAAAAGCTCGGCAAATCAATGTGGATTGAAAAGCCTAAACGGAAAACGCCGAGAAAAATTGCAATCTGGCATGGTGACCGAATTCTAGTAACAGGTACCGCTGAACAGTTATCTGAAATTACTGGATTAAGCAAAAACATTATCTGGGATAGAGCTAGGAGCTTGTGGATTGATTCAAAAGGACGACAATTTAGGTATGTGGAGGAGAAATAATGAAGGAAATGGAAACAATTCCTGAATTTGCAGAAGGAATACTTCGTCCAGGTCACTCAACCACATTTATTCATTACCATACTTTTATTTGGTTTTTAAAGTGGAAAGACGCAAACAAATATCGTGTAAAAGGTTTATCGCCTTCAGATGTTTTGAAGGAGGCAAGCTAATGGGTAAATTTAACAGAGCATTAGTATTCAGCGCACCGCTAATCATCTACGCTTTAGGACTTTGGGGAAGCAGACAAGCGTTGATAGGTACGATTGTTTACATGGTTTGGATTTTTATGGGGCTTGATGAAGCTGAATATAGAGCGAAAAAGCCAACCGAGGGGGCTGACTAAAGTGTGGTTCTGTTTATTAGGTGTTTATCTCGTGGCCGTTTTAGGAAATAACTACATGAGAAAACGCGGCGAATACTGGTATACATCCTATGCGGTTCTAGTATGTCTAATGCTTACAATTTTTCTAATGATTTATTCAAAATAGGTAATACTTTGTCAATCAAATAAGTTTCAAGAGATTTTTGTTCTGCATTAGTGTTGCAGTGGTTAAAACTAACTGCGTCAACAGGAAAGCCAATGCAAGTTGTATTTTGGATGATGAATAATGCAGCATGGGGGCATTTAGACGAATTAAGGGATCCTTTGATGGAATTAACAGACAAAGAGCAATTCGAAGTCCTAACAGCATTCGCTCAATGGGGATTAGAACAGGAGGAATCGTGATGAATGTTCAAAATAGCATTTTATCTATTCGATTACAAAGATGGTTCGTTAAAGAAAGTTTATTTTCATCACTGGAATGATAGCAAACCTGTTTTTACAAAAAACAAGAGGAGAGCTCAGGAGTATTTTGATAAAAGATCAGCAAACAAAGATATAGCGCAGTTAAGAAAAGTAGAATCACCATCTGCGAAAACATTATCTATAAAATTGGAGGAAGCATAATGAAACTAAAAGACGGATTTTACGCTAGTAGTCATGGTATCGGCGGTTTAATGCTAGATATGCCGACAAAGAACCCTAAAACACGTAAGAAACCAAAATTCAAAGTCGGTGACATGGTTCGCTGCGAAGCAGAGGAGTTCATCTATCCGTTTCGTGGATATGTAGAACACGTCTATAATCATTCTGCAATCATTCGTATTGAAAACACGATGGAATGCGACAAGTTATTAGCGAAAAGTAAAGAGAATTTGGCTGTAGTGAGATTGGTGGATATGGAGATTATAAAAACAGAATTATAAGTTATATAAGGAGAAATCAATATGAATGACAAATTTATCAATAAAAATGACTTAGACTCATTGTTAGTAGGATATGTGCCTAAACGCTATCTGACTCAAAAAGAAGCAGTTCATTATACAGGGACATCTGCAGGAACGATCAATGAGTGGGTAAAAAAAGGATTGAAAGTAATCATATTCGGTGAAAACAGCCGTCCAAAATATGACATCAAAGATATCGATGAGTTTATTGCTAAATATAAAGTATGAAGAATTATTGAAGGAGATAATAGTGAATTCATTATCAGCATAATATTGTTAATAAACATAAACAGCAAGCCATTATTAGCTCGCTGCTCGTGACAAATATGATTTGCCCCTGCCAAGGTAAGTCTATTATATCACAGGAGGCAGCTATGGAGCTAAAGGTAATTGAATTAAGCGACATTGAAAAAATGCAAGGAGAACATTGTTTAATCATTATTTCAAACGGTCAAATGAAAAGTGTCGAGCTTCCTTCGTTTGGAACAACAGTTATAGAGTCTCATTGCAATAAAGTTAAGCAAGTTAAAGAAGAAGTAAAACAATTATTTTAAACATTATCCTACCAGAAAACTGGCGGATACAAGTTAACGAGAATTTTCTTGTTGATTTGTGTCCGCTTTTTTGTTTGCGAAATTATTGAGGAGGCTATCTATATGAATGATTTAATTCAGGAATACAAGAATGACTTGAAAATGTTGAAAAAGCAACATCAAAAAATCTTAAATAAACGATATCGCACACCTGTCAAAGAACATGGGAGAGTGATACATAAATTAATTGATGATCGTTCTCCTCAAGATATAGCAGATCAAAAAGTAATAGCACAAGCTATCTCTACTACAGAGTACGCTTTATTCTGGTTAGAAACAGGCAGAGAGAAGCCTTTCGATGATGAGCAAGCCAAGAAGATACCAAAGCATAGAAGAGCCGTTAAACTGGCAGATATAGACGTTATGAGCTATCAAGTTTATTTACAGGAAGTAGAAAAGCCAGCAGAAGAGACGATTTCTCCGAAGAAAAAAGAGATGTTGCTCCAAGTGACGGAGATAGAATCTTTGCTTTCTAATAAAGAACTGACATTATTTCATTTAATTAATAAAGATTTATGTACTTATGGAGAAGCAGCAGAACAAATGAATCTAGCTGTGGGTACTGTTAAATCTATGTCACAGCGAATTAAAAATAAGATCGACAATTATTTTGAATATGGTCATCAAATCAATCTATTTGAAATTTGCTAAAACTTGTAAACCATTCCCACCTATAAGTGAAGACAATTAATAGATTAGACACTCACAAGTTTATTCATTCTTTTATTCTGAATAATTGTTCTTCAAAAATAAAATGTAGGGGAGGAAATCTCCCTCATCGTTTTAAATTAAGCTTCGATAGACAGCAACGGAAATATTAAGAATAAGGATGTGAATTTCAACTCCTCCTGATTGTTCTTATTATCTATCATCCGTTGCTGTCTATTATTGGCTATTGACGGGAACGTAAGTTCGAGGTATATTATTATCATAATCCTTATGATTATATCTGCTAGAAAAAAGAAGTTTAGAAAGCGATTGTTTTCTTAACTTCTTTTTGATTTAATTAATATAGCAGAATATTAATTATAGAGGAGAATTTTAATGGGATATTACATTTTTAAAATAAATCTACAACATTCTATTTTACGCAAATATTCTAATGATTATGAATATCTTTTAGAGAATGAGATACCAAAAGCTCTTGGATCAGTATTGTCTGTCGAGAAATTAAAAGAATTAGATTTCTATAAATTAAGTTCAGAAGGGGATCTTAACGCTCTTTTTTATAGCAATTTTAATGAATTAGACATAAAGACACAAGAGTTAATAAAAGCATACAAAATGGTCTTAAATAATTATAAAGAAAATCGACAAATACTTTATTCAAAAGAATTCTTGGAATTAAATGAGGAATGTATGCAAAAAAGAAATTTTATACAAAAAAAATTTCCAGAGTTGACTAGGGCTTTTGAAGTAGTTTCAGATAGAACAATAGAAAAAAATTATCAAATTGAATTAGTCAGTCAGGTTGGTACAGGAATACAACACATAAAAAAGTTTTTGAAAATGAAATATTATTTAGATCATTATGATAATAATTCCATAATAAATCCTTTGAATTTAACAGCATATTACAGTTTTACTAAAGAACAATTATTTATTGAAACGGATAGCAAAGAAGAGGCACAAATGTATATAAATAATTTGCAAAAAATATTGAATACTAGTAACGTATCTAGAGAAGTGATTGGTTTTGTAAATATCAACCCAGTGTATGAAAAAATTAAGGTTGAAAATAATATTAATAAAATTAGCTATACAGTAGTTTACCCTAACGGTAAAGCTTCTGGAGATAGGCATAGAGCGTTGCTCGAACTATCTAATGCGAAAGAACAAACCAGTATATTTGTGGCCGAGGATGATGGTTCTTTAAAAATGGATGATATACTCGAAGAATTGAATTCTCAAGCTCAGCAAGGTTATCTTAAGGAAGTTGAAAGTCCAAATATCGTTTCGATTATTAAATTTGTTGAAAATATTTTTGAAAGAAAGGAGTGAAAGAATATTGAAGAAACTCAAACAAAATTTTAATGATGATACTAGACTATTATCGTTATTTATAAAGGGGCGCAGAAGGTTATTACCAAAGTATCTTTGGATAATTTGGTTTCTTATTACCTTCACTCTTCTAGTTTTGAGTGTAAATGCAAAATACATTAATTTGAGTTATTTTTCTATCTCAACATATCTTTCAATCTCTATTTCGGGATTATCTTTTACTTTTGCATTATTCAATATATCAAAAGGGACTTTCGATCGAAGAGAACTAAAGCATTTGGATGAATATGAAGGAGAAGGAATAAGAAAAGGTCAACTGTTAGCAGAATATCTGGCCCCTTTTACGTTTACAGCAATAATACTTTTATTAACTTCTGTTGGGGCGCTTATTGGTCCTTTTCTTACTTTAGAAATCACTCAGCTGCAGTCTTCTTGTATAAAAATCGGATATTTATCTCTTTTATTATTGGGGATTTTTAGTTTATTTAATTTGACATGTATGGCTGTTGAGGATGTATATTTATTGTCTAAGAGACCTAAAAATGAAAAATAAAGGGATTCCTCTATTCTTAACTCTTGATTATGGCAGAATGCTAAACATAATATGGAAGGTGCGAGATTACAATGGGGGTACAAAAGGATTATTCTGAAATAAAGAAACAACTTAAAATTTATCTAGAAAAAATAATATAAAAAATGTCGATCTTACGAACAACGGAATTATTATAAAAAATACTAATGATGGAAGTATTAAAGTATTTGTATACAACAATAGCCTAAAAGCGAATATCGAGAAAATTGAAAAAAATATGTAAAGAAAAAGACCACTCAGTGAGTGGTCTTTTTCTTTACATAAAGGAGACAAGTTGATGAGAAACTACTGGTATGTATCGCTAACAAATAAATACCCGCATCCAAACGCAGATGATCCAATCAGAGTGGTTCAGTCAGTCCAGATCAAAAAGAAATACTCCATCATTGAAATGACCAGAGAAGCAACACCGAAAGAGATTGATAAATGCAAACTTCTTTATTGCGGTCATGGTTTCTATTCAGATAAACACATACAGGAAAATCTTTCAAAGTATGTGTAGATTACAAAACAAATGTTGCAAACAAGCGAGGTGGTGTCACATGTGAAGAAATACGAACTAGCTAAAGATGATTATGAAAAAGGGTTGAAGTATAGAGAAATAGCGGAAAAGTATGGTGTATCCATCAGCACAGTAAAGTCATGGAAATCCCGTTACTGGTCTCGAGAAAAGGTTGCAACCAAGAACGCAACTATTCCGAACAACAAAGGAGCGCCAGAGGACAACAAAAACGCTGTTACCCATGGCCTTTTTGCCAATTGGTTACCTTCTGAAACATTAGAAATTATGAATGAGGTTGCAACCTCTAAACCTGAGGATATCTTATGGAATAATATCATGATCCAGTACACGGCTATTATCCGAGCACAGAAAATCATGTATGTTGATTATGAGGGTAGTTTGTCCAAAGAAGTTTCTAAGTGGTCCTCGAGTGATTCTGGAAGTTCAGAAGAATATGCTATTCAATATGCTTGGGACAAGCAAGCTAATTTCATGAATGCACAATCAAGGGCTATGAGCACGCTATCTAGCTTAATTAGACAATTTGTCTCTATAGCTGATGAACATGATGAACGTAGAAAGAAACTAGAATACATGGATGTACAAGTCAATTTAGCAAAAGCACAATTGAAGCAGTTAGATGATGGTTACGATTCGTCAGAAGAACAAACTGTAATTATCGATGATATTCCGTTAGTTGAAAGCGAGGTTGGTTCAAATGGCATTAATGGTCAAGAAAAAAACTCAAATTAAAACTACGGACTTGATTAACCCACATTTCTATAAAGTTTGGCATGCAAAGTGTCCTTATATTTTAATGAAAGGCGGACGTGGTTCTTTTAAATCATCTGTTATCAGTCTGAAATTAGCAACAGAAATGAAGAAGCACACACAAGCTAAGCATAAAGTAAATGTTGTCTGCATGATGAGTCAGCACAAGTATTTAAGAGATGCTGTCTACGAACAAATCAAGTGGGCACTTTCAATGCTTGGCATTTCAAAAGAATATAAATTTCGTACTTCCCCATTGCGCATCATTCATAAACGGACTGGATCTAAGTTCTACTTTTACGGCGTGGATGATCCGTTAAAACTCAAATCAAATGCAATCGGCGATGTTATCGCTCTATGGTATGAAGAAGCTGCAAACTTTGAAAGCGAAGAAGTATTTGACCAGACGAATGCAACCTTTATCCGTCAACGTTCGCAATGGGTAGATCAAGTACAAGTTTACTATTCATGGAATCCACCTAAGAATCCATATGATTGGGTCAATGAATGGGTAGAAAAATGTATGCGCCTAGATGATCATTTAGTGGACCACTCAACTTATAAAGATGATGAGTTAGGTTTTACGGATCCGCAACAATTAAAGCTGATAGAAACGTATAGAGAAAATGATGAAGATTACTATAGATGGCTTTACTTAGGCGAAGTGATTGGTCTGGGTACGCTCATCTATAACATGGATCATTTCCATCCGCTTGATGAGCTACCAGATGATGATTACATCGTTCAGATTTGTTTTTCAATCGATAGTGGACACCAAATATCAGCGACTACCTGTGGTTGCTACGCTATTACCAAAAAGAAAAATGTCATTTTATTAGATACTTATTATTATTCTCCTGAAGGAAAAGTAAATAAGAAGGCACCTGATGAGCTTTCTAAAGATTTGCATGATTTTATTGAGCGATGTCAAACAAAATACAATAAGTATGCCTACAAAATCACTATTGATTCGGCGGAAGGCGCTCTAAAAAATCAATACTATAAAGATTACAATGAGAGGTTTCATGCAGTGGCCAAAGCTAAAAAAGTAGATATGATCGATTATGTACAGAACCTCCTTGCACAAGGCAGGTTTTTTTATTTGGACACAAAGGCTAATCAAATCTTTATCAAAGAACATCGAGATTATCGATGGGACGAAGATACATTACAATCGGATGATCCTAAAGTTATTAAAATAGCCGATCACACATGTGACCAGTTTCAATATTTTGTAAAAGACAATCTTGGCGATCTAGGTCTGAAATGGTAGGTGAGAAAATGAGTGGGATTCAGCGTATCAAAAACTTTTTTAAGAAAGGAGTGAAACGAATAGATATGAATTTGAATGGCAGAGAACTTGGTAAAATCACAGATCATTCCAAAATTGATATTGATCCATATGAATATGAGAGAATCACTGAAAATTTTCGTTATTATGCGAATAATTTCCCGAAAATTAAATATATAACCTCTTTTGGTAAAGAAAATAAACGTCCATTTAATCCGCTGAATGTAACCAAGACTGCAGCAAGAAGATTAGCGAGTATCATTTTTAATGAGAAATGCAAGATTGCTTTAAGAGATCCTGACGATGAAGATTCAGATAGTTTAAAAGAAGCAAATACGTTCTTGGCGAAAACGCTGTATAACAATAATTTTTATAATCTTCTTGAACTGAATCTTGAAAAAGGAATTGCTTCTGGTGGGTTTGCTATGCGTCCTTATATTGACGGAGATAAAATCAAAATCTCTTGGATTAGAGCAGATCAGTTTTATCCTTTGCGTTCTAACACAAATGAAATCAGCGAATGTGCAATTGCTACTAGGTCAGTTCAAACAGAAAATGATAAAAATTATTACTACACGTTATTAGAATTCCATGAGTGGGTAAATGGGAAGTACATTATCTCTAATGAGCTTTATAAGTCAGAATTGGAAAGTTCTGTCGGTAAACAAGTACCATTAGAAACTTTATATCCTGATTTAGCAGAGGAAGTCACCTTAGAAGGATTGAGACGTCCTCTTTTTGTTTACTTCAGAACACCTGGTGCAAACAATAAATCTCTAGAAAGTCCGTTAGGCGTTGGAATCGTTGATAATGCAAAAGAAATCTTAGATACCATTAACAATACTCATGACCAATTTGCTTGGGAAATTCAAATGGGGCAAAGGCGCGTCGTGGTTCCTGCTGAGTTTCTCAAAACGGATGAAGCCCATCCCCCAATGTTTGATAGTGATCAAAATGTATTTGTAGGGATGTATGGGGCAGAAAATGCTGGAATAAAAGATATTACTACGGCAATACGAACAGTTCAGTATAAAGATGCCATTGATCATTGGATTAAAGAGTTTGAGGTACAAGTAGGGCTATCAGTTGGTTCAATGAGCTACGCTGATGATGGTTTAAAAACAGCAACTGAAATTGTCTCTAATAACTCAATGACGTATCAAACACGCTCTAGTTATTTGACAATGGTTGAAAAATCCATTAATGAATTAGTCCATTCGATTTTTGAATTGGCAGGTTATGCAGAACTTAATTCAACTGGAAAACCATTGTTTGAATTAAATTACGATGATTATAAAGTCGATATCAGTTTTGAAGATGGTATTTTTGTCAATCAAGATAAACAACAAGAAGATGATTTAAAAGCTGTGGTTGCTGGCGTGATGCCAAAGAAACAGTTTCTTATCCGTAATTACAATCTAAGTGATCAGGAATTAAAAGAATGGTTGGATGACTTGAAAGAGGAAATGCCTGAATCAGGATCAACCGAACGTCGTAGTCAAGATGCGTTATTCGATTTAGGTGATTAATTATGATTACACCAGAAAAAATGCAAAAGACCGCCAACTCAATTATCAATATCTATTCAGAACTAGAAGACCGAATCTTTACCATCATAATCAAAGCCTTAAAACATTCTCGTTTTCAAGATGTAGCTAAAGAAGACGTGCTTTTGTGGCAAGTAAATCAACTTTCTAAAATGGGTACACTGAACGATAAAGTTATTGATTTGTTAGCAAGTTATACTGGCGAAACTCAAGAAGCGATTGAACAATTGATTAAAGGAAACGGCGTGAAGATCGTTGATGAAATAGACCGTGAGCTTGAGCGAATGGTCCATAAAAGTGTTCCTGTATCTAACGACGTAAACAAAATTCTAGACTCTTTGGTTCGTCAAACGTTCAAAGATTTAAACAACAATGTCAATCAAACGTTAATCACTACGAATTTCAACGAGAATGCTGTAATGCGAGCCTATCAAGCAATTCTTAAACAATCTACCCTAGAATCTATGACGGGGCTTAAAACGCACGAGAAAGCCATTAGAGATAACGTCTACAAAATGGTTGATATGGGAATCAAATCAGGGTTCGTTGATAAAGCAGGTCGTGAATGGTCGATGGAAGCTTACTCGAGAACAGTGATTCAATCTACTTCACACAGAACGTTTAACGATCTTCGTTTGAAACGAATGGAGGACTTCGATTGTGTTACTGCATTAATGAGTAGTCATCCAGCAGCCCGTGAAGCGTGTGCGCCAATCCAAGGCGATTGGGTGTTAACCGTTCCTAAAGAAGAAGCGCCAGAAGAATTCAAGCATTTACCATCTATTTACGATCACGGATACGGCGAGCCCGGTGGAACGCAAGGAATTAACTGTACACATATTCTTTATCCTGGCCGTCCTGATGTGAACACAAACAATCAGCCACGATATGATCCAGAAGAAGTACAAAGAAATGCTGAGATCCAGCAGAAACAAAGAAGATTAGAGCGTGATATTCGTTACCAGAAGAAGCGAATGAATGCGGCGTTAGAATTGGAAGATCCCGAAACTGTCCAGATGTGCAAACAAGTGATTGCTAACAAACAGAAACAGTTAAGGGAGCTTATCAACGAACATGGGTTCTTAGTTCGTGATTACAGTAGAGAACAAGTACAAAGTTAATAATTTTGGCTTAGCAATCGCTAGTCTTTTTATTTTGCCCCGAATACGGCGTTAAACTGTTCAATCCATCGAGGGCGTAGCCTCGTTAAACAACGAAAGGATGAATGAAATGAAACGTGAAGAACTGAAAGAACTTGGCTTAACTGATGAACAGATTGGATCAATTATGGCTTTGCATGGTGTGACTGTGAACGAGTTGAATAGTCGGGTGTCTACCGCGGAACAACAGGCCACTCAATATCAAGAACAGTTAGAGAAAAACCAAAATGAGCTGAATGATTTCAAAGCAAATGCTAAAGGAAATGAAGATCTTACTAAGCAGTTAGAGGATTTACAATCTAAGTTTGATGAAATCAAGACGAGTTCTGAACAACAAATTGCTGATCTTAAAAAATCATCAGCGATTGACTTGGCTCTAACACAAGCTGGAGCTAAAAACATTAAGGCTGCTAAAGCCTTGCTAGACAGCGAATCATTAGAACTGACAGACGAAGGATTAAAAGGATTAGATGAACAACTGACCGCACTCAAAGAGAGCGACGGTTATTTATTTGGCTCAAATGAACCTGTTCCGCCCAATCCAGAAGGTAAAAAAGCTACTTTCGGGGGCAATCCTAGTTCTGGCCAGAATGTGGAAGAAGATGTGTTCGCTAAAGCATTAGGAGTTTTACCAAACAAAAATTAAATTTGGAGGGAATAAAATATGGCAATTAATTACATTACAAAAGACAATGGGATTTTCGATCAGAAGATCACTCAAGGATTGTTAACGACGATCTTAGGTATTCCACAAGTTGAATTTGTGAACGGTGGTAAATCATTTACATTAACGACTATTTCAACTTCTGGTTTGAAATACCATACACGTAACAAGGGATTCAACAGCGGTACTTATGGAAATGACAAAAAAGTTTACACAATGGGTCAAGATCGAGACGTTGAATTTTACATCGATAAACAAGACGTTGATGAAACGAATCAAGACTTAGCTGTAGCTAAAATTTCAAATGTATTTATCACTGAACACGTTCAACCAGAAATTGATGCGTATCGTTTTTCTACTTTAGCTTTAGGAGCAGGAAATACTAAAGAAGAAACAATTACTGAAAAGAATGCTTATTCAGCCATTAAAGCTGCAATTTTACCAGCTCGTAAATTTGGACCACAAAATTTAGTAGCGTTCGTATCAACGACCGTAATGGATGCATTAGAACGTTCTTCAGAATTTACTCGTAATATCACTAATCAAAATGTTGGGCAAACGGCACTAGAATCTCGGGTAACTTCTCTTGATGGTGTGTTATTGGTCGAAGTTTGGGACGATACTCGTTTCAAAACTAAATTCAATTTCACTGATGGCTACGCTGCTGCCGCTGATGCACAAGACATCAATATCTTAGTTGTCGCTAAACAAGCAGTTATCCCCGTGGTTAAAGAAAACACTGTCTTCTTGTTTGCACCAGGCGAACATTCACAAGGTGATGGCTACTTGTATCAAAATCGTTTGTATCATGACTGCTTTATCAAAGAACAACAAAAAGAAGGTGTATCTGTCTCTTTGGCCCCAAAAGCTTAGCCCCATCCGGCGTAACTTTGAATAAAACAACAGCTACGCTAACGGTGGGAGCAACAGAAACATTGTCTGCTACCGTAGCACCAGCAGACGCTACAAATAAATCGGTTCAATTTACTTCTAGCGATGAAACGATCGCAACAGTAACGCCAGTTCAAGGAAAAGTGACTGCTGTGAAAGCGGGAACTGCTACAATTACAGCAACAACTTCGAATGATAAAACTGCTACGTGTGAAGTCACGGTAACCGCAGCAAGCGAAGGATAGTTTAGTAGCTATCCTTTTTAATTGAAAGGAGGCAGTTATGAGCTATCTTACGCACGATGAATATTTAAAATCAGGATTCAACAAAGTATCAGTTTTGGAGTTTGATGACTTAGAAAAATGTGCTGCACGTCAGCTTAATCGAGTGACAGGCGATTTTTACATGAGACATTCTTTAGCTGATGACACGTTCAAATATCGAGTGGATAAGTTCAAAATCGCAATGGCTGTCCAAATTGAATATTTGAAGTCAGTTGGAGTTACTTCGTTATCAGACTTACTAAATGCTTCCCCTTCAAGTGTCAGCGTTGGTCGTATGCGTATTGAATCTGGAAGCACGAATGCAGCAACAGTTGGCAGAACGATGGTTGCAACAGAGGCTTATAACGAGTTGATCTATACAGGACTTCTTTACAAGGGAGTTGACTATCGATGATTCCATTAATGCCAAAGCAATATTGCAACCAGTCAATTACATTACGGTTAATTGATGGACATGACAAATGGCAAAAGCCTATCTTTTCAGACCCAATCACGATTAATCATATGATTTTCCAACCTCAAACAGTGTACAGCGGTAGTAATAATAATCGGCAAGTGGTAGCCAACGCTATCGCTTTTTTGTTTGCTGGAGTATCTGATCCGATGCCAGTAATTAATAAAAATCATGTTGGGTCAGAGATTGACTTTGAAGGTGAGACTTACACTATCACAACGATCTTAGATAACCGTAATCCATACAGTAACGAAGTCTACTCGTATGAGTTGGAGGTGCTGTGATGCTTCATGTAAAAATTGATAAAAATGGAGTGGAACGAAAGCTCTCGGTCGTTAATCTAGAAAAAGCTTCTTACTTTATGACTAACCAAGCGCACGCAGATATGAATCTATACGTGCCAAAAAAGGAAGGTCACTTAAGACGTGATTCTTATACTCGTGATAATCATATTATTTTCACGGCTCCATATGCTAAAACGCAGTTTCGAGGGCTAATTGTTACTAAAACAGGTCGATTAGTTCGTATCAAACGATACACAACTCCTGGAACAGGTAGACGTTGGGATTTACGTGCTAAGTCAAAACATATCAATGACTGGCGAAAGGCGTTCATTAAAGGGGGACAACTATAGTGGATCTCTTAGAACGATTAGCCGATTCTATTGATTCTGTTAAAGGAATACCGATGCCATGTTCAATTGGTTTCTTAAACGGTGAAGATACCTTGTGTGTTTATACACTGCCAGGAAGCCGAACAACAGAAGAATACTTTGACGGAACTAGAGAACGTGAAATGCTTTATGAAATTGGGTTTAATACGAAAGACCAAGAAAAAGCGAATAGAACTTTGTGGCTAATATCAAATTATTTAGAAGAACTGTCTTCGATTAAATCGGAAAATGATAGTTTTGAATTTATTGGAATTGAAATAAGTGATACTCCTTTCGTGAGTGAACAGGACAGCGAGGGGTTATCAACATACTTACTAGATGTAAAAATCATGATTCATCAATTTTAGGAGGAATTTACTAATGAAAAATATTTTACCAATGGACCTACAAACATTTGCTGATCCAGCTCCAAGCAAAGAGTTTTTATTAAACTTTAAAAATAAAGTAGAGATTGACGTGGCTGGTAATAAATCACTAGATGCAATCGAAAGTGCAGATTTTGCTTTACTTGCAGCGGGAATTAGCACCATCACACCTGCAGCAGCTGATACAACTGATGCTACTCCGTATTACGACGGAGAAGGGTTTACTGAATCGGAAGTAACAGGTAAAAATATTACGTTTGCCATTTCTGGTCATCGAGTTTTCGGTGATAAAGCACAAGATTTTGTTGCAAAACATTTCTTGTCGATCGGTGACGAACTTCGCACACTCGCTCGTTGGACTGATGCGAAAGGAAATAAAGTTCAAGCAGTTGTCACTATGACATCTATCGTGCCATTTGGTGGTGCTGCTAATGCTAAACAAACATTTAGTTTCACTCTTGCATTTAATGGAAAGCCGGTCTTAGAAGAAGCGGGGGAGTAATTAGCCCTACAAGCGTAACGCTGAACAAAACAACGTTATCGCTCGCTGTTGGGGCAAATGAGACGCTAGTAGCGACTGTTCTACCTGCAAACACAACAAATAAAAATGTAGCTTGGTCAGCTGTTGATTCTACCATTGCCACAGTTGATACAAAAGGTAAAGTAGTTGCTGTTAAAGCTGGTACAACAAAAATTACAGTAAAAACGGTAGATGGAAATAAAAGCGCAGAATGTGCACTAACTGTCACCGCACTATAAAACTATTTTAGAGCAGATGAACGATTGGTTTATCTGCTCTTATATTTCAGGAGGAAAACATGGCTATTAACAATGTAATTGACTTAGATGCCAAATTATCGCTAACAAAATCTGTGAGAATTGCAGGAAAAGTATATGAAGTTCAAATTTCAGATGAAATTGACAAAGTCTTAACTGATTTAACAACTTTTGATATTCCAGACCAATTAAAAAATATGACTTCAAAACTTGAAAAAATGGATGAAAGTGACAGTGAAACTAAAGAGTTCAAAGAATTTACTCAATCCGAAATGGATGAATTAAAAAATAAAGCCGTAACTACGCTAGATGTGATTCTTGGGAGTGGTGAAGGTAATCGCGTTTATAATTTTTACAACAAAAGTACAAAAGCCCTTTTCACAATTATTGGATTGCTTGAAAAAGAGTTGGGGGAAGTTGTTTCTGAACGTAGTAAAACAGCAAAAAAACATTACAAAAATAATCGTAAGAAGTGATTAGATGTTTGATCTAACGAGAAAACCAGAAACAACAGTGATTATTTCAGGTAATGAGTATCAAATTGATTTGTCTTTTGACACTGTTATTCGATTCTATGAACTAATTGACGATAAAAATTTGGAGTCTATAGAAAAAATAATTCTTGGGTTCAAATTGTTTTATATCGATTCAAAAAAAGCAGAAGATACATTCACTTTTGAAGAAATGCAACAAGCTATTAACGACATAGTTGACTATATTCAATCGAATCCATATGGAAGCATTGGAAGTGAAGGAGAATCGACTGGTCAGGATTCAAATATGAATTATTCGTATTCTCAAGACGCTGGAGCTATTTATTCTTCGTTTATGGCAGATTACAAAATCGATTTGTTAAATGAGCAAGGTTCAATGCATTATCTAACTTTCAAAGCGTTGATGTCTGGTTTAAGCGAAGACACTCAATTTCAGCGGATACTAGCGATTCGGTCAAGAAGCATAGCTGGTTTAGAAGGCGAAGAACTAAATAGCTTATTAGAACTGAAAAATTATTATGCTCTTGATTCTGAAAAAACAGTTAACAGTCTTGATGATCAACTAGGCGATATGTTTTCTATGTTAGCAGCACAAGCCAAATCATAAGGAGGTGAGTGTTTGAGCGCAGATGCAACAATAAATATTGATGTGATGCTGTCGAATTTACCTAAATTTAAAACAGACGTTAGTTTTGTTGATGACGTATTAACAAAATTGGGAATGAATACAGGATCAAAAATTGATGATTCATTTAAAGCCGAGACAGCAAAAGTTACAACAATTGCCAAATCAACAAAAAAAGATGTCGATCAAACTTTTGATAAACCAGTTAAGTTCACAATCAAGGCTGATAATTCGGATGCTGAAAAAGATGTCAAAGAGACAAAGGCTTTTTTAAAAGGCATACCGAAAAGCAAAATAACTGAACTGAAGGCGGATAATGACGGAGCATCACTGAAAATAAAAGCTACAAAAGAGGGTATAAGCAAGATACCTAACAGGAAAGAAACAATACTTAACGCAGATGCTTCACAAGCAAAAACAGAAACAAAAGACCTCGGTGATACTGCTGAAAAAACCGAATCTAAGTTTATCAGCTTGAAAGATAAACTATCCATTGGTGCGATTGCTGGTGCTTCTTCACAAGCACTGCAGATTTTAACAGGTAGTTTTTCAGATTTAATCGGTGAAACTACTCAATCATCTGACGCAATGGATAAATTCAAATCTACGATGCAGTTTGCTGGCTTTACAGAAAAAGAAACAAAAGAAGCTGCTAAATTTGTAAAAAAATATGCAGATGACACAGTATATGAATTGTCCGATATCTCGAATACTACAGCACAACTAGCAGCAAATGGTATTGGGAATTATCAAGAGTTAACAGAAGCAGCAGGGAACTTAAACGCTGTAGCAGGTGGTAATGCTGAAACATTTAAATCAGTAGCAATGATGCTTACCCAAACGGCTGGTGCAGGGAAACTAACTACAGAAAACTGGAATCAAATGGCTGATGCCATTCCCGGTGCATCAGGTAAAATGCAAGAAGCGATGAAAAACAACGGTGCTTTCACTGGAAACTTTCGTGACGCGATGGAAGAAGGTCAAATATCAGCTGAAGAATTTAGTAAAGCGATTGTTGATTTAGGTATGACCGATGTAGCTGAAGAAGCTGCAAAGTCTACTAAGACTTTTGAGGGTGCAATGGGTAACCTCCAAGCGAATATCGTTACTAAAATGAACGAGATTGTTGATGGCATCGGTAAAGATAAACTTACAGATATCATCAGCTTCATATCAGACAATACTACTAAATTATTTGATTCTATTTTGAAAGGCATAGATTATTTAAACGATAATCAGGATAAATTATCGAGTATCTTTGATAATTTGAAAAAGATTTCTAAAATATTTTTTGGTGCTGCGTGGGACACGGTTCTTGATATTATTAAAAAACTCACTGACAATTTTAGTTTACTTTCAAAAGAAACTGGCAAAACGAAAGACCCATTACAACGATTTGATGATGTCTTAAGTGAGTTGTCAAAACACGAAAAAGGAATAGCTCTTTTAGGAAAAGCATTAGCTACTTTATTTATTGCTAAAAAAATCGTTGGTGTGGTCTCGGCTTTTGGGAAACTGCTTGATATATTCGGCGGACCCGCATTACTTTCTAGTCCAATTTTTCTTATACCTGCAGCAATTGCAGGAATTGGATTTGCGTTTTATAAAGCATATAAGACAAGCAAGCCATTTCGTGAGTTTATAGATGGGATTGTTGATGCAGTAAAAAACTTTGTAGAGGTATCTTTGAAGAAAATCAAATCATTTTTTAAAAATGTTTCAGAAGGATTTGTTGAATTTAAGGAGTCGGTTACAGATAAAGTTACTAGCATCAAAAAAAGTATCAAAAAGGTTTTTAACTCCATTATCGATTTCTTTAAAGAGGACTGGAAAGAAGTATTAACATTCATTCTAAATCCAATTGCTGGTGTAGTTGCTCTATTATACAAACACAATAAGAAGTTTAAAAAATGGGTAGATGATCTACTTGATACTATCAAAGATGGATTGAAAGCTTTTAAAAAGAAAGTTCTTGATCCACCATATGATGCAATTACAGACTTGATTGATAAAATAGCTAAAACTTTTTCAAAATGGATGGGCAAAATAGAAAAAGCCCTAGAAAAAGCGGGTAAGAAACTTGGAAAAGCTGCAGAGGTAATTTTTTGGCTTATCTATGGTCCAATACGACTAGTCGGCAGAAAAATAAAAAAAGGGTTCGATGAAGTTGTTGAATGGGTAGAAGACAAACTTGAAAAAGCAGGAAAAATAGTTGGGAAGGTTGTCGATAAAATCTCTTCAACAATAAAAAAAATATTTAATTCTTTATCAAAATCAGTAAAAAAATCAATGGAATTATTTACTGAATATGTTATTGAGCCTGTGGATTCAGTTCGAAAAAAAGTCGTTAAAACAATTAGTAACTTAGTAGATAAAGTAGTCGATTTCTTTGTTGATTTAGTCAATATTACAAAGCACAAATGGAGAGAAATAAAATCCTCGATGGAAAAACCGGTTGACGATGCTAAAGAAAATGTCTCTAAAACCATCAGCAAATTAAAAGAAAAAATAGCTGAAATTTTTGACCGTATCAAATCAACAACTAAAAGCGCATGGAATACAATTAAGCGCTACACAGTGGAACCAATAGAGGACGCCTACAAAAAAGTAGTTGAAAAGGTAGGAGAGATTTATTCTGGTGTGACAAAATATTGGAATGATTTAAAGGACAAAACAAAAGAAAAATTCGATGAAATTGTTGACTATGTTAAAAAAGTCCCTGGCCGTATCGGCAAAGCTTTTAAAGATGGAAAAGAAGCAATCGGCGATGGTATTAAAGCTGCAGCGCAATACATGGTTGATATTTTAGGTAAGGGAGTCAATGGCGTAATTAAAGGTATCAACTGGGTACTGGAAAAAGTTGATGCACCAGATTCTGTTCGAGTTGATAAATGGGATGTTCCTAAATTTGCTACAGGTGGTATTCACCAAGGTGGATTGATGCTTGTTAACGATGGCGAAGGAGAGGAATTGGTTCGACATCCTGATGGAAGAATGGAAATTCCAAAAGGGAAAAACGTTTTGATGCATGCGGAAGCTGGTACTCAAGTATTGAATCATAGCCAAACAAAATCGTTTGCTGAAGCTTTTGGTATTCCAATGTACGCAAAAGGAAACGTAAGCAATCTAGGTGATTTCTTCAAGTCTGCGTGGAATGGAATAAAAGACATTGGTTCTGATATTTTAGATGCAGTTCAACATCCAGTGGAGTTTGTTAAAAAAGCTATTTCGGAACATGTGAATTTTGATGCTACTCATCCAGTATTTGATATTGCTACAGGCGGTGTCAAGAAAGTAACAAATGGCGTTATGGATTGGATCAAAGATAAAATAGCAAGTTTTGGTTCTATTGGTGGAAGTTTTGACGGGGCGATGGCTGACAATGTCTATAAATATTTAGTAGATATTGCAAATCAAACAGTAAGTAAATTTGGCATGAGTGGAATAACTTCGGGTTATCGACCAGGAGACCCTTACTACCATGGAAAACACCAAGCGATTGATATTGCTTATCCTGCTGGAATGAATGGTTCAAGCAAGTATTTTGACCCTGCAAACTGGGTGTTTGAACATTTTGCTGATAAGGTTGGCTATGTTATCACACAAGGGAAAGTTCGAGATAGAACAGGCCAATCAGGACAACCAGCCACAGGTGAATGGGAACCTTGGCCAGATAACGATCACTATGACCATTTACACATTACAGGTAAGCTTGGCTCAGGTGATATTTATAAAGCAGGCGAAGGTGGCGGAAAAGGTTCGCCTACAGGTTCTGGCGTTGCAAGGTGGACTAGCCAATTAAAAGAAGCCTTGCGGATGAATGGATTACCAACCACTGCTTCGTATGTCAATGCTTGGTTAAGGCAAATCGAAACTGAATCAGGAGGCAATGAGCGTGCTGTTCAGCCTGGAATAGACCCAGATGGTGATGGCTCTGGTCCAGCAATGGGACTAATACAAGCTAAGAAAGGAACATTTTTAGCAAATGCGTTTCCTAGCCACGGAAATATTTTTAATGGTTTTGATAGCATGCTTGCTGGTATTAGATATGCACTGAAAAGATATGGTCCTGATATGCTCGCAGTCATTGGTCATGGTCATGGTTACTCAAATGGGGGAGAAGTATTTGGACCAGAGTTAGCTATGTTTGGTGAAGACCCTGCTTATCCATATGAAATCAACATCAATCCTGCAAAACCAAGTGCAGATATGCTGATTCAAAAAGCGATTGTTGCAAGAGAGAGATACAAACCAGCCGTACAAACAAATCAAGCAGTTTATTCAAATCAACATCCAAGTGGCGGAAATGAGCACAAAACGATGAGTAAAAAAGATATTGAAACAATCGTTCAAGCGTTAAATGAAAGACCAGTGCGTGTCGAAAGTATTCTAGACGGTAAGAAAGTCAGCAAAAGTGTAGATGAATATACTGGTTCATCATTAGCAAGAAAACTATATATGAGAGGAAAGAATTTCAATGGATGATAAAACATCAGTATTTCTCCAATTTAGTACAGGTAAATTTGACTTACTAGCAAATTACCGAATAAAAATCATTGATATAAAAATTGGGATGCCAGTACCTAAAAATGAATTTTTTTCTTATGCAGGTTCAGTAGGAAAAAAGTTGCTGACACACTCATTTGATTCTTTTCCTATTACTCTTGAATTTGATTATTTTGCAGACAACCTGAATGACCTTATTTTGACTGAAACAGAATTGAGAGAACTATTTAATAAAGAAGCTGAATACTACTTTATCTATACGAAAGAACCTGGTAAAAGATATCCAGTGATCGTTGAGAGTATGACTATAACCAAAAAGGCATATTTTAAAGGAAATTGTGTTGTATCATTTTCCGCCTATAAAGGATATTCTGAATCAATTGCAACGACTTTATCTGATTTCAGTTTGGATGAGGATTGGCAGTTTTCTCAAGGTCTAGTTTCTGAAGACTTTAGTTATACGCACAATACTAGTTTCTTTAAGATTTTTAATGCTGGCAGTTTTGGAATTGATCCGAGAGAGTCAGATTTACGTATTACCCTAGAAGGAGAATCAGAAGGAAATGTGACTATTTTCAACAAGACCACAGGTGATCGTTTCATTTATTATCCTTCTCTCTCAACTAATTTAGGGCAGACGTTAGTTTTGGATGGTGTATACCCAAAATTGAATGGTGTAAGCTGTGGTATTGATACAAACCATGGACTAATCACTTTAGCTGAAGGGGTCAATGAAATCGAAATTCAAAATATTACTAGAGTGAAATCTTCTTGGGATTTCCGTTTCTTGTATAAGTAGGTGATACTTTGAAAAACATATTAATACGTAATTATGAAGAAACGAAAGAGGAAATCCTTATTAACTACGATAAGGATTCTTTTTCTGTCTCGTGGCAACAAAATGAAACGTGGGAGTTATCTGTGACTGTACCAGAGACAAAAAGGAATCAAATAACTTTTGATTTAATTGACTATGAAAACTATGTTGTTTTTGATGGTCAGCAGTATTCAATCAAGCAGATGAGACCATATGCTTCTGGTAGCCAAATCTATAAAGATGTAGTAGCAACTCATGTTTATTACACTATTCAAGATGGATGGCAATATGACACCATATCTGGAACAAAATCAATCAATGATCTTTTGACTCATATTTTTAAAGCTGGAAACCGAGGATTTAGTTGGGAAGTTGTAGATCCCAACAATGTATTTTTAAAAAAGGAACAGGAGAACTTTGGAAATGATAATTATTTAAATCTTATTAATGAAATTTTGGAAGATTACGGTGCCGTTGTGATACCAAACAATAAGCACTTAGTATTTTATCCCATTTCAGAATATGGAAATATAACTGAGCAACAAATCCGATATAAATATAATACGGATGAAGTGTCGTTTGATATTGATACTTATGCTTTGAAAACACAAATTAAAGGATTTGGTAAGAAAAAAGAAGACGACTCATATTATTTTAATCCAGTTACTTATACTAGTCCCGAATCACAGAAATGGGGAATCAGGATACAAGACCCAATAGAAGACGAACGTTACACTATTCAAAATAATATGATTGAATATCTAAAACAGCAGTTACACGACTATCCAGATGTTTCAGGATCCGTAACACTAAAATGGGCCGTATCTCTTAACAAAGGGGATAAGGTCCTTTTTGTTTATGAACCTTTGAATATAAGTACCTACATTCAAGTTGTGGGAATTACTGATTATCCAGCTATCCCTAATAAAGCGCCAGAGATTGTATTATCAAATACCAAGAAAACAATCACTTCAATACTGGCAAATCTTGCTAAGAAAGGACTGATGTAGATGGGGCTTGTTAAACTAATATCAAATAATATCGCTTTAAAATGGAAAGAAACATTCAATAAAAACGTTGATTATCTGAACAGTCTTGAAAAGAAACTATCTGATCAAGACAAATCAACGAACAGTCGTATTGATAATCTCGTGCTTCATTCAGGAGGTGATTCTCCTAACGAAGTAGTGGATGCACGTGTAAATAATAAGGGAGAAACCTTTCCTACTTTACACGGCAGATTGGTAGAACACGAAACCCTGACAGATGAACAAATTAGTGAATTAATTACAAATGCCGCTAGTCAGAAAGCACAAGTAGAGCAATTAAACAAAGCAGTCCAACAAATCATTGGAGGGTATAACGAACCTATCAGTATCTATGTTTCAAAGGATGGAAACGACCAGACTGGAGATGGATCTCAAGAGAAACCATTTCTCACGATTCAAACTGCAGTTAATTCAGTTCCGCTCATTACTACATCATCTGTCACCATCTGGATTAGCGATGGGGTGTATTTGGAAGATGTATATGTCAATGGTTTAACATTTAGAACATTTGTCATACGTCCTTTAAATGATACCAGCACATTAGACCCTCAAGTATCTGATTGCCCAGTAAAAGTTAGAAGTATTATGTTCGCAACATGTACTGGCTATTGTCAAATCGTCGGAATGCAGATCGTTGACACTGCAAATTCTCCACTTTTTCAAGGAAGACAGTATGGAATTGTCAATGAACAGAGTGGCTATATGGCTATTAGTCAGTGTAAATTTGCGGAGAATACTAAATCATTGGCATATAACGCTGTATATGTAGGTGGGACTTCTAAGATGAATATGTATGGTTCAACAACATTCATTAATCAAGACATAGCTGTGCAAGTTCGTCTGCTATCAGAGTTTAGTGTGGGCGACTTGAAGGGTTCAGGCAATAACATTGGGGTGTACGTTGATGCAGCAACTGCTAGATATTTCAAGCCAGCTGCAGGATTTGCAACAACTGAAAATAAAATTATCGGCAGAGGTTTGATTATCAACAATGGGCAGGTGTTGAACTAATGGTCTATAAAATGAATGAATCAATCATTGTGATTCAAGCAGAAGCAATCAATCCAATTCAGACGAAGGTCGTTTTTTGGTCGCATGATCGAGGAACAGCTAAGCTTCGAATGAAGTTAGTAAGAAAAAACGGAATTCCTCAGAGCCTACCAGAAGGAACTACGGTTCCTATTCGTCTGATATTTAGATCTGCAACAGCAGAAGACGGATATGGAAAACATGACTATCTTGCCACCATTGAAGATCGTGTGAATGGCATTGTTTCTATCGTATTAGAAGATAATATTTTAGGATATGTCGGAAAAGTAGAAGGTAGCGTATATATTGATTTCCCAAACGACCGCTCGTTAGATACAGCTGGTCGTTTTACTTTTTATATCAAACGCAGTCCAATCGATGATAGTACGCCAGAACTAGAAGACTATTATTTCAATGGGTTTAGCCAGACAATTGATAAAATCGAAAAAATTCTAGCAGATGGGAAGCAAGAGATTGAACAAAAAATTACGGAATCTAAAACGCAGATTAATGCGAAATTAAAAGACACAAACGACAAAATCACGAAAGCCAATCAAGATGTCGCAACTCTCAATACTAATATTGATAAGGCAAATAACCGTATTGATCAAACCAATCAGCAAATCGGCGATCTCGGCAAGCTGAAAAAGATGTACAGTAACAGCATCGACTTCGGAGGCTATGATTATAGTGGGAATCCGAACATTGCACCAGTTATTAATGATGGAAATGTATCCTCGATAAACGAGGCATGGACGAAAGTTACCCCACATGGAACGTTTGCAACATGTGAAAAAATTGGAACTAATTTAAGCGTTGGCGTGGGTATGGTTCCTTGGAAGAGATATGATTTTAGTAAATTAACAGTAGGAAAACAATATAGTTTAACTATTCCTATAAGAATAAATGCAGATTTTACAGGTGAGATTTCAAGCATATTTATTAGAATGAGATGCGTAAATACAGACGGTGATGTCATACTAGACACAAAAATGCTACCATCTAACACACCTAAAGAAGAATTTGTAGATATTTCACATGCATTCACCGTTCCATCAACGGTTCAAAATTCAAATAATTGGTATTGTCAAGTTGGTTTTTCAGCTGACAGTGATGCAAGAGGCACAGTGGATATAGGCTATGATGTCAAACTTGAAGAAGGCTCAACAGCCACACCGTACCAGCCAAATCTACTCGATGCACCGTATTATTTGAGTAAGGTGGCTTTGGGTGAGAACATTGCTAATAAGTCTGTTGCGTTTCCAATTAAATCTAGCGCGTACGAAATATATAAAGGTAACACGGAAGAAGATCTTGTAATAGGTCAAACGTATACTATCACACTTAAAGGAACAAAACCCGCAAGTCAAACCTTTGTAGCATATAATTATTGGAACGTTAATTTTGGAGACCTAAAACCAGTTGAGGGATTGACAGACGTATGGTCTCTAACATTCACACCAACGAAACTTGAACCGGGTTTGCCTAAAGACCTTCGCATTTTTCAGTCGCCTAAAGAAACGGCCGGCGCATGCCAAATTGACTGGCTCAAGATCGAAAAAGGCAACACCCGAACCCCTAATATTAGTCAATTTAAATACTTCGGCGAAGGCTTGAAAGACAGTAACAATCCGAACGACTACAGCTGGGACATCACGCCTGAATATACTGAAAAAGGCTTGAATGATTCGGTGAGCTTAACCGAACCGCAGTCAATTGAAGGTTTAAAAAACTTTGAGGATGGGTTACAGATTGCAGGTAAAGAAGTTGCAACAGTTCCAGAAGATACCGGATGGGTAAATCTAACAGCAATCAATGGTCACTCATGGAACAAACAGGGACAAATCAGGAGAATTGGAAAACTAGTAATGTTCCGTGGATCATTAAAAGGTAGCACGCTAAGTACACAAGATTTTTGTACGATTCCAGAAGGATTTAGACCAAGTAATCCAACTGATAATTATGAGTATCAATTCTTGTTACCACCACAAAGTAGCAATACTTTAGACAATGGCGGGATGGCTTATATCCGACCGAACGGCGTTTGCGGTCTACCTTCATTTAGGGGAACAGCCAACTTATTTTTAGCACCAATTCAATACTATATAGACTAGGAGTGAAATGAATGAAAAACATTTGGAAATACGGACGTACAGGCGGAGAGTACGCAGGAAAAGTATTGGACGACATGCTTGTATCCGTTCCTTACACAGATCAGCCACCACTTGAAGGGGTACGTACTGATGGCGAACCGCTAACGATTGCTGATCAGATGTTTGATCCTAAACTGAACCAATGGATTGTTTTAGTGAATGTACTAGATCACAACGATTTAAACAATCTCAAAGCGATGTATGAGTCGTTAGAAAATGAGAACGGCGATTTAAAACAGCTCAACGCCAAACTCATGCTAAACAATGTAGCAATTAAACAGGAAAATACTGCATTGAAAGAAAAAGCGGATAGTTTAGCACAAATCAATTCAAAAATGATGCTTGCTTCGTTACAAAATAGCAAAGACATTTCAGAAATTAAAGAGCAACTAAATCCAGCTTCAAAGGGAGGTGAGTAGTATGTTTAGTTTTAGCGATGTGAAAATGATGTATGATTGGGGCTGTTTTACTGACGATCAAGTTCGACTATTCGTTCCACTATGCATTACAGACGAAGAAGCAGATAAAATCATTAATAAAGATAAGAGCGCATCTTAAGTGATGCGTTTTTATTTAAGGTAAAGGAGTTGTCACATGATTAATTTAGGAGAATGGGGAACAATCGCAGGATCAATTACTGCGATTGTTTCTTTGATTTTATTAGTAATAAAACCAATTACTGCATCTTTCTCGAAGATTACTGAGACTCTTTCAAAAGTAAGTCACAATTTAGATTTGCTGACTAAAGATTTAGAATCGAGCAAATCAGATCGATTGATGATTCATGAAGAACTAAAGAAACACGATGAAAGATTAGATACACATACAGAAAAATTGGTGGAACACACGCAACAAATTAAAACTTTATTTAGAGAAAGATCTCGGTAAAAAAGAAAGGAGTTAAGAAGAAATGATTTTACCCGATAAGTATTATCAAGTCATTAAATGGACAGTTTTAACAGTATTGCCAGCTGCATCTGCTTTAGTAGCCGCGTTAGGAAAAGCATATGGATGGAATGGAACAGATATGACAGTGCTGACTATCAATGCAGCAGCAACATTTTTAGGTGTTATCACTGGTGTGTCGGCTTATAATTTGAAAAAATAGGAGGAAACAAATGAAAAAGAAAATTACTGTTACTGCGATGAGCCTATTAATGGCTCTTTTTTTATTGCCAATTAATGGGTTCGCCTATACGATTAACAATGAATTTAATTTAGATGCAAATGAAGGCAGCTCACAAGCAGCAAATAATCAGTATATTTTACTGCATGAAACGGCTAATGAAACAGCAACAGGACGCAATGAAGCGCAGTATATGCAACGTTCATGGACTAGTGCTTACACTGCTTACATTGTGGGAGACGGCGGAATTGTTTATCAAGTCGGTCAACCTGGTTATGTACAGTACGGGGCTGGTTCGTATGCTAATGCCAACAGTCCTGTGCAGATTGAGTTACAGCACACACATGATAAAGCAACGTTTGAGAAAAACTATAAGGCATACGTTGAATTGGCTAGAGATTCAGCAATGAAATATGGTATTCCATTAACATTGGATACTCCTTATAACCAACCAGGAATCAAATCGCATTTATGGGTAACGCAAAATATTTGGGGAGATCATACAGATCCTTACGGTTATCTTTCTGAAATGGGCGTAAGTAAAGAAAAGCTTGCTTATGATTTAGCTCATGGATTTACAGATGACAATCCAACTACTTCAGATGATAAACCAGTCATTGATCCAACTAGAGCAGGTGCAGCAAATCCTACGCTGACAGATGGAACAAATTACGCCCACATTGATCAGTTTGGGGAAATCGAAAACGCAAACTTGCATGTAGCTGGTTGGCACATCGCTAACTATAAATACGAGTATATTTTCATCATGGACTATAATACTGGAAAAGAACTAGCACGAGTAAATGCTAATGGCGTTTCACGCCCAGACGTAAACCAACCCTACGGCACTTATGGTAACGTTGGTTATCATGTATCTTTCAATATGCGTAATTTTCCTAACAAGAAAGTATATGTTATGATGCGTGCAACGAACGATCCGAAAGGTAACACGCAAGGCGGAGCGCAAGATTTTCATGACAAACGTTGGTATTTAAATATTCCACAACGATAAAAAATAGCCCCTCGTTGAGGGGCAGTACATATAAAACTAAAAAATAATCGTCTTTTATTATATTATTGCTATAATAATATGGAGGTGATGTAATGGGCAAATTAGTTAGTCTTTTTAAAAATAATAAGTTTCAATCTTTTTTATGTGGTGTTTTAGGAGGTTTTATAGTTTTTATTGTATTTGGCATTGATTGTAGTCTGTCAGGTTCGCTTGCAGAATGGTTAAGTGCCCTTGGGACAATAGGTGCTGTCTGGGTTTCATTATGGATTGTTTTTGATGAGAAAAAGGTCAATGTTTTAATAATAGTTGATAAAACTCGCGAGCAAAACAAAAGTGAATCCACGATAATTGGTGGGGATTTTAAGTATGTTGAAGCGTATGCGCATAATTATGGTACAAGACCAATTGCTATTTTATTTTTGGGTTTTAGACCCCAAGGTGCTGATAAGGATGATTATATTAAGAGACTAGACGATCTCTTAGATAATCCAGAAATCGAATTTATTCCACCTGGAAATCTAGGAAAAAAACATCAAGAAGATATTAAGTATTTATTGAGTGCAGGACAAAGATATGTAAACGAGGATAAAAGTTTACATCTGGAAGCGGTCTTTATCGATATTCAAGGAAAAGAATATTTAAAGGATATCATAATAACTGGTACTTTATAGTTAGTAGAAACCCTCAACCAACATTCTTGACTGAGGGATTTTTCATTTTTTCTGAAAAATCTAAGCAAATAATAGACTAAAAAATAACCATGTGAGATAATGAGCATAGAAAAAAGCTTCAGATACTCCCTCACCCTAGAGTCTTTCCCCAAAAAGATAAGTATCTGAAGCTTTTTTCTTTTTATGACTTGGAAATAATAGCATAAAATAATATATTTTACAAAGAATAAGTACAATCTAGTTTTTTGCTATTAAATGTGTAATAATTAATGTGCCATCACAACAAAGAATGAAACCCATTATTATCTAGTCTATGTCCATTCTTTTTGTTTGCAGTAGTTGTGATGGCTTCTCGTACCTTTAGCTCAGTTGGTTAGAGCAGACGGCTCATAACCGTCCGGTCGTAGGTTCGAGTCCTACAGGGTACATATAGTAATTAAGTTAGTTCTATGCTAGAATTTTTTTGAAGGATATCATACAAATCAATGTTTATTTTTCATTGCCACTCATTTGAGTGGCTTTTTATTTATACCTTTCTGGATCAACGAAAGTATACTTTATATAGTCATAACGCCGATGATCGCTACGTGCATCCGGCACGTCAGTCACGACATCAAACAAAAAATATACATCTTTCTTCATTCTAGTTTTCGCAGCAGGAATTTTAAAGTAGTTCTTATTAGAATAGTAGAGATTGATTAATAAACTGTCTTCAATTGCTAAAAAGAAAACTTCTGAATCCCAGACTTTATAAAAGTCTTTGATAAATCTATTCGAAGGATCAAATTTAAACCATAATTGTGTTTTTCCTTCCATTAACATATAAAGTTCACCTCAAAAAGAGTATACGAACAAGTGTTCTTTTTGTAAACCTTGAACTAGACTTTACTGAATATGTTTTGACGATTCCAAAAAGATAAAAGTTGATGAAAACGAGTTGTTTAGAGACGAAAAATAAGACGGCATTCATTAAATTTTTTACGAATGCCATCTTATTTTCGAACTTTGTCTTTTTTTACCTAGATAGTTACATAAGGGAGTTAGTAGAATAATCTTGCAAATCTTATTAAAGCATGGTTTAATTGTCATGAAGATGTTGTCGTGCGATAACACTTGACTTTTTTTGTTGAGGGGGGCTATCATGCATAATGCCTAATTCGAAAACTGCATCGAAAATAAGTGAAGTAAATCAGTTTTTAAAACACTTAAAAACTGAATATAATGCTGGGAAATTTCATATTGTGAAGCGAAGAAATCAACAAATTGATTATTTAAAAAAATTTGGGTGGACCCCAGATATTTTTTTTGAATATCTTTGTGATAATTTAACGTATGAAGATTTTTTGAATGGCCCTGTAGCTGATTATAATGGAACACCAGGTGCTATATGGGAATTTGGAAAGATCATAAATGATATAGAGTTTTATATTAAGATTAAATCTTTTAATGGAGTTAAATGTCTATCTTTTCATAAAGCCAATTCACCCTGTATATACCGATTGAAGGGAGTCGAATTACAATGAATAAATTCTTTTGTGATGAATGCGGGATTAACTCTAATTTCTCTAAAGTAAAAATTACTGAAAAAACTTTTGTGAAAGATTCGGAATTCGAAAATGAACATCTTTACTATAAATGTGATTCTTGTGGAGAATTATTTGAACCGTTTGATGATTACAATGTAAACTATTTGTCCGATTTCGAAAAATATTGTGAACTTAAAGGCTTATTAACATACAAAGAAATTAAGTCTATTCGAGAAAACTATGGTCTCAGTCAAAGAGATTTCAGCAAACTTTTAGCAATCAGTCATGCGACTATTTCTAGATTGGAAAAAGGTGAAATACCTTCAGAACAACAAGACGTATTATATAGATTGGCTGCAGATCCATACGCATTTTATAACAATATATTCAAAAGAAGAAAAGCTGTACTGAAAAGTAATATAGCTGAATCATTAGAAGAAAAGTTAAAACAATTAATTGTTTATAGCTATGAGGAGCATAAAGAAGAAGCTAGAAAATGGTATAAAGAAATATATGAGAAAACGAACTATCTTACAGTCAAAATTAATGGCATAGAACATGAGCAGTTACTCAAAAAAACACAAAAACAAAAAGATGAGGATAATGAAAAATGGAATTTGACTTCAATTTTCAAAAAAGCCGGATTACTAAATTAGATTTAGATACAAGGAATTTAAAAAGTTTTGAAGAAATAGGATTCGAGTTTAATTTTTCCCTAGGTATTAATCAAGAAGATATAAATCAGGCTAAACTTGATGGCATATTAGTTATAAAAGAAAAAGGTAATATATCATCATTTTTAAATTTAGAATTTGAGGGTTTCTATCTTGGAAAGAATGATAATCCACAATTAACTTTTAAGGATATGCAAAAAGAACAAGTTAATTCAATGATAATTTCTTTACTTGAATCTATAAGTCCGACTTTACAATTATTATTAAAAGAATCAATAGGATTAGAACTAGATTTGATGGATAGCTTTAAGAAAAATCTTTCAATAGATTAAATTGATTATTCAATATTATTGTTCACCTATAAAACAACTTGTAAATGATTTGATAATAGAATAGTTGCCACAATAAACAAACTATTCAACGTATCTTAGTTTGTTTATTGTAGCAACAAACTGTACCCTTAGCTCAGTTGGTCAGAGCAGACGGCTCATAACCGTCCGGTCGTAGGTTCGAGTCCTAAAGGGTACCTTAATGTAGCCATTTGAATCGTTATGTGTTAGAATTTTTTTGAAGAGTATTATACAAGCTAAAGCTTTTCTTCACTGCCACTCAAATGAGTGGCTTTTTTATGTATCCTTTTAATTAATGAAAGGATGTTTCACATAGTTATACTTCTGTATATTTGAAAAGTTTTACTTTGACTTTTAAAATAGAAAGACATTCGGGTTAAATTGTGAGATAATAATAAAGAAGAGTTTAAAGCGTTCCCCAAAAACCACTCCCCAAAAGTGTGTTACGCTTTAAACTCTTTTATATTTGAAGCCATTAAAAAGCATACCATATTTTTGAAAAAAAGTGAGAAAAAAAGGCTTACAATTGGAGTGGTAGTTAATTAGTGACTTATTTTTGATTTTATAGCACTGATACTATAAAATATAGATATCATCATATTACACAATCTTAATACCAACTTAAAAATATCTCCTTTCATAAGTATGGTGATAAAATCCGTTCCGGGCTACCTTTTTAGGTAGCCTATTTTAATCTTTGTATCTTTCTGGATCAACGAAAGTATACTTTATATAGTCATAACGCCGATGATCGCTTCGAGCGTCTGGCACGTCAGTCACGATATCAAACAAAAAATATACGTCTTTCTTCATTCTGGTTTTTGCTGCCGGAATTTTAAAGTAGTTCTTATTAGAATAGTAGAGATTGATTAATAAGCTTTCTTCGATTGCTAAAAAGAAAACTTCTGAATCCCATACTTTATAAAAATCTTTGATAAATCTATTCGAAGGATCAAATTTAAACCATAATTGTGTCTTTCCTTCTATTAAAATATCTTGGTTATACGCATCTTCTTTGAAATTTAAGGTAATTGATATGTATCCCGACCAAATATTAGGGTTGTTAGAAATTAAAGACCCTAGTCCTAGTGATAATAAAATACCAGATAATTATACAGCGCAACAGTATATTGAAGATATTTACAATGTTAGATCTGAAATACAAAGAGTTCTAGATAGAATTGAAAATGAAATTGGTAAGATAATGATGGAAATGGAAAGATCGTGATAAAGTTTTTGTTACTATTTTTAATAATGCAGCAAAAAAATATTGCCACCATTTTGCCACCGATGACTGAGGTTTTCTCAGGTGTTTTGAAATGACCTAAAGATAGAAGAGATTATTTAGTTCCTTTATAACCTTTAATATTAGAAGCTTAGAGACTATCTTAGATTAATAGAGAATAGTACAGTTAGATTATTGCGAAAAGAAGCCTTCATGGCCGTTCTGAAAATGGATGAGGAAGAAAGTAAGAAGTAGCAAGGAATTTAGGAGTTTCTTAGCTTCCAAAATTTGTGAAATTCAAAAATATTCGCCCTATGTTCGCCCAAGTTTTTACTTGGGCGAATTTTTTGCATTTTAAATCAAAGATCTTTTCAGACGTTGGGCGAAAATATCAACAGCTTCATTTTTCATTTTTTTGGTTACATGTGCGTAAGCATCCATAGTAGTAACTAATCTAGAATTACCAACTCGAGCCTGGATTTCTTTTGGGTTTGCCACCGGATTGTTACCGGTGGCTTTTTTTGGTAAAATTCAAGAATTTTTTCTTAAATTCTCCATGATATCTATCGTTTCAGTTTTTATCTTATTTGTCACATGAGAATAGGTGTACATCTAATAATGCCTTGGATACCTTGGAATCAGTGGATGAGTTGGAAACAACTTTGGATTAATCAAAAGAATCCATGTATAAACTGAGTTATGCCGTTTAAGTTAGCGCAGAATCCCTAGCTATTTAAAAAATGGTTTGGCTAAGATCTCTCAAAAAGAGTATTTATTCAAATAACTTTTTAGAAAAATAATTAGGCTAGAAACAAAAGAAGCCAGCTACAAGAGCTGGAAAAGTTAATTTTTTGTATTCAGATAAATTAATATACAAATAAAAAATACTATCGAAAACACTAACCCAACTAAATAATTGGATAAAAAAAGGGGATCAGAATCTGAATCATCCCAAATCTTGATCATGAAATAGATAAATGGGAGGAATGAGACGACCAATAAACAATCTTTTTTACGCCATATTTTCAAACAACTTAGAACAATAATTTTATATGCACAAGTAACCCAGAATAAGATTTTACTAATAAATAACAAAGTTATATCCTCTTTATTTTTTCTCTTTCCCAATATATTTATTTTATCACTATTTATTTATTATGAGAAAGAAATGAGACTAAGGGGAGAAGTCACAACAAAGTTTCTGAAGAAGAAATATAAAATGGCAAATCGGCGTGTTGTTAATGCGAGTGAGGCTATTCGTAAGTTTGGATTTCTATATTAGATAATGATCGTCAATGGGAGGGAACGGAATAAAAATAAAAGACGGATTTTACGATAGTAGTCATGGTATTGATGGTTAAATACTAGATATGCCGATAAAGTACCCTAATTAATTCGGATTGAAAGAATGATGAAATGCGATAGACAGCAACGGTTGAAAAATAGTAAGAACAATTAGGAAGAGTTGAAATTCACATCCTTGTTTTTACTATTTCCGTTGCTGTCTATCAATTTATAAACATCAAAGTTATGTTTACTTAAAATATATCAATTGCTTATTGTCAAAGATAAATATAATACGCATCAGCTTCCGAAGTAACAGAATTTACCTTATGGAGTCCTTCTAATTTGATGTGGAGTTCATTGGCAACTTCTTCAATATATTTGTTAAATATCCTATTTTCTAATTTTAAATAATTAGCAATCTCTATAGAAATAACTTTTTTACGTTCTTTTCCTATAAACTGAATATTAAAATTCCTTATAACGTTGTTTCTATCACTTTCATTAGGAAAGCTACTTCTCATTGATACATATTTTTTTATAGATGCAAGAGTGCTTTTTATCATTTGAAATTCATCCATAACTTCACCTTCTCTAATTATTTTAATTTTAATTTAATTATACATGATACTTTTGTTTTTAGCCATTTTTTTGCTGAAGAGAAGATTGAGGTCATTATGCAGGAGAAGAATGAAGAGGCAGCTAATTAGTCAAATGAAAAATTTGATAAAACAAATCAAACACAGATTACAATAAATGGTCGTTTTTGCAGTTTGATCGTGTAAGATTTGTAAAATAATAAAGCTAAGATAAGCACAGCGGTTTCTAGTAAGGCGTATTATGAATTGATCCACAACAAGATAAATCAGAATTTTATTTAAATGAGTAAAAAAAGAGAAAATAAGGCACTTAAAGTCTAGCGACTACCGTTAGGGGAAAAGATAAAAAGATTCTTTTCATATTTTTTAGTTACATAGACATTCAGAAAAAAAGACAATCAACTAGTGATTGTCTTTTAGAAAATTTCCAATTATTTTTGTGATATTACTAGAAAATGAGACAAGAGCAAGACCTAAAATATTTATGAAAAAATTGAAATCTAAAAAAATAGCATTAAGTATAACAAGAATCATTCCGGTGTATAAAAATATATTAGCATTAAGTTTGTTGATAAGCGTCATTTTTCTTCCTCCTATCACTTTTAGATAAGAGTATCTCTTATTTATTTTATAGTCAATACCTTAATAATAAGTCGACAGAAACAAGAATTAAGGAGAAACAGTTGGATGTCAAGTGATAGTACTAGTATAAAGACAAAAACAACAAGTGAGAAAATTTATAGTTATAAAAGCAGAAAAATTAATAATTCTTATAAAGATATCGCAAAACAACGATAAAAAGAATAAGAGATAAAAACAACCCTACTACGTAAAAATTTAATGCTGAAAGCGATTGATAAAATGTATGTTTTATTATTTTTATTATCTTAATTGTCAAATTAAGTTAGACAGATCATCAATACTTACGTAACTCAAAA
>SAMEA103957793__coassemble_21_pt1 | contig 173796 bp, 156 predicted proteins | sample SAMEA103957793__metabat2_low_PE_003 | metagenome-assembled genome bin SAMEA103957793 (sample SAMEA103957793) | gut metagenome | biome: gut; material: feces | host: Canis lupus familiaris | collected 2014 | reverse complement strand
ACCAACATGTTTAGACATTTTCCTCTAGGAAAAAATTAACTAGCACCACGGGTAATAAATATGTTTTTCCACATCCCCACTCTCCAGTAAGCATCAGTGCTCCTACAGGTTGTGGTTCATCACAGTAATATTTCAGTTCTTCTAAAGTATCCATATCATACCTCCTATGAGGTCAATCGATCATTCTTCACATCTTCGCCGATCTTAGATCGTTGCCTGCTGCTCACCACGAAGAGGTGTGAAAAGTTTCGAGCAGCATAGGGAGCTACCGCTCCCAGTATATCACAATTTCATCCAGTTTTGCAGATGCTTTCTTGCCTTCATCACCGCGCAATATATCGATCCGCCAATCACTCCACCAACTGAGTTGTAGAAGATGTCTGATAGCTGGAATGTTCCCAAGCGAAGCAATAATTGTAGCATCTCAATGCTTAACGAAAAGATGAACGCTATCTTTCCGCTTTGCCACAGTATCTGTTTCCAGCCGTTTCCTATCTTTTCATCGAACGTCCACATCGCTATTGCTGAAAACGGCACCATCATGATCACGTTCTCAATGCACTCAGTTGTAAGTTTCTGCTCGCCGTTCACGGTCTCCCAAATGCCCCAGCCACCCATAACCTTGGATAACGGATTCATCCACAAATTACGGTTCAATAGTGTTCGGAACAAGATCATCGAAGTCACAAAAGCTAAGAAAAACAGTTTCCGAAAGAACACGCTCTCTTTGAACTTCTGATACCATATCACTATGGCGTTCTTCCATCCTTTGCCTGCTGCGGTAGAATCATACGCATACAGATAGAAAAACATGGCCAAAAAGGAAAGAAGAAGCGAAAAGCCAAACGGCTCATAGAGGGCAGTCAAGATATTAGCAATAATCTTTCCGAGTAAATCAATCGTTTCTTTCATCGCTGTTTACAGATCACTGAACAAGTCAGTCTTGTACACGCCATTCTCCAGCATCTCCTTGAAACTGCCCTTTACTGCTGCGACATCTTCATGGTAGGTCATTCCGTACCAGGTATCGTTCGTTTTCAGAACCTTCACAGACATCTTTCCCTGCTCCAGCAGTTCACCGATAAAGATGGGAATTAGGTATTCTGCTTTCAGAGGATTACCCGGGACCTCTTTCTTAAAGAACTCCTTAAAGCCAGCTTCCAGCACATCCAAAAACTCCGGTGTCAAGCTCCACATATTCATGGAAACAAGAGAATTTACATCAACAGCTACGCCTTCTGTTTCTGCCCCAGTTGCAGTTTTTACAATATTCTTGGTTTCCACAACCTCAGTCAAATTGTTCTGGTCATCCATCTTGCAAACACCACGGGTTACACCGCCATTATCGGACAGAGTATTCTTCAGCACGAAGCCAGCCATACAGGACTTTCCGCCATTCACCAGATACTCATGGACGGCTTTGAAGCCTTCCTTTCCATAGTAATCATCTGCATTTATGACAACGAACGGGGTCTTGATGGCCTTCTTCGCTGCAAGCACAGCCTGACCGGTTCCCCACGGCTTTGTCCGGCCTTCTGGCAGAGTTCCCGGGATATCATTGATATCCTGGAAAGCATAGTCAACAGTTACATTATGAGAAGAGCAAATAGAGGCAATACGTTCACCGATAACCTCTTTGAACTCTTTCTCGATATCCCTGCGGATGATAAAAACCACATGATTGAATCCAGCCTCAATCGCATCATGGATTGAGTAGTCCATGATGATATGTCCGGCCTCGTCCACCGGCTCTAACTGTTTGATTCCTGCTCCGAAGCGACTGCCAATACCGGCTGCCATGATAAGTAATGTTGTGTTCATAGTCTTTCACTCCTTTTTATTCATAAAACTTTCAACAAGTCAACTAATTTTCAAATACCTATCCCAATCTGCACATTTCTTTCAATTACATTTCTTTAAACGTTTCATAAATTGTTGAATCACAGAATATACAATTTGATCTTTTTTTATAACTAAAATTCCAAAGTATACACCTATTCCGACCATAACTTGAATGAACATCATGAAAATATTAGATTTTAATGTCAATCTCAAAATAACAAGAACTATTGTCATAATTATAGTCGGGCATATATATTTTTTTACAGATTTCAACAGCAAATCCATTGAAATAATATCTCTGATATAGCAGAATTGAATTACTGTAGCCATACATTCAGCTAATACAGATGCAAAGGACACGCCTATAGCTCCTAAATTAGTAAATTTCAAAAAAACGCAATTGAATCCAAAATTCACAATAGATGCAATTGTCACTGCTAATGTATATCTATTTTGCTTATCCTCTGCAATCAATAATGTCCCGAATAAACGTCCCAAACTTAATACTATATATAATATACTTAACACTTGAATAACTTGAACAACTGGTTCATAGCCATTCCCAAAAAACGCAGGGACAAATTCATCTATAAGCATTAGGCAACCTGCCATCATCGGTAAGGATAATAAGAAGATATAATCCAGAGCTTTATTTATAAATCTTTCTAATTGTAATTTTTCTCCTGTAACATAAAGAGCAGATATTCTCGGAAGCAATACTGCAATAAATGAAGAAATAATAGTTAATGCCAGAGTAACTATTTTATCCGCCTGTGCATAATATCCTACTTCCGTAGTATTTCCAAGTGTCCCCAACATTGTTTTATCCAATACCGTATAGATCTGAATTGCTATAACTGGAATAAATAATTCTAGAATTCCCCTTGCATGTTTAAAAGGTTTAAGTTCCTTTATTGGAATCCAATGAACCACCTTTGCTACAAATCCCCACATAGATATGTTTCCCAGGAGGAAAGTAACACTATAAATCATAGTATATATCCATAAGTCATTTTTTGTTTTAACAAATAAAAACACCATGGCTGTTCCAAATATTTTAATAAAAACATTTCGCAGAGCAGTCACCTTAAAGTTCTCCATTCCTTGACAGAACCAACTAACATCTGCAATCCAGGAGCCCACAGTAAACAATTGAATCAAAAACAAATATCTATACTGTTTCAAGAAAAATGATATAAATAATACATAAGCGATTAGTGCAACTATTGTACACGTTAAACGAAAAAACCATATTTCCCAAAACATTTTACTACATTCATATGAATCATCTTGGTGTTTAGCAATCTCCCTATTACCAAATGAAGATGTTCCAGCCGCCGCAATCAAACCAAAATATGTAACAATTCCTACTGTGTAATTATAATCTCCAATTTCCGTTGCTCCAAGCACTCTTGATACATAGGGAGTTGTTACCAAAGGTATTATAAATGCAAGAATTTGATACATCACATTATACAAATAATTCTTTTTTATACTTTTTGCTGCATTGTTTCCCATTGATTAGTCACCGCCTCTTCATTATTAATTCTATAATCACTACCAATATTATTATCCGACCAAAATGCAACTAATGCCACACAAGCAAAGAACCATCCATCAAAAACAATTTCTACGCTAGAAATCAACACATACATATATAGAGCACTAATAACTATATATGACGTTTCATTCCCTTTTTGGTATATTAGATATAAAAGCAACCCTATTAATAGTATTGTTCCTATTACGCCATATGACATTACGAGATCCAAAATTCCATTTTGAATATTAGCAGCTCCAATATATCTTACAGATGCAGTATAATTATTTTCATAACCATACCCCCAAAGTAAACTATTTTTTATTGCCATTAATGCTTTTGCATAAATTCCAACTCTCCCCGTAAGGGTAGGATCTTTTCCAAGAATATTTACAATTATATAACGAACCGTTGGATTAGCAGTTAACGCTGAGTTAACCATTAATATCGAGTTAAAAAAAGCCAACGAAATAGCCAATGTAGCCGGATTTCTTATAACAGTCTCCAATTTCATCCTAAATTTCAGTAAAATTCCCAGGGAGATGCACCCAATTAATGCGGTTGTGCAGCTTGCATTAATTGCAACAATTATATTTAATAAAAACAGAACAACAATGAGCGCTCTTTTTTTCTTTTCAAAATTAAAATATAGTATAAGTAGCCAAATATGCATATAGCATATTTGAAATTTATTGCCTATTAAAAATGTATCTGCCTGTCCATACACGTGTGGATTCATAATCCATAGAATATCCGAAAGCGCGCAATATATTAATATACATATCCACCATACTCGTAATACGGTATCCACTGCTTTCATTTTCTTTGCATATTCTAGCAGCCAAAAAAGTTCAAAAATTCCAAATCCCAAAATGAAGCTAGTTTGAATATTACTTGATTCAAATCCACGATTATAATATGAGGAATAAATAATTGAAGCGCTAAAGAGCACCGTCAACAAATTAACTATCCCCCATTTTTTTTCTAATAAAACTTTTACAACCTGAAATAGAAGTATTCCGCTTAACAGAAGCATGTATAATCTAATTCGACGATAATCTTGAAAATAACTATAATTTATTTTTACAAATAAAACATGAAATATGCACACAGCGCATACTATTAATCTCAAATTATATTTCTTAATTTTCATCACTAACCTTTCTCAAAATAATGTAATACTTTTTTCAAACGTCTTTTGTAATTACGGATCATCCTATCGCGCTTCATTGAAAACTCTTGGAAGCAAATATAATCTTTTTTTATTTTTTTATATCCATCTGCATTTTCAGGATCAGTCTCTAAAACTCTCATTTGATTAGGTACTATTTTGAACATAGAATTTGATAAAATACGAGGATCCATTTTCATTTTACGTTTTTGTAGATGTATATACAGAAATTCTTCTATGAAAAGCACTCCATCCTTAATAAATGCTCTTTTACATTTTCCATCCTTCCAATAGTACAATGCGTCTCTTACTTCATCGTTTTCATATAAATATTTCTTTTCCGTATCATTATATCTATAAACAGTTCTTACAAACTTATTTTCCCAGATTAAAAAATTTGCAGACCAATCTACTTGCAGAACATTTTTTCCAGAATTTAAAAAAATTCTATTTATATTATTATCATCTTTCCACTCTTCATCAAACCAACAAATCGAAGGATTAGAATAGACTTGTTTATATAGCGCCTTCCCTTTATAGTCACTCATAAAAACGCGATTATTTTCATCAGTATTTTTATAAAGTACCATATGACCCAAGCAAAACAGCTTATCATATTTATCAAGTAATTCATCTGTAATAAACGTTGACAGATTTCCCAACAATAAATCAACGTCACAATGTCCCCACCAATCATATTTGTTTATATATTCTTCAAATATATACCCATACGCTGGCTTAAAATCGCATAATTTGTATGCATTTGGCATTTCAATATTAAAATCAAACTTAGATGATATTTTCTCTCTCAGAGTTTCAAATGTCATCGTATATCTTATTACATTATCAGGATAATTGTATTCTGTTTCATCGTCTGTAAAAAGCATCCAAGTAAATTGGGGATTACACTCACAAGTTTTTAAAAATGCAGGGAAGTAATTATTGAATTTCCCAAAGAATGGTATGATAAAAACTATTTTATTTTTCATCTATTACTTAATTCCTCGTTTCAATAAAATCATACATGGAAGCACTATACGCAAGCTTAAGCTTTTAATAAGTATTTTTCTTTTTATTCCTACTTCACTAAATGGATAATACGAAATATATTCCCTAAAGCTGTTATTTCTAACCATTTCCTTACAGTTTTTTACTCCATCTTTCCAATTATGTTTGTCAGACACTATACATTCATTTTGCATACACACACCGATAAGCTTTTCAATGTAAGAATAAGCCAATGCTCTTTTCAATGTTGTGTCAAACATTTCGCATCCAATCAAGCATTCTTTAAATTTATCATGTAGTATATTATATTGCATGAATATATTTTTTCTGTATCTTTTCGTCAAGCTTCCTTCTCTCATATCATAATTATATAAAAACTCAGGTATCACCAAAAGACTCTTTGCTTGACAATATGCCTGAAGATTAAATAAATAATCCTCACTTCCAATAATACGTTCAGAGACGAATCTCAAATCGTTTTGTTTTAAAAAAGAATTTCTATATATATGTCCCCAAGCCGAAAAATTAACTTTACCAGTTTCTTTCAAAACCAATGGTATTATTGTCTTCAATTCTTCATTACGTCTTAATCCTTCTTCTAGTATTGAAGTCTTCTTCTTATTTTCCGGTTGTCGTATATAATCAAACTTGATAATATCTATGTCTTGATTTTTTGTATAATCGTATAATTTCTCTAATGCGTTGTCTTCAATCCAATCGTCCGAATCAATCATAAATATATACTTACCAGAAGCTCTTTTTAGCCCTTCATTTCTTGCACTTGATAACCCACCATTTTCCTTATGTATAGTCTGAATGAATGGATATTGGTTCGAATACTCATCGCAAATTTTTCCACTCAAATCAGTGGATCCATCATCAACCAATATTATTTCGTACTCTGTAAAATTCTGATTTAAAATACTTGTTAAACATCTTTTCAAGTATTTTTCAACATTGTATACAGGCAAAATCATGCTAAAATAACACTGCAATTTATATCCTCCTCTTATGCCAACATTATTTCTATATATTTATCTAGTTCTTTATTATATTGATCCTGTTCTGCGAGTAGTTGCTTTTTAAATTGTTCCTGAATCGCCTTATTTTGATATAAGCTTAAAATCTTATCAGAAATATCTTTTCCATTAAATCCAGCTATAATACCGTTTTTCATGTCCGTAATAGATGCTTTAACTGTCGGATAGTCCGTAACAACAATTGGCTTTTCCAGTACTTTAGCTTCATCTAATACAATAGATTTTCCTTCATAAATAGATGTCTGGACAAAAACATCACATTGAGCTATATAACAATAAGGATTTTCTTTAATTCCAGGAAGTAAGACTTGATTCTCTAATTTATATTTTTTTATAATCCCTTCTAATTTTGCACGGTCTTCACCTTCTCCTATTATCAACCACACAAAATCAATTCCCCTACGTTTCAATTCTGCAGCTGCATCTATAGCTAGATGAAATGCCTTCTGTTTTGTCAATCTTCCAACAGACAATATCTTTAGACAATCTTTTTTTATTTCAAATTCTTGAGCTCTGCCATTACGCGCTTTGTTCTTCACATCTTCAACAAGCGTAATATTCTGTAAAACATATATCTTGTTATGTAGCTCTGGAAAACTCTTCAAAAAACTATTTTTACATTCTTCCGAAATCGTTATTATTTTGTCACACTTTTCGTAATATTTTCTGTCAAAGTTCTCATCATGAGGTTGCATCTGATAATCATTATGAATCCATAATATTTTTTTCTTAGCCTTAACTTTGTCCATTACATAATAATTTGCCCATCCATTAATATATGAAATTGCCACATCATATTCTTTAGAATTGAACGGAATCAATCTTCTCCAACATTGCCATAATTCTCCTGTTTTATGTGCCAATCTTTGGTATAAAATCCATTTTACTTCTCCATATATTGCTTTCAAAGATACATTTTTCCACACTCTTTTGTTTTTTAAAGGACAATTCATCCAAGTAATCGTACTGTCAGATTGACTAACATTAATCTTATTAGGTATATCCTTTTTAAAGATTCCATAATTGTCACTTACAAGCACATCTATTTCATAATCATTTATCTTCGAATTAATTTCCAATCCTTTAAGAAAAGATACTAAACTTTTCTGCGCCCCTCCGCTTCCAAAATCATGTATCACAATTAAAACTTTCTTTTTTCTCATTGATTGTTTACCTCTCTCTGTTTATTCTCTATAAGGTTGATATATTTTTCCACTTCATTCTGATTGCCATATTCATGGTCTTTTAAGTATGCAATAAGTTTTTCTCTAATTTTATCGTGAATAATCACTTCCTCTATTCCCTTTGCAATTCCCTCAGGCGTGAGTGAAACAACCACTCCTTCTTTATCTTCTTTTATTTGGTCATGCACTGTTGGGTACGCTGTTGCAATAATTGGAACCGATAATATCTTAGCTTCATCCAATACTACTGATTTTCCTTCATAACGAGACGGTTGAACAAATATTGTTGCATTTTTAATGTAAGGATATGGATTTTCTCTTGTCCCTAATAATTTAAAGCAATCGCTAATATTTTCTTTTCTAATTAAACTTTCCAGCTTTTTCTTTCCTTCATCACCTCCACCGATGATAAACCAATTAAAAGAAATGCCTCTTTTCTTCATAATACTTGCTGCATGTGCTGCTAGATCAAATCCTTTTTGTTCGTGCAGACGTCCAATTGAAATCAAATTCACTTCTTTTTCGTTATATTCTTTAGGATAAAACTCATTTGCACGTTTTTCTATTGTTTTGGACGATGTTATATTCTGCAAGCAATAAATTTTATTTTTAATTTCCGGAAACTCTTCCTTCAGAATATTTACACATGTATCTGAAATAGATACTAACGCATCTAAATTAGCAAAGTGTTTGTCATCATATTTATGTGGATACTTTGATGATCTATAGTCATTATGTACCCATCCTATTTTTCGTCCGGCATTAACCTTTTCATCAAGATAATAAATAATTTCGCATGGCATATATCCCAATGCAACATCATAATACGTATCCAGCTTCGGAATCACTCTACTGTAGAACCACTTCCATCTAAATGCTCTTCTTTCAGAATCTGACCTAGTAAATATTTTTGCAATCATTCCACCTACATATTTCATCAAAAAAAGCTTTCCAAAATTCAATTTATAACCATACAGCTTTTCTATTTCATATGGTGTATCTATAATATTTACTTCTGCCGGGACCTGTTTTAAAAAAATGCCCTTTTTCATAAACAACAACAAGTCCACCTGGTATTTGTCAAATGGAAGTTCATTTAATAAATTTACGAGACTTTTTTCTGCACCACCATTATATAAGGATGTCATTACAATTAATATTTTCTTCATTTTCTAATTCTCCATATTCACACAATCAAGAACCCATTCCTTTTTATTCTTATACTCCTTATTTGAAAGTTTCGGAGCCTCTCTCAAACATTTCTCAGCAAACTGGTCTATAGTCGTTATATAATGAGCTGGGACCCCCCCCCATACTTCTCCGCTTGGTATATTTTTATTTACCAAACTTCCTGCTCCAATTATACAATTGTTTCCTATTTTAACGTTCGGCATAATAATTGTCTTGCATCCTATAAAGCAATTGTTTCCTATTTTAATTCTCCCAAATCGAGATACTCCTTTATATTTTTTCTTTTCTCTAAAGCACCATGTACTTCCATCGTGAGTTAGAAACGTACATCCAAATGATACTTCTGTATGATTTCCTATTTCTATTAAATAAGGTTCTGAACCCCAATCCGTCCTACCTATAAAGCGGCATTCTTCTCCAAACACAACGCCTATTTTCCTTGCATATTTTTCAGGATTCAATTGTCCGACAATATTTATTATTTTTCGTATTATCTTCACCATATCCAATCACCAATCATCCTTTCACCATTTGTATCACTTTATATATTTTTTCAAATTTAATTGCGTTCATCGCCTTACAATAATTCATTTTTCGAAGTGCTTTTTCATAATATCGTTTATCCCAAATTGCGCTTTTATAATTAGCGTAATTTTTATTTAAAAATTCTGCCTGTGCGTAAAATACTATTTTTTTGTATTCTTTTTCCAATTTAGCAATACGACATTCATTCAAATAGAACTGTTTTAATATTTGTTCATAAAATTCTTGGGAATATATAAATTCTTTTTCAGGAAGCATTTCCATAGAACGAATCATCAAGTCAGTTATATAAAAAGAATCCAATGATTTCTTTTTTCCTTTCGAAGATATCGTTATTCCTTTAGGATTGCTTCTATATGCATAATATATATCACTAACAGTACAGTATTTTTTTACCATTGGATAAATGAGATACTGTAAAATCGAATCCTCATACCAATAACCCTCTGGCAAAATAAAATGTTCAAATAATTCTCTTTTAAAAGCTTTTCCCCAAAAACAGCCATTCAATAGTTTCTTATCATATTCGTTTTTAGGATTCACCTTTTTATATATTTTTTCTTTTCTAAATGAAAAATATCCGCAGGCTGCTACATCAAGATCATTTTCATATGCTTTATTAATTAACTTGTGTATATATTTTCCTACGATATAGTCGTCTGAATCGACAAATATTAAGTATTTCCCTTTCGACGCACGAATTCCTGTGTTTCTTGCTCCAGAAAATCCTTTATTAGGCTGGGAGATAACCCGTAGATTATCGTATTTTTTTTTATATTTCTCCAATATATCTTCTGTTCGATCTATCGATCCATCATTAATTGCTATCACCTCAAATTTATATGATGTATTTTGTTTTAAAACTGATTCCAGGCACTGTGTCAAATAATCTTCGGAATTATAGCAAGGGATTATTACAGAAACATCTAATGTTGCTTGTACACTTTCGTATACATTTTCTTCTGAAAATGCTATTCCTTTTGGGCAAGGCGATAACAATTCTAGTTTTCTATCCCTACTGGGGTTATAAAGTGTCATCATTCACAGTCTCTCTCCTATTTTACTCACATATTTTTATCAATAGTTTTCCTATATGATTTGGTAAATATTTTGATAGTATTGTTTCTTTGGCTTCATGCCCAATTTTTTTTCTTAACTGCTCATCTTGAATTACTGTAACAATACTTCTACTAAGTTCGCCTACATTTCCAACCGGAACTAATATTCCATTTTTATATGATTGAATAATATCTTTGGGACCTGTAGGACAGTCCGTTGAAATACATGGAATACCAACGGCCATAGCTTCCATCAAAGTATTCGGCATCCCTTCAAAGTCAGAAGATAACACAAAAGCACTTGCTTTTCCGTAAATCTCATCATAATCATTACTTCTTCCCTTTAACGTTATGATTTCATTTAATCCCAATTTATTGATATGCTTCTGAAGCTTTTCAAACAAAGATCCTTCTCCATATATATCTAATCTAACTTCTGGATATGAACGATACACTTCAGCAACCGAATCAATTAACATTTCAAAATTCTTCTGTTCTTCAAGTCTTCCAACACCCACTATTCGAAATAGAACACTATCTTGAGAACGTTTAACCTGTAACAATCTTTCCGATATAGGGTTAGGCAAGACGAAAATCTTGTTTTGTATATTTGTGGAAAAATATTGTTTCTGGTCATTATTTTGCACAATTGTTTTTCGAGATTTTCTCACTAGCATATCTCGATATTTTTTTTCAAATTTACTTTCCGGATATATATAAGGGTTATTTCGTACGGTTTGAATTACTGCTTTTTTATAAGAAGACCCCATCAATGCAATATCCGTTCTTATACAAGTGGTCCACAAAAACGGAATAATATAATCGGGTTTTTCCCGAAAAATCACTTTTCTTAACTGATATGCCAACTGGAGTAAATACTTTTTATTTATTCTTTTTCGATATTCAATTTCATCCAATCCAGATAAGCAAGCAACTTTCACCTTATCCTCTATTGGGTATTCTTTCTCTGCTCGAAAGTGTGTTACAACAACGCACTCTCTGCCTTGTTTTATTAGTTCACTTGCTAAAACAGAAACAACTCTCTCTGCCCCACCTTTAGATAAAGATGGGATAATAAAAAGATATTTTTTCATAGCTTTAGTCTCCATTAATCTCTCATAAACAAATCACGTGTATAAACTTTGTTTTTTACATCGTCCAAACACTTATCATAGCGATTTGCAATGATTGCCTGACTCTGTTTCTTAAACTCTTTCAAGTCGTTAACAACACAGCTACCAAAGAACGTGTTCCCATTTTTCAGCGTAGGCTCATAGATGATAACTGTTGCACCCTTTGCCTTAATGCGCTTCATGACACCCTGAATGGAACTCTGACGAAAGTTATCGCTGTTGCTCTTCATCGTCAAGCGATAAACGCCAACCACAACATCTTTTTCTTTGCTCTCATCCCAGCTATCATTTGCTTCATAAGCACCAGCAATTTCAAGCACACGATCTGCAATAAAGTCCTTACGAGTACGATTGGATTCAACAATTGCTTCAATCAAATTTTCTGGCACGTCAGCGTAATTTGCGAGCAGCTGTTTAGTGTCCTTGGGCAGGCAGTATCCACCGTAACCAAAACTCGGATTGTTATAATGAGTACCGATACGAGGGTCGAGACAAACGCCGTTAATAATCTGCTGAGTATTCAACCCCTTCATTTCAGCGTAGGTGTCCAGCTCATTGAAATAACTAACACGCAGAGCCAGATAGGTGTTGGCGAACAGCTTAACAGCCTCAGCCTCTGTGAATCCCATAAACAAGGTATCGATATTCTCCTTGATAGCACCTTCCTGCAGGAGTTCAGCAAAAGTGTGCGCAGCCTTTACCAGACGAGCATTATCCACATCAGTACCGACAATGATACGAGAAGGATAAAGGTTGTCATACAGAGCCTTGCTCTCACGCAGAAATTCCGGACTGAAGATGATATTGTCGCAATGGAATTTCTCACGCACAGAAGCTGTATAACCAACCGGAATAGTCGACTTGATGACCATAATAGCTTCCGGGTTATACTCAATAACCAGCTTGATTACAGCTTCCACTGCGCTGGTGTCGAAAAAGTTCTTCTTACTATCATAGTTGGTAGGTGCAGCAATTACCACGAAGTCAGCGTCGCTATATGCTTCCTTGGCATCCAACGTTGCCGTTAAATCCAACTCCTTTTCTGCCAGATACTTTTCGATATATTCGTCCTGAATCGGAGATTTCTTGTTATTAATTAATTCTACTTTTTCAGGAATAATGTCTACAGCCGTCACCTTGTGATGCTGAGATAACAACATAGCAATGGAAAGGCCAACATATCCCGTTCCAGCAACAGCAATCTTTAAATCTTTAAACTCTCTCATTTCTCTGTCCCTCTAATTCTTTTATTTATAAAACTCAGCGTACCATTCGGCGAACTTTCTTAATCCAGTTCTCAGATCCGTGCTCGGCTTGTATCCGAAGTCACGCTCCAGTGCACTGGTGTCTGCATAGGTCACAGGCACATCACCCGGCTGCATCGGAACAAGTTCCTTGTGTGCCTCGAAGTCATAATCTTCCGGCAGAACCTTTGCACGAACCAGCTCCTCACTCAAAATCTGCACGAAGTCCAGCAGATTTTCTGGATTCTGATTGCCGATGTTGTAAACTGCATACGGCGGAATCGGCAAACCGTCCTCGCCATTCTTTTTGTCCGGTGCCTTCTTCATCACACGGACAACGCCCTCAACGATGTCATCCACATAAGTAAAGTCACGCTTGCAGTTGCCGTAGTTGAAAATCTTGATGGTCTCGCCCTTCACTAGTTTGTTGGTAAAGCCGAAGTAAGCCATGTCAGGACGGCCTGCCGGACCATACACAGTGAAGAAGCGCAGACCAGTGGAAGGGATATTGTAAAGCTTGGAGTAGGCGTGTGCCATCAGCTCATTAGATTTCTTGGTTGCTGCATAAAGAGAAACCGGATTATCAACCTTATCATCTGTACTATACGGAACTTTTTTGTTGCTACCATAAACACTAGAGGAAGAAGCATACACCAGATGCTCTAATGTTTCACAATGACGACAGGCTTCAAGAATATTAAAAAAGCCGACCAAGTTTGATTCCACATAAGCATCCGGGTTGGTGATGGAGTAGCGCACACCAGCCTGTGCCGCAAGGTTAACGACTACAGATGGCTTGTACTTCTCGAACAGCTCAGTAATCAGTACCTTGTCAGCGATGTTGCCTTTGACAAAAGTAAATGTGGGATACTTGGCCAGCTCATTCAGACGGAACTCTTTCAGTGCTACATCGTAGTAGTCATTCATGTTGTCGATACCAACGACCATAGCGGAAGGTGCTTCCTGATAGATTCGCTTCACGAGGTTGGAACCTATAAAGCCCGCTGCGCCTGTGACTAAAATAGTTTTATTATCCAAACTTATTGTACTCATTGCATTTGTCTCCTTATTAATTTTAGAAGAGTGTATATTATGTCTTACTATTTTTATTGGAACAGTTGACTCTAATATATTATTTTCTCCTGTACAATTTCATCGTTTCCTTTACAACTTTATCCCAATTGTATTTCTCGCAGATAAAGTCAGCTGCCTGATTCTTCATTCTTATAACCATTTCTGGATGGTCACAGGCCTCTTGCAGTTTTTTTTGCAAGTCCTCTATATTCGACTTTTTAAAAATCAACGCCTTATCTTCTACAACCTCTGCGCACTCCGGAATATCCGAAACCAAACAGCAGTTGCCGTAGCTCATTGCCTCCAGCAGACTTAATGGCATTCCTTCCAGATCGGACGGCAGCGTGTAGATGTAAGCGTTGCTGTACAGTTCATCCAGCATTGCTCCCTGCACAAACCCAGTAAAGAGAATCCGATCGTCACCCTTCGCCAGTTCTTTCAATTCCTCCATAAAGGAATCCGTATCACTGGAGCCGCCTGCAATGACCAGCTTTTTATCCGTCTTAACATTCTTGAATGCCTCAACCAGATATCGAATGCCCTTCTCCGGCACCAGACGACCGAGGAACAATATGTAGGAATCTTTTTCCAGTCCAAAATGATCCTTGATCAGCTTTGCTTCACGAACCTCTGGCCGATTGACACCATTCGGTATAAAATGTGTCTCCCTCCCGTACGTATCCATGAAATATTTCTGAACACCTTTGCTTAGAACAATGATTTCATCTGCATATTTCACGGCATTTTTTTCACCCTGTCGGATAAATTTGGATCCAACTCCAAATTTCCATTTTTCGCGGGCCCAGTCCAAACCGTGAATAGTGCTGATTACACGTTTGCCAAAAAGTTTTGGTATCCAACAGAAAAAGGCAGGACCCTCTGCATGGATATGTACCACGTCGTATCTTCCAAATGCACTATAAAGTGCTGCGAAAAAAGATGAGCTTACCGCCGCAAGTCCCTTCTTCTCAATGGTCGGAACAACCTTTTGACGGATACCATCATATTCAATTGTCTTGTCATACTCTGCACCGCTCACATGATGGCCTGCTCTATTGTAGCAAGTTATATCACAGCCATTCTGTGCCATCCTGGTGCAGAGTTCTTTTACAACAATCTCTATCCCGCCTTCACGAGAAAGACGTTTCTGTCCGAAAACCGCAAGTCTGATTTTTTCTTCCATTACTTCTCTCCAACCGTCATTCCATAGTTTCTATTCTTGTCCTAGGCTTATACACAATCCCAGCAGTTCTTATCCTTAAATTGTCATGCTCGTCTTTCACTATTCACCTTTCCTACTTCACAGCACAACAACAAGCCTGTATACAGATTGCAGTAACAATCTATACGCAGGCTTGTCCTCATACCTCCTTATTTTGTTTTCTGCTCTATCAGCTTTCGCTGTGGTGGGTTAAGTACAGAGCGCAACCAGAAGCCATTAACCCCTGAAAACACGCTGGCTATAACGCACCCTGACAAGCAGAAACAAGTTGAGGTGAAAAGGTCAAGCCGCGCAAACCCGCATGAATTCAGGCTTTTTTCTGGTTGTCCATATTATTTCACACTCCCCATAACCAAAAGACGGATTATTGTAATGGGTGCCGATACGAGGGTCAAGACAGACACCATTGATGATCTGCTGAGTGTCTAACCCCTTCATCTCGGCATAGGTGTCCAACTCATTAAAGTAACTGACACGCAAAGCTAGATAAGTATTAGCAAACAGTTTAACAGCTTCTGCCTCAGTAAAGCCCATGAACAGAGTGTTCACATTCTCCTTAATCGCACCTTCCTGCAGAAGTGCTGCAAAAACATGTGCCGCCTCTACTAAACGCTCATCTTCCATATCCGTACCAACAATTATACGAGAAGGATATAGGTTATCATACAGAGCTTTGCTTTCACGCAGGAATTCAGGGCTGAAGATGATATTCTTACTTCCAGTTTTCTCGCGAATAGAGGCTGTATAACCAACTGGAATCGTAGACTTAATGACCATAATGGCATTAGGATTTACTGCCATGACCAGTTTGATCACGGTCTCAACAGCAGAGGTATCAAAGAAATTTTTCTTGGAATCATAGTTAGTGGGTGCTGCGATTACCACGAAATCAGCATCCTTATATGCTGAAACACCATCGATAGTAGCGATGAGATTTAACTCCTTCTCAGTCAAATACATCTCAATATACTCATCCTTAATCGGAGACATCTTATTGTTGATCATCTCTACCTTTTCAGGAATAATGTCAACTGCAGTAACCATATGGTGCTGTGCTAACAGAGTTGCAATACTTAGGCCAACATAACCAGTACCAGCAACTGCGATGTTATACTGTTTCTTCATACAATTTCCTCTTTTCTACTTGATTTAGATGTTTTATTTTGCCCCTTGCTTCTTAATAACAGACATTACTGTCTGAAACAGAATCTTAATGTCCTGCAACAACGAAGCGTTACGGACATAATACATCTCCATCTTCTTTCGCCAGACTCATAAATATATCTATACAATACGGTTAAAGTTTAAGTATATACTTACATAATACTTACATAAATAGCTCTATCATACGATAAATGAGTTTTACATCCTTCGCATTAGTACATAAGTTACTGCATTTCAATGTCAAATTCAAAATTTATGAGGTGTCAAGGCCGCATTGATAAATACTTGAACAATTTCACGGCTTTCATCATCACATCCTACGATAATAATTCTAATTGGATAAAGATTATCATCAATAATTTACTTTCACGTAAAAATTATGAACTAAATAAAATTTATTGATAATATTTTTTTCTTCCACTTTTTGTATACCCTACAAGTATAGTGGATTTAATTATTCCCCATGCCTCTGAAGTAACAGACACCACTAATTCAATAACACATTCACTTCCATAGTTTGTAGGAGCAGAAATGACAAAAAAATCTACCTCCTTATGTGCTGTTTTTCCATCTGTCCAAATTTTATTACCAATGAAATCTAGTTTAAATCCCTCTTAAAAACTAGCTCACTCTATATTTTTATTTTGTTTCATTAGTTCTGTTTTTTTTGTCTTCTGTTACTATATACATATATATCTTAATTATCTATCCATTCCATCCTACGCATTCTTGCGTAAATACAATTCACTCTGTTGAGCTGATATAAATCATTGATGCTACAAAGATAAAATGTCAACTGTTTCTATACCTCCAAAAATTCCAGTAAATATATCTATAGATAGTTTTAAAAAAACTTGTCTTAGTTTCATAATATTTAAGATAGTGGTACATACTTTATAACAACGTACTTTTCCAAGTATTATTTTCCATTATGAATATCCAGTATATTACAAAGTTTAGATGAACTATAATCTTCGTTTCTGTACAATGGATAATAAATTCTTACAGATAAAAAAAAGCCTCCTCTAAATTCACAAATACCTTACTCCCACATTTTAAGTAAACACCTACAGCATTCTCTTTGTTATAAATGACAGATATTCCTCAATTTTATTTCTTACTATGTCATTATCAGTTGATACCATTTCATTAATGTTTCAGAATACTTACAATATTTTGGGACCGGATAACTCCCTTTTGCTCGTAACCACTCATATCCGTTAGGATTCACTAAAAGTTTATCGTTTATTTTTTCGATTCTTTTTTGAACCGTCCCATGAAAGTACCGATTCAACAAGCTAAATTATAAAAATTGGTGTGCTGTCATTAATTTTTGGAAAATTTATTAATGGCTATAATATACTTTTGTATCATACAAAATAGTTCGTCATTTCCTATATCGGGTATACCAATATTAAAGCATTTAGAGCATTATATTTAAGAGTGGTATCATCCCAAAATTTTGAATATTTTCTTTTATATAAGAATAATGATACTGAATTACTCCAATTCTATCCCTAACTAATAAGCTCCATTAGGTCTAACAATAACATGAAACGTTTTTAAAATCAATCTCAAGTCGTACATTAAACTTCGATGACCGATATACTCTAAATCCAACTCAACCATTTTATGGAAACTAACATCATTTCTATCACTAACTTGCCACAAACCTGAACAACCAGGTTTTACATACAAGCGTTGAAGATCATGTCTCGTGTACTCAGCTACTTCCCTCTCCAAAGGTGGCCGTGGACCAATTAGACTCATATCGCCTTTTAAAACATTCCATAGCTGTGGCAATTCATCAATGCTTTTGGCACGGATAATTTTACCTATTTTAGTGACACGAGGATCTTCTTTCATCTTGAACATTGCACCTTCTATTTCATTTTGATCAAGTAATTCTTCCAATTTTTCTTCAGCATCTAAACACATAGAACGGAATTTATACATTTTGAATGTTTTTCCATTTTTACCAACACGTGTATGGCAAAAAAATATCGGACTTCCTGGCTCTTCTTTTCTGATTCGATAAGCTACGTAGAACATCAAAGGAGAAGCTAAAATCAAACCACTAATGCTTCCAACAATATCAATCATTCTTTTAAAAAATAAATAGATGTATCGTTTTTCAACTTTTTCTTTATCCAACCAAACTTGATTGGGATGTACTTCACTAATACGAGATAATAAATCTTCACCCTTCATACTTTTCCTCTCTCCTCATTTCCTTTTTATCTACGAATAAAGAACTAAAATAAACCAAACTTCTTCTTTTTTACCTCTTCATATACTGGATAACTGATTTCATCCCCGTTGATCAGATCCTTTGCGACTTGTTTCATCTGTACTACTTTTTCCTTACCAAAGTCCTTGGCAATCTGCTCATAGCACTCTTTTAAGTAAAAGGTACGCTTAGAGACCCCATGGGCATCAGAAGCAGCCATCTGCACGAGATTATGCTTGACCATCGTTTTGGCTGTTTTCTGGATATTTTTGCCAAATACACCAACATAACTCGGCGCAGTAAGTTGGGCCAAACATCCCATATCTAGGAACGGAAGCAAATGATTTGGGTCTTCTCGAAAATACGCGTTGCGTTCTGGATGGACGATCACTGGTGTCTTTCCTAGTTCTAACAACTCAAAAAAGAGCCGTTCTGCATATAACGGCACTTCCAGTGTCGGAAATTCGATCAGAAGATATGTATCATCTAAATCTGTAAATAAAATTTCATCTCGGTGGATGTCTTCGATGAGCGTTCCGGTAATACGTACTTCTTGTCCTTCCAATAACGTCAAAGGCGACTGTCTTTTCTCTAATTCGGCTTGTAACGAAGCGACTAGAGAAATGACTTGTGATTTTTCATTGCTGTATTTTCCATTATTGTGGTGTGGTGTGCATAAAATATGCGTGATGCCTTGCTGAATCGCTTTTTCAGCCATTGCAATACTTGCTTCTAAGTTTTCTGCCCCGTCATCGATTCCTGGTAGGATATGGCAATGTAGATCGATCATTTCTCTTGTCTCCTCTCTTCTTATTCCTTAATTTCCGTAGTAATAACCAGCATCTTTGCTATGTTCTGCTCCGTTGTATACAACACCTAAGACTCGTGCTTGTACCATCTCTAGCAGTTCTTTTGCTTTAGTCAAGGATTCTTTACGTGATGTATTTTCACGTACGACCAATAAAGTGCCATCTGTTTTTGAAGACATGATCTGTGCATCTGTTACGGCTACTACTGGTGGCATATCGAATATCACCACGTCAAATAACTGTCTTGCTTCGGCTAGAATCTGATCCATTCTTGGCGAGCTTAACAATTCTGATGGGTTGGGTGGCTTAGGCCCACTAGGCAAAACCGACAAGTTTTCGACTGGCGTTCGTTGGATTACATCTGCTACACTTCCTGATGAACTAAGTGCTGTACTTAATCCACTGGCATTGTTCAGCTGGAATGTCTTATGGACGAGGGATTTACGTAAATCTGCATCGACTAGTAGAACTCGTTGACCGGATTTAGCAAAAACGACTGCAATGTTTGCTGCAGTGATGGATTTTCCTTCTCCAGGACCTGATGAAGTCACGACAATCGTTTTGATTTGCTGACCAGCTGCGGAGGCAAACTGGATATTCGTCCGGATCGTACGATATTGTTCGGCGATTGGTGAAGATGGGTTTGTTAATGTGATCAAACTGACTGCATGAGTTTGTGCTGCTTTTTGTTTCTGTGTTCGTGCCATTTTTCTTCCTCCTAGACTCTTGAGCGGCTTCTGCGTGATGGGGCTGTTTTATCGTTTGTAGCTTTTGGTCGTGCAGGAGCTGTTCCTTTTTTACGGATACCAGCGTTCAATTCTTTCGCTGACATTTCTGGAACTGTTCCTAAGATTGGGAATCCTAATGTATCCGTCACATATTTTTCATCTTTCACTGTCCGATCAAGTAATTCGAATAAGAATGCCAAACCTACGCCTACCATCATTCCTAACACTAAGCCAATCACTAGATTCAATTTATTATTTGGCGAAACAGGTGTCGTATTGGCAACTGCACCTGAAATAATCGAGATTTTATCGACATTCATCACGTCTTTGGCGTTTTCTTGGAAAACTTGTGAAGTTGTATTAGCGATCTGTTGAGCAGTCACTGCATTCGTGCTTATTGCCTGGATCGAGAACATTTGTGAGTTTTCTGACTGATTGACTGAGATAGCATCTTTGATTTGTCCAGCAGTCATTTTCACATTGTCTTCTGTTTCTAAACGATCTTTGACTTCATTTAGTACTAAATCACTGACGATCATATCTTTATACGTATTGATCATTTGCAGGTTCGTATTGACATCATTGACATTTGCTGTGTCTGATTGTGGCAGTGTCACGATCAATTGTGCTTGTGAACTGTATTTTGGTGTCAAGATGAAAAACGTCACGATTCCTGAGATGGCCAAGCCAGCAAACATTGAGATGATGATTGTTACCAAGTGTTTGCGTAATGTTTCAAAAATTTCTTTCAAGCTGATTGTCTCTTCCATTTTTTCTCCACTTTCCTATTTATTCTCTAGATTCATTTGATCTTTTAATTCTTTTTTCACACGATCAAGTTCTTGATCACTGACTTTTTGATAGGAGATATTATCTTGCATGAAGCCTTCTCCTTGCAGCTGATCTTGCTTGATCGTACCAAATGCCTCCCGATAATCTAAAGCAATTTTTTTCATTTCATCAAAGCTCATGTCTGTTTTCATATTCGACTCTAGAGCATTCAAAACGGATTGATAGTTGCTGACACCATTTAGACTCAATACTTTTTTTGCTACGCCTTCTACGATCTTTCTTTGACGCTCTTGTCTGCCATAGTCACCATTTGGATCTTCATAACGCATACGAGAATAAGATAATGCCTGATCCCCGTTCAATGTGATTTTACCGATTGTAAAGTCATAGCCATCTTGTGAGAAAGTGAGGTCATTATTGACTTCGATACCACCAACTGCATCAACGAGTTCCTTTAGCCCTTTCATATTGATAGAGACATAGTGATCGATTGGGATGTCTACATATTTTTGTACGGTATCCATCGCCATGGCAGCTCCGCCGAATGCGTAAGCGTGGTTGATCTTGTCTTTTGTGTCACGACCTACGATGTCGACATACGTATCTCGAGGAATGCTGACGATCGTTGTCTGTTTGTCTTCAGGACTGACTGTGGCAACCATCATCGTATCTGATCTTCCTTGATCGACCCGACCTAAATCTCCAGTATCAATCCCCATCAATAGAACAGAGAAAGATTCTTGTTTGTCCAGATCAACTGGTTTCGTTCGTTCTCCTTGGGTTCGTTCCACTGATTCGTAAGTTTTCTCAATAGAATGTGAGAGATCCAGATATAATTTTGCTCCTACTCCTACAATTGCTAATACTAATACGATAAGAACTGCTAAAATAATCAGAAATATTTTTTTCCCTCTTGATTTTCTTCTTCGTCTTGCCATAGTTTCCTCCGTTTGCTAACCTTGCTTGAATCAACGCTTTAACTGTCAATAGCTTATATTGCTATAACCCATTTGCTGAGCAACAGTTTGTGCTTTTGTTGCGTATGCTGCGCTTATTTTTTCATTCCGGATCTGCTCTATTTGACTGAGCGCCGTCAAATATTGATCGTAAGTAGCGGTGGCAGTCACTTGACCATCCTTTAACATCGTATCGAATAACTGATCTAGTTGCGTGACTTGCGCGATCTGGGTATCAGCGAATCCTAGATATTGCATAACAACCGTTTTCCAAGGACTATCTTTAAAAAAGCTCATATTTTCACGTACACGAGCGACATCTGCACTTGTCACCTTTTCTTTGATGATGATATCGTCTACAGCTTGCTGCCAGTTTGATACATTTTTAGTAAATAAATCGTTGACAGCTGTCTGGATCTTCAGTTTTGATTCTGCACTATCTAACTGTGTCACGATTGCTTTCTTCTCATCTTGGATTGCAACAGCTTCTTTAGGCAATTCTGATTCTTTGATGTCGTAATCATCTGCTGAAAGTTTGACAGAGGATAGCTTATTTGACAAACTTGTGATTGTTTCTTCTGTTATTTCAGGGTTTAGAAAAATTTTTTCTTTTGTACTATACAGCTTGTCTACTTCTTTTGATAAAGAAGTCAAGGCGTCTTTTTGATTGGTGATGGCAGATTCTGCATAATTGATCCGTTGCTGATGTTGCCGCTGATTATTGATATGGTATCCAAACAAACAGATCGCAATAGCACCTGCACCTACCGCCACAGCAGTCAATGACTTGACGAATGGCTTTCCCATAGATTCACTCCTAAGTATTGATGATAGATAAGTTAAGATATAATTCACTTACATAAAAATGACAGCTTTTTATTTAAAAAAACATAATTAAACTAATATATTCACAGAAATATTTGTAAACAAGTTTTCCCTATATAATCATACCACAAACTGTTTTCTTGACTAGGGCAATTTACGATTAAAAAGTAAATAAAACATTAATAAGATAACAATTAATCGATTTCATTTTTATTTCCTTAATTTTCATAGGTATTTTTAAAAGTTACACAAAAAATAAAATAACAAAAAAATTAACATTGAATTAATAATAGTTATTTATATTTATAACAAATAAACCAGAGAAACAGCCTATTTTTTGCCTATTCTCTGGTTTATTTACATATTAGAAATTATTTTGTGATGATTTGATCCAAACTTGCTAGTGACAAAGCCATGGCAGCAATTTGACTTAATTGCGTTAATCGGTTCTTACGTACTGCTGGTTCTTCTGCCATGACCATCGTCTGATCAAAATAATTTTCGATCAGTGGGCGAAGGCTTACAAGCTGATCATAATTTTCGTTGATCGTTTGGTCAGCAAAGCTTGTTTTCATTGCCTCTACTGCTTTGTACAGTTCTTTCTCCGCTTCGTTTTCGAACAGTTCAGGGTCTACTTCTGATTGTTTTTCAAGCTCCGCTTTTTTCGCTAAGTTCACGACACGTGTCAAAGCTTCCATCGATGGTTTGAAGTCTTCATCTGCAAGATGCTGCTTGAACAATTGTGCTGCTGCAAATACTTTTGTCAGATCTTTTTGTTCTGCGTTCAAAACAGCTTCGATGACATCATGACGAATATTCTTAGTTGTCAATAATTGGCGCAGACGGCCTTTGATAAAGTCGATCACCTGTTGTTGTCCCGCTGACAAGCCAATGCCAAAACGATCCGTATCTTTACTGATAACTTCACTAATCGTTTCTTGCAGAACAGACAAAGGAAAGGCCCATTTTTTCGATTCGATGATTCGAACGACACCATATGCTTGACGGCGCAAAGCATATGGATCGTTTGAGCCACTTGGTATCATCCCAACTGCAAAGAAAGAAAAGATACTATCTAATTTATCAGCAATCGCTAAAACAGAACCTACTGTAGTCTCAGGTAGATCTCCTTCACTGGATATAGGCATGTAATGTTCACGGATTGCTGTTGCTACGGCTGGTTTCTCGCCTTTAAGCAGAGCATATTTTTCTCCCATGATCCCTTGTAGTTCAGGGAATTCTCCTACCATGTTGGTTACTAGATCAAATTTATAGATTTCAGCAGCGCGTTGCAGATCCATCAATTCTTCCTCAGATAGTCCTACTTGTTCGCCTATAATGCGGGCGATGACTTGTACCCGTTGCATTTTCTCGTAGATGCTACCGATTTTTTCATGGAAAGTAACAGTTTTTAATTTTTCAACGTATTGGTCGATTGAAGCTTTCTTGTCTTCATTATAAAAGAATTCTGCATCTTCTAAACGAGCAGTCAATACTTTTTGATTGCCTCGTACCACATTTTCCAATTTTACCCGATCGCCATTACGAGCAGAAATAAAATGAGGAAGCAACATACCTTGATCGTTCCGTACTTCGAAATAACGTTGATGTTCTTTCATAGAAGTGACTAGTACTTCTTCAGGAACAGAAAGATATTTTTCCTCGAAGTCGCCAGAAAAGACAGTTGGATATTCGACTAGATTGTTGACTTCTTCTAGTAAATCTTCGTCTAGATCAATAACCCAGTGATTTTTTTCTGCTAATTCGTTTGCTTGTGTGATGATCATTTCTTGTCTTTTTTGCGGAGACGCAATGACGAATTGTTCATTCAATTTTTCTTCGTATTCTTTTGCATGCGCAAATGTTACATCTTCGCCTAAGAAACGATGACCTCTTGAAGCTCTGTCTGTTTTGACATCCAAGATCTCAAACGGGATTATTTCGTCATCTAACAATGCCACGATCCAGTGAATAGGGCGAATATATTCAAAATCGTATTCTGCCCAGTGCATCGTTACTGGGAAAGTGAGGCTTTTAATGACATCTGCTAAACCTGTCAATACTTCTTTTGCTTCTTTGCCGTGAGTGTATTTCGTTACATAGACATATTCCACGCCTTTTAATTCTCTAAAAGTGATAGCATCTGTCGTCAGACCTTGTCCACGGACAAATCCTTCAGCTGCTTTCGTCCAGTTTCCATCTGCGTCCAAAGCAATTTTTTTGGCTGGTCCTTTGACTTCTTCTTCGCTGTCTGCTTGACGTTCTGGAATGTTTGTTACTTTGATTGCTAAGCGGCGCGGTGTAGAAAACGTTTCGATCGTATCATAAGTCAATTGGTTTTCATCTAAAAATTTTGCTGTTTTTTCTTCTAATTGTTTCATGCTTGGTGTGACTACATGAGCAGGCATTTCTTCCAGCCCGATTTCAAGTAATAAGTCTTTTGCCATCTTATTCAGCCTCCTTCACGTTTTCTGGATTTGCTGTGTTTTTATTCAATAAAGGGAATCCTAATTTTTCGCGTTCTGCCACAAAGATTTTGGCTACAGCACGAGCCATGTTGCGGATGCGGGAAAGATAACCTGCACGCTCTGTTACGGATACTGCACCTCGGGCATCTAATAAGTTGAATGTATGGCTGCATTTCAAAATACAATCATACGCTGGATGAACAAGATTTTCATCGATACAGCGTTTAGCTTCTTTTTCAAAACGATCAAAGTTACTTAGTAGCAAGTCTTGGTCGCTTACTTCAAAAGAATATTTGGAATGTTCATATTCTGGTTGTTTGAAGATCTCGCCATATTTCACGCCATCAGCCCATTCCAAGTCATAGACACTTTCAACTTCTTGAATATATGAAGCAAGACGTTCTAGTCCATAAGTGATCTCAGAAGTAACTGGTTTACAAGGTAGTCCTCCGACTTGCTGGAAGTACGTGAATTGTGTGATCTCCATCCCATCAAGCCATACTTCCCAGCCCACACCGGCACAACCCATCGATGGGTTCTCCCAGTTGTCTTCAACAAAACGAATATCGTGTTCTAATGGATCAATTCCTAAAAGACGCAAGCTTTCTAAATAAAGCTCTTGGATATTTTCAGGTGAAGGTTTCATTACGACTTGAAATTGATGATGCTGATACAAACGGTTTGGGTTTTCTCCATAACGCCCGTCAGCTGGTCGGCGGGATGGCTCTACATAAGCAGCATTCCATGGTTCCGGTCCGATTGCCCGTAAGAATGTATATGGGCTCATCGTACCTGCTCCTTTTTCTGTATCATAAGCTTGCATCAGCATGCAGCCGTTTGATGACCAAAATTTTTGTAATGTTAAAATCATATCTTGGACGGTCAATTTTTTACTCATCTGTTTTGCCCCTTTCAATTTTTAAGCGTTGCTGTCAATAAGAATACAGGAAAGAAAACGACAAAAAGTCCCTATGTCTGATTACAGACATAGGGACGAATAATTTCGCGGTTCCACCCTACTTCCGAATAAAGATTCGGCAGCTTCATTTATCGTACTCGCAAGTGCCTCTTCAAAAATCGTTTGGGTCCGGCTTCCACTCTCCCGAACTCGCTAAACCACGTGTTTTTTACTGATCTTGGTCAATGTACGTATTCATTTTGCAGTTTTCTTGTTTGTATAATAGATCCTCTCAGTGAACGATCTATTTAATCTACGGTTAATAATAGACGGAAGTCCCTGTATTTGTCAAATAGTTTTGATTTTTTTGTTGTATCTTTCATTTATTCTTCTTTTTCAGGTATCTCTTTTTCAGGCATATTTTTCTCTGGCGTCTTTAATACGTGTGCCCAAGACTTCATTTGATCAATGAACTTTTTGCTTTTTAGATGAATACCGACATATTCATCATACAACTGGTCAATGAGGTCACGGATTGCCTGCTTCGTTTCTTCTTTCAAGTGGATTCCACTGATCTTATCATAAGAAATAGCCGAAAACATTCGAACGAAATAAACAGCGCGAGGATCTGCATGATAACGGTGTTCGTCCATTGGCCAGTGTTTCTCGCATATCACACCGCCATATTTGGAAGAATAGTCAAATTTTCCTTTTGTTTCCCCGCATACGACACAGTGCGTCCAAATTGGCGCGATTCCGAAGCGTTGCAGTATTTGAACTTCAAAGATATTCGTGATGATTTCTGCATCATCTCCTTGGTCCATCCGCTGCAGAGCTTGTTGCGTAAATTGGAATAAATGCGGGTCATATTGATGATCTTCGATTGCTGCATCTACTAGATTTAGCAAATACGTACCATAACCGCTCAAAAAGATATCTTCTTGGATGTTCCGAAACGCATGGACGTCTTTGACACTGCTTAAAAACGACAAACCTTCACTTCGAAAATTACCGATATAGACTGCTTCGGTAAAGGGGAGCAAAGCCGGAGCTAATGGCTGATTTTGCCGATGGATTCCTTTGATATAAAACATCATTTTGCCAGAAGATTCCGTAAAGATTTTGACTAATTTATCTTTTTCTTTGTAATTACGGCTAGATAAAATCAAGCCTTTCGATTCTGCAAGCTGGCTCATATTCTCCCTCCTAAAAAATAAATCTGGAAAAGCAGATTCTGCCGATCCAGATTATTTATGTTACGATCTTCCGCTGTTTTTCTCAACGTGCGGATTTTTATCCAGTTTATTTCTATACTTAACCTATAAGAAGTTCAGAATATCAGTATTCGTCTTTTCGGTAGCCAAAGTCTTGCAGATAGACTTTTTTGTCTCGCCAGTCTTTTTGGACTTTGACCCAAAGTTCTAGAAATACTTTGTCTCCTAAAAGATTTTCGATATCCTTTCTTGCTTTCGTTCCTACTTGCTTCAGCATTTTTCCGCCTTTGCCGATAATGATTCCTTTTTGGCTATCTCTTTCGACGATGATCGTGGCCTGGATATGGATTTTATCATTCTCGTTTCGCTTCATCGAATCAACAACGACTGCGACAGAATGAGGCACTTCGTCTCGTGTTAAAAACAAGACTTTCTCACGGATCAATTCAGAAACGATGAAGTATTCAGGATGATCAGTCACTTGATCATCTGGAAAATATTGTGGGCCCTCTGGCATTTCACTGACTAATACATCCATTAAGCGTTCGACATTGTTTCCTTCTGTAGCAGAGATCGGAATCACTTGTGCAAAAGGCATCTGCGTCGAATAATCTTCGATGATTCCCAGCAACTCGTCTGGATGGATCTTATCGATTTTATTGATAATCAGATAAACAGGAGAATGCACGTTTTTTAGACGTTCAATAATAAAATCGTCTCCCCGACCGCGTTTTTGATCAGCACTGATCATAAATAAGACTGCATCCACTTCTTTCAACGCACTGTAAGCTGCTTCTACCATAAAATCTCCTAGACGATGCTTTGGTTTATGGATTCCTGGTGTATCGATAAAAATCAGCTGAGCTTCTGGTGTAGTATATACTCCTTGGATTTTATTTCTAGTTGTCTGTGCCTTGTCACTCATAATGGCAATTTTTTGACCCACGATTCGGTTCAATAATGTGGATTTTCCTACATTCGGGCGGCCGACGATTGCGACAAACCCTGATTTATGTTCTGGCATATACGTTCTCCTTTTTAATTAAACAACAAATGATATATTTTAGGGACAAATAAAATCAACCCAATGATGACAGCAAAACAAGCGGTCACTAAAACTGCTCCAGCTGCCATATCTTTGATTTTTTTCCCAATCGGATGAAAATGAAAATCCGTAAACATGTCCACTACATTTTCAAAAACAGTATTGATGATCTCTACTATCCAAACAAGAAAAACAGCTAAAAGCAGCCATAACCACTCTATCCGATCAAGCTGGAAAATCACGCCCATAAATAAAGCAAGGATACCGAACGCAACATGTTTCCTCATATTGCGTTCTTCCTCAAAAACGGTTTTGACTCCTTGGACAGCAAATTCCACAGACATCAGGAAATGTTTGTTTTTCTCTACGTTTTTATCTTTTGAGTCCATAGGCATCCAAGATCTCTTTCTGTAAACCAAACATTTCTTTCTCATCTTCTGGTGTCATATGGTCATACCCGTTGATATGCAAGAATCCATGTACCGCTAAAAAGCCAAGTTCCCGATCATATGAATGGCCGTAAGCTTCTGCTTGTTCAGCAGCACGTTCAATAGAGATCATGATGTCTCCTAGTACACGAGGCAATGGATTCTCTCCATCTTCAAAAATCACTGGGATTTCGTCTTCGCCTTCTTCTTCCAGAGCAAAACTGATGACGTCTGTCGGTGCATCTTTTCCACGGTAATCACGATTGATTACTTGGATTGCCGCATTGTCCATGAAAGTAACAGACATTTCTGTTTCCTCTGGCAGCTTTAAATAAGATGCTGCAAATTGCAGCAAGTCATCGATTTCTTTCATTTTCTCTTCTGAGACTTGGTTTGTTTCATCCATAAAGGTAATATCCATTATACATCGCTTCTTTCTATTCTTCTTGTTCTTCCTTTATCTTCTCAACTTCTGTTTTCATTTTAGGATATTTGATCCGAGAATGGAAGGTGCTACTTAAACCGCTGATTAATGATTTTTCCACTTTTCGGATTTCTTTCAAGGTCAGTCCACTATCGTCTAATTGACCATCGGAAATACGCTCTTCGATAAGATTATGGACAAAACTTTCGATTTTTTCGCTCGTCGGATGATCCATTGCCCGTACTGCAGCCTCACAACTGTCAGCAATATTGACGATCCCTGCTTCACGACTTTGCGGTTTTGGTCCAGGATAACGGAATTGCTCTTCTGTTACTTCCGGATTGCGTTCTTTCGCTTTGATGTAGAAATAACGCATTAGCGTGGTTCCATGATGCTGTTTGCAAATATCGATCACCATTTGCGGCATATTATAATCTTCCAATATTTTGGCTCCATCTGTCACATGTCCAAAGATAATATGTTTACTGTCTTCTGGCAATAAGAAATTGTGCGGGTTTTCCGCTCCTGAAGGCAAGTTCTCAACGAAAAAGCTAGCATGTTTGATCTTGCCGATATCATGATAATAGCAAGCTACTCGAGTTAGCAAAGAACGTCCGCCGATTTCTGCTACAGCGTTAGCACTTAGATTAGCTACCATCATACTATGATGATAAGTACCAGGCGCTTCTTCCAGCAACTGTTTCAATAAAGGATGATTTGGATTGCTGAGTTCATTTAATACAATTACACTGTCATCATTGACCATCAATTCAATATAGGGGTGTAGACCGATCGTCAGCAAGAATGAGAAGAGTGCACCAGTGAACCCGCAGACGAGCATTAACCAAGTCGTTGCATCACCAAAGCTCATTCCTTGATAGACGATCAAAATGACATCCATCATCACAGGAAAAATAATGATCCACATGGCAGCAGATAATCCTTGTTCTGAGATCCGTTTGCGTCTGACAATCGTTGCCATGAGCCCAGAGAAAACATAAGACATCAAGATAATCGTTAGAAAGTTCGTGCCAATCGAATCATAAAAAATGAAAAGTGCGGATACCGCTTGGAAAATACCAGCCATGATCCCTGCTCTTCGATTCAAGAAAAAGCTTAAAACAAGTGGTGCAAAAGCAGCGGGATAAAACAGCGGGATATAAGTAGCTTGTTCCGTTTGGAATAATTGGAAAAATTTCATCAGCACTATGCTGACTGACATAGCTGTCACATAGAAAAGCACGTATTTTGTTCTTTCTCCTGCATTTTGGAATTGAAGTGAATTATAAATCAGTACGCCGATTTGAAGCAAAACAGCTAAAACCATGGCAATTAGCGGAAAAATCGAAGTTGTTTGATTAGTCAGTCCTAGTAATTCCAATTTTTTCATAGCTGAAGCATCAATTTGATTACCTTCACGAACAATGATTTCTCCTTGGAAGATCATCACTGGTTGTACAGCTTCTCGTGCGGATTGTTTCAATTCTTCTGTCTTTTTCTCATTCAATACGTCATTCACTACGATACCTTGATCCACTAAGTAGCGAATCATTTGTTGTTGTGCTGGTGTGACATTCAAATATTGGATTTGCTCTTCTGCTTCTTGTTTAAAAGCTTCCAATTCGCTTTCACGAACTTGTTTGCTCATCTGTTCGTCAATGAGCTTCAGACTCTCATCCCTCACAGTATGAATCTCAGTTTCAGTCATTTCAAATATCGTCGAATAAAAATTGTTCGGTAGTTTTTGATAAAACGCAACATTTTCTGCATTCACATTTTCAAAATTTTTCTTCAGCGCGGCGATCCGCTCTTCTGTAGTAGGCTTTGGGATATTTTCATCTTCCTTTGCCTTATCAATCTTTTCGTCATAAGATTTGTTGATGGCATCATTCGTCTTATCGATCAATTCAAATAGTTGCTTGATCCGATTGTTCTGGTCATCTGCAAGATCTTTTTGGTAAGTGTATTCTGGAGTGACTGCTTCTGCTGCCAGTTTTCTTTTTTGTTCGGTTTCTTTCGTGTTCTCGATCGTTTTGTTCGCACGGATACTTTCTTCTGCTACTTGGCCTTCTCTGAAATCATTGGCCTTTTGTTTGACACTACTAAATGTAACGCCGCAGATAATGATAAAAAACAAGAACAGCAGGAAAGGCAATGCTGCCTTTCCAAGTTTTTCTTGTAGTTTCTGCAGTGTTTTATTCAACATGTGCTTATCCTCCTAAGCAAAGCTTATTCTTGATGGAGATCTGCCTTTTCATAAGCTTTGATGATTTCGGCAACTACAGGGTGCCGAACAACGTCACTTGCTTCAAAATTAACAAAATCGATTTTCTTGATTTGCTTTAATGTTCGTTCTGCATGAACAAGACCACTTGTTGTCCCTCGAGGCAGATCAATCTGACTCGTATCTCCATTGACAATCATTTTTGATTGATAACCAAGACGTGTCAGGAACATTTTCATCTGAGCAACTGTCGTGTTCTGTGCTTCATCCAAAATAACGAATGCATCATCCAATGTCCGCCCCCGCATGTAAGCTAAAGGTGCGATTTCGATTACGCCTCGTTCCATCAATCGGTTCGTATGATCTAATCCAAAAATTTGGTATAAAGCATCATAAACAGGACGCAGATAAGGATCTACTTTTTCTTTTAGATCCCCGGGAAGAAAGCCTAGATTTTCCCCTGCTTCCACAGCAGGCCGCGTCAAAATGATTTTTTGCACTTCACCTTTTTTCAAGGCAGCGATTGCTAATACTACTGCAAGAAAAGTTTTTCCTGTCCCGGCTGGTCCTACGCCAAATACGATATCATGTTTGGCTACCGATTCAACATATTTCTTTTGGCCGCTGTTTTTTACCCGTATAGGTTTTCCATTACGGTCTTTGACGATCTCTTCCTCATACATCTCAACAAAATAATCTAATGTGCCTTTTTGCCCCATTTTCAGTGCCGTCACGACATCTGGTGTACTTACATGGATTCCTCGTTTGATCAATTCCTGCAATGTCCGAATGACTGAGGCAGCCAAGGAAATCTGGGATTGTTCACCAATGATCTGAATGATTTCTCCACGTGTATGGATGGTTGTTTCTGTTGTTTCTTCAATCAGTTTTATATGCTTGTCGTGTGCACCTAAAAGCATGCTGACATCATCAGCAGCCGTCAATCTAATCTCTAAAGAACTAGACTCTTCCGTCAAAAATAGACATCCCCTTTTTTTCGATTCATTCTTTCCTATTTTACCATACTCAGAAGAAACTATATAGCAAATAAGAAAAGGTTCTAAAAGAGTTGCTTAACCATAAGTACCAAGAAACGTTAAAAAATAGCTGCTTCCATTCTCTAAAGGTTTCGTTTGAATAAAAAAAGCTGATCATGTAAGCTATGCATAAGATAGAGGACAAGTATTCCGTCTAACTTAGCAAGTATTCTCTGGGTATTTTTCTTGTTTCAAAAAAAGAAAACAAAATATTTGAAATATTCTTGCATTTCAAAAAAAACAGGTGTATTATAACGTCAACAAATAAATATACAGCAAAGCGTCGAGGAAAACAGTAGGCTATTCAGTGATTTATTCCCAGTGAGTCATGTAAGTGAGAAATGACAATAAATCGAATAGACGAACATCATTTCCGAGTCAATGTCGAAAACGTAGATCATTGTGGCTGCCTCCATTATCAGGCTAGCGGATAACTTTATCGAAAAGCGTCCGTGAATGAAGAAGCTTTTTTAAGCGAAAAAAGGTGGTACCGTTCTAGAATCTAGAGCCCTTTTCCCAAGTGGAAAAGGGCTTTTTTTATATTTTAAGGTGGTGGTTTTCATGGAATCTGATATTAGTGGTATTTCTAGTTTCTGCAACGTTTATTTTGTTACTCAAAATGATAATTATTGGAGGAAAAATTTATGGAAGAAACAAAAACTTATTCATGGAAGCAATTATTGATGGTCAGTTCACTTATCTTCGGGATGTTCTTCGGGTCAGGTAATCTGATCTTTCCTGTACACTTAGGTCAAATGGCTGGATCAAACTGGATCAGCGCTGGTGTAGGATTTGCCATCTCAGGCGCTCTTTTCCCATTATTAGCTATCTTAGCTGTAGTAGTGACAAAAAGTGATGGTCTGTATGACTTAGCTAAACCTGTCGGAAAATGGTATGCTGCCTTGTTCTTGATCCTTGTTCATTTAACGATCGGACCATTCTTTGGTACACCGCGGACAGCAGCAACTGCTTTTGAAATGGCTGCTAAACCCTTTTTGCCTGAAAAATATGATTCATTAGGTATGTTTTTATTCTCTGCTCTTTTCTTTTTACTTGCTTATTTCCTTACTGTACATCCAACACGTTTGGTCAAATATGTCGGAAAGTATTTAAACTCCTTGTTTCTTGCATTATTAGCTATCATTTTTGTCGTTTCTTTATTCCAACCCATGGGGAATCTAAACCAATCTGCTGCAGATTCTTATCAGACGAACGCTTTGACAAATGGCGTTTTAGAAGGATACAACACGGTTGATGCAGTAGCTTTACTTGCTTTAAGTGTCACTTTTGTCCATGCAGTTCGTGATCTTGGTTTTAAAGATAAAAAAGTCACAGAATTAACAGCAAAAGCTGGTAGCCTGAGCGTTGCGTTAGAAGTCATGATTTATTTTGGTCTGGTCCTTCTCGGTGCGATGAGTTTGAATAAGATGTCTTTATCAGAAAATGGCGGAACTGCACTTTCTCAGATCACTAATTTTTATTTAGGTAACTTCGGTGCTAGCTTCTTAGGGGTAATGGTCACATTAGGTGTCTTCACTACCGCTATGGGACTCGTTGTTTCTTTTGCACAAGATTTCCATAAACTGTTCCCTAAAGTCAGTTATATGACATGGCTGCGGTTAACGACTTTTGTCTCTTTTGTCGTTGCGAATGCCGGATTGGATAATATCATCCAATGGTCTTTACCAGTATTGATGCTTTTGTATCCATTGTCACTTGCGTTAATCTTGCTTTCCTTAACAGCAAAATTCTTCCAAAAGAGTCCATTTGTCTATCAAGTAACGATGTTCTTTTCTGCCGTTCCAGCCGTATTGGATATGTTGGCAAATTCGCCTGCATTAGTGAGTCAGCAAACTGTCGTAGCAAGCTTACTAGGATTTTATCATCATTATGTTCCTTTTGCTGCATTAGGACTTGGCTGGGTCGTCCCAACGTTGCTTGGTTACGCTGGCAGCTTGCTCTTTTATTATGTATATCGCGTATCAGGATATAAACAAGAAGCAAGTGAGTTACCAGAAGAATAACCAAATCAAACACAATTTAACATAAGAGATATTAAACAGGAAAAAAACAGCTAGAAGAAAGAATCTTATTCTTTCTTCTAGCTGTTTTGGCTCTATACTTTTTGATGTTGGTGAACTTCACCAACATCTTTTTTGTATAAAAAAATATAGAAAAGACACCCTGAAATCCTTTAGAATTAATTTGGCTACCAATTCATAGGAGGATTCAAGATGTCTCATACTCAGCTTATCAAAGATACCCTAAATATTCTAGACCTAAATATCTATTTCGAGGAAAATTGTTTAACTAAAGAAAAATACAAAGGGCAAATTTGCTTGATTTACAAAGGAACTCTTCTGTACAAGCCAGAAGAGTGTTCCCATTGTCTTTGTGTCGTCCCCTCTAGGATCATTCGTTGGGGGACGACAACCGTTCGGTTGTTACTGAATGATGTGTCTGAGTATCGCACTTATCTGGAGCTGAAGAAACAACGATTTAAATGTAAGTCTTGCCAAAGAACATTCGTAGCGGATACCTCTGTTGCTGAAAAACACTGTTTCATTAGTCAAAAAGTTCGTTGGTCTGTCATTGCTCGCTTAAAAGAGAATACTTCCATGACGGAAATCGCTCGTCAGAAAAATATTTCCACTTCTTCGGTCTATCGTGTCATGAAGCGATTCTACCGCCCATTGAATCCTTTCAAACAGACTTTGCCAAAGGTCTTATGCTTTGATGAATTCAAATCGGTTCGAAGTGTTGCCAGTGCAATGAGTTTTATCATGATGGACGGACAAAGCCATGCATTATTGGATATTGTCGAAAATCGACGCTTGCCTTATTTAGAACGCTATTTTTCTCGGTTTTCATTAGCGACTCGTGAAGCCGTTCAATTGATTGTTATTGATATGTATGCGCCTTATGTTTCGTTGGTGAAAAAGCTTTTCCCGAATGCTCAGTTGATCATCGATCGTTTCCACATCGTCCAACATATTGGCAGAACTTTCTTGAATCATCGAGTGAAAGAAACCACGGTACGACTTAAAGGAAATTCCCACTCTCAACGAGGGTTAGGGAAAAAATTGAAGCGCTATTGGAAACTCCTACAAAAAGAAGAAGCAAAGTTAAACTATGAAAAACGGGTTTGGCGTGCCAGTTTTAAAGATTATTTGACTGAAAGTGAGATTGCCGATCGACTGTTAGCTGCTTGTCCCAACTTACGCCAAGGCTATCAGTTATACCAAGACATTCTTTATGCGGTAAAGAAAAGAGATCAGTCACTATTTGAGGATTGTTTAACTAGAGACATTAGCGGTCTGCCAGAAACCTATACAACCACTTTACGAACGTTTAAAAAGTTTCTGCCACAGATCCAAAATGCGCTTCACTACAGCTATTCAAACGGACCATTGGAATGCTTAAACAACCACATCAAAGTATTAAAACGCAATGCGTACGGCTTTCGCAACTTTTACAATTTCAAACTACGAATTATGATTCGTCATGGCAAAACATTTTTAACCAAATAAACAGAACAGAAAGAGGTTTTCTTCTTTCTGTTCTGTCCAAATTATTCTAAGATTTCTCTTTACCAACATCATTTGACAAAGAGCCGCTGTTTTTAGTTCTTTTTTTACGAACACAAAAAACTGCGGACAATCACTGTCCGCAGTTTAAATGATAAAATTAAGATTGTAATAGTTCTTTCACAATCGCATTCACTTGGTTTCCATCTGCTTTTCCTTTGACTTTAGGCATAATTGCACCCATAACTTTGCCAAATTCTTTCATTGATGAAGCACCAGTTTGAGTGATTGCTTCTTGAACAAGTTGTCGAATTTCTTCGTCGGAAAGTTGTTCCGGCATATATTTTTCGACTATTACAATTTCACTTTTTACTTTTTCAGCTAAATCGTCACGTCCTGCTTCTTCAAACTCATGCAAAGAATCACGTCGCTGTTTCATTTCGCGAGACAACACCGTTAGTTCTTCTTCTTCTGTCAAGTCGTGACCTTCTTTAATCTGCTCGTTTTGTATAGATGACTTGATCATTCGGATGACTTGTAAAGATTCCTTATCTTTCGCTTTCATCGCTGCTTTCATGTCATCGTTTAATCTACTTAGTAGTGACACACTACCAACTCCAATTCATCACAGAACTAGAATTTTTTGCGTTTTCTAGCTGCTTCAGATTTTTTCTTGCGTCTTACACTTGGTTTTTCGTAGAATTCACGTTTACGAGATTCTTGTAAAGTACCCGCTTTTGACACGGAACGTTTGAAGCGACGAAGAGCATCGTCAAGTGATTCGTTTTTGCGAACGACTGTTTTTGACATGTTAATTCCCTCCCTCCGAGCTTAAAAAGTAACCGTAATTGTTATTGAAATATATCTCAAAAAACAAGACTGTCCTGTAAATATTATATCTAATGCTGTTTTGACCGTCAAGGAAATCTTGCTTTTTTTTAAAATTATCAAATGTTATTTTATTTAAATCCTTATTGACAATTTTCACATCTTCCGAAAATCTCGAATCTATGCCCTTCGATCGTGCATCCACCTAGCTGTTCTTCGAAATAATTCATCGGACACATATGGATTTCTTTCGTTGTTCCGCACACTGTACAGATAAAATGATGGTGATGGCCGATTTCCCCCTGACAGCAATGAAAACGAAACTTCATTTCTCCATTTAAATCGGTTTCTTCCAGTAAATCGATCTCTGCAAAATCATGGAGATTCCGGTAAATCGTATCATAACTTACCCCTTTGAATTCCTGATTCATATAGTCAAAAACTTCTTTAGCAGATACGTAGCGGTTACGCTTCACTAAATAAGTTAACAATGCTTCTCTTTTTTTAGTATATTTAAAACCGTTATTTTTCAATGTTTCTAATGATTGTTCGATCAATGTCTGTTTTTTCATGACTTATTCCTCCAAATCAAAATGATTACGAAGTACGCATTCTAGAGTATGGTATAATAAACATAAAAAAAATGCAAGTGAGGTTTTATCCATGTCTTCCGATTCTACAGAAATCGTTACTTTTTTTGTCATCTCCGACTCTGCTGGAGAAACTGCGACAAAACTAGCGCAAGCTACTATGGCTCAGTATCCTACCGTTGAGTTCAACCTATTCCGCAGAACGTTCGTGACAGATGAAAAAACATTAAGGCAGGCATTGCAAGATGCATTAGAAGAAAAAGCACTTGTCCTGCATACATTAATCAATCAAGAACTGATCGAGATAACACGATCTTTTTGTGAAGAACATCAATTATTTAGTTTCGATGTGATGACGCCACCGATATCAGAAATTGAACGTTTAACTGGTATCAAGCCAATTCGGCAACCTGGTGCCCTCCATTTATTGAATGAGAACTATTTCAAACGGATCAAAGCAATGGAATTCGCTGTAAAATACGATGATGGAAAAGATCCTCGTGGTTTTTTAGAAGCAGATGTCGTTTTGCTAGGCGTATCCAGAACTTCCAAAACGCCTTTGAGCTTGTTTTTAGCAAATAAAAATTTAAAAGTTGCCAATTTACCTTTGATTCCCCAAGCACATATTCCCAAACAGCTGTGGGAAATCGATCCTAAAAAAATCGTGGGACTGACGAATAACCCAGATATTTTAAATAATATCCGTAAAGAACGGATGCGCTCTTACGGATTAAACCCTGATACTGCTTATTCCGATATCGAAAAAATTAGAGCTGAACTCGATTTTGCGAATGATCTTTATGAAAAACTAGGATGTGTAGTGATCAATGTGGCATCTTTATCTATCGAAGAAACGGCTTCGCTTATTTTGAATGCTTTAGACCTAGAAGATCATAGTTATTATGGAACTGAAACAACAGACAAAAACGATTAATCATTTTTGTCTTTTTCTTAAAAAACACTGGAGTGTGACAACGAAATTTCTTCGTTGTCACACTCCAGTGTTTATCTATTTGCACCTATCGTTATTGATGTTCCACATGTTTGAGTGTCTGGTTCAAAATATCCAGTACATGAGAATCATCAAGACTATACAAAATCGCTTTTCCCTCGCGATGAGACTTGACGACATGATTTTCTCTTAATAAACGTAGTTGATGCGATACAGCAGACTGCTCCATTTCCACTGCTTGGGTGATTGCTGTCACATTTTGTTCCCCGTCTTTCAGATATAGCAGAATTTTAAGACGAGTGGGATCACTCAACATTTTGAATAATTGACTGACTTTCTCTACTTTTGATTTTTGCGTGTCTGGCAATCCATTCACCTCCAACTTGAAAAAAGACTGACTTCTAAAGTTTACCACTTTTTCCATCAGTCTCAAGTTTTTTATTCTTCTGTCATCTTTTTGATAATCGCTTCATAAGAGGCTACTTTTTCGGCTGCGTCTTCTGTAGAGCTTCCTTTTACACCAATATAAAACTTGATTTTCGGCTCAGTTCCTGAAGGGCGGATAGCAATCCAGCCATTTTCTTCCAATGTATATTTCAATACGTCGGATGGCGGTGTTGTGAGTTTTTCTACGTTTCCTTCACGGTCTGTTCGCGTCAATTCTTTAAAGTCTTCTGTTTGAATAACTTTTGCTCCGGCAAATTCTGTCGGTACTTCTTTACGGAATTTTTCCATCAAAGCAGAGATTTTCGCAGAACCTTCTTGTCCGCTCATTGTCACAGAAATCGTTTTTTCTGCGAAATAGCCATAGGTTTCAAAAATCGTTTGCAAGCCGTCATACAACGTTTTGCCTTGTTTTTTATAGTAAGCTGCTACTTCTGCTAATAAAAGCAATGCTTGGATCGCGTCTTTATCGCGAACAAAAGGTTTAACTAAATAACCATAACTTTCTTCGAATCCAAACATAAAAGTATGTGAATGGTTTTCTTCGAATTGTTGGATTTTTTCAGCAATGAATTTAAACCCTGTCAACACATTGAACATGGTAGCACCGTAGTGTTCCGCAATTGCTGTAGGCAATTCGCTGGAAACGATTGATTTCAATACCGCTGCGTTTTCTGGTAAAGTGCCTCTTGATTGATGTGCTTCCAAAATATATTGAGCAAACAATGCTCCGATTTGGTTCCCAGTCAATACTTCATAAGAACCATCTGGCAAACGAACCGCTGCGCCTAAACGGTCTGCATCAGGATCTGTTGCAATCAGCAAGTCAGCTCCTTCTTTTTCTCCAAGTCGTATAGCATATTCAAAAGCTGAATGTTCTTCTGGATTTGGCGATTTGACCGTAGTGAAATCTGGATCTGCCACAGCTTGTTCGGGAACTAGTACGAATTGTTCGAATCCAGCTTGTTTCAACGCACGTTCGCCCAACATTTTCCCTGTTCCATGAAGTGGCGTGTACACAAGTTTCAAATCTTTCCCCATTGTTTCAACCAATTCACGATCAATCGTCACTGCTTTGATTTCTTCTAGATAAGCAGCGTCCACTTCTTCTCCGATGATCGTGATCAACCCGCTATGTTTAGCTTCTTCGTCAGATAATACTTCGACTTTTAGCGGATTGCTGACTTCACGGACATATTTCGTCAATGCATCTGCGTCTGCAGGAGGCATTTGTCCGCCATCTTCTCCGTAGACTTTATATCCATTGTAAGCCGCTGGGTTGTGAGATGCGGTTACCATGATTCCCGCAAACGTCTTCAAATGACGAACTGCAAAAGAAAGCTCTGGTGTTGGACGCAGACTTTCGAATACATAAGACGGGATATTGTGATGTGCTAGTGTTTTGGCTGCTTCCATTGCAAATTCTGGTGACTGATGGCGTGAGTCATAAGCGATAGCGACACCTCGGCGTTTTGTTTCTTCACCTTGTGTATCCATGAAACGTGCTAGTCCTTCTGTTGCTTGTCTTACCGTATAGATGTTCATTCGATTGATCCCAGGTCCTAAGATTCCCCGCATGCCTGCAGTACCGAATTCCAACGGTGCATAAAAAGCATCTTCAAGTTTTTCAGGATCTTCACCCAGATCATTTAATTGTTTTTTTAAGTTTTCTTCTAAATTTTCTTCATGTACCCATTGTTCATACACTTGTTCCCAAGACATGAAAATAACACCTCTTTCTGAAATATGGTTCTTAATAAGTATAGCATTCACTTATTAGATATGAAAGTATGAGGACCAAAAAACGCTTAAATCAAGAAAGGATTCTTTTATCAAAAGGTGTTGGATGTGTTCGCATAAATCAGATTCAGTAAATTTCACGCGAAAAAAAAGAGTAAAAGAACAATTGAACCCGTTCTTCTACTCTTTTTAAACTTATGCAGTTGTTTCTTCTAAAGATTCCAAGTATTTATACACTTGTTGTCCAGCAATACCGCCGTCACCAACAGCTGTAGTGATTTGTCGCAAATCTTTTTCACGAACATCTCCGATGGCAAAAACGCCTGGCATATTCGTTTTCATTTCGTTGTCTGTTGGAATCCAGCCAGCTTCGTTCGTCAAACCTGCTTCTCTAAAAGGTGCAGTTAATGGATCCAGTCCAACATAGATGAATACTCCGTCTGCTGCTAAATCAAATTCATTGCCGGTTTTGACATTACGTGCTTTCACACCTGTCACTACCATTTCGTTTCCAACGATTTCGTCAACGACTGTATCCCACATAAAGGAAATTTTTTCATTTGCAAATGCACGGTCTTGGATGATCTTTTGTGCACGTAATTCATCTCTACGGTGGACGATCACTACTTCAGAAGCAAATTGTGTCAAATAGATGGCTTCTTCTACTGCTGAGTCTCCTCCTCCGATCACTACTAGACGTTTGTTACGGAAAAACGCACCATCACAAACTGCACAGTAAGAAACGCCACGTCCAGCAAATTCTTCCTCGCCAGGTACGCCTAATTTACGGTGGATACAGCCTGTTGCGATAATGACTGTTTTTCCTTCGTAAGTTTTATCTTCACAAATAACTTCTTTGTGGCTGCCGTGATCCTTGATATCTTGCACGATTCCATAAGCATTTTCTGTCCCAAATCTTGAAACACCTTCATACATCTTATAAGCTAGATCAGGACCCATGATTGAATCGAAACCAGGATAGTTTTCGATTTCTGCCGTATTATTCATTTGGCCGCCAGGGGCGCCTTGTTCGATCATCAATACGGATAAGTTTGAACGTGAAGCATATAAAGCAGCAGTCATCCCAGCAGGACCTGCGCCAATAACGATTACATCATACATATGTAGATTCTCCTTTACTTAATCAAGTAAGCATACTTTACAGCCAATGCGAAAAAAAGTCTATTGTTCTGCTTGCGTTTCTCGAATAGCTTTATTATACTCGAAAAATCCGCTGAAAAACAATAGACTTTTATAAATCATTGATTAATCATTCGAAAGATTTTCTCCATTTGAATCAATTACTTTTTTATACCAGTTGAATGATTTCTTCTTCGAACGGGCTAATGTGCCATTTCCTTCGTTGTCACGATCGACATAAATGAATCCGTACCTTTTCTTCATCTCACCTGTACCAGCTGATACTAAATCAATACATCCCCAAGTCGTATAGCCTAATAGATCGACTCCATCTAATTCTACTGCATCTTTCATTGCCTGGATATGTGCTGCCAGATAGTCGATTCGATAGTCATCTTCCACATAACCATTCTCATCGGGCGTATCGACTGCACCTAAGCCGTTTTCTACAATAAATAGTGGTTTTTGATAACGATCATAAATATCATTCATCGTTATTCTCAAGCCTAATGGATCAATTTGCCAACCCCATTCACTTGCTTCCAGATATGGATTTTTGACAGAAGCAAAGATATTTCCTGCAGTCTGTTCCAAGAGTTCGTTGTCGGTAGTCGAAACTCGGGAAGAATAATAAGAAAAAGAGATAAAATCAACAGTATGTTCTTTCAGCAATGCGGCATCCCCTGGTTCCATTTCGATCTGAATGCCATTTCGCTCCATTTCTTTCAATGCATAAGCGGGATATTCTCCTCGTGACTGTACATCAATGAAAAAATAGTTTTCTCGATCTGATTTTCTAGAAGCCCAAACATCTTCAGGATTGCAAGTGTATGGATAATATGCTCCTGCTGCCAGCATACAGCCTACTTTGTTCTCCGGATCTACTTCATGAGCAATCTTCGTTGCGATGGCACTTGCAACCAACTCATGATGTGCCGCTTGATATTTGATTTGTTCTTCATTTTCTCCTTCTTCAAAATACAGCCCTGCTCCCATGAATGGTGCATGAAGGATCATATTGATCTCATTGAATGTCAACCAATATTTGACAAGCCCTTTATAGCGATTGAAGATGACTCGGCACAGATTTTCATAAAAACCAACGAGTTCTCTGGAACGCCACGCACCATATTCTTTGATCAAATGCATCGGACAATCAAAATGTGTAATCGTCACAAGCGGCTCGATCCCGTACTTTTGACATTCTTTAAAGACATCCTCATAAAATTTCAAACCAGATTCATTTGGCTCTTTTTCATCGCCCATTGGAAAAATACGACTCCAAGCAATGGACATCCGATAAGTCTTGAACCCCATTTCTGCAAACAAAGCAATATCTTCCTTATAATGATGATACATATCGATCGCAATTTTTGCTGGATAAAAATGATCTTCATCAAATTCAAACATTTTCTTTTTTCCAGTAATTACAGGAAAACGGTCTTCTCCGATTGGCACAACATCTACGTTCGCTAACCCACGTCCGCCTTCATCATAACCGCCCTCGCATTGATTGGCTGCTGTAGCTCCGCCCCATAAAAAATCTTTTCTGAATCCCATCATACTTCCTCCATTACATGTGTATTGCTTGATAATTCTCTTGCCAGTTCATCTTGGACTTCGATTCCTTCTGCTTTTAACCGGCTGATTGTTTCCTTGAATTGCGGTAAATACTGCTGATGTGCAATAAACAACTCATCCATGATCCGTTTTGCTGTCTTTCCTGATCGCATAAGCGGATTGATCGTAAACGCTTGTAAAGCTGTTCCATAATCACCAGTCACGGCTGCTTCGATCGTCAGCAATTCCATATTCTTCATTACTTGCAACCAGCCTCTTTCAGCAGCAGGAAGGGAACCAAACGCTACATTTCGTGCGCCTTGTGCGCCAACATAGGCAGTGACTTCTACTACACAATCTGCCGGCAGATCAGGAACAGCTCCATCATTCTTTGTAGATACCACGATCTGTGTTTCTTTATTTCCATAGATCGAAGCAATCGTTTCACAGGCAGCATCTGAATAATAAGCACCACCTCGTTTTTGCAATTGTTCAGGTTTATGATCCAATTCTGGATCTTTGTATAATTCAAACAGCTCTGCTTCTGTTTCTTTCACTTGCTGCGCTCTTGTACCAATCGTTTGATATTCTTCTAAAGCATGTTCCAGCATTTCTTCTTCACGGTAGTAATAGCGGTGGTAGCCACAAGGGATCATGTTCATTTGTTTTAACTGTTCTTTGAAAAACGGGATGTCAAAGATATTTTTCGGCAATCCATTGTCTTCATCGTATAAACGATCAATCAATTCTGCCGTGCGGTCATTTCCTTTATTATCTGCTACTTTGTGCCAATGGAAGTGATTTAGACCGGCAAACTTGTAGATCAGCTCTTCTTTTTTCTTGCCAAGCATTGTTGGTTCTGTCATCATCGCCATTACTGGCACATTGCATAATCCGATCACTTTATCCCATTTGCCATATCTGATAACTGCTTCTGTCACCATCCCGCTTGGGTTCGCGAAATTGATCAGCCAAGCATTTGGACATAAACGCTTCATGTCTTCAACGATTGCCAAAACCACTGGAACGGTACGAAAAGCTTTGAATATCCCGCCAGCACCATTTGTTTCTTGCCCAATCATCCCATAATAACTAGGGATCCGCTCGTCTTTGATTCGTGCATCTAATTGACCGACACGAAACTGAGTCGTAACAAAATCCGCATCTTTCAATGCTTCTTCCCGATCCAGAGTTGCATAGATTTTGACTTCATACGGAGAAGCATCCCACATACGCTGAGACATCTGACTGACGATCTCAAGCTTTTCTTTTCCTTCTTCTACATCTACGAGCCAGATTTCTCGTATCGGTAATTCCTCATATCTTTTGATAAATCCTTCCATCAACTCGGGGGTATAACTGCTGCCTCCACCAATCGTAGCGATTTTGATTCCTTTTGCCATGTTCTCACTCCTTTGCTTTTTACACTTTTATTATCTTTTTTGTAAACAAAACAAACAATAGAAATTCGTTTCTTTCCAGTAACATTTACAAAAGTTAGTGTTTTCTTCTGGATTTTTGTAAATATCTTGTCAAAAAATGTCTTTATTAAGCTATATAACATAAATCCGTTTACAAATCATTTTCAAAAAAGTTATAATTTACGTAAAAAAACAAGAAGAAGGTATCTACATGTTATTACGTGAAAAAATCAAACAAATCTCCTTTTCTCCTTCAGAAAATGAAGTGATTCAGTTTCTCTTAAGCGATTCTCCAGCACTTGGCGAAATGACCATCCAAGAGATTGCTGAGCGATGTTATGTCCACCCGTCCACACTCATCCGTGTAGCAAAAAAAATGGGTTTTGATGGCTGGGTCAGTTTTCGTAATGCTTTTTTAGATGAAACAGCCTATCTTGAAGGGAATTTTCAAGACGTAGATGCGAATCTTCCTTTTTCCACCACAGACGGTATTATGACGATCGCAAATAAAATGGCTTCTTTAGAACAGATGACGATTCAAGATACACTTTCTCTCATTCATCATGACCAACTGCAAAAAGCCAAACAACTAATGCTTCAAGCAAAAAAAATCGTGATTTTCGCCAGTAACTCGAATACTTTGATTTCTCAAGATTTCATGCTGAAAATGAAGCGCATCAAAATGGATGTCACGATTGTCACCACTTTTGGTGAATCGTTCTATGAAGCGTACAATTGCACGAGTGATATGTGCGGGATTCTGATTTCTTATACGGGTGAAAACAATGTGATCCTTCGTACCGCAGAAATATTGAAACAAAATCATGTTCCAATTTTAGCTTTGACCAGTATCGGTGATTCAACGCTATCTTCAATGAGTACAGCCGCTTTGCGACTTACGACACGCGAACGACTGTATTCGAAAATTGGTAATTTTACGATCAATACATCGATTTGTTATCTTCTAGATGTGTTATATAGTTGTGTTTTTGCAGAAAATTATCAACAGAATTTAGTCCATCTAATCTCTGTAGGACAAAAATTCGATAAACGCCCTATCAGCTCGGCCATCATGAAAGAGCCTTTCAATTTCGAAAATAAAGAAGTGGAATAAAAAGAATAGTTAAGCCTAGTCCATTCTTTCACCTAACCGTTCAGGTCAGTGCGGTGATAAGTGCATCGTCTGGCCCGACCGTCTCCCCTTGATTTTCCAAAATATCCAAATAATCCGTGTAATTGGTGACGATCACAGGTGTTTCTAAACTGTATCCTTCCTCTTCGATTTTCTTCTTGTCGAAACGGAGCAACAGATCGCCTTGTTTCACTCTTTCTCCTTGCTGCACCAAGCTTTCAAAATATTTTCCTTCCAACTGAACAGTATCCAATCCGACATGAATCAGCAATTCCAGACCTGCTTCAGAAACCATTCCGATTGCATGTTTCGCCGGGAACAGGGTCATGACTGTTCCGTCAAAAGGGGCACGTACTTCTCCTTTTTCAGGGTAGATCAAGATTCCTCGACCTAGTGTTCCTTGTGCAAAAGCTGCATCCTTTGCTGCATTCAGTGGAGCGATTTGTCCTTGTATCGGTGTTTTTACAATTTCTTTACCTGATCTTTTCTGTCTATCATCTGTTTCACCTGCTTCCTCCTTCCAAAAGAAAAAAGTCAGCGCAAAGGATACCACCATCGCAATGGCGATCCCAATCAATACATTAATCACATCCGTTAAATCACCATCTGGTCTAATATAGTTGGGAATTGTAAAGATGCCTAGTCCACCTTGATTCCAAGAAGTTAAATTCATTAATCCACTATACGCGCCCCCTAACGCACCACCGACACAGGTAAAAATAAATATTTTTTTACGTGGCAATGTAAACCCATAAATAGCTGGCTCTGTAATCCCCACAATACCAGAAACAATGGCTGGTATTGCAATTGCTTTGTCTTTTGGGTTTCTAAGCTTAAAGTAGAGTGCAGTAAGTGCTGCAGTTTGTCCAAAAGACACTACTGCAACAGGTGTCATGATATTTTGCCAACCATTCACAGAAAATTGCATCAATCCCATTGGTACGATTGCCCAATGGAGACCAAACATCACCAGAATTTGCCAGAAGAAGCCTACGATTGCTCCATAAATAACTGGCGAAAGTGCTAAAAGTGTTTCAAATCCAGCCATTAAAATATCAGTTGCGAATGTGAATGCTGGTCCAACGAGTAAAAAACCTAAGGGCATTGTAATAAGAACGGTGAAGAATGGAACGAAGAAATTCGCGATCATCTCAGGTACTAACTTTTTAATTGGCTTCTGAATTTGGCTAGCTAACAACACAATAAAGATAATGGGAATGACAGAAGAAGCGTAGTTACGCGCAATCCAGGGAATGCCGAATACTGTTTGATAAATAGGTGCTTCTGCTGCACCACTCAAAGCTTCCAGCGACAAGCTAGGATTCATTAATGCTGCGCCAAGCAACATCCCTACGAATTCATTTACTTTAAATTTACGGGCAGCTGTTAAACCGATAATAACAGGCATAAATTGGAATACAGAATCACCGATATTATCAAACATAACAAATGTGCCAGAACCGCGGTCAAATGCGCCTAAGAAGACAAGTAATGCTGTCAGTCCACGAATCATCCCACCAGCAGCTAGAATAGCAAGGAATGGCTGGAAACAGCCCGATATTCCATCAATAAGCATATCAAACGGTCTCATTTTTTCTGTTGAAACAGCCTCATCAAAAGTAAGGTTTCCTGCTTTTATAACCTCTTCAAACACGACTGGCACATGATTCCCGATGACAACTTGGTACTGTCCTCCCGCTCGCATTACCGTCACAACACCGTCCATATTTTTCAAGATCTCATCATTTGCTTTTTCTTCGTTTTTTAATTTGAAACGAAGCCTTGTGATACAATGTGTCAAACCATTGATATTTTCCTTCCCGCCGACATTTTCTACAATTTTGCTCGCTAATTCTTGATATTTTCCCATTTCTATTCCCTCCAATTTATTAGTGGAAGGTTTAGCCAACTGAATGTCACTACCCTTATTTCATGCGTTCTTGTTAATTTATCCTCCTTTTTTTATTTATTTACAACGATTCTCATGCACTAAACGCGCAGTATGGATCGTTAAATACATTTTTTCGTCCGTGGATATCTGGTAGTTGAATCTCTCGGCTAAAAAGTCTGCTATTTTCTCAACGCAACCAAACGTATCCTTATATTTTTTTTGAATAACCTGGTACAATTCCTCAGAAACTTCTCCCACTTCTGATTTTTCTCCATCTAGGACGCGTGTCAGAAAAAAACGTAGGTGTGTGACGAATCGAAAAAAATGGACTGAATCTTCATCAAATGTAATCTTATAGTAATAGCGGACGATATTTAGAATATCCTGTATTGTTGTAGTAAACAGGTAGGTATTGTCTTGTTGGCTTTGAATGCCTTGTGCATTGACTAAATGCAATGCGATAAATCCGGCTTCATCTTCTGATAACTTGATGTGGTATTTATCCGAGATTTTCTTCACTGTTTTTTTCCCGATGGCATACTCTTTAGGAAATAGTTGTTTGATATCATACAGCAATACATTTGGTACAAATATTCCCATTTTGTGACGTTCGATAGCCGTATACAAATGATCCGTCAATGCAATATACACCGAATCATTCAACTGGACTTGTAGAGCCTCTTTTGTATATTCAATGATTTCACAAGAAATTTCTAAGTACTCAAGAGGAATCGCTTGTGCCAATTCTTGGAACTGTTGTGAAAGTCCGTCATTTGTCAACTGAAATTTTTTGTCGATGCATGAGTCAAAAATCGGGTCACCCACTTTCTTTTTGAATGCCAAACCTTTTCCCATCACGATCATTTCCTGATTTCTTTCATCCCTGGTTATTACGACGTTGTTATTCAGTACTTTCTCAATCAGCATGTTTTACTCCTCTCCATGATATATAGGGCTGTATCCAAAACAAAAAGAAAAACCCAAAAAGCCGTCCATGGAACCATGGGAGACTCATCAGGTTTAGCTTGCATCAGGCAATCACTATCCAAGTTGTATCGTTTTCTTTATATTATCGAAAGCAAGCACTTTTGCCAACGCTTTCTTAGCGACTATTGGGCACTTCTGACTAGCTGTCGTGATTTTTTTTAAATCTGGTAATTACGACACTAACGCTCACAGATGAAGAATCTGGGAAGCTCTGTTTTATTTTCACTCTAGTGCTTAGGTCAAAATGCTACTATGCTACTGTCCCAACTTCTAATATACGGTGTTCCAGTACCAGCTTATCGGTGATAAGCCAAATTTATGCAAAAATCTGGAAAGCCTTTTTTACAATTTTTTTCTTATCACCTAAAGCTGAACGGAGCCCTGTCACAACCACTTTTTACACACCACTGCTTTGCAGTTTGTACATATCTGCATACAAACCATTTTGCGCTAGAAGTGTTTCATGATTCCCGCATTCTACTATATGACCTTTGTCTAAAACTAAAATCAATTCTGCATCCCGAATCGTGGACAGCCGATGGGCAATCGCAATCGTTGTCCGTCCTTGTCGCATTTTTGTCAATCCTTCTTGGATCAATCCTTCTGTTTCAGTATCGATATTTGCTGTTGCTTCATCCAATACTAGAATTTTAGGATCAGTCACGATTGTTCGCGCAAAAGTGATCAGCTGTCGTTGTCCACTAGAATAGCTGGCACCATGTTCGATCACTTTTGAGTGATATCCTTTTGGTAATTCATCGATGAATTTGTTTGCTTGAACAAACTCAGCCGCATGGCGTATCTGTTCGTCTGTGATAGCTGGATTCATCATCCGAATATTTCCTGCGATATCCCCATAAAACAAGAAAGCATCTTGCAAGACCAGCCCCATTTTCTTACGTAACTCTTCCATTGGATATTCTCGAATGTCATGATCATCAATCAATATCTGACCTTCATAAAATTCGTAAAACCGCATCAACACATTGATGATCGAGCTTTTCCCACTTCCGGTGTGTCCCACTAATGCAACGGTCTCTCCCGGATTAGCAACAAAAGAGATATTGTTTAATACATTGTGCTCTCCATCATAAGAAAAGCTTACATTGCGAAACTCAATCTTACCTGAAGTAATCATTTGATCTGCTCCAGGGTTTTGTTGTGGTGCATATTCTTCTGTATCCATAATCTTCAAGATACGACTACCAGCAACCATCCCATCTGTGAAGATGCTCAAAAAGTCCATCATTTGAGACATTGGATTAAAAAATCCCTGGACATAGGTCGTAAATGCATAGATCAGTCCAACTTCTACGGGAGAATGCAACGCATCGATCCCAAACAAAGTCAACACCAACGCAATCGCCAATGCATATAGAAAATTGATGATTGGACTTAACAGAATCGAATTCGTTTTGATCATCGCATAGCGCGTGTCTAAATACTCATTGTTCACTTGTTCAAATTCTTTAGCTAAACGAGCTTCTTGGCGAAACTGCTGGATAATACGCATGCCGGAAATCGATTCATTCAATTTCGTATTCAGCTGACTTAATTTTTCTCGCATATTCCGGTAAATACGAGAACTAAATTTCTGGTAATACCAGATGACGATTCCTAAAATTGGCAAGAACACCAAAGTCCACAAGGCAATTTCTCCATTGATTTGAAACATGGCAATGAATGAAGAAACGACTGCAAAGATCCCAGTCAATACCATCAAAAAGACGTACCAAAATTCAAATAGCGTTTCTGTGTCATTCGTCACTCGAGAAACGGTTGATCCTGCCGGTGTCTGATCAAAATAACGCATACCTAGTGTATGCAGCTTTTCAAATAATTTTACCCTAATATACTGATAGGTCTTCAATGAAGCCATGGAATACAAATACCATTGGAAAAACCAAATGATACTTTTGACTATGACTCCAAATAAGTACATACCAGCAAAAAACAAAATAACTTGTGTCGTAGCCGACTGTTTAGCCAGATGATCATCCATAAAAGTTTGGATGATCCTTGGCAATAGGACATTGATCACAGACAGAGCAAACGCAAATAAGATAGCAACGATGAACGTTCTTCTAAAAGGTTTGGCGAACTTCATCAGTCGTTTGATAATCTTTTTCTGTTCTTTAAGTGGAATCGATTTTGTCCATTCCGATTGATAATTTTCATCCATCAGGCCTCGCCTCCTTCTATCTTCGCTTCTAATTGCTGTTTCTCCCACATTTGTTCATACCAGCCCCCTAGTGCAAGCAGCTCATGATGGGTTCCTCGTTCAATGATTTTCCCTTGATCGACAACAATGATTTCTTTTGCATGCATCACGCTACTTAAACGGTGAGCTGAAATGATAGTTGTTTTCTCTTTTCTTATTTCTTTTAAATTATGCAAGATAGCTTCTTCTGTTTTGGCATCTACTGCAGAAAGTGCATCATCTAATATTAATAATTCAGGATTTTTGATCAATGCTCGAGCAATCGAAATCCTTTGTTTCTGTCCGCCAGATAAAGAGACTCCACGTTCTCCAACTAAGGTATCATAACCTTTTGGTAATTCCTTGATTTCATTGTTGATAAATGCTAAAGAAGCCGCATGCTCTACTTCTTCTTCTGAAAGTTTTGGATTAGAAAAACGGATATTATCTCGAATGGTCATCGAAAACAAGAAGTGATCCTGAGGCACATAGCCGATTGATCCTAATAAAGCATTCAATGAATATTCTTTGATCGAACGTCCGCCAAATTGGATTTTCCCTTGATAATCATCGTATTCACGCATCAGTAATTTGATGATCGTCGTTTTTCCCGCACCAGTTTTCCCAACAATACCTAATGTTTCTCCTTCTTGGATTGCAAACTTGATTTGTTCTAATGCTGGTGATTCTTCTTTCGGATAATTAAAAGAGGAAATAGCTACATTCAGCTCGCCTTTTGCCGGGGTCTGCACTGCACCAAGTTGTTCCACGATATGCGTTTTTTCATGCAAAAGTTCATTGACGCGATCATAAGAAGCATTTCCTCTTTCCAATACGTTGAACAATCGACCAATCGCAAACATCGGCCAAACAAGCATACCGATATAACTAATAAATGAGACCATCTGCCCGATCGAGATCGTGCCTTCCAAGACATACTTTCCACCTAAAATAATTGTTGCAACATAAGACAGACCGATAATCAAGGTAATGAATGGATCAAATAAGGAGTCTAAAAAATTGACTCGTTTGTTTTTAATAATTGCATCTTCAATCTTTTCTTCAAAATCCGCTAGATCTTCTTTTTCTTGTCCAAATGTTTTAATGACTTTGATCCCAGTGATACTTTCTTGTGTCTTATCATTGATACTAGAAAAAGCTTCTTGCGAATCACGAAAAGCATCATGGAGTTTTGACCCCAGCACTCGCGAAGTGACGGCCAGCAAAGGCAGAGGAATCAGCGCAATCAGTGTTAAGCGCCAATCAATAAACAAAATCATCGCAATGATCGTTGTTCCGCCCGTAATCACTGAATCTGCAAAGGTCAAGATACCAGCTCCTGCTACATTCTGGATCGCATTCAAATCATTCGTTGCATGAGCCATCAAATCCCCAGTCCGATATTTTTGGTAAAAGAGATTGTCCATTTCTGTAAAATGTTTGAATAACTGCTGCCGAAGTTCTTTCTCCAACCGAGCTGCACTTCCCCAAATATTCGTCCGCCAGATATAACGAAAAAGATATTGTAAAAAAGCAGCGATAATCAATAGGAAGATCCACCCGAAAATGATCTTTACTGATAAATTTTTATCAGCAATCTCATCAATGATGATCCCAATCACTTTTGGAGGAACTAACTGTACCAAGGCCACTGCGAATAGCGAGAAAACCCCAATTAAATAATGTTTCTTTTCCTGACGAAAAAACCAGCCTAACTTTCTAAAAATCGACATTTTACTCCTCCTTTGTCTTTATCAAGAGCCTAGGATTGTCTGTGCTTGTCTTTTTTGCTGAATAATCTGAATAGTCTAACAAATTACGAAATAAAAAACGGGCTGAAAAAATCAGCCCGTAAAAAGTCGTTGGGTCAGAACCTATTTTTTCCCTTGGTTCTTCATTTGCTGCATCATCTGGCGAATTTTCTTCTCAGATGGTTTTTGCCCCATTGACATCATCATTGATCGCAACATGTCCTCATTAACGGGAGGATTTTTTTCTAAATAGTCTTTCATATATTTACGCGCTAGGAAAAAGCCACCTACTGCGCCGATTAGCAAAGCAATAATAGCAATAAGTACGACAATACCTGTTGATAACATATAAATCTCTCCTTTCTATTTCCGAATTGCTCTCAATGACTTATTTTACTAAAGTTTATTGAAAAAAGAAAGGCGTATTCTTTAGTTTCATGCAAAAAATAGTGGTTTTTTTAGAGGAGAACAAAATTTCTTTCGTCATCTAACAAGACGCGCCACGAAAATAAATTAGGCACACCGAATCTTTTTCTTTAATTTTTTCTTTTTGAGGTGTAGAATGTAATCGTAGATAAATAGGAAAGGTGGTTTTTTCTTGAATAATCAATCCAACAAACAATTTCATAAGCATCGACTTATTGAACATACAAATGGTTTATCTTTAGCTGAAGTAAATGGAACAGTTGATGTACCAAAGGGGAAAAGTTTTTTTAAAACACTTCTTGCTTACTCTGGACCAGGTGCATTAGTAGCAGTTGGTTATATGGATCCAGGTAACTGGTCCACTTCGATCACTGGTGGACAAAATTTCCAATATTTATTGATGTCAGTTATTTTGATGTCTAGTCTGATTGCTATGCTTTTACAGTATATGGCAGCAAAATTAGGAATCGTGACCCAAATGGATTTGGCCCAAGCAATCCGAGCACGCACAAGTAAGACATTGGGTGTCATTTTATGGATCTTGACTGAATTAGCCATTATGGCAACAGACATCGCAGAAGTCATTGGTGCAGCAATCGCCCTCTACTTACTTTTTGATATTCCATTGGTGATTGCCGTCTTTATTACTGTATTAGATGTTTTCGTTCTCTTACTACTGACAAAAGTCGGGTTTCGTAAGATCGAAGCACTGGTTGTCTGCTTAATTTTCGTCATTTTATTCGTTTTTGTCTATCAAGTTGGCTTGTCTAACCCAGATTGGCACAGTTTATTTGCTGGCTTTATCCCTAACAGTCATACATTCTCAGACTCACCGGTCATCGGCGGCGAAACTCCGCTGACTGGAGCTTTAGGGATTATTGGTGCAACAGTCATGCCGCATAACTTATATCTTCATTCAGCAGTTTCTCAAACTCGGAAGATTGATCACCAAGACGAAGAAGATGTAGCACAAGCTGTACGTTTTTCTACTTGGGACTCTAATATCCAATTGTCGATGGCTTTTCTAGTCAATGCACTGCTATTGATCATGGGTGTCGCTGTCTTCAAAACCGGTTCTGTCCAAGATCCTTCCTTTTTTGGTCTGTATGAAGCCTTATCTGATCCATCAGCTATGAGCAATGGTATCTTGATTGCTGTAGCAAAATCTGGTATCTTATCCACTTTATTTGCTGTAGCACTTCTTGCTTCTGGCCAGAACTCTACTATTACTGGTACGTTGACCGGTCAAGTCATCATGGAAGGCTTCATCCATATGCGTATCCCGATTTGGCTAAGAAGACTGGTCACACGATTGCTTTCTGTGATTCCTGTATTGATTTGTGTTTTGTTTACAAGTACAAAAGGAACGATCGAAGAACATACCGCTTTGAATAACTTGATGAATGAATCCCAGGTGTTCTTGGCTTTTGCGTTGCCGTTTTCGATGATCCCTTTACTGATGATGACCAACAGCCAAGCGGAGATGGGTAGCCGATTTAAAAATTCATTCATCGTAAAACTTCTTGGCTGGTTCTCTGTGATTAGTCTAACTTACTTGAACTTACGAGGATTACCAGGACAGATCGAAAGTTTCTTTGGTGAACAAGCCACTTCTGCTCAACTAGCATTGGCTGATCACATCGCTTATGTAATCATTGTTCTTGTCCTTCTCCTGTTGGCATGGACGATTGGTGATTTATATAAAGGAAACAAAAAATATGAACAGCGTTTGCAGGAAACGGTAGAAGAAATCGAATAGAAACTGATTTTTCCACACAAAGACCCTTGATAGTTAGGTTAAAAATCTAGCTACCAAGGGTCTTTTTATTTAGAAGATAAAGCCTTTTTCAGATTTAATTTACTGAAAACTAGCATGCTTGTTACTACGATGAATTGCGTTAATGGCACGCCTGCGCCAGTGTAGACACTTAAAAAATAATCCTTTTTTTCTGGCGCATAAGAACAAAACCACGAGACACCGAAAAGAAAAACCAATTGTGTCAGTATTAATCCGGTGACCACAATCAAAGAGGAACTATAATAGGCACGATCAGCTTTTGCAAATACGGTTCCTAGTATCATAAGTAATATCCCTGCTATTGAAGCAATCAGCACGGGAATAGCCAGAACTTGGTAAATTTTTATGATGACATTCGCGACTTTTGCTGATTTTGTTAATTGGAAATTAGGTGTTCTCGGTTCATTACTATCGATCCAATTCTCCATTAGCGGAAGGTTTAATAATTCTTGAGCCTGTTTGACTTGTTCTTGCGTTCCGAAACTATAATTTCCTCCTTGATGGAAATCTTTATATCGCCATGCATAAGCGTATCCTGATTGAAGGAAATCGAATACGATTGGCAGATCACTCATCGTCTTTCCATCTCCTGATCCCATCAGATAGAACTCTTTTTTCTTTTTGATGGTTCCCTTGTGATAGGCTTCTTCTAATTCTTGGTTGACTTTTTTCCAAAAATCATTGGTTTCTTTTGCATTGTTTTGGTAATAACCAGATTCGCTTACCACATCTCGCAATGCCCAAAAGATGATATCTCCGGGTAATTCTTTTACTTTTCCACCTTGAGTCCACGCGTGAGTCGTATATAATTCGTCAATACGGGTAGAAACAGTATGGAATGTAGGAGATGCGGCTAATGCTTTATTTAGTGCAGCATGTGAGACCCATATCTCACTGTTTTCTTTATTCAAGTTCGTTTCATCATCTATTCGGATCAGTTGTTTCATCAAACGTCCAAATTCTCCACTGGAACGGTCATTGATGGTTGCAATACCGTATGTTGTCTCATTTTTATATTCGATCCACTGATAGACGATGGAAAAGCCAACTATAGGAAGTAAAAACAATGAAAGTTTCAGCCATTCCCGTTTCGAGAGAAGAAAGAGTCGTTTTTTTAACTTCTTTACTTCTTTGAAAGAAAAGTCTTGCCCTAGCAAGATCTGGACGAAACTGATACCCAAAGCTACTACAGTAAAAGGAAGAAGCCAGATAGAATCTTCGCGAATGAACCAAAAGAAAGGAAAAGCGACAGAAAGCCCTAAAAACCATGGCAGCAATTTTCTGCTAGAACCGTATTTGCGGTAATAAATAGCTAGTAAACAAGCGATAATGATCTCAACAGCCGGAATCACGAGGGCATTACGATATGTTCGAGTGGAATATTCATGTGTAAAACTAATCGGAGAAAACAAAAAATAAAAATAGATACTTAAAAGAAGATACTTGTTCTTCACGATCGGTTTAAACGCGAGTGCAACCAATATACTGGCAAAAATACTGAACATGCCGAACAAAACAGCATAAGAAAGATGCAGTTTATGTGCAAGTACTAAAAATAAGCTGTAGGAGATTCCTTTGGAAAGTGTTGTAGTCGTATACTCCCCTAGCCATTTACCGTCCAAAATATTTTGAGCATAGCGAATCAGCAGCTGGTCATCATAGGTTGCCGACATGTCTGTTCCATAGATTGCTTTACTATATAAATACAAACGAATAATTGTAAATAATAGGGCTATGCCAAGAATAAAGTATGTATGTTTCTTTTTTAGTTGGTTGATCAAGGGTTTTAAAGTGTTCAGCATCTTTTCGTCCTTCCAATCACGTTTTGCCACTTGCTTGTGAAACTTTTCGTTTTTTTACTTTTCTAACAGTATACCTTGTTTGTCTAAATTTAAAAAGAGGGGGGAGAAGATGCATGATGAAAAAGACTGCAAAAAGTACTCCTTTGTTTCTTAAACAAAAAAGGACAAGGCAATGTGCCTGGTCCTTTTTTGCTGCTGTCAGATAGAAAATCTTAGAGTATCACTTCTTCTGCTAATAACTCAGGAAACACTTCTGGATCGAATATTTGTGCTTTGAACATGGCGATTTCTTTTCCATATGGTGCGTAAGCTTTCTTTTTATCTTTGCCGACATAGGGAGTTTCCAAGATTTTCGAAATATTGTCAAACATTGGATCATGGACGATCTTATTCAGCGTGTCGAATCCGATTGTTCCAAAACCAATATTGGCGTGCCGGTCTTTATGCGAACCTTGCGGATTTTTAGAATCATTGATATGGAGTACTTTAAGCCGATCTAACCCGATGATCTTATCAAACTCTTCCATTACACCTGAAAAGTCTTCTTTAATATTATAACCGGCATCATTCGTATGACAGGTGTCAAAAGTAACGGATAATTTTTCATTTAATTTTACTCCATCGATGATTTGCGCTAATTCCTCAAATGTTCGACCGATTTCCGTACCTTTACCTGCCATTGTCTCCAAAGCGATTTGTGCCGTCTGTTCTTTTGTCAAAACTTCATTCAAGCCTTCAATAATTCTAGCAATTCCGGCTTCTGTTCCTGCCCCTACATGAGCACCTGGGTGAAGTGTAATTTGAGTAGCGCCTAAAGCTTCCGCACGAACAATCTCTTCTCTCAGAAATTGGACGGCAAAAGGAAACATTTCTGGTTTGATCGTATTCCCCAAATTAATGATATAAGGGGCATGAACGACGATATTTGTTAGACCGTTTTCTGCCATGTACGCTTTTCCGGCATCAATATTCATCTCTTCGATGGCTTTTCTTCTAGTGTTTTGAGGGGCGCCTGTATAGATCATAAAAGTCGAAGATCCATAACTGGCTGCTTCTGCTGCTGCTCCTAACAGCATTTTCTTTCCGCTCATGCTGACGTGTGAGCCTAATAACATGGATGGATTCCTCCTTGAAAGGCAATTGTTACTAACAATTCCTATATATTGGTAAGATGATATACAAAGAAAATGATTGATTTTTCTTTGCCCTGTTCTCCATAGTAACTGAAATTTTCTCTAAAGAAAAGCTTAAGAACTCTTTTATAAAAAAGATCATTTTCTCACGTTTTAACTCCTTTAAAAAAGAAATTCCTGCCAAAAACAGCCTTGTCTGTTTTTTTGTTCTATTATTTGCTATAATTAGCGAAATAAAACCATTAGTTGAGGTGACCCTTTTGCCACGCAAAAATACTCGAAAAAAACAGAATAGAAGAAAAAAAGAAAAATGGTTTGTTCCTAAGATTATTTTTAGAGTTTTTCAATCATTGACTGTTTTTATTACTGTTCTTCTTTTGATGTTCGCAGCTCTAGGTATTGGAATAGGCGCTGGCTATTTTGCCTATCTCGTCGAAGACACACAATTGCCGACTAAAAAAGCACTGCAGACAGAACTAGGAAACATTACAGAAACGTCAAAGATTGTTTATGCAGATAATACAGAGATATCAAAAATCCAGACAGATCTGATGCGCACGACTATTTCATCTGATAAAATTTCACCTTTATTGAAAACTGCAATTATCAGCACAGAGGATGAATACTTCGATAAACACCAAGGTTACGTTCCTAAAGCTGTTTTACGAGCATTAGTATCTGAAGCTACTGGTATTGGCTCTTCTGGTGGATCAACTTTGACACAGCAATTAGTCAAACAGCAGATCCTTACAGATGAAACAACATTCAAACGTAAAGCAAACGAGATCATTCTTTCTGCACAAGTAGAAAAATACTTTTCAAAAGATGAGATCATTGCTACGTATTTGAATGTCTCACCATTTGGTCGTAATAATAAGGGACAAAACATTGCTGGAGTCCAGGAAGCTGCAAGAGGAATCTTTGGTGTAGATGCAAAAGATGTTACTCTGCCGCAAGCTGCTTATATCGCTGGATTACCCCAAAGCCCGATCACGTATAGTCCATACACGAACACAGGTGCGCTAAAAGAAGATCTTTCTGCCGGCCTTGCCAGAAAAGATTTTGTTTTATTCAGTATGTATCGTGAAGGCCAAATTACGAAAGAACAATACGAAGAAGCAAAAGCCTATGACCTTACAAAAGACTTTCTACCACAACAAATCGCAGAACAGACTGACAGAGAATTCTTGTATTATACTGTGATGAATGAAGCAACAAGAATCATTGCACAACAATTGGCTGAAAAAGACAACGCTGATATGTCTGATTCATCGATCAGTGACGCTTATTATCAAAAGGCACAGCAAACGATCCAAAATAAAGGATATACAATCCATTCGACAATCGATAAAGATGTCTATGCTGCATTGCAAAATGGCGTTGAAAATTATGGATACATGTTAGATGATGGTGCTGGCAGTCAAGTAGAAACCGGAAATGTATTGATGGATAACAGAACTGGCCGCATCTACGGATTCGTTGGCGGACGGAATTACAGTCAGAATCAAAATAACCATGCCTTCGATACAGAACGTCAAGCTGGCTCATCAATCAAACCAGTTCTTGTTTACGGACCTGCAATCGACATGGGGCTTATCGGATCAGAATCCCGTGTATCAGATTATGCAACAACTTGGCAAGAAGGAGAAAATGCTGGCGAGAAAATCGTCAATGCTACTAACGAAGGATCGAACACCTTCCAAACCGTCCGTGAGTCACTAGAATGGTCCAACAATATCCCGGCTTATCACTTATATCAAGATGTGTTGAATTCCGGTGGATCGAAACAATATGCTTACGAGCACTACTTGTCAAAGATGAACTACCCGGCAAATGACAATTGGGGCGTTGAATCTGCTCCTTTAGGTACAGTAGATGTCACGACGCTTCAACAGACCAACGGATTTCAGGCTTTAGCAAACGGCGGCGTCTATGAAGAAGGCTATATCATCGATTCCATCACAGATAACGCAGGAAATGTAATTTATAAACACGAAAGCAACTCTGTCCGGATCTATTCGGAAGCAACGGCATCGATCATGAATGACATGATGCGCAGTGTGATCAATGCAAAAATCACTACACCATTCAAAGATGCCATCTCAAGCTTAAACGGAAATCTAGGAAAAGCAGATTGGGTCGGAAAAACTGGTTCTACCAATGAATACCGAGATTCATGGCTAATTGTCTCTACTCCGTCTATTACCATCAGTAGCTGGGCAGGGCACGATGACAATACTGGAATGGACAGCAAAGCAAGGATACGTTCGGCTAATTATCTTGCCAATCTGATCAATCAAGCTTACCAAGCAAAACCTGACATTTTTGGCACTGATGAGAAATTCGAATTATCATCTGATGTGATGAAGAAAAAAGTATCTGGATTTACTGGTCAAACACCTGGAAAAGTTACTGTCAATAAAAAATCCATCCAAACACCAGGAAAAACAGTTGAATCGCTATGGGCGAAAAATGGACCGAAGAAAAGCGCCTTTAAGTTTGGCGTTGGCGGTACCGATGAAAACTATACAGATTACTGGAACACCGCTTCAGCTTATGCAAGAGCGAATCAAGCAACCAAAGAATCAGATGAGAAAGATGATTGATTTAATAGAATACACAGTAATAAGGGAATGTGACAATAGTATTGTCACATTCCCTTATTTTTTTGATGATGGTGAACAAAATACAGCATCTATACACGGATTGTTTTATATACGATAAATATAATTTCAACCACTTTCTCTCTTTTTTTAAGACACAAAAAAAGGATTATAACAAAATTTTGTCATAACCCCTTTTCCCAAATAAACGGTGTTCTCCTGCCAACTCCGAATCACGAGTCACAATATTCATCAAACATGAGATGCTGTTTTTTGAAATTGCTCCTTGTAACGCAGAGTTAAACGGCAGGCACACAACCTCTGAATGGTTGTCCTTTTATTATTTTGTAGATCCTTTTTCTTCGATTCCATAAGGCAAGATAATCGTTTTTTCTTCGACTTCTTCTTTATTCATCATTTTCGTCAATAGGCGCATAGATACCGCCCCTAAATCGTATAATGGTTGTGTGATACTTGTTAAACGAGGACGAGCTACTTCTGTCAGTAGTGAATTGTTACTTGTGATGATTTCGAATTCTTCCGGTACTTTCACGCCACGGTCTAATAAACCATCCAAAATACCGATGGCTAATTCATCATCTGAAACATAGACAGCTGTTGCACCGCTATTATGGATCCGATCGACTAGAGATAGACCATCTTTGAAGTTGTATTGTGCTTCAAAGATCAATCCTTCGCTATATGGTAGGTTATTTTCGCTTAATGCTTCTTTATAGCCTTTCAGACGATTTTGTCCATTGATGGGATCGATCAACGCACCACTGACAAAAGCGATTTTTTTATTGCCGCTTTTTGCCAATTTGTTTACTGCATCTTTTGTTGCGGATACATAATCAATGTTTACGCTACCTACTTGTTCATCTGGATCAATAGAGCCAGCTAATACAACAGGAGTTTTTGAACGTGAAAATTCTCCACGGATTTCGTCTGTGATATGGTGACCCATGAAGATCACGCCGTCCACTTGCTTAGCCAGTAAGTTATTCAATACATTGACTTCTTTTTGGTCGTTGCCATCTGAATTTGCTAAGATAATATTGTATTTGTACATTGTTGCCACATCATCGATACCACGTGCTAAAGAAGCAAAGAACATATTGCTGACATCAGGGATGATTACACCAACTGTTGTTGTTTTCTTACTTGCCAAGCCACGCGCAACTGCGTTTGGACGATAATCCAAGCGATCGATAACTTCCAAGACTTTTTTTCTTGTTGCTGGTTTAACGTTTGGATTGCCATTTACGACACGTGAAACAGTAGCCATCGAAACATTTGCCTCTCTCGCTACATCATAGATAGTGATTGTTTGCTTTTCCATTTGTGTTCTCCTATTCATATTTTATATGTTTTCTGAAAATACGTCTTACATTTCTAAAATAGAATATCAAATAATCTCAAGAATTGCAACCGTTTTATCTCTGTTTTCATGAAAATTTTTACTTTTTTCAGTTTTTAGAATGTTGGTCTTTTAATAAATCAGTGGTACAATTATTGAATACAAAATTAATTTAGAAAGTAGGTTGCCAAATGAATAACGTAAAAATCAATGAACTACGTCAATGGATGGCACAACACCAAGTCGAATTGGCTTATATCAGCGACCCTGGCCACATCGCTTACTTTTCCGGATACGAAAGTGATCCTCATGAGCGTGTACTAGCTCTTTTTATCCCTCTTGAACAAGATCCTTTCCTTTTCACTCCTGCTTTGGAAGTTGAAGATGCTCAAAACAGTAGTTGGGCGTATGATGTCCGTGGCTATTTAGACAGCGAAAACCCTTGGGAGATCATCGGAAAAGAACTTCGTGCTCGCTATGGTCAGCCTGGCAATGTAGGGATTGAAAAGAACGCCTTGACTGTCGAGCGCTTCGATGCTATCTCTGATATCTTGACGGGAACGGATTCTTACACTGATCTAACTTCCATCATCCAACGTCTACAACTGATCAAAACTCTAGAGGAAAAAGACAAACTGATCGAAGCTGGTAAATGGGCCGATGTTGCATTTGAGATTGGCTTTAAAGCAGTGAAAGAAGGCGTGACTGAACAAGCGATCATTGCAGAAATCGAATACCAATTGAAAAAACAAGGTGTTTCACAAATGTCTTTCGACACATTAGTCCTTGCAGGAGCAAATGCTGCAAGCCCTCATGGTACACCAGGAAACACGAAGATTTTACCGAATGAACTTGTGTTATTCGATCTTGGCGTTGTTTGGAATGGCTATTGCAGTGATGCTACTCGTACAATTGCTTATCAAAAACCAACCGACTTCCAAGAAAAAATATACAACATCACTCTTGAAGCACAGCTTGCCGCACAAGAAGCCGTCCGTCCAGGTGTGACAGCAGGTGAACTTGATCAAATCGCACGAAACGTGATCAACAGCTATGGCTACGGCGAATATTTCAATCACCGTTTAGGTCACGGGATCGGAACAACCGTCCACGAATTCCCTTCCCTTGTAGAAGGAAATGACTTAGTAATCGAAGAAGGGATGTGCTTCTCTCTTGAACCAGGAATCTATATTCCTGAAAAAGTAGGGGTACGTATCGAAGACTGTGTATATGTGACAAGCGATGGCTGTGTGCCATTCACGACTACACCAAAAGAATTACTTGTTTTAGAAAAATAAGAGTAAAAAAGGTGAGAGCTAGTCCGCTCCCACCTTTTTATTCTATAAATTTGTGATTTTAGTGATTTGTAGATGAATCTGTCATTGTATCTTTTATTTCTTTTTTAGCTTCTTTCGCATCTTCTTTTGCCATTTTCATCATTTCTTTTGTGTCATCTGCAACTGGTTTTGCTTCTGACATTCCTTCATTGACAGTATCTCCTGCTTTACCAGCAGCGTCTTTTACATCAATCATGATATCTTCTGAAGTATCTTTAGCAATACTTCCTAATTCATCTGCAGGTTTTTTCATATCTTCTGCCGTTTTTTTGAAACGATTAGATAAGTCAGCTGATTGTTCTTTAAGATTTAACAAGATATCGTCAGATTCACTTCCTGCTTCATCTGCTGATTCACTTACTTTTTGTTTGACACTACCTGCTAGATCACCTGCTTGTTGAGAAAGATCTTGCGCTTTTTCTTTTGCAATACCTGTTAACTCAGTCGATTTTTCTTTCGCCATATCTGTGTAATCTGAAGCCATATCCATCAAATCATCCGCTTGGGCAGCTAATTCATCCCGAAGTTCTTTACCAGATTTTGGTGCTAACAATAACGCGGCGATTGCTGCGGCTGTTCCTCCGACTACTGCACCTAATAAAAATCCACCTTTTTTAGCCATTTTATTTTCCTCCTGTCGTTTCAGTATGTTTTTTGTTTTTAAAAAATTTCATCGCTGTCCCACCGACTTTTCCGGCAACCGTCGCTTTAGCTGTCGTTTTACCGATTCCGCCGACTTTCGTCGCGATGTTTTTACTAGAATGATTAAGTTCTGATACACTTTCACTTAAATCAGCAACTGCTGTGAACAATGGATCGATCGTTGCGACTTTTCCATTGATATCCAAGAGCAGTTCATTACTTTTGACCAGCAAGCCTTCTACTTGTCTAGACAAAAGATCTACGTCTTTTGTGACGATTTCGATCGTCGTATTTGCTTCTGCTACAGTCTGATCTACTTTTTCTAAAGTTTTAGAAACTTGCAACAACACACGAACGATAAAAACGACAAGTATCGCAAAGGCGATTGCTGCGATCAATCCTGCAATTTCTCCTCCTGACATGATCAAACTCCCTTCTTGTCTCTCTTTTCTATAAGGATAGCATTTTCGTGTTTTTTAAACAAATAAAAACGAGCTTCAACTACTTTTTATTCAATTAGCAGCTGAAGCTCGTTAGAAAAAAGGGTTATTTTTTCTTTTCTTCTTTGATTTCTGTTATTCCTTTTGGATTATGATCGATCTTGCTTCCTTCTGCTTCTAATGTTTTACCTAAAGACAGGATATACTCACGTAAAGGTGCACCTACTTCTGGATGTGTTAGACCATATTCAATACTTGTTTTCATAAAACCAAATTTGTCACCGACATCGTAACGTTTACCTGTGAATTTACGGGCAAATACGCGTTGTGTTTTATTCAATGTATCGATTGCGTCAGTTAGTTGGATTTCATTTCCGGCTCCTGGTTGTTGCTCGGACAATACATCAAAAATTTCTGGAGTCAATAAGTAACGTCCAATAATAGCTAAATCACTTGGTGCTTTGCTTGGATCTGGTTTTTCAACAAAGTTTTTGACATTGTATAACCCATCTTCCAATACTTCTCCTGGATTGATAATTCCGTATTTTGAAGTTTCATCATGAGGAACTTGCATAACGGCGATCGTAGAAGCATGAGTACGTTCGTAATCATCGATTAATTGCTGTGTCAATGGTACTTCATCTTCCATGATATCATCGCCTAGCATAACGACAAACGGTTCATTTCCAATAAAGGCTCTTGCTTGAAGAACGGCATGTCCTAAACCCTTTGGATGAGATTGACGGATGAAATGCAAGTTGACATCTGTCGTTTCTTCTACTAATTTCAATAATTCGGTCTTTCCTTTTTCACTTAGGTTTGTTTCTAATTCAATATTTGAATCAAAGTGATCTTCGATTGGTCGTTTAGCTTTTCCTGTAACGATCAAGATGTCTTCGATTCCTGATTTCAACGCTTCTTCAACGATGAACTGGATTGTTGGTTTATCAACAATTGGCAACATTTCCTTTGCCATAGCTTTTGTTGCTGGTAAAAATCTTGTTCCTAATCCTGCTGCTGGAATAACTGCTTTTTTGACTTTCATATACATTCGCTCCTTCAAAAAATTGTTAATGAGAATTCATTTTCTTTTTTCCCATCACGTAACATGATTTCTTTTGCGGCTGTTTTGATTTCTTTTTGTTCATACAGCACTTCATAGATTGTTTGAGTGATGGGCATTTCGATTTCCATTATTTGGGCTAGTTCCATCGCTGCTTGAGTAGTATTCACACCTTCAACGACCATTCCCATATTGGCTAGCACCTCTTCTAGGGGCTGCCCTTGTCCTAACAAGTTGCCTGCGCGCCAGTTCCTAGAATGAACACTTGTGCAAGTAACGACTAGATCGCCTACTCCGCTTAATCCGATAAAGGTCAGCGGGTTGGCACCCATTGCTACACCTAAACGGCTGATCTCAGCTAATCCGCGCGTCATGATTGCTGCCTTTGCATTATCGCCAAACCCTAAGCCGTGAATAGCGCCAGCACCAATAGCAATAATATTTTTCAAAGCTGCCCCCATCTCTACACCGATCACATCAGGATTGGTATAGATCCGAAAATAATTATTCATGAACAGCTCTTGTACATATTTTGCTGCTTTTGCATCTGTACTTGCAGCTGTGATCGTAGTGATGTCATGTTTTGCTACTTCTTCTGCATGGCTTGGTCCAGAAAGAACAACAACAGCTTTTCTTTTTTCTGCTGGGATTTCCTCTAACAAGATGTCAGAGATCCTTTTATGTGTTCCCTGTTCTAATCCTTTACTTGCATGGATGATCACTGGCTTTGTATTCAATTTAGGCACTAGTTCTTTTGCAACAGAACGTATTGCTTTCGTTGGAATGACGAATAGCACCGCATCTGCGTCTTTTACTGCATCTTCCATATTGGTGAATGCTTGGATGGAATCGGGTAGATAATGATCTGGTAAATAACGTTGATTCGTGTGTTGGGTGTTGATTTCTTCTACTTGTGAAGCACGATGTCCCCAAATCCGAACGTCATGTCCGTTTTCGGCGAGGACTTGTGCCAAAGCAGTACCCCAAGAGCCTGGTCCTAAAACCGCTACTCTATAATTCATTTTACCACTCCTGAAATTTTTTTCATTTTTAACGCTCTAAAAATCAGATAATTTGTTGATTTTTTCCTAATGAGCGGTCATAATCCGGTAAATTTCCTTTTTTTCTGCGCCAAATAAATAGAATCAATGTACCGACAAATAACACAGCAGATAATAATTGAGAAATACGGATCACACCTAAAAAGTAAAGACTGTCTGTACGTAATCCTTCAATAAAGAAACGCCCGAAACTATACCACATTAGATAACATAAAAGGACTTCGCCTTTTTTCAAAAGGTGTGGTTTCTTTCGTAAAAACAAAAGCAAAATAAATCCAATCAAACTCCAAAGTGATTCATAAAGAAATGTTGGTTGACGATAGATCCCTTCGATATACATATTATCAATGATGAATTGCGGTAAATGCAGACTTTCTAAGAAGCTTCGCGTCGTGTCTGGTCCATATGCTTCGTGGTTCATGAAATTTCCCCAACGACCGATTGCCTGTGCTAATAATACACTTGGTGCAGCGATATCTAAAAAAGTCCACAAAGAAATAAAATGATATTTAGTAAAAAAATACAGCGTGATCGCGCCTGCAATCAGTCCGCCATAAATAGCTAAGCCTCCTGAACGGATATTGAATATTTGGATTGGATCAGCTATATACTGGGGAAGATCAAATAAAACATAATATAAGCGAGCGCCAATAATGGAGATAGGCAATCCCCACAACATAAAATCTGTCACATCATCTGCTTTTAATCCTACCCGAACAGCCTCTCTGCTGCTAAGCCACATGGCGATAATGATACCTGATACGATGATCAATGCATACCAGTAGATAGGAATCCCTACAAGCTCAAAAGCAACTCGATTGATTTGTGCTAACATATTGTCACTCCTTGCTAGTCGTTGCCTGAGTTTTCTTCAATCAAGCGACTTAATCTTTCTTCAAATGTTTTCGTTGCGTCAAAGCCCATTGTACGTGCACGGAAATTCATCGCGGCTACTTCAATGATGATTGCAACGTTTCGTCCTGTTTTGACAGGGATTTTTATTTGTGGAATGCCCACTTCCGCGATTTCAACGGTCGTGTCTTCAGAGCCCAGACGGTCGTATTTCTTATCTTTTGCCCATGCTTCCAGATAAACAGCCAACTGGACTTGCATAGAGCCACGTACCGCACTCGCACCAAAAAGATTCATTACATCAATGATCCCGATTCCTCGGATTTCAATTAGATGTTCCAGGATTTTAGGCGGTTCTCCGATCACCGTTAATTCATCTTGCTGATAAACATCTACTCGATCGTCTGCGATCAATCGATGACCGCGTTTGATCAACTCCAACGCTGTTTCACTTTTTCCTATCCCACTGTCACCTTGAATCAGTACACCTAATCCGTAAACATCCACTAAAACACCGTGGACACTTGTTCGAGGGGCAAGGCGACCATCTAAATAACTGGATAATTCTCCTAATAAACGAGAAGTTGAGATGGGAGAACGCAGTACAGCTATCCCATTTTCATTTGCTGCCTGGATCATTTCTTCTGGAGCCGGTAATCCTCTTGAAATAATAAATGCGGGCATATCTTCACTACATAATCTTCTCATGATGATCAAACGCTCTTCTGGGATCATCCGTTCCGCAAAACTGATTTCTTTACTGCCAAATAGCTGTAAACGATTATGGGAATAATAATTAAAATAACCAGTCAACTCTAGTCCTGGGCGTGAGATGTCCCCAGTTACGATGACACGGTCTAAGCTTTTCTCGTCGCCTGTCACGATTTCCAAAGATAATTTTTTCACTAATTGGCTAACTTTTACAACTTCTGACATTCATGCTACCTCATTTCTATTAGAGTGTTCTCTATCATTTTATCATTGTCTAGCCAAAAGTACTACCAATTAAAAAAAACGTTTTTATTTAATTACCAATGTAATAGAAAACGCATTCCTGATTCTAAATAAAAAAACTGCGCCGATAGTTCGGCACAGCTTTCTTTTATTTTCTACTGTTATGTTCGCTGACAATTACATTGACAAGCGACATCAAGATAGCTACTAACAACGCTGCACCGAATGAAGAAAAACTAAAATGTTCTGCTCCCACAAAAAAGGAGGTCATTTTAAGAATCGCTGCATTGATAACAAACGTAAACAATCCCAATGTGACTAATGTAAAGGGCAGGGACAGTATCGTCAAAATCGGTTTGACAAACATATTCAACACAGACAATACGAAGCTGGCAAGAACGGCCGTCCAAATACTGCTTACATGGACCATCGCAGGAAAAAGAACAGCCAATGATATGAATGTTAACGTATTAACTAAAATACGTTGAAAGTACGACATTAAAAGTCACTCCATTCGTCATCATCGATTTTTTCCGCTTCTTTGCGTTTTTTTGTTTGTTCACGAGTTTGTTCACGATAATTGTTTTTTTCATAATATGCATTGTTATGTCCATAGTTTGTTCGTGCAGAACGCGCAGATGGGATAATCAAAGCTAATAAAATGTATAAAATGATTGGACTTCCAAAAGCAACTAAGCTCAGGAATACATAAAGCACACGGATAACAGTCGGATCAATCCCGATGTATTCTCCTATTCCTGCTAAAGTCCCTGTCAAAACAACATTTTTATTGGATTTTGTCAACTTTTTTTTCATCATGTCTCACCTCTGTTCTACTATTTTAAATGAAGAAAATCGTTGTGACAACCTTCTTCTTAATCGGTGTCTCTCTGCAAAATTCTCGGTCACAAATTACCATATTCATAAAACGTGACGAGCTTTTTTTGAAATTATTCCTTGTGACTCGGCGATAAGTGGCAAGTTCATAATCTCTTGGTAAACGGTGTTCAAGAGATAGCCTATCGGCAATAAGGCACAATTTTGTAAAATAGGGGAAGCTATTTTACAAAATCGCTTCTTATTGCTCAAGGCTGAACATCTCTTTCACAACCTCTTTATTTATCTGTATCTTTTAAATAGATACTTCCTGTTGTCGTTGAAAGTTGCACTTGCGCGATTTCACCATCTGAAACACGACGGAATTGCAACATTTGGTTTGTCCGTTCTTTTTTCTCACGAACTACTTCGTAATTGGACAGACGGCTATTGATACTTCCAAGACTTGTTTTAGCATGTCCTTCCAAACCGATGCCATCTGGTAAAGCGACTTTGACATTTCCGTTCACTGAACTTGCTTCTACTTTTTTCAAATTATCTTCTTTAATCGTAAGACGTACATCACCATTTACTAAAGACACAGAAAGATTTTCTGCTGTCGCACCAAATGTCACTGTACCATTTACTGTTTCGATAATAGAATCTAAGATGTTCCCGTTTCGAATATCGATATTGCCGTTTACACCTTCTACTTCCAGCATCGTTGCAGTTAATTGGTCCACGATGATGTTACCATTCGTAGATTTTGTATAAATATCTTTAGCTTCCAATGTTTCAATCATGATGTTGCCATTTAGAAGTTTAATAGCTGCGTGGTCGTATACTCGTTTAGGTAAGTAGAAAACAAGGTCTGCACGCACACGTTTATTTGGAATTTGGAAGGAGATATGATCTTCATTAACCTCAATCTGGCTCCGTTCAGAGAATGCTTCAAATGGTTCAGCACCCATTTTTCCGTAAAGTTTGATCTTAGCTTCAACTTTCACATCGTTGCTGTCCCACGTTTTTAACGTCACGTTTCCGTTTGCTGCCTTGATATCAAGGATACTTGCTGCAGGAGCTTCATAGTAAAATTCATGCTCAAATTTCGTTGTCGCAATCCCAGGGACACGTAAGCTGACATCTTTCCATTCCATGTTATCATTCACTGTTTCTGAAACAGTTTGGAATGTTTTCTTCAAGAATTTTCCTAACTGTGATCCAGCTTCTGACATTTTTTCGCCTACTTGATTCAGTGTATCTGTTGCTTGATCTTTCCAATCATCTGGCAATTCAAACTTATCAGTAAACGTTTCTTTTTTCTCAGACCATTGATTCTTACGGATATCTTTTAATTCTGCTTCTAATTTCAATTGTTCTTCTAACAGTGTATCGCCACTAGCTTCTAACTCTTTGATTTCTGCTTCTAACGTCTGACGCTGTGCTAATTCTTCTTCTGTCAACTCGCCTAATTCTTCTTTTGTATTCAGCTGCATCAATGCTTCCTGTTTCTCATTGCGTGCTGCCTTATTGTCAGCGAATTGAGCATTTACTTCATCTAGACGCGCCGAAGTTTTATTCGCTTCAGTTGCTAGTTCATCTAAGATCTTTTCTAAGTTTTCTTGATCTTGTCTTTCTCTTTCCTTTGGATCAACTGGCTCAGAAATTTCTTCTTCGCCGTTTTCAAGTTTATCGATCAATTGACTTGCCTGATCTTTTTCTTTATGACTAGCAGTTACCTTGTCTGCTTCTTTTTTTATTTGCTTTTCGTCTTTTTCAGTTGCCATGCTTTCTAATAAATCTAAGCCTTCTTCAGTCGAAAGGATTCCTTTTTTCACTAAATCTAAAATACGTTCTCTTTCTTTCATGGAAATTGCCTCCTTAAGCAAAATTGTTTGCAAGCTTTTCCTTACATCCATATTATGCACTGATTCAGTAAAAATGTCATAGGACTTAAGTTGTAACTTTTACTCCATCTTGAGTTGTTCTTTCTTTTTTGTAAAGAGATATGCTGTAGTCACGCAGGTTAAAGGAAGAACAAGTAGTGCGGACAATGTGGTAAGAATAGCCATCGTATATTCTAGAACAAATGATTTTTCATTGATCACTTGCTGAAAAGGAATGTCTAAATCAATAAACCAGAGGATCAACGCTAAAGAACTTCCCATGAATGCAAAAAGAAGTGTCATTACTGTTGACGCCAATATTTTTTTAGCAATAGCGAAACTAGAATGGCGCAATTGGTAAAAAGATAATTGCGGATTTGCCTGATATACTTCGAATGTCCCACTAGAAATTGCTACACTAGCATCTAAAACAGCACCACTAAGACTAATCAGAAGCAACGATCTCGTAAGTAATCTAAAATCAATCGCTAAAGTCTTATCTAAGCCAGATAATTCTTCTAGTTCTACCGATGTAAAACCTTGGATCGCTAAAAAATCAGTGATAGGAAGCAATAGTAGGAAACAAAATAAAAAGATCAGTATACTCACAAAAGCTGCACGCATTTTTAGATTATAACCGTTGATAAAAAATAAGATAACCACAGCAATCAATAAAAATCCTATGACCGACAATGCCAGTATCGGCCACTTCTGATGATAACCGAATAACAACAGGAAAAAGATCCCTAAATTGATGAATAAGCCTAAAAGAATATACATACCTTGCGTACCGCCAATAAGTAGCACGCTGATTGCTAAAATCCCAACAAGTATAATAAGTACATTCATCGTTTCAGCCTCCTTACAGTCAGAAAAAAGAGGACCGAGATAGGGATCGATAATACTATTCCTAAGCTGCCAGCAATGACGCGTAAAAATTCCAATGATAAATGCTGTTCTATCGTTTCTTTGAACGACCATTGATTTCCTAAATATAAAAGAAGCGATGGAACTGACCCACTGATATAGACGAACAAAAGGATATTGGTCATCGAGCCAATCACATCTCGACCCACTTGCCTTCCTGAAAGCCATAACTGTTTCGCTGTTATTTCTGGTTGTCGCTTAGTCAATTCTTCTAATGTCGCAATGACTGTGATAACGGTATCGAATGTTCCTCCAGCTGTTCCAATCAGTACGCTAGAAAGAAAAACAGAACGATACGGTCGTGTCAGATAATTCAGTTCCTCATAGCGCCGTCCTTGGTCTTTCCAATGATTCATTGTCAAAAGACAAATAAAAAATGCTAAAAAAACACTCGTAACTGCAGCTGAAATTTTGATTATACTGCTTCTATTCCATCCATCTAAAGCCAATATGCTAATAATCATCCCTATAACGACGAACAGGATAGATATATTTAATAGAGAAATCCCTTCTGTTTTAGTAAAGATGAGCAACAAAAGTAAAAGTAAAACGATATTGATGATGAGACTTCCTAAAGCAAATAGACCCTGTTTTCCGCCAATAAGCAACATGGCGCCAATGAAGATACTTGTGAAGAAGAAAAGCCAGCCATCATTTTTTTTGCTACTAGCTGCCATTCATCTCCATGCATTTGGACTAGATACATTTGTCTCGCTTTTATATTTGCTGTTTCTATTTGATTTTTTTGATAAGGAACCGATAAATAAATCGATTCTCCTTTTTGATCCGTGTTCATCAGTTTTCCTGTAATCAATTGATGATCCTCTTTTATTCGTACTTTTTCTATCTCGATGACAGGTACTTCATATAAAGCGGCTTGATGCTGAATAACCCATGAAGTAAGCACACAAATAAAAAATATAGTGATGATGCTAATTTTTTTTTGCATTCTTTATCCTTTCTATGAAATGATGAAAAGGGTTTGTGACATGTTTTGTCACAAACCCTTTCCCGAATAAACGGTGTTCAAAAGCTTGCATCTGCGGTAATAAGTCCAGCCAAACGAAAAATATGAGGAGCTATTTTTTGTTTGACTGTTCTTATTACTTGATGTAGAACAGCTTTTTCACAACCTCTTTTCATAAACAAACGGCATAATCACAGCTTCAGTTTAGAAAATCTCATTGTGGTTCGTATTTAACTCAGTGATTTTCCCTGTAGCCAAGTAGACGATCCATTCACAGATGTTTGTCACATAGTCTCCGATCCGTTCTAGATAACTGGCAACATTCAAGTAGTCTGTTCCACTGATGACTGTCTCAGGATTTTCCTGCATATTTTTGATTGTTGCATTATAGATTCGATTGAAATAGTCATTGACTCTTTGATCCATATTGGCGATCGTACGTGCGTCTTTTTCGTCTGTTTTGACATAAGCAACTAGGACGTTGTCCACCATTTTTTTCACATAATCGGACATATCGGAGATCTCTTTTTCGATTTCCGGTATTCTCGTCTGCCCTTTTACGCGAATCGTGGATTTAGCAACAGACACCGCATGATCGGCCATACGTTCTAAATCCGAGCTAGCTTTCATGACCGTAATGATCATACGCAAATCAGTTGTAACTGGCTGTTGCAATGCGATCATTTCAAAACTTTTCTTCTCCAAGCGTGTTTCCATGTTATTGATATTTATATCGTTTTCGATAACTTCTTGGGCTAAGATTTTATCGTGTTTGATGTATGCACGAACTGACTTGTGCACGGCGCTGCTCACCATCATCCCCATTTCGTAGAACTGATTATGGAGATTCAGCAATTCTTCTTCAAATTGTGTACGTAGCATTCCGTTTCCTCCTTATCCAAATCGACCTGAAATATAATCTTCTGTCTCTTGTTTTTCTGGATTCATGAATATCTTCTTCGTATCGTTGTATTCGATCAAGTGACCATCTAAAAAGAATGCCGTCTTATCTGAAATACGTGAAGCTTGAGACATATTATGGGTCACGATGATCATCGTATACCGCTCTCTTAATTCTAACAGCATACTTTCGATTTTCCCAGTAGAAACAGGATCAAGCGCACTTGTTGGTTCATCCAATAAGATGATTTCCGGATTAACTGCCAAAACACGTGCGATACATACACGCTGCTGCTGCCCGCCGGATAAAGATAAAGCACTTTTATGCAATTTGTCTTTCACATCATCCCAAACAGACGCTGCCTTCAGGCTTTCTTCAACTACTTGATCAAGGACTTTTTTATCTTTTTCCCCTTTTAATTTCAATCCATAGATGACATTTTCATAGATAGAAAAAGGAAATGGGTTTGGCTGCTGGAATACCATGCCGATTTCTTTTCTTAGTTCAACAACATCTGTTTTTGGACCATAGATGTCTTTGTCTTTATATAAAACACTTCCGGTGATCGTTACATTCGGAATCAGGTCATTCATCCGGTTCAAAGAACGCAGATAAGTGGATTTTCCGCAACCAGAAGGACCGATCATCGCAGTGATTTCCCCTTGATTGAAACTTAGATCGATCCCTTTTAGTGCTTCTTTCTTTCCATAATACAGATGAAGATCTTTAGATGAAATAATTTCTTTTGTCATGTTGAGGCCTCCGTCTTAACCAAAATGACCGGACACATAATCTTCGGTTGCCTGAATTTTTGGTCTGGTAAATATCTTGTTAGTTTTGTCATATTCCATTACTTTTCCTAGATAGAAAAAGGCAGTATAGTCGCTGATACGAGCTGCTTGTTGCATGTTATGCGTCACGATGATGATCGTATAGTCTTCTTTCAAGTTTACAAGTGTTTCTTCAACCGTTCCTGTCGAAATAGGGTCCAAAGCACTTGCCGGCTCGTCTAGCAGCAAGATATCAGGTTTCATCGCGATCGCACGAGCAATGCATAAACGTTGCTGTTGCCCGCCAGATAAAGCCAAGGCACTTTTGTCCAAGCTGTCTTTTACTTGGTCCCACAAGGCAGCTTGTTTCAAGCTTGTTTCAACGATTTCATCTAATTTCTTTTTGTTTTTTTCGCCGTGCTGTTTCAAAGCAAATGTAATATTGTCATAAATCGACTTGCTGAACGGATTAGGACGTTGAAAAACCATGCCAATCCGTTTGCGCATCTCATAAACATCCACTTGAGGCGCATTAATATCTACGCCTTGATACATGATTTTCCCAGTGATTTTCGTATTAGCGATCCCATCATTCATTCGATTCAACGAACGAAGATACGTAGATTTTCCGCAGCCGGAAGGACCAATCAGTGCAGTGATCTTATTTTTTTCAAATTCCAGATCCACTCCTTTGATTGCTTCATTGTCGCCATACCAGACATGTAGATCATCCGTATATAGTGCTACTTCTTTCTCTTTTGGCATGGTGATGACATTTGTTTCATTCCAGTTATATTTTTTCATTTTGCTTCTTCTCCTTAGGCTGAAGTCATTTTTCGGTATAATCGTTTGCCAATCGCACGAGCGCCGAAGTTGAACAGTAAAACAGCAATGATCAACACGGCAGAAGCGCCAGCCGAAACAGAAACACCATCAGGCATCGTGCCTTCTGTATTGATCTTCCAAATATGGACAGCTAATGTTTCAGCTTGACGGAAAATGCTGATCGGGCTTGAAACACTTAATGGATTCCAGTTCGTAAAATCTAACGCAGGTGCACTTTGTCCAGCCGTATAGATCAATGCAGCTGCTTCACCAAAAATTCTTCCAGAACTTAGGATCACACCAGTCAAAATCCCTGGTGTCGCTTCTGGAACCACCACTTTTATCACTGTTTCCCAGCGTGACAAACCTAAGGCCAATCCTGCTTCTCGTTGTGTGTAATGGACCGCTTGTAAAGACTCCTCAACTGTTCTAGTCAAAAGAGGCAAGTTGAATACAGTCAAAGCCAATGCACCAGAAATAATCGAGAAACCATACTGGAATTGAATAACGAAAACCAAGAAACCGAATAAACCGACAACGACAGAAGGCAACGAGCTCAAGATTTCAATCGACGTGCGAATCACATCTGTTAGCCAGTTTTTTCCAGCATATTCTGAAAGATAGATACCCGCACCTAAAGAAATAGGAAAACTGATGATCATCGTGATCAAAAGCAAATAAATCGAGTTAAATAGCTGGATCCCGATTCCACCGCCTTCTTGGTAGGCTTTGGAAGGTTCGGTCAAGAAGGACCATGAAATATGCGGTATTCCCCGAACTAAGATATAAAGTAGTAAAGCTGCTAAAATCAATACGATGATCCCCGAAACTATATATAAAACACCTGTAGCAATTTTATCTGAGCGTTTTGCGTTCATTATTTCAGCTCTCCTTTCTTCCCAATCATACGGATCACGATATTAAAGAATAATGACATCAATAGCAAGATCAGCGCTAATGACCATAACACATTATTTTCAACTGTTCCCATGATTGTATTTCCGATTCCCATTGTTAAGATGGACGTCAATGTAGAAGCAGGAGTAGTAAGTCCTGTTGGCATCAATGCTGCATTACCGATGACCATTTGGATAGCTAAGGCTTCACCAAACGCACGAGCCATACCAAAAACGACTGCTGTTAAAATCCCGGGCACGGCTGCTCGTAGCACGACTTTGTAGATTGTTTGCCATCTTGTGGCACCAAGCGCTAATGAAGCTTCCCGATAGTGCCGTGGCACTGCCTTTAATGCATCAACAGTCATCGTTGTGACAGTCGGCAAGATCATAACGAACAACACAAATGTACCAGCTAAGATACCAAACCCTGTCCCGCCAAAAATACTTCTGACAAAAGGCACGATAACTGATAAACCGATAAAACCATAAACGACAGAAGGAATACCTACAAGCAGCTCGATGACCGGCTGTAAGATCTTCGTTCCGTTTTTAGGAGAGATCTCCGTCATGAATACTGCTGCACCAATGGCAAATGGCGTGGCAACGATAGCAGATAAAAAGGTCACAATAAACGAACCTGTGATCATAGGCAATGCCCCTACCATTGGTTTCCCATTTGCTCCGATTTGGCTTGGATTCCAATCTGTACCAAACAGAAAATCAAATACATTGATCTTATCAGTAAAAAAGGTGGCCAATCCTTTACTAGCTACAAAATAAAAAATAGATAATACAACCAACACGATCAGCGCGATACATAAAAAACTGATGAATTTTCCACGCTGTTCCATTTTTGAACGTTTTGATTTTGTTAATAATACTTTTTTCACATCTTCCACAGATGACTCCCCCTTAATCAGGTTTAACATACTCACTCAGTGTACAAATTGAACATCAATTTGGTTTTAATAACATGTAAAAGTTTAGCTAAGTTTGTAAATTTTGTGTAAAGATTACTCTTTAACGATATTTCCTTGCCAATCACGTTCGACTTTCATATGAGAAACAGGGATATAACCTAGTTCTCCAACGATGTTATCTTGTACTTCATCAGATAAGATATAGTCTAAAAATTCTTTTGTCAGTTTTTTTGGATGATCTCTTGTGTACATATGCTCATATGCCCAAATCGTCCATTTGTTCGTTGTCACATTTTCATCTGTCGGTTCTACACCGTTAACATTCAACGTATCTACATCATCGGAAACATAAGAAAAAGCAACATAGCTGATTGCACCGGGTGTGTCGGCAACGATCTGGCGCACCATTCCGCTTGAATCTTGTTCTTGTGCCTGAACAGCTGTTTCTCCGTCCAATACCCATTTTTCAAACGTGCTACGGGTTCCGCTTCCTGAAGCGCGGTTCAATATAACTACTGGCTGATCTTTTCCACCGACTTCACTCCAGTTTTTGATCTCGCCTGTAAATAGTTTTTTCAGGTTTTCCATACTGATGTCTTTTACGCCAATATCCTTGTTCACAATAGGAGTGATCCCAACAACTGCTACTCGATGATCGACTAATGCTGAGGCATCGATCCCCGATTTTTCTTCCGCAAACAAATCAGAGTTTCCGATGTCGACTGCTCCTGACTGTACTTGAGACAAACCAGTTCCGCTTCCGCCCCCTTGTACATTGATGAATTTTCCAGGATTTTCTGTCTGGTAAGTTTCAGCAACTGTTTCTACTAAAGGCTGTAAAGCAGAAGAGCCAACAGCCGTAATGGATTCTCCTCGATCAATCCACTTTGAACAGCCTGATAAAAGAATGGCTAATCCTATTATTGGTAAGAATAATTTAAGTTTTTTCATTAGAAATCTCCTTTAATCCTAAAGTATGTTTATTTTATCATTTTCATTACTTGATGAAAACGAATCAAAATCATTAAATAACAAAATAAATTCTCATAATTGTAAAAAAAACTATCTCATTAAAAGTTTCTATGCTATACTGGCTTTGAAATGTGTCTCTTTTAATAGCATATATTAGCTTATTTCTTGCTTTCCCCAAAAAACAAGAGATACCCCAAAGTTAATTTCGCTCATGCGAGACGCTTTCTCCATTTCTGACGTACTCTCAGAAATGGCCCCGTTAGAAAAGGACACGAGATCTCCATCTGTTGATGGTTCTCATGTCCTTTTTATGTTTTAAAGGAGCGGCGAAATCAATCTTGCTAATCCTTCTTTCATCTTGATGATTATTCCTCGGTTTTCATACATTTCTTTTGTGAGATGCGTAGAAATTTTCGAGTCTTCAAAAAAAGCTTTTCTTACACGTGAAGCCATTCGTTCATCATAAACCAGTGTATTGACCTCAAAGTCCAAGCGAAATGAACGAACATCGATATTTGCTGAGCCAACTGAAACAATGTCACCATCGATAATCATCGTCTTTGCATGAATAAATCCATTCTCATATGTTTCGATCCTTGCTCCATACTCGATCAGCTCTGCAGCGAAAGAATACGTTGCCCAGTAAACGAGAAGATGATCTGGTTTGTTAGGTATTTGGATATGAACTTTTACGCCTGAAAGAAGAGCCAACTTCAGTGCTTCATGAATCGATCCATCCGGTATGTAATAAGGCGTTTGGATCAATATCTCCCGTTTGGCTAACGAAATCATTTTCAAATAAGTCATTTTGATTTGTTCATGTTCGGTATCTGGTCCGCTTGTCACGATTTGAACAGCTATATCACCAGTAGTGTGAATGGACGGAAAAAATTTGGGAGAATAGCCTACTTCTTTTGTATGCTGAGAATTCCAGTCCATCAAAAAACGGTTTTGCAAGGTATACACCGCTTCTCCGTAAATACGCAAATGATTGTCTCGCCAATAACCAAATTTCTTTACCAATCCTAGATATTCATTTCCAACATTGAACCCACCTGTATATCCGATTTTCCCATCAATAACTACGATTTTACGATGATTGCGATAATTGATCCGAGGATTAATATACGGAACAAATAGAGGAAAGAAAAATGCGACTTCTCCGCCTGCTTTTTTCAAATTCTGAAAAAAGCTGGAAGAAACTTGTGTGGAACCCCATGCATCAAGAAGGACTCTGACTTTTACCCCTCGTCTTGCCGCCTCTGTCAATGCATCTCGAACTTCTTCACCTAATGCATCACTGCGATAAATATAATACTGGAAGTGGATATGGTCTTCTGCCTGCTTGATATCTTCAATCAGCGCATCGAATTTTTCACGACCATCTGTAAATAAAGTGATTTCATTTTTAGTCGTATAGAGCGTACTTTCAAATACCGTGAGCATATAGATCAATTGTTTCACATCTACTTGTCCAGTAGGCGGATGAGGATAAAGCCCTCGCATCAATGCCTGTTTGTCTTCTTCAATTTCCAGGTTCTTACCGATTTTCCCTTGGATCTTCAAATCAAAGATTTTCTCTTTGGAAATCCCTCTTCCTAAAAAAATATATAAAATAAATCCTACAACTGGAATGAACATCAAAACGAGCAGCCATGCCCATGTTTGAGCAGTTTCCTTTCTTTCTCGAAAAACGATGATAAAGGAAAGCAAAATATTCATAATCAAAAGGATCGTAAAAAAATTGTCAACGATAATTTTCACGGCTTCACCTCTTCTTCTACCAACTTAAGAATACCCAAGTTGTTTTTTAAAGTAAAGGGAAAAAAGCCGCTTCCTTCTATTCTCCTAGCCAATAAAAAAAGAAAGCTGGAACGAAACTGTCCAACTTTCTCATTTTATTTATATTGTGGTATTAGAATTTCAAGAAACGTCTCATAGAAATGATCGAGCCAAGTGAACCAATGATCACACCAATGCCGACCATTAAAAGATTGATTTTCCAAACGATATTTTGTGGATGAATCAATGAATAATGGGAACGTAATAATGATGGATTGATCAATTGGAAAAACCATGCATAACCAAATGTGATGATCAAAATCGGAAGAATCGCACCGATCAGACCGATCCAGCCACCTTCAAGGAAAAACGGCCAGCGAATATATCCATTTTTTGCACCGACTAAACGCATGATTTGAATTTCACGCTGTCTAGACAAAATCGTGATCCGAATCGTGTTCGAAATGAGAAACATCGCTACGAACAGCAGCAATGCCGCTGCAACTAATCCCCATGTCCGAACTGCACCAGCGATTTGGAAAATCCGATCTGAGGAAGCTCCACCGTAATCAGAACGAGAAACATTCTTCAAATCTGCTGCTTCTTCTGCTACTTGTTTTGTATAAGAAGGATCAGTAGCACTTACTACATACACATCATATAACGGGTTATTGTCACCTTCAAACAATTTCCAGGAATCACCCATTTCGTTTTGGATTTTTTTCAATTCCTGTTCTTTGCTTGAAAATTCAACTTTTTTAACATGATCTAAGTCATTCAATTCTTTTTCTAGCTTTTTCATCTCTTCGTCTTTTGTACCGATATCTACGAATACAGATACATCAACGTTTCCTTCTATATCTTGAGCTAATTTAGTTGCATTCATGATAACTGCCATGAATACACCGACTAAAGTCAACGTGATCGTTACCGCACTGACTGAAGCAACTGTCATCCAGCCGTTACGTTTCAAACTCTTGATACTTTCTAATAAATGGCGGAAAAAGGTTCTAATCATCGTATCCATATTCCCCTTCCGCTTGATCTCGAATAATGCGGCCGTTTTCGATAGCAATTACTCGGTGCCGAATCGTATTTACGATCGTACTGTTATGTGTAGCCATCACGACAGTAGTTCCTTGGGCATTGATCCGATCTAATAATTTCATGATTTCCCATGAGTTTTCTGGATCCAGATTTCCTGTCGGTTCATCCGCGATAAGTACTTTAGGCGTATTCACGATTGCCCGAGCAATAGAGACACGTTGCTGTTCCCCACCGGATAATTCGCTAGGAAAGACTCGAACTTTGTGTTTCAAACCAACAAGGTCCAGCACTTCCATTACTCGTTTTTTGATATCTCGAGGTTTTCTGCCGATAACTTGCATAGCGTACGCAACATTTTCATATACTGTTTTTCTTGGTAATAATTTATAGTCTTGGAACACCACGCCGATTTCTCTGCGTAGATAAGGAACTTCGCGGTTTTTGATTGCTATTAGATCATGACCTGCGACGTTCAAAGTTCCTTTTGAAGCTTTTTCTTCTCGATACATCAATTTGATGAATGTAGATTTACCGGCTCCAGACGGACCAACCACATAGACAAACTCTCCTTGTTCGATGACAATCGAGAGATTGCGGATAGCGGTCGTACCATTTGAGTACTTCTTCATTACATCCTTCATTTCAATCATGGCGTTCTCTCCATATCTTTTTCAGTCTTTAGCTATTATAGCATGGCAATGTTTCAACATGCTTGCAAAATCTTACAATTTTATTTCAATTTAACAATGGGTTCTTATTGTAGATGCATTTTTAAATAGCCGTCAATAAATAAATCAAGGTCACCGTCCATAACTGCTTGGACATTTCCTGTCTCTACGTTTGTCCGATGGTCTTTTACCATAGAATAGGGATGGAAAACATAAGAACGGATCTGTGAACCCCAGCCGATTTCTTTTTGTTCTCCTCGAAGTGCAGCTGCTTCTTGTTCTTTCTTTTCCACTTCTAATTGATAAAGCTTAGCTTTTAACATCCCCATCGCTTGCTCACGGTTTTTCAATTGTGAGCGTTGTGCCTGACTAGCTACTACTGTTCCTGTAGGCAAGTGAGTGATCCGTACAGCAGATTCTGTTTTATTGATGTGCTGACCACCTGCACCACTTGCTCGGTACGTATCGATTTTCAAATCATCTGGATTGATTTCTATATCGATCGTTTCATCAAGCTCTGGCATCACATCTACCGAACAAAAAGAAGTATGACGTCGTTTCGCTGAGTCAAAAGGCGAAATCCGTACAAGGCGATGAACACCTTTTTCTGATTTTAGATAACCAAAAGCGTTATGTCCTTTAATCAGCAGGGTCACACTCTTGATCCCTGCTTCATCACCTGCTTGATAATCTAGTGTTTCTACTTGATAGCCATGCTGCTCTGCCCAACGTGTATACATACGTAAAAGCATGCTGCCCCAGTCTTGGGACTCCGTTCCGCCAGCCCCTGGATGCAATTCGACGATCGCATTGTTTCGATCATAAGGTCCGTCTAACAGCATAGATAATTCATACGTCTTCATTTTTTCATCTAATGCATTGATACGTGTTTCTGCTTCTTCTTGCATTGCTGCATCAGGTTCTTCTTGCAGCATCTCCACCATCAATTCGATTTCTTCTAGTTCTTCGGCAAGAGAATGGAATTGGTCATAAGTTTCTTTATTAGCGTTATTTTCACTGATCACTTTTTGTGCGGCTTCGCTGTCATCCCAAAAACCAGGTTCAGCCATTTTTGCTTCTGCTTCCGCGATGTCTTCTTCCAGCTGATCTAAGTCAAAGAGACCTCCTGAAACTTGTGACCTTTTCCTGCATTTCTGTCAGGAGATTTCGAATTTCGGATATTTCCATGTTTTTTCCTTCTTTCACTATACTTTTTTCATTATATCTAGTCTAACAGAATCAGCAAATAACAGAAAGAAGGTGAGACGAATTCTTAAAAAAAGAATTTGTCTCACCAATCCTGCTGTCAGAAATTAGTTTGCATTTTTTCCATGACAGTTCTTATATTTTTTCCCGCTTCCACAAGGACAAGGATCATTTCTTCCGACCTTGTTCACATGGATTGGCTGTTTTTTCGCGCTAGTATTACTATTTTCTTTGGCATCTCCGTCTTCTGAGTGAGAAGCTGTTCCTTGAGAAACCTGTTCACGCTGTACGTTTTGACGGATCTCAGCTTTCATAAAGATTCGAGTGACTTCATACTCGATGGCGCCTACCATATCTTCAAACATCTTATAGCCTTCTGTTTGATATTCGACTAATGGATTGTTCTGTCCATAAGCACGTAAGCCGATTGACTGACGTAATTGATCCATTGCATCAATATGGTCTGTCCATTTAGAGTCCACAACACGCAAGATCACGACTTTTTCAAATTCCAACAGTTGCTCTGGACCATTTAGTTGAGCCGCTTTGGTATTAAATACTTCTTGTGCTCGTTCGTTTAGATACTCTTTGATCTCCTGAGCTGTTTTTCCTTCGATATCTGCAAGAGTAATGCTATCTTCATGGACAAGAGTACTGCCGGCAAAATCGATGATACTTTCCAAATTCCAATTTTCTTTCTCTAATTGTGTATGCGCATCTACTACACGACTGATTGTCCGTTTGACCATGTTCATTAGTGGCTTGGATAAGCTTTTTTCTTCCATGATTACTTCTTGTCGCTGTTTATAGATTACTTCACGTTGTTCACGCATCACATCATCGTATTGTAAGACGTTTTTACGTGTGTCATAGTTATTTCCTTCTACACGTTTTTGTGCAGATTCTACTTGTTTCGTCAGCATCTTGCTTTGGATAACAGCATCTTCCTCACCGATCTTCATCCGATCTAAGAAAGCTTTGATTCGTTCTGAACCGAATCGTTTCATCAAATCATCTTCCAATGACAAGTAGAACTGTGACATACCAGGGTCTCCTTGACGTCCTGCACGTCCTCGAAGCTGGTTATCGATACGACGAGATTCATGTCGTTCTGTCCCGATAACTGCTAGACCACCAAGTTCTCTTACCCCAAGTCCTAACTTGATATCTGTTCCCCGACCAGCCATGTTGGTAGCAATCGTCACAGCACCTTTTTGACCAGCATTCATGATGATCTCTGCTTCTTTAAAGTGATTTTTCGCATTCAGCACTTCATGAGGAATACGTTCTTGATTCAGCATATCTGATAATAACTCAGATGTTTCAACCGCAACAGTTCCGACTAACACAGGTTGACCTTTGCGGTAGCGATCTTTGATATCTTGCACGACAGCGTGGAACTTGCTTTGTAATGTTGGGTAAAGCAAATCTGGACGATCATCACGGATAACCGGACGATTTGTCGGAATCTGGTATACTTGGATGTTATAAATTTCTCTGAATTCTTCTTCTTCTGTTTTAGCTGTACCAGTCATTCCCGCAAGTTTCTTGTACATACGGAAATAGTTCTGGAAAGTGATCGTCGCCATGGTTTTCGTTTCGTCTTCGATCTCTACGCCTTCTTTAGCTTCGATTGCTTGGTGAAGTCCATCTGAATAACGGCGTCCATCCATGATCCGACCAGTGAACTGGTCAACAATCAGTACTTTTCCGTCTTGGACAACATAATCGATATCTAAAAGCATGATATAGTTGGCTCTCAATGCTTGATCCAAGTGATGGGTCAATGCAGTATTTTCAATGTCGTATAAGTTATCCAAACCGAATGTTTCTTCTGCTTTTTCGATCCCTGCTTCGGTTAAACTGATTGTTTTTGATTGTACATCGATTTTATAATCTTCTTCTTCTTTCAAACGTTTCACGAAGTTGTCTGCTCTTGTATATAAAGCTGTGGATTTTTCTGCTTGCCCTGAAATGATCAGCGGCGTTCTCGCTTCATCAATCAAGATTGAGTCAACTTCATCGACAATGGCATAATTCAGCGGACGTTGTACCATTTGATGGCGGTAAACGACCATATTGTCTCTCAAGTAGTCAAATCCTAATTCATTATTCGTACTATAAGTGATATCACAATTATAAGCCTCGCGTTTTTCATCCGAAGATTTTGAGTTGATATTCAACCCCACTGTTAATCCTAAGAAATTATAAAGTTCGCCCATTTCCGTCGAGTCACGGGTTGCTAAATATTCATTGACGGTAACTACGTGTACCCCTTCGCCAGTCAGAGCATTTAGATATACTGGCATCGTTGCGGTCAAGGTTTTACCTTCACCAGTACGCATTTCAGGGATATTTCCATCGTGAAGCACGATTCCACCCATCAATTGTACGTGGTATGGATATAAACCTAATACACGTTTTGCTGCTTCTCGGACGACTGCAAAAGCTTCCGGAAGTAATTGATCTAATGTTTCTCCTTTTTGGTATCTGCCCTTGAATTCAGCAGTTTTTGCCTGTAATTGTTCATCAGTTAATGCTGCCATTTGGTCAGCGTATGCTTCAACTTTTTTTGCAATGCTATCTAAACGTTTTAGTTCTTTCTTATCGTTTTCGATAAGTGAACGAATCAAATTGGCCATGCGTTGTGTAATCTCCTTTTCCTTCTGTGTATTATCCAGACTATGTAGACTTTACTTTTCATTTTATCATTAGTTATAGATAATTGAAATATCTTAAGCGTATTAAAGTAAGAACTTCATAATTTATTCATATTTCATCTAAAAGAGGAGGAAACTCAAAAAAACTTGCGGCAGCTGTCAGTAGCTGCTGCAAGTTTTCGTTGTTATTTAAGTAAGGCTGATCAGTCTGTTTCAATCAGTCCGTATTTTCCATCTTTACGGCGGTAAACGATACTTGTACCATTTGTTTCTGCATCTTCAAAAATAAAGAAGTTATGTCCCAGCATGTTCATTTGTAAGACTGCTTCTTCACTATCCATTGGTTTCAATGAAAGGCGTTTCGTACGTACGATATCTAATTCAGAATCATTTTCGTTTTCGTCCTCTTCATTGAATAAAGCAGCAGCATCTGCAGTATTCATGCCCGTTTCACGGGATTTACGATTAATTTTTGTTTTGAATTTGCGGATTTGGCGTTCCAATTTATCAACAACCAAATCGATACTTGCGTATAAATCTGGAGAAGTTTCTTCGGCACGTAATACAAGATAAGGTAATGGGATCGTTACTTCCACTTTTGCTGTTTTTTCTGTATAAACTTTTAAGTTCACATGCGCCGTTGCATCGGGTGCGTCACTGAAATAGCGTTCTAGTTTGCCTACTTTTTTCTCAACGTAGTCGCGAATCGCTTCAGTTACTTCGATATTTTCGCCGCGTACATTATATCTAAACATAAAAATTACCCCTTTCGTCTACCACAATCAAGAAGGAGAAGGACCACTCTTTCCCTCTTCTTAATTCTATTATATCGAACTCTAGGTTATTTGCAAATTAAATCGCTATCAAATTTCCACATCTAATTCATCTCGCCAAAGAAATGGTTCGGATGATTTTCGGCTGTGCGACCTGCAAACAATCTGCTGCGTGGAAAAGAGTCTGTCCTGTTGTATAGACATCATCAATAATCAATATTTTTTTATTTTGTATCTTAGAAAAGGTGACTGCAAGTTCAAAAGGTTGAGGCATCTCCAATCTTTCCTTTCGCGTGTTTTTTGCTTGAGCCAGCAGATGCTTCTCTCTTTTGAGTAGCATCTGAAAAGGAATTCTTGCTGCTTTCAACATCTCGCTTACTTGATTGAATCCTCTTTCTGTTCGCCTTTTTTCAGATAAAGGTATTGGACAATAGATGTATGTCGGGTATTCTTTTTTTATCTGCGTCCATTTATATGCAAAGGTGCCTGCTAGTCGGATATCTCCCATAAACTTGTATTGATTGAGCCAGGCCTTCATATTTTCATCGTACACAAAAAAGGCACGGTGCTGAAAATCATAGGTCGGATATTTCTTCTTCCATTCTTGACAGTCACTGCAGTAAACGGGAATAGACTTTACTTTCTTTTTCGTACTCTCTAGATTGAAATGGATTGGTTTTTGACAGCCAGAACAGCCTCTTGTTTCCAATAAATGAAATTGTGCGCGACAAACTGAACAAGTCTGAGGTAATCTGTATTTCGAAACACCAATAATCTCGCTGAATGTTAAATTTTGGAAGATATCTTTACTGCAGCAACTGCACCTCACAGCATCTTCTTCCCTTCTTCATTCATTTCTTTGATTTCCTGACAAGCTTTTCGAATAGCTGCAGTTTTTTCTTCATAGAAAAAGTATACTTGACTGTTCGTATAAGGCCCTTTACGATCGGCTCTTCCTGCGATTTGTACCAAAGAAGATTTAGTAAAAACCGGATGATCCGCTCCTAAAACGATAACGGATATTCTTTCAAATGTGACTCCACGTTCAAGGATCATCGTGGTTAACAGTATGTCATATTTTGCTTCTCGCATTTTCTGGACTTTTTCCGCCCGCTGATTGTCTCTTGAAGAAACATCTGTGATCTCATATCTCGGAAGAGCCTCTTGAAGTGTGGCTTTCAAACGATGCATCATCGTGATACTTGGACAAAATAAAAGGATATGGTTTTCTTTAATTAATTGATGAATGATCCGCACCAAAGATTTTATCTTCTTCTTGTTCTTGCATTTTTGTCGCCAATTATTCATGAAAACCAAGACGGGTTCAGGAAGCAAACGCCGATGAAAGCGTAAAGCAAGTTTGTGGATGTCAAACGTCTGCTTGATTTCCTTTAGTAACTTTTTATCAGGTGTGGCACTTAAGTAGATGAATCGTCCGTCTGGTTTAATCGCTGTTTGCACAGCATGAGCTAATCCTGCATCCCCGTTATAAGGAAACGCATCGATCTCATCGATCACTATTAAATCAAAGGACCGATAAAAACGGTATAGCTGATGAATCGTACAGATAACAAAAGAAGTAAAGGTATAAGCCGTTGCTGTATTCCCATGGAGCAACGTGATTTTTTCTTCTGGAAAAACATAACGATAGCGTAAAAACAATTCATTACAAACATCGACTCGCGGTGTACAAATCGCTACTCTTCCTCCAGCTTTTAAAGTTTCCACTAAAATAGGATAAAGCATCTCTGTTTTCCCTGCACCTGTTACAGCCCAAATAAGATGATGTCTTTTTTCTGAATGGCAAAGTATTCTCTTTGAGATTTCCGTTTGTTTTTCAGTAAGCTGTCCTGTCCAAAAAAAGACGACTTCTCGAGGTTTTGCTTCAGGCTGATCAAACAAATATAAATCTTGTTGAGTGTCGCATCGCCCTAAATATAGACAATGTGTACAAAAATAACCGTAATCTGCAAGCTGTCCATCAATGACGGACGTCCTCATTCCACAGCGATGACAAAGAATCCAGTTGCCCAAACGTTCCACTGCTGCGATCTTCTCATAATTTGGTAAATTTACCTCCTCACAGTCTATTGCTTCAATATCTCTCGTCAGAAGCCTTCTACCCCAAAAATGATTCATATTCTTCGCCCTAAAAAAATATACGAAAAAACAAGCGATCTATTTTTTGGATCGCTTGTTCGATAGTTATACTGTTCTATTTATTCACCTATGAGCGTGATTGCTTGATCTAACACTTTTTCGCCATTCATCATACCATAATCAGCCATATTGATGACATCTAAAGGAATGCCTTTTGGTTCCAGACGTTTCTCAAAATCAGCTTTCATAAAGCGAACTTGTGGGCCTAATAACAACACATCCACGTCTTTATTTGCAAGGTTGTTATCTGCGTCAGAAGCGGACACAGCGAAAATATCCGAGTCGATTCCTTTTGCTTCAGCAGCTTTTTGCATTTTTGTTACTAGTAAACTTGTGCTCATACCAGCCGAACATACAAGCATGATTGTTTTTTTAGCCATACTTTTCTCTCCTTTTTAAAACAAACTATGCAAACGTTTTCTTCGCGTCTGTTACTCTATTATATAAAAAGAAAGAAATTTGTCAACGTTTTCTAAACGAGGTTTATTTAATCAAATAGCCAACTAGATTTCACTAATTTATTGAACACGACATATTCTTTGTCCAAATTGATGACAACTACTTCATAGCCTGCATTTATCCAGCCATAGGCACCTTTTTCAGGGTGTTTATAATCATTTGCCCACCAATCTGTACTTTCCCTTGCTGTTTTGGGAAGTCCGTTACTGGGAAACAGCAGTTCGTCAAATTGGGTAAAGGTCAACGTTACTTGAGAGCCGCCATTGTTCTTCAAATAATGCGTAATTGCATCGTACTTTTTCATTCGTTCCTGCATCCCCAGATCCACCTGCCTTTGTCTTTATTATCGCATACTACAGCAATTGCGCAACCGTTACAGTGTTGAAACAACCTAGAACTTTATTTATACTGAATAAAGAAAATGAAAAAAAGAGGTGACAAGATGATCGAGCGCTATCGTACAATAAAAGAAAATGGACAAAGTGAGATTGAGATCAAAAAATCACGCTTTATCTGTTCTCTTAGACGAATAGAATCAGAGGACCAAGCAAAAAGTTTCATTCAAGAAATAAAAAAAGAACATTGGAAAGCGAACCATAACTGCAGCGCCTTCATCATTGGAGAAAAAAATGAAATCCAGCGAAGCAGCGATGATGGAGAACCAAGTGGAACGGCGGGCGTACCGATGTTGGAAGTCCTCAAAAAAAATCAACTGATCAATGTAGCTGCAGTAGTCACTCGATATTTTGGAGGAACGAAACTCGGCACAGGCGGATTAATACGAGCATACACTCATGCGGTCTCTCAAGCATTGTCTGACATTGGAATCGTAGAAGGTACCTTGCAACAGGAGATCTCTGTGATGATCACGTATCCGCAACTAGGAAAATTACAGAATTATCTTGAACTCCAACATTTTTTTATAAAAGAAATCCAATATACTGATCAAGTTAGCGTCATCTGTGCTGTAGATGAAAAAAGTGCTGACCACTTTAAAGAATCCATCATTGAGCTGCTGAACGGACAAGTCCAATTTGAAGAGGGTTCTGTTTCTTATCACGAGCAACTGATAACTGATCATATATAAAAACAGGTGATTCTGATTCTCTTTTATTTCTAATAAGGAATCAGGGATCACCTGTTTTTTATTTTTCCAAATAAAACTCAAAACGATTTCCTACGTATTGCGTACGCACATACTCAAACGGCGTACCGTCTTCAAAATAAGAAATCTGGCGCAAACGAAGAACTGCATCTCCTCGTTTTACCTCTAAATAGTCAGCAATTTTCTCAGAAGCCAACACAGCAGTAATCGTTTGATTCGCTGGACCGATCTTTTTCCCGCCTTTTTCTTCTAGCGTGCGATACAACGATTCAGTAATCTCTGCTTTGCTGTAGCCATCGATCAGCTTTTGTGGAACACTGGCAACTTCAAAACAAATAGGGACATCATCTGCGAAACGAATACGTTCCATTCGCAAGATCGTGTCATCTTTACTCAAGTTTAGTTTTTCCATTTCACTTGAGCTTGGCGAAGTCAAGAAATAAGAGATTGTCCGACTAGACGGTACTCGATTTTGTGATTCCATAATTTCTGTAAAACTTGTTGCACCAGACATTTTTTCTTGTACTTTTTCTCGCGCAACATACGTACCCGAACCGATCTTTCTTTCTAAGATTCCTTCATCTGCCAAGTTTTGAATTGCTTGTCTCAACGTCATACGGCTGACATTGAATTTCACTGCTAATTCTCTTTCTGAAGGAAGACGGTCTCCGACTTTCCATATACCCTGTTCGATTTCATTTTTTAATTGGTCATGAATCTGTATATATACAGGTAATTGATTCGACATAACGTACACCCGTCCTTTCGTTTCTTCTATTATAACTGGTATATACCTGATTCACAACTGAAAAAGATAAAGGTTTCTATCCATCAACAGAGGATTTAGACACACATCGTTCTCCCTACTCCTATTGTCAGAAACAATTTTTTAGATATGTTCAACCTAGAAAATAACAAAAGACCCTAAAATCGATGAAAATGCCGACTTATGGATCTTTTGTTATTATTAGCGGTTTTTAGCCATCCATTTTTTTGTATGATTCGTTGGGCGTTTTGATTTTACCTGGACCGCTTTTCCGCCTTTTTTCGGAATATTCACTTCAATATTGTATTTTTCTGATTTGACCAAATCATATAACTTTTCAGCTGCTTCGTCTACTTTTTCTTTCCATTTCATGTGGATCCCTCCAATTCTTGTAGTTAACTTAACTCTATCTTAATTCAGCAGAATCTTCAAGGAACAAGGTAGCAAAGCAAAAAAAAGAGCTCTCGAACTAACGAGAGCTTACGATTGTGGTATACTGGGGTAGCTGGATTCGAACCAACGCATGAGGGAGTCAAAGTCCCTTGCCTTACCGCTTGGCTATACCCCAATGAAATGGAGGAGAGTGGATTCGAACCACTGAACCCTAAGGAACGGATTTACAGTCCGTCGCGTTTAGCCACTTCGCTACTCCTCCGAAAGGTTTGTATCAACCTGACTTAGTTATAATACCTAATTTTCCAGATTTTTGCAACCCTTTATTGAAAGTTTTTTTGATATTTTTTTATTCGTGCAGATTCCAGTGTCGAATCACTGTTTCTATCGCATTTTCAAGACTTTTTTCTTTTCCAAAATCTTCTTCACCAAAGAAAATTTCATATTCTTTTGGCCCATAGGCTAAGATCTCACCAATCATTTTTTTCCCTATAAATAACTGAGTGACTTCATAATTCTTACCTTTGATATCTTTTTTCACTTCTTCTATACGCACTTCAATATCTTTATTTTTTTTTGACATCATTTTCACCTCTCAGATATTTTATCATACTGCAGCAAATAAAACATTCCTTAGGTAAAAATCTCCTATTCATTTCATTCTCTTCTTTTATGCAAGCTGCACCTTCTCTAAAGCTCTTAATTCTCTCCTTGACGTACAGCGAGATAGTTTGCTGCTGCACCTACAAGATTAGCATCGTTTCTGTACTCACATAATAAAATCTGCGGTTCGAAATCATGCAGATCGAATTGTTCTGTCAGCTTCTTCATTCGGCTTTTGATCTCATCAATGAGCCCTTCTTTTGCAGAAACCCCGCCGCCTAATACGATCACTTCTGGATCAAACGAAAATTGAATACTGAATAATCCCTTTGTAAGATACGTATAAAAACTCTCAACTTCTTCTTTTGCTATTGCATCTCCAGTTTCTGCTAATTCAAAGACATCTTTTCCGGTATAAGCATTTTTATCGAGACCTTTGCGTTCACAATAACGCCAAGCCATCTGTACCGCTGTACCAAGTTTACTGAATGTCTTATCGCCATCTAAGAACATCAACCCAAATTCTCCACCGTAAAGATGTGCCCCTTTATTTATTTGTCCTTTCGTGAACAACGCCCCGCCAATCCCAGTTCCTGCCACAACAAAAGCAACATCTTGATAATCACGGGCAGCACCTTCATAAAATTCAGCCATTCCGGCACAGTTGGCGTCATTTTCAATCGTTACTGGGAGTTGAAACAGAGTTTCCAAATCTCGGAAAATATTAAATCCATGAATATAAGGAATCGCACTGATTCCCTCAATCACCTGTTTCTCATTATTCACTACTCCAGGAGAGCTGATTCCAATTCCTTCGACTTCAAAAGAAACGAGTATTTTTTTATAAACTTGAAATAATTGCGTTTTCATTTCTTCCCAAGATTCAGGCGTTGCAAATTGTCCCTTACCTTTAATCTCTTTGCCATCCCAACAACCATATTTGACAGCCGATCCACCAAAATCAAAAACTAATATTCCCATAAAAATATTCTCCTTTTTGTTTGCTAAAGCTATTGTAATGTATCTATTTAGCATTTGAAAGCATTTTCTCGAATTGAAAGTTTATTAGTTAAAGCTATTTTTAGGTAAGTGAATTGCTAAAATCACTTGATCCCTTAATTGATCTCCATTTTCAAAAATGGGCTCAGATTAATGATGGATAAAATAGTCTTTGACTCGACCAATCTCCACATAGCCCATTTTTTGATAGAGGTGTAACGCAGCGCTACTAGTAGTGCCAGTACGTATAATGATCCGAGTTTGGTTTGAAGCTAGCTGTGAAAGCTTCTGAAAAGCTGTCTCAAGTAATTTTCCGCCAATCCCCTTTCCTTGATACGTTGGGGTTACTGCTACATTGACGATTTCGTATTCTTTTTCCCTTGCCACATAGATCAGTACACCTATTGTTTTTTCTTTTTCTTTCCATATCCAGCCACTCCCTCTGGAAACATATACTTGAACTTTTTCTTTATCAGGATCTGCATCTAATAACAAGGACCATGGTAAATCTTTCTTGTTTAGTTCTTCGATCATTTTTTGTCCCCCATATAAGTAGTTGCGGAGTTGTTACTTTGACAATAAATTTCCTCTTTTTCTTTATCGCTCAGTGCTACCCGTATTTTTCACAACCTTTTTATAATCTGGTTCTTTTTTATCTTTCTTATTTCGCGTTAATCGGAATGTCAATGGTACATAATCGATACCGCCTTTGACAAAAGGATGACAGCGTAAGATCCGTGCAGTCCCCATTACCGTCCCTTTTAGCGCACCATGGGTTTGAATTGCTTTTATCATATAATTGGAACAGGTTGGGTAATAACGGCAGCTAGGTGGAAATGCAGGCGAAATAAAGCGCTGATATCCTCTAACTAAATAAATCAATATCTTCTTCATCAATTAGATTCCTTCTTTTCTTTTACTAAAAAAAGGGATCGCGACTAACGTCAACGTTCCCTTCTGTTTTCTTTTATCATGTTCTGCTTCATGGCTCACTTCATATCGACTAGAACCACTGTGATTCTTATTTATCAATGAAAAAAGTCTCGAATATGAATCCACAAACTTGGCTGGAATACTTTAAATGGATTGCCGCCACCGATGACACCATATCCGATCATCGTTCCGGCCACAAAAAGAAGGATAAGCAATAAGATCACCACTAAAATCTTTATCAAAGTTAATAAGATATATCGTTGGTTACTCATTCAGCCACTTCCTTAAGCAATCGTTTGTGCTGTTTTTTCAGCAGAAGTTTGATCCATGTCTACACGTTCGACGTCTGCACCTAATTGCTGTAGTTTGATATGGAAATTATAATATCCACGGTCTAGATAATTCAAGTTACGCACACGTGTGATTCCATTTGCTTTCAAGCCAGCTAAAACTAATGCTGCTGCTGCCCGCAAGTCTGTTGCATATACTTCTGCACCTTGCAATTCATGGTTTCCATCCATGATTGCTACATTTCCGTCGATTTTGACATGAGCGTTCATACGGCGCATCTCTTCTAAATGTTGGAAACGATTTTCAAACACTGTTTCAGTCACCACACTTGTACCTTCTGCAACTAATTGGATAGCTGTCATTTGAGCTTGCATATCTGTAGGGAAACCAGGATGAGGCATCGTTTTTACATCTGTAGGTAAGATATGTTTTGGTCCGATGACACGGACTCCGCCTTCTTCTTCAATGATTTCTGCACCCATTTCGATCAATTTAGAAATCAATGGGCGGTTATGTTCAGAGATAGCATCTGCAATCAGCACATTGCCTTGTGTCATTGCAGCAGCAACCATAAAGGTACCTGCTTCGATACGATCTTGTACGATTGAGTGGTTGACTGCATGTAAATGATCCACGCCTTCAATACGCATTGTTTCAGTACCAGCTCCATAGACTTGAGCGCCCATTTTATTCAAAATGTTTGCTAAATCAACGATTTCTGGTTCGCGAGCTACGTTTTCAATGATGGTTGTTCCTTTTGCTTTTACGGCAGCCATCATGATATTTTGAGTAGCACCCACACTAGGGAAATCTAAATAAATCGTGTTACCGATCAATTCATCCGCAATTGCTTCGATATAGCCGTTTTTTTGAATAATTTTTGCTCCTAAAGCTTGAAATCCTTTTAAATGCAAATCGATTGGTCGTTTACCAATCGCACATCCACCAGGCATAGCTACTTTTGCATGTCCATTTCTGGCAAGTAGCGGACCCATCACAACGATTGAAGCACGCATTTGACTAACATACTCATAAGGCGCTTCGATTTCTAATTGTCTTGAAGCGTCGATTGTTACTTGATTCTTTTGTTCATCAAAATCTACATCTACGTTTAAGTGACGAATCACTTGATTCATAGTGAAGACATCAGAAAGAATCGGAACGTTGTCTAATGTCGTAATACCTTCTTCTGCTAACAAACTAGCAGCTAAAATAGGCAAAACAGCATTTTTAGCTCCTTCAATTCTTACTGTTCCATTTAATTGATTGCCACCTCTTACGATGATCTCTTCCATGTTGTTCCCTCCAAAAAATTCCAATGAGCATACACTTACTCAAAATCTTTTCTATTATAACATCCTTGCTTTTAAAATAGTACCTTTTTTTAAAATTTACAGGTTAACGAAAAGATTTCGGCATAAAGCGATAACTTCTAAGAAAAAATTACTTGCAGTGTACCCTAAAAAAATTGAAAAAAGTACGATTGCCATTCTAATTTGCGTATTATGCATTGGTCTGAAAAAAGTTTCAATGCGTAACGAACGTAAAGACCAGAAGGCTAAGTAGATAAACGCCAAATGACTCACGATTCGAAGCACCGCATCAATTCCGTATACTTGCATAATGACGTCCTTTCTAACGATTGTTTTATAATAACTAATAAAATGATAATACCATAAAATGTATAAAAGGAAAAACAAGTATACTTAAAAATATAGGAATCCCCTTACATTTTTTAGGAAATAAATGCTAAAAATATGCAAAAAAAGGGACTGAGACAAAAGTCTTGTCGCAGTCCCTTATTCCAAATAAACGGTGTTCAATCATCTGACCCTCGGTATTAGCTCAAAAAACGGCAAAATATGAGGAACTATTTTCCATTTGTTTCTCTAATACTCAGGACAAAACGCTGATTTCACAACCTCTGATATACGGTGTTCCAGAAGTAGCTTCTTCGAAAAATAAGCTGAGATTTCACAAAAATTTGAGAAGCAATTTTCGTAAATTCCTTCTTATGTCTTGAAGCTGACCACTTCTGTCATAACCTCTTTTTACTGTTCTTAAACACGGATAAACATCCGCATCTCATTTTATGAGTGCTTAGATACTTTGATACGATTGATTGCTCGGTGCAACGCAACAGTTGCCCGTTTCAATTCGTTCGTATCTTGTTTTGCTTTTGCTTCTTCGATTTGGCGTTCTGCGCGTTGTTTTGCACGTTCCGCACGAGATACATCGATATCACGTTCACGTTCCGCACTATCAGCAACGATTGAAACAACATTATCACGAACTTCCATGATTCCGCCATTAACAGCGATCCAATCGACGTGGGTATCTGAATCTGTTCGTTTTACACGAACTTCATCAATCGTCAATGGAACGATGATTGGTGCATGTTTAGGCAAAATCCCAAGCTCACCAGCTGTCGTACGTGCAACGACGATAGCTGCATGGTGATCATAGACCAAACCGGCAGGAGTTACCACATTTACTGTTAAATATTGATCCATGGGGCACCCCTTTCTAGTAGCCTAGTGTTTTCGCTTTTTCTACGACGTCTTCGATTCGGCCAACACTTCGGAAAGCTTCTTCAGGAAGATCATCGTATTTGCCTTCCAAGATTTCGCGGAATCCTTTCACTGTTTCTTCTACAGGGACATATGAACCTGGAAGACCAGTAAATTGTTCAGCCACGTTAAAGTTTTGTGACAAGAAGAATTGGACTCTGCGGGCACGAGAAACTAACACTTTTTCTTGATCGGATAATTCATCCATACCTAAGATAGCAATGATATCTTGTAATTCACGATATCGTTGCAATACGTGTTGGACTTCTGTTGCTACTTTATAATGTTCTTCTCCCACGATTTCAGGTGCTAAAGCACTTGAAGAAGAAGCCAATGGATCTACCGCTGGATAAATCCCTTGTTCTGTTAATTTACGTTCCAAGTTGGTTGTCGCATCCAAATGGGCGAATGCTGTTGCCGGCGCCGGGTCAGTGTAGTCATCGGCTGGCACATAGATTGCTTGGATCGATGTGATCGAACCTTTTTTCGTAGATGTGATACGTTCTTGCAATTGACCCATTTCTGTTGCCAATGTTGGTTGATAACCAACCGCAGAAGGCATCCGTCCTAACAAGGCTGATACTTCAGATCCAGCTTGAGTGAAACGGAAAATGTTGTCGATAAACAACAGTACATCTTGACCTTCTACATCACGGAAATATTCCGCAATCGTCAAACCAGTCAAAGCAACACGCATACGTGCACCTGGTGGTTCGTTCATTTGTCCGAACACCATGGCTGTTTTTTCGATAACTCCTGAATCTTTCATTTCATAATACAAGTCATTACCTTCACGAGTACGTTCACCTACACCGGTAAATACAGAAATACCACCATGTTCTTGGGCGATATTATGGATCAGTTCTTGGATCAGTACGGTTTTACCAACACCGGCACCACCGAATAGTCCGACTTTCCCACCTTTTAAATATGGGGCAAGCAAATCGATAACTTTGATCCCTGTTTCCAAAATTTCTGTACTTGTACTTAATTCGTCAAAGGCTGGTGCTTTTTTATGAATTTCGCTTCTTTCCGCATCTTCTGGGAAAGGTGTTTCTAAATCGATCGTATCTCCTAGTACGTTGAATACGCGACCTAATGTTTCTTTACCTACAGGAACAGAGATTGCTTTGCCTGTATCAATGACTTCCATTCCTCTTTGTAAACCATCTGTTGATTCCATCGCAATGGTCCGGATCACTCCGTCCCCTAATTCTAACGCTGCTTCAAGAACAACTTTTGATTTATTTTCGTCATTTTTATAAACAACTAATGCGTTGTTGATATCTGGTAAGGATTGGTCTAAAGAAAATTCCACGTCGACAACGGGACCGATTACTTGAACAATCTTGCCTGAACTCATCTTTTTTCCTCCAATCTCAATACTATTCTAGTGCCGAAGCTCCGGCAACAATTTCGGTAATTTCTTGGGTAATAGCCCCTTGTCTTGCACGGTTATAAGAAACCGTCAGCTCATCAATGATATTAGCAGCATTATCAGTTGCTGTTTTCATTGCTGTCATACCAGCAGCATGTTCTGCTGTTTTGGCGTCAACGATCGCACCGTAGATCAAACTTTCAGCATACTGAGGCAATAACTGAGACAAGATTTCTTCTTTTGAAGGTTCAAAAATATATTCTTGTTCGAAAGTCGTTGCTTCTTCTGGATCTAAGTCTGAGATTGGCAGCATTTTTTCTACACGAAACTGACTAGTTAGCGAATTGATATGATGGTTATAACATACGTATAATTCATCGAATACTTCGTTTTGGTACATAGTTGTTGCCATATTTACGATTTTGCGGACTTCATCAAAGCTTGGCTGATCAGATAAATTGCGCAGCTCATATGCTAGGTTGATACCGCGTGCTTTAAAGAAGTCTGCACCAGTTCCGCCAATTGCGATCATCACGTAATCATCGGGTGATTGGTGGTCTTCTTCTAAAATAGACATCGTTTGTTTCAATATCGAACTGTTATATCCACCGACCAGACCGCCATCTGCAGTGATGACGATATAACCGGTTTTCTTCACAGGACGGCTGAGCAGCATGCTGTTGTAATTGATATCCCCTCTAGGATTTTCTGAGGCAATATCATTTAACTGAGTAGCAGTCAAATGCGTAACGATTTCTCTTACTTTTGTTGCATAAACCTGAAACTTCTGTGAAGAAGCTTCAGATTTTGTCAACTTAGAAGCAGACACCATCTGCATTGCCCGCGTGATTTGGCTCGTTTTTTTCGTTGAAGCGATACGTGTCTTGATTTCATTTAATGAAGCACCCATTCATCTCACCTCACTATGCATTTTGAATGGATTTCAATTTATCTTCTGTAGAGGAATTATTTCCTTTTGTAGCTAAGAACATGTCTTTATATTCCTGAATCGCACTGTTCAACGTTTCTTCTTCTGGAAGATCTTTTGTTGTACGGATTGTTTCAAAAATATCTGAATGATTGGTATCCAGATATTCGAATAATTCATGTTCGAAGTCTAAAATACTGTCTACAGGGATACTGTCCAAGAATCCATGTGTCAAGGCATACAAAATCACTACTTGTTTCTCAACAGCTAGCGGTGCATGCAGTTTTTGTTTCAAGATTTCTACTGTACGGCGTCCACGATTTAGTTTTGCTTGTGTTGCCGCATCCAAATCAGAACCGAATTGTGTAAATGCTTCTAATTCACGATAACTTGCTAAGTCTAGACGTAAAGTCCCAGCAACTTTTTTCATTGCTTTGATTTGCGCAGAACCCCCTACACGAGAGACAGATAGTCCGGCATCAACCGCTGGACGAGTACCCGCGTAGAACAAGTCGCTTTCTAAGAAGATTTGTCCGTCAGTGATTGAGATAACGTTTGTTGGGATATAAGCAGAGATATCTCCAGCTTGTGTTTCAACAAATGGCAAAGCAGTCATTGAACCGCCGCCTAGATCATCACTTAATTTTGCTGCACGTTCTAATAAACGTGAGTGCAAGTAGAAAACATCCCCAGGATAAGCTTCACGACCTGGTGGACGGCGAAGTAGCAAGGAAAGTTCACGATAAGCAACAGCTTGTTTTGAAAGATCATCAAAAATGATCAATACATGTTTACCGTTGTACATGAATTCTTCACCCATTGCAGTACCAGCATATGGTGCGATATAAAGTAATGGTGCTGGTTGAGACGCACCGGCATTCACAACGATTGTGTAATCCATTGCGCCATATTTTTTCAATGTTTCAACTTGTGTACGAACTGTAGAATCTTTTTGTCCGATTGCTACATAGATACAGATCATATCTTGACCTTTTTGGTTGATGATCGTATCGATCGCAATAGAAGTTTTCCCTGTTTTACGGTCACCGATGACTAATTCACGTTGTCCGCGTCCGATTGGCACAAGGGCGTCGATCGCTTTTAGCCCTGTTTGCATTGGTTCGTTAACAGATTTACGTTGCATAACACCTGGTGCCATCGCTTCTACTGGACGAGCTTTGTCAGTAACGATTTCACCTAGTCCGTCGATTGGTTGACCTAGCGGATTGACTACCCGACCGATCAAGGCCTCTCCAACTGGAACTTCCATGATCTTACCTGTTCGTTTTACTTTATCTCCTTCACGAATGGACTCGAAATCGCCAAGGATAATGATACCTACATCATTTGACTCTAAGTTTTGCGCCATTCCGTATGAGCCGTTTGAAAATTCAAGCAACTCACCACTCATCGCGTTTTCTAAACCATGTGCACGAGCGATCCCGTCACCTACATAAGTTACGGTACCGATTTCTTCGACTGAAAGCACGTTTTGATAATTTTCAATTTGTTCTTTAATCAAGGCACTAATTTCTTCTGCTTTGATGGCCATTCGATTCACCTACCTCTTTGTACTATCTGTTTAATTGATTACGCATTTTTTCTAATTGCGTGCGAATGCTTCCGTCGATTACTCGATGGTTGGCTTCAACAATCGCGCCACCAATAATAGAAGAATCAACGATTTGTTTTAATTCAACTGATTGATAGTCCATTGTTTTTGCAACATTCTTTTCTAATTGTATTCGTTGTTCGTCTGAAAGTGGGACTGCTGTTGTGACACTTCCCAATAGTAACCCTTGATGTTCATCATATCGACGTTCATATTCTTCAATCATGAACAAAAGGTCATCCATTCGGTTATACTCATAAACAACTTCTAAAAAGTTTTTAACGATTCCATCATAACCGCTGACAAGCTTGTCCATGATTTCTCGTTTTTCATGAGGTTCTAGACGAACATCACTTAACATATTCCCTAATCCAGGTACTTGTTCATAGATTTGACGTAAACTTACGAGATCTTGATAGATTTCTTCTGCTTGATTTGAATCGATCGCCAGTTCAAATAAAGCTTTCCCGTAACGTCTTCCTACTGTATATTTATCTAGTTTCATTTGAAGAACCTAGACCTTCAATGTATTGATTGATTAATGATTCATGCATTTCTGGAGATAATTCTTTGTTCAAGATTTTTTCCGCGATTTGAAGAGAGAGTTCTGCAACGTCGTCTTTTACAGAGTTCAGCGCTGAATCACGTTCTACAGTGATATCAGCTTGGGCTTTGCTTTTTAGACGAGCTGCTTCTTCTTGAGCATCCTTCAAAATATTTTGGCGGCTTAATTCTCCACTTTCTTTCGCATTTTTGATGATATCAGCTGCATCAGAACGAGAGGCTAACAATTGTTGTTCGCGTTCTTGTTCCATTTTCGCTGAGTTGATGCGAGATTGTTCTGCAGAATCTAAATCATTGGCGATCTTGTCTTCACGTTTTTTCAAAATATCGCTGATTGGTCCCCAAGCAAAGTGCTTCAAGAGAGCCAGTAGTATCAAAAATGAGCCGCTGACAACGATGATATTACCTAACATCGCATTGCCAACTTCTGCAATTGCCAATTGATTCAGCATAGGCGAGCCTTCCTTTCTTTGGAGTATTTCTAGTTTCCATGTAAAAAAGCAGTAACAAACGATGTTGTTTCTGCCTTAATACTGATTCAATTAAACGGCAAAAACTAGAATCAAGGCGATAACTACCCCTAAGATAGGAACAGCTTCAACTAGAGCTACCCCGATAAACATTGTTGTACGGAATTGACCAGACATTTCAGGTTGGCGAGCCATTGATTCGATTGTTTTAGAGATAACTTGACCGTTACCATAACCGGCTCCGATTGCTGCTCCCATGATTGCGATTGCTGCTGCGATATAATTCATAATTGTTTTCCTCCTAAAATAGATAAATAGTAGTTTGTTTTTTAACCGAGTATTATTCTTCTACTTCAATCTTATGGCTCATATAAACCATTGACAAAGTGACAAAGACAAATGCTTGGATGCTCCCAATAAACAAGGAGAACGCGATCCAGACCATCTCTAATGGAATTGCTAATGGTAATGAGAACCAGCCTAAGCTTGTCATCATTTTTGCAATCAAGGTTAGCAAAACTTCCCCCGCATAAATATTCCCATAAAGACGTAAAGCAAGTGTTAATAAGTTTGTAAATTCTTCAATCAGTTTCATCGGAAACATAAAACTATAGGGTTTCAAGAACGAATTTACGAAATATCCTTTGAAGCCTAACTTTTTCACCCCGAATAAGTGAGTAAGTAAGATCATTATAAATGCCAAAGTTAAAGTAACAAACGGGTCTGCTGTCGGGCTTTTCCAAAGTGTTGTTTCGTTAGGTAAGACGATTTTTGTTACTAAACCGATGTTGTTTGCAACAAAAACAAATAAAAACAATGTAAATGCCAACAAATGGAAATTGCTCAATTCTTTTCTAGGCAGATTATCTGTTACGATTCCTCGACTAAAATCAATGACCCATTCTATCGCATTTTGTTTGCCTGTTGGTTTCAACTTAAGATTTCTTGTAAAAAAGTAAGCTAAGAAGAAAACAATCAAACAGGTCAGTAACACCATTATACAAACTGTACCATCAAACCAAATTGGTCCGATGTGGAACGTTAGCGAGCGTTCATCCAATCCATTTCACCTCTTTTCCCCGAAATTCACATAAAATCAATTCATGTGCGTATCTGGTTTTTTCCAATCGGTTTCTAACCACACGGTATCATACCACCATGAAACAGAAAATTCAAAACATTTTCATGAAAATTAGACACTTTTTTATTTCAGTCAAAAACGAAGCGAATTTTTCCCCATGCACGGTGCTCCTGATCTAAGAAAAAACCTGTGATAATCATGTTTTGTCAGATTAAATGCTAACAAATTTTATCATTAAGTAAAAGCAAAAGCACCGAATATGCGAAAAAGGATAATGAAATTATCTAGAGAAATTTTTTAAAGTTCGATCAATTTGTCGATCGATATCTTTTCGTTTCAAATCTTCCCGTTTATCATACGATTTTTTCCCTTTTGCCAGACCAATCAATACCTTGGCATAGCCGTTACGAATATAGACTTTTAAAGGAACAATAGTGATTCCCGTGTTTTTCAATTCGTTTTCAAGACGAACGATTTGTTTCTTGTGCAATAATAGTTTTCTCGTGCGCAACGGATCATGATTAAAAATATTTCCTTGTTCATAAGGACTGATATGAACATTATGCAAGAAAGCTTCCCCGTTGCGGACGCGAATAAATCCATCTTTCAGATTGATCCGGCTGTTTCGTATCGACTTGATCTCCGTTCCTTGCAAGACCATCCCTGCTTCCATCGTGTCGATGATCGAATAATCATGGCGAGCTTTCTTGTTTTGTGCAATTAGTTTTCCCTCGCCTTTTGGCATAGCTGTTTCCTCCAACTCATTTTATTTTTTCTTTTTCTTCTTTTTGACACCTTTGTAAAATGGCTTTTTCCCTTTTTTCTTACCGAACGTTTGCTTACTATCACTATATCGTTTGTTCTTCTTGCCATTTTTTTCTGAGCGTTTGCCTGCTTGTTTTCCTTCTCGTTTTCCAGATTTTCCATTGCGTGCTTTTGGACGTTCCAACGCAGTGACCTCTTCTGCGGAAACGAGTTCAAAATCCACTGCTCGTTCATCTGGATCAGCTTTGACTACTTTTACGCGCACTTTTTGTCCGATTTTAAAAGTCAGTCCAGTTCTTTCACCTACAAGCGCTAAATGATTTTCAATAAAATGGAAGTAGTCTTGTTTCAATTCATTGATATGGATCAATCCTTCTACTGTATTCGGTAGTTCGATAAACAGTCCGAATTTCACAACAGAGCTGATGATCCCGTCGAATTCTTCTCCCACTTTGTCCATCATGAATTCTGCTTTCTTCATCGCATCTACTTCACGTTCTGTTTCTACTGCGCGACGCTCCATCTTAGAACAATGATCCGCGATTTCAGGAAGTTCCTCAGCCCATAAACTTTGATTGCTTTCACTTTTATCTTGGCTATAAGAACGGATCAGCCGATGGACGATCAGATCGGGATAGCGTCGAATAGGAGATGTAAAATGTGTGTAGTAATCTGCTGCTAAGCCATAATGCCCAAAATTGTCTTCTGAATAGCGTGCTTGTTGCATACTTCTTAGCAACATAGTATTGATAACTGCAGCTTCTGGTTTATCTTCTACTCCTTCGATCACATGCTGTAAATCTTTCGGTGTGATCGTTCCTTTCGTTCCTCGTACCAGAATGCCCAAAGCTGAAGCAAAATCAAAGAAGCGCTGCATTTTTTCTTCTTTTGGCTGTTCATGGATTCGATAAATAAACGGAAGATTTAATTTATTATAATGTTCAGCTACCGTTTCGTTGGCAGCAAGCATAAAGGATTCGATCAAGCGTTCACCTATCCCTCTGCTTCTTAGCTGGATATCATTTGGGTGTCCTTCAGCATCAACAAGGATCTTCGCTTCACGATCCTCAAAAGAAATCGCTCCACGTTTGATTCGCATCATTTCAAGGATTCGATGCAATTCACCCATTTCTTGGAACATAGGCACGAGCTGAGCATAACGTTGCATCGTTTCTTCATCTTGATCTTCTAAGATTTGATTGACAGCTGTGTAGGTCATCCGTTCTGTTGTTTGGATCACACTTGGAAAAATCTCATGAGAGACAACTTGTCCATTTGGATCGATCTCCATTTCACAACTCATGGTGAGTCGTGGAACATGGGGATTCAATGAACAGATACCATTGGATAAACGTTGTGGGATCATCGGAATCACTCGATCGGTCAAATAGACACTTGTTCCTCTTTCGTATGCTTCTCTGTCCAGTTGACTGCCTTGCGTCACATAGTAAGATACATCTGCAATGTGTACTCCAAGAAAATAATTACCATTTTCTAATTTTTTGACCGTCACTGCATCATCTAGATCTTTTGCATCTTCTCCATCAATCGTAACGATGAGCTGATCTCTTAAATCTCTGCGTCCAACAATATCCTTTTCGCTGATCTGGTCTGGAACTTCATCTGCCTCAGATAACACATCATCAGGAAATTTTGTAGGAATACCGTTAGCCACGACAATCGAGAGGATATCCATGCCAGGGTCATTCTTATGACCAATCACTTGCTTGATTATCCCTTCTAAACTAGTTGCATACCCTTTTTCAGGGTAATGGGTCAGTTCGATCAATACAATACTTCCGTCAACTGGACGAACTCCCTCTGCCGCTGCATACACTTTGAATTGGTTAAGCTTTCTATCTTTCGGGATGACCACACCATAAAGATCCGTTTCCTGTATCTCTTCGTCTGAATAAGCAACAAATTCTCCGGCTAACTGAGTAGTCGCTCGGTCTCGAATCTCCACTACTTTTCCCTCTGCTCCGCGATCCATATCTGTATTTGCTCGCTTCATGATATCAATTGCTACGGTATCCCCATCCATTGCAAAGCCAGTCGCTTCTTTCGGGATATAGATATCATCTTCTTCGGGATCAATCGTTACAAATCCAAATCCTCGTTCATTTGCCCGAAATGTCCCTTCGACCAAGATCGGTTTTAAAGGAAGTTTGACTTTTCCTTTTTTATTGAAAACGATACTCTGTTCTCTTTCCATTTGAGCAATCGTTTGTACTAGTAATTTAAAATCATCGCTTTTTTGAAAGCCTAGACCTTCAGCGATTTCTTCCATAGAAAAACTACGTTTGCGACTGCTTTCCATGAAAAAGAGAATTTTCTCTTTTATTGTTTCTTTTGTCATATTTATTCCTCATTCCAAGGTAATTTTTCTAAAAATTCCAACACGTCTTTTTCTAATTCGCGTCTTGCTGTGCCAACTGTAATCACATGACCGCTTTCAGGATACCATTGAAGTGTCACTCGTTGGCGGCTCAATTTGCGTGCCGTTTCAAATACACCATTTGGGTCGATCATTTCATCTTTCCCAGCTTGAGCTAAAAATATTGGCTGTTGGATATCTGATAGTCTACTTTCTGCGATTGCTGCTTGGTCTTGTATATCCATTAATTGATGTTCAGCTAACGAGCGGTAAGACACAGCTTTTTCATTGATTTCTTTTTCTGATTTGCCTGCTATCTTCAGCACTTGACGTACATATTTTTCAAAATTTTCAGGCACGTTTGTTTCTACAGGAGACAGGGGCGAACAGAAAAAACCGCCGCCAATTACTGATTCTTCTTCTAGTGCCCGTACAGCAAAGATGCCACCCATCGATAATCCCAATACGGCAATATCAGAAAACTGTTCAGACTGTAAAAAATGGATAGCTTTTTTAGTATCTGCCCACCAGCTTTCTGCTTTTTCTTGCAAGATATCATATGGCTCCATCGTTCCATGTCCTTTAAATAGCGGCGCATAGACTGTATAATCTGCTTTTTCTAAAAACCGTGCGAGCATCCGGACATCATTTGGACTTCCTGAGTACGCATGAAGCAGCAAAACTGCTCGTTTTCCATGTTTTGCATAAAGGGGTTTTGGTAATTGTTTCACTCGTTTCACCTCTTTCGCCTCATTTTACCATAGTTTCTTTCATAACTTCTTCTTAAGCGTTCTCTTTGCAATAAAAAAAGCCGCCCGCCGTTGTGCGAGAGGCTTATTCGACTACTTCGAAGATAAAAATGCTAGGACAAATAATAAGATCATCCAGACAGCTCCCATGACTGCAGTTGATCGCTGCATGACAGCTTCAAAGCCGCGAGCTTTTTGTTTGCCGAATAGTTGATCCGCACCGCCGGTAAATGCACTCGCTGCACTATTTTGCTTGCTTGGCTGCATCATAATCGCAATGACCATAACAATCGATAAAACGATCACGATTCCCAAAATTAAATTATACATATAGCAGCCTCCTTCCCAAAAGATATCGTCTCTTTAACTTTATCATAGATAAAACTCCGTGACAACTCTATATAAATGGAAAAACAGCTGAAAGTGCAAATCTTTCAGCTGTTATTATTATGATTGGCGTAAGACGTCATGATACTCTGGTTTCTTCTCAAACTCTTTTTTTGCGTAAGGGCATAAAGGGATAATCTTTTTCCCCTCTCGTCTTGCTAGTTCTACTCCAGTATACACTAGCTTTTCAGCTAATTTTTGACCACGATATGCTGGATCGACAAATGTATGGTCAATGATCATGATGTCTGGCCCCGCATCCGACCATGTCATTTCTCCGATTTCTTGTTGCTCATCATTGAATAAAGCAAGACGATTTTTTTCCTCTTTGATTTCCATATGCCGCACTCCTCAAATAACTGATATTTTTTTATTCCTACCTTATTTTAACAGTCTCATGGTCTATAAACAATTATTTATCCTCGTGTTGCTTACAAAAAGGAAGAGAAAATCAATCCATCGTTATTCTTTGTTCAATAAATGAAAAAATCACTGTCCAATAGGTTTTCGGATCTTTCATCGATGCTTCCAAATGTTCTGCTTCTGGAACAAGCAGTAATGCTTTATCCCCTGCCGTAGCGTTTTGAATCGTGTATGCTGCTTCTGTAGGAACAAAATGATCTCTTTCACCATGGATGACTAACAAAGGCAAATGGTTACTACCAAGCTGTCTTGTAGCTGATGCTTGCTTTAAAGAATAACCTGCGTATTTCTGAGCATAGTGATTCGCATATCTCATGATCATTTTTTTAGGAAAGACCGTGATTTTACTTAACATATACCGAAATTCCGCATAAACAGAAACATATCCGCTGTCTAAGATAAATCCTTTGACTGCAGATGGAAGCTTTTCACCACTTGCCATCATAATAGTAGAAGCGCCCATCGAACCGCCGTGCAAAATAATGGATGCATCTGGTTGTTCATCTAAGATGAGTTGGATCCATGCAATTAAATCTAGCCGGTCTAGCCATCCCATTCCGATGATTTCTCCTTCACTTTCTCCATGCGCACGTAAATCGGGTATAAGAACGTTGAATCCTTTCTCTGCATATCTTTTACCTATATGAGACATATCTCTTTTCCCTGTACTTCGATAATCATGTACACAAATGACCCATTTATTCTGCTGAGTTGGTTGGAGGAACATCTGTCCAGCTAGTTTCAACCCGTCATAACTTTTGATCGTTTTCGGTATTCCTTGTTCCCAGAAGCTTTCACACTCTTCTTCTAATTTTTGTCGCTTTTTTTCTACTGACGTGACTGCAGCAGGATCCATCAAGCGGTGCCCAGTTTCTTCATACCAGTCATAGCCTCTCTGTACCCCCGCTCTTACTAATTTCTTTGCATAAAAATAAGAAAGAAAATGGTAACTGATTCCTATAAATATCAGAATAAGAATGAAATAAAAAATAACCATCGTACACCCGCCGCTTTCTGCCAAACTATAATCTATTTATTATACAATATACCGATCAATAGGATTCTTTTTCTTCGGCACACGTAAATTCCATTTCTTTTTCATTGTATCATTTACTTAAAGTTCTTCTCAATAGATTTACTTGTAAGAGAGCATTTACATTCACAATAAAAGCCAGTATACTAATTTCGTGCATTATAAACAAGACACTCGTCTTGGACTGGTTCGGAAACTTCCCAGAATAAAAAACTAAGTATCTCTAAAGAAAGGAGATTGGAAATAATGCGTAAAGTAATTATTGATTGCGATCCAGGGATCGACGACACTTTAGCTTTATCACTAGCTGTCAAATCCCCTGATATCGAAGTAGTTGCTATTACCGTCGTTTGCGGGAATGTCCCTGTAGATATCGGTACGCAGAATGTGCTGAAATGTTTGGAGCGCTGTGATCGTTTAGATATCCCTGTTTATCAAGGAATGGAAAAACCTTTGAAGCAACCTTTCATTAGTGCGCAAGACACTCATGGGTTGGATGGATTAGGGGACACAAATTTCCCGATGGTCTTAGCCAAACAGGCAGAATCGCTCCATGCAGTTGATTTTCTGACTGATTATTTCAAAGAAAAAACAGATACATCAGTCATTGCTTTGGGGCCTTTGACCAATATCGCTTCTGCTTTGAAAAACAGCCCATCTGTTGGGAAACATATGGATCGTTTTGTCTCAATGGGCGGAACTTACAAAAGCCATGGTAACTGTTCACCAGTTGCTGAATACAATTACTGGTGTGATCCTGAAGCAGCTTCTTATGTATTCGAAAAGCTCAAACAACCGATAGAAATGGTTGGGTTAGATGTGACAAGAGAAATCGTCTTGACACCGACTATCCTTGAATATTGCTGCCAAATGAATCCTGAAGAGGGAGAGTATCTAAAAGCGATCACTCGTTTTTATTTTGACTTTCACTGGAAACAAGAAAGAATCTTAGGATGTGTCATCAATGATCCATTAGCTGTTGCTTATTTTATCGATGAGTCCATCTGTGAAGGCTTTAAAAGCTTCACTGCTGTAGAAACTCAAGGAATAAGTCGCGGACAAACATTGGTTGATCGTTATGAATTTTGGCAGAAACCTGCTAACAGTAAAATTATGACAAAAGTAGATACTCGTCTTTTTTTCCGAAAGTTTTTAACCGTTCTTTTAAATGCACAAGAAGAAACGATTATGAAAGATTTGGAAAGGTTAAAGATGGGCTAACAAAATGAATAAAAACAAAATGGCAACTCGCGTACTTACAGTGATGGCTTTGTGTATTGGGATCAATTATATTGGAGGAACGATTGCTTTATGGCTTCGTTTGCCAATCTATCTCGATTCTATCGGAACGATTTTTGCTGGTGCATTGCTTGGGCCTGTACCTGGAATGCTGACAGGATTGTCCAGCGGTATTTTAAGTGGAGTGACTACAGATATTTTTTCTCTGTATTATTCGCCAATCCAAATTCTCACAGGCTTGCTTGCTGGATTGATTTTGCCAAGATATCTCGGCAAAGATAAAAACAGCTTGAAACTGTTATTACTCGCTTTGATTTTGTCGGTACCTGGAACGATCGTTTCTTCGATCATTACCGTTCAGTTATTTGGCGGGATCACCTCCTCAGGATCCAGTATGATCGTTCAGCTATTACATGGGTTAGGTTTAAGTCAGACAACAAGTGTGATCTTGGTACAGGCGGGTACAGACTACCTTGATCGCTTGTTGTCTATCGTCGTTGTTTCATTAGTCATCACTATGTTGCCCCAACGCTTGATATATTCAAAAAGAAAAATAGGCTGAATAAACAGAGCTGGATTAGCAAAATAATGCTAATCTGACTCTGTTTTTTCATTTATTAAAAAAATCTTACGCTAAGTAGGATAAAATAATTCCTTGATATTTTTCGATCATATCCAAATAATTATCGATTTCAACATACTCATCTACTTGATGAGGCAAAGTAACGACACCAGGCCCAAAGACGACAAAGTCGAAGGAATGGTTAGCTTTCGTAAATTCGGCTGCATCCGTTGTTGCTGCCGCTCCAACTAAAGGTAATGGCTGGCTGAATTGTTGCTGAATGCAATGAATCAAAGGAGAATCTGGATCAGCTTTGACAGGTATTTTGTTGTAATCGATCATCAATTCCAAATGATAGTCTGTCTCTTGATTCAATTCATTGACGATTGATTGCAGCAATGCAATGATTTTATCATTTGGGTATTCTGGAATCGATCGAATGTTCCCTTGGAGCTGCGCATGGCTTGGGATGCTGTTGACTTGATTCCCGCCACTGATCAATGTAACATTATGGATTGTTTTTCCTAGGACAGGATTCTCGATTGTTTCAGCGAGGTGATTCATTTCAGCATTTGCTTTCGTAATGAATTCATTTAGGTGATTGATTGCATTATAACCTTGGTCTGGCATAGAGCTATGCGCTTCTTTTCCGTGCGAGGTGACTGTATAGTTGATTGATCCCATGTGCGTATACATCAAACTGTAATTGGTTGGCTCTCCGATGATCAAGGCATCTAAGTCATCTACATAGCCTGCTTTCGTGAGCTGTTCCCCACCTAGTTCACCCACTTCTTCTCCGACAGTGGCTAATAATTTGACTGTTCCGTTAAATGGTTTTCCTGACTCTTTCAGTTCGATCATGGCAATCACCATTGCTGCCAAGCCACTCTTCATATCTGTAGCACCACGTCCGTACAAACGGTTCCCATGGATTTCTGCTGCAAAGGGTGCATAGGTCCAAGACGATTCATCACCAGCCGCCACGACATCCATATGTCCAGATAGGCCTAACACTTTTCCTGATTGGCCCTTTTGGTAACGAGCAATCAAATTATCTCTACCATCTCTGTAAGAAACAATCTCTCCTGTTATGTCATGCCTTGCCAAAAGCTTATTCAAATAGGCTGCTACTTCACCTTCGTTTCCATTCACTGATTTAATTCGGATAATCTCTTGTAAAATCGCGATTTTTTCTTCTTTTTTCATCTAATCCTCTCCCTTGCCATTTCTTTTTATTGTATTTGAGTGTGCTCGAATTTTCAAATAGGAGCAACCAAAGTAAAAATGAAGAAAGAGAGCCACTTTATGAAAAATATGCTGCTACTTCCCTCCTATTTTATTTATACGAGAGGACTTGCCCATAGATTCCTATTCTACTGTTCTATCCTTAAAAGCTCTTATATGATGCTAGTTATTGTTAGCTTTCCTTTTTCAAGGATGATCTTTTCTTGTACCATTCTTTGTAAACATCATATACAGAAGCTAGTTGCAAAAAAACTCTCTACCTGCTGATATTTCAGCAAGTAGAGAGTTCGATTACTTAACTAAGTGATCATACTCGACTATCTTTCAATAGTCGATCATGTATCTTCATTAGAAAAGAATTATTTGTTTTTTAAGTTGTAGAAAGATTTCAAACCTTTGTATTCTGCAACTTCACCAAGTTGGTCTTCGATACGTAGTAATTGGTTGTATTTAGCAATACGGTCAGTACGTGATAGAGAACCAGTTTTGATTTGACCAGCATTTGTTGCAACAGCGATATCAGAGATTGTTGAATCTTCTGTTTCACCAGAACGGTGAGATACAACTGCTGTGTAGCCAGCTTCTTTAGCCATTTCGATAGCTTCGAAAGTTTCTGTTAATGTACCGATTTGGTTCACTTTGATAAGGATTGAGTTAGCAATTCCTTTTTCGATACCTTCAGATAATTTTTGAGTGTTTGTTACGAACAAGTCGTCACCAACTAATTGAACTTTGTCGCCTAATACGTCAGTTAATTTCTTGAATCCGTCCCAGTCGTTTTCGTCTAATCCATCTTCGATTGAGATGATTGGATATTTAGAAACTAATTCTTCGTAGAATTTGATCATTTCGTCAGTTGTTTTTTCGCCTTCGCCTGAGTCAGCTAGTACGTAAACACCTTTTTCTTTGTCGTAGAATTCTGAAGAAGCAGCATCCATAGCAAGAACAACGTCTTTACCAGGTACATAGCCAGCTTTTTCGATTGCTTCGATGATTACTTCAAAACCTTCTTCGTTTGAACCAAGGTTTGGAGCAAATCCACCTTCGTCACCAACAGAAGTTGCTAATCCGCGAGCTTTCAAGATTGAAGCTAATGCGTGGAATACTTCAGCACCCATACGTAGAGCTTCTTTGAATGTTGGAGCGCCAACAGGCATGATCATGAATTCTTGGAAGTCGATTGAGTTATCAGCATGTGATCCGCCGTTGATGATGTTCATCATTGGTGTTGGCAATACTTTTGTGTTGAATCCGCCTAGGTAGTGGTATAAAGGTACTTCTAGGTAGTCAGCAGCTGCACGTGCAACAGCGATAGAAACACCTAAAATAGCGTTCGCACCTAATTTACCTTTGTTAGGAGTTCCGTCTAAAGCGATCATAGCTTTGTCGATAGCCATTTGGTCACGAACATCGTAGCCAATGATTGCTTCAGCAATGATGTTGTTTACGTTGTCGACAGCTTTAGTTACACCTTTACCGCCATAACGAGCTTTGTCTCCGTCACGTAATTCAACTGCTTCGTATTCACCAGTTGAAGCACCTGAAGGAACCATTCCGCGGCCAAAAGCTCCGCTTTCTGTGTATACTTCTACTTCGATTGTTGGGTTACCACGTGAGTCTAAGATCTCGCGAGCGTAAACATCAGTAATAATTGACATGTTTTGTCTCTCCTTTGAGTTTGTTTTTTCCTAAGGGATTTCCCTCATATACGATTTTAGTTAATTTTGCTCATTAGTGCAAACATTTCTTGCATTTTTCGCAAATTTTCAACAATTATTTTACAGCGTCTAACAATGACAAAAATGAATCTGCTTGCAAGCTTGCGCCACCGACTAAAGCACCGTCAACATTTTCTTTTGCCATGTATTCAGCAATATTTTCTGGTTTTACAGAACCGCCGTATTGGATACGAACTGCTTCTGATACTTCTTTTCCATAAAGTTTTTCAACTGTTTGACGTACAACTCCACAAATTTCGTCAGCGATTTGTGCGTCAGCTGATTTACCAGTACCGATTGCCCAGATTGGTTCATAAGCAATAACCATGTTTGACACTTGTTCAGCTGAAAGATCAGCTAAACCAGCTGTAATTTGTCCTTCGATCCATTCAGCAGTTTTGCCTGCTTCATAGGTTTCTAAAGATTCGCCGCAGCATAGGATTGGTGTCATACCATTTGCAAAGATAGCTTTTGCTTTTTTATTGATGTCTTCGTCTGTTTCATGGAAATATTCACGACGTTCTGAATGTCCGATGATCACATAATGAACACCTAGATCAGCAAGAGCTGCTGGTGAAGTTTCACCAGTGAACGCACCTGAGTTTTCCCAGTAGCAGTTTTGTGCTGAGATTTTTAGTTCTGTACCTTCAGCTGATGTCATTAATTCTTGTAAGAATAATGCAGGAGATCCGATGACTGAATCAACTTTGTCATTTGAAGGGATTTTGTTTTTTACTGCTTCAGCAAATTCTTTTGCTTCTGATGCAGTTTTGTTCATTTTCCAGTTACCTGCGATAATAGGTTTACGCATTGAGGAACACACTCCTTAATTTATTGAAAAATGGCTAGGGAGTCATGAAAACTCCCTTCACCTTTTGATCGATTACTCGTCAGAATTGAGCAAACTTGGTCGTTTATTTATCGTTGATTGCTGCTAGTCCTGGTAATTCTTTACCTTCAAGCAATTCCAAGCTTGCGCCACCACCTGTTGAGATGTGTGTGAATTTGTCAGCAAATCCTAATTGTTCTGCTGCTGCAGCTGAGTCTCCGCCACCGATGATTGTTGTTGCGCCTTCTAAGTTAGCGATTGCTTCACAAACACCGATTGTACCTTTAGCAAAGTTACTCATTTCAAATACACCCATAGGTCCGTTCCAAACAACTGTTTTTGCACCTTGTAATGTATCAGCAAATAATTTTACTGATGCTGGGCCGATGTCTAAAGCCATCAAACCATCAGGAATGTCTCCTTCGATTACTTGTGTTTCAACATCATTTGAAAATTCTGGTGCACAGACATTGTCGATTGGCAAGACAAGTTTGTCGCCTGCTTTTTCGATTAATTCTTTTGCTAGTTCCACTTTATCAGCTTCTACTAGAGAGTTACCGATCTTGATTCCTTTTGCTTCGTAGAATGTGTAAGTCATTCCGCCACCGATCAAGATTTTATCTGCTTTAGGAATCAAGTTTTCGATTACGCCGATTTTATCAGAAACTTTTGCGCCACCAAGGATTGCAATCATTGGTCGTTTTGGTTCTTCTACTGCTTCACCGATGAACTTGATTTCTTTTTCCATCAAGAATCCAGCAACTGTTGGGATACCAGTTGAAGCGATACCTACGTTAGAAGCATGTGCACGGTGAGCTGTACCGAAAGCATCGTTAACAAATACATCGCCTAATGAAGCCCAGTATTTACCTAGTTCTGTATCATTTTTGCTTTCTTTTTTACCGTCAATATCTTCAAATCGTGTATTTTCGAATACGACAACGTCGCCGTCATTCATGTTGCGGATTGCTTCTTCTAATTGTTCTCCGCGAGTTTCAGGTACGAATGTTACTTCTTTACCTAATAATTCGCCTAGACGTTTTGCAACTGGAGCTAAAGATTTTCCTTCTTTATCTTCTTCTGTTTTTACACGTCCAAGGTGAGAGAAAAGGATTGCTTTTCCGCCTTGTTCTAGAACGTAGTTGATTGTTGGCAATGCTGCTTTGATACGAGTGTCGTCAGTGATCACGCCGTCTTTCAAAGGAACGTTGAAGTCAACACGGACAAGAACTTTTTTGTCTTTTAAATCGATATCTTTCACTGTTTTCTTAGCCATTTTATTTCCTCCTGAATAAACTTATTATCAAAAAAAGCGGAAGAAGCGCGATTGCTTCCCCGCTTTTAAATGTACATGTCTATAATTTACACTTGTACGTTTGTCTATCTTATAAGTTAGCGAAGTATTCTAAAGTACGTACTAATTGTGCAGTGTATGACATTTCGTTGTCGTACCAAGCAACAGTTTTAACTAATTGTTTGTCGCCAACTGTCATTACTTTAGTTTGTGTAGCATCAAATAATGAACCGTAAGTCATACCAACGATATCTGAAGAAACGATTTCGTCTGTGTTGTATCCGTAAGATTCGTTTGAAGCTTCTTTCATTGCTGCATTGATTTCGTCAACAGTTACTTCTTTTTCAAGAACTGTTACTAATTCTGTTAATGAACCTGTTGGTACAGGAACACGTTGAGCAGCTCCGTCTAATTTACCGTTCAATTCAGGAATTACTAAACCGATAGCTTTAGCAGCACCTGTTGAGTTAGGAACGATGTTTGCAGCAGCAGCGCGTGCACGGCGGAAGTCACCTTTAGGATGAGGTCCGTCTAGAGTCATTTGGTCACCTGTGTAAGCGTGGATAGTTGTCATTAATCCTTCAACAACACCAAATTTGTCGTTCAATGTTTTAGCCATAGGAGCTAAACAGTTAGTAGTACATGAAGCACCTGAGATAACTGTTTCTTTACCAGTTAATGTTTCGTGGTTTGTGTTATAAACGATTGTTGGAACATCGTTTCCGCCAGGAGCAGAGATAACAACGCGTTTAGCACCAGCTGTTAAATGTTTTTCAGCTGCTGATTTAGAAGTGAAGAAACCAGTACATTCTAGAACGATATCTACGCCTAGTTCGCCCCATGGTAATTCTTCTGGGTTGCGGTTAGCTAATACTTTAACTTCTTTTCCGTTTACGTTGAATGAACCTTCATGAACTTCAACTGTTCCGTTGAAACGTCCTTGAGTTGTGTCGTATTTTAACAAGTGTGCCAACATTTTAGCATCTGTCAAGTCGTTGATTGCTACTACTTCGATTCCATCTACATCTTGGATACGACGGAATGCTAGACGTCCAATACGTCCAAAACCATTAATACCTACTTTAACTGTCATTTAAGATTTCCTCCTTATGAAAATCAAAAAAATATTTATTTTAAAGGGTTACCCCTTTTAAAATCTCATTTGCAGCAGCTTCATCAGTGATGAGCCACGTTTGTTTTGGTGCATTTTTCATATAAGCTCGAATTGCTTTAGCTTTTGATTTTCCGCCCGCGATTGCCATGATGATCGGGACTTTTTCCAAATCTTGCAATTCTATGCCGATTCTAGGGACCTTATAAACGACTTCACCTTTTTCATTGAAAAAGTAGCCAAAAGATTCCGCAACAGCATTTGCTTGTTTCAGCATGACTAATTCTTTTTCAGTCATCTTACGACGTGCTGCCATGTGTAATGCACGCCCAATACTATGAATAACACAATTCGCTTCACTAATCAAGTTTAAGACTTCTTGGATAGATGGCTCATTGAGTAAAGAATTGTAAGTTGCCAGACTTAATTGTTCCGGAACATAAAGTGCACGGTGGTTACCGTTTGCTTTAGCAGCCATTCTTGCACTGACAGAATTTGCCTGTACAGTTATCGCTTCACCAATCCCGCCTCTTGCAGGGACAAACAGGTTATGCCGTTTCTTATTTTCCAGATTAGACAATTGTTCGGCTACCACAGCCATAGTAGTTCCTCCCATCACAGCGATGATATTCTCGCCTTCTGGAAGTAGTCGGTCTAGGGCTTCGCTCAGCGCTTCGCCGAATGCATCAGCCACTTTGGTCTGCTCTTCGCTGTTTCCTGAAACAACGATACAGCGTTGGTTACCAAAATATTCTGCCAACTGTTGTTCGGTTTGATGCGTACCTAAAAGCTGATCCATGAAGTTTTCAAGGCTTTGATAAACTTCTTCGCCCTTAGTTGTCAGCGTCATACCGCTTTTTGAGGTGTCGATCAAATTCAGATTTTTCAAAAGATCTGTTTCTGTTCGCAATACTCGTTCTGTGATCCCCATACTTTCCGATAAACTTCGACGTCCAATCGGCTGCATCCAATAGATATTTCGTAAAATTTTATAGCGTTCTTGCAACACTTCGATAATATCTGGTGCAACAGATTCAATCATTTTTATTTCATCCAGCATAGCGATCTCCTTAGTTGGACACTTTACGTCCAATGTAGACTTAAAACGACCCATATACGATAAAAAAAGAAATTAACTATTCGAATTTCACATCAATAAAGGGAAATCTCAACCTCACGACTGTAAGTCTAACAGTTTTGCTCTCGTTTTTCAACTAAAAAGACTAGAAAAAGTGAAATACTTTTTCTAGTCTTTTGACTGATTAGTTATCATAACGTTTTCTTTTTGATGAACTCGGGATTCCTAATAAATCACGATATTTTGCTACTGTTCGTCTTGAGATCGCTATCTCATCTTTTTTCAGCAATTCAACCAATTTCTGGTCAGACAACGGCTTGTTTTTGTCTTCTTGATCGACTAATTCCTGCAGCTTTTTCTTCGCTGTATCTGCTGAAAGGTCTTCTGTCTGTTCTGTACTATTCGTAGGAATTCGTGTAGTGAAAAATTTTTTTAATTCAAATACACCGAAGTCTGTTTCCAAATATTTCCCGTTGACTGCACGACTGACCGTGGATTCATGCACATCTATCTCAGTTGCAACTTCCTTTAACGTAAGAGGCTTGATTGGACGTTCCTTGTCGATAAAGAAAGCTTTTTGCCGGGAAACAATGACTTGAGCAACCCGCAAAATTGTATCCCCACGTTGTAGGATCGTTTTCTTCAACCATTCGAATTCCTGTTTCCGTTCTTTTAAATAATTTTCAGTTTCTTTATCTGCTTGTTGTGACATTTGTTTGAAGTAACTCTCTTGAAAGCGTATATTTGGCTGATTTTTTCGGTTTGAGATAACTTGTACATTTTTATCGTCGTCCACTAATACCCGGACATCAGGAATAATGTACAATTCGCTGCTACGGTCGAAAATCCGGCCAGGGCTTGGACTCAACGTTTGTAAATAGTCGAATATCTGCTGAACAGCATGTAGATCAACAGAAAAACGTTGTGCGATTTCTTTCCATTTTCGCTCCACCAGTTCCTCAAAACATTCTTCCAACACGATATAAGCTAATTCCGGCGCATAATCATCTCGTTCTGTTTGAAGCATGAGACATTCTTGCAAACTACGTGCACCTACTCCAGCTGGTTCTAATTGCTGAATCAGAGTCAACGCATCGAGCATTTGGATAGGCGTAGCTCCAATCTCTTTTCCGGCTTCTTCTAAACTAATCGTCAAAAATCCGTTCAAATCGATGTATTCTACAAGATAAAGAACGATTTTCCTCAAAAAAGTATCTCGGTAATTCAAATGGACTTGTTCGATCAATGAATCAAATAAAGACCCTTTTGTATCAGGAATCTGATTTAGGTAATTTGTCTCTTCTCCTTCATAAGAAGATGAAGAAGCTTTTATGTAATCTGGCTGCCATTCCGGCTCAACAACTTCCACCAATGGATTTTCCATTGCTTGATTCTCAACGAATGCCAACAGCTCCTCACTGTTATATTGTAAAACTTGGATGGACTGTTGCAACTGTTGCGTCATGGCTAGTTTCTGTGTCTGCTGCTGTTTTTGTGAAAAATTTTGCTCAAATTTCATTTTTTTGTCCAATCCCCTTGTAATTTTTTATCTGTTTAGTTACAATTATCCCAGTGCTTGCGTCCTTAGTGTAGTGGATATCACGTAAGATTCCGGTTCTTGAGACGGGGGTTCGATTCCCTCAGGACGCGTTCTACTGCTATTTTAGCATAATTTACGAATAGTTGCTTCTTTATTTTTAAGTGAAAACTGTCCGCCAAAGAAAATTGGTGGACAGTTTTTTGTTGTACCTGTATAGATATTGTTAAGCCTTTGCAAGTAAGGTAGTTATGTGTTCAACTACTTATTAAAATGTGTTATTTATTAAAGATACTTGTCTCACTTACTGAACTGGCCGATGATCGTTTCTGCCATAATAGTTCTCGACAGCCGTTGGATGCCCTAATAAATCCCCAACTGTCGTGATGCGATACCCTTGCTCTTTCAGATAATCGATCACTTGAGGAACGGCACGAATCGTTTCAGGATAGATATCATGGAATAAAATAATTGCCCCATCGTATACTGTTGCTTGGATCTTCTGCAAAATCAAATCAGGATTTCTTGTCTTCCAATCTTCTGAATCAACAGACCATTCGATGATCGGTCGCTGGATGATCGTTGCTCCTACATTCGTGACAGAACCATAGGGCGGACGAACAAAAGTGGGGGTTTTGCCAGTGACTTTTTTGATCTCAGTGTCTGCTTTCGTCACTTCCTCCGTCATCGACTGGGCAGAAAGAGTGGCCAGATTCTGATGATCGTATGTGTGATTGCCAATCTCGTGCCCTGCTTCAGCTGTCTGCTTCACGATTTCAGGATGCTGCGCCGTATTTTCTCCTAAGACGAAAAAAGTGGCATGCACGTTTTTTTCTTTTAAGATTCGCAGAAGCTGCGGTGTTGTGGTCGCTCCTGGTCCATCATCAAAGCTGATTGCGACGCTTTTGACAGCCGGATCTCGGCTCGTTTTTGTACTGTCTTGTGTTGATTGTGATGACTGACTTTGTACCTTTTCCGCTGATTCTTGAATGGCTTCTTTGACGTTAGCTGTTTCAGTTGATTGGCTTTTAATGGTTGATTGTTCTGATTGTTTGAAAGATTGTGACGAATGCTCCGAAGAGTGTGTTTGTCCTTTTACTTCGGTGATCAAGGAGGCCACCGAAGTAATTTCGAAAAACAAAAGCACGGATAAAGCAATAATACTGATAACTAAATAATTTCTTTTCACTATATCTCTTCTTTCTCTTTTTCTCTTCTTATTATTTACTTGTACTTACTTGAAAATTGAAACTGCTAGTCGCAACTACTTCTCGTCTAATGATCCAAATAATCTTCCGATGCCAAAATCGTTTTTGTCACGGACTTAGGAATGACAAATTCTGGTGTACCCATATAACCAGGAGCAATTTCGTATTGAGAAAAAGTCAAAACTAATTGATGCTCTTTGTTCAAATAAAAACTTCGTGTAGGCGTAACAAGTGTTGGTTTTTCTATCGTCCCTTCTTGAATATCTTGCTCAGTCCAATAGTACTTAGATGGATCTTCCTTGACTTGTTCGGCCATCTGCCGTTTGACTTCTTTTGTCAAAACAGATAGATAGGTGTCATCTTTGAATAAAAGTGGAAGTGAGAGCTGGACACTGTTTTTCTTGTCGATTGTGTCGTATCTTTTTTCAACATGGCTATCTGCTGCTGTTTGGGTGATCTGCCTTTCAATCACGAGAAACCGGTTATCGTCTACGATTTTCTGATAATCTCCCAAAACTTGGTAATGATCCGTTTCAAAATTTCCATATTCTTTTTCAGCTTTTTCAAAATCTGCTTGTCCTTCGCGAAAGTATTTTTGATTTAATCCATGAATTGTTTTATTTTCTTTCTCATTTTGTGTATTGATCTTCGGTACCTGAATATCGATTTTTTCAGATCGATCAGTAAAGCGTTCGCCTAAGATCAATTCAATGACTGATCCTAAGATGGGTAAATCTTCTGCAAAGCTTCGAACTTGACTATTAAAAAGAAGGCTACTTGTTGTAATCATTACGATAGCCAAAGATACTCCGAACCCTTGGAGACGTCTCTTTCTCCGCTTTGCTTTTATAAATGATTGCTCTTCGATAATAAAACGCTGGCGGATCTCCTCTTTAAGCCCTTTGGGAATTGCTTGTTCTTTATAAGTTTTCTTTAGTTTTTTTAAATTTTCTTTTTGGGAATACATGGCACTCTTCTCTCCTTCATTCTAGGATTTGACGTAAAGCATTCAATGAGCGGTACATTTTCGTTTTAACTGTGTTTTCATTCATATCCAAGATAGTCGCAATTTCTTTCAAACGAAATCCTTCAAAAAAGTAGAGGATCAGAATCTCTTTTTCCGGACTGTCTATTTTATCTAAAATCATATGGAGCTCTGCAACGGAAGTTTCTAAAGGTAACTGTTGGGGGATATCTTGAATTTCAAATAAGTCCACAGGCGTCCTTTTTTGTCTGCGCCAACTATCTAATGCCGTGCGGATCAATATCCGATAAAACCATGCACTAAAATGCTCGATCTCTTTTTCTTTTTCAAAATAGTTCAGGGCTTTATGAAAACTATCTTGCATCACATCTAAGGCCTCTTCTTTATCATGTACGTAATTCATCGTGATACGGAACATTTTTTGATAATCAGTTTCGATGAGTCCATTCAGCAGGTGACGGTATTTTTCGATCTGCCGTTTTTTCTTATATCCAGTAAAAATCATTCTCCACTCCTTTCTGCCTCACTTAATATGACGTACAAGGTGCGCTAAAAGTTTCAATTTTTTTATTTTTTATGTATTTACTTGGGATTTTTATATACAAAAAAGAAGGTGTGACAAAAATCGTGTCACACCTCCTTATTCTGATAGGCTGATCGTCTCTGTCACAACCTCTCGTAAGAAAATAATGTTTATTCTTTTTCAGAGTCAGAAAATTCTTCCTCTTCATAATCTTCATCATCATCGTCTTCGTCTATGATACTTAAATCTTCTTCGATATTTCCTGGCAAGTCTTCTTCATCATCTGTCGGGTCATCTGCTCCGATTTCTTGCAAGTCAGAATTATAAGCAGCGATTTCTTCATCTTCATCATCATCGTCATCAAACAGATCATCGTCATCTTCTTCTGTCAGATCTGTATCTTCTGGGTCATCGTCATTGTAATCGATCGCGTCTTCATCATCATTGATAAAGGCGTTGACTTTCTTGCGTTTACGGCGACGTGGAGTATCTTCATCCTCTTCGTCCATTCCATGGTTTACTTCTTCATCGATCGAATCGATAGCATACCATGAACGCAAGCCCCAACGATTATCCCCTAATGAGATAAAGCTGCCGTCAATATTCAAGTCAGTATAAAATTGTGCGAGTGAATCACGAATTTCACTGTCTGATTTCCCAAGATAGTTTTGGATCTGGTTAGCTAAATCAGAAAAATCCATGACATCGCCACGTTGTTCTAAGATCGCGTGTGCTACTTCGATCATTGATAATTCGCTTTTGTTTGCACCTTCAAATACACTAATTTCCAATCAGGACACGTCCTTTCACAGTCTACTCCTTATCATACAAAATCAGACACAAAAAATCAAACTTTTCTTTTATATTTACGCTGTAAAATCCAAGGTCAAATAATATTCGCCGATTTTTTCCGGTCCCATGAACAGATCATAATCGATTCGAACCTTCCCTGCTGTGGGACGGTCTTTCAAACTAACATGCAGTTCTTTCGTAAAAGTAGCAATCTGGATCATACCGTATGGTGTTCGATAGGATGTTTCTAACCGTTCTTTATAGCCAAATTTCAAACGCATCCGCATTTCTCCTGCACGGATCAGCTGTACATGACCATCTGGAACTAATTTGATCGTTACAGGAATCTCATCGCCCGTCTCCTCCTGAATCTCTTTATAACGTATGTACAGCGTATCGCCAATTGTCACCATTTGCCCTTTCAAATCAAAATAAAAATCTTGCACTTCCCCTTGCTGTTTTACTTTTGTACGCAATTTGATTGAAATCGGTGTTCCTTGTGATAATTCCATTATTCATTCTCCTTTACTTCTCATAGCTACATTGTTCCTAGTTTCTTTTGTTTTGTCAACCAACTTGTCCATTTTTACAGAAAACCTTTTTTCCAAAACAACTCTTTGATTTTAGAGTATAATATTGTAGAAAATATGAATTTATACAAAGGAGCCGGTTGAATGAACCCTGCGATTCGACTAGATCAGCACATTTATCAAAAAAACGACTTTTCCCCTTTTGCATTAACAGATATATTAACGGAATATTCTAAAGAACACCAGCAAATCTTTTTACATTTCTGGCAATATGACTGCACAGTCATCTTAGGTATGAAGGATGTTCGAACTCCTTTTCTAAGTGACGGGATCCAAACACTGGAAGATGCAGGTTACGCTCCAGTGATCAGAAATTCAGGTGGATTAGGGATCGTATCAGATGAAGGAATTTTGAATATTTCTTTGATTTTCCCCCAAAGTGACACAAAAAAAATAACCATAGATGACGCTTACGAGCAAATGCTCCTATTGACTAAATACGCTTTTCCAAAGGCACCGATACAAGCATTCGAAATCACCCATTCTTATTGTCCTGGAACTTATGATTTAAGCATCCATGGCAAAAAATTTGCCGGTATCGCTCAGCGTCGGATCAAAAATGGGATTTCTGTTATGATGTACTTAAGTGTCAACGGTAATCAGGAAAAACGCGGGCAAGTCATGAAGCGATTTTATCAATCTGCTTTAAAAGAAGACTTTGGTACAAATGGCTATCCTGCAGTGGATCCTGCTACAATGGCAACACTTGAAGAACTGCTTGACCAACCCCTTTTTGTAAAAGAAGTCAAAGAAGCATTTGCAAAAGCTTTTGAAAAGCTGTATTCTGCAAGTGATTTACAGGATTCTACCGACTGGCTAAAAAAAGAAATCCAGCTGGAGCAATGGAACAACCAAATCCAGAGAATGGAACAACGTAATAACATAAAGGAGCTACATTATGACAACCCCTTATAAATATCAAATGCTGCCTATGGAAAAAGTTTTTCGTGATCCAGTCCATAACTATATCCATGTCCAGCATCAAGTAATCTTAGATTTGATCAATTCGAAAGAAGTCCAACGTCTACGACGCATTAAACAATTAGGCACTTCTTCTTTCACTTTTCACGGAGCAGAACATAGCCGTTTTACTCATTCATTAGGCGTTTATGAGATTTCAAGACGAATCTGCGATATCTTTTCTCGAAATTTTTCAAAAGAAAAAATAGGCAACGGAGGCTGGGATGATCAGGAACGGCTGGTGACTTTATGTGCGGCACTGTTGCATGATGTCGGTCATGGTCCTTACTCTCATACATTTGAACATATCTTCCATACGAATCATGAAGCCATCACTGTAGAGATCATCACTTCTCCAGAAACAGAAGTGTATCAGATTCTTAACCGAGTAGAAGAAGGTTTTCCTGAAAAGGTAGCTAGTGTGATCCAAAAAACTTACCCCAACCCACAAGTTGTCCAAATGATTTCTAGTCAGATCGATGCAGATCGAATGGACTATTTGCTTCGGGATGCTTATTTCACTGGAACAGAATATGGAACATTTGATCTTACCCGAATATTACGTGTGATTCGTCCTTATGAAGGCGGGATCGCTTTTTCCATGAGTGGCATGCATGCAGTGGAAGATTATATCGTTAGCCGATATCAAATGTATGTGCAAGTGTACTTCCATCCTGTTTCCCGTGGTATGGAAGTAATTTTGGAGCATCTGCTTCATCGCGCACACGAGTTGTATCAAGAAGATGCCAGCAGTTTTGAACTCCATTCTCAATTACTTCTGCCATTTCTTGACGGAAGCTTTACTTTAGAAGAATACCTCAAACTTGATGATGGGGTCTTGGGCACTTACTTTACTCAATGGTCTGAATCTGCTGATCCTATTTTAAATGATTTAGCTAAACGTTTTTTGAATCGTAAACCACTGAAATCTGCTACTTTTTCTGGCAACCGGGATTCAAAATTAGTCCAAGAACTCACTTTGTTAGTAGAAAAGGTCGGATATAATCCTGTTTATTACACTGCTGTGAATTCTAGCTACGATCTACCTTATGATTTTTATCGCCCAGAACAAGGCAGACATCGCACACAAATCGAGATTTTGCGAAATGACGGAACTTTGATAGAATTATCACAGGTTAGTCAGCTTGTTGCTGCATTAGCGGGACAAGAACAAGGAGATGAGCGATTTTTCTTTCCAAAAGAAATGGTTGATCCGTCCTTGCGTGATCATTATGATTTATTTGACGAAACTTATCAAGAATTTGCCAGCCATATCCGTAATGGCGCATTGATTGAAATAAATTAAAATATATTGGAGGAAATTATGTCTATCAAACTAGTCGCTATCGACATCGATGGTACTTTATTAAATGAGAAAAGAGAAGTAACAAAAGAAGTAAAAGAAGCGATTGCCGCTGCTGTTGCAAAAGGTGTTTCGATCGTTTTATGCACTGGCCGTCCCTTACCAGGTGTCCAGGAACAGTTAAACGAGTTGAACCTTTTTCAAGATAATGATTACGTTATTACTTATAACGGGGCACTCGTACAACAAACGAAATCAGGTAAAATCATCGCCCGTCACGGACTGACACATGAAGATTTCCTAGAGATCGAAGTAATGGCACGCCGTGTCGGCAGTCATCTCCATTCGATCGATGACAAAGCGATCTACACGCCTAATCGAGATATCAGCGCTTATACGATCCACGAAGCAAGTTTAGTCAAGATGCCGCTAAAATATCGAACACCTGAAGAAATGACACCAGACATGAACATCGTCAAAATGATGATGATCGACGAACCAGAAATTTTAGATGCAGCAATTGCGCGTTTACCGCAAACTTTCCGTGATAAATACACAACGGTCAAAAGTGCGCCCTATTACTTCGAAGTACTAAATAAAGAAGCAAGTAAAGGTGCGGCAGTTGCGAATCTCGCACAGCACCTTGGTATTGATCAAGATGAAATCATGGCTATCGGAGATAACGAGAACGACTTATCCATGATTGAATATGCTGGTCTAGGAGTAGCAATGGGAAATGCCGTTTCTCTTGTCAAAGAAGCAGCAAATGTCATCACTTCATCAAACGACGAGCACGGTGTAGCTGAAGCAATCAAAAAATATGTACTGTAATAAATAAAAAAACTGAGAGAAAGCTGATCTACTCGCTTTCTTTCAGTTTTTATTTTTTTCGATCCATCTCTCGACTGCCCATCGGTGGCTACCACGTTTCAATTTCACAAGCGCTTCTTGAGGGCTCACCCACCAAATTTTATTGGTCTTTTCAGTTGGTTCTCCTATACGCTTCCAAGAATCAGCAACAAAGAAATATCCTGGATTATAATAATAAGTTGCACGATAATTCGAGTAAAAATACTCATCAGCTTCTCCCAGATAAGAAGAAATTTCTGCCACAATTCCCATTTCTTCTATCAGCTCACGGACAATCGCTTCTTCTTTCGTCTCTTCTCCTTCAATTTCCCCGCCAGGAAGAAAAAAAGCACCATTTGGAGCCTCGATTACTGCAATCTGCTGATCTCTTTCTATGACAATATATGCTGCATAACGGGTTTGATAATCAGCAAATTGCTTTTTTTCACCAAAAATTGGTTTATCCATGAATAGTTTCCACCTTAACAGTTTTATTTTCTATCCATTTTACATGAGAAATTTCTCATGAACAAGCACAAATCAACTATTTCCTTACTTCTTTTTGTTATGATTGAGTAAAAGGAAAAGGAGAGATGAATCTATGAAAATGGCTCACACATGTGTTCGAGTGAAAGATCTTGAAGCATCAATCGAATTTTATCAAAAGGCATTTGGTTTTGAAGAAAGCCGCCGCCGTGATTTTCCAGAAAACAAATTTACACTTGTTTATTTGACACTTCCTGGGGATGACTATGAATTAGAGTTGACTTACAACTATGATCATGGTGCGTATGATCTAGGAGACGGCTATGGTCATATCGCTATAGCAGCTGATGATCTAGAAAAATTACACGAGCAACATAAAGCTGCTGGTCTTGAGATTACTGACTTAAAAGGATTACCTGGCACTGCGCCTTCTTACTACTTTGTCATTGACCCTGATGGTTATAAAATCGAAGTCATCCGAGGATAGTTAGTATGGGGCATTTTACTCTTGATTGAATAAAAAACAAACACCAATAATTAAAATGAGACGCAAACTTTTCATTAAATTGAAAAAGTTTGCGTCTTTTTTTAACAACCATTGTAGCTATAAGGTTGCCACTCTCCACCAATTTATTTTTAATTCATTTGAAAGAAATCAAATAAACGAGGTACCTTTAGAAAACAAAACTGCTTTTCCTCCTATTATCACACGATCTTCTTTTAATTCACATTCTAGATCCCCGCCCCTTGATGACATTTGATAAGCTGACAATTTTGTTTTATTCATTCTTTCTGCCCAATAAGGAATAAGATTAGAATGTGCTGATCCACATACTGGATCTTCATTGATTGTTAATTTTGGAAAGAAGGTTCTAGAAACAAAGTCTTTTTGCACACTTTCTGCTGTCACGATGACTCCTATTCCTAATTCAAAATTTTTGATAGCTGTAAAATCTGGCTGCAATTTAGCCACCGTTTTTTCATCTTCTAATACGAAAAATAAATCACGTGCTAAGTAGGCTTCTTTAATCTTAGCCCCAATCGCTTCTTCATATTCAGACAATATCGGCACTTTTTTCGGCATAATACTAGGAAAATCCATGTAATAATAATCTTTAATTCTTGTCACAAATAGATTACCGCTTTGAGTAGAAAATTTAATCGTTTCATCAGGTATTTTGTAATAGTTAAATAAAACAAATGCTGTTGCTAATGTCGCGTGACCACAAAGATCGATTTCTCGATCTGGCGTAAACCATCTAAGCTCAAATTCTTGGTTTTTCTTCACTGTAAATGCTGTTTCAGATAAATTGTTTTCAATGGCAATTTTTTGCATCGTACCTTCTGGCAGCCATTCTTCTAGCACATAAACCGCTGCTGGATTTCCTTTGAACACCTCATCTGCAAATGCATCAACTACGTAATAATCTAAGTTCATTTTAAAGCCCCTTTCTCTAATTTGTTATAAATATATTCTGCACAACAAAGATCTTCAATAGCTAGACCAACTGCGTCGAAAATCGTCGGCCTCGATTCTCCTTTATAAAATGTTTTTTTCTCAGAAACTAATTCGCCTAATGTACCAACAATACAAGATTCCTCTAAATCTCCTTCTGCCATGGCTATAAGCAGGTCCCCGCTTTCTGTTAAGGCAGCTGAGTAATCATCTACATAGATTTGAGAAGTTTCCATCAACGATGTACTTATCTCTCTTGTATCAGGAGTAAATGTGCCCACAGCATTGATATGTGCGTCTTCCCTTACCCACTCTTTTTGAAGAAATGCCTCTTTACTAGAGGTCAACGTACAAATGATTTCCGCTGGACGTACTGCATCTTCTACTGATATTGCATTTATAAACGTTATTTTAGGATACTGTTTTTTAGCTTTAGCGATAAAAGTATTTCGTCTTTCTTCTAAAATATCGTAAACAAACACTGTAGTGATGGGACGAATGGTAGAAATCGCAGTCAAATGCGACAATGCTTGTTGACCAGCTCCAATTAAAGCAAGTGTTTCTGCATGCGGATTTGCTAAGTAATCTGTTGCCAGCGCAGATACAGCAGCTGTTCGAATCCAGGTGACTGCATTTGCGTTTATCAATGCTTTGGGTAGTCCGTTTTGAGCATCAAACAAGAAAATCTCTCCTAAATGAGAAGGTAAATGATACTGATGATTATCCGGAAAAGCGGTAATGACTTTTGTGCCAAAATATCTGTTCTCCCCCAAATAAGCAGGCATCATCGCAAACATATTTTTGCCTTTTCCGTCAGGTAAAATTTCCACCAATCGAGGATTTTGGCTGATTTTACCACTTTCATAATCAAAAAAACATTTTTTCATTACTTGAATCGCTTCTTCAAAACTAAAAGAAGCTACTACTTCCTCAAAATTAATAATTTTCATAGACAATTCCCTCCTCACAAAAGATTAACTTCTAAAATCAATACAATCAATGGTAAAATTGTATGGTATACAATTTTAAGGAGTGGAGAAAATGCCTATTAATTCTTATGACAATTACCCGTTAACTTGGCGACCAGACAAACAAAAATTGAAGCGTCCTTATTATCGATCGTTGATTCAACAATTAGAACAAGATATTTTAAAGAATAAATTACAGAAAAACACTCAGTTCCCCTCCCAAAGAGAGCTAGCTGATTATTTAGATTTAAATTTTACTACCGTTGGCAAGGCTTATAAATATGGAATTGAGAAAGGTTTGCTGTATACGAATATTGGAAGTGGCACATTTATTTCTCCCAATGTCTTTGAGTCCATCACCATCTCTACCAATGAAGTAACCGAACATATCATTGATTTTGGTCTGGTTAGTTCTTTTGAAGAATGTAATAAATTCGTTGTCCCGTTTATTCAATCAACTAGTAATAACCCAAATCTTGTTGGTTTGCTTAATTACCAAGATCCCAAAGGCACAAATTTTCAATTGACTACTGCAGCAAATTGGTTAAAAACTCAAGGAGTCATTCCGTCCTTAGAATCTCTATCTATTGTTTCCGGTGTTCAAAATGGATTGGCTATCACACTTTCTGCACTTTTCTCTCCAGGTGATAGAATAGCAACAGACCGATATACATACGCTAATTTCATTGAATTGGCTCAGTTATATCATTTAGAGATCGTTCCAATTGATTTTGACGAGCAAGGAATGCGACCTGATATATTGATTCAGGAATGTAGAAAAAAGAAGATTCATGGTGTCTTTCTTATGCCTTCTTGTAATAATCCTATAGGGTTTCAAATCTCTCACAAAAGACGAGAGCAATTAGCCGAAGTGATTGAAAAAGAAGGTCTATGGGTTATTGAAGATGATATCCATTCATTTTTAACAACTTACTATCAACATACGATCATTCCTCCTTTCCAAAATTTATTACCTAACCAAACAATCTACTTAGCTGGAATGACAAAATTTATTTGTTCTGGATTGCGAGTTGCTTATCTTGTAGTTCCAGTACATGTCCAAAGCAAGATAGAACAAGCAATTTTTAATATAAATGTGAAAACTTCTGGATTAGATGTGGAAGTCATCACTCAAATCCTCCATTCAAATGAAGCAAATAGGATCTTAGAAACTAAATTAAGTCTTACAAAAAGAGCCAATCAGCTTTTTGATTCTCTTTTCAAAGTAGAAAAACCAACGAATCGTGTCCCTTACTATCGAATTCTTCCAGTTGATCCTGAGATTGACCCTAAGATAATTGAGAATGACTTTCTTGCTAACGGTATCCGACTTTATCATTCCAGACGCTTTACTACACGTGCGCAACCAGATGCATTCGTTCGAATTTCCCTATCCTCTAATAACCTTGAAATTTTAGCTTCTGGACTAAGTATCGTAAAAGAAAAAATAAAAAAATATGAATTATAACCTATTGATAAATAAAGGAATCAAATCTTATTGATTCCTTTCAATAAAAAAGAGGCACTACCCGAGGTTCAACAACGGGTAGTGCCTCAAAAAATAAACGAACATTTTGCACTTAAAGTATCCAAGAAGCAAGAAAAATTATTTTATTTTCTTATTTTACTAAATCACTAGGTTTCTGTCAGAAGATGAAATTATCCAATCATGACACTTTCTTCTGGATATTTGTATTTTGATTGTGTTCTTTGTGCTTTTGTCATCAGAGAGAAGACCACAGTCAATACACCAACTCGTCCAATGTACATAAGCGCTATAATGATCAATTTCCCTATTGCAGTCAAGTCTGGCGTCAATCCCATCGTAAGACCTACTGTACCAAACGCAGAGAAGACCTCAAAAGCAATATATTCGATGCCAGAAGTTTTAGGTATCGTTTCAGTCACCGATAAAATCATGATGGCGACTACACACAACGTCAACGTAACAAAAAATAAAGTAAGTGCCCGCAACACTGCGCCTTGTCGGATGGTACGGCCAAATGCTTCCGCTCTCGTACGTCCTTTCAACATCGAACGCATCTGGATCAGCAACACACCTAACGTAGTTGTTTTCAATCCGCCGGCCGTCGACCCAGATGTTCCGCCGATGTACATCAAAAACATCGTTAAAATCAGACCTGCATGGCTCATATGGAGGTAATCAACTGAATAATATCCAGCCGTTCTAGGTGTCACACTCATAAAAAAGGTGTTTGCCAATCGTTGAAACATATTCCCTTCCACTAGCGTTGCCCCATTGCGCTCTGTGAAAAAGAACACAACGAATCCGCCTAATAAAAGGGTACCTGTAACGGTTAATGCGATTTTTGAATGAATCGTCATCTTCTTTTTCTGATGATATTCCAGTAAATCACGCCATACGATGAAGCCTAACCCACCAGAAATGATCAAAGCAGATACCACCATGATCAAATAAACATTTTGCTGGTGATTGGCTAAACTGTCTCCTAACAAATCAAACCCTGCATTACAAAAACTAGAGATTGCATGGAACAAACTGTACCAGATACCTTTCAACCAGCCAAATTCAGGCACAAATACAAAAGATAAAGCAACCGTACCAATCAATTGGATCACAAAGGCCAATTTTAGGATGTAAAGCATGAGCTTCATCACACCTGATACTTCTTCTAGATTCAGCGCTTCTTTTAATATAATACGTGTGCTGAGACTGACTTTCTTCTTTATCAATGCAAAGCATAGAATCGGAACCATCATAAAACCAAGACCGCCGATCTCAATCAAAAGCATGATCAAAAATTGACCAGCACTGTTCCAATGCTCTGCTGTATTCAATGTTGTCAATCCCGTTACACAGACAGCAGAAGTTGCAGTGAAAAGCGCATCGATAAAATTTGTCCCATGCCCACTATTACTAAAAAATGGTAGGGTAAGTAGGCCGCCGCCAACTAAAATCAGGAGAAAAAATCCTAATGCGAGAAGCTGAACAGCCGGCAAACGTTTCTTTATTTGTTTGCTTTGTTTAATCATCGTTTTCCTCTTTTAAAAAAAGATACCACTTAGTCAGTGGTACCCATATTTTTTACTTTGATCAACCTTGTTACTTCTGCGCGCTCGTTTTCTTCCAGCTTCATACGAATATAATAGATCGTTTCTTCTAATTGAGGGATCGTCATATATTCTAATGCATTGACTCGCCGACGTGTCTTTTCGATTTCACTCGCCATCAGTTGACAAGTTTTTTCGATTTCTGTCAGTTCCAAAAGTTTTGGAAGCAGGGTAGTAAACCGATCGATTGACCGATCCAGTTCGGCACTGGAATTCAAATACCCGTATTCCAAAGGTGTGTCTGTCAGCTGTTCATCATATTCAAAATTCATCACAGGTACTTTTACACTCATGATATTTTTGTCTACGATAGACAAATCAACGTTTTCCGCCGGCAAAACAAATAATTCTTCGATGAAAGGTTCCGTGATCGAAGCATTTGCCAATACAAAATCAGACATTGCTTCTGTCATAGACTCTTCCATTTCTTGACGCAGCTGGTTGTTCTTTCGAATCAACAGGATGAATTGACGCATCAGTTCATCTTGCTTATCTTTTAATAATTTATGCCCTCTTGTGGCAGTTGTCAACTGTTTTTTCAATCGAGTCAATTCCATGCGGGTCGGATTCACATTCAATCGTGCCATCAGAACTCACTTCCCTTCTGGCAGATATTTGTCCAGCATGTCGTCTTTGATTCGTTTTAATTCGGTTCTTGGCAACATCGATAGCAGTTCCCACCCTAGATCAAGTGTTTCAGTAATCGAACGGTTCGTGTAGAATCCTTGATTGACATATTCTTTTTCAAACCGCTCAGCAAACTTCGCATAGATCTTGTCTACATCAGATAAAGCAGATTCACCTAAAACTACGGCTAATTCTTTTGCCTGTTTTCCTTGTGCATAGGCTGCAAAAAGCTGATTCATCGTAGCTGCATGGTCTTCTCTTGTCTTTCCGGGTCCAGTTCCCTTATCTTTTAACCGCGAAAGAGACGGGAGTACATCAATTGGTGGCTGAATCCCACTCTTGTAAAGCTCTCTAGTCAAGATGATCTGTCCTTCTGTAATATAACCAGTCAAGTCAGGGATTGGATGAGTTTTATCGTCTTCTGGCATTGTTAGAATCGGAATTTGAGTAACCGATCCTTTTAGTCCGCGGATTCTTCCTGCTCGTTCGAATAAAGTAGCTAAGTTCGTGTAAAGATACCCAGGATATCCTCTTCTTCCTGGAACTTCTCGCCGTGCTGCAGAAATCTCTCGCAATGCCTCTGCATAGTTGGTCATGTCTGTCATGATAACCAAAACATGCATTCCCTTTTCATAAGCAAGATATTCTGCAGCAGTCAAAGCCATACGAGGAGTAGCGATACGTTCGATTGCAGGGTCGTTTGCTAAATTCATAAACATGACAGAACGGTCGATTGCGCCCGTTTGACGAAAATCTTCCATGAAAAATTCAGCTTCTTCAAAAGTGATTCCAATAGCAGCAAAGACTACGGCGAAATCATCTGATGAATCGAGTACCGTTGCTTGTCGCGCGATCTGAGCAGCTAATTCTTTATGAGGAAGACCAGAGCCAGAAAATACTGGTAATTTTTGCCCACGAACTAATGTATTCAAATGATCGATTGCAGAGATACCTGTTTGGATAAACTCATCTGGATAATCCCGAGCTACTGGATTGATTACTTCTCCGTTAATATCCAAATGCTTTTCAGGCAGGATCTCTGGTCCGTTATCTTTCGGTCGTCCCAAACCATCGAATACTCGACCGATCATGTCTTCCGATACACCTAGTTCTAAAGGATGGCCTAAAAATCGTACAGAAGAGTCACGTAAATTGATACCACTTGTTCCTTCGAATATTTGGACCATTGCTTTATCTTCTTGGACTTCCAATACTTGTCCACGACGAATCTCGCCATTTTGCATACGGACTTCGATTAATTCTTCATATTTGACACCAGCAACTTTTTCAACCGCCATCAATGGACCGACGACTTCACCGATCGTACGATATTCTTTAATCATTGCTCATGCCTCCTTCTGAAACGATCGTTTGCATCGTTTGCTTGATTTCACCAATAATTTGATCTAGTTTTTCTAATTCTGTTTCCGGGATATATTTGCTTCGTCCGATCCTTTCACGAATCGATACGGTACCGTCCATGATCTCACTTAAATAAGCACCTAACGACAACGCACGGCGTCCTTCTTCACCAAAGGTCAAGATCATCTTCAACATTTTGAATTGTTTCTCTCTTGAAGTGAATGTATCGACATCATCAAAAGCATTTTGCTGCAAATAATCTTCACGAATGGATTTTGCCACTTCTAATGTCAGACGGTCATTATCTGAAAGGGAATCAATCCCTACCAAACGCACGATTTCATTCAGCTGCTGTTCTTCCTGCAAAATACGCATGCCCTCGGTGACCATGGATGCCCAGTCAGCTTGAAGGATATGATCCATATACTTCCCTACTTCTGTTGAATAAAGAGAATAGCTTTGTATCCAATCGATCGAAGGAAAATGTCTTTTTTGGGCTAAACTGGAATCAAGACCCCAGAATACTTTTACGACCCGCAATGTATTTTGTGTGACTGGTTCCGAAATATCCCCTCCAGACGGGGATACAGCACTGATTGCGGTTATACTTCCTTCGCGACCTTCTGATCCTAATGCAATGACTCTTCCAGATCGTTCATAGTATTCCGCAAGCCGTGAACCAAGATAAGCTGGATAACCTTCATCACCAGGCATTTCTTCCAAACGTCCGCTCATCTCACGAAGTGCTTCTGCCCATCGTGAAGTGGAGTCTGCCATGATAGCAACGTCATAACCCATGTCACGGAAATATTCCGCAATTGTGATTCCCGTATAGATAGAAGCTTCTCGAGCTGCTACTGGCATGTTTGATGTATTAGCAATCAATACCGTACGTTCCATCAACGATTCTCCTGTATTAGGGTCAATCAATTCAGGGAATTCATTTAAAACATCCGTCATCTCATTTCCACGCTCGCCACATCCCACATAGACAACCATGTCCACATCGGCCCATTTTGCAATTTGATGCTGAACGACTGTTTTCCCTGCACCAAAAGGACCAGGTACAGCTGCTGCTCCTCCTTTTGTCACTGGGAAGAATGTATCAATCACTCGCTGTCCAGTGATCATGGGTGCATCCGGGTTTAATTTTTCTTTGATTGGCCGACTACGTCTTACTGGCCATTTTTGAAGCATCGTCAAATTTTTGTCACCATTTTCGATTTCAATGACACATACTGTTTCATCAATAGTGAATGAACCTTTTTCGATTGTTTTGATCGTTCCTTTTATCCCATTTGGCACCATGATTTTATGTTTTATAACTTTTGTTTCTTCTACGATCCCGATAACATCTCCAGCACTCACCGTTTCTCCGGCTTCTACTGTTGGTTCGAACCACCATTTTTTCTCATGGTCCAATGCGGGCAATTGAACTCCGCGCCCTAAGAAATTACTTTGTGTGATTTCCATAAAGGTATCTAATGGCCGTTGGATTCCGTCAAACATTTGTGAAATGATCCCTGGTCCTAATTCAACAGATAAAGCTTCACCAGTAGAGCGAACCGGTTCGCCTGGACCAATTCCAGAAGTCTCTTCATATACTTGAATAGACGCCACATCGCCACGCATCTCGATAATTTCTCCGATAACTCCTAGATCTCCCACTAGACACATGTCTTGGATACTGGCATCAGACATGTTCTCAGCCATTACAAGAGGTCCGGAGACTTTTATGATTTTTCCAATTTGCAAAATTTCTATCTCCTTTTCATACTATAAGATATTTTGACCTACTGCTTTTTCTACGTTTTTTTGAATTTCTTCCAGCCCTATCCCTAATGATCCTTGATGATTGGGAATCAATACGATAGCAGGTATCATTTGTTCCTTGTAACGTTCGATCGTTTCTGGGCTCAATGCTGCACATTGCTCTGTGACATAAATCACGCCATACTCATTCTTTGCCATTTCTTCAATTGCCTGACGAACGGTTTGCTTGGTTGTACCATAACGAACATCAAAGCCAAACAATTTGAATGGCAAAACAGAATCTTTGTCGCCAACTACACCGATCTTATGCGTCATAGACTTGTCTCACCCGCTTTCTGATTGTTTCTGATTCGAAATGGCTTCTTTTGCCGATAACCAGTAAACGAAGGTTTTTGCTTTCTACCTCTTTTGCGTTCAAAAAGGCTAGTAGTGGCAGTGGTCCGAAAGCCTGGGTTTGTGCTTCTTGATACAATGAACTTAGATAATCATCTTTCAACTGTTCAAGCTTTACGAGATCAATATTTCCCTCACGGATGACAGGGCGCAGAAAATCAGCATAATCTGTCTCTAATAGAAAATTCGTGTAATCTTCCATATCTTTATCTACAAAGTTCAAAAATACTTCTTTTTCGATACTTCCCGAGCTGGAAAGTACCGTCGTCATGAACCCATATGTTCTTTTCTGCAATATTCCTCGAGCCATCGTTGTGATATTGGTCAAGTCAATAAAAGCAATGACTTCTGTCAGCAATTCTTGATATCCTAGCTTATCGGCAAGCCGTCGCTGCTCTGTCAAAAACTGTCGATCATAAATCACGTCAATTCCCTGAAGAATGGTAGACTCTTCAAAATAATCACGTACTTCTCGTATACTGTCCATAATGCTTTCAGGAAGTTCATTTGAAACTTGCGTATGAATGGCATCCTTCAAGGTTTCTAATGAATAAAATCCATCGTCGATATACAAATGGTCCAGATTTTGATTTGTCATCTCAGCTTTTGTCAAAACCTTCAGATTATGGAAAGTATAACGCATCGTATAGATCCAAACGATTTCAGGCTCCGGTGCTGATTCCTTTAACCAGCGAAATAGACGGCTCTGCTCCTTTAAAAGATTCTGTTCGAAGTCATATTCATATCCGTCATAAATATATGGACTGTAAATCGTGGATTTCAATATTTCACCAAGTGCTTCGACAGAATTTGTTTGAATCATCCGTTCAAATGTCTCATTGGACAAAAGTTCAAGCTCTCTTCCGCGAATCAAGGGATTTAGTTCGTGGTATTCCATACACTGATCCCTCCTTATTCGAATAATTGATTGGCAATCTCAAAACTCATCGTTCCTTGGATATCTTGTACAAGGCTGCTGAAAAGAAAATTATACTGAACTCCTTGATCGTTTATCAGAAAACCCGCTTGATCAGCAACAGTTTCATCACTTAAAACCATCATAAAGGGAAGTTCATTGTTCCATTCATCCAACAACGTCTGAGAAAGATAGGCTGCTGATTTTTCTCCAGCAATGAATGCTACTTTTCCTGTCAAAGGTAATGAATACAATGCATTTTTGATAAACTGGATTTGTTCAGATTCATCCCAATTTTCCATTTCAGTTACCGCATCTGCAAACAATCGTCTTAAAAATTCCTGCTTCGCATTCAAATTTTCTTGTCGTACTTCTACTTGCTGGCGATTCCTTAGCTGACGGTATTTTTTTTCGAGTAATTCGATTTGTTTTTCTTTTTGTTTTTGATGTTCTGTTTCAACTTGCGTACGTTTTTGTTCAAAGTTTTGATCGATCTTCATTCGCTCTTCTTGTTCTAACGCCGCTCTTTCCTGCTCTGCTGCTTCGTTCATCTGAGAGATGATTTTTTCAATGGCGTTCATCTGCTTTTCCTCCTTTATGCTTAGGCATTCAACACTAATAGGAAGGAAATAACGAAACCTAAAATCGCGTATGTTTCAACCATCGCAGCAAAAATGATTCCTTTTGTAGCATGTTCAGGTTTTTTCGCTAAAATTTGAATACCTGCCGCTGCGACTTTTCCTTGGGCAATACCTGAAAACAAGCCTGTAAAAGCAATCGGCAGAGAAGCACCTAGAAAGTTCAGTCCTTGTACAACTGACATGTCATTTCCTAAGTTGATAAAAATCAAAAAGGCAATAACGAATCCATACAAACCTTGCGTACCTGGAAGCAATTGCAGAATCAGAGCCTGCCCGAATTTTTCGGGTTGACTTGTTGTCAATGCTGCTGCTGCCTCACCTGTCATTCCAACACCTTTAGCTGAACCGATCCCTGAAAAAATCGTCGCTGTTGCCATCGCTAATACCGCAAATACCATTCCACCATTTTGACTAATTAAGTAATCCATCATTATATAAAAATCCTCCAATTATTTATTGTTTTTTTTCTTGTGATTGATGTTGACGTATTTTTCCGCCGTTTTCAGCGGATCAAAGGCACGTCCGCCTCCTGTATAAAACTTCCCAAAAAATTCGACATACTGCAATCGTGCGCCATGGACATAGGCACTTAGCAGTGTCAAAAACATATTCAGTGCGTGTAAAGCGATGATCAAAAGGATCCCTACACTGAATCGAGCAGCTGGCGGCATGAAAGCAACTAGCATATTGAATGCCGCTCCAATACTTCCGCCTGAAATACCCAATGCCATCAAACGTGTATAACTGACTAAATCACCGATATAGCCGGTCAGTCCGTAAAGATTATACGCACCTTTGGCAGCACCTTTGACTTTAGACGGCGTTTGGATAATCGGAACGATCAAGATACATAAGGCAGCAATGATCGATAGCCCAGCGCCAAGGTAAACAAATGCTGTATTTTTTATCAACATGGCACCAACCAACGCAATAACGATCCCAATTAGGATCCCTTGCCAGGCAAATCCATCACTGACAGCACTCAAGTAATCTTTTCTCCTGATATTTTCCTTTGCTGCCACAAATAATCCAACCAAAATCTGTATCAGACCGAAAATCACGGATAAAATCAAAATCGTATTGACGTCATCCGTCGTAGATAGGATTGGGAAAGGCAAGCGGATGCCAAACAGTTCTTTTGGTAATGACTGTCCGAAAAATGAACTGTAGATCAATCCCCAGATGATCGATGGTATCGAGAGAATCTCAAAGAATTTTACGAAACGTTTCATCCCGCGTGGTAGAACAAGTAGTTTTTGAGCTAGTATTGTCCCAATGAGCATCAGCAAACCATAACCAACATCTGCGACCATCATCCCGAAGAAGACAAGATAAAATGGTGTCATCCAAGGTGTTGGATCTACTTCTTCATATTTTGGCAGACTGTACATTTCAGTCAGCAATTCAAAAGGTTCGACAAGCGGATGGTTTTTCAATTTAGTAGGGACTTCCTGCTGAATCTCTTCTGAGTTTGGTGTTTCGAAACTGACGTATATATCTTCTTCTGATACGGTTTCGTTTAACACATGCAGCAAATTCTGTTTTTCTTCTGCATCTACCCAACCTTGCAAAACGATCAGATAAGTCGCATGGATAAACCGTTCTTTTATTTTTTCTCGTTCTGCAACGGCAAGTGTGACTTCTTCTACCCATTCAAATTCTTGGATATAGCCACTGCACTGACCTAACGCTGTCGTTATCTTCTTTTGCTGCTCGTGAACAATGGATAATTGCTGCTTGGTCTCTTGCAGTTTTTCTTTAGGATTTTGTTCATAAGGATACGTTTCTTTATTGAACCCGTATTTCCCAGCAATTTCTTCTATAACAGCAACTGATTTTTTTAAAGCAACATACGAAAAATAAACTTGTTTTGGCGTATAATCTATTTCTTCCATATAAACGTCATCAAGCTTACTCAGTTCTTCCTTGAAACTTTCAAAATTTGCTGCACTCACAGTCCCCATCTCAAAAATGGTCGTCTTACTTGCATACATACTTGGAGCAATATCCAGCTGTTGCCAATGAAGAAGCCATTCTTCCTCTTCTTCTAAACGATCACGTTCTTCAGTTAGTTGTTCCCACTTTTCTTTTAAATCAAGGACTTCTTTCAATTTATTTATGAAATTTTCTTCGGAATAATTGGCTTCCAAATCTTGTAAGGAAAGTTCTTGACGTTTCAAATGGAGTTTCTTTTGACGGCTATCGCCGTGGTGTTGTATGAATTGGATAGCTTCTTGGATGTCTTTCAACCGATTACCTAAAGCGCTTAATTTTGCTTCTTTATCAATAATCGTGGTATCTGGAAAATACTTCTCCACCCACTGGTTGTTTGTTCTATTTTGATACAGATCCCGGATTTCAACGTTTTGGATTCCTTGTACTGCTTGTAAAATCCTCTCCTGATTTCTTTTATCTGAAATGAGGGTCACTTTTTCCATCTTAGTGACGGCCATAAGTTTCTTTCACCCTTTCAATGATCGCACCGATCGCTTGACTCTGATGCTTTTGATATTGATCTTTCAAAGTTGCTTGCACCTTGTCTGCTTCTGCTTTCAATTTCATTTTTTCTTTTTCTAATTCTTGTATTTCAAATTGTTCTTTTTCTTCCACCAACTGTTTTAGTTGTTGTCGATAGTTTGTTTGGATCGTTTCCAATTCCTGCTCTTTTTCTGTTGCATAGATCTTCAGCTGCTGCCGCAGTGTTTGAGCACGCTTTTCATTTTCTTCTTCTGCTTTTCGGATTTGTTCCAAAGCTTCTAACACTTGCTTCACTTCCTTTCGATTTAAAAAAGAGGTACATGCTTTCTTTTTTCATTGAAAGTATGTACCTCTAAAGATAACTTAGTATAGGCAGGCCCCTTCAATAAAATGTCCTTCTCACCCCTTGAAGAACTAGATCCTTGAAGCTTACGCCCAACCTTTTTATTTCTGCTTACTTTTTATTATAACAAATTAAGCAATATTTTCAACTATCGTCATGAATTTCACACGAAATTTCTCTTTACAGATAGTAACACAGCAAGAACAGATAAGTATAGGGGCAAGTCTTACATAGTTTAATTTTTTTTAAATCCTTGTTACAATAAGTCTACTTTAGGGGGAATACAAATGAAACCAATCATCGGCATTGCCGGAAATCAACTGATTCGAGCAACAGATACTTTCCAAGGAAATCAAGTGAGCTATACACCGCAAGGATTCGTGGATGCAGTTTTAGATGCTCAAGGATTGCCTCTTATTCTGCCAGTCATGTCTCCAGATTCAGCTCCTCAACTGATTGGACAAATCGACAAACTTATTCTTGCAGGTGGTCAAGATGTCAGTCCACAACTTTACATGGAAGATCCTCATCCAAAGCTAACGGAAACAAATATTCAACGAGACCAATTTGAACAGGCACTGATCTTGGAAGCATTGAAACAAAGAAAACCAATTTTTGCAGTCTGCCGGGGACTCCAACTATTGAATGTCGTTTTGGAAGGTACACTTTATCAAGATCTTTCATTATATCCAAAGTGGTCAGTAAAACATGAACAACAGCCCACTGCCCCGCAATTTACGACTCACGAAGTCAAGATTGTTTCAGACAGTTTGTTAAGCAACCTTCTCCCCGATCCATATTTTGTGAATTCTTACCATCATCAGGCAGTCAAAGATCTTTCACCTTTATTAAAAGCCATCGCTTTTTCTAACGATGGACTCGTTGAAGCGGTTCAAAGCAAAGATGATATGCATAAAATCCTCGGTGTTCAATGGCATCCGGAACTTACCCACCGTGTACATCCATCTGAACAGCGCTTATTCGATTTCTTTGTGAATGAATTTTAATAGACTTTCTGAGGGGGTTGTGAAAAAGCTGTTTAGTTTCGAGTATTAAGAAAAATTTTGTGAAAATGGCTTTTCACATTTTTGCATAAATTTGGCTTAATACCGAGAAACTGGCTTTTGAACACCGTTTATACCAAGAGGTCGTGAGCCTGCCGTTCAACTCTGAGTCACAAGGAGCAATTTCAAAAAACAGCTTTTCATGTTTGTTGAATAGTGTGACTTGTGACCGAGGAGTTGGCAGAAGAACACCGTTTATCCGGAAAAAGAGACTGCGACACGACTTTTGTCTCAGTCTCCAGTCTATGGAACAATGTTCACTGGAATTCTTCTCAATCGTCCTTTCGATAGTCCAACAGCCTTTTGAGCTGGGTAATCTGCTGCTGCAGTTCCATACCTTTTGTTGTATCACGATTGAGTTTGCGTGGTAGTTGCTGTTCGATTACTTTTTTCACATTTGTTTGGTCGGATTTTTTTGCAAATTGTTGTTCAATAGGCAAAAACGGATAATGTGTCACGATTTGGAAACCATAAGAATTGCATAATAGTGAATAACCGGCAATTCCTGTCGTTTTTTGATAAGCTTTGGATAAACCTCCGTCAATGACAAATACTTTTCCATTTGCTTTGATCGGTGACTCCCCTTTTTTTACTTTTACTGGCGTGTGCCCATTAATGATTGCTGACCCTTCTTCTTTTGTGTCGAATTCTGCTAAAATTTTTTCACTGAACCACTCTTCATCTCGCAAGTGATAATAAGGATTGCTTTTCTCGACGTGCGTATGAGGCTCTGTGAGAAAATAACGTTCAAAAGTCGCCATTTTACTCTTGCCGAATAAAGGCGAAAATGGCCCACTCCACGCATACCAAATCAAATCGGTTGCTAAATCTTCTTTTGCAGTCAGATCTTTTGCGCTTTCAGTTATCTGTTTTTCAAAAAAGCCCAGCAGTTCTTTTCCGCGATAAGATTGGTCTAATTCAAATGCTAAGAGCTGTCCCTTCTCGTCTACAGGTATACAGCCATGAAACAGCACATGCTGATTGTTCGTGAGATACATTCCCCCTTTTTCGATCAAAAACGTCATATGTTTTTGCATTCTCAAAGAGTGCTGGAATGAATACATCAAACTATCAATCACTTTTTGTTCCTCTTCCAAGAATTTTTTTGGATCATCTGGCTGGATCGTTTGAAAACAAGTTCCTTTCAACTCATAGAGCTGACCTTCTAAATCAATCGTTGATGCTTCATAGTCGATTTTTTCCAGCAATTTACGATCGTCCATTTTAAATTCAGGTCGACGATCCAATAACTGATGTTCTGATTTGAATTGAAGGATAGAAAGTGCCTGATGGATTTTTTCTAATTCTTCTTGCTCTCTTTCGGATAGATTTTTACTGTTTTTAGGCGCAAATACTGGATTCTTCTGATAAGTTTGATGAGCAAAAGAAAACAATGGACGTAAATTCAACCCATATTCTTTCTCTAATTCAAATAAATAATTATAGCGTGCTGCAATCCGTAAAAGTGTCAGTAAACATGCCTCAGAGCCGCAATACGCACCAATCCACAAAATATCATGATTTCCCCATTGGATATCTACAGAAGAAAAATCCATGATTCGATCCATCACTTTGGCTGCTTGAGTTCCTCGGTCAAAAATATCTCCAACGATATGCAAATGATCGATGACAGATTTTTGGATCGTCTGTGCAAGTTTCGTTAAAAATTTTTCTTCTTCCTTCATCAAAACAAGTTGTTCAATGATTTTTTTTACATAGTCTTTTTTTCCATTGATACGGTCATCGATATACAAGAGTTCCTCAATGATATAGCTATATTCTTTCGGCAATCCTTTTCGAACTTTTGACCGGGTATATTTGACTGTCGTAAACCGTAAAAGATCGATCAAATGATGGATCAGCTGCGATTTATCTTGTTCTTTGTACCAATCAGTCGTTAATGCATATTCTGGATAAGCCGTAAAAATAGTGAATTGGCTGATATCCGTTTCCGTCATTTGTTCAGAAAAAAGGTCTTTGATCTTTTCTTTAAGATTTCCTGAACCGATACGCAGAATATGATCAAAAGCAGGAAATTCGCCATGTATATCACTCAAAAATAACTCTGTTCCTTTTGGAAGCTGCAAAATTGCTTCGAGATTGATGATTTCCGTGATGACATCCTCCGTTGAGGGGAATTTTTCTGAAAGTAAATCTAAATAACGGTCCATTAAAACGCCTCCAAAAATTGGTATACTCAATATTATAAAGTTGTTATACACTATTTTCAATGAATATATATCCAATATAGTAAAATAAATAAAATAGGTCTATACAAAAAGAAGCTGGGAACAATAGATGTCCAGCTTCCTTCTGTATTTTAGGATTGTTTTATGCTTTTTTTCGTTCATTCCTCATAATTGAAATCGATTGTTTCAATGAACTCCATAATCCGCCTTCGCTATAAACGAGTACATTCGATTTGTACATGTTTGCAGACAAGATCATCAATAAGAATGTTACGGCTACAAGTACCAACAAGGAAATCAATGCTCCACCCATACCGACTGTCTCATTTGCTAAGCGAACCGGCATAATATATGAAGATAAGAATGGAATATACGAAGTGATCCGAATAACGATATTGTTTGGATCTGAAGCTCCTAGTATCAATCCAAGCATGTATCCGCCTAGAGATAGATAAGTCACTGGCAAAATTGCTTTTGCTGTATCTTCTGCTTTGTTGACCAAAGAGCCACATAAAGCTGCTAAAACAGAAAAAATCAAAATGCCAAAGATCATGAATAGAAGAGAATACCACAAGAATGGTCCAATCAAGTTATCCAATGAGATACCGTCTAATATATTTTTGACCATTTCCATATCTTTGAATTGACTGTATCCTATACCAAAAATAATACCGTATAATGCCATTTGCGTTAATGCAACAAGTAAAACACCTGTTAATTTTCCGTAAAAATGCTTTTGTGCAGTCGTACTGGACAGGATCACTTCCATGATCCGCGTGCCTTTTTCAGAAGCGATCTCTTGTGCAATGATCTGCGCATACGTCAAAATAATAATGAACAAGACAATCGTTGCTACATAACTTACGACGTATTGGACTGTCGAGTTATCTTCTCCGACTGTCATTTTTCCTTTTGAATCAAAATTGACTTTTTGTCGAGTCAAACTTGCTTGTTGGCTCAAGCTAGCTACTTCTTCTGGTGAAATGCCTAATTGACTCGCTCGAAGCATCGATTGCAAGCCAGTCAGTTGTTGTTGTATCAGTAGTTGTGTACTTTGTCCTAATGAATTTTCGCTATAAAGCATCCCATTTATCTTATCATTCTCAGTTGAGACTACTAAATACGCATCGATTTTTTCTTCCGAAAGCTCTTTTTGTGCTTTTTCTTCAGAATCAACTGCTTTGAACTCAAAATCATCTGTTTTGACTTGGCTCATTTGCTGACTGATTTGCTCATTATCAGCCAATACGCCGATTTTATTGACATCACTATTTTGTTGAGCAAAGTTTCCTGCTACATAAATGATACCCAGCATGATAAAAGGGACTAATATCATGATCAAGAAAGAAATCGACTTAACATTTTTTAAATAGACATCTTTGGTAATAATCCAAAACTTACGCATCGATTTCACCTGCTTTCAATTTGAAAATCTCTTCCAAAGTTGGCGGTTGCTGGTTAAACATAGGAATGTAGCCGAACTGAGTCGCACGAGTAAAGATTTCTTTCCCAGCTTCAGGATCTTCTAAGGTAATCTCTAACGTATTGTCTTCATGAAGGATCACTTTTTTCACGCCTTCGATTTCTTCTACTTCCTGTTGGCTTAAACCAGATTCCAAGAATAACTTCGTACGGCCAAATGATTCACGAATCTCATGTACTTTTCCATTCAAAACCATTTTTCCGTTTCGCAACATGATCAAATGATCGCAGATTTTTTCTACATTATCCATATTGTGGCTAGAAAAAATGACACATGAACCATGTTTTTTCAATTCCAATATTCCATCTTTTAGCAATTCAGCATTTACCGGATCTAACCCGCTGAATGGCTCATCCAAAATGATCAATTTAGGTTCATGGATTAACGTGGCGATCAGCTGGACTTTTTGCTGATTTCCTTTAGACAAAGATTTTACTTTATCCGTCTTTTTCCCTTTTACCTGAAATTTTTCCATCCAAAAGTCGATTTTTGGTTCAATCTCTTTTCTTGATTTCCCTCTAAGTTCTGCAAAATAAAGCAGTTGGTCTTGAATCGTTACTTTCGGATAAAGTCCCCGTTCCTCCGGAAGATAACCGATGACATCATAATCTTTCTCCCCAAGATGATGGCCATTCCATAACACTTCTCCTTGGTCTTGTGTCAAAAAATCCAAGATCAAACGAAAAGTCGTTGTCTTCCCAGCCCCGTTTTGGCCAATTAGCCCCATGATTTTTCCATCGGGGATTTGGAAAGAGACATGATCGACAGCTGTGTAGTTCCCAAAAGTTTTAACAAGATCCTTGACTTCTAACATTTCTTCACTCCTTCTTCAAGAAATCACATATATCCTTAGACACCAGACGTAAGCGATTTATTATTTACCAACAAAACGTAAACGCTCTTTTTGTTGTACATAAAATGATAGGACACTTTACTTTCTTTGTAAAGTGCCCTTTCCTCATTCCTGATGTAATTTATCAAATACGTTTTGTGCGACATTTTTCGGCAGTCCGATTTCTTGTAATTCTTCTGTCGTGGCTGCTGTGATATTTTTCAACGATTTGAACTCTTTAAGCAGCATTTTTTTTCGTTTTGGTCCTAACCCTTCAATTTCATCTAATCGGGAAGCAAAACTGTTTTTACTGCGTAGCTGCCGATGGAAAGTGATTGCGAATCGATGGACTTCATCTTGGATTCGCTGGAGTAAGAAAAACTCTGGTGAATTTCGCTCAAGCGGTACTACAGCCAAATCTGTACCGAATAGCAACTCATTTGTTTTATGTTTATCGTTTTTTGCCATGCCAGCAATAGGAATATCGATTCCTAATTGATTTTCTAAGACATCTTTTGCCACATCTACTTGTCCTTTTCCTCCATCGATCAAGATCAAATCAGGTAAAGGCAACCCTTCGCGAATCACTCGCGAATATCTGCGATAGATGACTTCTCTCATTGATGCATAATCATCCGGTCCGTTGACTGTTTTTATTTTATATTTCCGATATTCTTTTCTTGCCGGTTTTCCATCAATGAATACGACCATCGCAGCCACAGGATTCGTCCCCATGATATTAGAGTTATCAAAAGACTCGATACGTATTGGGGTCGGGATATTCATCGCGTTTCCTAAACGTTCAACTGCTCCGATCGTCCGTTCCTGTTTTCTGGCAATCAGATCAAACCGTTCATTCAAAGCAACTGAGGCATTCTTACTCGCCAATTCAACTAATTTTTTCTTTTCTCCTCGTTTTGGTTGCAGCACTTTCGTAGCTAACAAAGCTTCTACACTGGGCTTGTCGATCGTATCAGGAATCAAGACTTCTTTAGGAATGAAATGCTCATTTTCCTGATAAAACTGACCGAGGTAAGTCAAGAAATCTTCTTCTGCTTCGTTATAGAAAGGAAACATTGAAACATCTCGTTCAATTAGCTTTCCTTGTCTTACGAAAAACACTTGGACACACATCCATCCTTTATCAATCGCATAACCAAATACATCTCGATCCAGTAAATCAGTATTTGTCATTTTTTGGCGAGTCATGATTGTCTCAATGGCACGGATCTGGTCTCGGTATTCTGCAGCTTTTTCAAACTCCATGTTTTCAGCAGCTTTTTCCATTTTCTGATGGATCTCTGACTCGATTTTTTCGTGTCCTCCGTTTAAAAAGTTTTTCACTTCATCAACGATTTTCGTATAGACTTTCGGATCTACGTCGAAATAATAAGGACACAGGCATTGTCCCAAATGATAGTAAAGACAAGGCTCCTTCGTCTGACTAGGTTTGCATTTTCTCAGAGGAAATAATCGATCGAGGATCTTCTTTGTCTCATTCGCCGCACCGACATCGGGATATGGTCCAAAATACAGTGCTTTGTCTTTTAGTACCTTACGAGTAATCACCAAACGGGGATATTTTTCATTCGTTATCTTAAGGAAAGGATAGGTTTTATCATCCTTTAACATAATGTTGTATTTAGGATCATTTTTCTTTATCAGATTGATCTCTAAGAGCAATGCTTCGATATTCGATTCTGTAACGATGTATTCAAAGTCTTCGATTTCACTAACAAGCCGTTCCGTTTTCGTATTATGGCTACCAGTAAAATATGAGCGGACACGATTTTTTAATATTTTGGCTTTGCCGACATAAATGATCGTTCCATTTTTATCTTTCATCAAGTAACAGCCGGGCTGATCAGGAAGTAAAGCTAATTTGTTTTTGATTCGTTCGTTCATCTGGTACTCCCCTTCATATTCAATTAAAGTTATTATAGCATGTCTGTCAAAAAAACAATCCAGCCTGACAACGTAATTATACTCAAAAAATATTAATTTGAATAACCTTAACTCAACCGCAAAAAAACCGAGGACGGAACTGGATTCAGTCCCACCCTCAGCTTATTTTTGCTGTAAGTTTTTATAAATATTGATCGATCATTTGACGTAGTTGTTCTTTTGAATGAACACCAACAGCTTTTTCTACTACTTGACCATCTTTTTTCAACATTAATGTTGGAATGCTCATGATACCGAATTGTTGAGGAGTTTCTGGATTTTCATCCACATCCATTTTAGCAATTCTGAATTCTTCTTCATCATATTCTTGTTCCAACTGATCCAAAATCGGTGCTTGCATACGACATGGACCACACCAAGTTGCCCAAAAATCAATCAATACAAGTCCTTTATCTGTTTCTTCATTAAATGTCTTATCTGTAATTACTTGTGACATATCAAAGACCTCCATTTTTAAAATCTATGACTAGTATAGCATTTCTATACTTGGATAGCGAACCATCTGCTTACCTTTAGTAAGCTTTACTTAAATTTAACAATTGTCGCACCATTTCCGCCTTGGTTTGCCGGTGCAAACTCAAAGCTTTTGACGCTCCGATGGTTTTTAAGATAATCAGTAATTCCCTTGCGAAGTGCGCCTGTTCCTTTTCCGTGGACAATAGTCACTTGAGGATAACCAGCTAGAATGGCAGAATCCAAATATTGATCTACCTCACTTAGCGCTTCTTCGTATCGTTTTCCTCGAAGGTCCAATTGATTCGGCACGTGACTACTAGATTCAGATCGTACAGCATGGATAACTCGTTGTGTCGGCTCTTTTTGAGGAGCAACAGGCGTCAGCTCGTCTTCGGACACATTCATTTTTAATATACCGATTTCTACTTGCCACTGATTCCCGTTTTTACGTAAAAGCGTCCCTCTTTGGCCGTAAGTCGTAACCAACACTTCGTCTCCCGGTTTCAACGTTTTTTGTTCTTTCGCCTTCTTCAATACTTTATTTTTCTTCAAAGTTTCTTCTTGATGTAGATTTGCTAATTGGGTCTTTGCATCGATCAACTGATGCTCTTTCACATTTCCTTGCCCAATCTGCTGTTGCATTTTACGAATATCAGCAATGATTTTTTCTGCTTTTTCTTCCGCCTCTGACACGACTTCATTTGCTTTTTTCTTTGCTTTTTCCATTTCTTTTTCACGTTCTTCAAAGAAATAGCTGTAAGCTTCTTTCAAATCATCGTGAAGTTCTTGTGCCTCAGAAACAAAATGACGCATTTCCAGATATTCGGTCTCTGCCATTTTCCGGCGATTCTCTAAATCTGTGATCATTTCGTTTAAATCTTGGCTCTCATCATTCATCAACTGCTTCGCTTCATCAATAACTTCTGTATCAAGACCTAATCGGCTAGAGATTTCAAACGCATTGCTTCGTCCAGGAACGCCAATCAGCAAACGATACGTTGGACTTAATGTATCCACATCAAACTCCATGCTGGCATTAATCGTATTTGCCCGATTATATCCATAAACTTTCAATTCAGGATAATGCGTTGTTGCCATCACATAAGCAGACTTTTTACCAAGATCATCTAAGATTGCGATTGCTAGAGCAGCACCTTCTTGCGGATCTGTTCCTGCACCGAGCTCGTCAAATAATACCAGACTTTTTTCATTGACTTTTGATAAAATATCTACAGTGTTCGTCATATGAGAAGAAAAGGTCGATAGACTTTGCTCAATCGACTGTTCGTCTCCTATATCCGCAAATACTTCCTCAAAAATACCGATTTGACTTTCTTCACCTGCAGGAATCGGTAATCCTGCTTGCCCCATCAGTTGTAACAGACCTAAAGTCTTCAACGTGATCGTTTTCCCACCTGTGTTAGGTCCTGTAATGACGATGGCTTGATAGTCTTTTCCGATTGTGATGTCATTAGAAACTACTTTTTCCTGATCGATCAGTGGATGTCTTGCTTGTTTCAAGACGACATGATTGTCTTCACTGATTCCCGGCACGATAGCTTTTACTTCTTTACCAAATCGTGCTTTTGCATTCATCAGATCCATTTTACCAATCACATAAGCATTGTGGATGATTTCTTGACGATGGGGAACAAGTTCAGCAGAAAGTTCACTTAAAATACGTTGAATCTCATTTCGTTCAGCGATTTGGTATTGACGCAAACGATTATTCAAATCCACCACTTGTTTTGGTTCAATAAATAAAGTCTGTCCTGAAGCACTTTGATCGTGGACTACACCGCCAAATACACCGCGGTATTCTTGTTTGACTGGGATAACGTAGCGGTCATTTCGCATGGTGATGATCGCATCACTTAAATACTTTGCATTTTTCCCACGGACGATCCCATCTAACTGTTCACGAACAGCTTGTTCACTTCGCCGAATGTTCTGTCTTATGCTCTTTAACTCAGGAGAAGCGTCATCAGTCACGCGTCCGTCTTCATCGATTGCTTCCTTTAAACGGCGGCTCAAAACAGGGATCGTGACTAACTGATCTGCCCACATATACAAACGTGCAAATTCGATTTCACTGTCATAAAGATCATCAATGAAACGATTCAATTCGCTTGTCGTAGACAATACTCTGGAAACTTGTGCAAGCTCCACTCCATTCAAGTCTGCTCCGATCTCAATCCGTTTCATATGGGGACGGATATTTTCAAGTTTAGGTATAGGGATCCCGCCTCGCAGACGTTGCACTTTCAATCCATCCTCAGTTTCTTGAAGCCAGTTTGTGAACGTTTGTTCCTCGCTCACTGGTACCAATTCTGCCAGTTCTTCTTTTCCTTGTGCAGTCACTACAAATTGTCTGACCATCTGTTTGACTTTTTCAAATTCCAATGTTTCAAGGATTCGGTTATTCATTTTATCACCTTATCTTTCACTATGAAAAAAGAGCTGTGCCGGACATACGCTACGCAGCCTTCTTAAATAATCTACTCTGTACAAAAAACGAAATATTTTCCAGCACTATTTTCCTTAATTCAAAATATTCGTTACCCAAAGCTCATACATCTTGTTGGTAAGAAATGGCGTTCTCTCAACGATAAAGCGAGCGAAACTATGCTCGCCGAATTGATTTTGGACCACATCTAATGGAACAAAGGCAAGTAACTGCAAAATCAAAAATATAGTAACGTAAGCCATGATTAGTGACAGGATGCCTCCTGCAATCCAGTCTACCTGTCTCAAGATCGGCACATACGTCAATCCATGGACAAAAACCCCCACAAATCGGGTAAGCAGCCAGCCAATTAGCAAAATAATCAGAAAAGCAGTTCCTGCATAAAAAGCTTCATCTAGGTGAAAGGCAAATACCTGATCAAAAAATGCTAACTTTGATGTTGGCGTGACAGCTGGGTATGGAATGTATAATTCCAAATGACTTGCTAATGGTTTGTAAAAATGCTGGGCAGCAATAAATGACAATACATATCCAATCGCGAATATGATTTGCAAAGCAAACCCGCGACGTGCTCCAGAAAAAAACGCAATTAGCAATAAAAATAAAATCAGCAAACTCAGCATGCTACGTTCCTTTCTCTTCTAACTTTTTTTAAATTTTTCTTATTTTGATAAAAGGATCTTAATTAGAAGATTTTTGTTTAATTTGTCCTTTTCGTTTCTCGTTTAAAATCTGTTGTGCTTCCACATGATTTTTAATGGTATGATCTGCTTGACCATTTTCTTTCAATACTTCCCGAGCTTCGTTCTCGATTGCTTCAATGCGTTTCACACGATTTTCAAGCTCTGTAAATTTGATCATTTTTTTCTTTAATTCTGCTGTTTCTTCTTCCAGCTCCAAGATTCTTTCTTGTTTCTTCAATTGATCCGAAAGCGCATTGACAGCCATCAAGATTGCTGCTTGTTCATTATCCATTTGTGGTGATAATTGTTTCAATTCTGCTAACTGTTCATTGATCAGCTTCGTTACGATATCCATATGATGCTTGGTTTCCCGTCCGATAATAGTATATGTTTGGTTGGCAATCACCGCTTTGTAGCGTGTTTTTTCGTGCGCCATACGAATCATTTCCTCCTATTTGATGAAAGTTTTATTTAGTGTACCATGAAGTTGGTTCTTTCACCGTTCTCCACAAATATTTTTCACATACTTAACTATTATATGATAAACTTTAAAAAAATGCTATGTCTCGCAATCTCTTAGAAAACGAAAAGTCGTGAGTTGCGGTATAGTTTTATGTATAAAAACGAGGAGAATTTTATGAGCAACGTCATTATCAAAGCAACAAACGACCAACTTAGTCAAATGAAAGCATACTATCGCTCTTATTTGTTAAATAAACAGATTCCTTATACTAGCTTTGCTGCAAAAAAAGACGGGACGACCATTACCGCTTATACATCCGGAAAAGTGATGTTTCAAGGTACGAATGCAGCAATAGAAGCTGATAAATGGGGGGAGGCACAGGATAAACAAGCCAAGCCAGCAAAAACAGCCTCTTCTTTGCCAAAAAATATCAGTCAATTATCCGTTTTAGGTAGTGATGAGGTCGGAAATGGCAGCTATTTCGGTCCGCTAACAGTATGTGCTGCTTATGTGAAACGTGATCAGCTTGCAGAATTACGTAAACTTGGTGTTAGAGATTCAAAAGAGTTAAAAGATAGCCAAATCATCCAGCTTGCTGACATCTTAAAAAAAACCATCCCCTATAAACTGCTTGTCTTATCTCCAGAAAAATACAATGAGATCCAACCAAAATACAATGCCGTTCGGATGAAAGTCGCTTTGCACAATCAAGCGATCCATTTGCTGCTAAAAAAAATCGAGCCAGAAAAACCAGAAGCGATTTTGATCGATCAGTTTACGCCGGAAGCAAATTTTAAAAAATATGCGCGTTTAGAAAAAAATCAATTACAAGAAAAACTGTACTTCGTTACTAAAGGAGAACAATATCATTTAGCTGTTGCTGCTGCTTCTATCATCAGTCGTGCCAGCTTTTTGGAAGAGTTACACAAAGCATCAGCTGAAGCTGGAATCACCCTTCCATCAGGAGCTGGAACGAAATCTGACCAAGTAGCGGCAAAACTATTGGAGAAAGGCGGCATGCCTATGCTTGAAAAATATGCCAAACTTCACTTTGCAAATACAGAAAAAGCTTTGAAGCTACTAAAAAAATAAACGGTGTTCAAAAGCTTGCATCTGCGATAATAAGCCCGGCCAAACGAAAAATATGAGGAGCTATTTTTGTTTGGCTGGGCTTATTTATTACTGAAAATAAGTGGTCAATGCTTGTGTCAAACTTGCAGCAATCTGCTGCTGATAACTGTCTGTTACTAATTCCTTTAAATCACTATCATTATTCATATAACCCATCTCGATTAAAATAGAAGGTTGAAGATTTTCTCGAAGAACTTGATAGTTCCCAGTGGAGATTCCTCTTGAATCCAGAGGCAGATCAGTGAAGGAGTCAGCAATTGTCTGTGCTAATGATTCCTCTTGTCCATAGTAATAATATGTCGTGATTCCAGTTGCTTCATTCGCATATTCCGTAGAGTCTGCGTGTAAACTGATAAAGACATCTGCCTTTTTTTCTTCACTGTAGTCGCATATATCTCCAAGCTGTACTAATTCATCTGTAGTATGGGTCAAATAAACCGTTGCTCCAGCATCCTCTAGCACCTTTTTTACTTTTATGGCTGTACTTAATGTTATATCTTTTTCTTCTGTTTGTTCATCATTGCTTAATGCCCCAGTATCATTTCCTCCATGCCCAGGATCTAATACAATCACTGCATCAGATAGCTCTTCCGGTTTTGTTTGTATATTCTTTGTGACTTTGGTTCCATCTTCGAGGGCTAAATATCCAGTATAGCCATCATTTGTCTTGATTTGATAAGCATTTTTTGTTTCAGAAAGAAACTCCGTCAGCTCTCCGCCGTTTATAGTTGCAAGTGGGGTAGTTAGCGAGTCATCTGTATATAGTGTACGGTCATTTTTTCCGATTTTGACTAATGTCTCTTGTTCTGTGTCATCAGATGATTCCTTTGCCTTTGTAACCGTACTGTTCGTGCTGCTGACCGTTTGTCCAACTATCTTTTTTTGACCAAAAACATCTATTTGAAAACAGATAATAATGATAATGATTGCAAATACAAAAGCTCCAATTATTTTTTTCATTCTTGACTCTCACCTCGTAGATCCAGACTAAGGGCCAAAACTTAAAATCAGCTTAAGTACGCAAAAAAGGGGCTGTAAAAGATATAACCGTAGAAAATAACATTACTGCTAAAATGATTTTTTTCATTTTTGGCATATCCTGAAATCTCCTTTTGACTATTCGTGGTGATTCATCTACCCAATAAATAGTTTCCTTCATTCTACAAACAATTAATGTCTTCGTTATTAAATTAAAACACTTCCTGGAACACCGACATAATAAATAAAAATATACCCTGATAATCATGAGAGAATAACAAATTTGTATTTATGAAAAACTACCTATATAAAAAAGCAAGATATAACGATCTTCGTCATATCTTGCTTCTTCACCTAACTATTTTTCTCCCTATATAACAGCTTTACGCTTCTCCTAATACACCATTCAAATATAAATCGATCAATTGCGCCACATTTAGCGGTTCTTCCACAGGTCTTTTCGACCGGGTGATGTAAGGTGCTAACACTAAGAAAAAATGCCTTGCTGCGATTTCTTTTGAAATCCCATTTCTTAGCACAGATTGGTTTGCTGAAAAGATTTCTTCAAAAGGTTCACGATAATTTTTCTTCCATAGAAAGAAAAGATGATCTCTTGTTTCCTTTGAAAGATTGCTTTCAAGATCGTGAAGCATCAGAAACAAATCGATCAGATGTGTCTCAATCAAAAACTGCGCCATTTTTGTCAAGGTCACTTGAAATCCCGTTTCGCTTGTTTGAACGATTTCTCTCAAAGCTTTTCCAACATCTTTTAAGTGGTTTTCTAAAACTGCCGTATATAGTTTTTCTTTATCACCGAAATAATGATAGAGATTGGGCTGGGTGATCCCAACTTTTTGTGCGATCTCTCTTGTTGAAGTGCCGAGATATCCCTTGGACATAAACAAGTCAGTCGCTTCTTTCAAAATTTTTTGCTGTGTATCTTTGTTGTATCGATGGATCATTTTTCAACCTGCTTTTTGGTTATTCTTTTTCTTTCAATACACCATCTTCCATCATAAATATTCTATCGCATTTGTCAATCAGCCGTGTATCGTGAGTAACCATGATTGTTGCTTTATTTTTGTCTTTTGATTCTTTTGCCAAGATATCGACTACTTCTCGTGCCTTTTCTGAATCCAAACTAGCAGTTGGTTCATCTGCTAGAATAATGGACGGATCATTGTACAATGCACGAGCGATTGCGACCCTTTGCCGTTCTCCACCAGATAGTTCTTCTGGATACTTGTTGATCAACTTATCCACGCCAAGCTGCTCAAATAATTCGTTTGCTTCTTTTTGACGATGTTCATGTTTGATCTTATCTACTAATAATAACTGCTTTTTTACTGTCAGAAAAGGAACCAGATTGGAAGCTTGCAAAATAAAGCCAATTTCTTTAAAACGTAGTTTAACGCGTTCACTTTCTTTTTGATTACTGAATTCTTGATCATTGATAAATACAGAGCCACTGCTAGGCGTCTGCAATCCGCCTGCCAAAGTCAAAAAAGTACTTTTACCTGAACCAGAAGGACCGATGATTGCAACAAATTCCCCTTTATCGATACTCATGGTTGTTTCTTTCAATGCTTTAACTACTTGGTCGCCATCTTGGAAACTTTTTTCTACTTCTTTAAATTCTATTGCTTTCATGTTCTTCCTCCTTCTTATCCAATTGCCTTCAACGGATCGATTTTTACGATTGTCCGAACAGAAAATAGTGCGCCTAACACAGCTACTACCAGCATCAACAAGCTAATGACGCCAAAAAACAGCCAATTGCTTTGGAATGGAACCGCATCAGGTAGAACAAGGGATGTTCCCACTGTTCCTAATAGACCAAGAAGAATACCAACAAATGATAAAATAAATGTTTGTGCCACTACAGAACGCGCAATAAATCCTCCTGTGATCCCTTGTGCTTTCATTACACCAAAGATATTAATCTTTTGCATCGTCAGTACATAAATGAAAATCCCGATCACAATAGCCGCAATAACGATCAAAAATCCGATCATAAATCCAAAAGTCAATACTTGCGCATTATATCCAGGTAATTCATTGATGAATTTAGAAATTTTGATCTGTTCTAAATCTTCAGGTAAATTACTGATTTTACCTCTGACAACTATTGCGTTAATCCGTGCATTTTCACTTGTATCTTCTTTTTCGAAGCGGATCTCTTGGTAAGCATTGATGGTTGTATAGAGAACTGGTGAGACATTGAATTTGGCATGATCCGTAAAGCCAGTTAGTTTAAACGTCTTGTCACTACCAGATAACTTAACTGTATCTCCTACGGCTAGACCATATTCTTCTTTCAAACTAATATCGCCTACTGCCTCATCATCGTTATCAAAAGCTTTTCCTTCAACAAGATTGGGCATGATGAATTGATTTTTATCGATACCGAAGAAGCTAACATTGATTTTTCCTTCTTCTGTACTGTCTTTACTAGTCACGACTCCAGGTGTTTGGGCAAGATACGCCACTTTCCCACCTTCGACTTCTTCTGCTATCTTCTTAGTAATCATGGACATCCCTAGATTTGAATTTGCATCTTTCGAAAGCACAATCGAATCTGCCTCCCACTTGTCGACTGCTGTTCGATTATCTTGAGCTAAGCCATAAGCTAACCCAGTCAAAAAAAATACCAGGTAGGCAATCAAAAACATCACCCCTGCAACTAACGCATAACGTAACTTTGAATGCATAATTTCATTTAATGCTAAAAACATTTAACTCCTCCTCCTGAAATAATCATTTTATACAACAATTTTATCACTTGATAAATTTTTGGCGAATATTAAGCTCAAAAAATTCTTCCGCTATTTCATTATATGAATTTTTTTATTCTCGATTGATTAATATTTATTATATCCCCACACAATAAAAGACCGTGATATTTCTCACAGTCTTTTATCTACTCTATTGCTATTTGCTCTTTTAGCTAGTACTTTAAAAGCTAACTCATTAAGGTAGTGAAAACGAGGGGTATATTCAGACAGAAATCCAAAATCCTCAACTGCTAGCTGTGGAATCGTAGTTTTGTGTTTCACGATATCCGCAAGCAGGTTCAAATCTGATAATAAGAATTCTTGGCTTATCAGCTGTCCGCCAATTATTTCTAATGTATCCGGATGGTAGATCAGCTTTGCATTTACTGTTTTATTTTCTTCATCGTATTGTGGAAATAGATCAAATTCTCCTGAACACGAACCGGTATTTTGTTCCAAGAATGGCGCTTCATCTTCTGTCAGCCCTACAGTTCCTAAAAAGTAGTCTATAATGACTGCTGCTGTTATCTTTTGTCTGAGGTCGTAAGCGGTTGGCTGACCACTCAAAGTTAGCGCTACTGCTCTTGCCATATGTACAGCTCGAGTAACTAAAGGTAAAAAGAGATGCCGTTTATTTTTGTCAAAACTGACTGGGACGATATCTCCAATCGCATAGATGTCCGGATCACTTGTCTGCAGATATTCATTGACTATCACAGTCTCATCCTCATACAAAGCCACTTTTTCTTTTAACAATGTCGTATTAGGACGAGTTTGGGCAGAAAAAATGACCATATCTGCCTTTATTGTTTGAGACAGAAGTTGTACGGATACTACTTTCTCTTCTGATTTTTTCCAATCGATCAAGAATTCATTTGGATAAAAATTTATTTGCTTAGTTTGCAGCTGATTTTGAAAACTGTTGATCATATCCTTATCGAAATATCTTGATAAAACATTCGGCATATAATCAACTAGATGAATAATGTATCCTTTATTTCTCAAAGCATCTGCTAATTCCAATCCAATGTAACCAGCACCGAAGATCACTACTTCTTTTGCTTCTTTTAAAGCGGCAAGTACTTGCTTAGATTGCACTAGATTTTTATAGGTGTAGACATTTTCAGCTTCAATTTGTTTATACAAGGTGACAGGAGAGGAACCTGTCGCTACGATTAATTTATCATAGGTTATGGTCTCGTTTTTTCCTTCTTTGGATGCGAGGATGAGCTGATGTTTGTCTGGATCAAGTTCAGTTACTCTCCATTCGGTGATCAGTTTTGCCCCACTTTCTTGAAGAGTCCGCATGTTATGGGCAACTTCAGCTAAACTACGTATCTTTCCTTTTAAATAAAGGTTGATTCCATTTGAAACATAGCCTAGTCCATCTTTATGATCTTCATCGATCAGTAAAACTTCTGCTTTCGGTTGAAGTTTTCTTAGATTTAGGGCAGCTGTGATGCCTGCATGGGAAGCACCAATGATCACGATTTTCATGTTTTATTCATCCTTAAATTCAATTTTTCTAAACAACATTCTTTTAAAAATTGGTTCAAATAGGGGAAATCATAATTATATTCGTTGCTAGTGAATACAAAAACTTTAGCGGACTTCTGTGACGGGTACTCTTTCAATTGGCTAGTCAAAATGATATCATACTGCTTTTCTTTCTCGTATTCGACTAAATCATATTTGAACGTATTCAGCAATTGTTCCTGGATGATTTCTTTCACGATATCCGCCATTAGCCTTTCATAAGGAAGATCATAAGCAATTTGCAGACGTAATTCTAACTGCTTGATCAGCGTCCGAAAAATAGATGCATAGCGAGCAAATAATTCAAAGCGGGCATTTTCCTCGTCTACTTCAGTAAAATCAACAATAGCAAATGTTTGTCTGACCAATCTTTCACATAAAACCAGGAATTGTTTATCTTCTACTTCAGTTAACCGCTGTTTTAATCCTTCTTGGCCAAAAATATTCATCCATCCTCTAAAATAGGCAAAATGAGCGTGGTTTTGCATCACTGTCAACGCAATCTTTTGCGAAATCTCTTCTGGAAAAACATAAAAAGAGAAATATTCTTCTATCGATTGTTTAAACGTTCGATTCAATTGAGCTACTACGTCGTCTTTGTATTTTTCGCTTATCAAAAACTCCTGGACATGCGAGTTATGTGTATCTAATGTAAAGTTACTGATCATGAAGAGATAAAAAACCAACGTTTCATTTTGATTCCAAGGAAAGGCATATTGAAAGAAGTAACGGGTCAAAAATGTATGGAGGTCCAATAAAAATTGTGTCGTTTGAAACAATCCAACAGGAAGATTGCTATAATCTGGTTTGGATTTTTTCGTACAGCGCATTCGCTTCTTCATAATGGAAAGCCATATTTCAAATTTCAATCGTCCTTCTTCTGTAATAGCAAAACTAAACTCTTTTTGCAGCAGATCTAAAAAAGTGTTTCCTGATAAATCACTGTATTCTTTTTTGTTTTCAAGATAGGGACGTCCAAACCAAAATAATTGGAAATAAAAATAACGAATTTGACTTTCTGGACCGGTCAGCCGCCCGCTTTTTATTTTCAGATGAAACTCATTTAAAGAATCATTTAATTCCTTCACTCTGCGAGACAAAGTAGCCGAACTGATATTAAGTTCCATGACAAGTTTCTGCCGATCAAATGAGCCATTTTCCAACAGATAAAGAAGTATCTGATATTTTGTAGAATAGCGCAAGTAACAATGATAATAAACATCGACTGCTGCTATATTTCCATGTCTGATTAATAAAATATTCCCTTCTTGGATAACAATTTCCAATTGTTTGATATTTTCCAAGTTAGCTTGTAAATAAAACAGATCTTCTTTCAAGGTAGCCCGATCAACTGATAAGCGGGTAAGTACGTTATTAACGGAAACCTCTCCTTTTTCCTCTAATAAAAGTTGGAAAAGTTTGATTTGCCGTTGTTCATTTTTTTCAAGCAAACTGAAAAGTTCCAAGTCCACTCCTCCAAGCATTTCTGATTTTAACAGCAGAAGTTTCCTTCTCATCCTTGAAAAAGAGGATCTGTGACAGTTATCACAGATCCATACAAATTCTAATCACTTAGCTGGTTGGCCCAGCTGTCAGTTCCCATGTGACCATGCCTTGATACGTTGCGCCAGGTTGAGCATTCGTACTGCTATTTACCTCTAAGAGTAAACCATCGGTATCGGGAAAGTCAACGAGAACCTCTCCTTTAGCTGTTCCATCACTCTCATAAATCAACGTGTTTTGACCTTGCTGAATCAATTGCTTTGATCCAGAATGATTGAAGTATAATTTTGTTCCGCTTAATTCTTGACCTTGATCATTCTTAAATAAAGAAGTCAATGTACCTGTCAGTTGCCAAGGAGACGTGCTTGGAAGCCGAGTATCCCGCACATCAAAAGAAAAATCGCCTTTTGCTTCATAATAACTTGTCTTCAACGGTTTGGGGAGATCGTTACCAAATGTAAAATCATCTGGTACATTAACTAATGTTAATTCTTGTTTGGGGACAAGAATTGTTTTAGCAGATGTTTGGACAACTGGGTTAGGAAGCTTAGCACCATCTGCTAATGTAATATTGCTGGAAAGTACAGCTGCCTTTGTCAGTATGCTGACGGATTGTACAGAAGTATCTACAGTATTTAATTGATAGTTGTAAGTAAGATGAATGGTATCTCCTATTTTGCTCAATAGATCTGCTGGGACAGAAACTCCTTGTTTAATGCCGGTATCTGCGATAGTTGTACCATTTAATTTTAAGGAACCATTGATATAAGTAGTATTTTCAGGAAGTGAGATCGTGATTTTTTTGTCGGTTATCGCATCCCCAGATTTTGTTAACGTGAATGTCACATTTTCTTGAATCGTATCTCCTGATAGAGCAGACAGGGGATCTCCTGTCTCAGGTTGTCTGCTAAGGTTTTTTAGCTGACTATCTGCACTCACAGATGGAAAATTAGCCACTGTTATTTGAGGAAGAGTGGTGATTCCAGCTTGTTCAGACTGCCATTTGTACGCAAAAGACGGATACATGTTAGTAAGTACATCGTCCACCAAGCGATAATCAAAATAATATTGCCCTGAAGCCAATGCAGGTAGTGTAGAAGTAGCTGTATTTACACCCCCGTTATTTGATTGGATCGTTTGGAAAAGTTGATCTGTCCATCCTGTCGCTAATTTTTGGGTTCCTTTCGAATAAAGCCTGTAATGGATCGAACCCTTTTTTAGTTCAGTTGCTGACCAATTGGCCGTGACTTGGTACGATGCAGAAGAAAGGAGCTTTCCCCACTGACTATCGGCTGTTAAGTTTGTTGGTAAAACCGTTCCGTCTAGCTTGTACTGCTCCAATACCTTTAAAGCAACAGGAGAAAGCAATCCGCCTTGCGCATCTTTCCCACTGTACACGATATTGGCTGTCTGATTCAATCCACTTGTGCTTGCTGGAGTATGAGTCAGTATTGCTCCTTGTGTAACGTTTTTTCCTGTAAAATAGTTGACTACGCGATCAAAGCGACTAAATGGCAACTGATCAAAACGTCCTTCAGTCAGCCCCATCGTCAATGTCCGACTATTGGTAGAGCCTGGAAGGTTCTGGTTATTTCCATCCACGTATTCTGTGGTATCAGCAAATGTATTATATTTTCCTGTTGAATCACTTGGTGAGATGTAACTATTCCACGTATTTATCTCTGCACTTGCAGAAAATGCATATGCTCCTGGATTCAAGTTTCCGCCAGTTAATTTAGGATAAAATCTACCTGCAGCTGGAGCTAAAATCGAATTGAACATACGATCTTGGATAATATTATTCGAATCATAAAAATCAACAGAAAAAACGGCCTTTTTAGACATAGAAGGTTGTAATTTACCCTTGGTCAAAATTTTGTTTGGACTCGTATCATATTTATCTCCGTTTTCTGTCATCTTCGCGACATTAGCTGTAACATCAAATTGAAGCGGGATATCGTCCACGTTGAATTCGCCTCGCGTAATAATAGCAATAATATCTGCCAATAGAGTATTTGTATCCCACGACCCCATCCCAAAACGCAAGGTATGGCTTCCTGCTGATAATAAACTTCCGCTAGTAACCTTGATGGGGGCACCGGCAATATACAAGTAGGCGTTGTTCCAGTCAATTGCTTTTAATACATCACTGCTTGATACATGTTCCGGCAAATTGATGATCGCCACAAATGCAAATCCTTGTGCAGTGATATTCACCAAATTAAGTAAATTTGTTAGTTTCACATGGCTTTCCCAATGAAAACGGACCGTGCCACCTTTCCAAGGATCATTTGAACCATCGTTCAAATAAGTAGCAGTCAATTTAGGCAATTGGTTAGCCCCAGTTAGTTGGACAAGCTTCCCGCCATTGACTGCACTACGTCCACCATTTGGAGGTACGATATTTTCATACGTGTATGGATCATAAGAAATGGCAGGAGGCGTTGCTCCAACAGCTTCTGCCGAAGGTGAAAAGATAAATATACTTAAAACAAAAAGCGAAGTAAAAAAGAAGGAGCGAAAAAATGAAAATTTATTTTGTAGCAACATGTTCATCCTCCTTTTCCTTTCTTCTCCATAACAACAACCACGCAAGAAACCATAATTCTATACCAATGATCAAATAAAGAAAACGGATCTTTTCTTCATTCGTCTCCGGGAATACGCCATGTTGATTAGATTCTTTATAAATCGGTAGCTGTGTCTGCTGTTTTGATGCGCCATTGACTGAACCACTTGGATGCGGAACTGGACTTAGATCATAAAATGTAATCGTACCTGAACTTTTGGTATCTGCTTGGACTGGCTCTTGCCAGCTGAAGAACAGCAAACTTGCAATAATCCCTCCCAATAAGATCGATGTTTTCAACGAAATCACCTCATCATGTTGTTTCTCCTTTTTTCTTTTTCTTGTGGACCCACAAAAACAGCAAAATCAACCATAACACTAGAACTGCAGCAACCAATCCTGCATAAAGCCATGGGAAAGATTGTTCTTGTACTGCAAAAACGGAATTTTCATTTACTTTTTGTGCTTTTTCTTTTTTGATCGTAAAGTTTTGTGTAAATCGCCATTCATTACTGTCGCCTGATTTTGCTATGATTTCTGCGCGGTAATCGCCGGCTTTTGCTTTATCACCAGCTAAATCAAGATTCAAGTGAAAATTCGAATTTGGTGCAACTAAAAATGCATTAGAGGTGTTTTCAATATAAAGCTGATTTTCATAAAAGATCTTGCTCGTAAATATCAAATTGCTGATAATCCTAGGCTGAGGATTTTGGAAACGAAGCTGAACAGTTGGCTTTGCGTTGACCTCGTCCAAATCTCCTGATAAAAGTTTCAGATCCGGTTCTATCGTCTCTTGACTTTCTTGTAAAACGACTGCGAGATTATAAGCAATACGATTTTTGATTTGTGCTCCTTCTGTAGCATTTTCTGTTTCAGCTTCTTCTTTAGGTGAAACATGAATACCCGCTAATACACGTCCCTTAAAGCTTTTTGCTGGGATTTTCACTTCTATAGGTACAGTTGTTTCTGCATGTGCTGATACATTGATTTCCTTTTTCGCAATGAGCAAAACGTCACGGACATCAAACGGCAATGTCTCATCTAACGTTGGGTTTTTTTGACTATAATCGATCGTTCCACCATCACTCGTTACCGCCGGATTGACAGAGACCTCAAATGTTCGTTCTTCATCTGAAGAATTGCTGATAATTACTTCTAGTGTCTGATTTTGTTCCGGTGCCACTAATAAATCAAAATAACCGATTGCTTTATCTATTTGGTTCTCTGGAAATACCGGTTTGATTCCAAAGTCTCCTGCTGAATCCTTTGCTTGGCTGATTGACGGAAAAATGAAAAATAGACTTAAAATAGAAAAAAACGAAACAAACAGTCGTTTACTTTGATTCATTGTCCACCACATCCTTTCAACAACAACTGCGGTAAAAAATCCTTCACCTATAGTATTTTCACCGCAGTTTGTTGAATTTATTTCATACTCTATGCTACTGGGCCAGCCACGAGGTTCCAAGTCAAATCAGCCGTGAATGTTCCAGCTGCTGCTTTCGGCACTTTCAGTGTGATATTTGCTGGATCATAAACAGAAAGCCATGTTCCCAGACCTTGATCTTTTGCTGCTGTAAATATTGGTGTCGCTGCACTTGCTTTACTCAACCCAGTTACAGTTTGACTAGTTGGTCCAGTGGATTCGTTATCTGACGTACTTTTAACAATGGATGTTCCAAAATCTAATTCAGCGCCTTGCAAAACTTGTGAACCGTTTACAAAATCTGAAACCGAAACTGTCACGTTCCACCCTTGTGCTTGGCCATCTGCACCTACACCTCGACGATCTGATACTTGGAGATAAGGTGTATCGTTTTTTGAAGCGTCTACTTGATACATTTTTGTTCCGCTTTCAATCTCGTGTGTACCAAATGGCAATTCGGGAACTACATCCAGTGTTAAAGGACCTGTCTGGCCAGTTGCTGGATTTTCCGGATCTGCTGGCTCTACTGGTTTTGAAGGGTCAGTAGGGTTAAGAGGCTCCACGGTATTTGTTGGTTCAGTAAAGGTAATGTCTCCTTTTGAAGTCGCTTGACCCTCAGCAAAAGCTGGTGTTGCCAAGCCGCCTAGAAGAAGTGTTGAAAGTAATAATGTCCCAATCATGTTCTTTTTCATAATAAATCACTCCTTTTTCTTAGTGACCTAAGTATAGTAGAGACAGTATGCAAAAAATCCTCATGAATTCATCCGCTTACTTGAAATTATGACCCTTTTTGTATAAAAGAGAAAAAAACAATAAAATCGTTTACATGAATATTCTTCCTTTTTTATTAAGTATGAAAAAATATTTCAATTTTATTTTTTCGTTTCAAATTATTCTATTAGTGACATCCTTGAACTATAAAAATAGGAGTACGGCATCATCTGCCGCACTCCTATTTGTTTTCGTCATTTATTTCTTAAATAAAACGATTCTCACGCAATTTTATTTTTTTGATATCTTCTACTGTTTGTGTTCCAGCTAATTGCATGACCATTTCCAATTCTGTTTTAAAGAAATCAAACACTTGATGGACTCCTGTACTTCCTCCTAAAGACAATCCATAAATAACGGGTCTGCCAATAGCAACAAGATCGGCACCTGATGCGATTGCTTTGAAAACATGTTGTCCGCGTCGTACACCGCTGTCAAACACGATTGGTACACGTTTATCTACTGCTTCTGCCACATATTGCAACGAATCAAACGCAGCAGGACCCCCATCTAATTGACGGCCACCATGGTTAGATACCCAAATTCCACCAGCACCAGATTCTAATGATCGATAGACATCTTCTTCTGATTGAACACCTTTCACGTAGACTGGCAAATCAGAATGAGCAGCGATAAATTCTACATCTTTTGGACTAAGTTTTTGTTTGGAAGATTTATATACAGCATCCATCGTTTGGCCTACTCCTGATTGATAAGCCTGAACGATCGGCATTGGCAGCGGGAAGGTAAACCCATTTCTGCGGTCTGTTTCACGGTTTCCGCCAACTGTTGCATCCGCTGTCAATACGATTGCTTTTGCTCCATTACGCTTGGCCACTTCAAGAATATCCAAATTGATTCCATTATCTTTGCTCATATAAAATTGAAACCATTGCGGTGCTTTCTCCCCGCCTGCTTCTCTTATCTCTTCTAAAGTACAAGAAGCGTAAGAACTTGCTGTATAGATCGTCCCAAAATCTGCTACACCTTTTGCAGAAGCTTTCTCCGCCTTCACATGAGCTAAGCCATGAGCAGCAACTGGTGCCATGATGATTGGTGCAGTCAGCGTTTCTTCGTCAAAATGTGTAGTTGTATCGGGTAATTCTATATCTCTTAATACATGAGGAATAATCAGACGATGATTGAATGCCCGTTCATTTTCTTGATAAGTAAATAAGTCGCCAGCACCACTGCTGATGTAACCATAACCACCAGCTGGAATCACTTGTGAAGCCGCGATTTCTAAATCTTCCATATTGATAAAATCTACTATTCCTTCATTTGTACCTGCTTGATATGTTTTTTCCATCTCAATGCCTTCTCTCTATAAAAATTGAATGACGAACAATATGATAGCGTTTACACTTTTTTATATTACTCTTCGACATTGATACAGGCAAATAATCTGTTTACATTTCGGCCATTCCAGATGTCACTACTCTGGAAGAAATGATTGTAATAAAAATAGATAAAAAACCGATGGGACTTTGACAAAATTCGTGTCAAAGTCCCTTTTTTTGAATAAACGGTGTTCAAAAGCCATTTTCTCGGTATTAAGTCAAATTTATGCAAAAATGTGGAAAGCCATTTTCACAAAATTTTTCTTACTACTCGAAACTAAGCGACTTTTTCACAACCTCTGATTCACGGTGTTTCTTTTTCATCAACATTTTTACGAAATACTGTGGAAGACTATTGAAATAAGTGTGGATTGTTTCTTTGTGTTTCAATCGTTTCTTGCCATTCTTCATTTAATTTTGGATTACCGTTTTCTTCCTTGAACTCATAAGGTCCTAATTCAAAAAGCCCAGTCAGTATTTGATTCACGATTTCATATAGTTCAGTGTGATCAGACACATGATTCTTGAAGATCATCTCATTATCACCACGTTTGAACCTCACATTCGGGCTCTCATGATGAACCTCTATGCATTTTTCTCCTTTTTTTAACTGACGGACTTCTGAAAACATCTCATAAATATCTTCTCCAGTAAAACCTTCAGCAAGCGCCAGACTGTCCACAAGACCGCCTACTGTCAGTTCAGAGATTATTGCTTGATTGGAATCTAATTTTAATGTATAGCTTGTCGCTTCTACTACGCCACATGCATTGCAACCGCCTTCTGATAGTTCGCTTTTTCTGATCAATTGAACTTCTTGCATTTTCTGTTCCTCCTCTTAATTTTCTACTTATGTATTTTTATCACCTGACATAGGTGACTCCTATCAACGCTATCATGTGCTTTTTTCCTCAGAAATCCTATTTATCCATTCCATCTATCCCTTATTCTTCTACTTTTCTTTCTCTAGCATATAAGAGATACGCATAGTATTCAAGCAAGGATTGTCGATATAAAAAGAACAAATACTGCTATTTTGATTTCTTTTGGCTATATTACATATAAATAAAATTTATCATACCTGCTCTTTTTGACTATATCATCATCTGACTTCTATACTTCGTTTGTATTAAAACTTAGGAGGAATCATTCATGCTTACAGGGTTAAACTTATTAAATAATCCTTTTCTAAATAAAGGAACAGCTTTTACAAAAGAAGAACGGGCAAAATATGGAATCACTGGTATGCTTCCAAGTACTGTCCAAACACTGGAACAACAATCTGTTCAAGCTTATGGTCAATACTTAAGCAAACAAACAGATTTGGAAAAACGTATCTTCTTAATGAATCTATTCAATACGAATCGGACGTTGTTTTATAAATTGATGGGCGAACATTTAGTTGAATTCATGCCTGTCGTTTATGATCCTGTCGTCGCGGATTCAATCGAACAATACAACGAAATTTTCTTGAAACCGCAAGATGCTGCATTCCTTTCAATCGACGAACCAGAAAACATCAAAGCAAGTTTGAAGAACGCGGCAGATGGACGAGACATTCGTTTGATTGTTGTGACTGATGCAGAAGGAATCTTAGGTATGGGCGACTGGGGTGTGAACGGTGTTGACATCGCTATCGGCAAATTGATGGTCTATACTGCTGCTGCTGGTATTAATCCAGCACAAGTTTTGCCTGTATCGATCGACGCTGGTACTAATAATGAAGAATTATTGAATAATCCCTTATACTTAGGCAATCGTCATGCTCGTGTAGAAGGCGAAACTTACTATGAATTCATCGATCAATTCGTTCAATCAGCTACCGAATTATTCCCAGAATTGTTGTTGCATTGGGAAGATTTTGGACGAGGAAATGCTGCAGCGATCTTAGAAAAATACGAAGATCAAATCACTACTTTCAACGACGATATCCAAGGTACAGGAATTGTTGTCCTAGCAGGTGTATTAGGCGGATTGAATATATCCGGTGAACAATTGAAAGACCAAATAATTTTGACATTTGGTGCTGGTACTGCTGGTGTGGGTATCGCAAACATCCTTTTAGATGAAATGATCCGTCAAGGTGTACCTGAAGAAGAAGCACGCCAACATTTCTATCAAGTAGATAAACAAGGTTTATTGTTTGAAGATACAGAAGGATTGACTCCTGGTCAAATCCCATTCGCTCGCAAACGCTCAGAATTCATTAATGCTGATGAATTGACAAACTTAGAAGCAGTTGTAAAAGCGATCCATCCGACAATCATGATTGGTACTTCTACCCAACCTGGAGCATTCACTGAAGAAATCGTGAAAGAAATGGCTGCTCATACACCACGTCCGATCATCATGCCTTTGTCTAATCCAACAAAATTGGCAGAAGCAAAAGCAAAAGATTTAATAGAATGGACGGACGGAAAAGCATTAGTTGGAACAGGTATCCCTGCTGCTGATGTTGAATATAATGGTGTAACTTACCAAATCGGTCAAGCAAATAATGCTTTGATGTACCCAGGTTTAGGACTTGGTTTGATTGCTTCAACAGCTACACGAGTAAATGCTGAAATCATTTCTCAAGCTAGTCGAGCATTAGGCGGAATCGTTGATGTAACAAAACCAGGAGCAGCTATCTTGCCTCCAGTAGCAAAAATCACTGAATTTTCTCAAACGATTGCTGAAACTGTCGCAAAATCAGTTGTCGCACAAAACTTGAATCGTGAAGAAATCACGGATATCAAAGAAGCAGTTGAATCTGCTAAATGGGTTCCTGAATATAAATCTTTAGAAGATTAAGATCGTTATAGTAAAAGAACATACAGAAACTTTGTATGACGTCTAAAAAGAAAAAAGCGACTGCGGCAAAACAGCGGCCAGCCAACTCCTGCTCTTTTGCCGCTTTTCTTTGGCTTTTTTCATATGATACAGAATAAGAAAGGATCTGTAAAAATGGCACAAAAAACAACAACTGCAACTGCAGTTGAGGAAAAGAAAAAAGAAGGTTTTTGGTCCACAAAAATCACCGGCGTAAGTTTGCCACTTTATTTGATCATGGTCCTTGTCCTGATCATTGCAATGGCTTTAGGGAAATTACCGACGAATATGATTGGACCAATCGCAGTTTTGGTTATTTTCGGTAATTTATTTCATTTTATCGGGACAAAAATCCCTATCGTCAAAAGTTATTTGGGTGGTGGTTCCGTTTTTGCGATCTTCGCTTCTGCTGCGATTGCTACATTTGGGATCTTACCTGAATATGTAGTGAAATCCACAGAAAACTTTGTCAGCAATATGGGCTTTTTGGACTTTTATATTGCTGCCTTGATTACTGGTAGCATCCTTGGTATGAACCGTAATCTATTGATGAAAGCTTCTGTTCGTTTTATTCCCGTTGCACTTATTTCAATGGTCGTCTCCTTTTTTGCCGTAGGACTCGTGGGCATGCTTATCGGAAATGGTTTTGCAAATTCCGTTTTATACATCTCATTACCTGCGATGGCTGGTGGTGTTGGAGCCGGAGCCGTTCCTTTATCAACGATTTATGCAAATGTTTTAGGTACGGATGCTTCTTCTATCATTTCCCGCCTGATTCCTGCTACAGCAATGACAAATGTCTTAGCTATCATCGGTGCAGCATTAGTTGCTCGTGCTGGACAATCAATGCCAAAATTCAACGGCAATGGTAAATTAATGGAAAAAGGCGATCTTGGCGATGGAAAACCTCGAACTGTGAAACCTTCCATTCCACAGTTAGGTGTTGGTTTGATGGTATCGTTGACTTTCTTCATCTTAGGACAAATTGGTAACTATTTTGTTCCTAAAGTCCATGCATACGCATTTATGATCATTATCGTTGTCATCTGTAAAATCGCCAACCTATTACCAGAATATTATGAAGATGCAGCTATCATGTTCAATAACTTGATTGTCAAAAACTTGACAGCAGCTGTTCTTGCCGGTATCGGTATTGCGTTGTTGAATCTGAATGTATTAGCTTCTGCTTTGACATGGCAATTTGTTGTCTTATGTCTGACAAGTGTTATCGCGATTTCAGTTGTTTCAGGATTTGTCGGTCGTTTGTTTGGTTTATATCCAATTGAATCAACTATTACTGCTGGCTTATGCAACAACTCGATGGGCGGAACAGGAAATGTAGCCGTCTTATCTGCAGCTAATCGGATGGAACTTATTGCTTTTGCTCAAATGGGCAATCGACTTGGTGGTGCCATCGTTTTGATCATCTCTGGTTTCTTGATGCAATTACTTTCTTAGTCAAAAAAACAAAAATACCTGATCATCAAGTATCGGCTTGATGATCGGGTATTTTTTTGATAAAGATTTACAAGATTTTCAAAAATCTTTTTTGCATTTTATCGGAATGATAACCGATGTGTTCATAAAATTGGTGTGCTTCTACTCTGTATTCTGCAGAATTAAGCCTTATTGCCGTTATTCCTCGTTTTTTCGCTTCTTCTTCTACGCCAGTCATCAAAGCCTTTCCGATGCCTCTTTTTTCAGCATATTTAGACACAGCAAGTGCCATAATATTGAACATTGGATCGCTAAAAATCGATTCATAGGACTCCGCTTGTACATAGCCAGCTGCTTTTTTAGAAGTAGGATCTTCATAAACCAAGAAAAAATTTTTCTCTGGCTCCTTAAGCAGTTTCTTCATTTGTCTCACCGTAACGGTTAATGGTATATCATACCCTAATTGATCCGCATTGATTTCACGTAGTGCTTCTGCATCTTCTAAACGCATTTCCCGTAACATCCAAATCACCAGCCAATTTCTGATTTTTTAAAATGAATTTTTTTATCATAGTATACTCTTTTTTTCATTTAAAACAATATGTTTCAGTGATTTTGACTTGCGTTAGTCTAGATTCTCCTAATGTTTGTAAGATGACAAAGGCATTGTAACAATTGACCAAAAGAACCACGAGGACAATTACTTGAAAAATAAAGGTCACTTTTTTTGGAGACAAAATCCTGCTAAATTTTGCTCCCCACAAACCTCCAATAACAGCAGCGGGGAAAATATAAAACAACATAGATAAATCAAAGCGCATAAAGCCACTTGTTAAAGCAATCGTTACTAATTTAGCCAGTTGAGAAAAGAAAATCGTAGATAGAGAATACAGCGTTGCTTCTTTTATTGGCAAGGCAAACATCAGCATCAGTAATGAAACATTGATGGGTCCACCACCGATACCTAAAAAGCTAGCTAAAAAGCCCAAGATCCCCCCACATATAAGATACCAAATCCATGACGTTAGATGAAATTTTGGCTGATGATGCTTGGTGTAGAAGAACGCAAAAACCAAGGTCAATACCGTCAAGAAAATTTGGATCAGCTGCACATGCTTTTCATTTTCAAACAACCGTAAAAAAACTTCGAATACAATGGTACCGGCTATTCCTCCAACTACAGCTCCACCAGATACCCAACCGACAATCTGCAAATTCAGCGATTTCCCACTTGATACTTGTCGCACTGTCGAAACAATAGACATCGTGAATACCGCAACCGTTGAGTAAAAAGAAATACCTGCAATAGAATGGGCACCGATAAGATCAAGAATCGGTTTGATCAACACGCCTCCGCCCATGCCGGAAATAGCGCCAACTGTATTTGCCAGAACGATCACCACAAAATAAATCAGACCAATCATATCATCTTGTATATCCTTTCTCTTATTTATATCTTTTAGCGATTTTTACTCTTTGCTTATATTATACAGTAAAAGAAACAAACGAGGCTTCGAAAGCTTTTCTACTTTTTAAGGAAATGTAGTACTAAACGAAAAGAGGTTGTGAAAAAGCTGTCCTGCATCAAGTAATAAGAACAGCCAAACAAAAATAGCTCCTCATATTTTTCGTTTGGTTGAACTTATTACCGCAGATGCAAGCTTTTGAACACCGTTTAAGAAAGAGGTCGTGAGCCTGCCGTTCAGCTTTGAGTCACAAGGAACAATTTCAAAAAACAGCTTCTCATGTTTGTTGAATATTGTGACTTGTGACCGAGGAGTTGGCAGGAGAACACCGTTTAAGGAAGAGACTGTGAAGTCAACGTTTTGACCTGATTATTAGAGAAACAAATGGCAAAATAGTTCTTCATATTTCGCCGTTTTTCGAGCGAATGCCGAGGGGCAGCTGATTGAACATCGTTTATTTGGAAAAAGGGATTGTGACAAGACGTTTGTCACAATCCCTTTTTTTATATCTTATTAATTCATTCTTTTGTTCTATTCTTCTTCTTCCGCCATGAAGTTAAGTTCATCAAAGATAATTGAAGATAGTTGGTATTTCAACGATTTTTGACTAGAGCTAATCACTTTATTGATGATAATTCATCTTGATTGGTCTTCTAATCGTATTCAAAAACGTATTCAAGTTGCGTGGCGTGCTTTTGATAGATATTTATGGAGAATACTTAGATACTAAATCCTGTTATTAAATTTTTTACGTTTATTCTTTCTAAATATTTATCATAATTTTTCTCCGCAATGATCTTTAAAAAATTACTGTTAGCTACATCAAGCATCTGTTCAAACTTTTTTGGAATTTATAAGATTTTAAAACTCCGGAACGGTAACCCTTTTTTTGACAAAAATACAAGAAGGTATTGTATGACTATTTTGGAGTAGCTTATCTAATCCCATACTCTATAAAAAATCATATTTCCGTTTCATCCATCGACTTCAATATCTTCTCTTTATTCAATTGATACTTTTCTATAATATCTGGATGAATACTGAGAATATTTTCTGAGTTAATAGCCCTGTGTGGCAATCCTGAAAAAGCTATATAACATTTTTCCTTTGACCAAGTTTCTTCATTATCACCAATAAAATCTATAATTCTCGGATAATATTTATTCCCAATTTTTGTATTGACATTTCTTAGATAAGTATATATTAAAAAATCTTTGTATCTAGTGTGGTTTGCATAAGTATTTTTAACATAATAATTTCTGAGACTCTTCAGAAAAATAGTAGTATAAATCATCTCATATATTTTCCGAGTAATAGTTATGTTATAACCATACATAATTCCAATAGAGCGTATCAACTGCATTTCTATAGTAGAGTATCCTCTAATATGTCGTGTAGCTTTTACATAAACTATTGTCTTTTGATACTTTTGAGCTATCGTCTTAATTTGCTTAAACTGACCTAATTTGTATCCTAAAAACTCAAGTGAAAAAAAATTGTAGGTATTCGCTCGAATTCTGAAAGTTTTATCCTCCATATCGATCAACATATTAAATATCTCATGATCAATTTTATCAAATGGAACCATATTAATAGAAGGCATAAATACACTAATAAGTTCATTTATATTTTTTATTTTGAACTTTTCAGAAGTAATTTTTACGATTCCAGTTATAAATAATAAAATAGAGATACATTGAAAGAAAATTTTTACATTCTCAAAAGGATAGTAACTTATCGAGGACACATAATAACTTAGTTTAAAACTAGTTAGTAAAATAGACAGAATAACATAGATAACCCCATATTGAAAAATGATTAAAAATAGGTAATCTAGTAACTTATACGATTACGTCCATATAATTGTGTAAAAGTGAAGCATCAAAAAAGCCATTGATCTCA